>Ga0209591_10000010_pt1 | contig 239395 bp, 208 predicted proteins | sample MAT01_FD_187207 | JGI IMG/M metagenome (GOLD analysis project Ga0209591, IMG submission 187207) | Freshwater microbial communities from Lake Fryxell liftoff mats and glacier meltwater in Antarctica - MAT-01 (SPAdes) (version 2) | ecosystem: Environmental > Aquatic > Freshwater > Ice > Liftoff...
GCGTTGTGGTCATGGGCAATCTGGCCGCTGGGCTCAAGCTGCGCGTCATCGACGAGGACACGGCCCGCCCCGGCGGAGCGACGGCGCGGCTGCGCTTGCTGCACGCCTGGCCGTTGGTCGGCGCGGTGGATGCCTTCGTCACCCTTGCAGACCAGCCCTTGGCCGGCCGGGACCCCAGCCACAGGCTAAGTGGCTACGAGTCGCTCAGTGCCTACACCGACGTGCGCGGTGACGGTCGGCTGCGCATCACGCCAGCAGGGCGGACCGATCTCGTGCTCTTCGACAGCGCATCGATCGGTCTGGCTGCCAACCAAGTGGCCACCCTGGTGATATCTCCGGCGCCTGGCGCCGCGCGCGCCGCGGTGGCCGTGTTGCCGCAGGGGCTGCCAGCCTACGTGTTGGCCAACACCGTCGTGACATCTCAGCATGGGGGGTCCCCATGACGTACCTGCTGGCCACCATCCATCAGGACGGCTGGAGCAACCCACCGTTTTGGCGATCGGGCGATCCGTCGGCCAGCTCACCATCACCGACCGCAGCGAAGAGGCCAGAGGCCGCGGCGCTGATTGCAACGCGTTCCTGAGCGCAGCAGGGCGGTGCTGAACCGTCACTTCAGAAGCGAAATTGCCATGATCCTTACTCTCACCCGACCGATTCCGCTTGTTCTGGCCCTGGCCTTTTGCACCTTCATCCCGGTGCTGACGGCTGCTGTCGCCGTGGTGCAGATCCCGCTTGGTGCATTGCCCGCGGACAGCTTGCGGCTGGCCTCCGTTCCTGTCACGTTCTTCCTTCACTCGCTCGCGGGCGTGCTGTTCGGCGTACTCGGGCCGCTGCAGTTTGTCCGCGCCCTTCGCCGCCGATTCGGGACTCTGCACCGCCTGACCGGGCGAGTCTTTGTGCTTGCGGGAGCGGGGTTGGCGCTGTCGGGGCTGGCGCTGCTGCTGCAGGTCGAAAGCATGGCCACCGGGCTTCTGGATGCCGCACGCGGGGTCTTCGGCCTGGCGCTGATCGCAGTGCTGGTGCTGGGGGTGGCGGCGGCGCGGGCGCACGACATGCTTCGACACCGGGCCTGGATGATCCGCGCCTATGTCATCGGCATGGGACAGGGAACCGTCGCGCTGGTCATGTTCCCCATCTACCTGATCACCGGAAAACCGCCCATGGGGCTGGCCTCTGACATCGTGGTTGTCGGCATGTGGCTGCTCAACGTCGCTCTGGGTGAATGGGTCGTCCGCAGGCTTGCGTTCCCCAGACCACTGCAGCCCGTCAGCACCGTGACCTGACCGGTTCAGCGTCGGGGGGAAAGCACGTGTGGCCGTGAAATAGCTCGATCACCTGGCTGTCGCTGCCATGAAGGCGTCGTACACCTGCTCGGTGGCAATCACGCCGCCCCTCGGCACGGTCCCGTTGTTCAGGCCGCTGGCGCAGGCCAGCAGATCGGGCGTCACGCCGAAGGCTGAAAGCTCCAGAGCAAAAGACAGTTCTGATCGCTAGGCATTCACGACGCAGCGCCGCCGGCTTCGGACAACACGCAGCTCCGCTCAGGGCCAGCGCACCGCCACCACCCGCGTGCCGGGCAAACTCAGCTGCGCGGCCTGCGGCGAGATGGCGCGCCATTCAAGCAGCCCCAGCGGTGTGGCGAGAGCCGCGCGCGACAGGCCAGGGCCCAGCGCCACCAGCTGCACCGAGCGGCGAGGCACTTGTGGCGCTGCGCTGAAGGTCAGGGCCAGGGCCTCGGGCAGCTGCAGGGTCGCGCGACACAGACCCGCCACCTCGCTGAATTGCGCCGGCACCGTGTGCGTACGACCTTCATGGTCAAAGCTCAGGATGCGCACATCGGTCGGGCAGGGGCTGGCTACCAGGTCGGCAGGCTGCAGGCGGAAGGGCGCGCTCAGCAACTCGACGTTGCGCTCGATGGCCGTGGTCCACGACGCGTTGGACAGCAGGCTCACGCCCAGCCCGAGCGCGGGCCAGAGCAGCAAGGCGCTGCGCGCGCCGATGCTCGCGCCGGCATGGTGCCGCAGCGGCAGACCCTGCAGGTCGTGGCCGAGGCGCCAGCCGATGCCCACGGCATCGCCGCGTTCTCGTACGGGTTGCCCATCGGCCTGCTGCTGCGGGCTCCACATCCATGTGCGCCAGCGCTCTGACAGCAGCTCATCCTGCATCAGGCGCCCGCCCCAGGCTGCTAATGCGCCCGGCGTGGCCGCCAAGCCGGCGCCGCCCCAGCTGTAGCTGTAGTCGTGCGCCGCGGCCGCCTGCACGCCGGCCGGGCCCAGCGTGTAGGACCGGCTGCTGCGGGTATCGGCCGGCAAGTGGCTGCCGTCGGGCGCGATGTCCAGGCCGGTGGTGATGTGGCGTGCCAAGTAGTCAGCAAACCCCAGGCCGCTGCGGGCCTCGATGGCCGCGGACAGCAGCGTGTAGCCCCAGCTGGAGTACCGGTAGTGCTGCCCCGGCGCTGCCAGCAACGCACGCCCCGCCAGGTGTGCCTGCGCCGCGTCCCTTGCGCTGCCGAAGGCAAGCCGACCGCGGGCCGCGTCCCGCAGCTCGTAGTGCGGCACACCGGCCGTGTGCGCCGCCAGTTGCGCCGGCGTGATGGCGGCCCAGCCTGTGGGCAGCCACGGAGGCGGCTCGCCCGCCGCAGACAGCGGCGCCTGCGGGTCGATCTGCCCGTCCTGCGCCAGCCGGGCCAGCGCCGTGGCCGTGAACAGCTTGGAGACGCTGGCCAGGCGGAAGCGCGTATCGGCATCCACAGGCCGATGCTGCACCACGTCGCGCCAGCCACTGCTGCCCTGCCACACCAGCAGGGCGCGATGCCCAGGGACGCCGACTTCAAGCAATCGCTGTGCGCCGACATGCAGGGCTTCAGCCTCCACGCCGCCGTGCGCTGCGGGGCCGACGACCGCCAGGCGCTGGAGCAGTTATGCCGCTACATCACCCGCCCGGCCCTGGCGAACGAACGCGTGCAAACCAACGCCGCGGGTCAGATGGTGCTCAAGCTCAAGACCCCATGGCGAGACGGCACCACGCACCTGGTGCTGTCGCCGCTGGAGTTCATGCAGCGGCTGGCTGCGCTGGTGCCCAGACCGAGGCTGCACCTGATTCGCTTCCATGGCGTTCTCGCACCGAACGCCAAGCTGCGCGCGCAGGTGGTGCCGCAGGTGGTGCCGCAAGAGCCCGAACCACCCGTGCAGGCCGCACCGCCGGCCGAGTGCGAGGCGACCTGTGCGCACCACCGTCCGGTTCGGCTGAGTTGGGCCAAGCTGCTGAAGCGCGTGTTCGAGATCGACATGGCGCACTGCCCGAACTGCGGAGGCGAGCTGAAGATCATCGCGGCGATCCTGGAGCAGCCAGTGATCGAGAAGATCCTGACGCACCTGGGTCTGCAGGCCCGGGCGCCGCCGCACGCGCCAGCCCGTGGGTCGCAGCTGCAAGCGGCCTGAGACCCTCCAGCCAAGACGTTTCAGGCGACCCGGTGCCCAGGGCCGCGGGGACCGGCTGCGCCAGGGCTTTTCAGAGCCGAGGTTTGGCGGCAGATCGCAAGGGAAAACCCGGAAAACCCGGAGACGGTCGCCACGGATGAAGCTCATTCCGGCTGTGGTCGACCCTCAACAGGCCGCCACCGAATGCAAGGACCGCATCAGTAGGTGTTCAAGAGCATCGCCGGGGGGCCTTTGGGAGAAGAAAGAGCGTTTGAATTTCCTATGCTCTGCGACGTCGGCAACGCGGCGCGGCGCACAGGCTGTTACGCTCCCAGCGGCGGCATGACCCGACTCGAAGCAGCACGATGAGCCAAGCCTTGCCGACCCTGCCCACCCCGCTCCCCGCCGCCCGCCTGATCGCCATCCTGACGGCCGATGCGGCCGGCTATTCCCGGATGATGGCCATCGACGACCGGCTGACGGTGGAGCTGCTGGGCGCTGGCCGCGCGGTGTTCCGCGATGCCTGTGCCGAAGAGCAGGGCCGGGTGGTCGACATGGCGGGCGATTCGGTGTTGCTGGCGTTTGGCAGCGCAGCGTCGGCCCTGCGCTGTGCGCTGCGCGTGCAACAGCGGCTGGTAGCGCAGGCCAACCCGCAGACCGGCACGCTGCGGCTGCCGTTTCGCATCGGCATTCACCTGGGCGATGTGATCGAGAAGGCCGACGGCAGCGTGTACGGCGACGGGGTGAACATCGCCGCCCGCTTGCAAGCGCTGGCCGAGCCGGACGAGGTGCTCGTGTCGCAAAGCATCCGCGACCTGCTCGGCGCCAAGCCGATGGCGCGGTTTGAAGATGCGGGCGAGCACCAGCTCAAGAACGTACTGATGCCGGTGCACGTCTGGCGGGCCTTGCCGCCGGGCAGCCAAGCGCCAGCCGCCAGCGACGCACCGGCGTCCACATCCGGTTTCATACCCACCGGCAGCCTGCACTTCGCAGGCCGTTTCGAACTGCAGCCCGTGGAGCACCGCCTGCTGGTGGACGGCGAGCCCGCAGCGCTCGGCTCGCGTGCCTTCGACCTGCTGCTGGTGCTGGCCGAACAACCTGGCACCTTGCTTACCAAGAACCAGTTGCTCGACCGCGTGTGGCCGGGCCTGGTGGTGGAAGAGAACAACCTGGCCACGCAGATCAGCGCCTTGCGCAAGGTGCTGGGCGGGGAGGTGATCGCGACCATTCCCGGCCGGGGTTATCGGTTCACGGCGCGCATCGAGGCGGGCGGGTCTGGCACTGCTACGGCTGCAACAGCCGTTGCGTCATCCGCCCCGCGAACCCCGCCAACCCCGCAACCCGACGCCCCGCCACCCCAAGCCGCGAAGCTGCAGACAAACCTGCCCGCCACGCTGCCGCAGCTGGTGGGCCGCGCCGAGGACATGGCGGCCCTCGGCGAACTGATCGCCCAGCACCGCCTGGTCAGCATCGTCGGCGCGGGCGGCATGGGCAAGACCACCATCGCTCTGCACCTCACCGCCCACCGGCAAGCCGCTTACCGCCACGGCGTGTGCTGGGTCGAAATGGCGAACGTCACCGACGCCCAAGCGCTGCCCGCGGCCATCGCCGCGGCCATCGGCGTGCACATCGGCAGCGGCGATGCGCTCAAGGGCCTGTGCGGTGCACTCGCACCGCTGACCATGCTGCTGACGCTGGACAACGCCGAGCAGGTGGTCGATGGTGTGGCGCGTGTCACCCAGGCCGTGCTGGACAAGGCGCCGGGCGTGCGCTTCGTGGTCACCACGCAGGCGCCGTTGAAGCTGGCGGCCGAGCGCGCCTACCGCATCGGCGGGCTCACCGTGCCGCAACGCCCGCTGCCGGCGGCGCAGGCGCTGGAGTTCGGCGCGGTGGCGCTGTTCACAGACCGCGCCCAAGCGGCGGACAGCCGCTTCACCCTCACCGACGCCAACGCCCCGGCCGTCATCGACCTGTGCCGCCAGCTCGACGGCCTGGCGCTGGCAATCGAGCTGGCCGCGGCGCGCGCGCCGATGCTCGGCGTGCAGCGGCTGGCCAATTCCATGGGCGACCGGCTCAAGGTGCTGACCAGCAGCCGCAACCGCATCGCACCGGCGCGCCAGCAAACGCTGCGCGCCACGCTGGAATGGAGCCACGGGTTTCTGGAACCACGTGAGCAGGCCGTGTTCCGCAGGCTGTCGGTGTTTGCCGGCAGCGCGTCGCTGACGCTGGTGCAGCAGGTGGTGCCTGACGCACCCGATCAGGTGGCGCCAAACCAAGCCGCGCCCGACGAACTTCTGGACGAATGGGCCGTGCTGGACGCCCTGGCGCTGCTGGTGGACCGCTCGCTGGTGCTGGCCCTGACGCCCGACGACGCGGCCGAGCCGCGCTACCGGCTTCTCGACACACCGCGGCTCTTTGCGCGCGAGAAGCTGCAGCAGGCGGGCGAAGAAGCGGCGCTGCGGCAGCGCCATGCGCAGGCGGTGGCCGGGCTCTTCGATGCGGCTGATGAGGCGTACTATTCTTGCACCCTCGGCGGCGATGCATGGCGGCAGTCGATGGCCGCCGACCTGGATAACGGCCGCGAGGCGCTGGCCTGGGCCAGGGCGGCGGACGACGCCAACTCGGCGGTGCAGATCGCCACGGCGATGGGCCGGGCGTTCCCGTACTGCGCCCACCGCGAGTTGCTGGCGCTGGCGGATGCGGTCGAGCCGCTGATCGAGCGCATCGACGGTGCCGATCTGCTGGCCAGGGCGTGCAGGCTGTTCGGTGTCTCGATCGGCGATACCCAAAGGCAGCGCGCTCTGGTGCTGACCCGCCGCTGCGTGGCGCGCATGCCGCCGATCTCAGTCACTGACGCGGCACCGGCCCGGTGGGCGCACCACCGGGCGCTGACGGCGCTCGCGCTCGTCGAGTCGATTGGCTGCGACCTGCCGGCCGCCGAGGCGGCGCTCGCGCAAGCGCGGGCGCTGGCCGACCCGGCGTGGCCGCCGGTTCGGGCTTCCTGGCTGGTTGAGGCCGAAGGCCATGTGGCCCGGGCCCGGGGCAACATGGCGGCGTTTCTGCACTGGACTCGCCGGGGGGTCGCCATGATGGAGGCCCGCGGGAGTTCGGATGGAACCACCCTCGGCAACCTCGTCGACGCGGAACTCGCCGCCGGCAACCCGGCGCAGGCCGCGGCAACCGGCGTGGCGCTGGTCGCGTCACTGGCCGGCGGGCGCGATGAGAGAGGCCTGGCCGTCGTCCGCCTGAACCTGTCGGCCGCGCTGCTGGCGCTGGGTGACCATGAGCAGGCCAGATCGCACCTGCGCGCCGGCTGGGCACAGGCGCCGCTGTTCGACATGCAGCCCTTCTTCGCCGACTGCCTGGCGCTGCTGGCCGCGCTGGCTGGACGCCTGGACGCCGCCGCGCGGCTGTCCGGTTACGCCGACGCCGCCAACGCCCGCATGGGCGAGCGCCAGTCCAACGAAGCCGCGGCATACGCCCGCGCCACGCAAGTGGCCCGCGCCGCCTTGGGCGACGCCGCCTTCGACCGCCTGCACGCCGAAGGCGCGGTGCTGCGCGATGCGGACGTGGAGGCGCTGGCGTTTGGTGAAGGCGCCGCGCCTTGACGCTGCGCCTTCACTCCGCCCGGCCGAGCTTATCCAGCAGCGCCAGTGCGCGCTTCGGGTTGCCGCGAGACGCACGCGTCTCGAAGCGCACCCGCGCGTCGTAATTGGCCAGCTGTGCCTCTACATCACGCGTCCAGCGCTGGCCAACGAACGCGTGAAAACCAACGCCGCCGGGCAAGTCGTGCTCGAGCTCAAGACCCCCTGGCGCGACGCCACCACGCACCTGGTGCTGAGGCGGGACACAAACAGTCCAGTGGACTGTTTGTGCCAGCCGAAGGGCCCGAGCTCTGCGAGGGCGCGGCCTGCAAGGTTGTCGCCGCTGGAGTTCATGGAGCGGCTGGCTGCGCTGGTGCCACGCCCCAGCCTGCACCTGATTCGCTTCCACGGCGTTCTCGCACCCAACGCCAAGCTGCGCGCGCTGGTGGTGCCGCAAGATGCAGGGTCGCCCGCACAAGCAGCTCCAGCGGCCAAGGCGCCCTGTGCGCACCATCGCCCGGTGCGGTTGAGCTGGGCCAAGCTGCTCAAGCGCGTGTTCGAGATCGACCTGGAGCACTGCCCGAACTGCGGCGGCCAGCTGAAGATCATCGCGGCGATCATGGAGCAGCCGGTGATCGAGAAGATCCTCACGAACCTGGGTCTGTAGGCACGGGCGCCGCCACGTGCGTCAGCCCGTCGGTCACAGCTGCAAGCGGCCTGAGATCCTCCGGCCAACACGTTTCAGGCGGCCAAATCCCCAGGACCGCGGGGACCAGCTGCGCCAGAGCTTCGCAGAGCCGAGGTTTGGCGCCTCAGCGTTCGGGAAAATCCCAAGGCGACCGCTTTGTCAACGCTGGGCGAGATCCGCGCTTTTCTGCTGACGCGCGTCTGCTAAGTTCAAGCGCCCGTGATACCCATCCGCGACGGTCTAATTCCTCCTGCGAAAGTCACAGGTGCAGGGTTATCCACGGCGGCGACCGATGCCCCCAATAGGCGATGGTCGGTCGCCGCGGTGGACAACCCGTGTTCGCGGCGCGGTCTCTGCGCGGTTTCTGACCAGCGAATAGCAGCGTTTTTGCACCGGCGCCAACACCGCTTCGAGAGACGCACTTCGGCGCTGCGATCGGCCATCAAAGTGCGGCAGCTAGACCCAAGGAGCGGGTCAGTGGGTGACCGAGCGCCACGCCGGGGGCACTCGGGAGGGAAAAAGGGTGTTTGAAAACCCTGTCCTCTGAAAACCCTGTCCTCCGCATGGCGACAGGGCACTTTCGCGGCCAGCTTGCGCAGATAGGGCCGGTCTATGCAGACCCGGCCCCTAAGCGTAGGGACTGCGTTCCCGCCGCCGGAGGCTTACAAACTTGGTGCTGGCACGGGAGGCCTCATGGCACCGAAATACTTGCACGAGAACCGCTATGCCTTCGTGGTCGACGCGACCCGCGAACTGGCGCGGGCCAGCTACGAGGTCGACACCGCCGAGAGCGCTTTCGAGCGTGACGTCCAGCGCCGGCTGGCTGTCGCGCACCGGCTGATGGCCGAGGGCCGGGTCGGCGCCGCGCTGGAGGACTATCGAAGCCTGCGTGGCGTGATCGCCGCGGTGCTGTATCCGAAGATCGCGCCGCACGTAGGCGCCAAGGCCGATTGGCTGCGGCTCGCCGATGCCGGTGTGGCCGAGGCCACGCTGGCGAGGAGCGCGCTGATGCTGGACCGCACGCCGGCGCTCACGAGAGCGATTCCAGAAACGTTTTCGTCGATCACGCCGCTGGCGGCCGGCATCACGAAGCTGTTCGCTCAGGTGGAGGACGGCGGCCTGGCCGACGCCGACGCCGGCGTGCGGGTGCCGCTGGACGAGATGCAGAGCGCCTTCGATCGCGGCGACTTCGCCCGCGCCGCGAAGGCGGCGGCCGGCGCCGCTGAGCAGGCCAAGGACGCCGAACTGCGGGCTGCCCTGATGCATGACCAGGCCGTGCTGCAAGCGCGCAGCGGCGACGCGGCGCCGGCCATGCAGTTGATGGCCCGCAGCGCCGAGGCCTTCGGGGCCGCCGGAAAGCAGGAAGCGCAGATCAACGCCCTGGGGGTGCTGGCTGAGATGAATATCCGCGCCGGTGACCCCGAAGGCGCCAAGCGCACCTTGGCGCAGGCCGCGGAGCTGCGCAAGCGCTTCTCGGTGTTCCCGGTCACGCAGATTAGCCGAGTGAGCATGGTGGACTTGTCGACGCTGACCACGCTGTCGCCCCTGACCACGCGGCCGACGCTGCTGTCGCGGCCCACGTTCACCGTGCGGCCGATGCTGTCTCCCGTGATCCGCGACGAAGCTGCCTCTGCGGCCGACGGGGCGGTCTCGCTGATCGCGGCACGGACCTTCGCCGCGCGCACGTCGGCGAAAGCGGTGACGGTCTTCGGCGAGCGGCTCGAGCCCATCTCCGCCTCGGTGGACGGTGGCGCGGTGGCTGGCCTGACGAACTTCTACGCCACGCTGCGTGACACCAAGGACATCGCGCTGCTGACAGGCTACCTCTCGCATCACACGGTCACGGTGGCTTACCTGGCCCACATCGTCGGCTGGGTACTGCCGATGGCCATCGGCGACTGCCACGCCGCGCTCGGCAGCTACGCGGACGCCGAGGCCGAATACTTGAGCACGCTGAAGTACCCGTTCCTCAACCTCGCCGTCGAGTCCGTCACGCTGTGGCTGCGCTTGGCCGAGCTGGCGCTGGACCACGGTGACCGGCTGTACCGCGACGCCGCCAACGTGGTGGCCGACTTCGCCGCGGCCAAGGCTGTCTACGAGCGGCTGCTGCGCTCCGACGACACGCTAGACGCAGCTTCGCCGCTGTACGCCCACGCCACCTTCGCGCCGATGAAGGTCCGTGCGGCCGCGCTGATCCAGGCCACCCTGGTGGGTGGGCAGCCGAATGCCGACAACCCACGCCTGACGATGGCGCTGGCGCGCGCCCGCATGCAACTGCAAAAGATCGCCGGCGGGCTCAACTTCCTCGGCCTGGGCGTTCACGTGCCGCCGTTCAGCTGGGAGCACATGCAGAACCTGGCGCGCTACTTCGCGCAGCACGCGGCGCAGGTCGAGCAGGGCTACATCCAGTTCAAGAACTCGGGCGAAAACGAGTCGCTGCGCGAGCAGCAGATGGCGCAGCAAGCCAGCGTCGCGGTGGCGTCGGTCGAGCTCGAGCGCCGGGGACTGGCCGAATCGCGCGAAGGTGTCGATGTCGCCAGCGCCGGGTTGAACTACGCCACCGTGCAGCGCGACAACGCCACCGAGATGCGCGACCGCTTCAACGCCGTGCGCTGGGAGTTGCAGGAGCTCGAACGGCTGCAGGCCTGGGCCGGCTCGGCGTCCAACGACGAGGTCAAGCTCAACGTCGTCAACGCCACCTACTACAGCGCCGACAGCAAGCCGCGCAGCCACGTGATGTTCGATCTGGCCAACCGGCGCACGCAGATTAGCCACGATCTCGAAGCTGAGCGCATGCAAAACGAGATCGACGCCGCCAACGCCTACCGCGGCATGGCGCAGCAGCAACTCGAACAGGCGCAGGCGCGCGTCGCGGTGGCCCAGCAGCGGGTGCAGATCGCCGGCCTGCAGGCCCAGTACGCGCAGGAAAACCTGGCCTTCCTCAAGGGCCGCGAGTTCAGCGCGACGATGTGGTACGAACTGGCCCGCGAAGCGCGGCGCATCGCCCAGCGTTACCTGGACATGGCGGTCGAGGTCGCGGTGCTGATGGAGAAGGCCTACGAGGCCGAGACCGGCCGCGACCTGCGCAAGATCAAGCTCGACTACGGCCTGGACAACCTGAACGGGCTGCTGGCGGCCGACGCACTGCTGCTGGACATCGACTACTTCAGTCTCGACTTCGTCCGCACCCGGTCGAAGAAGGCGCCGATGAAGCAGACGCTGTCGCTGGCCGACCACTTCCCGATGGCCTTCGACCAGCTGCTGCGCACCGGCCGCGCGTTGTTCGAGACCACGCTCGCGCACTTCGACCGCCGCTATCCCGGCTTCTATTTGCAGAAGCTCAAGCAGGTCGAGTTGTTGTTCATCGGCCTGGCCGGAACCGAGGGCGTGCACGGCAGCTTGCGAAACATCGGGCTGTCGAAATTTCGGCGCCGCGACGGCAGCATCGTCGACCAGGTCTATCCGGCAGACGTGATGCCGTTGACCGACTACGACGTGCGGCAGGACGCCGTCGTGTTCCAGCTCAGCACCAACGAGCTGCGGTTGTTCGAGAACAACGGCATCGCCACCGTCTGGCAGATTGACGTGCCGCTGCACTCCAACACCTTCGAGTTGACTCAGATCTTGGATGTGCAGCTGGTGCTGTTCTACGACGGCTTCTTCGACCCGGTGCTCGAAACCAAGGTCCTCGCCACGCTGCCCGCCCAAGGCAGCGGGACGCGCTCGTTCGCGTTGCGGCTGAGCGCACCCGACGAGTTGTTCTTCCTGCGCAGCCAGGGCCAGGCCGAGCTGGTGCTGGACGCCGGCCTGCTGCCCGCCAACCAGGCCAGCCCGCAGCTGAAGAGCTACTTCCTGCAGGCCCGTGGCGCTGCTGCGGTCGGGCTGAAGCTGCGCGCCGGCTGGGCCGGGCTGGGCGCTGGACACCTGTTCACGTTGGATGCCAAAGGCAACGCCGACGGCGCCGCCTTTGCCGCACCGACCGGCCGCACGCTGTTCGACACGCTGAACTTCCGCATCGACGCTGCCGACAACCCGCAGCTCGTCAACAACGGTGTGCTCGACCTGTCCGGCTTGCAGGATCTGGCGCTGTTCGTCGACTACAGCTTCACCTTCCGGACCTGAACGCGCAAGGCAGGGAGCGGACATGGACAAGGGCACCAACACGGCGCAGACCGCGGTCTCGCCACCGTCCGGGTCGGGCAACGTCGCCGGTATGGGCGAGGCCTTCTCGCTGGATCTGAACAGCGGGCAGGGCAACTTCAGCGTGCCTTTCGAGGTGCCCGACGGGCTGGCCGGGTTGAAGCCACGCATCAAGCTCGAATACGCGCATGGCCAGGCCAACGGGCCGTTCGGCCTGGGCTGGCGGCTGCCACTGCGCCAGATCGATCGCCGGCTGGATCTCGGCGTGCCGGGTGGCAGTGCGGCCGAAGCCTTTCTCGACAGTGGTACGGAGCTGAGCCGCGGCGCCGACGGCACTTATCGCGCGCTGCGCGAGACCGCGTTTTCGGCTTATGAGTTCGACGCCGGGCATTGGCTGGTGCACGAACGCGACGGTTCGCGTTTCGTGCTCGGTGCCAGCGCCAACGCCCGTGTCGCCGACCCCGACCACCCCGAGCGCGTGCAGAGCTGGCTGCTCGAGCAACAGCAGGATGCGCACGGCAACCTCATCGACTACGTATACGAACGGCACGAGGGCTATCCGTACCTGGCTGAGATCCGCTATGCCCGCTTCGTCGTCCGCCTGGCCTACGAACTACGGCCCGACGTGCTACGCAACGGCCGCGCCGGTTTCGAGCGAAGGATCGCGCGCCGCTGCCGGAGCCTGTCGCTGCACCTCGCCGCCGACGGCCGCGAAGTGCGCCGCCTGACGCTCAGCTACACCGCCGCGCCGGGCACCGGTGTCTCGTTGCTCGGCGCCTTCCAACTGGCCGGCTTCGCGCCGGCGCTGCCCGCGGTGTTGAAGAATCCGCTCGTGCTTGGTTACCAGACATTCGATGCCGGCGCGCTGAAGATCCGCTTCATCGAACCGGCGGCCGGCGACCCGGCACCCCGCCCGCTGACCGACCCCGACGTCGCGCTGCTGGCCCTCAGCGGCCTGCCATTGCCCGATGTCGTGGAAAACCGCAACGGCCGCCTCTACCGCTGGCCGAACGACGGCCGCGGCGGCTTTGGCGCGGCAGCGCCGCTGGCGCAGACGGTGCCGCGGGCAGCATCGTTCGCCAGCGACGGCGTGCAGTTCATCGACATCGACGGCAACGGCACCGCCGACATGCTGGTTGGCGTCGGGCAGGCGCCGTTGCAGGGCTTCTATCCCAATGACGGCGGCGCCGGCTTCGGCGACTTCGTCGCCTACCCGCGTGCCGCGCCGCAACGCCCGCCGTTCGAGGGTGGCCGCGCGCGCCTGGCCGACCTCGACGGCGACGGCGTCGTCGACGCGCTGCTGTCGACGCGCCGTGGCCTCGTCAGCTACCGCAACCGCGGGCGCGAAGGCTGGGAGACGCCGGTCGTCACTGGCCATGGCGCCGAGACCGACCTCGCCGACCCGCTAACCTTCCTCGCCGACATGACCGGCGACGGCCTGCCCGACCTGGTGCAGGTTCGCTCGGGCCAGGTCAGCTACCGCCTCAACCTGGGCCACGGCCGCTTCGGTGAACCGGTGCTGATGCTCGGTAGCCCGCGTCTGGCCAGCCGCACCGGTGCAGGCGAACAGATCTTCTTGGCCGATGTCGACGGCGACGGCTGCGCCGACCTGCTGCGCTTGTTGCCCGATCGGCTCGAGCTGTACCTGAACCGCTCGGGCCAGGGCTTTGCGGCGCCGATCGTCGTCGACGTGCTGCCACCGGCGCTGGCCGGCAGCGCTCGCATGGTCGACTTCGAAGGCAACGGCCACACCGGGCTGCTCTACAACAGCCTGCGGCACGGGCGCACGGCCTATGTGCATGTCGGCTGGGCGCCCGGCGCACCGGCCTACGGCCTGGGCGAGGTCGACAACGGCAACGGGCTGGTCAGCCGCATCCACTACCTGAGCGCCGTCGAGATGGCGCTGCGTGATCGCGACCAGGGGCGGCCCTGGTCCGATGCCTTGCCGTTCCCGTTGTGGGTGGTGGCGAGCACGGTGGAAACCGACCACGTGCGCAACCGCAGGACCGAGCTGCATTACCGTTATCACGAAGGGCGCTACGACACCCGCCAGCGCTGCTTCCAGGGCTTTCGCGTGGTCGAGAAGATCGAGCTCGGCGACGACAGCCGAGCATCCGTCCGCACCCGCCATACCTTCCTGGCCGACCAGGGCCGCGTGCCGGGGCAGACCCGAGCCCATGCCCACCTGGACCGCCTGCTCGCCCGCGTCGAGGTCTTCAGCGACGACGGTACGCCGGCTGCCGCCCGGCCCTGGCGGGTCGAGGAGAGCGACTACGACCTGCGCGAGTTGGAGGTGATGCCCGACGGCCAGGCGCGCGTGTTTGTGTTCGCCGCGCACACCCGCAAACGCCACCCCGAGCGCAGCGACGACGAGCGTGTCGAAGAGCGCCAATTCGAGTACGACGCTGCCGGCAACCTGGTGCGCGAGCGGGCACGCGGCTTTGGCACGCGGGCGGGCGTGGCGATGCCGGAGAAACTTGTCGACACCCGCGTCGAATACGCGCAGGACGCCGCCGGGCGGATGTTCAAGATGGCGCGCACCGTCAAGCGTGACGCTGCCGGCGCCTTGCTGCTCGAACTGCGACGGCACTACGACGGGCTGGCCGACGCCGGCCTGCCGCTGGGCCAGTTGACGCGCGGCAGCCTGGTGCGCGAAGAGCACCTGGTGCTCGACCTGCCCACCTACCAGGCGCACTACGGCGCGATGGACCTGGCCGCCCTGGGCCACGTGGCGCAGCCCGATGTCGACGGCTCGCCGGCAGTCTTCGCCATCGACAAGCGGCTGACCTACACCGCGCGCGGGCAGGTGGCGACCGAGACCACCGGCACTGGCCGGCGCAGCGAGAAGCGCTACGACGCCGACGGCCTGCACGTGATCGAAGAGATCGCCGCTGGGCTGTCAAGCCCGCGGGTACCCGATCCGGTGACCGGCAAACCGCTCGAACTGCGTTCGCCCGGTGGCGCGCGCGTTCGCATGGCCTACGACGCGTTCGGCCGCCTGACCCACTTCATGCAGGCCGACGACACGCCGGACACCGCCACCCGCATCCTCGGATACGACGACACGCAGGTGCCGAACGCGGTGCGCACCAGCTACCGCGTCGATGCGGCCCGCCGTGCGTTGTCCGTGGCGTACTACGACGGCCATGCGCAGGAGGTGCAGCGCCGCGTGCAGCGCTTGCCTGGCGAAGTGCAGGTCGGCGCCTGGCTCGTGCACAACCCCTGGCGGCAGACCAGTGCCGAGTTCGAGCCGACGCTGGCTGCCAGCCTGGACTTCGCGATCCCCGACCTGGCGCGCCCGGCGCGGCGCAGCTTCTTCGACGGCGAAGGCCGGCCGGTGGCCAGCCTCAACTTCAACGGCGCGCGCAGCGAAGGGCGCTACACGCCATACGAGATCAGCCTGGCCGATGCGCATGACCTGGACCCTGCGCATGCGCAGGCCGACACCCCGCGCGTCGAAGAGGTCGACGTCTGGAACCACCGCACCGTGGTGACCGAGAACACCCCCGACGGACCGCAGGTGCTGCGCTACGAGGTCGGCTTGTTCGGTGAACTGCTGGCGATGCGCGACGCTGCCGGCGCCGAGATCGCACGCTACGCCTACGACCGGCGCGGCCAGCGTCTGCGTGTCGTGCACCGCGACAGCGGGCCGCGCGAGCAGTGGTTCAACGGCCAGGGCGAAATCGTGCGTACCCGCGACGCCGCTGCCAACGACATCGAAGTCGTGCGCGACGGCGAGGGCCGGATCACCGAGGTACGGCACAACGGCGCCGTGGCCGAGTCTTTCGTCTACGACGACTTGACGCCGGGTGCCGACGGCCGGCTCGTCGAGGCCCGCTACGCCAACGGCCGCCAGCAGTTCGGCTACACGGAGCGCGGCTTTCTCGCCGAGCACCGGATCGAGGTCGCTGCACAGCCGTTCACGCTGCGATACGAGCGTGACGATCTCGGCCACCAGACCGCGCTGACCTACCCCGACGGCACGCGCATCACGCGCCAGCACGACGATGCCGGGCTCGTGCGACGCATCGACGGCGTCGTGCAGGCGGTGAGCTACGGCGCGCGCAACCGGCCCACCCGCTTCGATTTCGCCAACGGCGTGGTTACCGAGATCGACTACGCGCCAGGGGTTGGCCATGTGCAAGCCCAGCGCACCGTCGGCCCGGGCGGCGCCGTGCTGGAAGACGCCCGCTACGGCTACGACGCGATGATGCAGATGCTGTCGCTCGAGGACAGCGCGCCCGGCCAGGCGCGCCAGTTGCACTACACCTACGACGCCTTACAGCAACTCACGCGCGTGCACGGCAACGACCCCGGCGGCGCGCTCGACCACGGCTACCGCTACCTCGGCCGCGGCCGGCTGGCCGAACACGGCGAATCGGGCTGGTTGCTCGGCTACGACGACCGGCTGCGGCCGGACCGCGTGAGCTCGGTCACGCGGCCCGGCCAGGCCGCGTCAGCGACCGTGCACGACGCCAACGGCAACCTGGTGCAGATGCCGGGCCGGCGCTGCGAATACGACTTCAAGAACCACTTGACGCGGGTGACGCTGGACGACGGCACGGTCGTCGACTACGACTACGACTACCGCGGCAACCGGGTGCGCCGGCAGGTCACGCGCCAGGGCGCGACCACCCAGAGCATCCACCTCGGGCGCATGGTCGAGATCCGAGGCGGTCAGCACACCAACTTCGTGATCTTTGACCGCCGCCGCGTCGCCCTGCGCCAGGGTGCCGCCACGCGCTGGATCCACGTCGATCCACTGGGTAGCGCCATCCTGTTCAGCGACGAGGCCGGCACGCGCATCGCGCAGACCGCCTACCTGCCCTTCGGCACCGAGCGGCGCCATGCTGCGGCGGCACCGCTGCTGCGCATCTTCGCGCTGCACGATGTCGACGACGAAACCGGCTTCATCTACATGGGCCACCGCTGGTACGCGCCGCAGATCGGGCGCTTCCTCACGCCCGATCCGCTATACCTGTTGCAGCCTGAGCGCAGCGACGGCGACCCCGCCCCGCTGAACCTGTATGCCTACGCCGGCAACAACCCGGTCAACCACGTCGACCCGGAAGGCTTGTCGTTCTGGAGCGTGGTCGGGGCGATCGTCGGCGTGATCGTCGGCGTGGTGATCGCGGTGGCGGTCGTCGCCGCGTTCGCCAGCGGCATCGGCTTCGGCGTGCTGGCGCTGATCGGCGTGATCGGGCTGCTCACCGTCAGCTACGTGGTCGCCCACAACAACCAGGGCAACGGGCTGGGCGAATTCTTCCGCGGCTTCATGATCGGCCTGAATGCCGGCATGAACGCGGCTTTCCTGACGATGATGGGTTTCGGCGTTGCCGGCATCCTCGTCGGTGTGGTGGTCTTCATGGCGTCGATCGACAGCGTCGCCAACAACGAGGTCTACCAGGGCATCCTCGGTTGGTCGAACTGGTTGATGCCGATGTCTTGGCTGGTGCTCGGGCTGGGCGCGGTGATGTGGGTGCTCAATGGGCTCGGGCATCTGATCTTCTGGTCGATCCCGAGCCTTTGGGGCGGTGGCATTCAGTTCTTCCGCATCACCGGTTTTCGGATGGACTGGTCGACTGGCATGCTCGCCACGCGTGGCGGCTTTGTGTCCAACCTGAACAGCATCGACACCGCCTACAACATGGGCGCCTTCGCCTACGTGGACAGCAATTCATCCGGCTGGCACCTGGACCATGAAGCCGGTCATAACCTCAGCCTGGGCGCGTTCGGCAGCATCTTCCACTTCATCGGTTTCATCCACGAGATGGGCACGCCAGCCGGCGCCTCGGCACTGTCCGAACAGATCGCCGAGGGCAACGATCCGTCGGGCTCGGGCTCTTCGGTGCCGATGTGGGCCTAAAGGCGCGGCGTCGCGGCAGCTGCGGGTACCGCTGACCGCTTCAGCCGCCGTCGCAGGCCAGCCGCAGCCCGCTGAATTGCCAGCGGGCGCCGGCCGGGGAGAAGTTGCGGTAGCTCGGCCGCACGTGGCCCGATGCCCACGCACTTGGCGTCTCTCGGCTCACTGGTGCACCCGCACCAGATGGAGGTCCAGGAATTCGATTCCTATGGCCTTGTCATCGACGCCAGAAGTGCCGAGGCGTACCAAGATGACCACCTTCCCGGTGCCGTCAGCGTCCCAGTCCGTTTGCCGCATGGGGCAACGCCACGCGAAGAGATGGCCGGGGTCATTGCAAGTGAGGCTGGGCCGCCCCTGCCGTATGCGCTCGCCGCGCAGCTGCATCGACCGGCTGCAGGCGACACCGTACTCGTCTACTGCGACCGTGGGGGACTGGACAGCATGGTCTGGGCTGAACCGCTCAAGGCGGCCGGATTCCGGGTGGACGTGCTGGGCGGCGGTTGGAGCAACTATCGACGTTGGGTCAATGCGGGGTTAGAGGTTCTCCCTCGCGTGTTGACGTTTCGGCGGCTCGTTGCACCCCCGGTGGGTGGCCTGTGCCGTGTCGTCGAAAGGCTGGCTCAACTGGGCGAGCAGATCCTAGACTTGACGGCGTTAGCAGGCCAGAAGCTGGCGCCCGGGCTGACGCTCGTTGGAGACACACCGCCCTCGCAAGCAGCCTTCGAAACTGCGCTGCTCGACGCGCTAAGACGGTTTAATCCTCGGCGGCCCGTCTGGGTGCGCGATGGTCTGAACGGCTTCGGTGAACTCGCTCTTCCGCCATCGCTCAGTGACGCCCTGCAGCGCTCGGATAGTCTGTGGCTGGAGGTCCCATTGACCGTCCGAGCCCAGGCGTGGGCAGAGCGCATGGAGGTGATGGGGATCGATGTAGCTGGGCTGCTGCGCGCCATTTCTGCATCAACAGCGCCGCCGAACGCCGCGGCCATTGAGCAATGGCGCTCGATGGCCAATGCAGGGCAGGGGATCGACGCGCTAACCGAGATCGTCAAGGGCTACATTGATCCGCCTGGCCATGTCGCCTCATGGACTGGCCAACGGCATCTGTTCAAGTTGGCGTCGTTGACGGCCGACACAGTGGCGGCAGAGGTCGAGCAATGGCGCAATTCCGAGGCTTGGGGTGCCTAACGCAGCGACGACCAGCCTTGATGCGAAAAGTACCGCCGCCGAGCCTCGGTCACCAAGCCGTTGGCACGCGAGAAGCTCTTCTATTCACGCGTGGCGCTGGGCGTGAAGGCTGCCAAGCTCATGGCCCTGGGCTGGGACAAGAAGGCGCCGACCTGGGCCGACATTGCCAAGGCTGCGGGTGCCGGGCAATTGCGCTACGCCATGACCAACCCGGCCAGTTCCAACTCCGGCATGAGCGCGGTGTTTGCCGTGGCCTCGGCCGTCGCCGGCAAAACCGAAGACCTGTCTGCCACCGACGTCGACGCAAAGGTGTTGACGGCCTTCCTGTCGGGGCAGAAGTTGACCGCTGGCAGTTCCGGCTGGCTGGCCGATGCCTTTGTCAAAGCACCGGCCGATCTGGATGCGATGGTCAACTACGAGTCGGTCATCCTGCGCGCCAACACCCGGCTGGCGAGCACCGACCAGCTGACGCTGGTGTACCCGCAAGACGGCGTGATCAGCGCCGACCACCCGCTGATGCTGCTGGCCGAGGCGCGGCGTTCCGACTACGACAAGCTCGTTGCGGCTTTCAAGGCGCAGGCGTTTCAACGCGAAGCCTCGGCCACAGGGTTCCTGCGCCCGGCGGTGCAAGGTGTGGCACTCGCGCCCGGCCTGAGCGACGGGGCCGCGGTGGAGCTGAGTTTTCCCAACCGGCTGGAAGTCATCGATGCGGTGCTGGGCAGCTACCAGGGCCAGTGGCGTCGGCCCGCCACCTCGATCTTCGTGCTCGACATCAGCGGCTCGATGCAGGGCGACCGGCTGGAGAACATGCGCTCGGCGCTGAAGGTCCTGGCCGGCGCCGAAGCCAGTACCGCCAGTGCCCGATACGCACGCTTTCAGAGCCGCGAGCGTGTGGTGCTGATCAGCTTTTCCGACAAGGTCGACACGCCCGTCCAGGTGAACTTCAGTGCGGACGCGTTGGACGCCGCGCGCCAGCAGGTGCTGGCCTATGCCGATGCCCTTCAGGTCAGGGGGGGCACGGGAATCTTCGCCGCCTTGCTGCAAGCCGAGGCGATCGCCAAGCGCGAACAGGTGCAGGACCCCAACCGCTTCGTCAGCATCGTGCTGCTGACCGACGGGGAAAACACCGTGGGCCCTGACATCGCAGCGTTCAAGCGGGACACCGCCGGCGGCATCTCGGCGCGCGTTTTCCCGATCCTGTTCGGCGAAGCCAGCAACGCCGATATGAGCGCACTGGCCGAGTATTCCGGCGGGCGCGTCTTCGACGGCCGCAAGGCTGCGCTGGCGCTGGTGTTCAAGGAGATCCGGGGCTATCAATAAGCAATCCGTGAGCAGCGCATTCGAAAGCTCGACCGTGCAACGGCCGCTCAAGCTGCGGCTGCTGCTGTTCGTCTACGGCACGCCCAATATCGCCGGCTGCGCCCTGGCGTTGCTGGGCCCGCTGTTGCTGTTCGCGGGCCTCATCGGCCCCGGCTGGGGCTGGATCACCGCAGGCCTGTACGCTGCCGGCTGGGCCGCGGGTTGGATGAGCGGGCGCGAGCCCGAGATCGAGCGCCGCATAGCCGACAGCCTGTCAGTCGAAGAGACCCTGGCGCATCTGGACGCACTGGTGAACCGCGTGCAGGCCCACCTGTCCGAAGACATGCGACAGCACCTGGCGAGCGTGCGCACCTCGGTGGCCGAGGTGCTGCCGCGGCTGGTGGGCGCCGCCAGCTTTGATGCCGATTTCTTCACCGTGCGCGAGACCGTGTTGCGTTACCTGCCCGAAACGCTGGCCAACTATGTGGCGCTGCCGCCGGCCTTCCGCGGTTCGCATGTGCTGAAGGATGGCAAGACCGCGCGGCAGCTGATGTCCGAACAGCTGGTGCTGCTGGACGACAAGCTCAGGGAGATCGTCGCCAACGTCTCTAGCGCCGACGCGCAGGCCCTGCTGGCCAACGGCAAGTTCCTCGAGATGAAGTTTCAACAACCCGACTTCCTGGTTCGCTGACACGACCCTCCCCCATCCATGGCCAGAACCATCATCGACATCCCCGACGCGCAGCTGCGCGAAGTCGACAGCCTGTGCAAGCTGCTGGCACTGTCGCGCGCAGAAGCCGTGCGCCGCGCGCTGCGCGACTTCGTGCAGCACAACAGCGGCGTGCAGACCGACGGCTTCGGCCTGTGGAAGCAGCATGCGGACGACGTTCGCCGCTCGCTGCAACGTTTGCAGCGCAAAGGCTGAGCGCGCCGTGCTCAGCGTCCTCATCGACACCGGCGTGCTCCTCGACTACCTGGTCGGAGACAAGCGCGCGCAACGGGTCATCCAGGCACACGCCCATCGCGCCATCAGCGTCGTCACCTGGCTCGAATTGATGGCCGCTGGCCCGGCTGCCAAACTGAACGCTGCGCGCGACTTCCTGCGCACTTTCGAAAGGCTGTCGATCAGCGAGTCGATTGCCGACGAGGCGCTGCGGCTGATGCAGGACCGGCCGGGCCTGCCCTTGCATCGCGCCCTGACCTGGGCGACGGCGCGCGTCAACCAGATCAACTTCGTGACCAATGATGCGGACCATTTGCTGAAGTCGGACGCCGGCGTCACGATGGCCTATCGCCGCGCCGCGTCCGAGCGTTGACGTTGCGCTCACCGCGCAGCACAGCGTGGACAAGAATGCGACTGCGGCTTCGGCAGTTCCTGGCCGTCAACCAGAAACGGTCGCGAACCCTTGGATTTGCTCACTGCCAAGCCTGCCTCGGTGTCGAAACCGTTGACGGGGACTCGCTGGAACGAACCTGCCTTTCGATCAAGGGAGGATGCACCGGCGCATAGGACGGCGACGTGGCCATGCCAGCGACAGCTGCCGCTGGGATTGAACTGCAACTTCCGACCCTTCGGCGACGTTCGTCCCTCGGAACTGCTTGCCTCAAAGCTGACTGTCGCGGCCTGCATCGGCTGCAGCCCCTGGCTCGCCGACGCCGGTCGCCGCACACGGGCCGAAGGTGGGTCCACTCGTTCCGCCTTGGCGACGATGCGGGTGTCTGGTGCTACCGGCCCGGTGGAGCATGGATCGGCGACGCCCAGAGCGGTGTGCGAGCGCTGTACGGCGCCCCGCCCTTCTTTCCGAGCGCGCTGATCCTTCGGGTGTTGGAAAGCTCGGGCGGTCTATCGGCGCCAGGGCGCTGCCGACTGGTTGCCCTTGCGCGCCCGCCTGACGGTGATCGCCGTCATCGGCTGCTTGCTGGGTTCGCGGGGCGTGCTGCAGACGGGATGAGAGATTCGGACGGGCATAGCATGGGCTCGGCGCGGCTGCGGTGATCTGGTCCTGAACGGATCGGTCGGTCGATGTCATGCGGACCCACCACCGGGCCCCGGCGACGCCGCACTGCCTCATCTCGATCCGGCACTCGCCCTTCTTCGAGCATTGCGCCAGGCAGTAGCTCCCGCCGACGCCGCAGACCTTCCCGCCCGACCTGCAGCCGTTGCCGCTGTTGACGTAGAAGGTGGCGTTCGGGCTGCTGCGCCAGCTGGCGACGTAGCCATAGGTGCCCTTGCCGTCGCAGGTCTGGCCGCTGCTGCGCAGGCCCAGGTCGACCTTGGCAGCGGTCGCGGGCGGCGCGAAGGCGACGAGGCAGGCGACGATTGCGGCGAGGAATGTGTGATGGATGTTCATTGCTGGCGAAACTCCTTTTTCCACATTTTTTCCATGGCCGCCGCCAACGCCGGCGATGGGCTGCCGACCGGTGCGTGCCGGCCCTTGGCGTGCAGCACGCCGGTGACATCGCCGCTGGTTCGCGAATAGAGCAGCAGCAAGTTGTTCTCGGCGCAGTCGTGCGGCTTGCACGGCGTCGCCTGCAGCCACGTTTCGCCGTCCGCGCGTACCTCGATCACCGGGCCGCTGTTGGAAAGCGCGGCGATCCAGCGCTCCTTGGCGCTGGCGCCGAGCGCGGCGGCGAAGCCGGCGCGGAAGCGCGCGTCCTTCAGCAACACGTCGGTGCCCATCATCTCCTGCGCCCTGCCCGGGCCCGCGAACAGTGCCGAGACCACGGCAGCGGCGGCCGCCACGCTGATGCGTCGTCGTCTTCGATTCATGCGGATCTCCTTGCCGAGGGGAAGTCCCACGGTAGGCGCCCCTACGTGACCGCGCCGTTACCGGCCCGGGCCGCGATCGGCAGCGGCGAGCAAGGCGCGGTTGGTCGGGTTGCGGTCGAGGAAGCTCTCCCGGAAGGGCTCGGGAACGTTCGGCAAGGCCACCCGGCGTACCCACTGCGCGCCCTGGCCGAGGGCCATCAGCGAGCGGTCGCCGTCGCCATTGGCCTCGAACACGCGGCTGGCGAGCCACCAGGCGTGGCCGAAGTAGAGGTCGGCGGGCTGCAGCTCGGGCAGCTGCGCGACGAGCCCGCGCATCGCCTCGGCCGCGGCCTCGGTGTCGCCGGCACGGCTCAGCGCGTGCGCGCGCAGCAGCCGCGCCTTCATCGCAACGCCGGCAAACTCGAGCGAGGTGGCCATGCGGACGACGTCGTCGCAGCGCTGCGCGGCGATCGCCGGGTCGTCGTGGACGCCAGCCTCGAGGATGACGTGCATGCGCACGTGCGGATCGGCGCCGCTCGACAACAGCGCCACGGCGTGGTCGATGTGCGTGCGGCCGCTCTTGCCGAGGGCACGCTCGATGCGCGCGGCGATGGTGGCGCCGCGCGCCCGCACGTGATCGATGGTCGCTGGCTGCTCGTAGCCCAGCGCCTGCTGCGCGCGTGCGAACTGACCGAGGTCGATGAGCAGCTGGGCCTTGTGATGGGAAGCGACGGCGATCCACAGCACCTGGCCATCGCGCTCGAAGCAGTCGATCGCCGCGTCCAGTCGTTGCAGCGCTTCGGCGTAGCGGCCGACCATGCCGAGGTACAGGCCGACGTAGGTTTCGACGACGGCGCCCTCGGGGCCGTGCGTGCCGCCCAGCTGCGCCTGCAGCGCGAGGGAGCGCTCGGCAAGCGCCAGCGCCTGAGGCACGCGGCCGAGGTTGGCTTCAACCGTCGCCAGGTTCGACGTCAGCGTCGCCAGCTCGGCGATGTCGCCGCGCGCCTGCGCATGGACGGTGGCCTGCTGCAGCGCGAACGCGGTATCGCGCAGGCGCCGCGCCGCGTTGAGCACGTAGGCGTAGTCGGCCCAGAAGCCGCCGCTGTGCTCGGCCGAAGCGCCGCCTTCGATCAGCCGCCGGCACGGCTCGATCACCGCCAGCGCCTCGGCGGCGCGGCCGGCCTGCGCCAGGCCGACCGCCTGCAGGCGCGCCGCCGCAAAGCCCGGCCAGGGCGTCGCGAAACCGCGCGCCAGCGCCGCCGCCCGTTCAGCGGCAGCGATGCCGGTCGGATGGTCGGCGGCCATCAGCGCCGCGGTCGCCTTGGCGGTCCACGCTGCGGCGCGCTGCGCGTCGGTCGCCGCGGCGTCGATCAGTGCATCAATGACGGCGTGCGCGCGTGAGACGCCCTGCACGACGATCAGCGCCGGCACACTCTCGCAGCGGGCGTCCCAGGCCGGGTCGGCGAGCCCGGCGAGGTCGAACGCCTCGGCGGCCTGCCGCCAGCACTCGATCTCGTGGCCGCGCTGCGATGCCGCCTGGGCGCGGCTCGCGGCGGCCGAGAAGGCCTCGCCAGCGCGCGCCCATTCACCGGCGCCGGCCCAGTGCGGCGCGATGCGGTCGGGCAACGCAGCCTGCGCCAGCAGGTGCGCGGCGATGCGGCCGTGCAACAGGCGGGCGATCGGCGCCGGCACCGAATCGCGCGTCGCCTCGAAGACCAGGTCGTGCGCGAAGGCGCTGTCCCGCAGCACCTGCGCCGCCTCGAGCTCGCGCCACGGCTCGGCGATGTCGAGCGGGTGCACCTCGAGCACGGCCACGGCCAGCTCGGCGCTGAAGTCGGGCCCGGCGAGCGCTGCGGCCCGCGCCAGACGCAGGGCCTCGACCGAGAGCCGGCCGAGCCTGCGCTCGACGAGTGCGCCGACGCTGTCCGGCTTGGGCAGCCGGCCGCCTCGCGACGCGCCCGCGGCATCGCCGGACAGCACCAGGTCCTTCAGCGTCTCCAGCGCGAACATCGGGTTGCCGCCGCTGTGGCGCAGCAGCGCCGGCGCGAGCTTCGGCGCGTCGAGCTCGGGCAGCCCGAGCGAGCCGACCAGCGCCGTCATCTGCGCCAGGTCGAGCGGCTGCATCGCCACCGGCTCGAGCCGGCCGGCGTCCTCGAGCGCGGCGCGCAGCCGCGTGGCCGCGGCGCCGGCCTCGGCCGGCCGCTGCGCGAAGCCCCAGCGCAGCGCCGCCAGCGCGTCGGCCTGCAGCAAGGCGTGCACGAACTCCAGGCTGCCTGCGTCGGCGAACTGCAGGTCGTCGACCAACAGCGCGCGCAGCGCGCCGGCCGTGGCGTCGACGAGAACGCGCTCGACGGCACGCTGCAGCAGCAGCCGCTGCGCTGGCCCCGACAGCACGACAGCCGCCCCGAGCTCGGGCAGCACGAGCGCCAGTTCGCGCCGGCGGCCGTCGTCGAGCGCCACGGGGTGAGCAGCGAGCACGGCACGCAGCAGGCGCGCCAGCAGCGCGTAGTTGATGCCGCCGTCGCCCGGCCGCGCAGCCACGCCGACCACGCCCTCGCGTGCGGCGGCGAAATCGTGCAGCAGCCGGCTCTTGCCGATGCCCGCCTCGCCCGAGAGCAGGAAGGCGCGCCCGCCCGCCCAGGCGCGATCGAGCGACCCGAGCTCGCGCTCGCGGCCGACCAGGAGCGGCGGCCGCAGCAGGCTCGCCGGTGGCGCCAGCCGCCGCACGGGCAGCGCCGAGCCGCCGTGCTCGAGTGTGGCCAGCAGCTCGATCGTTTCCGCCGATGGGCGGGCGCCAAGCTCGTCTTTCAGGCGCCGCTCGAACATCTCGAAGGCAGCGATCGCCGAGGCGCGGTCGCCGCGTAGGTAGTGCAGCCGCATCGTGCGGCGCTGCGCGTGCTCGGCCAGCGGGTCGCTCTCGGTGAGGCGCCGGGCGTAGGCAAGCGCGCGCTCGAGCGCACCTTCGGCTTCGCAGCGCGTGGCGGCGGCGGCGAACGCTGCGTCGCGCTGCTCGCGCCAGTGGCGGCGGCGCTCGCCCACCCAGGCGGCGAGCTCGGGCAGGTCGTCGAAGCGAAAGTCGCCGAGCAGTTCGTCAGCGGCGGCATCGGGGTCGGCGTCGATGCGCTCGAGGCTGGCCTCGAGATCGGTGCGCGCCTCGGCCGCGAGCTCGAGCACACCGCCGACGTGGCTTGCCGGCAGCCCGCCCTGCCTGCGCAGCCGGTACAGGCGCTGGCGCAGGCTGGCATCGGCCTGCTTCGCCGAGGCCGCCGGCCACAGCAGGCCGGCGACGCGCTCGGCGCGGATCGGCCCGCCCAGCGCCACCAGCGCGAGCAAGGCCGCGTCTTTCGGCGAAAGCGCCAGGCGCCGTGTGCCGAGCCGCACGCATGGCGAGCCGAGCAGTTGCAGCGTGAGGGTCGGTGGTGGGTCGGAAGCGGTGCGGGCCATGTGGGCGAAAGTGTCGTATGCGGGCCCGATGCGGGCAACGCACCGCGAAGGTACGGCTGCCGTGGTGACCGTCCGGTGACCGCGCCGGCCGCACCGGTCGCACGGCCGCGAATGGCGGTAACGGCCGGGTCACGGCGTCGCTTCGAAGATCGCCTTGCCGACCCGGCCCCCGGAACGAGGAGGAAGCGATGAAGTCGATGCCCGCCACGACGACCTGCCTGTTGCTCGCCAGCGCCGCGGCGCTGAACGGCTGCGACAAGGGTGCGCCGCCCGGCGCGCCGAAGTCGCCGGCCACGGCCACGGCGAAGCCGGGCACCGCGACCGGCGGCGGTGACGCATCGGCCGCCGAGGTGGCCCGCGCGGCGCGCGGCGCGCTGACCTGCCCGGCCCGATCGAGCCTGCCGCCGCGCGCCGCCACCGCACCCGCCGACGACGCGCTTGGCGTGCGCCCCGGCATGACCTACGAGGAAGCGATGGCCGCGGTGCTGTGCACCAACCCGATGCTCGTCGCCACGCCGGAGCGCGCGCGCGGCTTCCAGATGAAGACCTTCGGCCAGACGATCCGCCAGGGCTTCAACGCCCGTTACGCCGAGGCGCGCGTCGAGAAGAGCGGCAAACAGATCGTGCAGGAGATGCAGCGCGAAGCGACGGCGCGCAGCCTCAACACCTTGCGCGAGGACCTGCAGCCGGGCGAGCAGAGGTGGTTCGTGGCGACGATGGGCGTGCCCGGGCAGGAGCGCGCCATCAGCGTCGGCCGGGTCGAGCGCTACCCTGCCGAGCAGAGCCCGACCGTCGAGGCGGCGCGCGACGCCCTGGTCCGCAAGTACGGCGCGCCGACCGATGAGCGCCGCGCCAGCCCGTCCCAGTTGCCGACGCTGCGCTGGGCGCACGACCCGGCGGGCCGGCCGGTGACGGCAGGCTCGCCGCTGTTCAGCCGCTGCGTCAGCCACCCCGACCCGGACATCGGCGTCCACCTCACTCCCGAGTGCGGCCTCGTCGTCGAAGCGCTGCTGCAGCCGCAGAAGACGAACCCCGACCTGGTCGACCGCCTCAAGCTCACCATCGTCGATCAGGGCGGCGGCTACCGCGCCATCGCCGCCACCGAACTGGCGCTGTCGCAAGGCGACGCCCAGCGTCGTGCGCGGGAGGTCCAGCAGTCGGCCAAGACCGGCAAGACGCCGTCGCTTTGAACCCGCATCGACGCCACACACGAAAGGGACCCGAACATGAAAGCATCCGAAATCCGCCGGCCGCGTCCGGCGCTCAGCCTCGTCCCGCTGCTGGCAATCTGGCTCACCCTCGGCCTGGCTGGCTGCGGCAATGGCCTTTCCGGCACCTACGGCAAGAAGGGCGAAGTCAGCTTCCAGTTTCAGTCCAATGGCAAGGTCGAGCTCGACGTCATCGGCCCGGTCCAGGAAGCGACCTATGTCGTCGAGGGCGACAAAGTCAAGATCAGCAGCGCGACGATCGGCACGATGGTGCTGCGCATCGACAAGGAAGGCTGCCTCGACGGCGGCGCGATGATGGGCAAGCTCTGCAAGCAGTGACAGTGACGGCGTGCGGCCGAGGCGTGTTTTAGCGTCGAGCGCACCGAACCAGGACCAGCGCTTCGTGATCGGCAAGGCGACCGTCGACATCGTCGCGTACGGATCTCGATCTCGATGAGCCCGGCGGACGGCCTGGTGTCGAGTGCGGACGCGGTACTTGGCTGGGGCTCGTTTGCCGGGCGCATCCTCCCGTTCGACAGCGCAGCCGTAGCGGCCTACGTCGACATCGTCAGCGCCCGCCGAGCCGCTGGCCGACCCAACTCACAGTGTCGATGCCCAGATCGCAGCCATCGCACTTCACGCCGGCGCCAAGTTGGCGACCCGCAACGTCAACGACTTCGAGAACTGCGGCGTCACTGTGGTCAACCCATGGACGGTGGCAGCCGGCTGAAGCGGTGATCGGCCGTGGCGTGCCTGCTCTACAACGCCGGCTTCCAGATCATGATGTCGTTCATGCCGTCGTTCTTCGTCGACAACGGCTTCGAGTTGGCGCGCGCAACCAGCCTCTCGGCCGTGAGTGCCATCGGCTTAGTCGTCGGCGTGCAAGCGGGCGGGCTGCTGTTGAAGCGCTCCGCACACCCGGACCTGATCTGCCGTGCGGCCCTCGCGGGTTGGTGCGTGGCGTTGCTCGCGCTGTCCACTGGGACTGCCCCGCTACTGTGGGTCGTGCTCGGCGGCCTCCTCGGTGGTCTTCCGGCGGCCGCATTGGTCTCGCTGCCGGCCGAGGTGTTGCGGCCCGAGAGCCGCAGCGCCGGAATGGTCGTCTTCTTCACCGTCTACTACTTCGGATGCGCCATCCTGCCCACCGGCGGCGGCTACCGCCGCAGCGCGAGCCGCGCACGGAGCCCCGAGCTTGTGAGCTTGCACGGTCTCAAGCCCCTCAACGCATCGTCATTGCACTCTCGGTCCCCTGCCTGTTGCGCCTACCTTCGTCTGACCACCTTCTGGTGGCGGCCCCTTGTCGCCTGAGGCGCTGAACCGAGGGGATGCCGGGAAGCCGCCCGTGGCCAGCGACTGGAAGTGGCCGAGTCCGCGTTTTCCCGAGTGGCGGCTGCCCGGCCGTCCAACTTGAACGATTGCAGTCCGGCAGGCAGATCAGCGAAGTGACTGACCGCCGTCGACCCAAAGCGGGCACAGGGCAGTCGAGGTTGATCGCATTGAAGCGGTCACGCGTTGGTGGCGGCCGCAGCCCGGATGCCTGCGCGACGTGGTGGTGCAAGAACTCCAACGGCAGCATCACGATGTTGGTAGTGACGTTGTGCCAGGGCGTCTTCAGCTTGAGCACAGCCTGCCCAGAGGTGCTGCATTGAGCGCGCTCGTTGGCCAGTAGCGGGCGCGTGCTTTATTGGCATAGCCCCCTCAGTCGATAAAGCTCGTCGGTGCCGCAACGCACGGCGGCTTAAATGCTGCGGTGTTGGCAATCAGTACGCCAATCGGCTGGTACTTGGTCAGCGTCAGGTGAACTTCCGCGTTAGCCTTGGGCGCGTCTTGCGCCGCCACATCGACCTCGGACTGCGCGCCTCAGCCGCGCACGAATGCAGGAAAGCGCTGCCGAATTTCGTCGACATACGACAGCGTGCCAGACAGATGCCCACGCACCGCCTCGCGGGCCTCCTCGGCGCCACCGCGTTGCAGCGCGGACACGATGGCCCGATGGCCGCGCACGATGCCCTGCGTTTTGCCTTTGGTAGGCAGGTGCAAGCAGCGCAAACGGTCGATGTGGCCGCTGCGCTGGCGCACCAAGTCCCACAGGCTGGACATGCCGGCAGCCAAGTACAGCTCGCGGTGGAAAGCGCGGTCGGCGTCGGCAAAGTTGCGGTGTTCACCGGCGACCAGAAAGCGCACTTGGTTGTCAATCTGCTGCTTCAGGTTTTGCACCAGGGGCAGGCGTCGCGACGCCGGCGCATCAGCCAGCACGCCCATCAGCTCGAGCTCAATCGAGCGGCGCAGGAAGTGCGCTTGCGTGACGGCCGACAGATCGATGCGGCTGACGACCGTGGCGTGCTGCGCGAAGACGTCGACCAAACCTTCTTCGTCCAGCCGCAGCAGCGCGTCCCTGATCGGCGTTTGGCTGACGCCGAAGTGTTCAGCCAGCTCAGCCCGCGACAACACCGTGCCGGGCTCCAGCGTGACCGAGACGATCAAGCCCCGCAGCGCCTCGAAAACCTGCGGCGCAGCCTGGGCGGCGCGGTTCAGTTGCAAGGGCGGGATGCTGAGCAGGTCGGTCATTGCTGCGATTTTAGGGTTTGCCCAACGCGAAGAGGTGTCCTTCTGAAGTTCGCCTGCGAGGCAACGGGCCGGCGACTGTGCGTGTTTGGCTGTCGTGCTTCGGTTCAGGCTATCAGCCTGACACCAGGATGACACCAGTTGACGTACTAATACATTAGTGCTTTACTTGTCTCCCGCCGACCCCAGTGTCGTCGCCACAGTTCATCACCGCAATTTGTTGGAGAAGCCATGAATCCAGTCTGCCCCAAGCGCTCGCTTGTTGCGCCCTCAACGGGCGCCGGTGTACAGCCTGTGCAAGCGCCCCCACTTGACGGCGCTGGCACGCGCACCAAGCCCGGCGCTCCGCCCGCAGCGCCGTCACGGCGGCGCTGGCTGGCCGGCGCTGCGGCCAGCACGCTGTCGGGTCTGGCGGCGGCGCAGTCCTTCGACTTCAAACCCAACCAGCGTTATCCCGACGCGTCGGTGCAGATCCTGGACCCCAGCTTCACCAAGCACCGCATCTACATGAGCACGGTCGAACAACTCGGCAGCGGCATGCGCTGGGCCGAGGGGCCGGTGTACTTCGCCGACGGCCGTTACCTGCTGCTCAGCGACAGCCCGAACAACCGCATCATGCGGTTCGACGAGGCCACCGGCACGCTCAGCGTGTTCCGCCAGCCAGCAGGGCACGCCAACGGCCTGGCCCGCGACCGCCAGGGCCGGCTGCTGGTGTGTGAACACCAGGGCCGGCGTGTCACGCGCACCGAATACAACGGCAGCACGACGGTGCTGGCCGATCGTTTCGACGGCAAGCGCTTGAACTCGCCCAACGACATCGTCTGCAAGTCCGACGGCTCGATCTGGTTCTCCGACCCACCTTTCGGCATCAGCGGCAACTACGAAGGCGACAAGGCAACGGCCGAGCTGCCGCACTCGGTCTACCGCATCGCGCCCGACGGCAAGCTGGGCCTGGTGACGGCTGATCTCAACGGCCCCAACGGTCTGGCGTTTTCGCCCGACGAGAAGAAAATCTACATCGTCGAAGGCCGGGCCCAGCCGCACCGTGTGGTTTGGTCCTACGACGTGGCAGGCGACGGCAAACTCTCTGGCAAGACCAAGCTCATCGACGCGGCCGGCCCCGGTTCGCTGGACGGTTTCAAGGTCGACGACGAAGGCAACCTGTGGTGCGGCTGGGGCAGCAATGGCTCGGCCGGCGCCAAGCCCGAGGACCTGGACGGGGTGATGGTGTTCAACCCGCAGGGCAAGCCCATCGGCCACATCCGCCTGCCCGAACGCTGCGCCAACCTGACCTTTGGCGGGCCCAAGAACAACCGTTTGTACATGGCCAGTTCGCATTCCCTGTACGCGCTGTATGTCGAGGCGCGTGGCGCCGTCTGACGGGGCTACGAGCACGGGGGCGGGCCCATGAACAGGTTGTTGGCGCAGACGGCGCAGACGACGGCGAGCACGCCGGTGGTCACGCGGCTGCAGGTCATTCCCGTGGCCGGGCACGACAGCATGCTGTTGAACCTGAGCGGGGCCCACGGCCCGTTCTTCACCCGCAACCTGTTGATCCTGGCCGACAGCGCGGGCCGCACCGGTGTTGGCGAGGTGCCTGGCGGCGAGCCCATTCGGCGCATGCTGGAGGCGGCTGCGGAGTGGGTGGTCGGGCAGTCGATTGCAAAAGCCCACGCGCTGCTGCACGCACTCGAGCAGCGCTTTGGCGATCACGACGTGGCAGGTCGCGGCGCACAGACCTTCGACCTGCGCACCACCGTGCACGCGGCGACGGCGCTCGAGTGCGCGCTGCTGGATTTGCTGGGCCAGCATCTGGGCGTGCCGGTGGCGGCTTTGTTGGGCGAAGGCCAGCAGCGCGACACTGTGGAGATGCTGGGCTACTTGTTTTTCGTCGGCGACCAGGCCCGAACCGGCCTGCCGTACCGCAACGACGCCGCTGCCGGCAACGACTGGTTTGCGTTGCGCGACAAGCCCGCGTTGAGCACTCATGCGGTGGTGCGCCTGGCTGAAGCCGCACAGGCACGCTACGGCTTCAACGACTTCAAGCTGAAGGGCGGGGTCTTCAGTGGACCGGCCGAGGTCGAAGCCGTCACCGCCCTGCACGAGCGCTTTGGCCAGGCCCGCATCACGCTCGACCCGAATGGCGCGTGGCCGTTGAAAGACGCTGTGCATCTGCTGCGCGACATGCGCGGTGTGATGGCCTACGCCGAAGACCCGTGCGGGGCCGAGCACGGCTTTTCGGGGCGCGAGGTGATGGCCGAATTCCGCCGCGCCACGGGTCTGCCCACTGCGACCAACATGGTGGCCACCGACTGGCGGCAGCTGGCCCACGCGCTGGCCCTGCACAGCGTGGACATCCCCCTGGCCGACCCCCACTTCTGGACCTTGAGCGGCGCGGTGCGCGTGGCCCAAACCTGCCGCGACTGGGGCCTGACCTGGGGTTCGCATTCGAACAACCACTTCGATGTCTCGCTGGCCATGTTCACCCATGTCGGTGCGGCGGCACCGGGCCGCGTGACGGCGATTGACACCCATTGGATCTGGCAAGACGGCCAGCGCCTGACGCGCGAACCGCTGCGCATCGAAGGCGGCCGTGTGCAAGTTCCGACAAGGCCTGGCCTGGGGCTGGAACTGGACATGGCCGAGGTCGACAAAGCGCACCAGCTGTACCTGCAACACGGTTTGGGCGCGCGTGACGACGCGGCCGCCATGCAGCACCTGGTACCCAACTGGGTGTTCGACCCCAAGCGTCCGTGCCTGGTGCGCTGAACACACCCGAATTTCACACCCACCCACCGGAGACACTCCATGAACCTGAACCGACGCCAGCTCCTGGCCTTGAGCAGCACCACCGCCGCAGGCACCCTGGCCGCCTGGCTGCCGGGCGCCGCACACGCGCAAGACAAGTGGCCGAGCAAGCCCATTACCTACATCGTGGCCTTTCCGGCCGGCGGCACCAGCGACGTGCTGGCGCGGCTGATCACGCAAAAGCTGGGGCCCGCACTCGGCACCACGGTGGTGGTCGACAACAAGGCCGGTGCGGGTGGCAGCGTCGGCTCCGAACTGGCGTCGCGCGCACCCGCCGACGGCTACACCATGCTGGGCGGCACCATCAGCTCGCATGCCATCAACGTCAGCCTGTATCCCAAGCTGGGTTACGACCCTACCACCTCGTTCACGCCAGTCACGCTGATCGGCACCAACCCGGTGGTGCTGGTGGTCAAGGCCGACAGCCCCTACAAGACGCTGCAAGACGTGATTGCCGCGGCCAAGGCGGGCAAGCCGCTGTCGGCGGCGTCGGCCGGGAACGGCACCTCACAGCATCTGGCGCTGGAGCTGTTGAAGTTCCGCGCTGGTGTGCCCGGCATCACCCACATTCCCTACAAAGGCAGTGCCCCGGCCATTCAGGACGTGATGGGTGGCCAGGTCGACATGATGTTCGATACCACCGTGGTCGCCGCACCGCACATCGAAAGCGGCCGCTTGCGCGCCCTGGCGGTCAGCTCGGCCCAACGCCTGGCCAGCATGGCCGCTGTGCCAACCGTGGCCGAGACCCTGGCCAATTTCGAGGTCGTGTCGTGGCAGGCCATTTTCGTGCCTGCGGGCACGCCGGCCGCAGTGGTCAACCGCTTGCACACCGAGATCGCGAAGATCCTGGCTGAAGCCGACATGCAAGATCGCTTGAACAAGCTCGGCATGCTGCCCTCGACCATGTCGCCCGAGCAGGTGGCGACGTTCCAGAAGGCCGAGGTGGTCAAGTGGGCGCAAGTCATCAAGACCGCCAACATCCGGCTTGAATGAGCGGCACCGAAACCGCTACCGGCGCGGGCGCGGGCCCGGTCACCGGCCCAGGCACCGACCCCAAATCGGCGCAGGCCCGACGTGTGGCGCCGCCGGCGCTGGCAGCCCTGGGCTCGCGCATCCTGCAAGCCGCAGGCGCGCTGCAGGGTGAGGCCGACTGCGTGGCCCGGCGCCTGGTGCAGGCCGACCTGGTGGGCCACGCGTCACACGGCGTGTTGCGGCTGCGCCAGTACGTGGAACAAATCGGCAAGGGCCAGATTCGCGTCGCAACCCGACCCACGACCGTTGTCGACTTGCCGGGTTTGGCCGTCTTGGACGCCGGTTACTGCTTCGGCCAGGTGGCGGCTGAGACCGCCACACGCATGGCTTGCGACAAGGCCCGGCTGCACGGCGTGGCGCTGGTCGCCGTGCGCCACAGCGCGCATGTCGGCCGCCTGGGCGACTGGGTCGAACTGGCGGCCGAACAGGGCTGTGTCTCATTCCACTTCGTCAACACCCTGGCTGCGCCACTGGTGACGCCCTGGGGTGGCAGCCAGCGCCGCTTGTCGACCAACCCGCTGGCCTGGGGCATGCCGGTGGCGGGGGGCGAACCCATCGTGGTCGACATGACGACATCGGTGGTGGCTGAAGGCAAGGTGCGCCTGGCGCGCGCGGCGGGTCAGTCCATCCCGCCCGGCTGGGTGGTTGACCGCACCGGCGCCAGCAGCACCGACCCCGCCGCGCTGTACGACGGCGGCGCGCTGCTGGCCCTGGGCGGGCTGGATGCAGGCCACAAGGGCTATGCGTTGTCGCTGATGGTGGACCTGATGGCTGGCGCGTTGTCGGGTGGCGGCAGCAGCGGCCCCGACCGGCCCATCAACGCCAACAACCACACCGTGCTGGCGATTTCGCCGGCGGCCATGGGCGCGGCCCACGGCCAGGCCGTGACTGAGGAGGCAGCACGCTTCTGCGCCTGGGTGCGCTCTTCGGCAGCAGCCGACGCCCAGCGCCCGGTGCAGATGCCGGGTGATGTTGAAAGGGCGCAGCGTGAACTCCACTTGCGTGACGGGTTGTGGCTGAACGCCGGCGTGCAGGAAGCGCTGCGTGAAGCCGCGCGCCTGAGTGGCCTGGGTGCGGCTGCTGTGGATGCTGTGCTGGCCGAGCTTGCAACATGATGGCCACCGAACAGATCTCGCCAGATCAGCGGTCAAAGCGCCCGCGCATCGCCCAGAACGGCCGCCTCATGCCGGCCCTGGAAGCCGATCTTGCGGCGCGCTACGACGTGCTGCCGCTGTGGCAATCGGCCGACCCGGTCGCTGCGTTGCAGGGCGCTGGCGCGGGGGTCTTGGCGCTCGTCACCTCGGCGCCGGTGGGCGCCTCGGCATCGCTCATCGCAGCCTTGCCCAATTTGCAGTTGGTAGCCAGCTTTGGCGTGGGTACCGAGCAGATCGACCTCGCCGCGTTGCAGCAGCGCGGCGTGCCCGCTACCTACACGCCCGAGGTGCTGGACAACTGTGTCGCCGACACCGCTTTTGGCCTGCTCATCAGCGTGGCCCGTGGCATGCCTGCGGCCGACCGCTTCGTGCGCCGTGGCGACTGGCCGCAAGGCCGCTTCGGCCTGGCCACGCGCGTCAGCGGCAAGCGCCTGGGCATCCTGGGGCTCGGCCGCATCGGCCAGGCCATCGCGCGCCGCTCCAGCGGCTTCGACATGGCGGTGCGCTACACCAACCGTCAGCCACGCAGCGACGTGCCTTGGCGCTTCGAGCCGTCGCTGCTGGCGCTGGCCGATTGGGCCGACTTTCTGGTGGTCGCGGCCGCCGGCGGCCCGTCCAGCCAGGGGCTGGTCAATGCCGCCGTGCTGAAGGCCTTGGGCAGCAGCGGCTTTCTCATCAACGTGGCGCGCGGCAGCCTCGTCGATGAAGCCGCGCTGGTGCAGGCTTTGCAGCAAGGCCACATCGCAGGCGCCGGGTTGGACGTGTTTGCGCACGAACCCCATGTGCCACCCGCGCTGCTGGTCCTGGACAACGTGGTGCTGTTGCCGCATGTGGCGAGCGCCACCCACGAAACGCGCCAGGCCATGGCCGACTTGGTGCTGGCCAACCTGCAAGCCCACTTCGAAGGTCGGCCCTTGCCCACGACGATTCCTGGTTTGGACTGAGAGCCAGAGAGTATTTCTCCCTGCAACCCGACCCACGACTGCCGTCCATGAATACCCCCTACACCGCATTTCCCAACCGCTTTCGGCAGCGCCTGAAGGCCGGCGAGACCCTGATCGGTTGTTGGGTCTCGCTGGGCAGCCCCATCACCACCGAGGTGTTGGGGGGAGCTGGTTTTGACTGGCTGTTGCTGGATGCTGAACACGCGCCCAACGATGTGCTGTCGCTGATCCCGCAACTGATGGCGCTGAAGGACAGCCCCAGCGCGCCGATGGTGCGGCCGTCATGCAATGACAAGGTGGAGATCAAGCGCTTGCTGGACGCCGGCTTTTACAACTTTCTCGTGCCCTTTGTCGAAAGCGTCGAACAGGCGCAGGCCGCGGTGGCTGCCACGCGTTACCCGCCGCAAGGCGTGCGCGGCGTATCGGTGTCCCAGCGCAGCAACCGGTATGGCGAGGTGGCTGACTACTTCAGCACCGTCAACGAGCAGATCGTGGTGGTGGTGCAGATCGAAAGCCGCGCTGGCGTGGCCGCAGCCCGGGAGATTGCCACTGTGCCGGGCATCGATGCGCTGTTCGTCGGCCCATCAGACCTGGCCGCCGGCTATGGCCATTTGGGCCAGCCCAACCACCCCGAGGTGCAGCAAGCCATTGCCAGTGTGCAGGCGGCTGCGGCTGCGGCAGACAAGCCCATAGGCATCTTGTCGCCAGCCGAAGCGGACGCCAGGCGCTACCTGGCGCAAGGCATGACGCTGGTGGCCGTGGGCAGCGACCTGGGCGTGTTGCGCATGCAGTCGCTGGCGCTGGCGCAGCGTTATCGCAGCCCGGACGCGGCTACGGGCGTGGGCGCCACACCGCAGTACTGATCACAGTGCTGATCGCAGCACCCATCGCAACACGGCATGGCGGTACGGCACCATGGCCGCGAACGCACCCGTCGGCGTCGCGCCACCAACGCCACAAATAGGGAACGCCTTTGGTAAATGCATCGCTTTGGCACAAAGGCGAAGTTGCGAACATCGACTTCGTTGACGATTGGCGCCAAGGAGAAGCGTAGGCGTCATCGAACCGGATTGCGCTGAAGCGGTCGCTCGCGACCGTCGGGTCCTGGCCGACAACAGCCTTCGATATCTTCTCCCGATAGCTGTCGCTGGGCCGTGCATCGATAGAGCCAGACGCACGCTTGGGCATCGTCGCAAGCGCCGACCGCACGCCGCGGTGGCTGGCTATGCCCTGGTTTTCGCCAACTGCGGCAAACGATCAGGGTGGCGGAATCAGATCGGAATTGATAGCAGGATTGAACTGAAACGAGCGGTGGTTTGCTTGGAGTACGCAGTCGACCGTGCGCAGGCACGGTCTCTCGTCCTCAAGCCGCCATCGGCACCAGGAAGTCGCGGCTGATGCCGACGCCGAGATCGCCGACCCGGTCGAGGAACTGCGTCAGGTAGGCGTGCAGCCCGGTCGCGAGAATCTCGTCGATACGGCCGTACTTCAGATCGCTTTGCAGCCGGCCGGCGCGGCGCAGCGTTTCGCTGCTCTGCTGGTTGGCGACCATCGTCAGGTTGGCGACCGTCTCGTTCATGCACGCGGCCAGTGAGCGCGGCATGTCCGGGCGCAGGATCAGCAATTCGGCGACGCGTTCGGGGCGGATCACGTTGCGGTAGACCTTGCGGTAGACCTCGAAGCCGGAGACGCTGCGCAGGATCGCGCTCCAGTGGTAGAAGTCGACCTCCTGGCTTTCCTTCACGTTGCCGGCGCCGAAATACTCACCGGCCAGCGCGTGGAATTTCACGTCGAGCAGACGCGCGGTGTTGTCGGCGCGTTCGAGGAAGGTGCCCAGACGCAGGAAGTGCAGCGCCTCGTCCTGCAGCATCGTGCCGACGGTAACGCCACGACTCAGGTGCGAGTGGAACTTGACCCATTCGAAACACGACGCCGGGTCGCGGTCGAATGCACCTTCGCGCAACAGGCGGTTGAATTCGAGCCAGGTCTGGTTCTGCGTTTCCCACACTTCGGTCGTCAGCGCGCCGCGCACCGCGCGCGCGTTCTCGCGCGCCGCGCGCAGGCAGGACAGGATGCTGCTGCCGTTGTCGGCGTCACGCACCATGAAGTCGATGACGTTGCCGGCGGTAACGTCGTCGTACTTCTTCGAGAAGCCCGCCGTCAACTCGCTGATCGATAGCAGGCCGCGCCAGCCCTGCTCGGCCACATCGGCGCTCTGCGGCAACAGCGCCGTCTGATAGTTGACGTCGAGCATGCGCGCGGTGTTCTCGGCGCGCTCCATGTAGCGGGCCATCCAGAACAGGTGGTCGGCGGTGCGTGACAGCATGATCGGCTCCTAGGCGCGCTCGCTCTGGCTTTGCGACTGGGTTTGACTTTGGCTCTGGCTCGCCGCCGGCGTTTCGCCATCCCCGTCTTCCAGCACCCACGTGTCCTTGGTGCCACCGCCTTGCGACGAGTTGACGACCAGCGAACCTTCCTTCAACGCCACCCGCGTCAAGCCGCCGGGTACGGTCTGCACGCCTTTGCCCGACGACAGCACATAAGGCCGCAGGTCGATGTGGCGCGGCGCGATACCGCTTTCCACGAAGGTCGGGCAGGTCGACAGGCTCAATGTCGGCTGCGCGATGTAGTTGGTCGGATTGGCCTTCAGCACCGCGCGGAACTCTTCGATCTCGGCCTGCGTTGCGGCGGGGCCGACCAGCATGCCGTAGCCGCCAGCACCGTGAACCTCCTTGATGACGAGCTCGCCCATGTGGTCCAGCACGTACTTCAGGTCGTCCGCTTTGCGGCACACATAGGTGGGCACGTTGTGCAGGATGGGTTCTTCGCCGAGATAGAACTCGATCATCTTCGGCACATACGGATAGATGCTCTTGTCGTCGGCAATGCCGGTACCGACGGCATTGCTGAGCGTGATGTTGCCGGCGCGGTAGACGTCCAGCAGCCCGGCGCAGCCGAGCGTGCTGTCCTTGCGGAAGACCTCGGGGTCGAGGAAGTCGTCGTCGACACGGCGGTAAATCACGTCGACCCGCTTCGGGCCCTGCGTGGTGCGCATGAAGACGAAGCCGTCGCGCACGAACAGGTCCTGGCCCTCGACGAGTTCCACCCCCATCTGCTGGGCCAGGAAGGCATGCTCGAAGTACGCGCTGTTGTACATGCCGGGGGTCAGCACCACCACGGTCGGTTCGTTGACGCCCGCCGGTGCCACGGCGCGCAGCGTCTCGAGCAACAAGTCGGGGTAATGCGCGACCGGCGCGACGCGGTGGATGCTGAACAGCTCGGGGAACAGCCGCATCATCATCTTGCGGTTTTCGAGCATGTAGCTGACGCCGCTGGGCACGCGCAGGTTGTCTTCGAGCACGTAGTAGGTGCCGCTGCCGTCGGGATTGCCGGCGCGCACGATGTCGATGCCCGAGATGTGCGAATACACCTGCCCGGGCACATCCACACCCATCATCTCGGCGCGGAACTGCGCGTTCTTGAGCACCTGTTCGGCGGGCACGATGCCGGCCTTGAGGATCTCCTGGCCGTGGTACACGTCATGGATGAAGCGGTTCAGCGCGGTCACGCGCTGGCGCAGGCCGGCTTCCATCTCGACCCACTCGGCCTTCGGGATCACGCGGGGAATCAGGTCGAAGGGAATCAGCCGCTCGGTGCCTGCACCGTCCTCGTCCTTCGCGCCGTAGACGGCGAAGGTGATACCGACGCGGCGGAAGATCATCTCGGCTTCGTCGCGCCGGGCGCTCATCAATTCGCGCGGCTGGCGCTCGAGCCAGCCCTGGTAGGTGCGGTATTGCTCCCTTACCCCTATGGCCGGGTTGAGCATTTCGTCGAACGGGGACTTCATTCGTGCGTCTCCTCGAATCACTGTAGCAACAAGCAAGCCCGGCACACTATGGCAGCCCCTCGTCCAACGGTTACGTCGGGCGATCCCCCAAGGGGATGGCGGCCCGGCTTGGGAGCGGCCCGGCGCTCGGCCCGGGGCGGGTCCAGACCGTTCACGGCGCCGCCACGGCAGACAACAACCGCGTCGTCACACCCACGTGCAAGGTGTGGCGGCCGCCGCCGCGGATCACGCCACGCAGCGGTGTCACGTCGCCGAAATCGCGGCCGACCGCCACCCGCACATGGCTGTGTGCGGGCACCATGTCGTTGGTCGGGTCGAGGTCGAGCCAGCCCGCACCCGGACCCTCAGCCGGCACACCCGGCGTGCCCGGACACCAGACCTGGACCCAGGCGTGTGACGCATCGGCACCGACCAGCGCTTCACCGCTGGCCGCCGAACGTGTGAGCAGGTAGCCACTGACGTAGCGCGCCGGCACACCCCACATGCGCAGCGCGCCCGTCAGCAGGTGCGCGAAGTCCTGGCACACGCCGCGCTTCTGCGCGAAGGCCTGCGCGAGCGGCGTATCGATGTCGGTACTGCGGGTCTCGTAGCGGAAGTCGGCGTGCACACGGTGCATCAGTTCGAGCGCCACCTGCGCCACCGGCCGACCGGGCAGGAACGACGGCGCCGCATAGTCACGCAAGGCCGCCAGCCGCGGCACGTAAGGCGACGGCACCGCAAATTCGAGAGTCGGCGCCAGCGGCGCGCCCGCCACGTAACGCAGGCGTTCGGCCAGGCTGTCCCAATCCGGCGAGGCCTGCGGCTGCAGGGCGGTAAAACGGGCCTCGACCTCCACCCGGCTGGTCGCACGCACACGCAGTTCTTCGTGCGGCCGGCTCAGGCTGAAATGAAGCTGCACGTTGCCGAAAGCATCGACGCTGTCGCGGCTCTGGTCGGGCGTGGGCGTGATGTCCAACCCGAAAGACATCAAGCGCTGGTGCGCATCGGCCAGCGGTTGCAGGTGGGCCAGGTGGTGCGCGAGCGAGACCGGGCGCGTGTAGTCGTAGCTCGTCTCGTGGACCACGTCCAGCAGCATCGTCGGGGCCTTCGTCTTCGTGCCGTCAGACGCGCTGGTTGCGGCCTTGGGCCAGCGTGAAGTAGCGCGCGGCCACGTCCTCGGCCAGCTCGGCGGCGGTGGTCGCCAGCGAGCCGGCCAACCCGTACAGCAAGGCGGCCAGGCGCGCATCGTCCACACCGCGCAGCGATTCGAGCGTCAGGCCCACGCCTTCTGCCGGCAGCCTTGCCAGCAGCGGCCGCAGCGAGGCTTCGTCGCCAGGCAGCTTGGAGATTTCCGTACGCAGGCGGCGCAGCACGCCAGCCAGTGCACGCGGGTTGCTGCTGTCCAGCACCAGCAGGTCGGTCAGCGCCAGCAGGTCTTCGTGGCGCTGGTAACGGGCGCGGAAGGTGATCACGCTGTCGAACAGTTCGAGCAGCAGGTCGATGCCGGCGGCACTCGCGGTCGGGCCACAGATCGCGTCGGCTTCGATGAAGGCTTGCAGCCGCTGCGCCAGGCCGATCAGGCGCTCGAGCAGCCGGCCGACCGTCAGCAGCCGCCAACCGTGGTCCCGTGTCATGCGGTCGGTCTGCGCACCCGTCACCGCGGCGAGCTGAAGCGCCAGCCGGTCGAGCGCCGGCAGCACCAGCGGCAGCGACGGCAGATACGCGCCGGCGCCCGGCGCGGCTGCCGGGCCGGCCGAGGCTTCGAGCGTGGTGCTGAAGGCTTCGCCCATCTGCCGGATCAGACCCGACTGCTCGGACGACAGCCTTTCGCGCAACGCGTGCGAGACGCGCGTCAACGCACTCAGGTTGTAGGCAATGCTGGCCGCACCCTGGTCGCCCGAGGTGTCCGACAACGCCGCCAGCATGGCGCGCTCGAACAGGCGCGGCGCCTGTGTCAGCGTCGGTACGCCCTCGGGCGCCAGGCCTGTCGAGACAGCCAGGGCAGACAACGCGTGCAGCACCGGCGGCGGCGCGTCGTTGTCGGCGTCGACGAGCTTCAGCGTGGCGCGCGCAAGCTGCACCAGCTGCTCGGTGCGCTCGGTGTAGCGGCCCAGCCAGAAGAGGTTCTCGCCCATGCGGCTGGACACCGGGCGCTGGCGCTGCACGATGTCGTCGACCTGCAAACGTTGCGGCAGCATCGAGAAGGTGTCGACCGGGCCGTCGGTGCGCACCCAGGTGTCCAGGCTGCTGCCGCCGCGCTGCATGCTGACGCTGCTGTCTTCGCGCAGGGCGACGCGGGTCATGCCGCCGGGCAGCACGTGCCAGCGGCCACCGCCATCGGCGATGGCATAGACGCGCACCATCGCCGGGCGCGGGCTGAGCAACCCTTGGCTCCAGATGGGTGCGCGCGAGAAGCGCAGGCGGCTCTGCACGGTCCACGCATCAGGATCCTCGGCGACGTCGGCGTGCAGGGTGTCGATCGAGCCGTCGTGGGCCGGCTTGCTTGTCATGACCTGGGAGGTCCGCCCACCGCGCGGGAAAGTGCTGCGCACGTACTTGTCGGCGAGATCGTCCTGCACCGACTGCCAGGCTGCCGTTTCGCCGCACCACCAGGTCGGCAGCGCGGGCAGACGCAACACTTCGCCCGTCAGCCGCTGGCAGATGCCGGGCAGGAAGCCCTGCACCGCGGGCGATTCGAGGAACGCACTGCCCAGGGCATTCGCCATCACCACCGTGCCGGCCCGTGCGGCCTGCAACAGCCCGGGCACGCCGAGCTCGGAATCGGGGCGCAGCTCGAGCGGATCGCACCAGTCGTCATCCAGGCGGCGCAGCACGCCGTGTACCGGCTCCAGGCCCTGCACGGTCTTCAGGAACAGGTGCTGGTCGCGCACCGTCAGATCGCCGCCTTCGACCAGCGGCAGGCCGAGATAGCGCGCCAGGTAGGCGTGCTCGAAGTAGGTCTCGCTGTACGGCCCGGGGGTCAGCAGCACGACGCGCGGGCGCGCGCCGCCTGCCACTTGCGATGAGACCTGCTCGACCGTGTCGAGCAGCCGCCGGTACGAACTGGCGATGTGTTGCACCCGCAGGTCGCGGAAGGCGTCTGGAAACTGGCGCGAGATGACCAGCCGGTTGTGCAGCACATAGCCCAACCCGGACGGGCCCTGCGTGCGCTGCGCCGCCAGCCACCAGCGGCCGTCCGGGCCACGCACGAGGTCGAAGGCGACGATGAACAGATGCATGCCGCCCGGCGGCACCACGCCCTGCATCGGCCGCAGCCAGCCCGGGTGGCGCATCAGCAGCGCCGGGGGCAGCAGACCCTCGTGCAACAGGCGTTGCGGGCCGTAGAGGTCGGCCAGCATCGACTGCATCAACTCGGCGCGCTGGATCGCGCCGCTTTCGATCAACGCCCATTCAGCCGGCTCGATGATCAGCGGCAGCAGTTCGAGCGACCAGGCGCGGCTGGCCACGCCTTCTTCGCTGAACACGTTGTGGGTGACACCGTCCTGGCGGATCTGTTGCGCGACCTGCGCGACACGGCGGTCCAGATCGGTGGCCAGCGGCGCGCCGTCCGGCGGCATCGGCAGCGCGTCGGCGAAAGCCCGCCACGCCGGGCGCAGCGCGGCGGGGCCGCTGCGCAGTTCGTCCCACACCCCGCTGTCTGCCGGTGCGGCCTGGCCGAGCAGCGTGTGCGCCGCGGCGTCGGCCGGTGCACCATGGCCGGAAGGGCCGCCGAAGTCCAACGGCAGGCTGCTTTGCGACTGGCTCTGCAATGACGACACGCGCGGTGCTAACTTTGAAACGTCACTGCAGTCTGAGATCGAGGGTGAACGGCAATTCGCGGCTCGGCACGGCCGGCCGCACGACCATCTTGCCCGGCGTGTGGCCGAAGCGGAAGTAACGCGCCAGACGCCGGCTCTCGGCCTCGTACGCGTTGACCGGGAAGGTCTCGTAGCTCAGCCCCCCCGGGTGCGCCACGTGGTAGCGGCAGCCGCCCATCGAGCGCTGGTGCCAGCGGTCGACGATGTCGAAGGTCAGCGGGGCGTGGCTGGCGATGGTGGGGTGCAGCGCCGACGGCGGTTGCCACGCGCGGTAGCGCACGCCACAGACGAACTCGCCGATGCGCCCGGTGGGCTGCAGCGGCGCCGCATGGCCGTTGACGGTGACGACGTGGCGGTTGCCGTTCAATCCCGTGACCTTGAGCTCGACCCGTTCGAGCGACGAATCGACATAGCGTGCGGTGCCCGTGGCCGCGCTCTCTTCGCCCAGCACGTGCCAGGGCTCGAGCGCGTTGCGCAGCGTCAAGCCGATGCCCATGGTGGCGACTTCGCCGATCAGCGGGAAGCGGAATTCGAAGTGCGGCGCGAACCACAGCGCGTCGAAGGCAAAGCCGGCGGCGTTGAGCTCGGCAACGACGTCGTCCAGATCCATCTTCACAAAGGTGGGCAGCATGAAGCGGTCGTGCAGCCCGGTGCCCCAGCGCGTCAGGCGCGTGTCACCGCGACCGCGGTACGGCTCGCGCCAGAACCACGCCACCAGCGCGCGCAGCAGCAGCTGCTGGACCAGGCTCATGCGCGCGTGCGGCGGCATCTCGAAGGCGCGCAGCTCCAGCAAGCCCAGGCGCCCGGTAGGGCCGTCGGGCGAGTACAGCTTGTCGATGCAGAACTCGCTGCGGTGGGTGTTGCCGGTGACGTCCACCAGCAGGTTGCGCAACAGCCGGTCGACGATCCACGGCGGGACATTCGTCGACAGCGGGGCCCCTGCCCGGTTCTGGCCATACAGCGCGACCTGCTTCTCGACCTGCTCCAGCGCGATCTCGACCTCGTAGACCTGGTCACCACGCGCCTCGTCGAAGCGCGGCGCCTGGCTGGTCGGGCCGATGAACATGCCGCTGAACAGGTACGACAGCGCCGGGTGGTTGTGCCAATACGTGATCAGGCTGGCCAGCACGTCGGGCCGGCGCAGGAAAGGGCTGTCCGCGGGGGTGGCGCCGCCGAGCACGAAGTGGTTGCCACCACCGGTGCCGGTGTGGCGCCCGTCGAGCATGAACTTCTCGGTCGACAAGCGCGTCTGGTGCGCCGCCTCGTAAAGGAATTCGGTGTGGTCGACCAATTCGGCCCAACCGTGCGCGGGGTGGATGTTGACCTCGATCACGCCCGGGTCGGGGGTGACCTGCAGCAGCTTCATGCGCGGGTCGCGCGGCGGCGGGTAGCCTTCGAGCACGACCTTCACGCCTTGTTGGGCGCAGGTGGCTTCGATCGCTGCAACGAGTTCGAGGTAATCCTCGAGGTGCTTCAGCGGCGGCATGAAGATGTAGATCACACCGCTCTTGGCGTTGTCGCCTGCTTTCGCGCGGGCCTTGGCGGCGGCGACCTCGGCCTTCGGGCCGTTGGAGCGCTGCGGGTCGCGCACTTCGACGCACAGCGCGGTGCGCGTGAGCTCACCGGCCGACTCGAAGCGCGAAGGGCTTGCCAGCGGATCGCGTGGGTGCGGCGTGACCGGCTCGTGTTCGGTGCCCATGCGGTCGGTACCGGGGGTGCCACCCACCGTGGCAGTACCAGTGAGGCCCGCATCGGCGGCCCGCCCGCCGGGCGAAGCCAGCGCGGATGGCGTGCCCCGCACCGCTTGCTGCATGCGCAGCGCGGCCGCGCTCGGCAGCTCGGCTTTCGGGGCAAACGGGTCCTGCGCCAGCAACGGCGGCATCTCGCCGCTCTTGGCCCAGGGCAGTGAATCCAGCGGCAGCCGGTAGCCCATCGGCGAATCGCCAGGGATCAAGTACAGCCGCTCGTCGCGCAGGAACCAGGGCCCTGTGACCCAGGCCGGCCCGGCCGTGCCGACGCTCCATTCGCGCTTCAGCGGCAGCAGGTAGCCCACCGTCGCGTCCAGCCCTTGCTCGAAGGTGCGCAGGAGGCGCGCGCGCTCCATCTCGTCGTCGAGCCGCGAATCGAAAGGATCGACGTTGACCGGCAGCCGGCGCTCACGCCACAGGTAGTACCAGGTGTCTTCGTGGGCCGGTTGCACGAAGCGCGGGTCCAGGCCCAGGCGGCGTGTCAGCGCGGCGATGAAGGCATGCGCATCGGCGCTCGTGTAGTGGTGCGGCTCGCGTTCGTCGGCAAAGTAGCTGGGGTCGTTCCAACAGGGTTGGCCATCCTTGCGCCAGCAGATCGACAGCGCCCAACGTGGCAGTTGTTCGCCCGGGTACCACTTGCCCTGGCCGAAGTGCTGGAAGCCGCCCTTGCCGTACCTGGCCAGCAGACGGTGCACGAGTTCGGTCGCGTAGCCGCGCTTGGTGGGGCCGAGCGCGTCGGTGTTCCACTCGCCGGCGTCGCGGTCGGCCACCGCCACGAAGGTCGGCTCGCCCCCTTGGGTCAGGCGCACGTCGCCCTTGACCAGCAGCGCATCGACCTGGTCGCCCAGCACCTGGATGGCCTGCCACTGCTCTTCGGCATAGGGCTTGGTGACGCGCGGGCTTTCGTAGATGCGCGTGACCTCCATCACGTGGCTGAACTCGACCTCGCTCTCATCGACACCACCGCTGACGGGCGCCGCGCTCGAAGGCTCGGGCGTGCAAGCGACCGGGATATGGCCTTCGCCCGCCATCAGGCCCGAAGTCGGATCCAGGCCGACCCAGCCGGCGCCGGGCAGGTAGACCTCACACCAGGCGTGCAGGTCGGTGAAGTCGATTTCGGCACCGCTCGGGCCGTCGAGCGACTTCACGTCGGGCTTCAGCTGGATCAGGTAGCCGGAGACGAAACGCGCCGCCAACCCCATGTGGCGCAGCAGTTGCACCAGCAGCCAGCCGGTGTCCCGACAAGAGCCACTCGCGTTCGTCAACGTGAGCTCGGGCGTCTGCACGCCGGGCTCCATCCGGATCAGGTACTTGATGCCGTGCTGCAAACGCTGGTTGACCGAGACCAGGAAGTCGATCGTGCGCGTCTGGCTGCCGGCCTTCCAGTCCTTGGCGACGGTTTCAACGAGCGCCTCGAACTTCGGTGTCGCCTCGTCCTTGACGAGGTACGGTGCCAGGTCGCGCGCCAGCTCGGGGGTGTAGGCAAAGGGGTAGTTCTCGCCCTCGGGCTCAAGGAAGAAGTCGAAGGGGTTGTAGACCGACATGTCGGCCACGAGATCGACCGTGACCTTGAACTCGGTGGTCGGCTCGGGGAACACCAGCCGCGCCAGGTGGTTGGCGAACGGGTCCTGCTGCCAGTTGATGAAGTGCTGGACCGGCTCGATCCGCAGCGAATAGCTCAGGATCGGCGTGCGGCAATGCGGCGCCGGACGCAGCCGCACCACCTGCGGCCCCAGGTTCACCCGGCGGTCGTACTTGTAGTGCGTGACATGGTTCAGCGCGACGTGGATGGACACGGGGTGGGCTCCTGGCCGGTGATGTTCTTTTGGGGGTTCTGCGTGGGGCTGTTGCAATCTCCGGGCCACCCGATGGCGCCGGCACGCCACGCCGGTGCGCTTGCCGAGGCGGGATGATGCCAGTAGCGCCTGCGCTCGCCCCGCTCGCAAACGCCGCGGGTGTCGGCTTGCAGCGTCCAGGCGCCGCAGCGGTCACTGCGCACGAGCGGGACGCCGAACTGCCCGTAGCGCGCCGCCACATCCGGTGCCGGGTGCCCGAAGCGGCTGCGGTAAGCGGCCTGCGCGATCGCCACGCGCGGTTGCACGGCGGCCAGCAGCGCGGGTGTCGACGAGGTGCGGCTGCCGTGGTGCGGCACCAGCAGCACGTCCGCGGTCAGCGCGCCCGGGGCGCTGCGCCGAACCAGTGCCGCTTCCTGCGCGGCTTCGATGTCGCCGGTGAGCAAGGCACTGGTGCCAACGCCCACGATGCGCAGCACGCAGCTGACGGCGTTCGGCTTCAGCGCGGCGGCGTGCTCGTCGGGCTGCGGATGCAGGACCTCGAAGCGCACGCCATCCCATTGCCACGACTGGCCGGCGTCGCAGCGGCGATGCGGGATGGCGTTGGCCCGCAGCGGGTGATCGTCGGCCAGCGAACTGAGCAGTTCCCCGACCGGCATCGCGGCCAGCAGCGTCGCCGCACCGCCCACATGGTCGGCATCGCGGTGGCTGAGCATCAGCACGTCGATGCGCGCTTCGCCACGCCCGCGCAGCAGCGGCAGCAGCACCCGGCCACCGGCATCGGCTTCGGGCGTATAGGCCGGGCCGGTGTCGTAGACCAGCAGGCGGTTCGTGGTGCGCACGAGCACGGCCGTGCCCTGGCCGACGTCGGCGGCGACCAGTTCGAATTCACCGATTGAAGGGCGAGAAACGGCGGGCCACAGCAGCGGCAGCGCCAACGGCACAGCCAGCGCGCGCAGCCGCCAAGGCAACGGCAACACGGCCACGAGCGCGCCCAGCAGCCCGGCAGCGATGGCCCAGGCCGGCGCCGCGGCAGCCGTCCACACGGCCCCCGGCACATCGGCCATCACCTTCAACACGGCAGACAGCGCTTGCACCAGCCCGGCCGCCACGGCCCACAGCGGCGGCAGCAGCGCACCCGCCAGGGCCAGCGGCGTGATCAGCAGGGTGACCAGCGGGATCGCGAGCAGGTTCGCCACGAAGCCGACGATGGAGATCTGCTGGAAGAACACCATCGACAGCGGTGCCAGCCCGATCGTTGCCAGCGCCTGGGTACGCAGCCCGGCGCGCAGCGTGTGGGCTGCGCGCGACCAGCGGCTGGCACGCGGCGCCTGAGCCTTCTGCGCGGCAGCCGGCTCGGAGACGATCAACAGCCCGACCGCCACGAACGACAGCCAGAAGCCCGGCTGCAGCAACGCCCACGGGTCGACCGCGCTGACGACGACGGCCGCCGCCAGCAGCACCAGCGGCGCCGGCCAGCGCACGCCCACCGATCGCAGCAAGGCCACGGTCGCCAGCATCCACACCGTGCGCTGCGCCGGCACCCCCCAACCGGCCAGCAGCGCGTACAGCATCGCCAGCAACACCCCGCCCCAGCGCGCGGCCACAGGCGCCGGCAGCCAAGTCATCAGCCGCTCGCTGCGCCGCCAGGCCCAGCCGACGAGCCCGGCCGCGAGCCACGCGAACATCGTCACGTGCAACCCCGAGATCGACATCAGGTGCGCGATGCCGGTGGTGCGGAACAGGTCCCAGTCGGCGCGCTCGATCGCCGCCTGGTCGCCGATGGCCAGCGCCGCCAGCACACCGGCCACGGCGGGGTCGGCCACGCGGCGATCGATGGCGTCGCGCAGCGATTCGCGCAGGCGTTCGACCGGCGCGCCGGCCGCATCGCCGAGCTTGCGGATCACCGCGTCGGGCTTTGCACGCACGCTTCCACCAGCGCGGATGCCCTGCTCGAACAGCCACAGCTCGAGGTCGAAGCCGTGCGGATTGAAGCTACCGTGCGGCTGGCGCAGCCGCACCGTCAAGCTCCAACGCTGCCCGGCGCGCACCGGCTCGGGGGGGCCGGCCAGCAGCGCTTCGTCGTCGATGCCGCGGTACCAGCCGAGCGACAGGCGCTGGGGCACCTTCACCGCATCGCCGCGTAGCGTGGCCGACTCGACGTGGAAGACGAAGCGCGTGCCGGTCGGGCCGTGCCGCGGCAGGTTCGACACCACGCCGGTGACGACGAGGTCGATGCCTTCGAGAGAAGCCGGCAGCGCATCGGCCAACCGCAGCGCGGCTCGTTGGTGGGTGAAGGCGAAAGCCAGCGTGGCGATGGCCAGGGCAATTGCCATGGGACTCGCCAGCGCACCCAACCCGACGCGAATCGGGCCCGACGATTCGCGCGCACTTCGCCGTGCCCCGAAGACCACCATCAGCGCCAAGGCGCTGGCCGCACCGGCCGCCCACACCCAGGGCCCGGGCCACAGCGCCGCCATCTGCAATTGCGCCGCCACGCCCGCCAGCCATGCCGCCGCGTACAGCGCGCCACGCACGCCAAGGCCTCCCATCGGCCGAGTGTAGGATGCCGCCGCCTCGCCAGCCCAGCTGGCGCGCCCCTCGCAAACAGTCTCGAAACGGACCCGCCGATGTCGATCCAAGCCCGCCTTCAAGCCCTCGGCATCACGTTGCCGCCGGTGGCCGTGCCCGCTGCCGCCTACGTGCCCTTTGTGCGCAGCGGCAACCTGGTGTTCATCTCCGGCCACATCGCCAAGAAGGGCGGCGCGGCCTGGGTCGGCCAACTCGGCGCGGGCATGGACACCGCGGAAGGCAAGAGCGCCGCGCGCGCCATCGCGATCGACCTGCTGGGCACGCTGCAAGCCGCCGCGGGCTCGCTCGACAACGTGGCGCGCATCGTCAAGGTACTGAGCCTGGTCAACAGCGCGCCGACCTACACCGAGCACCACCTGGTCACCAACGGCGCCAGCGAGCTGCTCGGCGAAGTGATGGGCCCTCAGGTCGGCGCGCACGCCCGCAGCGCCTTCGGCGTGGCGCAATTGCCGATGGGCGCCTGCGTGGAAATCGAATTGATCGCCGAGCTGAAGTGATGCGCCCCGTCGGCGCGCGCTGGCCGTGGGCGCTGCTGGTGCTCCTGCCGCTGGCCGCCGTGGCCGCGGCACTGGTCAGTCAGCACCGCTTCGACATGCTGCCGTGCCCCTGGTGTGTGTTGCAGCGTCTGATCTTCGTCGCCATCGCGCTGGTCGCGCTGCCTGGCTTGCTGGTTCGCCACTCGTTGGTGCGGCGCGTGTCTGCGTTCGAAACGCTGACGCTCACGCTGGCCGGTCTGGCCGCCGCGCTGTGGCAGCACTTCGTCGCTGCCGCTTCGAGCAGTTGCAACCTGACGCTGGCCGACCGCATCAACACCGCCATCGGGCTGGACGCGCTGTGGCCCGAGGTGTTTGCGGCCTACGCCACCTGCGCCGATGCAGCCGTCAAGCTGCTCGACCTGCCCTACGAGGCCTGGAGCGGCGCGCTGTTCGTGGTGCTGGGTGGTTTGGCGGTGCTGGCGCTGCGGCAGGCGATGAACACGCCCATGCGGGCCGGCCGTTGAAGCGCCGACGCGCGGCAGTCTGGAGCAAGAGCTTCGAGCGCGGCCTCAAGGCCATCACCCGGATGGCGACAGCGTCCGGCACCAGGGCGCTGAAGCAGGCGCTGAAACCGGCCGTGGCCAGGCGCACACCACCACCGGGTGCCGGCGCGTGGCTGGCCGGCGTCGCGCTGGGTGCGGCCGGCGCCCGCCGCTTCAGGCTCTACCGACCGCCCGACCTGAAATTTGGCGAACGGCTGCCGCTGATGGTCATGCTGCACGGCTGCGGGCAGGACGCCAACAGCTTCGCCACCAGCACGCGCATGAACCGTGTGGCCGAGCGCGAGCGGTTCCTGGTGCTGTACCCGGAACAGGATCGCCTGGCCAACAGCCAGGGCTGCTGGAACTGGTACGACACCGACAGCGGCCGCGCGTACGCCGAGGCGGCGCTGATCATGAAAGCCATCGACCAGGTTTGTCTGCTGCATCCGGTGGACAAGTCGCGGGTCGCCGTCACCGGGCTCTCGGCGGGCGCCAGCATGGCGGCGCTGTTGGTGACGCGCCACCCCGGACGCTTCAAGGCGGTGGTGATGCACTCGGGCATTCCGCCGGGCACGGCGCATTCGACACTGTCGGCCCTGGACGCGATGCACGGCCGCCGTGCCACACGGCCGTTAGCCGCCACGCCGCTGACGATGGCCAGCGATTGGCCGCCGTTGCTGGTGATCCACGGGGACGCCGATGCCGTGGTGTCGCCGCAGAACGGCCGCGCCGCGGCGCAGGTCTGGGCCGATGCGGCGGGCGCGCAAGCCGGCAAAGCCCGGGTCGTTCGCCGAGGCCAGCGCTACCCGATGTCGGTGACGGACTTCAAGCGCAAGGGCAGCACCGTCACCACGTTGGTCGCTGTGAGCGGCCTGGCGCACGCCTGGAGTGGCGGCCTGGCGAGCCAGCCCTACGGCGACGGCCAGGGCCCCGATGCATCGCGCATGGCGTGGGCCTTCGCCGCCCGGCAGTTCGGCCGCGGCTGAAACGGCGTGCCGGCGCACGGTGCCGGCGCTGCCGCTGGCTCAGCTTCAGGCACGCTTCAGCGAAGCGTACGAATATTTCGTTCGCGCGCCGGTTGCCGTCGCGTGGCTGCGCGCCAGCACACGGATCCAGTCAGCAAGCTGGGCCGATCCATGTTTTCCAAACCAGGGTCTCGACCTGATGCTTCCACTGCGCTTGCCAGTCCTGCTGGTCTTGTCTCTTTCGACCGCCCTGGCCCAGGCGCAAGGCGCCAGCGTGCCGCCCGACCTGCCCCTGCCCGACCCTCCGGCGGACAAGACTGCTGCTGCGGCGGCGGCCTGGGAAGGGGCCGTGGGGCTGAACCTGTCGCAGCGGCCCGAATATTCGGGCGCCGGCATGCGCATCACCAAGCTCAGCCCGGTGCTGTTCCTGCGCTGGGGCCGCTTCACCGTCACCAATGCCAGCGGCTTCGTCACCCGGCGCGCAGACGACGTCGTCCGCGGGCTGGGCGTGGACCTGCTGGGCAGCGAGCGTGTGCGCGTGAAACTGGCACTGCGCTTCGACCGCGGCCGCAGTGAAGGTAGCAGTGCCGAACTGGCCGGGCTGGGCGACATCAAGCCCACTGTGCGCGCCCGCGTCAGCGCGGAATGGGAGCTTTCGCCACATTGGAAGCTGGGCGCAACCTGGAGCGCCGATGCCTTCGGTCGTGGCGGCGGCAACTACGGCGACGTATCGGTGGGCTACGACCTGCGGCTGTCTCCGGCCACGACGCTCGGCCTGGGTGCGTCGCTGGCCGTGGCCGGCGACCGCTATCTGCAGACCTACTACGGCGTCTCGTCGGAGCAGGCCGCGCGCAGCAACTACCCAGTCTACGAACCGGGTGCCGGGCTGCGTGACCTATCGACGTCGCTGAGCCTGCGCAGCGAACTCTCGCACGACTGGGTGCTGCTGGGCGGCGCCGGCATGACGAGACTGCTGGGGCCGGCCGCCAACAGCCCGCTGACGCGCAAGACCAGCACCTGGGCGGCCAACCTCGGGCTGGCCTGGAGGTTCTAGCCCGGTCGGCCAGGGCCCGAACCAACCTTGGGTGTCGGCGAGGTCGCGCGCGATGCCTTCACGCACCCGCTGGGCTCATCTGCGGCGGCGCCCGGCTGCCGCAAGGCCGGCCAGCGCCAGGCCTGCCAGCGCCAGGCTGCCCGGCTCGGGCACCTCGCTCGCGCGAGGTGCGGCGACCAGGAAGTCCTGCGTCCCATTGCGCGTCAGGGCGTACACCTCGAAGCCGCTGTGGCTGACGCCGGCTGCGCCTTCGAGCAGGCTGGCTACACGCGCGCCGTACTTCTTGCTGCTCTCGCTGTTGAGCTGGAAGAAGCCGCCGGTGGTCATCATCACGCTCGAATCGCTGTCGTAGACGATGTTCCATACCGCCATCTGCATGACCGCCGACTCGAGCGCGGTGTCGACCAGCGCCGGGTTGTCGTTGACGTAGGTCAACAGCCGACCGAGCCGATCGGCGACGAGCGCGCCGTCCGGTCGCGCAGCGTTCGCGGTCTGGCGGGCACTGAAGTAGCTGGCGCCATCGACGACCGTGTAGTCCGTCATCGCGCTGTTGCTGAAGCTGAAGCTCTCTTCGAGCTCGATGCAGTAGGTCAGAAAGCTCAGGTCGTCGTGCGCGCCGGCACCGGTCAGGGTGCCGCCGAAGCCCCCGGCGTAGCTGTTCAGGCCCAACGAGCCGCCGACCGCGTGGCCCTGCCCGAAAGCCCAGCCGGTCAGCGTCACCGACGCGGCCTGCGCGCTACCGCCGGCGATCACGAAACACGCGGCCATGGCTGCGCCCAGAAGTCTTGCTTTCGTCATGTCGATCCTTGGGGTTTGCGCTGTTTGAACAGCCAGCGCTGGAGTGAGGTGAAGCTTAGGGAGGCACGGCGCATCACGCATCCCCGTAAGCGAACGTTACGAACGCGGTGTGCGGCTTAGTGCCATGACCTTGTTCACGAACGCCTCGTCCGACCCCGCGGTTCGGGGTTCCGGCTCGCGGCTCGCGCCCCAGGCTCAGATGGGCAGCAGCCGCAGCACCTTCAACAAGCCCTCGACCTTGCGGCCCTTGCGCGCGCGCTTGCCGGTGTAAGTGGCAACCGCCGCGGCGCGCAGGTCTTCTTCCTTCGCCTTGCCGCCGCGCCCCTGCCCGACCACGCGCAGCGCCGTGGCGAAGCTCGCTACCGAGACCAACGGCGACTTCGCATCCACATCCATCAGCGTCAGCCCGCGCCCACCGGCATGCTGGAGCTTGAGCTCGTCGAGCGGAAACATCAGCAGCCGGCCGTCCATCGCCAGGCACCCGACTTGTGTGTGCGCCGCTGCCAGCGCCACCGGTGGCAGGATCACTTCGCCCGCTTCGATACTGAGGAAAGCCTTGCCGCTCTTGTTGCGGCCGTGCATGTCCTTGGCCTGGGCCAGCAGACCGAAGCCACCGGTGTTGGCCAGCAGCAGCGTCGTCTGCGCAGACCCGGCAAAGTAGTGCGTGATCTGCGTGCCAGCCTCCAGATCGACCAGCGTCGTGATCGGCACGCCGTCACCACGCCCGCCGGGCAGCGTTGCCGCCGGCACGCTGTAGACACGGCCGCTGGAGCCGAACACCAGCAGCGTATCGACACTGCGGCAGGTGAAGGTGCCGTACAGCACATCGCCGGCCTTGAACACCAGCGCTGCGGTATCGATCTCGTGGCCCTTGAGCGCACGCACCCAGCCCTTGCCACTCACCACAACCGTCACCGGCTCGTCGAGCACCTTGATCTCGGCGACGACCCTCTTCTCTTCCAGCACCAGCGTGCGCCGCTCGTCGCCGTGGGCCTTGGCGTCGGCCTCGATCTCCTTGATCACCGTGCGCTTCAGCGCCGCGGGGCTGGCGATGATGTCTTCGAGCCTGGCCTGTTCGGCGCGCTGCTCCTTCAGTTCCTGTTCGATCCGGATAGCTTCCAGGCGCGCGAGCTGGCGCAAACGGATGTCGAGGATGTCGTCGGCCTGCCGTTCGCTCAGCTTGAAGCGGTCGATCAGCGCGGCCTTCGGGTCGTCGGCGTTGCGGATGATGCGGATCACTTCGTCGATGTTCAGCAGCACCAGCTGCCGGCCTTCGAGGACGTGGATGCGGTCGAGCACGCGGGCCAGCCGGTGGCGGGTGCGGCGGTCGACGGTGGCCAGCCGGAACTCGGTCCACTCGACGAGGATGCGGCGCAGGCCCTTCTGCGTCGGCCGGCCATCACTGCCGACCATCGTCAGGTTCATCGGCGTGCTGCTTTCCAGGCTCGTGTGCGCCAGCAGCGTCGTGATGAGCTCGGCCTGTTCGACCGTGCGGCTCTTCGGTTCGAACACCAGCCGCACCGGCGCGGTCTTGTTCGACTCGTCGCGCACCGCGTCCAGCACCGACAGCAGAGTCTGCTTGAGCTGCACCTGTTCGGCCTGCAGCGCCTTCTTGCCGGCCTTGACCTTGGGGTTGGTCAGCTCCTCGATTTCCTCGAGCACCTTCTGCGAACTGGTACCTGGCGGGAGCTCGCACACGACCAGTTGCCACTGCCCACGCGCCAGGTCTTCGATGACCCAGCGAGCGCGCACCTTCAGGCTGCCGCGGCCGGTGCGGTAGGCCTCGGCGATGTCGGCGGCCGGGCTGATGATCTGGCCGCCGCCGGGGAAGTCGGGCGCGGGCAGCAGCGCCAGCAACTCGTCGTCGCTGAGCTTGTCGTTCTTCAGCAGCGCGATGGTCGCCGCGGCCACTTCGCGCAGGTTGTGCGACGGCACTTCGGTGGCCAGGCCGACGGCGATGCCGCTGGCGCCATTCAGCAGCACGAAGGGCAGCCGCGCCGGCAGCGTTTTCGGCTCTTCGGTGCTGCCGTCGTAGTTGGGTTGGAAATCGACCGTGCCTTCGTCGATTTCGTCGAGCATCAACCGCGCGATCGGGGACAGCCGCGCTTCGGTGTAGCGCATCGCCGCTGCGCCGTCGCCATCGCGGCTGCCGAAGTTGCCCTGACCGTCGATCAGCGGGTAGCGCTGCGAAAAGCCCTGCGCCATGCGCACCAGCGCGTCGTACGCGGCCTGATCGCTGTGCGGGTGGAAGCGGCCGAGCACGTCGCCGACCACGCGCGCGCACTTCACCGGCTTGGCGCCACCCGTGCCGGTGAACGCCAGCCCCATGCGGAACATCGCGTAGAGGATGCGCCGCTGCACCGGCTTGTTGCCGTCGCAGACATCGGGCAGCGCGCGACCCTTGACGACCGACAGCGCATATTCAAGGTAGGCGCGCTCGGCGTAGTCGGCCAGCGGCAGGTTGTCGTCAGGGCCCGAGGGCCCAGCGAACTCGAGAGTGGCTTGATTCATCGGGGCGCGACTCTAAGGGGCGCCGCCGGGCCGCCGGGCCGCTCCCGAGGTGCTAGCGCCTGATCTCGCAGCTCTTCACCTGGCCCGGGTACGGGTCGCTGCCGAACGCGGTGGTGGCGCAATCCAGGCTGTTGAATGCCTCGCGGTAGACATAGCGGCCGCCGGTGCCGTAGCGCACCTGGGCCTGGCCGTTGAAGGCACAGCGCTCGCCTTCGCCGGCACAGCGGCTCCAACCAGCGACGCCGCCGCTTTGCCAACCGCCGGACTGCACCTCGCAATGCTTGATCACGCCCTTGGCCGGGTCGCCGAAAGCCGCCACGCTGCAATCGACCTCACCGCGGATGCTGCGCGCGGTGTACCTGCGGCCATCGCCGAAACGCACCTGGGCACGGCCGTTGACGAGGCAGCTCTGGCCTTCCGCGGCGCAATAGCGCCAGCTGGTCGAAGGCTGGGGGCCGCCCCAGGTGGGACGGTTCGGCCCTACCGGCAGCGCGGCCGCGCTGCGCACCTCGCAGTGTTTGGTGATGCCAAAGGCCGGGTCGCCGAAATCCTCGACGCCGCAGCGCACGCGGTCGTAAGCGGTGCGCGTGGTGAACCGGCCCGCGGTGCCGAAGCGCACCTCGGCGCGGCCGCGGAAGGCGCAGACCTCGCCTTCGCCCGCGCAGAAGGCCCAGCCTTCGGCGGGGCTGCCACCCGCGCCGGCGCCGCCGCCGAAGTCGCGCACCTGGCACTGCTTGACAGCCTGCGGCGCGGGGTCACCGAAAGCCTCGTTGCCGCACTCGACGTTGCCGAGCACCACGCGGCTGGACCAGCGCTCGTCGGCGCCGTAACGCACCACCGTGCGCTGGTCGACGCGGCAGGTCTGGCCCTCGCTCGCGCAGATCCGCCAGCCGTCGTTGGCGGCGGCGCCGACCGCGGCCTGCGCCAATGCCGGGGCGGGTGCGGCACCGAGCCACACAGCCAGCGCGAACAACCCGCAACCGCGCCACACATCGAGCATCTTCAAGCCGGCCATGGGTCACATCCTGGCAATGGTGGAAAAGTCCCTGAGCTTCGCCATCCGGCGCCTCGCCGTCAATCCCGAGCAGCCGCGGCGCGCCGGCGCGACGATCAGCGTGAGCCATGTCCAGCGCGCGGCCAGCCCGGGCGGCGTAGCCCCGGCCATGGCCTGCGAGGCCGGCGTCGACATGAAGCCAGCCGTCAGCTACCAGGCCGACTGCATCTTCCACAAGCCCGCGATGTAGGCCGGGATCAGTCGGGTTCCAGGCCGAGCGCGCACCGCGCCTGGTACTCGCGGTCGAGCAGACTCATCACGACCAGGGTGTCGTAGCCGTCGGCACCGGCAGCCGCAGCCGCACCGACGTTCACGCGCACGCTCTCGCGCAGCCGGCCTTCTTCGGCGAAGCCTTCATCCGCGTACAGCGCCAGCGCGCGGGTGTTGAGCGACTTCACGTCGAGCCAGAAGCGGTGCGCGTGCAGGTCGCGAAAAGCCATCGCCTTCAGCAACTGCACACAACGCCGGCCGAGGCCCAAGCCCTTGGTCTGCAAGACGATGCGCTTGAGCTCGACGCTGCGGTGCGGGCTGCGGCAGCCCTGCAGGATGACGAAGCCGTCGCGCGCGTCGGCGGCTTCGCCGTGTTCAACGATGAAGTGGCGGAAGTCGGGAAAGCGCACCGCGCCTTCGTGCTGCGTGCGCTCCCACGGCGTGATGAAAGGCAGGTTACGGGCGTCGTGTTCGATCATCGCCACGAAGTCCAGGTCCGACAACATCGTCGGCCGCAGACGCAACCGTCGGGTCATGGCGCCCCCCGCCCCGCGGGTACGCGAAGCGACCTCCCGAGGGGGTGCGGGCCGGCTCGGGGCGGCCCGGCGCTCAGCCCGCGTTCAGACATCGATCTCCACCGCGTCGCCGCGCAGCTCCATCAGCTCGCGCCGCGCCGCGGCCTCGCCCTTGCCCATCAGCTTGGACAACGCCAGCGCCGTCGCTTCGAAACCACCCTCGCTCCAGCGCACCGGCAGCAAGCGCCGCGTCTCGGGATTCAGGGTGGTCTCCCACAGCTGATCGGCGTTCATCTCGCCCAGGCCCTTGAAGCGACTGATGGTCCACGAACCGTCGCGCGCGCCTTCCTTGCGCAGCTTGTCGAGCGCGGCCTCGAGCTCGCCGGCGTCGAGCGCGTAGAGCTTGGCTGCGGGCCGTTTGCCACGTGCCGGCGCATCGATGCGGAACAGCGGCGGCCGTGCGACGTAGACATGGCCGCGTTCGATCAGCTTCGGAAAGTGGCGGAAGAAGAGGGTCAGCAGCAGCACCTGGATGTGCGAGCCGTCGACATCCGCGTCGCTGAGGATGTTGACCTTGCCGTAGCGCAGCCCGCTGAAGTCGGGCTCGTCGTTGGGGCCGTGCGGGTCGACGCCGACGGCCACCGCGATGTCGTGGATCTCGGTGTTGGCGAACAGCCGGTCGCGTTCGACCTCCCAGGTGTTGAGCACCTTGCCGCGCAGCGGCAGCACGGCCTGCGTCTCCTTGTCGCGGCCCATCTTGGCACTGCCGCCGGCGCTGTCGCCTTCGACCAGGAAGACTTCGTTGAAGGCCAGGTCACGGCTTTCGCAATCGGTCAGCTTGCCGGGCAGAACGGCCACGCCGGAGCCGCGCCGCTTCTCGACCTTCTGGCTCGCGCGCTGCCGCGTCTGCGCTTGGCGGATGACGAGCTCGGCCAGCTTCCTGCCGTACTCGACATGCTGGTTCAGCCACAGCTCGAGCGCGGGCTTGACGTAGGCCGAGACCAGCCGCAGCGCGTCGCGCGAATTCAGCCGCTCCTTGATCTGGCCCTGGAACTGCGGGTCCAGCACCTTGGCGCCGAGCACGAAGCTGGCACGCGAGAACACGTCCTCGGGCATCAGCTTCACGCCCTTGGGGCTGAGTGCGTGAAGCTCGATGAAGCCCTTGATGGCGCCGAACAGGCCGTCCTTCAGGCCGCTCTCGTGGGTGCCGCCGGCCACGGTCGGGATCAGATTGACATAACTCTCACGCAGAGTGGCACCTTCGTCGGTGAAGGCCACGCACCAGGCCGCGCCCTCGCCTTCGGCGAAGTTCTCGGTTTCCTGCGCGGTAGCAAACTGCTCGCCTTCGAAGAGCGGGATCAACGGGTCGGCCGGCAGGCTTTGCAGCAGGTAGTCCGACAGGCCCTTCTCGTACTTCCAGGTCTGGGTTTCGTTGGATTTTTCATTCGTCAGCGTGACGGTCACGCCGGGCATTAGCACCGCCTTGCTGCGCAGCAGGTGGACCAGATCGCCGCGCGGCAGCTCCGGGCTGTCGAAGTACTTCGGGTCGGGCCACACCCGTACGCTGGTGCCGTGCTTGCGGTCACCTGAGCCTGATCCACCAGCCTTTCGCACCACCAGCTTTTCGCACACGTCGCCACCGGCAAAGGCCATCTGCGCCACCTGCCCTTCGCGCCATACACACACCTGCAAGCGCCGCGAGAGCGCGTTGGTGACGCTGACGCCAACCCCGTGCAAGCCACCGCTGAAGCTGTAGGCGCTGCCACCGCCCTTGTCGAACTTGCCGCCGGCATGCAGCCGCGTATAGACGATCTCCAGCACCGGCACGCCTTCTTCGGGGTGCAGGCCGAAGGGGATGCCGCGGCCGTCGTCCTCGACGCTGACCGAGCCGTCGGTGTGCAGCGTGACGCCGATGCGCTGACCCTGCCCGGCCAGCGCTTCGTCGGCGGCGTTGTCGATCACCTCCTGCACGATGTGCAGCGGGTTGTCGGTGCGGGTGTACATGCCCGGCCGCTGCTTGACGGGCTCGAGGCCCTTCAGGACGCGGATCGAGGCTTCGGCGTAGGTGCTGCTGGAGGTCTTTGCGGTCGGCATGGGCGGCGGATTCTAGGCAGCTCCCTGTTGGCGCCCAGCCGGCGCGAGTGGCGCGGCGGCGTGCGCGCTTGACCAATCATCGAAGTGGTGTCGATTCGTTTCCATATGGACGGATCGCTACGAACCCGTACGCAAGACGCCCTTGGGGTTGCCATAGTGGGCACCCCAGGCTATACCCGACACGATGCTCACAGTCCCCGACGTACCGCCACAGCTCTCAGCGCAGGGCTACCGACAACTGCGTGTGCTGGCGCGGGCGCGTTTGCGCAGTGGCGGTCGCGAGACCTTGCTCGACACCACCGCACTCGTGCACGAAGCCTACATGCGCATCGCCGGGGTCGAGATGGGTTCGTCCGACACGCGCAGCTTCCTGGCCTATGCCAGCCGCACGATGCGTTCCGTGATCATCGACTTCGCGCGCAAGCGTCAGGCCGCGTGTCGCGGGGGCGATCTCGTCATCCTGACGTTCACCGGGGCGCTTGAAGAGCAAAAGCCGGAAGCGGCCGACGACATCATCCGCGTCCACGAAGCGCTGGAAGAGCTCGCAGCCATCGACCCCCGCCTGGCGCAGCTGGTCGAGATGCGCTACTTCGCCGGCCTGGACGAAGCGGAAATCTCGCTCGCGCTGGACATCTCACCACGAACCGTGCGGCGCGACTGGGAGAAGGCACGCCTGCTGCTGTCGCGCGCGCTCGTCACCTGAGTGGCTGAAGGCCTGTCCGCTTCACGACGAGCTTCAGCGCCGATGGACAAGGGCCTGGACATCGACGCGCAGACCTGGTCTCGGGTCAGCCCGCTGCTCGACCAGGCACTCGACTTGCAGCCGCAACAACGCGCGGCGTGGCTCGACGCGCTGCCGCCGCCTGAGGACGAACTGAAAGGCCTCCTGCGCGATCTGCTGGCGCGCGCGGGATGTGTCGAGACTGACGCCTTGCTGGCCGAATTGCCAAAGTTCGATGCGGTGGATGACAACGGCAATCCCGCCAACGCCGATCAAGACGGCACGCCGGGCACGCATGCCACGGGCGACACGGTCGGCCCCTACCGGCTGGTGCGCGAGCTCGGTGTGGGCGGCATGGGCGTGGTGTGGCTGGCCAGCCGTGCCGACGGATTGATGCAGCGCAGCGTGGCGTTGAAGCTGCCGCACGGCCCCTTTCGCGGCGACCTGGCGGCGCGCATCGCCCGCGAGCGCGAAATCATCGCCACGCTCGACCACCCGCACATCGCGCGCCTGTACGACGCCGGCGTCGCCGCCGATGGTCAACCGTTCCTGGCGCTCGAACACGTCGATGGCCAACCCATCGACCGCTACTGCGACGAGCGGCATCTGGGCGTGGCGGCGCGCCTGCGCCTGTTCGTGCAGGCTGCGAATGCGGTTGCACATGCCCACGCGCAGCTCGTCGTGCACCGCGACATCAAGCCTTCGAACCTGCTCGTCGATGCGCACGGGCAGGTCAAGCTGCTCGACTTCGGCATTGCCAAACTGCTGGCCGAAGGCCTGAGCGACGCGCCCGACTTAACGCAGCAAGGCATACGCGCGCTGACGCCCGACTACGCCTCGCCGGAGCAGATCGCGGGCCTCGCGGTCGGCACACGCTCTGACGTCTACAGCCTGGGCGTGCTGCTGTTCGAACTGCTGACCGGGTCGCGCCCGTACCGTTTGAAGCGCAACAGCCGCGCGGCGCTCGAAGAGGCGATCCTCGCCGCCGAGGCGCCGCGGCCGAGCCACACCGCGAGCGACACCGCAAGCGAGCCGGGCCTGCGCCGCGCGCTGCGCGGCGATCTCGATACCATCGTGCTGAAGGCGTTGAAAAAGCCGGTCGCCGAGCGCTACGCGTCGGTCGCCGCGTTGGTCGACGACATCGAGCGCCATCTGTCGAGCCGCCCGGTGCTGGCGCGGCCCGACAGCGCCGGCTACCGCAGCCGCAAGTTCATCGTGCGCAACCACATCGCGGTGGGTACGGCGACGGCGCTGCTGCTCACGGTGTGCTTCGGTGCCGGCGCCGCGCTCTGGCAGGCGCGGATCGCGATTGCCGAGCGCCAGCGTGCCGAGAGCGTGAAGGATTTCGTCGCCGCGATCTTTCGCGAGGCCAGCCCCTACGAGGGCAGCGGTACGAAGGACTTGACGGCCATCGACCTGCTGAAGCAGGCCGACAAGAAGCTCGCAGTGGCGTTGGCCGGGCAGAACGCCGAGCGCATCGAGCTCACCAACATGATCGGCGAGAGCTTGCTGGCCCTAGGCTCTGTGGCAACGGCCGAACCCGTGATCGCGCGCGCGGTGACCGAAGCCGAGCAATCTCTGGGCCCGGCGCACCATGAAACCGCCCGGGCGTTGATGCTGCGGTCGCAGGTGCACCGCCTTCGCGGGCGGCCGCAACAAGCGCGCAACGACATTGATCACGTGCTGCCCGGCTTGCGTGAGCGGCTTGGCAGCGGTCGTGGCGCGGCGGATCTCGCCACCGCACTCGCGCACCGTGTGCTGACTGCGATCGAACTCGGTGCGTACGCCGAGGCAGAGCAGTTCGCGCGCGAGGGCGCGGCGTTGGCAGAGTCGCGGCTCAGCAGCAGCGACCCGCAGCGCGTGGCGAGTGCAGTGCTCTTGTCGCTGGCTTACCGATACACCCAAAAGTTCGAACTGGCGTTGGCCAGCGGCGAGCACGCCTACCGACAAGCGATGGCCGTGCACGGCGAAAGCGTGCCGCACCCGCGCGTGATCGAAGCGCGCGGCGTCTATGCCCGAGCGCTGGCCGATACCGGCCACCTGGCGCGTGGCATCGCCCTGCTGGAAACCTCTGTGGCGGATACCCGCGCGCTGCTCGGCCCGAACAACCTGCAGGCCGCCATCTTCGTGCAGAACATCGTCGCTTACCGCGTCGACCTGGGCGAGCTCGAGCAAGCCGAAGCCAATGCCGCAGAAGCCCTCGCTCTCATCAGCGACAACATGGCCCATGACTCGCCCAGCTACGCGGTGGCTGTGCACTCGCGCGCCGCGGCGCACTTGGCAAGGCGCAACGCGCCAGCAGCGCTGGCCGAGGCGACGCGGGCGGCCGAGATCCTCGATCGCGTGCTGGGCCCAAGCCACGAAAACGCCATTGCGGCACGCACGACGATGGCTCTGGCGTTGATGCATGAAGGCCGTCTCGACGAGGCGGCGCGCGAGATCGACACCGTCGCGGCACGCGCGGCCGCGCTCGCGCCCGGCAGCACACAGACCGCACGCTTGGCCTTTGCGCGCGGCACCATCGCGCGCCTGCGCGGCGACAGCGCGGGCGCGCTGCAGCACCTGCGCCGGCTCGTCGAATCGACCGAGCCCTCGCCGAAGTGGCAGCGCGAGCGCATGCGCGCGTGGGCGCAGATCGGCTGGGTGCAGATCGAGCAGGGTGCGCCGGCCGAGGCGGTGGTGTCATTCGAACGCGCGTTGAAAGAGTTCGCGCGGCTCGAGACTGGCGCAACCCCGGCGCATGCCGACGCACAACTCGGCCTGCAGCGCGCGCAGCTGGCGCTGGCCAGCACCCGCAGTCGTCCCTAAAACTAGGGGGTCGGCCGGCAGCGTGGCCGGTGGCGACCGGTTGGCGCGTCTTGACCGGGTATGCAACAGCAAACCACCCGGCAGACGCAGCACGGCAAGCCGCGCGGCCCCTACCGCGCCGCCCGCAACGACCCGCAAGGCTTGACGCCGCGAGAGCGCTGCGTGTTCGCCCTGCTGCACCAAGGCTTCAGCAACCGTGCCATGGCCCAGCGCCTGTGCCGCTCCGAGCGCACGGTTGAACACCATGTCTCCGCGTTGTTCTCGAAGCTGGGCATCGCATCGCGCCGCGAACTCGCGGCGTGCGGCCTCGAAAAGTGGGTACTGCCGCCGCGTCCAGATTGAAGGCCGTCGCGAAAGTAAGTTTGTGCGGCAAATCAAAAGTTCGCTCAGCCGACACGACAACCCAACTCTTCATTGACCCTCAAAGGAAACGAATCATGAACTGCCTGAAAAATCTGCTGCTGACCAAGAACCTCATTGCTGCCGCGGTGGCGGCTGGCGGGCTGGCTGCTGGCGGCATGGCCCATGCGACCCCGTTGACCCCCAACCTCTCGGGGACGCCGAACGACGGCATGGTTTGCCGCAGCGGCTACACGCCCAGCTTCAACGGCACGAGCCTGAAGTGCTCGAAGACGAGCAGGATCAACGTGAAGCTGGTCTGTGTCGACCCCGGGTTCACCGACTACGTGGCCCGCACCGCCGGGTCCGGGGGCTCGCCGACTGGCCTGGACATCTGCGTCAGGACGGGCGGCCAGGTCACCATCGGCAGCAGCACCAACATCGGCCCGAGCAGCAACTTCACGAAAGGCACGGACTATGTCTTCGCGAAGGCCGACACGGTCAAGCTCGCCCAGAAGACGACAGCGCGCGACCTCGAAGAGGCCACCGCGATCGGCGGTTCGGCTGCCGACGTGGAGACCGAGTCTGGCGAACCCGTCACCCTGTTCCAGTTCGACGGGATCATCGACCACTCGCAGGTGACGTTGACCCATTTCGCCTTCCCGATCAAGACCCTCGGCGGCGTCGTCGGTGGTCCGCTGACTTCTCCGACACCTTTCGTGCCGCGTGCGTTGCCTTGATGCCCGCGCTCAGCCGGTGGCTGTTGCCACCGGCTGCCACACCCGCCGCGCGTGTGCGCACCACTGTCCCTACTGCCGGTCAAAGAGGCCCGCCCGTGCTGATGCAAAAACTTGTCGTCGCCAGCGTCGCGTTCGCGCTGTGCGCGTGCGGCGCGCCGCTGAAGCGATCCACGCTCGAGACGCAGCCTGCAGCCAGCGGCCCGAAGGCGGTGCCGCAGCGCAACGTCACCCACTTCACGGAGGGCCTGCGCTGCATGGACGACATGCTCTACCGCTTCGGCGTGCGCGATGTGAGCGTGATGATCGAAGACATGCAGGACCAGTCGCGACGGCTGGGTGCCGGCACGCGCGACATGATGATCTCGGCGTTCGCCGACATGACGCGCAAGAGCCGCGGCGTGCGCCTGGTGACCTTCGGCCAGGACAACCAGAACATCGTGCAGCTGCTGTCGCTGGCGCAGCGCATCAATGAATTCAAGGTCGTGCCGCAGTACGACATCCGCGGTTCCATCACGCAGTTCGACGAGGACGTCACGCGCGAACAGGCCGGGGTCGGGGCGTCTGTCTTCTCGGCCATCCTCGGCCCGCTGTTCGGTGTGCGCTTCAACCGCACCCAGCAAGCGTCGGTGATGGGTTTCGACGCCAGCGTGATCTCGACCGCGGACCTGAGCCTGATGCCCGGCGCCAGCTCGAAAAACACCGTCGTCGTGCGGCGTGACGAGACCAGCGCCGGCGACGGCCTGGCGCAGATCACCAACAGCAGCCTGTCATTCAACTTCGCCGTCAGCCGCAACGAAGGCGTGGCGCAAGCGCTGCGCAACATGGTCGAGCTGTCGACCATCGAGCTCACCGGCAAGCTGCTGCGGCTGCCGTACTGGGTTTGCCTGAACATCGACGCCGCGCATCCTGAAGTGCAGCGCGAGATGGAAGACTGGTTTCTGTCGATGCAGGGCAGCGTGGAGCTGGCGCGCTTCTTTCAGGAGCAGCTTCGCTTTCGCAAGTTCTACGACGGGCCGACCGACGGCAAGCCCAACCCGGCTTACGGCGCGGCGCTGGCGGCGTATCGGCAGGCCCAGGGCACCGGGACGTCCACCGGCGCTGACGGCGAGCCCGACTTCGCGGTCTGGCAGGCCTTCTTGCTGCGCAGCATTCCGGCGCCGCCGCCGAAACCTTTCGTCGCCGAAAAGACCGCCGCGTCCGGCGGCCAACCGATTGCGCTGAACGTGCAAGTCACCAAGACGCGCTACCGCAAAGGCGATGCGGTCGAACTGCAAGTCAGCACCTCGCAGGCGGCATACGTCTATTGCTACGTACAAAGCCCGGCCAGCGGCAAGATCCAGCGCATCTTCCCGAACCGTTTCGCGCGCGACCCGCGCATCGAAGCGAACACGCCGCTGTCGATACCGGGCGAACAAGGCTTCAAGGTAGCCGCTGGCGGCGAAGGCGCCAAGCAGCAAGTTGTGGGGTGCCTGGCGACCGAGCGCGAGATCTACAACGACCTGCCGCCGCCGCTGCGCTGGGGCGATTTCGAGGACATCAAGCTGGGCAGCTTCGAAGCGATTCGTGATGCCTTTGCGCAAGTCGCCAAGGCGCCGGTGGCGCTCGAAGGCGCGACCATCGAAGTGGTCGAGTGATGGGCAGCGGACAACCACGCCTCGCGAGCGCTGAGCTCGCCCCCGCGGCGCAATCCGAGAGCAGCCTCGGCGTGCTGATGGCCCGCGTGGTCTTGCGCGACCAGGCCGCCTTCAAGCGGCTCTACGACGCGACCTCGCATTGCCTGCTCGGCATCATCGTGCGCATGCTGCGCGAGCGCGCGTGGGCCGAAGAGGTCTTGCAGGAAGCCTATGTGGCCATCTGGCACGCAGCGCCTACCTACTCGGCCGCCAAAGCGTTGCCGATGACGTGGCTGATGACGATCGCACGCTACAAGGCGCTGGACGCCTTGCGCAGCACCCGAACCGAACGCCAGCATGTGCTGCGCCCGGCGCCGGGAGCTGACGAGGAAGACGATGACAGCGGCCCGCCGGATGTGGCTGACGAGCGCCGCGGTCCGCTCGAGCAACTGGTGCAGGACGTCGAGTCGGCCCAGCTGCGGCACTGCCTGCAAGCATTGGAGTCGTCGCAGCGGCAAGCGATTTCGCTGGCCTTCTACGACGGCCTGACGCACGCCGAACTGGCCACCCACATGCAGCAGCCGCTGGGCACCGTCAAGGCCTGGGTACGGCGCGGGCTGGAGCGGCTCAAGCCGTGCCTGGAACGCTGCGCTGTCGAGCCAAGGCACGTGTCATGAACACCAGCCCGCTGCACGACCCCCTGGCCGCGGAATATGTGCTGGGCACCTTGCAAGGCGGCGCGCGCACACGCTTCGTGCAACGGCTGCGCGACGACGCGGTGCTTGAAGCGCAGGTGGCCTATTGGGAGCGCGCCTTGATGCCGATGGCCGCGCACCTGTCGGCGGTGCCTTCACCGCAGGTGTGGATGGCCATCGCCGAACGCATTGCGCCACGCCAGAGCGTGGTGGCCAAGCCCGGCTGGGTCGAACGCTGGTTCGGCGTGCGCACGCTGGCGCCACTGGCCGCGGGCTTGTTGGTCGGTGTCGCGTTGACCGTGAACGGCCCGCGTTTGATTGAAGGCAGCGGTGTCGATCGTGCCGATGGCGCGGACACGCAGTTGCCCGAAAGTTATGTCGGCGTGCTGGCCGGCGCAAACGGCCGCGCCGGCCTCATCGTGTCCAGCCGGCGCCACGGCACGCTGATGGACATCAAGCAGGTCCAGCCGGTTGCCGTCGGTGCCGGCCAGACGCTGTTCCTGTGGGCCATCGAAGCCGATGGCAGCACGCGCGCGATCGGCGCTGTGCCGTCGGGCAAGTTCGTGCAAGTCGCCTTGCCTAAAACATCGGAGCAACTGTTCGCCAAGGCCACCGAGTTGGCGGTCTCGCTGGAGGCCGTGGGCGCTGCACCGGCTGCACCCGGCGGGCCGTTCGTCTACCGCGGTCTGTGCGGAAAGCTGTGGCGCGTGGGCCCTCCCAAAAATTAGGTACCGGGTTCTTGCAAACACTGCGTCCGAAGACCGCTGCACCCCGAATGTCTGCTGACGGCATCGCACCTTTTGAACGCTGCCGGTCTTTTCCTTCCCTCACATCACCCAAGGATCCGTCATGAATTCGACTCTCAAAACCGGCGTGTTCGCGATTGCCACCGCAGCCTGCCTGCTCGCCGGCACGGCCTGGGCGCAACGGCCCGCCACCCTTGCCGCGACGACCTGGACGCTGCAGGTCAATCGCGACACGGCACAGCTGGTCATCGACACCCAGTTCGGCCCGGGCGCACCGGGTAACGCCGAATGCCGCGGCCTCAACGGCACGTTGAACACGACGCCGGACATCAAGGTCACCGGCTGGTACTGCCCGTCCACCGGCCGCATCCACCTCGTGCACCGCAACCTCGCGACGAACATCGCCGTGCGCGTGTTCACCGGCAACGTGTCCGACGAAGTCATCGGCCAGCCGCTGTACATGGCCGGCACTATGACGGTGTTGATTTCAGCCTTTGGTGACCTCGGCGAGTACAACTTCTCGGCCGTGAAGCAGTAAGGCGACTCACCCACGCGAGAGTCCCGGATGGCCCATACCGAACTTCTCGGCTACCTCGCGTCGCTGCTCGTGCTCGCGACCTTCTGCATGCGCGACATGGCAGCGCTTCGGTTGCTGGCCATCGCCAGCAACCTGGCGTTCATCGGCTACGCGGCGCTGGCCAGCCTCCACCCGATCCTTGTGCTGCATGCGGTACTCCTGCCGCTGAACGTGTGCCGCCTGCTGGAAGCGATGAAGTGGCGCGGTGTCAGCCCGGCAGCCATCCCGGTGCAAACAGTCACCCCGGACCCCCACCGCAACCCATTGAAACGGAGCACGGACATTCGGTTTGTCGATGGCGGCCATCGCTAGCGCACAGGGGGCGCTGGATTGCACGGCGGACGATCAAAACGAAACACGTCGCCACCGGCAAAGGCCATCTGCGTCACCTGCCCTTCCCGCCACGCCACCTGCAGCGCTCGACCGAATCAGGCTTCCCGTTTCGCAGCGAGATCGAAGCGCATGAACCAGAAATCCGCGCGCCGGCCCTGCTGGTGCGGCACGGCCCCGAGCCGGGTGTAGAAGCCCGGCCCGTCGGTGCCGAAGTACACGCGCGGGTGGCCCTGGCGCCGTGCTTCGTCGAGCAGCCGCAGCACCAGGGCACTGCCGACGCCCTTGCCGCGCCAGGGCTTGGCCACCACCATGCCGGCCAGCCACGGCCCCCATTCGGGTTGGTTCTCGTCGTCGTTGTCGACCAGGTTGACGACACCGCACAGCGTGTCGCCGTCCAGCGCGGCCAGCGTCAGCGGCAGCATGTCGCGGTACTGGCCTGCGGCGATACGCGTCTGCATGGCTTCGACGCTGGCACCGGGCACTTCGGTCCAGAACTCGTGGTGGATCAGCGAGGCTATTTCGCGCTGCCGCCCGGGCAGGTCGAACTGGTAGTGGATGGTGGGTTGCATCGTCTTGCCATTTTCGGCACACGGCGGGGCGCAAGCGGTGTCGGCGATGCGGTCGATCAGCCGTAGCGCGACATGCCCAGGGCGCTGACATCGATCTCCGTCGGGTGGCCCGAGACGATGTCGGCGATCACGCGCCCGGTGCCGGCCGCCATGGTCCAGCCCAGCGTGCCGTGGCCGGTGGCCAGCAGCAGGTTCTGTACGGGCGTGGTGCCGATGATCGGCGTGCCGTCAGGCGTCATCGGGCGCAGGCCGCACCAGAAGGTGGCCTTGCTCAGGTCGCCACCGCGCGGGAACAGGTCGTTCACCACATGGTTCAGCGTCGCGCGGCGCGGCTCGCGCAGGGCGTTGCTGTAGCCGGCCAGTTCCGCCGTGCCGCCGACGCGGATGCGGTCGCCCAGCCGCGTCACCGCGACCTTGTGGGTCTCGTCCATGATGGTCGACTCGGGCGCGTACTGCGCCTCGGTGATCGGCACCGTGATCGAGTAGCCCTTGACCGGGTAGACGGGGATGTCGATGCCGACGGGCTTCAGCAGCGTCGGCGAATGGCTGCCCAGCGCGAGCACCACCTTGTCGGCGGTCAACAGACCTGCATCGGTGAACACACCGGTTATGCCGCTGCCGCCGACCTGCAACGACTGGATGCGGGTGTTCCACTTGAACTGCACGCCGAGCGCAGTGGCCATTTCGGTCAGGCGGTTGCTGAACTTGAAACAGTCGCCGGTCTCGTCGTTAGGCAACCTCAACGCGCCGACGAACTTCTCCTGCGTCAGCCTCAGCGCCGGCTCGGCCTTGCAGAAGCCTTCGCGGTCCAGCACCTCGAAAGGCACGCCGTACTGCTTCAGCACTTCGACATCGCCGCCGATGCCGTCGAGTTGCTTCTGGGTGCGGAATAGTTGCAGCGTGCCCAACGCGCGGTCGTCGTAGGTGATGCCGGTCTCCGCGCGCAACGCTTTCAGGCAGTCGCGGCTGTACTCGGCGATCGGCACCATGCGGCTCTTGTTGAGCGCGTAGGCGCGCTCGGTGCAGTTGGCCAGCATCATGAAACCCCAGCGCCACATGGCCGGGTCGAGCAGCGGCCAGACGACGAGCGGGCTGTGCGCCATCAGCATCCACTTGATGGCCTTGATGGGCACACCCGGTCCGGCCCACGGCGAGCTGTAGCCGGGGCTCACTTCACCGGCATTGCCGAAGCTGGTTTCCAGCGCCGGGCCGGCTTGGCGGTCGACCACCGTCACCTCGTGGCCGGCCTTGGCCAGGTAGTAGGCCGAAGCCACGCCGATCACACCACCGCCCAGCACCAAAACCTTCACGCCAGCCTCCCTTGCAGCGCCACCAATGTACCGGGCCGCGCGCCGGCGATCTGGCGCCTTTTCAAACAGAATCGCCGGATGAATCCCCCGCCTGGCAGCCCGCGGCTGTCGATGACACAGGTGCTCGTCTGCGGTGCGCTGGTCGTCACGCTCAGCATGGGCATCCGCCATGGCTTCGGGCTGTGGTTGCAGCCGATCACGATGGACCGCGGCTGGACGCGCGAGACCTTTGCCTTCGCATTGGCCGTGCAGAACCTGGCCTGGGGCCTGGCCGGGCCGCTGGCCGGCTTGATCGCCGACAAGTACGGCGCCTTCCGCGTGCTGTTGGTCGGCAGCCTTTTCTACGCCGCGGGCCTGGTGCTGATGGCGATGGCGACGTCGGGCCTTGCCTTCACCGGCAGCGCCGGGCTGATGCTGGGCATGGCTCAGTCGGGCACCACCTACGCCATCGTCTACGGCGTGATCGCACGGCAGGTGGATCCGGCCAAACGTTCGTGGGCGATGGGCGTGACGGCCGCGGCCGGCTCGTTCGGTCAGTTCCTGATGGTGCCGGTGGAAAGCTGGCTGATCGGCAGCTTCGGCTGGCAGAGCGCGCTGTTCGTGCTGGGTTGCCTGGCGCTGGCGATCATTCCGCTGTCACTCGGCCTGCGCGAGCCGCCCGCCGTGGCCTTGCCCGGTGCGCACAAGCAGACCATCGGCGCCGCGCTGCGCGAGGCCTTCGCCTACCCGAGCTTTCGCTGGCTGATGCTGGGTTACTTCGTCTGCGGCTTCCAGGTCGTGTTCATCGGCGTCCACCTGCCCAGCTACTTGAAGGACAAGGGCCTGGGCCAGGACGTGGCGATCACGGCGCTGGCGCTGATCGGGTTGTTCAACGTGTTCGGCACCTACGCCGCCGGTGCGCTGGGGCAGCGCGTGCCCAAGCGCTACATCCTGGCAGCCATCTACGGGCTGCGCGCGGTCGGCATCGTGGCCTTTGTGCTGGCACCGCTCACGCCTGGGTCGGTGTACGTGTTCGCGGCCTACATGGGGGTGCTGTGGCTGTCGACGGTGCCGCCAACGAACGCCATGGTGGCGCAGATCTTCGGCGTGCGGTACATGTCGATGCTCGGCGGCTTCGTTTTCGTCAGCCACCAGATCGGCTCGTTCCTCGGTGCCTGGTTGGGTGGCAAGCTGTTCGATGCCACCGGCAGTTACGACGTGGTCTGGTGGCTGGCGGTCGCGCTCAGCGTGATGGCGGTACTGGCCAACCTGCCGGTGCGCGAGACGCCGATCTCGCGCGGGCAGCCGTTGCCGGCATGAGGACCGCCCGGCCGCCCGAAGGGCGAATTCCGAACTGCGAAGCACGGAGGTACTCTATTCAGCGCGTGCCGACGCTGGCGAAGATTGCACTGTGGAGCGCGGGCGCCGCGGTGCTGGCGGCGACGTTTGCTGCCTACCTGAACCCGCAGTTCGCCTTCGACCTGGCCACCCGCGCCTGGGCTTGTTTCTGAGCCCGCCCCCATCGCCCTGGGTGCGCCGCTTCGCACCCTTGATCCGACCCGGTGGCGCGGTGCTCGACGTGGCTTGCGGCAGCGGGCGGCACGTGCGGCTGTTGGCGCAAATGGGATTCGGGGTGACCGGGGTCGATCGCGACAGCGCGGCCGTGGAGCCGCTCGCCGGCATCGCCGAGATCGTGGTCGCCGACATCGAGAACGCTCCCTGGCCCCTGGCCGGCCGCCGTTTCGACGCGGTCGTCGTCACGAACTACCTCTGCCGCGCGCTACTGTCGACGCTGCACGAATCGCTCGCGGATGGTGGCCTGCTGATCTACGAGACCTTCGCCGACGGCCACCAGCACATCGGCCGGCCGAGCCGCCCGACGTTCCTGCTCGAGCGCGGGGAACTGTTGGTCGGGTTTGCGGGTCTCCACGTGCTCGCCTTCGAAGACGGCCTGCTGGCCGACCCGCCGCGCCGGGTGCAGCGTCTGGCCGCCGTGCACGCCAGCGTTACCACGCGGCCAGCCACCGGCTGGCCGCTGGGAGTGGAAGGCTAAACTCGCGCGCTTTCTCGTCCGTCGCCAGCCCTAGGTACCCAGGCATGAAGAACCCCATCACCGGCAGCACCGTCGCCCTCGTGACGCCGATGCTCGAAGGCGGCGGCGCGGCGGTGGACTACGCCGGTCTGCGCCGGCTGATCGACTGGCACATCGCCGAAGGCACCGACTGCATCGGCGTCGTCGGCACGACGGGCGAATCGCCAACAGTGTCGATGGACGAGAACTGCGAAATCATCCGCGTGGCGGTGGAACATGCCGCCGGCCGGGTGCCTGTGATGGCCGGTACGGGCGCCAACAGCACCGCCGAAGCGATCGAGCTGACGCGCTTTGCGCGCCAGGTCGGCGCCGACTGCCACCTGAGCGTGGTGCCCTACTACAACCGGCCTTCGCAGGACGGCATCTACGCCCACTTTCGCGCCATCGCCGAGGCGGTGGATCTGCCGATGGTCCTGTACAACGTGCCGGGCCGCACGGTAGCCGATATGTCGAACGAGACCGCGTTGCGACTGGCCGCTGTGCCCGGGGTGATCGGCATCAAGGACGCCACCGGCAACATCGAGCGTGGCTGCCATCTCATCAAGCACGCCCCGAACGGCTTTGCGGTCTATTCGGGCGACGACGGCACGGCCGTCGCGCTGATGTTGCTGGGCGGCCAAGGCAACGTCAGCGTCACCGCCAACGTGGCGCCCAAGCTGATGCACGAGCTGTGCGTCGCGGCCATCGAAGGCGACGTCAAACGCGCCCGCGCGCTGCACCTGCGGCTGCTGCCGCTGCACAAGCAACTTTTCTGCGAACCGAGCCCCGCGCCCGTCAAATGGGCCATGGCCCGGATGGGAATGTGCGGCGCGACCACGCGGTTGCCGATCCTGCCCCTGACCGAAGCTGGCCAGGCGGCCGTGAGCCAGGCTCTGCGCGACAGCGGCGTGGCGGCCTGAGCGACCTTCCCCCCGCCCCCCAATTCCCCGACGATGACGAAAGGCCCGCGGCTCACCCGTGCGGCCGCCCCAGACATGAACCTGAATCCTAAACACACCCCCACCGCCGTGCGCCGCGCCGCGGTCACCGCCCTGTCGCTCGGCGCCCTGTCGCTCGCCGGCTGTACCTCGCTGGGCGAGATGTTTTCCGGCGACAAGCTCGACTACAAGTCGGCCTCTGCGAAAACCGCCCCGCTGGAAGTGCCGCCGGACCTGACCCAGCTGTCGCGCGACAGCCGCTACCAGCCGCAAGGCGGCGTCGTCAGCGCGTCCACCGTGGGCTCGCCGAGTGCAGCCGGTGCCACCGCGACACCTGCGGTGGCCCTGTCGGCGCGCGGCGACGCCCGGGTCGAGCGCCAGGGCCAGCAGCGCTGGCTGGTGGTGGCGCAGACGCCCGAGCAGCTGTGGCCGGTGTTGCGCGAGTTCTGGACCCAGCGTGGCTTCACACTGGCGACCGACGACGCTCAACTCGGCGTGATGGAAACCAACTGGTCCGAGAACCGCGCCAAGCTGCCCAACGACATCATCCGCAACACCATCGGCCGGGTGTTCGGCAACCTCTACGACACCGGCGAGCGCGACCGCTTCCGCACCCGCGTCGAGCGCACGGCTACCGGCAGCGAGGTCTTCATCAGCCACCGCGGCGCCGAAGAAGGCTTCGTCAGCAACGACCGCCGCGACGAGGGCACTCGATGGCGCTTCCGCCCGAGCGACCCGCAGCTCGAGGCCGAATTCCTGACCCGTCTGCTGGTCACGCTCGGCACCAAGGACGAACCCGCGCGCACGCTGATGGCCAGCGCCCCGGAAACACCGGCTCGCGCCCGCACCGTCGCCGGGCGCCCGGCTGCGACGATGGAAGTGGACGAGCCCTTCGACCGCGCCTGGCGCCGTGTCGGCCTGGCGCTGGACCGCAGCGGTTTCACGGTCGAAGACCGCGACCGCGCCGCCGGCCTGTACTACGTGCGCTACATCAATCCGGCCAACGCCGGCAAGGAAGAACCAGGTTGGTGGTCGCGTCTGTTCGGCGACACCAGCAACCCGCAGGCCGCCGTGCGCTACCGCATCCAGGTGCAGGGCAACGCCGAACGCACGACGATCGCGGTGCAGACTTCGGCCGGCGCGCCGGAGGCGGGTGACGATGGCAGGCGCATTGTCGCGGTGCTGGTCGGCGAGCTGAAGTAGCCCATCCCAAAGCTGCTGCGCCATGAAAAAAGCCGCCCGTGGGCGGCTTTTGTCTTGTGCAAGGAACCAGCCCGCAAACGCGGGCCGTTCGATCACTTCTTGACGGCATCCTTGGCAGCGTCGACGGCCTTGTTGGCAGCGTCCTTGGCGGCGTCCGTGCTCTTGGTCATGGCTTCCGAAGCCGCACCCATCGTGGCGGTGGCCGCGGCCGAAGCGGCCATGCCGACCGCGCTGGCAGCAGCCGACGCAGATTCAGCGACCGACGGCATCGGGGCCGGGGCAGCGGCCGGCGCCGGTGCCGGCATCGGGGCTTCCTTCTTGCCGCAAGCGGCGAGGGCGACGGTGGCAACCAGGGTGGCCAGGATCAGCGACTTGTTCATAGGTGTCCTCGAGGAGTAGTTGGAGTCAGAGAAGGCCGGACCTGGATGGCCGGCCGTAGAAGGCCAGTCGGGCTGGGCGGGCGCTCTTCGACGGCTTGCGACGACTCTTAGAGACCCATCTTCCGGATCAGATAACGCGGCTTCTGCCTACATGGACATATGCGTGCGGTATCTAGCCCATGAGTATAGGCCGGGCTAGGGCATTCCCTATAGACCGAGCGTTTGAACGGGAAAGCCGGGCTCGGAGCGTTGCAAAACAACATCAATTTCGTCTTGCCAGCCGCGAGCCGCGTGTTCGTCGAGCCCGACCCGCCCGCGCCAGTGCAATGCATCGAACAGGTGCAGCACGAACCCGGTGTCACCGACCATCAGCGTCGGCAGTCGGCCAGCCAGGTCTTCGGGCGCGACGAACGCGCTGACGGCGTGCGACCAGTCGCGCCGCCAGTTCACGAAGCGAGGGTGGCGGTTCGGCACGGCGTCGAACCCGCCGGCCAGCAGTACCAGACGCCGCTGCGGCAGGCGCAGCCAGCCGGCCATCGCGCCGATGAACGCGGCGTCGCCCAATGGCCAGTCGAAAAAGTCGCGGTCGACCAGCCACAGCGTTCGCGTGGTGTGCCGCGAGGCCTGGCCGACCAGCCAGCGCAGGCCTTCGTGGAATGCCAGGCGGGAGTCGATCAAGGGCGGTGGCGTATCGATACTCACGCGCGGTCTCCTTGGGGTCCGGGGTCTTCTCGGTCGGGCAACTGCCGCTGCAGCGGGACCAGCCAGCCTTGTTCTTGCCACGCCGACAGCAACTCGCGTGCGCCACGGCTGAAGCGCTTGCAGGCCGCCGCAGGCAGGCTGCGCTGGTCGGCCAGGTCGTGCAGCAGGCGGGCATCGGTGCCGCTGGCCTCGAAAGCCTCGCCGTTGATGTAGACATGGCGGTCGTCGTACAGCAGGCGGCTCGCCGCGCCGAGCGCCACGCCCTGCCCTGGCAACCACGGCGGGCCTGCTTCGAACCACACCCGCGGCTTCGGCTCGGACATCAACTCGCCGAGCGCGCGTTCAACGGCATGCGGCTCGCGGCACAGCGTCTCGATCGCCTGCCGCGCGAACGCCGCCAGCGCGGGTGGGATCGCGCCGGGGGTTTCGGTGGCCGGCTGGGCCGGGTCGCGGTACAGCCGCTGCGGCCCTTCGGCGGCCGCCTCGGCGGCCGCTTCGGCCAGGCGCTGCGCGAGCTCGCCCGCCAGCCCGGCCTGGCCGGGCGCCCGAAAGCCGACCGATGCCGTCATGCATTCGCCGCCGACTGCCGTGCCATCGTGGCCCCATCCCGGTGGCAGGTACAACAGATCACCCGGTTCGAGCACCCACTCGTCGGTCGGCTCGAAGTGGCGCAGGACCTTCAGCGGCAAGGCCGGCTTGAACGAGCGGTCGGCGGCCGGGCCGACCCGCCAGCGCCTGCGGCCGGCGACCTGCACGAGGAACACGTCATAGGAATCCACATGCGCGCCGACGCCGCCGTCTTCGCTGGCCCAGGACACCATCAGGTCGTCGAGCCGGGCCTCGGGCACGAAGCGGAAGGCATCGAGCAGCTGCCGCGCGGCGGGCACGTGCAGCTCCAGCCCCTGCACCAGCAGCGTCCAGCCGCGCTGTGCAATCGGCGGCAGCGCACGGCGCGGCAACGGGCCGTGTTGCACCTGCCAACCGCGGCCCTTGCGCACCACCAGCCGTGACTCGACGTCGCCGCTGGCCGCCAGCTTGAACAGAGCGGCCCGCGTCAGCGGTGCCTTCGCGGCTGGCCATGCCGCGCGCACCACCAGCGGCTGCTTCTGCCAATGCCGCCGCATGAAAGCCTGGGCCGACAGGCCACCCAGGAGGGCCAGAGGTGTTCGCACGTCCATGCGGGGATTCTTCCCCAACGCATGCGTGCGATCATCGTTTGATGGATATCGCCGCACCCTGCGTCGTCAGCCTGACCTGGAAGCTGAACGACGCGCAGAACCGCCCCATCGACGAGCTCGCCGAACCGGTCGAATTTTTCTACGGCGGCGACGACCTGCTCGAAAAGGTCGAAGAAGCGCTGGCCGGCTATGCTGCCGGCGCCGAGCTGGACCTTCACCTGGAACCCGAGCATGCCTTTGGCGACTACAAGTCCGAGCTGGTGTGCTTCGAGGACCGCGCGCTGTTTCCGGCCGAGCTCGAAATCGGCCTGGCCTTCGAGGGCCTGCCGGACGGCGCGGCCACGCCCGACATGCCAAGGGATGTGATCTACATCGTGACCGAGATCTACCCGTCGCACGTGGTGCTCGACGGCAACCACCCGCTGGCCGGGCTGGCGCTGCGGCTGCTGATGAAAGTGGTGGAGGTGCGCGCGGCCACCGACGCGGAGGTCGAGGCGCGCAGCGTCGGCGGCTCGCCGCTGGGTGTGATGGGTGGCATCAACGTGCCGCGCGGCCAGCAGCTTCACTGACGCCCAGGCGCTCAGGCGCTCAGGGGCTCAGGGGCTCAACGGCGGCCGGTCGAGCCGAAGCCGCCCTCGCCGCGCTCGCTGGCCCCGAAGACCTCGACGCGCCTGAAGCGCGCCTGCACCACCGGCACGATCACCATCTGCGCGATGCGTTCCAGTGGCTGCACCGTGTAGGCCACGCTGCCGCGGTTCCAGCAACTCACCATCAGCGGGCCTTGGTAGTCGCTGTCGATCAGCCCGACCAAGTTGCCGAGCACGATCCCGTGCTTGTGGCCGAGGCCGGAGCGCGGCACCAGCATCGCGGCGAGGTTCGGGTCGCCGATGTGGATCGAAAGCCCGGTCGGGATCAGTGCCGCGCCACCGGGCTCAAGCAGCAGCGGCGCGTCGATGCACGCACGCAGGTCCAGGCCCGCGCTGCCCGCCGTGGCGTAGGCCGGCAGTTGATCGGCGACGCGGGCGTCGAGCACGCGGAATTCGATCTCGACCGTCATGGCTTTTGTGGCGGCAGCCGGCGCGCGATCTCGGCAACCAGCTGGCGCGCCAGCGTCAACTTGTCGGCCTGCGGCAGCTCGCGCTCGCCCTCGGCATCGACGAGCAGCAGGCGGTTGTCGTCACGGCCAAAGGTAGCCGGCCCCAGGTTGCCGACGATCAACGGAATGCCTTTGCGCACGCGCTTCTCGCGTGCATGGCGCGCGAGGTCGTGGCTCTCGGCGGCGAAGCCGACGCAGTAGGGCCGCCTGCTCTCAGGAAGCCGCGCGACCGCCGCCAGGATGTCCGGGTTCTCGGACAGCGCCAAGGACGGCACGCGACCGCTCCCGTCCTTCTTCAGCTTTTGCTCGGCTGCCTGCGCGGGCCGCCAATCGGCGACAGCGGCGGTGGCGACGAAGACATCGATGGCCTCGGCCAACGGCAACACGGCCGCGTGCATCTGCTCGCCGCTCTGCACGTCGACGCGCAGCACGCCGCGCGGCGTGTCCAGGTGGACCGGCCCGGCCACCAGCGTGACCCGCGCACCGGCTTCGGCTGCGGCCCGTGCGACGGCGAAACCCATCTTGCCGCTGGACAAGTTGGTCAGCCCGCGCACCGGATCGATCGCCTCGAAGGTCGGCCCGGCCGTCACCAGCACCGAACGGCCAGCCAGCAGCTTCGGCTGGAAGTACCCGATCAGCTCGTCACACAATTCCACCGCTTCGAGCATGCGGCCGTCGCCTGTCTCGCCACAGGCCTGGTCGCCCGCAGCGGGGCCGAGGAACACGGCGCCGTCGGCACGCGCCAACGCCACGTTGCGCTGCGTCGCGGGGTGGGCCCACATCTCGCGGTTCATGGCCGGCGCCAGCAGCAACGGGCAACGCTCGGCCGGCCGCGCCAGGCACAGCAGCGACAACAACTCACCCGCACGGCCCTGCGCGATCTGCGCGATGAAGTCGGCGCTTGCGGGCGCGACCAGGATCGCATCGGCGTCGCGGGACAGGTTGATGTGGGGCATGTGATTGGCCTCGCGGCCGTCCCACTGGCTGGTGTACACGGGCCGGTTACTCAGCGCCTGCATCGTCGCCACGCCAATGAACTGCAGGGCCGCCTCTGTCATCACGACCTGCACCGTGGCCCCGGCACGGCCGAGCTCGCGCACCAGTTCGGCGGCCTTGTAGCAAGCCACGCCACCGGTCAGACCGAGAACGATGTGCTTGCCTTGCAGGGCGGAGGGTGGCGACATGGCGGCGCACTCTAGCAGCGAGGCCGGCGACATCACGACCCCGCTCTTGACACAGTTTTCAGTAATTACTGAAAAATTCAGATTCTCGCGACCGCCCATGCCGACCCCCATGCAAGCCCTCTCCCCGCTGGTACGCAGCTTCGTCGGCCATTTCGGCGCGATGGGCAGCCGTTGGGGCATCAACCGCACCGTCGGCCAGATCTACGCGCTGATCTTCGTCAGCCCGAGCCCGCTGCACGCCGACGACATCGCCGAGGCGCTGGAATTCAGCCGCAGCAACGTCAGCATGGGGCTGAAGGAGTTGCAGGCTTGGCGGCTGGTGCAACTGCGCCACGTGGCCGGCGACCGGTGACCGGCGACCGGCGACCGGCGCGAATACTTCCAAGCACCCAGCGACGCCTGGGAGATCTTCCGGACCCTGGCCGAAGAGCGCCGCCGCCGCGAGATCGAGCCGACCTTGTCGATGCTGCGCGGCGCGCTGTTGGAGACGCCGCAAACCGACGCCGACCGCATCGCCCAGCATTGCATGAAGGGCATGCACGACCTGATCGAGCTGATGAGCAACTGGTTCGACGACGTGCAGCGCCTTGACGCGCAGACGCTGGGCACGCTGATGAAGATCGGCGCCAGGGTGCAGCGCCTGCTCGAAGTGGCGGGCAAGCTGCCGCCACGCACCCGCCATACCGCCTGAACCACACCCAGAGGCACCCCACCGCTGGACGCCCTGATCCTGGCCCGCATGCAGTTCGCGGCCAACATCACCTTCCACATCCTGTTTCTGACCATCACCATCGCGCTCGGCTAGACGCTGCTGTTCTTCCGCCTACGGTGGCTGAAGATCCACGACGACGTCTGGCTGATCGCCTAACGCTTCTGGACCAAGGTGTTCGCGCTGACTTTCGCCTTGGGTGTGGTCAGTGGCATCACGATGAGCTTCCAGTTCGGCACCAACTGGCCGGGCTTCATGGACCGCACCGGCAACATCGCTGGGCCGCTGCTGGGCTACGAGGTGCTGACGGCGTTCTTCCTCTAGGCCACCTTCCTCGGCATCATGCTGTTCCGCCACGGACGCGTCAGCGAACGCGCGCACCTGATCGCGACCTTGCTGGTGGCTTTCGGCACCACGATGAGTGCGTTCTGGATCATTGCGCTGAATTCGTGGATGCACACGCCAGCCGGCTACGTGATCCGTGGTGGCGAGTTCTTCGTCACCTCATGGCTCGAGGTGATCTCCAACCCGAGCTTCCCGTACCGGCTGGTGCCCTTCCTGCTGGCATCCGGCTTGACGGTGGCCTTCGTACTTGCCGGTGTGAGCGCGTGGCAACTGTTGCGCGGCAAAGCCAACGGTCCACCGCCAAGGTGCTGCGTGCGGGCCTGACGATCGGCGCGGTGCCGATCCCGCTGCAGATCGTGGCCGGCGACATGCACGGGTTGATCACGCTCAAGCACCAGCCGGCCAAGGTCGCGGCGATGGAGGGGGTCTGGCAGACAGAGCGTGGCGCCCCGCTGCTGTTGTTTGCATGGCCCGACGAGAAGGCGCGCGAGAACCGGTTCGAGATCGGCGTGCCGAACATGGCCGCGCCTCAACGACTTCCGCAATGCCGAGGGTGTGCACAACCACCCGCCCGTGGCTCCGCTGTTCTTTGCCTTTCGTCTCATGGTCGGCACCGGCATGCTGATGCTGGCGTACTCGTGTACCTGTCGCTGATCGTCGCCTACGTCAGCGTGGTGCGCGACATGGCCGAGAAGCCGGTCGAGATCCCGACCGTACCCGGCACGCTGAGTGACCCGACGATGGCGCCGCCGCCGGCGCACAGCGCGGGGGCTGCGACATGAGCATCATTGAGGCACCGCGCTGCCCGTCGTCTTTCTCGCGCTGATGGGGATCTCGATGCTCGCCTACGTCGTGCTCGACGGCTACGACCTGGGCGTCGGCATGCTGCTGCACCACGCCAGCGACGAACAGAAGGACACGATGATCGCCAGCATCGGCCCCTTCTGGGACGCCAACGAAACCTGGCTGGTGCTGGGCGTCGGCATCCTCCTGATCGCATTCCCGAAGGCGCACGGGATGATCCTGACCGCGCTGTACCTGCCGGTGGCACTGATGCTGATCGGGCTGATCCTGCGCGGCGTGGCCTTCGACTTCTGCGTCAAGGCCCACGACCAGCACAAGCCGTTGTGGAACCGGGCCTTCCTGGGCGGCAGTTGCCTGGCCGCGATAAGCCAGGGCTGGATGCTGGTGCGGTACACCACGGGCCTCGAGCCGGGCTGGGTTTTCGTCGGGTTCGCCGACGTCATTGCCGCGCCGCTGCCGGCAGCCTACGTGCTGCTCGGCGCGAGCTGGCTGATCATGAAGACAGAAGGCGAACTGCAATCCGCCGCGGTGGGCTGGGCCAAGCAGGGCTGGCCGCCGCTGGTCATCGGCATGGGCCTGGTCTCGCTGGCCACGCCGTGGGTCAGCAGCACGGTGGGCGAGCGCTGGTTCAGCCTGCCGGAATTCATCGCGCTGCTGCCGATCCCGCTGATGACGCTGGCCGCGCCGCTGGCGGTGCGCGCGCTGCTCAAGTCGAAGGTCATCCTGGGCAAGCTGTGCTGGTTGCCCTTCGTGCTGGTGGTCTCGGTGTTCCTGCTCGGCGCGATCGGGCTGGCTTACAGCATCTTCCCGTTCGTCGTGATCGACAAGCTCACGATCTGGCAGGCGGCCAGTGCGACCGCAGCGCTGGCGGTGATCGCTTTCGGCTGCGCGATCACGGTGCCGACGATCATCGGCTACACGATCTTTTCCTACCGCATCTTCCGCGGCAAGACCAAGCCCCTGGCTTACGCCTGAGCCACGGTCATGGCGTGTAGCCGGCGCTCAGGCGCCGTGGCACTTCTTGAATTTCTTGCCGCTGCCGCAAGGACACGGGTCGTTGCGGCCGGGCACCTTCTCCACGCGCCGCGTGGCAGGCACTGGTACCGCGTCGACGGCCCAGATGCGCAGGTCCTGCACGGCGAACAGCGCGGCGCTCCACAGCTCGTCGCGGGTCGGCGTCTTGCCGTCGTACCAACGGGCCAAGAACGCGGCATGCTCCTCGCAGCCCTCGTCGAAACAGAGCACGTCGATGTGCCCCACGAGCAGGTCGTACCCTGCAGCCGCATCGCTGCCGGGTTCGCGCGGGAAGCCCTCGCGGTACATGTCGAGCCCGTTCATGAAGCCCGACGCCCACTCAGCACCCAGCCGAAGTGCGGGCAGCCCGTCCGCGGCCGGCAGCGGCTCGGCAACCAGGGGCTGAAGCCGCAGCAGGTCGGGCTGGTCGAGCAGCGCTTCAGCGTCGACCTGGTCGCGCAGCACCGATATCCGGGCCTTCAACACGCGCAACGCGTGGGTGCGATCTTCGGGATCGGCGAAGGCGCGGTCGAAGGCGTCGTCGGCGAAGGCTTCAATCCAGCCCTCGGGCGGCGGCCAGGTCATGCTGGCCGCCAGGGCCGTCAGGAAACCATCCGCCCACTCGAAGTTGATGTGGCGCGCAAACCCGCCCAGCCGCGTGCAGACGAGTTCGAACGCGTCCAGCTCGGCGCGGTTGCTCTGGCGCGGCAGCGTCGACATCAGGGCCCCCAGGCTTTCAGGCAATGCACCAGCGTGATGCGGCACCCGTCCACCTTCCGGGTGCGCAGCGCGCGCTCGTCCTGACTGGGCAGCGCCACCGTGGCGGCAATCAGACATGCGGGCATCCACATGCGGAGAATCTTCCCACGCCGCCGACGGGTGCGGCATGACCGTCACGGAAACTGCACGTGGCGCTGGCAGGCTACGGCGGTTGCGGCATGGCTCTTGCCTCCCAGCAGGGCTGGCAGGCCTTTTTAGGCACAGCCGTTGCTCGGCGTCAAGAAGTACATCCTCGCGTCGCCTGCACCGTCAGTCTGCTCGTGTAGCCGCAGCCTTCGTTGCATAGTGTGGCGCAGCCGACACCGCAGCTCTCACCCCTTCCGTTCCGAACGACACGTCACCCCGAGGACCGAACAATGATTCATCACCCCAGCTGGATGGGTTTTTCCCGCACTGCCGTTGCCATTGCAATCGCGTTCGTGGCCGCAGCGCCTGTGCTGGCGCAGAACACCACAGCCGGCGTCAGCGGCCGCGTCCTCGGCGCCGACGGCAAGCCGGTGGGCGGTGCCACCGTGACCATCGTGCACGTGGCGTCGGGCTCGACCAACACCGTCATCACCGATGCGGACGGGCGCTACAGCGCACGCGGCCTGCGCGTCGGCGGGCCTTTCACCGTCACCTTCGCCAAGGGCGGGGTGGTCGACAAGCGCGACGACGTTTTCCTGCAACTGGCCGAGACGGCGACGCTGGATGGCCAAGTCGGCACACCCAGTGGCGGCGCATCGACGATCGTGATCACCGGCCGCGGCGCCAACGACCGCTTTAACCGCAGCAACATGGGCGCCGGCACCAGCATCGGACAGCGCGAACTGAACACATTGGCCTCGGTCAGCGGCAACCTGCAGGATTTTGCGCGCACCGACCCGCGGCTGGCGCAGACCGACAAGGAGCGCGGCGAGATCTCCGCCGCTGGTCAGAACACGCGCTACAACTCGATCACGATCGACGGTGTCACCACCAACGACACCTTCGGGCTGGAAGGCAACAACTTGCCGACGCTGCGCCAGCCGATCTCGATCAACGCGATCCAGTCGGTCCAGGTCAACCTGAGCAACTACGACGTCACGCAAAAGGGCTACACCGGCGCCAACATCAACGCCGTCACCAAGAGCGGCACCAACGAGTTCAAGGGCAGCGTGAACTACGCCTGGCGCAATGACCAGTACACCGGGAACCGATACAACCGCACCAACGACACCTATTCGCCGACACCGGCATTCAAGGACTACGCCACCGGCGTGACCATCGGCGGGCCCATCGTCAAGGACCGCCTGTTCTTCTTCGCCAGTTACGAAGAGTTCAAGAGCTCCCGCAACAGCCCCGCGTTTGGCCCGTTGGGCAGCGCGCTGACCAACGTCGGCATCACCACCGATTCGATCACCCAGGCCCAGGGCATCGCCACCACGACCTGGAACATGGGCATTGGTGGGACCGAGATTCCGCAGGGCCTGCAACTCGTCGTCAAGGACACGCTGCTCAAGTTCGACTGGAACATCAGCGACGACCACCGCGCCAACCTGCGCTACGCCAAGACCGAGCAGGACGATCCCGTGATCGCCGGCTTCTCCACGACCGGTCTGGCGCTCAGCTCCTACTGGTGGAACCAGAAGAAGACGATCGAAACCCTGGTCGGGCAGTGGTTCGCGGACTGGAGCCCCAACTTCAGCACCGAGTTGAAGGTCAGCCAGCGCGACTACGACAGCGAACCCCAGAACAACGCGCGCCTGCCCGCCATCGGGCTGCGGTTCTCGGGCGCGCTGCCGCCGGGTTCGGCCGCCGGCGTCAGCGCCAACAACCGCTTCCTGAACTTCGGTACCGAGAACAGCCGCCACTTCAACGTGCTGCGCACCAAGACCAGCGACGCCTACGCCGGCGGCACCTGGGTGGTGGGTTCGCACGAGCTCAAGTTCGGCCTGGACTACGCGAAGAACGAGATCTTCAACGCGTTCTTGCAGAACATCTTCGGCAACTACACCTTCGGCTGCGAGCCCGGCACCTACAGCTTCGGGACCATCACGGACTGCAACGCGGCCACCGTGACTTCGGCCCAGCGCGACCAGGCGACGCTGGAGAACTTCCGCCGCGGCGTGCCTTCGTCGTACACCCTGCAAACCGCGCTGGCCGGCCGCACGGTCAGCGATGCCGCCGCTACCTGGGCCTACGAGAACCAGGGCGTATTTGTGCAGGACAACTGGTCGCTGGCGCCGAACTTCAGCCTGATGTTTGGCGTCCGCCTGGACCAGCTGAAGGTCCCCTCGCGGCCCATCTTCAACAGCGCCGCCGCCGCAGCGCCGACGTCCGGCCGCGTGGTGGACGCCAGCGGCGCCGCCGGCGCGAACTCGGTGGTGCGCGACACCGGCGGCTTCGGCAGGGACAACACCGTCACGCTCGACAACACCGAGCTCGTGCAGCCGCGGCTGGGGTTCAACTGGAACCTCGGCGGCAGCGAACGCCGCATGCAGCTCCGCGGCGGATTCGGCCTGTTCCAGGGTGCGGCCGCCAATGTCTGGCTGAGCAACCCGTTCAGCAACACCGGCGCGGCGGTCACGACCTTCGCCTGCACCACCTTCCAAGCCTGCAACGGCAGCAGCAGCAGCACGGCCGCGCTGGCGGCGCTGTTCAGCGCCAACCCCGACGTGCAGCGCACGCCCACTGGCACGCCGCCAGCGCCGAACGTCGACTTCCTCTCGCGCAACCTCGAGCAACCCTCGGTCTGGAAAGCCAACCTGGCGTTCGAGACTGAGTTGCCCGAGTTGCCGGTGGTCGGCCGGCTGGTCGCCGGTGCCGAGTGGCTGCACACCGATGTGAAGAGCGGCCTTTTCTACCAGCACTTGAACCTGGGTGCGCCCACGCGCACTGGCAGCGACGGCCGCCAGCTTTTCTACATGCCGCAGAGCTACAACCAGAGTTGCTGGAGCGGCAGCAATCTGTTGACCACTGGCGCATGCACCGGCGGTCGCGATCGCGCCCTGTCCAACGTCAACTTCGGCCGCAACATCCTGCTCGCGGAGCGCACCACGCGCGGCGGGGGCGATGCCATCACGCTGTCGATCAGCCAACCGGTGCGTGATGGCTTCAACTGGAGCGCCGCCTACACCTACACCACGGCCAAGGAAATGAGCCCGCTGACCTCGTCGACCTCGGGTTCGAACTGGGGCAACCGCAACATCTTCAACCCCAATGAAGAAGTGCTGCAGAACTCCAACTACGTCACCAAGGACCGGGTGAGTGCGACGCTGGGCTGGACCAAAGCCTTCATCGCCAACTACCGCACTTCGGCGGGCGTGTTCTACGAAGGGCGGCGTGGCAAGCCCTACAGCTGGACCTACATCAACGACCTGAATGGCGACGGCCAGGGCGGCAACGACCTGATGTACATCCCCTCCGGTCCAGGCTCCGGCGAAGTGGTGTTTCGAGGCGGCGCCGCCGAAGAAGCGCGCTTCTGGGAAATCGTCGGCGCGCACAAGGGGCTCAATGGCGCACGGGGCGGCATCGTCGGGCGCAACGACAGCTATGCACCTTGGGTCAACAACTACGACGTCCGCGTGTCGCAAGAGCTGCCTGGCTTCACGCGCAAACACAAGGCTTCGGTCACGCTGGACATCCTGAACTTCGCGAACCTGCTCAACCGCAAGTGGGGCCGCATCAACGAAATCGGCTTCCCGTCCAACCGCAGTTTCGTCAACTTCAACGGGCTCGACAGCCAAGGCCGGTATGTCTACAGCCTGGGCACGCTGGAGGACCTGACGACACGCCAGACGTCGGGCGAGTCGCAGTGGGCGATGCAGGTCACGCTGCGCTACGAGTTCTGACTCCGCACCGGCCGGCCAGCGCCGGCCTCTCTTGAACAAAAAGGGGCCGCGGCCCCTTTTGCTTTCAGCCGATGCGCGGCGGGTCTGGATGCAACCGCGCCATCGTCAGCACGTCCGCATAACGCCCATCGCGCAGCGCATACGCCCGCAGCGTGCCTTCGACCTCGAAGCCATGGCGCTGGTACAGCGCGATGGCCCCGGCGTTGTCGGTGAACACGTTCAGCTCGATGCGCAACACGCCGGCCCAGTTGTCGGCCCATTCGATCAGCCCGCTCATCAGCGCGTTGCCAACGCCTCGGCGCCAGTGGGTCGGCGCGACCGCCATGCCCATGCCCATCGCGTGGCGGCGCCGCAGAGGGATGCCGGGCTGCTGCTGCAAGCCGGCGTTGCCGACCACCGTGCCATCGACCTCGGCCACCAGCAAGAGCCGCGGGTCGCCAGGCTTCAGGACGTCCGTCAGCCGCGCATGCCACTCGGCCGCGTCACCGAACGGCAACTGAAGCAGGCCGCCCAGCACTTGCGGGTGCGACATCACGGCGGCGAAAGCCTCCGCATCCTCGACACGCGCTCGGCGAATCAGCACACCGGATTGCGTCGTCACGTCGCCCTCCCTTCGCCAGATTTCAGGCGCCGGCCCGTTCGCGCACCCAGCCGGCCACACTGGCCAGGGCCTTCGGCAACGCGGCGGCATCGGTGCCGCCGGCCATGGCCAGATCGGGCTTGCCGCCGCCCTTGCCACCCACCTGCTGGGCGACGAAGTTGACGAGATCGCCGGCCTTGACACGGCCCATCTGATCGGCCGTAACGCCGGCCGCCAACTGCACCTTGCCGCCATCGACGGCCGCCAGCACGATGGCCGCGCTCTTCAGCTTGTCCTTGAGCTTGTCCAGCGTCTCGCGCAGCGCCTTGGCGTCGGCGCCGTGCAGTGTGGCGGCCAGCACCTTCATGCCGGCAACGTCGACAGCCTGCGCCATCAGTTCGTCGCCCTGCGCGCTGGCCAACCTGCCCTTCAGCGCGATGAGTTCCTTCTCCAGCGTGCGCACCTGGTCGAGCACCGAAGCCACCCGCTGCGGCACTTCGGCCGGGGTCGCCTTCAGCGCGCCAGCCACCCCGTTGACCGTGGCTTCGAGCTGCTGCAGGTAAGCCAGCGCGTGGCCGCCGGTGACGGCCTCGACACGCCGGATGCCCGCCGCGATGCCACCTTCGGCGACGATCTTGAACAGGCCGATATCGCCGGTGCGCTGCACGTGCGTGCCGCCGCAGAGCTCGCGGCTGCCACCGATGTCGAGCACGCGCACCTCGTCGCCGTACTTCTCGCCGAACAGCATCATCGCGCCGAGCTTCTGCGCGTCGTCGATCGGCAGCACCCGCGCCGTGGTCGCCGCATTCGCCAGGATCTCCGCGTTCACCAGCGCCTCGACACGCACAACCTGCGCGTCCGTCATCGGTGCGTTGTGCGCGAAGTCGAAGCGGGTGCGCTCGGCGTTGACCAGCGAGCCCTTCTGCTGCACGTGCGTGCCCAGCACCTCTCGCAAGGCCTTGTGCATCAGGTGGGTGGCGCTGTGGTTGCGCACGGTCTGCGCGCGGCGGTCGCCGTCCACTTTGGCCGTCAGCACGTCACCGACCGCGAGCGTGCCTTCGACGATGCGGCCCTGGTGGCCGTGCACGGCGGCCTGGACCTTGACGGTGTCGTCCACCAGCACGCGCGTGGTCGGGTTGCGCAACTCGCCGGTGTCGCCGATCTGCCCGCCGCTTTCGGCATAGAACGGGGTGCGGTCGAGCACCACGACCACGTCGTCCCCGGCCTTCGCGCTCTTCACTGCACTGCCGTCCACGTACAGCGCCGTGACCTTGACGCCGTCGAGCGACAGCTGCTCGTAGCCCTGGAACGATGTATCGGTGCCGTCGTAGGCCAGGCCCGCGGCGACCTTGAACTTGGCCGACGCGCGCGCCTGCTCACGCTGGCGGTTCATGGCGGCATTGAAGGCCACTTCGTCGACGCTGACACCACGCTCGCGGCACACGTCGGCCGTCAGGTCGAGCGGAAATCCGAAGGTGTCATGCAGCTTGAAGGCCGTGTCGCCGTCGAGGACCTTCGTGCCCCCGGCCAGGGCCGCTTCGAGCATCTCCATGCCGTTGGCAATGGTCTGGAAGAAGCGCTCCTCCTCGACCTTCAACACCTCGGTCACGCGTGCCGCATCGCGCCGCAGCTCGGGGTAGGCCTCTCCCATCTCGGCGGCCATCGACGCCACCAGGGTGTGGAAGAAGGGCCTGCGCGCACCCAGCTTGTAGCCATGACGGATGGCCCGCCGCGCAATCCGCCGCAGCACGTAGGCGCGGCCTTCGTTGCCTGGGATCACGCCATCGACCACCGTGAAGGTGCAGGCGCGGATGTGGTCGGCGATCACCTTCAGCGAAGGTGAAGAGGCATCGACCGCCGTACCCGCAGGCGATGATTTCTCCACCGCCGCCTTGGCGGCCGACAGCAGGTGCACGAACAGATCGATCTCGTAGTTGCTATGCACGTGCTGGAGCACCGCGGCCAGCCGCTCCAGCCCCATGCCGGTGTCGACGCTGGGCTTCGGCAGCGTGTGCATCACACCGTCGTCTGTGCGGTTGAACTGCATGAAGACGTTGTTCCAGATCTCGATGTAGCGGTCGCCGTCGCCGTCCGGGCTGCCCGGCGGGCCGCCGGCCACTTCGGGGCCGTGGTCGAAGAAGATCTCGCTGCACGGGCCACAAGGCCCGGTGTCGCCCATCATCCAGAAGTTGTCGCTCATATAGCGACCACCCCCGTTGTCGCCGATGCGCACGATGCGCTCGGCGGGCAACCCGATCACCTTCAGCCAGATGTCGTAGGCCTCATCGTCGTCGGCGTAGACGGTGGCCCACAGCTTGTCCTTCGGCAGCTTGAAGTCGACGGTCAGCAACTCCCAGGCGAATTGGATCGCGTCGTGCTTGAAATAGTCGCCGAACGAGAAGTTGCCCAGCATCTCGAAGAAGGTGTGGTGGCGCGCCGTGTAGCCCACGTTCTCCAGGTCGTTGTGCTTGCCGCCGGCGCGGATGCACTTCTGGCTGGTCGCAGCCCGCGTGTACGGCCGCTTGTCGAATCCCAGGAACACGTCCTTGAACTGGTTCATGCCGGCGTTGGTGAACAGCAGCGTCGGGTCGTCGCCCGGTACCACCGGGCTCGACGCGACAACGGTGTGGCCCTTCGATTCGAAGAACTTCAGGAACGTGGAGCGGATGTCGGAGGCTTTCATGGGCGAAACGTGTGTTGCAAGGGTCAACCAAGAACTTCGACTCCGACGCGCGTGGCAATCGCAGCCAGCCGCGCGTCGAGTGTTGCCAGGGCGTAGCGGCGCTGCAGCGCCATGTCGAGATAGGCAGCGTCGTAGGCCGTGAGGTCGTGCGCCTGCGCGGCCCGGTACTTTTCGCGCAGTGCGGAATCGGTGGCGCCTTGCAGCTGGACGTCATACGTCTCGATACGCGTGCAAAGCTCTGCTACCGCCGCCTCCTGCAAGCGCCCGCGGCGCACCACGTTGCGCAGCGCGTTGGCGACCTCGAAGGGCCACACAGCTGGTGCGAAGAGGCGGCCCTCGATGGCGCGCTCGATGGTTGCCGGCAACTCCTCGTCGTGCATCACCATCGCCATCGTGTACGAACAGTCGAGGACGATCATTTGCGGCCCTCATGCACCCATTCCAGGATCTCCTCCCGGGTGATGGGGCCGCCGCGGGCAACCATCTCGCGGCCGATGGCCTGCATGGCCGCCAGCGCTTCGCGCCGTTTGGCCACCAGCTCCGCTGACACTTCGCGGATCGGCACGATCTTCGCCACCGGCTTGTTGTGCCGCGTGATGATGGTTTCTTCGCCGCGCTCGGCGCGCGCGATCAGCTCGGACAGGTGCGTCTTCGCCTCGAACAGCCCGACGGTTTCCATCGACAGCCCCAATCTGGTTGAATTGACCAGATTCTAGCGACGGCTAAAGTGGCCCTCACTCTCAGGAGCCCCTCATGGACATGAAGACCTCGCCGCTTTCCACACTCTCTGACCCCGGCCTGCTCAAGACCCAGGGGCTGATCAATGGTGAATGGGTCGGTGCTGCCGACGCGCAGGCGCATTTCGCGGTGACCGACCCGGCCACCGGGCTTGAGCTGGTGAAGGTCGCCAACCTGGGCCCGGTCGAATGCGCCGCCGCCCTGTCGGCCGCCGAGCGCGCGTGGCCGGCCTGGCGCGCCAAGACCGCCAAGGAGCGCAGCGCGATCCTGATGAAGTGGTTTGCACTGCTGCACCAGCATGCCGACGACCTGGCACGCATCCTCACGGCCGAGCAGGGCAAGCCCCTGGCCGAAGCGCGTGGTGAGGTCATCTACGGCGCCAGCTTCATCGAGTGGTTTGCCGAAGAAGCCAAGCGCGTCTACGGCGAGACCATCCCCACCACCGACAACAACAAGCGCTACCTCGTCATCAAGCAGCCGATCGGCGTGTGCGCGGCCATCACGCCGTGGAACTTTCCGATCGCGATGATCACGCGCAAGGTCGCACCCGCCCTGGCTGCGGGCTGCCCGGTGGTCATCAAGCCCGCCGAGCAGACACCGCTGTCGGCCCTGGCCGTGGCTGAACTGGCGCAGCGGGCCGGCATGCCCGCCGGTGTGCTGAACGTGCTGCCGGCCGACAGCGACAACAGCATCGCCATCGGCAACGTGCTGTGCAGCGCGGACGTGGTGCGCCACCTGTCATTCACCGGCAGCACTGAGGTCGGCCGCATCCTGGCGCGGCAATGTGCGCCGCAGATCAAGAAGCTGAGCCTGGAGCTCGGCGGCAACGCGCCCTTCATCGTCTTCGACGATGCCGACATCGACAGCGCGGTCGACGGCGCGATGACCAGCAAGTACCGCAACGCCGGCCAGACCTGCGTCTGCGCCAACCGCATCTACGTGCAGGCCGGCGTCCACGACGCCTTCGTCGAGAAGCTGGCCGCAAAGGCACAGGCGCTGAAGTCGGGCAACGGCTTCGAAGCCGGCGTGCAGCAGGGCCCGTTGATCGACGACGCGGCGATGGCCAAGGTCGAGGCGCATGTCGCCGATGCGGTTGCCAAAGGCGCGCGGGTCGTCACGGGCGGTGTCCGCGCGTCCACGCTCGGCGACCGGTTCTACGTGCCGACGGTGTTGAGCGGCGTCACCGCAGACATGCTTTGCGCCAGGGAAGAGACCTTCGGCCCAGTGGCGCCGGTCTTCCGCTTCGAGACCGAAGCCGAAGCGATCGCGCTGGCCAACGCCACCGAGTTCGGCCTGGCCAGCTACTTCTACAGCCGCGACATCGGCCGAATCTTCCGCGTCGGCGAGGCGCTGGAGTACGGCATGGTGGGCGTCAACACCGGCCTGATCGCGACTGCCGAGGTGCCCTTCGGCGGCGTCAAGCAGAGCGGCCTGGGCCGCGAAGGCGCACGGCAAGGCATGGACGACTACGTCGAGGTGAAGTACCTCTGCCTGGGCGACATTCAGCGCTGACGGGCGACGACGACGCGCGACTTCAAGCCGCGGCCGCCCATCGGCGCACCACCTGGCTCAGCACGTCCAGCGGCACCGAACCGGTCTTCAGCACCACGTCGTGGAAGGCCGGCAGACTGAACTTCGGACCCAGCGCGGCCTGCGCTTCGGTGCGCAGGGCCAGGATGTGCAGCATGCCGATCATGTAAGCGCAGGCCTGTCCGGGGTTGACGACATAACGTTCGACTTCAGAGGCCGAGATGCCGTAGTCGATCGCCTGCTGGCGGGTCCAGCGTTTGGCGTGCAGACCGGTGTCGACGACCAGACGCCGGGCGCGGAACAACTGCGAATCCAAAGCACCCAGCAGTGAAGTCGGTTCCCCTTCGTACCAGCCCTGCTCGATGGCCAGGCGCTCGGCGTACAGCGCCCAGCCTTCGGAATGCGCGCTGCCACCGCCAAACACGCGCTGCTGGCGCCAGCGCGGCAGGCCGGTCTCCTCTTGCTGCAGGGCCAGTTGGAAATGGTGGCCGGGCACGGCCTCGTGGATGGCCAGCGACTTCATGCCCATCACATTGAAGACAGGCCCCGGCAGCGGCGCCCAGAAGATGCCGGGCCGCGTGCCGTCGGGTGCGGGCGTGGTGTAGTAGGCACTGGACGTGCGCTCGGTAAGGATCGGTACGCGCTGCACCTCCACCGGCGCGCGCGGCGTCAGGTTGAACAGCGGCGCTGCGCGGCGCTGGGCTTCACGCACGTACTCGCCATAACGCGCGAGAAGCATGGCGCGCGGATCCGGCTGAGTTGCCGGCTGCAGCTCGCTGCGCAGCGCGGCCATGCGCTCACGCACGCTGCCCTGACGGCGGCCGATGCCTTTGAGCACAAAGTCCATCTCGCCCTCAATGCGCGCCACTTCGCGCAGGCCAATGGCGTGGATCTGCTCGGCCGACATCGAGGTCGTGGTGTTGGCCGCCAGAGCCTGCGCATAAGCCGCAGCACCTTCGGGCAGACGCCACAGGCCGGCGTCGTCCGCGGTGCGCGGGTGCAGCTCGTCGAGCAGCGCCAGCACACGCTGGAAAGCCGGGCGCACCTGCTCGGCGACCAGCGCCTGTGCGCGCTGCACGGCGAGGCTGCGTTCTTGCACCGACAACGCTTCGATGCGCATCGAGCGCGTGGCCAGAGCGGTGACGAAAAGGTTGTCGGCAGGTGCGGGCTGCACAAAGTCCTCGATCTGCTTGCGGCCCCGTTCGAGGATGAAGCGCGGCGGCAGGATGCCGCGTGCGGCCTGGCTGCGTGTGCGGCCGATGGCCTCGTCCAGGCGTTCGGGCACCTGCGCCAGGCGCGAAAGGTAGCTCTGCACATCGGCCGGCCGGCGCAGTGGGTGGCTTTGGGTCAGGAGGTTGATGACCCGCACCTGCAGGCCACCGGTTTGGTTGAAGGCGAAGGTGTAGTCCTCATACGGCGCAGCCGCCAACGTACGCTGCAAGCTCCATTGCACGGTGGCGGCCGCGGTGCGCTGGTCATCGGTCAACGGGCCGGCAAGGAAGCTGTCGAAACGCACCAGCCCCCGACGTGCAAGCTCATGTTCACGCGTGCGACGGCTTGCGGTCTGCGGGCTGAGCTGGGCGTCCAGTGAGTCCTGCTCATGGCCCTGGAAGTACTGGCTGAAGGTGGCCCGCTCGGGCGACAGGCGCAGCCAGTCGGCGGCAAAGCTTGCACTGTAGGCGTCGAAGTCGACAGGCCCGCTGGGCGGCGCCACGGCGCAGGCGCTGGCCAAGCCGATGGCTGCAAGGGCACACAAAGAACGAAGGGGGCAATGGATGGCAAACATGGTCTGGCGTTGGTGGCTTGGCCTTGGGCGCACGCGGAAGGACAGTCTAGACATGGGGCTCTCGCGGAGCCGGACCGGCGTGCCGACCAGTTTGCCGCACACCCGCGTTGCCCTCGGCGCGGCGGCGGCGCGCGACACCCACCGGCAGGCCGGCCTCGCCGAATTCCCCGGGTTTGCAGCAGTTCGCGCGCCGTTAGCCCGGTGCTAATGTCCGCGCGGCGTTTCTGTTAGCGCTAACACCATGATCGAGGCGGCCACCGCCCGAGGAGACACGATGACTCGCCGCACACCCGCCCTTTCGCTACTTGCCATTGCCGCGGCGTTGAGCTGTGGCGCCGCTTCTGCCCAGCAAACCGCGGCCACCGCGCAAGCCCCGGCCAGGGCCGACGACGGCAAGGTCGAACAGATCACCATCACCGCCACCAAACGCCCGCAGCCGCTGCAGACGACGCCGATCGCCATCAGCGTGATCAACGGTCAGGCGCTGGAAGAGGGCAACCTCAACAACCTGTCGGTCATCACCGCGCAGACGCCGACGGTGAACTTCCGCACCAACGCGTCGAACAAGGATTCGGCGCTGTTCATTCGCGGTGTCGGCACCATCAGCACCAGCCCGGGCGTCGAGCCGACGGTCAGCACGGTGCTCGACGGCGTCGTCACCTCGCGCCCCGGGCAGGCCACCCTGGACCTGGTCGAAATCGATCGCATCGAGATCCTGCGCGGCCCGCAGGGCACGCTGTTCGGCAAGAACGCCTCGGCCGGCGTGATCAACATCGTCACCAAAGCCCCCGGCCAGGAGCGCGAGGGCTACCTCGACCTCAGCTACTTCCAGGGCGGTGAGAAGCGCGTGCGCGCCGGTGTATCGGGCCAGATCGTCGAAGGCGTGCGGGCCGGCATCGCGGCGATGGCGGGCAAGTTCGACGGCAACGTCACCAATGTGTTCGACGGCAGCAAGGTCAACGGCTACGACCGCAAGGGCGTGCGGGCGCGGGTCGACCTGCTGCCGAACAAGGACCTGAAGATTGCGCTGATTGCCGACCGCGTGGAGAGCACCGACACCACGCCCACGGGCGTGGCCTACAGCCTGAACGTCACCACCTTCCCGACCGGCGTGGTGACGCCCAACCCGCTGTTCGGCGCGGCGCTGTCGCCCGTGGTGGCAGCGCCCGACAACCGCCGCATCAACAGCGACATGAAGACGCGGGTGATGGATGTCAACAGCGGCCTGTCGGCGCAGATCGACTACAGCCTGCCGCGCCACCAGCTCACCAGCATCACGGCCGTGCGCAAGTGGCACAACGAGCAGTTCCAGGACCAGGACCGCTTGTCGCAGTTCAGCCGCAACTTCACCCAGACGGCCGACCGCGGCCTGCTCGACTTCAAGCAGCTGTCGCAAGAATTGCGCATCGCATCCAGCACGCCGGGCTTCGTCGACTACGTGGCGGGGGTGTTCTTCATCGAAGGCAAGAACGACGAGGTCTACCGCCGCGATGTCACGCGCTGCCCCGCCAGCACCGCGGCTGCGCTGCCCAGCGGCATCGTGCCGTGCACGGCGGCGACCACGCTGCTCGACAGCGGTGTAGCCACCTACGGCGTGCGTACCGAGAGCATGTCGCTGTTCGGCGAGGGCACCTTCAACTTCACGCCGGCGTTTCGCGCCATCGCTGGCCTGCGTTACACCGCCGACGAGCTGAACTATTACCACGGCCGCGTCGCCAGCGCGGCCGGCGTGCCGGGCGTGGCGGCCACGCGCGCCACCGTCACCGGCGGCACGACCGAGAGCAAAGTCTCCGGCCGCATTGGCCCGCAGTTCGAGATCACGAAGGACGTGATGGCCTACGCGACCTACTCGCGCGGCTACAAGGGCCCGGCCTACAACGTCTTCTTCAACATGTCACCGACGCAGGACAACGTGCTGGGGCCGGAGGAGAGCAACGCGTACGAGCTGGGCCTGAAGACGACGCTGGCCGGCGGCACCATCCGGTTGAATCTGGCCGCGTTCAAGACCGAGTACACCGGCTACCAGGCCAACGTGCCCGATCTCGTCAACGGCGTCATCGTGACGCGACTGATCAATGCGGGCGACGTGTCCACCGAAGGCTTCGAGGCGGACCTGACGGCGCGCATCACCTCGCAGTTCACGCTGAATGCGGGTGTGGCCAACACCAAGGCGCGGGTGAAGAACTTCTCGTGCCCGCCGAACTCGGCCGCCAGCTGCAACATCAACGGGCGTTCGTTGCCGTTCGCACCCGACTGGAAGGGCAGCCTTCGCGCCAAGTATTCGATGCCGTTGGGCCGTGGGATGGCGCTGGACTTTGGCGTCGACGGCAACTGGCAGAGCAAGGTCAACTTCGATCTGGCGCAGCAGCCGGACTCTTTCCAGAAGGCCTACGCGATCGTCAACGCGACGATCGGCTTGCAGAGCACAGCGGGCTGGCGGGTGGCGTTGATCGGGAAGAACCTGACGGACAAGAGCTACGCGACCTTCGTACAGAACTCTGGCAATCACATCAATCGTTATGTGCCGCGGGATGACGAGCGGTACTTCGGGGTGAGTGCGCGGTACGACTTCTAAGTCGGCCGCTGTGGGTTGAGGTTGGCGCGGCAAAGGCGGGCTCCGGCGGGCGGGCTGAGGCGCTCGGGCGTGGACGGCCTTCGCTTCGCTACGGCTTCCCTCCGGTGCTCGGGTTCTTGGCCGCACGCCATAACTCGCTGCTCTCGCTTCGCTCGTTCCGCTCGGACAAATGGCGTGAGTCAGATGCTGATGCGCGCTGCGCGCGCCGGCCAAGAACCCTGCGCTCCTCGGCGTCCACACTTGCGCCCCAGCCCGCCCGCCCGAGCCCACCTCTGCAGCACCGGCTTTGGCGACCGAAGCAGAGGCGTCACGGCATTTGCGCGGGGAACAAACCCGGTGGTTGAGCGGCAGGCGGGCGGTGCCCGCAACAGCAAATGCACCAGCACCAGCACCTTCACGTCACAACCGACTGCTGCGCAATGCCGGCATCGACCAGCACGTGCTGCCCCGTCATGCCGTTCGAATCGTCGGCAGCGAGAAACAGGGTTGCGCGGGCGACATGGCCCGGGTCCAGGCGGAACTTCAGGCACTGCGCATCGAGAAAGGCCTGATCAGCCGCCGCATCGCGGTGCAGCGTGTTCTGCCGCTCGGTGACGATGGCACCGGGCACCAGTGCGTTGACGCGAATGTGGCGGGCACCCAGTTCCCGAGCCAACGTGCGCGTCAAGCCCAGGATGCCGGCCTTCGCGGTGGCGTAGCCCACCAGGTTCGGCCGGCCGCGCATCCAGCTCACGCTGCCCATGTTGACGATGCTGCCACCGCCCGCTGCGGCCATACCCGGCGCGACAGACTGGATGGCAAAAAAGTAATGCTTCAAATTCAGTGACAGGCGCTCGTCCCACATCTCGGGTGTGACGTCTTCCATCGCGTGGCGGTCGTCGCGGCCGGCGTTGTTGACGAGCACGCGGACGGGGCCGAGTTCGCTGGCCACGCGCGCCAACAGCGACTGGTACGCCACCACGTCGCGCACGTCGCACGGCGCGTACCAGGGCGTTGGGTGGCCCGCGGCCACGATCTCGTCGATCAGCACGGAACCGCCGTCCGGCTTGGTACCGCAGAACGCGACGCGCGAGCCCTGCTGCGCGAAGGCGCGAACCAACTCGGCACCGATGCCGGAGCTGCCGCCCGAGATGAACACCACACGGTCGCGCAGCGACGGATAGCTGGCGTACATCGCTTCAGATCCCGGCCGGCAGCACTTCGGCGATCGCGACCACGCGGCCTTCGTCGATGCTCTTGTGTGCGGCCACGCCCACCGCCACGGCGCGCAAGCCTTCTTCAAGGCCGATCTCCGCCGGCCGCCCGGCCCGCACTGCCGCCGCAAAGCGCTGGTGCTCGATGTAGCTGGCGCCGAAGTGGTGGCCGGCGTACTTGATGGTGCTGTCCCAGACCCGCCGCACGCTCACGCCCTTGCCGGTGCCCGAGGGCTGGCCCCAGGCTTCGCGGCGGCCCCAGTCTTCGCGCCGGCCGTGGCGCAGCGTCAGCGACGGCAGCAACGATTCGAGCTTGCCCTCGTCACCCACGATCACGATCTGTTCGTTGTCGACCGAGTTCTCGGCAAACATGCACAAGTCGAGCATCGCGCGCGCGCCGCTGGCAAATTCAACGATCGCGTAGGCGCTGTCCAGGATGTCGGGCCGCTGCCCGCCATAGCTTTCATCGAGGTGGTTCACGCGCTGTGCGCCGCTGGCAAACACGCGCAAGGCCGGCTCGCGCAAGATCAACTCCATCAGGTTGAAGTAGTGGCAGCATTTCTCGACCAACGTGCCACCGGTGTTCGCGCTGAAGCGGTTCCAGTCGCCGACCTTCGGATAGAAGGGCTCGCGGTGTTCGCGGATGGCCACCTGCTGGATGCGGCCGACGCCGCCGCCGTGCGCGATGCGGATCATCTCGGCCACCGGTGGCATGTAGCGGTATTCCTGCGCGACCCAGACGATGCCTTTGCGGTTGCGGGCCATCTCCAGCAGCTGTACCCCGTCTTCGATGCGGGTGACCAACGGCTTCTCGACCAGGATGTGCAGGTCGGTCGCCAACGCCGCGCGCAACACCGCGGCATGGGTGAAGTTCGGCGTGGCAATCGCGACCGCATCGCACAGGCCGCTCTGCAGCAACTCGTCGTGGTGCGCGAACACAGCGGGCTTGGCACCGCGGCACATCGCCCGTGCGGCATCGATGCTCGGTGCATGCGGGTCGGCCAGCGCCGTGACGCTCGCCCCACCTGACCCGCCAGCCAAGGCGACCAGATTCTCGATGTGCTCGCGCCCCATGCTCCCGCAACCGACGATGCCCCAGCGAATGTTGTTCATCGCCTTCACCCTTTCAGACCACCTTGTGTCAGCCCACCGACCACACGCTCCTGGAACAACGCGATCAGCACCGCCACCGGCACGATCGCCACGATCAGCGCGGCCGAGATGATCGGCCACGGGAACGTGAACTCGCCCTGGTACAGCGTGATGCCGACCGGCAGCGTGCGCATCGACGCACTGCTGTTCAGCGACAGCGCGAGCAGGAATTCATCCCACGCGTTGACGAACGCCAGGATGCCTGCGGTGAACACACCCGGCGCCGCCAGCGGCAGTACCACGCGCACCAGCGCACCCATGCGCGTGCAGCCGTCGACCATCGCCGCGTTCTCCAGGTCGCGCGGTATGCCCTGGAAGAAGCTCACGAGCACCAACGTGCAAACCGGCAGGTTCAACACCGTGTACGGCAGGATCAAAGCGGTGTAGGTGTTGAGCAGGCCGAGGGACCGGAAGGTCTCGAAGATCGGCACCAGCAGCGTCACCAGCGGGAACATCGAACTCGCGACGATGCAGGTGAGGATGAGTTGCCGGCGCTTCAGGTTGAGCCGCGCGATGGCATAGGCGGCGAGCGTCGAGACAACCAGCGACACCACCGTCGCACCCAGCGCCACCAGCGCACTGTTGCCCAGGTAGCGCAGCAGCGGCTGGTCGGTGAAGGCGCGCACGTAGTTGTCCAAGGTGGCGTCGTGCGGCCAATAGGTGATCGGCTTGCTGACGAGTTCGGCCTCGGTCTTCAACGACGTGAGCAGGATCCACACGGCCGGGAAGAAGCCGTTCAGCACCACGATGCCAGCGGCCAGAAGGATCAAGGTGCGACTGTTCATGCGCTGTTCCCGACCCGCTTCAGATACAGCGCCGTCACCGCCAGCGACAACACGAACATGCACACCGCCAGCGTCGACCCATAACCGACGTCGAGGTAGTCGATCGTTGTCTTGTGGATCAGCATCGCCAGCGTCTCGGTGGTGTTCCCCGGCCCGCCGCGCGTCATCGTGTACGGGATGTCGAAGGTCTGGAGCGCGGTGATCGTGCGGAAGATCAGCGCGACGATGATCGACGGCATCAGCATCGGGATCGTGATCTGCCAGAACTGCTGCCACTTCGAAGCGCCGTCGACCTCCGCCGCTTCGTACAGCGACTTCGGGATCATCTGCAAACCCGCCAGCAGGATCAGCGCCATGAAGCTGCTGGTCTTCCAGATGATCGTCAGGCAGATCGCGCCGAATGCCCAGCGCGGGCTCAGCAGCCACATCGTCGGCTCTCCTTCTTCGCCGCCCCCGCCAACGATGCGCAGCACGTCGTTGACCACGCCGTACTCGGTGTGGAAAAACCACGCGAAGATCAAACCGGCGAAGCTCAGCGGCAGCGCCCACGGCAGCAGCAGCGCCAACCGCACGGGCCATTGGTGGCGGAACGGCAGATTGGCCAACATCGCCAGACCGAGGCCCACGACCAACGCGCCGGGCACGGTGATCAAGGCGATCAGCACCGTGTTCTTCGTCGCGTTCCAGAAATCCACGTCGGTCAGCACGAGCAGGTAGTTCTCGAAGCCGACGAATCGCGCCGTGTCGCCGCCCGACAAGCGCAGGTCGAAGAAGCTGTTGAAGATCAGCCGACCGATCGGGTACACGACGATCAGCGCCAGCAGCAGGAAGGCCGGCGCCAGCAGCAGGAAACCGAGCGTGCGTTCGCTGGGGTCGCGCCAACTCGGCGTGGGGCTGGTCGACACGCTCAAGAGGGCTCTCCCGACCCAGCAGGGGCCGAAGGTCCGGCTTTGCCGGCCGGAAGGCGCCGCCCCCTTGAGGGGGAAGCGCCGAAGGCGCCACGGGGGTGGTTCATCTCAGGATGCGCGCCAGCCGCGAGCCTATCTGCGCCGTGCCCTCTTCCGGCGTGTGCACCCGCGCCAGCACCGCGCTCGTGGCCGTGCGGATGGCATCGCTGACCTGGCCGTAGTCGCGCGACATCGGCCGAGCGCGGCCGCCTTCGACGGCGGTGGCGGCATCCGCAAACCAGGGGTGCGCCTTGAGCACATCGGCATCGGCGTACACGGCCGTGTGCGAAGGCATCAGGCCACCGTTGACGGCAAGGAACTTGCTCGCCGCGGGGCTGGTGATGAAGCGCACCAGCCGCGCCGATTCGTCCTTGTGGCGGCTGAAGGCACTCACCGCCCACTGCCAGCCGCCGATGCAGGTGGCGCTCTTGCCGCCGGCCACAGCCGGGATCGGCATCACGCCGACCATGCCCTTCACTTTCGAGTCGGCGTCGCTCTGGAAGCGCTCCCACGCAAAGCCCCAACCGATGGCGAACAACACCTGCCCTGCCTTGAACTCGTTGACGGTGTCCGGCGTCTTCACCTCGGCGACGTTCTTCTTGATCACGCCGGCATCGACCATCGACAGCCACTGCTTCAGTCCGCGCGCAGCGGCTTCACGGTCGAGCGTCGGCTTGCCGTCAGGACCCTGCAGGTCCTTGCCCTGGCTCCAGTACGGCAATAAAAAGGTGCAGACAGTGCCTTCGATCGGCGCGCCTTGAATCGACAAGCCTTGAAGCCGCTTGCCCGGTGCGCTGCCCGCGTTCTCTGCCGCCTGAATCTTCTGCGCCACCGTGGACAACTCGTCCCAGGTCTTCGGCTCGGCCATGCCGTGCTTGGCCAACAGGTCGCGGCGGTAGTACATCAACATCGCGTCGGCAAACGCCGGCATCGCCGCGACCTTGCCACCAACGACATTGGCACGCGCGTAGACCGGCAGGTACGGCGCCATCGCGGTGGCCGGCTCGCCGACCCAGGCGTTCAACGGCTCGAGCCAACCCGCGCCGAAGTACTGCGCCGGGTTGACGATGTCGATCAGGTAGATGTCGATCGACGGGTCCTTGGCGTTCAACACCGTGCTCAGGTATTGGCGCTGCAGGTCGCTCGTCGCGCCGCCGCTCTCGGTTTCGATGACCAGGCCGGGGCGTGTCTTCGCATATTCGGCGAAGAGCTTCTTCATCAGGTCCGGCCGCTGGTTGGCACCGCCGGCGAACACGCGCAGCGTGGTCGTGGTCGTGGTCGTGGTCGTGGTCGTGGGCTGCGACTGTGCAGCCGATGCGGCCAGCGCTACGGCCGTCGCCATCAACCACGACAAAACCCGCCTCACAGCGCGTTCCCGCTCGCCGCGTCGAACACGTGCAGATGCTGCGGCAGCAGGTACACGTCGATGGCCGTGCCCGGCGGCTCGCGAAAGTTGGCGGGCCCGCGCGCGACCATCTCGGCACGGCCGACGCGCAGGGTGATCAAGGTTTCCGCACCCAGCGGCTCCAGCAGCGAAACGGTCGCCGGCACGCGCTGCCAATCGCCACCCCCTTCGCCCCCGGCACCGGCCCCGGCCGCCAGCGCGATGTTCTCCGGCCGCACGCCGAACTTGCAGTTCGCCACAGAGCGCGCGCGAGCCGCCAGCGCCGCAGGCAACACGATCGCGGCCCCACCCAGGTCGGCACGGCCATCGGCCACCGTGCAGTCCGCCAGGTTCATCGGGGGCGCACCGGTGAAACCGGCGACGAACACCGCAGCCGGCCGGTTGTAGATCGCGTCCGGGGTGTCGTACTGCATCAGCCTGCCACCGCTCAGCACCGCGATGCGGTCGGCCAGCGTCATCGCCTCGACCTGGTCGTGCGTGACGTAGATGATGGTCGCGCCCAGCCGCTGGTGCAGGCGCTTGATCTCGCTGCGCATCTCGTTGCGCAGTTGCGCGTCGAGGTTGCTCAGCGGCTCGTCGAACAGAAACACCTGCGGCTCGCGCACGATGGCGCGGCCGATCGCCACCCGCTGCCGCTGGCCGCCCGACAACGCCGCCGGCCGCCGTTCGAGCATGTGGTCGATGCGCAGCAGCTTGGCCGCATCCATCACCCGCCGCTGGATCTCGACTTCGGCTGTCTTGCGCAGGCGCAGCCCGAAGGCCATGTTCTCGAACAGCGACTTGTGCGGATACAGCGCGTAGTCCTGGAAGACCATCGCGATGTCGCGCTGGCGCGGCGGCAGCGCGTTGACCACCTTGTCGCCGATGCGTACCTCGCCGCCGCTGATCGGCTCCAGCCCGGCCACCATGCGCAGCAGCGTGCTCTTGCCGCAACCGCTGGGGCCGACGAAGACGACGAACTCGCCGTGGCGGATATGCAGGTCGATGCCGTGGATGACGGTGAGCTTGCCGTCGTAGCTCTTCGTCACGCCTTTCAGATCAACAGTGGCCATATCGAAGGCGAGCTTTCGATCCTCAGCGGACGCACGACCGCCCGAAGGCCGCTGAGCGCCCCCTCGGGGGGCAGCGAACGGAGCGAGCGCGGGGGCTCATCAGTAACCCGACTCGGGCTTGGCGCCCTCGGCGGGCGGGCGTGCGGTCCCGCTCTGGCCATCGGTGGCGCGCAGTGCCGTCACCGCCGCCTGCGCAGCGCGCATCAGCAGCCCCAGGTCCGAGGCCACGGCCAGGTAGTCGTAGCCCATCGCGCGGTAGCGGTTGACGACCTCGGGCGTGCCGCCCACGGTACCGATCGGCTTGCCGACGGCGCGTGCACGCTGCGCCGCTTCAGCCATCAGCGCCAACACGTCGGGGTGGGTCAGGTTGCCCGGGTGGCCCATCACGCCAGACAGGTCGCCCGGCCCGACGAACAGCGCGTCCACGCCCGGCACCGCCGCAATCGCTTCGAGCTGGGCGATCGACTCGGGCGTTTCCAGCTGCACCACCACGCCCATCATCGTGTTCGCGGCGCGCAGGTAGTCGGGCGTGGTGCCGAAGCGCGAACCGCGGCTCATGCCGGCCATCCCGCGAACCCCATCCGGCGGGTAGCGCGTCGCGGCCACTGCGCGCGCCGCTTCGTCGGCGTTCTGCACGAAGGGCACCAGCAAGGTCTGCGCACCCGCGTCGAGCACGCGCTTGATGTTCGTGGTGTCGTTCCACGGCACGCGCACCACCGGCACCATCTTCGTGTTGCCCACCGCCTGCAGCAGGTGCACCAGATCCATCAGGTCCAGCGGCGTGTGCTCCATGTCGAGTACGCCCCAGTCGAAGCCGGCGCAGCCGACAGCCTCGGCAACGATGGGGCTGGCACTCATCACCCAGGTGCCGATCGGGGCCTGCGCGCCCTGCGCGCGCAGCAATTGGCGGAACGGGTTCATCTCGGGCGGCTCCTCGATCGGGATCAGTAGATGACGGGTTCCGGCGTGGCCGCATCGCCTTGCAGAAAGTCGAGATCGCAGCCTTCATGGGCCTGGGTGACGTGGCGCTGGTACAGCTGTGTCCAGCCACGCGAGTAGGCGCTCGGCGGCGCCGTCCACACGGCGCGGCGGCGCGCCAGTTCGTCAGCGGCGACTTGCATGTTCAGGCTGCGGGCGGGCACGTCGACCTCGACGATGTCGCCGGTCTGAAGCAGTGCCAGCGGCCCGCCAACGGCGCTCTCGGGGCTGGTGTGCAGGATGCAGCTGCCGTAGTGCGTGCCGCTCATGCGCGCGTCGCTGAGGCGCAGCATGTCGCGCACGCCCTGCTTGAGCAGCTTCTTCGGGATCGGCAGGTTGCCCCACTCCGGCATGCCCGGCGCGCCGACCGGGCCGGCGTTGCGCAGCACCAGCACGCTGTTCTCGTCGACATCCAGGTCGGGGTCGGCCATCGCCGCCAGCATTTGCGGCTGGCTGTCGAAGACCAGCGCACGGCCCTTGTGCCGCATGAGCTTTGCGCTCGCCGCGCTCGGCTTGATGACAGCGCCGCTGGGTGCGAGGTTGCCGTACAGCACGGCCAATGCGCCGAGCGTGCTGACGGGCTTGTCAAGCGGGCGGATCACATCGTCGTCGATGACCTCGCGGCCTTCGAGCTGTTCGCGCAGCGGCTTGCCGGTGACGGTCAGCTCGTCGAGCAACAACTCGTCGTGCAAGCGGTTCATCAATGCCGGCAAGCCACCGGCGTAGTAGAAGTCCTCCATCAGGCGGTCGCCGCTGGGGAACAGGTTGGCCAGCACCGGCACGCGCCGCGCGACCGCATCGAGATCGTTCAAAGTCAGTTCGACCCCGGCCCGCCGCGCCAGCGCCACGATGTGCACCGCTGCGTTGGTGCTGCCGCCCAGCGCCATCTGCACGACGACCGCGTTCATGAACGAGCCGCGCGTCAGCAGCTTCTTCGGTGTCAGGCCTTCACCGACCATCGCCACGATGCGCTCACCACAGGTCGTGGCCATGCGCGGGTGGGCCGAGTCCATGGCCGGGATGCTGCTGGCCCCCGGCAGCGACAGGCCCAGCGCCTCGACGACCGACGTCATCGTGCTGGCGGTGCCCATCGTGTTGCAGGTGCCTGGACTGCGCGTCATGCGCGACTCCAGCCGCACCCATTCGGCGTCGTCGATAAGCCCGGCCTGCAACTCGTCCCAGAAAACGCGGGTGTGCGTGCCGGCACCCACCGTCTTGCCGCGGTGGCGGTCGTTCAACATCGGCCCCGCCGGGCAGAACAGCGCCGGCAGCCCCATGCTGATGGCGCCCATCAGCAGGCCTGGCGTGGTCTTGTCGCAACCGCCCAGCAGCACGGCGCCGTCGATCGGCAGGCTGCGCAACAACTCCTCGGTCTCCATCGCCAGGAAGTTGCGGTAAAGCATGGTGGTGGGCTTGACCATCACCTCGCCCAGGCTCATGGCCGGCAGTTCGAAGGGCATGCCACCGGCCAGCAACACGCCGCGTTTGACGGCCTCGGCACGCTCACGCAGGTGTGCGTGGCAGGGCGAAAGATCGCTCCAGGTATTGACGATGGCGATGATCGGCCGGCCGATCACGTCCTCGCGCCGCAGGCCCATCTGCTGCATGCGCTGGCGGTGCGCGAAGCCGCGCATGTCTTGGGCAGCAAACCAACGCTGGCTGCGAAGGGGCGTGGGCATCGGCTCGGGTTTGGGCGGCGTCGGGAATGGCGTGGGACCGTCGGCAGGCGGTACGTGTGAAGCGTCAAGCGCTCAGCGGAGACTGCCGGTGTTACCGCTAACATAGCTGCATGCCATGCAAGCTCCCATTCTGGCTAACCCGGTGAAACCGGCCGCGACCGAAGTCGCCCCACCCCGTCAAGCCCGCCGTGGCCATGGCCGCGTGACGCTGCAAGACGTGGCCGTGGCGGCGGGCGTGACGGCGATCACTGTGTCGCGTTTTTTGCGCGAGCCGGGCGTGGTGGCGGCCGACACCGCAGAGCGCATCCGCAAGGCACTGTCTCAGACCGGTTATGTCCCGAACAAGCAGGCCGGGCTGCTGGCCAGTGGCGTCAGCAACATGGTCGCGCTGCTGGTGCCGAACCTGGCGAACTCGATCTTCGGCGAGACCGCGCAGGGCCTGAGCGACGGGCTGCAAGCCGCCGGCTTCGAGTTGCTGATCGCCAGCACCGGCTATTCGCTCGAACGCGAAGAGCACCAGTTGCGCGCGGTGCTGGGCTGGCAACCGGCCGCGCTCATCGTCACCGGCCGCCGACACGCACCGGGTGCGATGAAGCTGCTGGCCGATGCACAACGCAGCGGCACGCCAGTGGTCGAGGTCTGGGACCACTACCCGCCCGAGCCAGGCCGCCGTGCGGAAACGAAACAGAAAGCGAAAGAACCGCCCCGCTTCACCCAGATCGGCTTCAACCACGACCAGGTCGGCCGTGCGATGGCCGAACACTTGCTGCGCGCCGGCCACCGCGTGCTGGCCTACGTCGACAGCGGCGTGGCCGAGGACTACCGCGCGCACGACCGCGGCATGGCTTTCGCGGCTGCGGCGCGTGCGGCGGGCGCTGCGGTGACCGTGCTCGAGGCGCCGGGCGGTGAGGCCTTCGACGCGGGGAGGCAGGTGTTGGGCGTGCTGGTGCGTGGCGGGCCGCCGGCCTTCACCGCCGCGGCTTTTGCCAACGACAATTTGGCCTGCGGGGCGTTGCTCGAAGCGGCGCGCCGCGGCGTGGCGGTGCCCCGGCAACTGGCTTTGCTCGGCTTTGGCGACTTCGCGATCGCGCGGCAACTGAGCCCACCGCTGTCGAGCGTTCAGTTGCCGCGGCATGCGATCGGGCAAGAGACGGCGGCGTCCGTGCTTGCCGCGCTGAAAGGCGGCGTGGCCGCTGCGAGCGCATCGTTGCCGTGGTCATTGATCGCGCGCGGCAGCACTGCTTCCAGCTGAGGCGCGCCGGCCTTCAACCCATTACGAGTACCGCCACGCCCACGAAGAGCGCCAGCCACAAGGTCTCGAACACGATCAGCGCCAGCGGCCGCCAACCCAGCCGCGCGAGCTGCATGAACGAGGTCTTGATGCCGAGCGCGGCAATCGCCAGCACCAGGCATGCGCGCGAGACGGCGTTCAGGCTCTGCGACACCGCAGGCGGCAACCCGAAGACCGAATTGACCGCCACCATCGCGACGAACAACCACAAGAACCAAGGCAACAGCGGCTGACGAGCCGGCTTGCGGCCGTCGTTGGACGACGCATCCTCCTGGGCTTGGCTGGCGCGCTGTGCCGCAAACGACCACGACACCACGGCCACGACGACCGCCAGCAACGCCACACGGAACAGCTTGACGATGGTCGCCACGTCACCCGTCGCCGCATCGATGGTGTAACCGGCGCCGACCACCTGCGCCACGTCGTGAATCGTGCCGCCGAGGAACAGGCCACCCAGCGCCGGCGGCAGGTGCAGCACGCGCACCGCCAGCGGGTACAGCACCATCGCCAGCGTTGATAGCACGGTCACCGAAACCACCACCATCAGCGTGTAGCGCTCGCCGTCTTTCTCGCGCGGCAGTACGGCGGAAATAGCCAGCGCGGCGGACGCACCGCAGATCGCCACTGCGCCACCCGCCAGCACGCTCTTGGCGCGGCTCAACCCCAAGCGCGTACCGACCCACACCGCCACCGCCACGGTAGTGGCCACCGCGGCGATCACCACCAGCGCGGTCGGCCAGCCCAGTGCCAGCACCTGCGACGCGGTGATGCGCGCGCCGAGCAAACCGACCCCCAACCGCAACACGGTGCGCGCGCCGAACTCGACGCCGGGTTTGGTGGCCGGCCGACTGGACAGGAAGTTGAGCGCGATGCCGAAGAACAACGCATACAGCAGCAGCGGCCCGCCGTGCAGCGACGACACAAAGCTGGCTGCCAGCGCCACCGCCGCCGCCACGGCGAGACCCGGCAACAGCGCCGGCAACAACGCCAGCCGCGCGGCGAGCCGCAGCGCCTTCGTCATGCGCTGCGCGACAACAGGTTCACGTACTCGTGCTGCAAGGTGTGCACGGTGCTCACGCGGTACTCCACCGCCTGCCCACCCAGCGCGATGGCGGTGCGCCGCACTTGCAGAACGGGAGCGCCGGGCGCCACGCCGAGCACCCGCGCCGCGCTGCGGTCCGCGGCCACGGCGCGCAAGCGCTCGTGAGCCCGCGCCACCGTGATGCCGAAGGCCGACTGGTACAGGTGGTAGAGGGTGCTCGGCCGCTCGCGCAGGCGCTTTTCGGTCAGGCCGCGAAAGGTGTTGGCGGGCAACCACAAGCGGTCGTAGACCACCGGCCGGCCTTGCAGCGTGAGCCGGTTCTCGGCGAACACGGCCGCATCGCCTTCGTTCAGCGACAACGCGGCAGCGGCCTCGGCATCGAGCCGGGTGCGCTCGAAGCTCAGCAGCTCGACGGCGGGCGCCTCGCGCAGGCCGTCGCTGCGTTCGACGTGGAAGAACTGGAACAGAAAGCGGTCGCTGGTGTGGGTCGCGACGAAGGTGCCGCGGCCTTGTCGGCGGACCAGGATGTGCTCGGCCACCAAGTCGTCGACCGCGCGACGCAGCGTGCCGACCGAGACCCCGAAGGACAGCGCCAGCTCGCCCTCGCTCGGCAACGGGTCGCCGGGCGCCACCGCGCCGCCCTCGATGGCGCGCAGCAACGCGCTGCGAACGGCGCGGAACAGCGGCATGCCGGCGGCGTCCGGCGCGATGGCCCGGATGTTGGCGGCGAATGCCGCAGCGCCGCTGGCTCGGGCGGTGGCAGTCGAGGCTGTCGAGGCAAAGGGCTGTGCGGTGGCCATGGGACATTCTGGTGCCGCGCCACCTTGTCTTGCAAGTCATTCATATGACTTGGTTGACGGCCGGCGGAGCCCCGGCGACACTGCATCTGATCGGGCCGCTTTCAGGCCTGCCGCGGAGAGAACCGATGATTCATTTCGTGTTGCACGACGCCCACGACAGCGTGGCCGTCGTGGTGGTGGAAGACGTCAAGGCCGGCATGCCGTTGCAGGGCTGGATCATGGACGAGGACAAGATGATGAGCGTCACCGCGCGCCAGGACATCCCCATCGGCCACAAGGTGGCGCTGCGCGACATGGCGGTGGGCGACACCGTCGTCAAGTACGGCATCGACATGGGCAAGGTGGTCAAGCCGATCGCCGCGGGCGAACACGCCCATGTTCACAACATCAAGACCAAGCGCTGGTAAGCCGGGAGCCAACACCATGTCCGTCATCGACAACCAAACCACCTTCCTGGGCTTCCGCCGCGAGAACGGCCGCGTCGGCGTGCGCAACCACGTCATCGTGCTGCCGCTTGACGACCTGTCCAACGCCGCCGCCGAAGCCGTGGCGCACAACATCAAGGGCTGCCTGGCGATACCGCACCCCTACGGCCGCTTGCAGTTCGGCGCTGACCTGGACCTGCATTTCCGCACCCTGATCGGCACCGGCTGCAACCCGAACGTCGCAGCGGTCGTGGTCATCGGGATCGAGGACAGCTGGACCCAGAAGGTGGTCGATGGCATCAAAGCCACCGGCAAGCCGGTCAGCGGTTTCGGCATCGAAGGCCATGGCGACCACGCCACGATCATGAAGGCCAGCAAGGTGGCGCGCGAGTACGTGCAGTGGGCCAGCGAGAAGCAGCGCGAGGCCTGTCCTATCGGCGAACTGTGGGTCTCCACCAAGTGCGGCGAAAGCGACACGACCAGCGGCTGCGGCGCGAACCCGACTGTCGGCAATGCCTTCGACAAGTTGCACCCACTGGGCAACTACCTGTGCTTTGGCGAAACCAGCGAGATCACCGGCGGTGAGCGCATCGTGGTCGAACGCTGCAAGACGCCCGAGGTGGCCGAGCGCTTCATGTTCATGTTCAACCGCTACCAGGACATGATCAATCGCCACAAGACGAGCGACCTGTCCGACAGCCAGCCGACCAAGGGCAACATCGCCGGCGGGCTGACGACGATCGAGGAGAAGGCGCTGGGCAACATCCAGAAGATCGGCAAGATGTGCACCGTCGATGGCGTGATCGACAAGGCCGAGATGCCGACGCATCCCGGCCTGTGGTTCATGGACAGCAGCAGCGCGGCGGCCGAGATGGTGACGCTGTGCGCGGCCAGCGGCTACGCGGTGCACTTCTTCCCAACGGGGCAAGGCAACGTGATCGGCAACCCGATCCTGCCGGTGATCAAGATCTGCGCGAACCCGCGCACGGTGCGCCTGATGAGCGAGCACGTCGACGTGGATGCTTCGGGCTTGCTGCAGCGGCAGATCACGCTCGACCAGGCCGGCGACAAGCTGCTCGAGAGCATGCTGCGCACAGCCAACGGCCGGCTGACGGCCGCCGAGGCGCTCGGGCACCGCGAATTCGTATTGACGCGGTTGTACGAAAGCGCATGAAGACGCTGCGGAACGTGCGCCGGGCCGCCCCAAGCCGGCCCGCAGTCCCCTCGGGGGACCGGCTGACGTACCCGTCAGACGAGGGGCTCCAGTGACACGGGTTGTCATCGCGGAGTTCATGGACGAGCGTGCGGTCGCGCAACTGCGCGCGGCTGGGCATCAGGTGCTTTACGACGCGGCGCTCGTCGATGACGCGCCGCGGCTGTCTAAAGAAGCCGCGAGTGCCGACGTGCTCGTCGTGCGCAACCGCACCCAGGTGCGCGGCGCATTGCTCGACGCACTCGTCCGCTGCAAGGTCGTCGGCCGTCTCGGCGTGGGGCTCGACAACATCGACGTGCCCGCCTGCCAGGCGCGGGGCATGCAGGTCATTCCCGCGACGGGCGCGAATGCGCTGAGCGTCGCCGAGTACGTCGTCGCCACGGCGATGTTGCTGTTGCGCGGTGCGTATCAGTCGACGGCCGCCGTCGCTGCCGGCCAGTGGCCGCGCAACGCGCTGTCTTCCGGGCGCGAGGCCGGTGGCAAGAGCTTGGGGTTGCTCGGCTTCGGCTCGATCGGCCAACTCACGGCGAAGCTCGCTCGCGGTGTCGGCATGGAGGTGGTCGCCTTCGATCCGTTGATGGGTGCCGACCACCCGGCCTTCGCTGCGAGCGGTGTGCGTTGCGGCACGCTGGATGAAGTCCTGAAGACGGCCGACGTGATCAGCCTGCACGTGCCGTTGGTGGACAGCACCCGCGGCCTCTTGAGCGCCGGGCGCATCGCCACGATGAAACGCGGCGCGGTGCTCATCAACACAGCGCGCGGCGGCATCGTCGACGAGCCTGCACTCGCCGCCGCGTTAAAGAGCGGCCATCTCGCCGGCGCTGCGATCGACGTCTTCGACCGCGAACCGCTGCCCGTCGCAGCCCACTTCGAAGACTGCCCGAATCTGGTGTTGACGCCGCACATCGCCGGCGTCACGGCGGAGGCCAACGAACGCGTCAGCTTCCTCATTGCGCAGAAGGTGCTGGAGGCGTTGAAGTGAAGTTGTCTCTGGACCAGGTGCGCGCCGAAGTGGCCGCCGCGTTGCAGCGCGCAGGTGCCAGCCCGGCGATGGCCGAGTGCACCGCGCGCGCGCTCGTGCTGGCCGAAGCACAAGGCCTGGGCTCGCACGGCCTCAGCCGCGTCGCGCAATACGCGACCCACTTGAAGAACGGCCGCGCCGACGGCCAGGCGCAGGCGCAGGTGCGTCAACGCAAAGGCGCGGCGCTGGTCGTCGATGCTGCCGAAGGCCTGGCCTTCCCGGCCTGCGAGCTGGCGGTGCGCGAGGCGATCGCCATCGCACAGCAACACGGCGTGGCATTTGTTGGCGTGGTGCGCAGCCACCATTGCGGCGTGCTGGTGGACCACCTGCGCGCCGTCGCCGAAGCCGGCCTGGTCGGCATCGGCCTGACGAACTCACCCGCCGCGATGCCGGCCGCGGGCGGCGCCCATCCGATCTTCGGCACCAACCCGGTGGCCGCCGTATTCCCGCGCCGTCGCGCGGACCCGTTGCTGATCGACCTGAGCCTGTCTGAAGTTGCACGCGGCAAGATCATGGTCGCGGCCAAGGAAGGCCGCGCGATCCCCGAAGGCTGGGCGCTGGACGCGTCCGGCAAGCCCACCACCGACGCGAAGGCCGCGCTGACCGGATCGATGCTGCCGCTGGGTGCGGCGTCGTCCAGCAAGGGCGCGATGCTGGCGCTGGTGGTCGAGTTGTTGGTCACCGCCGTGATCGGCGCCAACTTCGGTTTCGAGGCCAGCAGCTTCTTCGTCGACGAGGGCAACCGGCCCGGCATCGGCCAGGCCTTCATCGTCATCGACCCGGGCGCGCTGGCCGGCCGCGAAGCATTCTTGTCACGCGTCGAACTTCTGGTCGAAGAGATGCTCAAGGACGACGGCGTGCGGCTGCCCGGTGCCCGCCGTGAAGCGCTGCGCCGCCGCGCCGAGGCCGACGGCCTGGACATACCCGATAGCCTGCTCGCCACCTGGCGCGCTTGATCAACCAAGGACGAGAGCGATGAAACGCAGAACCCTGCTCACGGGCCTGGCCGCGATGGCAGCCTTGAACGCCCAAGCGCAAACCACCGGCGCGCCAACTGCAGCAACTTCGGCCGCACCGTCTGCGGACTACCCCCGCGCCGGCAGCACGCTGCGCTACGTCGTGCCCTTCCCGCCCGGCGGCCTGACCGACGTGATGGCGCGGGCAGTCGGCCAGCAGCTGGCCGAGCGCTGGAAACTCAACGTCGTCATCGACAACAAACCCGGCAGCGGCGGACAGATCGGCGCCGCCGACGTGGCCAGGGCCGCGGGCGATGGCCAGACGATGCTGGCGATCACGATGACGCATGCCGCGAACGCCACGCTGTACCGCGGCAAGGCGCCTTTCGATTTCCTGCGCGATCTCAAACCGGTCGCGTTGCTGGCCGGCAGCCCGATGCTGGTGGTGGTGCCGTCGGGCAGCCCGATCAAGGACTTCGCCGACCTGCTGGCGCGCACCAAGAGCGGCGCCAAGCTGAACGCGGGCAGCAGTGGCAATGGCACACCGCCACACCTGACGCTGGCGCTGTTCAACGACATCGCCAAGACCGACGTGCAGCACGTGCCCTACAAGGGCGGTGCGCCGTCGATGACCGACCTGATCGGCGGCCAGCTCGACGTGGTGTTTTCGAACTTCCCCGAGAGCATCGCCCACGTGCAATCGGGCAAGCTGCGCGCGCTGGCCATCGCCAGCACGGTGCGCCACCCGCTGGTGCCGAACGTGCCGACGACGGCCGAGGCCGGCATGCCGGCGCTGCAAGTCGAGAACTGGACGGCCGTGATGGTGCCCGGCGCGACGTCGGATCTGGTGGTGGCGAAGCTGGGCAACGAAATCGTTTCCATCATGGGCGGCGGCGAGCTGCAGGAGCGGGCGCGCGCGCAAGGCTTCCGCGTCGATGCGCGCGGGCCGACGGCCTTTGCGCCGTTCTTGAAGGAAGAGGTCGAACGCTGGAGCCGCGTCATCGCCGCGGCGCGCATCGCGATCGAGTGAGCCACATCCCCTCGGGGGATCGCCCGGTGTATCTGCCAGGCGAGGGGCTGGCATGAGCGAGGGCGACGGCCGCTAAGGCGCGCCGTCGTTCGCTGCGCCGCCGCTGCGCACCGCGCCGGGCGCGCCCGCCTGGCCCCCGCCGACAACACCGACCAGGATCGAACCGGCCTGCGCCTGCGCACGGCGCAGTAGCGAGCCGGGGTCCTTGCCGTGCTCGGGGTACAGCGCCAGCCCGACCGCGGCAGCGACCCGGCACGACTGGCCGGCCACCGTCAACGGCTGCTGCAACGCGCGCACCAGTTTGCCAGCGACGGCCTCGCCGTCCGCCAGCGCCTCGAGGTGGCCGAGCAGCACGCCGAAGCTGTCGGCCCCCAACGCGGCAACCACGTCGCTGGCGCGCAGCACGGTGCGCAACCGAACGGCCACCTTACGGCGCAACACGTTGGCGGATTCGGGGCCCAGCCGCGCGGCGGTCTGCGCGAAGCCATCGACGCGCAGCACCACCAGCACCATCGGCGCCGGTTCGCGTTCGCGCAACGCCAACAGGTGGGCCATGTGTTCGACCAATTGCGCTTCGTGCGGCAGGCCCGTGGCCAGGTCGGTGGCGTAGGCGTTGCGTGAGGCGCGCTCGGCGCGCTTGCGGGCCACGGCGTGTTGCACGGCGCGCAGCAGCGCGGCCGAGCGCATGGCGGGGGTGGCGGCCGGCGCAACGATGGCTTCGACACCGAGCGCCAGCAACTGGGCCTCGGCCGCGGCGTCTTCGGCGGGTGTCAGCAAGAGCACCGCCGTGTCCAGGCAGGTGGCCGGCAGCACGGGGTCGGAGGCCAGTGCGACCAGGCCGGCCGCATCGGCGACCGGCACCAGCAGCGCGTCGTGGTCGCGCGCCAACCCCGTTTCCGGCGGCCAGGTGCAAGGCACGACGTCGACGGCCGCCGCACCCAGGCCGTTCAGCGCCGCGAGGGCGTCACCGATGGCGAGCAGTCGCAGTGGCGGCACGGGAGTCAGGCGTGTGGGGGTGCGGCGTACAGCGCATCGATGGAGCGGGTGAAGGGAATCGAACCCTCGTATGAAGCTTGGGAAGCTGCCGTTCTGCCATTGAACTACACCCGCCGCGTGGCGCGAATTCTAGCGGCGCGCACCGCCATCAGAATGCGCGGCGACATGACCGAAACGCCTGCCTCGGAAAACGCGATCGACGCGCCTTCAAGCCCTCACCGCATCCGCAGCTTCGTGCGCCGGGCCGGCCGCATGGGGCCGGGGCAGCAGCGGGCGTTGACCGAACTCGGGCCACGCTTCGTGCTGCCGTTCACCCCGTCGCCGATGGACCTTGGCGCCACCTTCGGCCGCGACGCGCCGCGCGTGCTGGAGATCGGCTTCGGCATGGGCGACGCCACCGCACAGATTGCCGCAGCGATGCCGGGCACCGACTTCATCGGCGTCGAGGTGCACGAACCCGGTGTCGGCGCGCTGCTCAAGTGCATCGGGGACCTGGGCCTGACGAACGTGCGCATCCTCCAGCACGATGCGGTCGATGTCTTGCAGCAGATGCTGACGCCACAGTCGATGGCCGGCGTACACATCTACTTTCCCGACCCCTGGCACAAGCTGCGCCACCACAAGCGGCGCTTGATCCAGCCGCCGCTGGTGGCGCTGCTGGCGTCGCGCATCACGCCCGGCGGCTACCTGCATTGCGCCACCGACTGGCAGCCTTACGCCGAGCAGATGCTCAAGGTGATGTCGGCCGAGCCGTTGCTCACCAACACCGCAGAGGGCTACGCTGCGCGCCCCGCGTGGCGCCCGTTGACCAAGTTCGAGAACCGCGGCCTCAAGCTCGGCCATGGCGTGTGGGACCTGCTGTTCAGGCTTTCCACTCCACCCAGCCGCCCCACGCGCTGAGCAGCACCACGCCGCCGAAGGCAATGCGGTACCACGCGAACAGCGTGAAGTCATGGGTCGAGACATAGCGGATCAGCCAGCGGATGCAGACCAGCGCGCTGAAGAACGCGAACACCAGCCCGACCGCAAACATCGGCACGTCGGCCATCGTCAGCAGCTCGCGCTGCTTCAGCACCGAATACGCCCCAGCCCCCATCAACGTGGGAATGCCCAGGTAGAAGCTGAACTCGGTGGCGGCCTTGCGCGAGAACCCGAACACCATGCCGCCGATGATCGTGGCGCCCGAGCGGCTGGTGCCCGGCACCAGCGCCAGGCACTGGATCAGGCCCACCTTCAGCGCGTCCAGCGGCCCCATGTCGTCGACCGTCTCGACACGTGCGCGGCGCTCGCCCTGCAAGTCGCGCTCACCGAAAGCGGCCTTGTGGCGGTGTTCGACGAACAGGATCACGAACCCGCCGACGATGAATGCCAGCGCCACCGGCACCGGGTGGAACAGGTGGGTCTTGACGAAGCTGCCGAAGGCCAGCCCCAGCACCACCGCCGGAATGAACGCGATCAGCACGTTGAGCGCAAAACGTTGCGCGGTCGGGTCTCGGCGGATGCCGCGCACCGTGCGGGCCAGGCGTTCGCGGTATTGCCAGATCACGGCAAACATGGCGCCGGTCTGGATCGCAACCTCGAACACCTTGATCGTTTCGCCCGTGAAATTCAGCAGCGACGCGGCCAGGATCAGATGTCCGGTGGAAGAGATCGGAAGGAATTCGGTCAGGCCTTCCACCACGCCCATGACGGCGGCCTTGATCAGTGACAACGGGTCCAATGGTGGTTCTTTCATAGACCCTCGGCGCGAAGGGCGGGGGATGATAGGCGGGTCACCAGCCCCACCCGCCACATTGACCCACCCTGAAACGGGCGCCTAGAATTACTGACCGGTCAGTCATTAACCATGTTGCGTTCCGATCCCACCCCCGATCAAGCGACCGCGCCGACCCGCCAGCGGCGCAAGGAAACGCGCCCGCAGGAGTTGCTCGACGCCGCGCTCGCGTTGTTCGTCGAGAAAGGTTTCGCCGCCACGCGGGCCGAAGAGGTCGCGCAGCGCGCCGGGGTCAGCAAGGGCACGCTGTATCTGTACTACCCGAGCAAGGAAGAACTGTTCAAGGCGGTGGTGCGGCAGAACCTGTCGGGCCTGATCGCCGAGGGCCTGGAGGTGGCCGAAAACTTCGAAGGCAGTACCTCGGAGCTGCTGACCTTCCTGATGCAGACCTGGTGGGAGCGCATCGGCAACACCGACGCCGGTGCGATCCACAAGATCATCATCGCCGAGGTGCGCAACTTCCCCGACATCGCCGCCTTCTACGCGGCCGAGGTGATCGAGCCGGCGCAGCGGCTGTTCTGCAAATCGGTGCAGCGCGGCATCGACTGCGGCGAGTTCCGGGCGCTGCCGGTGCATGAGGTGGCGCATGCACTGATCGCGCCGATGATCTTCGAGGCGCTGCACAAGCACTCGATCGGTGCCTGCCCCGGCTTCGCGACCAGCAATGAGAATCACGGCGCTGACGTGCTGCGTACGCATCTCGAACTGGTGCTGCGCGGTCTGGAGGTGCGCCCTGCCCGCACCAAGGCGGCGCCTAGAATTCTTTCGTCCGACCCGGTCCGAAAATCGGCCCGGAATTCGGCGCGGAATTCGACCCCTCCAGCCAGCCCGAAGCCCCGCAGCGCCCTCAAGAAGAAATGAACACCGAACTTGCCCGCTTCAACATGATCGAGCAGCAGATCCGCCCGTGGGAGGTGCTCGACCCCGGCGTGCTGTCGCTGCTGTCCAGCGTGCGGCGCGAGGACTTCGTGCCCGGCAATCACCGCGCGATGGCCTTCGTCGACACCACGGTGCCGATCGGCGGCGGGCAGTGCATGCTGGAGCCCAAGGTCGAGGCGAGGCTGCTGCAGGAACTGCAATTGAAGCGCCACGAGAAGGTGCTCGAAATCGGCGCCGGTTCGGGCTTCATGGCGGCGCTGTTGGCGCACCGCGCGATGCAGGTCTACACGCTCGAGTGCCGACCGGCGCTGGCCGCCTTGGCGCGTGAAAACCTGCGCATGGCGGGCATCGTCAACGCCATCGTCGTCGAAACCACCGCCGCGCTGGGTGCCCTGGGCCTGCCGGCCGAAGGGCCGTTCGACGCGATCGTGCTGTCGGGCTCGGTGGCTGCGGTGCCACGCGCGCTGCTCGAACAGCTCAAGCCCGGCGGGCGCTTGGTGGCGATCGTCGGCCACGCGCCGGTGATGCGGGCCTGCCTCTACACCCGGGCCGGGGACAGCGCCTGGGCCGAGTCCGAACTTTTCGACACCGTGGCGCCGCGGCTGGAAGGCTTTGCCGAGCCGCCGCGCTTTCAGTTCTGATGCGTGGCCCGCTCGGCACTGCCGCAGCCTGTCGCGCCGAATCGCCCGCAGGCACCCCTGGCGACACATCCCGTCGCATGGCGCAGGCCGCAGCGCCGGGCGCGCGGCTATAACCCCGCCGCATCCGCGCTGAGCGTTCAGCCGACCCCACACCCGACCGCACGCAACAAGGACAAGCCGAATGGCCCGCTCGTTTTCCGTTCTCCCGACCGCCGTGCTGGTGGCCGCGCTGGCCACGGCCTTCGCCGCGCCGGCCCGTGCGCAAAGCCTGCAAGAGTTGTACGACGCGGCGCGCAACTTCGACGCCGTGATCCTGGCCGCGCGTGCGTTGGCGCAGTCAGCGGAGTTCCGCGTCGAGCAGACCGAAGCGCTGGCACGGCCGTCGGCCTCGGCCACCGCCTCGGCGAACGCTGCGCGCAGCGACTTTCCGGTGCTGGGTCAACGCAGTTCCAGCACCGTGCAGGGTGCGCTCAACGGGCGCTACCCGCTGTTCAACCGCGCCAACGGCGTGACGATCGAACAGGCGCGCCGTTCGCTCGAAACCGCCAAGGCCGATCTCGACAGCGCCGAGCAGGACCTGATCGTGCGCGTGGCGCAGGCCTACTTCGACGTGCTGGCGGCGCAGGACGCACTGGCCACCACGCAGGCCAGCAAGAAGTTCATCACCGAACAGCTTGCGTCGGCCCGGCGCAACTTCGAAGTCGGCACCGCCACCATCACCGACACGCGCGAAGCGCAGGCCCGTTTCGACCTGGCCACCGCGCAAGAGATCGCGGCCGAGAACGACCTGCGCACCAAGCGCATCGCGCTGGACACCTTGGTCGGCCGCACCGGCGTTACGCCGAATCTGCTCAAGGTGCCGGTGCTGCTGCCGCCGACCGTGCCGGCCAATGCCGAAGAGTGGGTCACCACGGCCGACACCGTGCACCCGACGGTGCGCCGGTCGCGCGTGGCGCTCGACGTCGCCACGCTGGAAACCGAGAAGGCGCGCGCCGGCAACCTGCCCACCGTCGATGCCGTGGCCACCGTCAGCGGCACCGACCAGCGTGGCAGCGCGGTCAACCTGCCCGGCACCACGCCCGGCGCGAGCATCGGGGTGCAGATGAACTGGCCGCTGTACACCGGTGGCTCGGTGCAGAACCGCATCAAGGAGACGCTGCTGCTTGAAGAGAAGTCGCGCAACGACCTGGCCGCAGCGCGGCGCACGGTCGCGCAGGGCACGCGGGTGGCGTACTTTGGCGTGTTGTCGGGTGCGGCGCAGGTCAAGGCGCTGGAAGCGGCCGAGGCTTCGAGCAAGCTGGCGCTCGAGGCCACGCAGCTCGGCTACCGCGTCGGCGTCCGGGTCAATCTGGACGTGCTGAACTCGCAAAGCCAGCTCTTCACCACCCAGCGCGATCTGGCCCGGGCACGCTACGACGTGCTGATCGGCACGCTGCGCCTGCGCCAGGCTGCAGGGCAGCTGACGCCGGGGGACTTGTTGGCGGTGAACGCGCTGCTGGCGCCTTGAACCGGCTGCCCTCAGCCTGCTGACCGGCTGACCCGGCAACGAATCTTCACCCGCCAGCCACACCCACGCGGCGCGGCCGCGGTCACACTGCGTCATCGAGGAGCCACCCGATGACCCAGACTTCAACCTCCACCCAGGCCGCCATCGCCGCCCACCGCTTCGGCCTTGGCGAGGCGCGGCTGGCCGCCGTCGGCAACGACGCCGAAGGCTGGTTGCTGGCGCAACAGGGGCCGGCCCCGCCGGTGCGCGGCGGCAGCGGGCTGTTCGACAGCGTCGGTGCCGTCAAGAACCTGGAAGCGGTGCAACGCGCCCGGCGCGAGCAGCGTGCCGTGGCGCCGGGCAGGGCGGCCAGCGGGCCGGGCGCGCAGATGGCCGATCCTTCGGTGTCGATGGCCGCCATGGGCGGAATGCCCGCAACGACCGCAACGACCGCCATGGCCGCAACCCCCGGTCCCCCTGGCGCAGCGTCGGCCGCGCCGCCCGACCCGCTGCGCGGAGTGCTGCAGGCCGACCTGCGCGCACGCCTGGCCACCGCGGCCACCAGCCCCGCGCCGTTCGTCGAACGGCAGGTGCTGTTCTGGACCAACCACTTCACCATCAGCGCGCTCAAGGGCAGCGTGCGTGGCCTCGTCGGTGCCTACGAGCGCGACGCGATCCGAGCCCACGTCAACGCGCCTTTCGAGACGCTGCTGAACGGCGCCGTGCGCCACGCTGGCATGCTGCGTTACCTGGACAATGACCAGAGCGCCGGCCCGCAGTCGCGCGTGGTGCGGCGGTTGGCCCAGCGCCGCGCAGGCGGCGACATGGAGGCGTCGCGCATCTCGGGCCTGAACGAGAACCTGGCGCGCGAGATCCTGGAGTTGCACACGCTGGGTGTCTCGGGCGGCGGCACGGCCTACGGGGGCTGGGGCGGCTACGGCCAGGCCGATGTGACCGAGTTCGCGCGGCTGCTCACCGGCTGGCGCGTGCCGGCGCGGCAGTTGATGGAAACACCCGCCGGTACCGCGGCGGCTCCATCGTCATCGGGGTCTCCGACCGCCGTGTTCGACGCCGCCTGGCACGACCCCGGCACAAAGACCGTGCTCGGCAAGGTCTACCGCGAGGGCCCCGAGGCGCTGGCCGAGATCCTGCGCGACCTGGCCCTGCACCCGAACACCGCGCGCTTCGTCAGCTTCAAGCTGGCGCGGCACTTCGTCGCCGACGACCCACCGCCGGCACTCGTCGCAGAGATGGCCGCCAGCTGGCGCGACAGCGGCGGCGACCTGCCGCGCGTGCTGGCCACGCTGGTGCGTTCACCGCTGGCCTGGGGCGCCGCGCCGGCCAAGCTGAAGACGCCGGAAGAGTTCGTCATCAGCACGGCCCGCGTGCTCGGCCTGGGTGAACGGCCCTTCGAACGCGCGCCGGACGGCGGCCTGTTCCAGATGGGGCACCGGGTCGGCTCGGCGCCTTCACCGGCTGGCTGGCCCGACCGCGCCGAAGAGTGGCTGGGCCCCGATGCGGTCTGGAAGCGGGTGGAGTGGACGACGCGCATGGCCGACCGTGTCGGCCGGCAGATGGATGCGCGCGAGATCGGCCGGGCCAGCCTTGGCCCGCTGCTGCACGACGACACCGCCCGCGCCATCGAGCGCGCTGCCGACGGGCCGCAGGCGTTGGCGCTGTTGCTGATGTCGCCTGAGTTTCAGCGCCGCTGAAATGAAGCCCCCACGCTCGCTAGCGCTCGCTGCCCCCCGACGGGGCGCTTGCCTTCGACCGGCAGAGCCGGATCCGCGCAAGGCCTCGACGTCGCGACCGGCTTGTTTCCAAGGAGACCCTTCATGACAACCCGACGCCAACTTCTGCTCGCCGCGCTGAGCGGCGCCACCCTGGCCCCTGCCGCGCGCCTGGCTGTCGCCGCGCCGGCCACCGGTAGCGCCGGCGACCGCCGTTTCGTCTTCGTCATCCTGCGCGGTGGCATGGACGGGCTGCTCAGCGTGCCCGCCATCGGCGACCCGGCGTTTGCCGATGCCCGCGGCCCGCTGGCGCAATTCAACAGCCCGAACGGCGCGCCGCTACCGCTGGACGCCACCTTCGGGCTCAACCCGCTGCTGCCGCAGCTGCACGCGATGTACGGCCGCGGTGAACTGGCGGTGCTGCATGCGGTGGGGCTGCCGTACCGCGACCGCTCCCACTTCGATGCGCAACAGGTGCTCGAAAGCGGCGGCACGCGGCCCTACGAGCTGGCCAGCGGATGGCTCGGCCGCGCCATCACCGGTTCCGCGGGGTCGTCGCTCAAGGCCGTCGCGCTGGAGACCGCGGTGCCGCTGGTGCTACGTGGCAATGGCGGCAACATCGACGTCGACACCTGGGCGCCGTCGACGCTGCCCGAACCGTCGGCCGACCTGGTCCAACGGCTGGCCGCCCTCTACCGCAACGACCCCGCGTTGGCACAGGCGCTGGGGCGGGCTCGCGGGCTGCGCGACGAACCCGGCATGGCTGCCAACCCGGTGGGCATGGGCGGCGGCGGTGGCCGTGGTGCGGCCCTCACGCTGGCCCGCAAGGCCGCGGAATTTATGCAGCGCGGCTCGCAGGTCGCGGTGCTCGAACTGGGTGGCTGGGATTCGCATGCCAATGCCGGCAACCCGAACGGCGCGACCTCGAACACGCTGCGCACGCTGGACGCGATGCTCGATGCGCTGCGCGAGGGCCTGCTGCCGGATGACCTTTGGCAACGCAGCGTCGTCGTCGTGGCCACCGAGTTCGGCCGTGAAGTGGGCGTCAACGGCACGCTGGGCACCGATCACGGCACCGGTGGTGCGGCCTTCGTTCTGGGCGGCGCAGTGCGCGGCGGCCGAGTCATCGCCGACTGGCCCGGCGTGGCCAAGGCCGAGCGCAACGAGGGCCGCGACCTGCGCATCACCACCGACCTGCGTGCCGCGTTGCGGCCGTTGCTGTCGGAGCAGCTGCACGTCACCCGACGCGCGCTCGACAACACCGTGCTGCCCGGCAGCGCTGCGGTGGCGAGCCTCGACCTGCTGCGCGCCTGACAGCGCCGGCAGCGTGCGATGCTGCTGGCGCAGGCTGGCCGTGGTCCGGCTCGCTGGTCAGGCGGCGGCGCGTCTAGGCCTTTGCGGTCGCCGCCAGCAAACCGGCGATCTCGCGCGCCAACCGCGCGGCGGCACCGCGGTGGCGGGCCGCGAATTCGAGCGCACGGGCCGACATCGCCGCGCGTTCCGGGGTGGCCGCGATCTGCACCGCGGCTGACACCGCCGCGGGTAGATCCACCACCCGCTTGGCAGCGCCAGCGGCCAGCGCCAGCGCCGCCGCTTCGGCGAAGTTGAAGGTGTGCGGCCCCATCAACAACGGGCAGCCGCAGGCCGCGGCCTCGATCAGGTTCTGCCCGCCCAGCGGCGCGAAGCTGCCGCCGAGCAACGCGACGTCGGCGGCCGCGTAGTACAGCGGCATCTCCGAAAGGCTGTCGCCGAGCCAGACGTCTGCTTGCCGAGCCGGGTCCAGCGCGTCGCCGGGGGGTGCGTCGGCCCACGCGCTGCGTCGTCGCAGCGAAAAGCCCGACGCGGCAATCAGGCCCGCGACGTCGTCGAAACGCTGCGGGTGCCGCGGCACGATCAGCAGCATCGGCCTGGGCGATGCCAGCGCGCGCCAGGCTTCGAGCAACGGCGCTTCTTCGCCTTCGCGCGTGACGGCAGCCAGCACCACGGGCCTTGCAAGCGCAGCACGCCACGCCGCGCCCTGGGCCAGCAGGGCTGCGGATGGCGTCAGGTCGTACTTCAGATTGCCCACGACCTGCACCGACCGCGCACCGCTCGCGCGCAATCGGCGCGCATCGTCGTCGCTCTGCGCGAGCACGCGCGTGAAGGTGGCCAGCGCCGGGTGCATCAGCGCTGCCAGCCGCTGGCCCTTGGCAAAGCTGCGCTCGGACAAGCGCGCGTTGGCCAACACCATCGGCACGCCCTGCCGCTGCGCTTCGAACAGCAAATTCGGCCAGACCTCGGTCTCCATCACCACGCCCATCGCCGGGCGGTGCGCGCCCAAGAAACGCTGCACCGCACCGGGTGTGTCGTACGGCAGCCAGGCCTGCGCGTCACCGGCTTGAAGCAGCGCGACGCCCGCCTCGCGGCCGGTGGCGGTACCGTGGGTCAACAACAGGCGCAAACCGGGGACTTGTTCGCGCAGTGCCGTGATCAACGCCGCCGCGGCGCGGGTTTCGCCCAGCGACACGGCATGCAGCCAGACCCGCCCAGCGCTGGCATCGCGGCCCGCCCACCCCAGCCGTTCAGCCAGGAACGACCGGTACACCGGCTCGGCTGCACCGCGCCACCACAGCCGGGCGATGACCAGCGGCAGCGCCAGCCGCAGCAGCGTCGAATACAGCGCGCGGGCGATGGCCGTGCGCGGTTGCATGGCCAGATTCAGTGCGCCGACGCGCCCACCTTCGCGTCGGGCTTGACGCTGCGCAGCACGTCCATGAAGCGGGCCTCGATGCGGTGCAGCGCCGCTTCGGTGTGGCCTTCGAAACGCAGCACCAGCACCGGCGTGGTGTTGCTGGCGCGAATGAGGCCGAAGCCGTCGGCAAAGTCCACCCGCAGCCCGTCGATGGTGCCGATCTCGCCGCCTTCGAACTTCAACTCGCCGCGCTGCACCCGGGCCAGCAGTTCCGCCACCACCCGGTGGTGTTCGCCTTCTTCGCAGGACACGTTCAATTCCGGCGTGCTGAAGCTGGTGGGCAGTGCATCGAGCAGCGCGCTCGGGTTCTTCTCGCGCGAGAGGATCTCGAGCAGCCGCGCGGCGGTGTACATCGCGTCGTCGAAGCCGTACCAGCGCTCGCCGAAGAACAGGTGGCCACTCATCTCACCGGCGAAAGGCGCGTTGGTTTCCCTGAGCTTGGCCTTGATCAGCGAGTGCCCGGTCTTCCACAGCAGCGGTTTGCCGCCGGCTTCACGAATCGCCACCGGCAGGCGCTGCGAACACTTGACGTCGAAGATCACCGTGCCGCCCTTGTGGCGCTTCAGGATGTCGCGCGCGAACAGCATGATCTGGCGGTCGGGGTAGATGATGTTGCCGCCGGCCGTGACCACGCCCAGCCGGTCACCGTCGCCGTCGAAGGCCAGGCCGACTTCGGCGCCGGTGGCGTGCACGACCTTGATCAGGTCGGCCAGGTTCTCGGGCTTGCTCGGGTCGGGGTGGTGGTTGGGAAAGTCGCCATCAACCTTCGAGTACAGGTCGATCACTTCGCAGCCCAGCGCCTTCAGGATGCCCGGTGCACTGGCCCCGGGAATACCGTTGCCGCTGTCGCAAACCACCTTCATCGGCCGCGCCAGTTTCGCGTCGCCGACGATGCGCGCGGCGTACTCGGCGCGGATGTCCATCTTCGCGCTGCGGCCCTTGGCGCGGACGTAGTCCTCGCTGTCGATGCGCGCCTTCAGCTTCTGGATGTCGTCGCCGTAGATCGCGCGGCCGCCCATCACCATCTTGAAGCCGTTGTAGTCCTTCGGGTTGTGGCTGCCGGTGACCTGGATGCCGCTGGTACAGCCGACCTCGGCGCGCGTGGCGGCCACGTAGTACAGCATCGGCGTGGTGACGGCGCCGAGGTCGACCACGTCGAGCCCCGTGCTGACCAGCCCGCGGATCAATGCCGCCACCAGCCCCGGACCCGACACCCGCCCGTCGCGCCCCACCGCCACGGCCTTCAGGCCCTGCGCCACCGCCTCGCTGCCGAAGGCCCGGCCCAGGTGTTCGGCGAAGGTCTCGTCGATGTTTCTGCCGACCACGCCGCGGATGTCGTAGGCTTTGAAGACGGTCGGATCGGTTTTCATGCGTGCGAGTGGGGCAGTGGTGAGACCGGCGCGGATTCTAGGCAGCGCCCGTGCTGGCCACCCGGCGCGCCGGTTGTCGATCCATCGGACCGCAGCGGGCCGGCCGACCGGCACTTCCTACACTGCCGGACATGCAGATCGACCGCCACATGCTCCGCGAGTCCTGGCACTCCTGGCTCAGCAACGACAACCGCCCGCGCGCCGGCCCCTGGTGGCTGCAATGGGTGTGGACGCTGCTGTTCTGCGCCGCCGTGGCGCTGGGCTTCACGATCCTGGGCTTCTTCGCGTTCGGCAGCGGAAGCGGGGCCTGGCGCAACCTGCAGGGCTGGGGCCACTGGTACGGCAAGAACCTGATCGTCTCGCTGACCATCGGCGTGCTCGTTCACGCGATGTTCGACGGCGCTCGCGCGCTGGGCGCCACGCCACCGCGCATACGGCGTTGGAAACCGTGGCAACGCTCGCTGTTCTTCGGTGGTCTGCCTGTAGCGGGGATGCTGATCGGCTGGCCCCTGGGCGTGCATTTCGCGGGCGGCCACCTCAGCCGCTGGCTGTCCACTCCGGAGGGCGCCAACATCATCGCCGGCAGCGTGCTGGTGGGCCTGATGCTGTCGTTCCTGATGCACCACTGGTTCGGTGCCAAGGCGCGCCAGCTCGACGCCGAACGCCGCGCCACCGAGGCACAGTTGCGGCTGCTGCAAGGGCAAATCGAACCGCACTTCCTGTTCAACACGCTGGCCAACGTGCAGGCCTTGATAGACACCGACGTACCGCGCGCGCGGCAGATGCTGGAGAGCTTCACCGACTACCTGCGCTCGTCGCTCGGCACGCTGCGCGCCGAACGCGCCACGCTGGGCAGCGAACTGGGGCTGGCCGAGGCCTACCTGTCGCTGCTGAAGACACGCATGGAAGAACGGCTGAGCTTCGACATCACGAACGACCCCGCACTCAGCGCCACACCGCTGCCGCCGCTGGTGCTGCAACCGCTGGTCGAGAACGCCATCCACCACGGGCTGGAGCCGAAGCTGGATGGCGGCAGCGTACACATCGCGACGCGCACCGAAGGCCGGCAACTGGTGATCGAAGTCCACGACGACGGGCTTGGCCTGGCCGCACCGCAGCGCCACCGCCGCGGCGCCGGCATGGCGCTGGCCAACCTGCGCGAGCGGCTGGCGGCGCAGTACGGCGGCAGCGCCAGCCTGGATCTGGCCGATGCCATGCCGGGCACACGCGTCACGCTGCGGCTTCCGCTGGAGATGCCGGCATGAACGCGCGGGCCGAGCGCCGGGCCGCCCCAAGCCGGCCCGCCGTTCCCTTGGGGAACCGGCCGACGTACTCGTCGGACGAGGGGCTCGCATGACGACCGCATTGATCGCCGATGACGAGCCGCATCTGGCGCGTGCGCTGCAGACGATGCTGAGCACGCTGTGGCCCGAACTCCAAGTCATGGCCGTGGCGCGTAACGGCATCGAAGCCGCCGAAGCCATTGCCACCCTAAAACCCGACCTGGCCTTCCTCGACATCCAGATGCCGGGGCTGACGGGGCTCGAAGTGGCGCAGGGCATCGAGGGCCCCACGCGGGTCGTCTTCGTCACCGCCTACGACGAATTCGCCGTCACCGCCTTTGAGGCCGAAGCGCTGGACTACGTGCTGAAGCCGGTGAAGCAAGAGCGCCTGGCACGAACCGTCCATAGATTGCACCGCTCACTGGAGCAGCAGGTCGCGGAATCAGACACCGATGCGCGCCTGCTGGCCGCGCTGCAGCGGCTCGCGCCGGTTGCATCGCAAGCCGCCGAGCGCCTGCGCTGGGTGCGCGCCAACAGCGGCGAGATCACCCACCAGGTAGCGGTGGAGGACGTGCTGTTCTTCCGCGCCGACGACAAGTACACCTGTGTGCAGACGGCCGACGCCGAGCACCTGATCCGCACGCCCATCGCCGAGCTGGTGGCGCAACTCGACCCGCAGCAGTTCGTGCAGGTGCACCGCTCGACGGTGGTCAACCTCGCGTTCCTGGCCGGCACGCGGCGCGACGAAGCCAGCCGGTTGTTCCTGCGCATCAAGGGCCACCCGCACGAGCTGCCGGTCAGCCGCGCCTACGTGCATCTCTTCAAGGCGATGTAGGCGCACGCGGCGACGTTCAGGAACAGGTCCGAAAACGGCGAGTCATCGTCCACCCGCAGCCGACAATGCGGCGCATGGAACTCGATGCCGATGCCGCCTACCGGGTGCTGAAAGCGCGTGACGCGCGCTTCGACGGCCGCCTGTTCGTCGGGGTCACGTCGACGGGCGTCTACTGCCGCCCGATCTGCCGCGTGCGCACGCCCAAGCGCGAGAACTGCCGCTTCTTCGGTACCCGCGCACGGGCTGAGGCCGCGGCGTTCAGGCCTTGCCTGAAGTGCCGGCCGGAGATCGCGCCCGGGCTGTCGATGATGGATTCGTCGCTGGCGCTGGCCGACACCGCGGCGCGCTGGATGGACCACGCGGTGCACGCCGGCGAGCGCGTCGCGGTGCCGCGCATTGCCGAGCGCTTGGGCGTCACCGACCGCCACCTGCGCCGTATCTTCAGCGCCGCGCAGGGTGTGTCGCCGTTGGCCTACCTGACGACGCAGCGGCTGCTGCTGGCCAAGCAGCTGCTGACCGACACCGCCATGCCCGTCACGCAGGTGGCGTTGGCCAGCGGCTTCGACAGCCTGCGCCGCTTCAACGCCGCGTTCGTCGAACACTACCGGCTCAACCCAAGCCAGTTGCGGCGCGAGCGCGGCGAGAACAGCGCAAACGACGCCCCGTTGAAACTGGCCTACCGGCCGCCCTACGATGTCGAGTCGATGCTCGGCTTCTTGGCGCGCCGGGCGTTGCCAGGTGTCGAAGTGGTCGATCTGCCGACGAACACGCTGCGCCGCACCGTCGTGTTGCTGCACCGCGGCCAGCCGCTGGCTGGCTGGGTGTCGGTGCGCTTCTTACCCGGACGCAACGAGGCGCATGTGCACACCGCGCCGCAACTGGCGCCGGTGCTGGGTGCGCTGATGCAGCGGATGCGGCAAACCTTCGATCTGGACGCCGACCCGGCGCGCATCGACCCGGTGATGGCGCTGCTGCCGGTGCCGCCACGCGCCGGTCTGCGGCTGCCGGGCAGCACGTGCGGCTTCGAGGCCGCGGTGCGGGTGGTGCTCGGCCAACAGGTCACGGTGGCCGCGGCGCGCACGCTGGTCAAGCGACTGGTCGAGCGCTTCGGCACGCCGATCGAAACGCCCTTCGCGGACCTGTTTCGGTGCTTCCCCGACGCCGCGACGCTGGCCGCTGCCGACGCGGACGTCATCGGCAAGCTCGGCATCGTTCGCCAGCGCGTTCGCGCGCTGCAATCTCTGGCCACTGAAGTGGCTGAAGGTCGCATCGAGTTGCACCGCGGCGCGGCGCTCGGGCCCACGCTCGACGCGCTGCGCGCCTTGCCCGGCATCGGCGAATGGACCGCGCAGGTGATCGCGATGCGCGCGCTGGCCTGGCCTGATGCCTGGCCCACCACCGACATCGGTTTGATGAACGCGCTGGGCACGCGCGACGCCCGGCTCGTCGCTGCTCAAGCCGAAACCTGGCGGCCGTGGCGGGCCTATGCCGTGATGCGCCTGTGGCACCACCTGGAGACCGGAACATGAAACTCTCTGACACCCCCACCGCGCTCGTCGCGCAGTGCCGCATCGAGAGCCCGCTGGGCCCGCTGACTTTGGCTGCCACCGAGCACGGGCTGGCCGCGGCGTGGTTCGATGCGCAGAAGCACCACCCGGGCGAGATGGACCTGCCCGAGTTGCCGGAACACCCGCATCTGGCGCTGGCAGCCGACGAGTTCGCCGCGTACTTTGGCCATGCGCAGACAGCGTTCAGCGTGCCGCTGGACCCGCAAGGCTCGCCCTTCCAGCAGGGCGTGTGGCGGCTGCTGCTGACGATCGCGCCGGGCCGGCTGGCGACCTACGGCCAACTGGCGCGCCAGCTCGGCCGGGCCGATGGCGCACGCGCGGTCGGCAGCGCCGTTGGGCGCAACCCGATCGCGATCATCGTGCCCTGCCACCGCGTGGTCGGGCATGACGGTGCACTGACCGGTTATGCCGCCGGGCTGCCGCGCAAGGAGTTTCTGCTGCGGCACGAGGGCGTGCTGCAGATCAGGGCGCCGATGAAGACGCAGACCCAGGCCGCCTCGTTGTGACTGGCGGCGATCTGACCCGGCTGGTCGCGCTCAGCGCCCTGTGGGGCGGCTCTTTCCTGTTCATGCGGCTGGCGGTGCCCGAGTTCGGGCCGGCCGCCTTAGTCTTCGTACGCGTGGCCGGCGCGGCAGCGCTGCTGATGCCGTGGCTGCTGTGGCGCGGCGAAGCGGCGGCCTTGCGTGCGCACTGGAAGCCGATTGCACTCGTCGGCCTCGTCAACACGGCGGTGCCGTTCACGCTGTTCGCGGTGGCGGCGCTGGCGCTCGGCGCCGGGTTGATGGCGGTGTTCAACAGCACCGCGCCGTTGTGGACGGCGCTGATCGCATGGGCGTGGCTCGGTCAACGGCCGGGCCTGTGGCCTGCGGTCGGGCTGGGGCTGGGACTGGCGGGCGTGACCGGGCTGAGCTGGGACAAGGCGCAGCTGCAAAGCGGCGGGCTGCCGATCAGCCCAGCGCTCGGCATCGCCGCCTGCCTGGCCGCGAGCGTGTTGTACGGCCTGGCCGCCAACCTGGCCAAGCGCCGCCTGGTCGGGGTGCCCCCGTTGGCGGTGGCGGCAGGCAGCCAGGTCGCATCCGCGTTGTTGATGGCCGTGCCGGCGCTGTGGTTCTGGCCGGCGTCGGTCCCCAGCGCCACCGGCTGGGCCAGCGCCGCGGTGCTGGCGCTGGCCTGCACCGGGCTGGCCTACGCGCTGTACTTCAGGCTGATCGCCGATGTCGGCGCGACCAAGGCGGTGTCGGTGACCTTCCTCATCCCGGCCTTCGCAATGGCATGGGGGGCGCTGGTCCTCGGCGAGGTGCCGACCCCTGCGATGCTGATGGGCTGCACGGTGATCCTGCTCGGCACCGCGCTGTCGACCGGGCTGCTGCGGCCCGGTTCCTGGCTTCAGCGAAAGCGGCTCTGAGGCACCACGCGCAGTTCACCCGGCAACGCGCCGATGTAGTCGGCCATGACCTTGAGTTCCTTGCGCGAGAACGGCTTGACCTGCGCGCTCATGATGCCGTTGGCCCGGCCGACCTGCGGGTTCTTCTCGGTGCCGTAGGCGCGCAGCGTGGCATACAGGTAGTCGGCGTTCTGGCCGGCGATCTTCGGGTAGGCGGGGGCGATCGGCTTGCTGAAGTTCACGCCGTGGCACGACACGCAGGCACCCTTGGTCAGCAGCGCCGCCACTTCGGCGTTGGGCGCGGCCGCCGGCTGCTCGGACACCGGCTTGACCATCGAGGCGCCGTCCTGCTCGTAGAAGGCGGCCAGGTTGGCCATCTCGGCGTCGCTCAGCTCGGAAGCGATGCCACGCATGGTGGGGTGTTTGCGCTCGCCCTTCTTGTAGGCATTGAGCGACGCGACGATGAAAGCCGCGTTCTGGCCGGAGATCTTCGGAACCTTGTAGACCTCGGGGAAGCTGGCCTGGTAGCCGTGGATGCCGTGGCAGCCGATGCACGTCGCGGCGCGCTGCTGGCCGGCAGCGATGTCGGCTGTCTGGGCCTGGGCCGGCATGAAGAAGGTTGTGGCCAGAGCCAGCAGAAGGGTGTTCGCGGTGGTCATTTCGTAGAGGGCGTGTCGAGGTGGAAAACGCGGCGGCCAACCTGTGAATTATAGGGTGCCCCCTATACTGGAATGCACCCTCAGCCACCCCAAACCTCTATGGCGCAGCCCTGCGGCGGCGCCTTTCTTCACGATGAAATTCCAGGGCTCCGAGAACTACATCGCCACCGACGACCTGATGCTGGCCGTCAACGCCGCGCTCACCCTCAAGCGGCCGCTGCTCGTGAAGGGCGAGCCGGGCACCGGCAAGACGATGCTGGCCGAAGAGGTCGCCACCGCGCTCGGCATGCCGCTGATGCAGTGGCACATCAAGAGCACCACGAAGGCGCAGCAAGGCCTGTACGAGTACGACGCGGTGAGCCGGCTGCGCGACAGCCAGCTCTCGGGCCCGGAAGAGGTGGCGCGGGTGCGCGACATCCGCAACTACATCATTCGCGGCGTGCTGTGGCAGGCCTTCACGGCCGAGCAACCGGTGGTGCTGCTGATCGACGAGATCGACAAGGCCGACATCGAATTTCCGAACGACCTGCTGCGCGAGATCGACCGGATGGAGTTCTACGTCTACGAGACGCGTGAACTGGTCAAGGCAGTGCATCGCCCACTGGTCTTCATCACCAGCAACAACGAGAAGGATCTGCCGGACGCGTTCCTGCGCCGCTGCTTCTTTCACTACATCAAGTTCCCCGATGCCGACACGATGCAGCGCATCGTCGACGTGCATTTCCCCGGGCTGAAGAAGCAGTTGTTGTCGGCCGCGATGAAGGTGTTCTTCGACATCCGCAACCTGCCGGGGTTGAAGAAGAAGCCGAGTACCAGCGAGCTGCTCGACTGGCTCAAGCTGCTGGTGGCGGAAGACATTCCGCTCGAAGCGCTGCAAAGCAGGGACGACCGCGTCGCCGTGCCGCCGCTGGTGGGTGCGCTGCTGAAGAACGAGCAGGACGTGACGCTGTTCGAGAAGCTCGTGTTCATGCAGAAGCACAACCGGTAGGTCCGCGTGGGCTGGCCCGAACCGGTGACGCTGACGGGGCCGCACGCGCGGCTCGAACCGCTGTCCGCTGCGCACCACGACGCGCTGTGCCAGGCCACGCGCGACGGCGAACTGTTCAAGCTCTGGTACACGAACGTTCCCTCGCCCGAGGCCATGGCTGTCGAGATCGAGCGCCGCCTGAAGCTGCAAGCAGCGGGCTCGATGCTGCCCTTCACCACGCTCGATGCGCGCGGCCGGGTGATCGGCATGACGACTTACATGAACATCGACGCCGTCAACCAGCGCGTCGAGATCGGCAGCACCTGGACGGCCGCTTCGATGCAGCGCTCGGCCTTCAACACGCAGTGCAAGCGGCTGTTGCTGGGGCACGCCTTCGAGACACTCGGCTGTATCGCCGTCGAGTTCCGCACCCACCGGCTCAACACCCGCAGCCGGCGCGCGATCGAACGCCTCGGCGCACAACTCGACGGCATGCTGCGCGCGCATGTGCTCGACCGCCAGAGCGCGGTGCGCGACACCGCGGTCTACAGCATCACGGCACCCGAGTGGCCGTCGGTGAAATCGCACCTGGATTGGCAGTTGATCAAGCCGCGCTGAGAACGGCGCTTCCAACAAGACAAGCACGCATATGGCCAAGAAGAAGACCTTTACCGCCCTGGACCTGTGGCGGGTGCAGCGCATCGCCGACCCGAGCCTGTCCCCGGATGGCGCACAGGTGGTCGCGGCCGTCAGCTCGTACTCGATGGCGGACAACAAGTCTTCGGCTGCGCTGTGGCTGCTGTCCACGCTGGGCGGCACGCCTCGGCAGCTGACGACCGGCGGCGAGAAGGACGGCCACCCGCAGTGGAGCCCGCGCGGCGACCTGATCGCCTTCACCGCCAAGCGCGAACAACAAGGCGCGAAGGACGACGAGTCGCAGCTCTACCTGATCGCGCCCGACGGCGGCGAAGCGCGGCGCGCGGCGACCGTGGCCACCGGGGTCGAGGGCTTTCGCTGGTTGCCCGACGGCAGACGGCTGGCTTTCATCTCCTGGGTGCGCCCGGGGCTGAGAGGCAGCGCCGCACAGGCCAAGGCGCACAAGGAATTCAAGTTGCGCAAGGAGACCGGCTACGTCACCTCGCAAGCGCAGTACCGCTTCTGGGACCACAACCTGCCGATGGAGCGGGTCGCACGGCTGCATCTGCTTGAACTCGGCGGCAAGGGCACCGGCAACAACCCCGGCAAGGTCCGTGACCTGTTCGAAGGCACCGACTACGAGCTGACGCGCGCCGACCCCGATGCGAATGACTTCGATGTGTCACCTGACGGCAAACGCATCGTCTTCGCTTTCGACCCGGCCCAGGAAAAGCGCAGCGACGGCCGCTTCGCGCTGGCCGAGATCGAGCTGAAGAGCGGGCGCTTCAAGGTCGTCGCGCAGCAAGACGAGTGGGACTTCAGTGCGCCACGCTACAGCCCGGACGGCGCGCGCATCGCCTTCCTGGCCAGCCACCAGGGCAAGAAGCACACGATGCCATCGCTGATGGCGATCTGGCAGCGCGCAGCCGGTACCTGGGAGCTGGTCAGCGCCGAGTGGGACCGCGAAGCAACCGCCCCGCTGCAATGGGCCGAAGACGGCGGCGCATTGCTGTTCACGGCGGAAGACCGGGGCCGCAAACACCTGTGGCGCTTCGACCTGACCACGCGCCAGGCGGCGGTGGTGGTGGCCGGCGGCCATGTCGCCAGTTTCGACAGCGCGGCGGGCACGCTGGTCACGCTGGCCGACACGGCCAGCAACCCGGCGCGGCTGTTCGCGCACCGCGCCGATGGCTCGGCAGCCCGCCGCATCGAAACCTTCAACGACGCGTTGCTCGCCCCGTTCGCCTTCGGCGCGGTCGAGGAGATGTGGGTCACCGGCGCCTTGGGCGACCAGGTCCAGGTCTGGCTGACCTACCCGCCGGGCATGGACCCGAAGAGCGCAAAGAAGAAGACGCCGCTGTTGCAGAACATCCACGGCGGCCCCCACACCGCGCCCGGCGACAACTGGCACTACCGCTGGAATACACAGGTCTTCGCCGCGCAGGGCTACGTGGTCGCGGGGGTCAACTACCACGGCAGCAGCAGCTTCGGGAATGCCTTCCTCGACAGCATCACGCAACGCTGGGGCGAGCTGGAGACGGTCGACGTCGAGGCCGCCACCAACGCGCTGTTGAAGAAGCCCTGGGCCGACAAGCGGCGGGTGTTCGCCTCCGGCGGCAGCTACGGCGGCTTCATGGTGGCGTGGCTGAACGGCCACCTGAAACCGGGGCGTTATGCCGCCTACATCTGCCACGCCGGGTGTTTCGACTGGGTCGGCATGTTCGCCGACGACGCCTACCACTGGCACCCCAAGGAGCTGGGCGCCTGGTACTGGGACGACATGGCCAAGGTGCATGCGCAGAGCCCGCATGCCTTCGCCAAACACTTCGCCACGCCGACGCTGGTGATCCACGGCGCACTCGACTACCGCGTGCCCGACGCGCAGGGGCTCGCCTACTACAACACCCTCAAGGCACGGGGTGTGGATGCGCGGCTGGTCTGGTTCCCCGATGAGAATCACTGGATCTTGAAGCCGCGCAACAGCAAGCTCTGGTACGACGAGTTCTTCGGCTGGCTGAAGCGGCACGACACCGGAGCACGATGATGTCCCCCACCGCTCGCAACACGCTCGTAACGATGGCTTTGTGGGCAGCCTGTGCGCTGCCCGCCGCGGCAGCGAGCACCACGCTGTACGACGCCAGCACCGGCGGCTTGCCCAGCGCTCAGGGCTGGACGGTGCTGGCCGCGGGCGCGCCAGCCGCGCAAGGCGTGGCCAGCGGGCTCTACAGCCTGGACACTACCGGCGCGGGTGTCGGGCTGTATGGCAACGGCCGTCTGTCCCCGGTTGCGCTGGACACCGCCATCGGCTTCGACCTCAGCTTCTCGCTGCGCGTGCTGGGCGAGTCCCACACCAGCACCAACCGCGCCGGCTTCTCGTTTCTGATGCTCGGCAGCAACCCGACCCAGGGCCTCGAACTCGGGTTCTGGTCGGGCAACGTCTGGGCACAGGATTACGTGCCCGCCGACCCCGACCGCTTCGTACACGGCGCCGATGCCGCTTTCGACACCACCGCAGCGTTGCAGACCTACACCCTGGCCGTGCGCAACCAGCAATTCACGTTCAGCGCGGGCGCCACGCTGCTGCTGTCGGGCAGCCTGCGTAACTACACCAACGAAGGTGCGCCGTACACGACGCCGAACTTCCTGTTCTTCGGCGACAACACGACCCGTGGCGCGGCCTCGGTGCAGATCGGCCAGATGACGATCACGCCGGTGCCCGAGCCGGCCGCGTCAGCGCTGCTGCTCGTCGGCCTGGCCGTGCTGGCGTGGCGCGTGCCGCGCCCGCGCCGCGGCAGCTGACGACCCCCAGGCCCGGGCGGGGGGGGCGGGCGGTCACGTATACACTGGCCGTATATCCTCAACCCGCCACGAGCGAGGCGCCGATGGCCGACACCACCACCGTATTCCAGTCCGGCAACAGCCAGGCCGTGCGCCTGCCCAAGGAGTTCCGCTTCAAGAGCAAGACGGTGGAGATCTTCCGCCGCGGCGACGAGGTGGTGCTGCGCGAGAAGCCGCGCACCTTGGGTGACGTGCTGCGCAGCCTGCCGCCTGTCACACCCGAGATGGACGCCGAGATCCAGGCGATCTTCGCGGCCGGCCGCGACAAGCGCCTGCCCGACGAGCGCAACTGGGCTGCGCTGTGGGGCGAGGAGCCTGCCGGCAAACCGCCCCTGCGCGCACCCGCCAAGAAGCGCCGGCCGCCGGCTGCACGCTAAGCGGCGATGCGTTTTCTGCTCGACACCGACACCCTTAGCTTCATCGCCCGGGATGCCAGCCCCGCGCTGATGCAGCGCGTAGGCGCCATCGCCCAAGCCGATCTGGGGATCTCCGTCGTGACCCGAGGCGAGGCCGAGTTCGGCCTCGCTGCCCGACCGCCCAAGCGCGCGACGCTCAACCGCATGCGGGCTTTGATGGACACACTCCCCACCCTGGCGCTGGCCGCCGACGCCATCGCGCACTACGTGGCGCTGCGGCGCAAGCTCGAGGCCGGTGGCACCCCGATCGGCGCCAACGACATGTGGATTGCGGCGCATGCGCTGAGCCAGGGAATGACGCTGGTGACGAACAACGAACGCGAGTTCCGCCGGGTACCGGGGCTCCAGATCGAGAACTGGCTGCGCTGACCCCAGCGATGGAGCCCACATGCTGATCGACTTCTTCTACACCCTGCGCGCCGCCAAGCTGAAGGTCTCGGTGCGCGAGTACCTCACGTTGCTCGAAGCCATCAAGGCCGGTGTGATCGACGGCGATGGCGGGCCTTCGGTCGACAAGTTTTACTACCTCGCCCGCACCGCGCTGATCAAGGACGAGGTCCACTACGACAAGTTCGACCGCGCCTTCGCGGCCTACTTCAAGGGCGTCGAACTGCTCACCGACTTCACGCAGGAAGTGCCGCTGGACTGGCTGCGCAAGACCCTCGAACTCGAACTCAGCCCCGAGGAGAAGGCGGCGATCGAGAAGATGGGTTGGGACGAGTTGATGGAGACGCTGAAGAAGCGCTTCGAGGAACAGAAAGAGCGCCACGAGGGCGGCAACAGGATGATCGGCACCGGCGGCACCAGCCCCTTCGGTGCCTACGGCTACAACCCGCAGGGTATCCGCATCGGCCAAGCGAGCGGGCGCAACAAGAGCGCGGTGAAGGTCTGGGACCAGCGCGCCTACAAGGATTACGACGACACCAAGGAACTCGGCACCCGCAACATCAAGGTGGCGTTGCGCCGGCTGCGCCGTTTTGCGCGCGAAGGCGCGGCCGAGGAACTCGACCTCGACGACACCATCCACAGCACCGCGGCGAATGCCGGGCTGCTCGACATCAGAATGGTCCCCGAACGCCACAACAAGGTGAAAGTGCTGTTGCTGATGGACGTCGGCGGCACGATGGACGAACACATTCACCGCGTCGAGGAACTTTTCTCGGCAGCCAAGTCCGAGTTCAAGCACCTCGAATTTCTCTACTTCCACAACTGCGTTTATGACTTCATGTGGAAGAACAACCGCCGCCGCTTCAGCGAAAAGTTCGCCACCTGGGACGTGATCCGCAAGTTCAACAAGGACTGGAAACTGATCTTCGTCGGCGACGCCACGATGAGCCCTTACGAAATCATCCAACCCGGTGGCAGCGTCGAATACAACAATGAAGAGCCCGGCGCCGAATGGTTGCAACGCCTGACCAACGCCTTCCCCAAATTTGCCTGGATCAACCCCGAGCCGCAGGGCGTATGGCAGTACCGGCAAAGCATTTCCGTCGTCCAGCAGCTGATGAAGCAGCGCATGTTTCCGCTCACCCTGGCCGGGCTGGACTCGGCGATGCGCCTGCTCACCAAATGACCTTCCGCGCGGCGGTTGCCGCCGCGCGTCGCGGGTCTTCGGCGCTTGCCGCCGTGCTCTGCCTGGCCTCGGCGATGCTGAGCGGCTGCTCGATGTTTCCGAAGACGGCCGGCACCGCCCCTGGGCCGGCTGCGGCTGCGGCTGCTGCGTCCGCACCTGCATTGCCATCCGCCGTGCGCGTGGAAATCGACGCGCCGGGTAACCTCAAGGCGTTGCTAGAACGCCACCTCGACCTGGTCCGCCTGGGCCGCATCGACCGTGCGGATGTCGACGAGAGCGAGTGGTCGCGGTTGATCGACGCCACCCCCGCGCAGGTACGCGACCTGTTGCAGACCGAGGGCTACTTCAAGCCCACCGTCGGCATGGAGCGCGAACGCGACAGCGTGCGTCTGTCGGTCGACCCGGGCCAGCGCGCGCGCATCGGCAGGGTCACCTTCGAGGCCCAGGGCGCGTTGCAGGAGGACGCCGAACGCGGCGACAGCTACGCCGCCGGCACGCGGGCCGCGCTGCGCAGCACGTGGGGGCTGCCGGCGGGCGCCGACTTCACCAACGCCGAATGGAGCAGCGCCAAGGCCAACGCCTTGGCGCGGCTGCGCGCGGCCGGCTATGCCACCGCCAGCTGGGTCGGCACCGGTGCCGAGCTCGACCCTGCCACACAGGAGGTACGGCTGTTCGTCGTGGCCGACAGCGGTCCGCTGTTCCGCATGGGCGACTTGTTGGTCGAAGGCCTGGTCAGCCAGGACGGCGAGACCGTGCGCAACCTGGCCAACACGCGGCGCGGCGCCCCCGCCACCGAATCGTTGCTGCTCGACTTCCAGGACCGGTTGCAGAAGTCGGGCCTGTTCGAAGCCATCAGCGTCACGCTCGACCCCGACCCCGAGAAAGCCGCATCGGCGCCCGTGCTGGTACGGCTGCGCGAGGCGCCGTTGCAGGTCTGGACTTTCGGCCTCGGCATCAGCAACAACGCCGGGCCGCGGGCATCGGTCGAACATGTCTGGCGGCGGGTGTTCGGGTACGCCGCGACCTCGCGCAACAAGCTCGAATGGGGCCAGAAGCGCCAGGCCTGGGAGGGCGAAGTGAGTGGCATGGTCGGCCCGGGCCTGTACCGCAACCTGGTCGGCGGCGCGATCGAGAATCTCGAGACCGACTCCGACACCGTGCTGTCGCAGCGCCTGCGCATCGGCCGCGCACAGGACACACCGCGGCTGGAGCGGCTGTTCTTCGCCGAGGCCGAACGTTCGGTGCGCACGCCGGCCAACGGCGACCGCGCGACAACGCTCGCGCTGTCCGGCAACTTCCACGGCGGCTGGCGCGACCTGGACAGCGTGATCCTGCCAACCCAGGGCGCCACGCTCGCCGTCCAGGTCGGCCTGGGGCAGTCACGCAGCACCGCCGCCGAGAGCGGGCCGTTCTCGCGCACCTATGGGCGGCTGGTCGGCTACCGGCCGCTGGGTGCTTCCTGGTACGGCCAGGCGCGCATCGAACTGGGCCGCTTGTTCGCCAAGAGCACGGTGACGGCGCCTGATTCGCAGCTCTTCCGCGCCGGCGGCGACGAATCGGTGCGCGGCTACAGCTACCGCAGCCTGGGGCCCCTCGTCGACGGCTCGGTCGGTGGCGGCCGGGTGCTCATGACGGGCAGTCTGGAGGTCGGGCGCCCGATCAGCCGTGACCTGCCTTCTGTCTGGGGTGCGGCCTTCATCGACGCCGGCAATGCCGCCGACAGCATGCGCAACCTCGACGCGGTCGTCGGTTACGGTCTCGGTGTGCGCTGGCGCAGTCCGGTCGGCCCGCTGCGGCTGGACTACGCGTGGGCGCACGAAACCAAGAAGGGCCGGCTGCACTTCAGCGTCGGCATTGCGTTCTGAGCGCGCCGTGATGGACCAGCCCGCGTCGACGCCCGAACCCCCAGCCACGCCGGCAACCGACGCTGCCGTGGTGCGTGCGCGGCCGTGGGCCACCTTGGGGCGGCTGCTGGTGCCGCTGGCCATCGTGCTCGGGCTACTGGTGCTGCTGGTGGGGGGGATTGCCTTTGCAGTGCGCTGGGTGCTGTTCACCGAACCTGGCACGCAGTGGGTGCTGGGCCGCGTGCCCTACATCGAGTCGAAGGGTGTCAAGGGTGCGCTGTTCGGTGCCAATTGGCAAGCCGAGCGGCTGAAGTTCAGCTGGGCCGGCGGCAAGTCCTCCCTGCTGCTCGAAGACGTCTCGGCCGAAGGTTTCAGCTGGTCGTGGCAGCCGGTCGCCGCCACGTGGCTCGGCCTGGACGGGCAACGCATGACCGTGCGCAAGGCAACGTGGGCCAGCGGCCCGCCTTCGGCCACGCCGTTTAAGCTGCCGGGCAGCCTGGCGCTGCCGATCCAGCTGCAGCTCAAGGAAGTACGGGTCACCGAACTGCGCGTCGACCAGCTCGAACCGTTCCGCGACGTCGCCCTCGATGGCGTGATGCTGGACAACCGCGCGGGTGCCGCACACGCCGTGACGGCCCTGCGCGGGCGCTGGCAGGGTTATGCCCTCGAAGGCGCAGCGCAGGTGGGCCACGCCGCACCACTGACGCTGCTGGCGCGGCTCAACGTCACCCCCGCCGAGGCGCCAGCGTCGGCCAACGACAGCCGTGTGCGCTGGGCCATGGTGATGCGCGCCGCAGGCCCGCTGGCGGCCTTTACGCTCGATGCGACGCTGCGCGGCGCACCCAAGCGGGGCCGCCCGCCGCCGGCCATCGACCTGCGCGCGGAGGTGCGGCCCGAGCAAGCCTGGCCATTGGGCACGCTGAACGCGCGCACCGACGAGCTCGATCTCGCCGAGCTGCACCCGGCAGCGCCACAGACGCGGTTGTCGGGGACCGCCGAAGCCGTCACGCGCGGCACCAACCAGCCGCTGTCGGCGGCGGTGAAGCTGGCCAACGCCACACCGGGCCGCTGGAACGAACGCCGGCTGCCTGTCGCACGTGCCGAGTTGTTGTTCACCGGCAGCCTGACCCAGCGCGACCGGATCGAGGTGCCGCGCTTCGAGATCCAGCTCGCCGACGCCACGCGCGCCGCCGGCATCGTGCGCGGCAAGGCGCTGTGGGCATCGCACAGTCTGGTCGTCGAAGGCCAACTCGAAAACCTCAGCCCACAACGGCTCGATGGCCGCGCCGCGGCGATGAGCCTGTCGGGGCCGCTGACGGTCACGGTGGCCGGCCTGCGGTCGCCCGACCCCGCCGCCACGACCACCGCACCGGCGTGGCGCGTGGACGCGCAGCTCGCACTGGAAGGGCGCTTCGACCGCCGCCCGCAGGCGGTGACTTTGCAGCTTGCCGGCCAAGCCGATGCGCTGGGGGTGTCGATCGAGCGTGCCCGTGCCACGTCGGGCGGCGCCACGGCCGAAGCTGCCGCCACGCTGAAGCGCCAGCCGCGCGGGGAGTGGTCGCTGGTGACGGCAGGCACGCTGGTTGACTTCGACCCCGTGCCGTGGTTTCCCGGCGATGCCGGCGGCGCCTGGCGGCAGGGGCCGCACCGGTTGTCCGGCAGCTGGCAGTTCGACGCGCGGCTGCCGGCCGGTGCGCAGAACCTCGCACTGCTGGCGTTGCTGCCGCGCATGGCCGGCAACGGCACGCTGCGCTTCAGCGAATCGGTGCTGGCCGGCGTGTCGTTGCAGGCCGAGGTGGCCCTTGGCTACAAACCGGCCGCGGCGTCGGTCGCCGCCGCCGGCACGCTGGATGCCGACCTGCGCCTCGGCGGCAACCGGCTCGTGCTCGAAGGCCGTGGCGACCCCGCCAGCAATGGCCGGACCGACCGCCTGCGCGCTGAACTGAGCGCTGAGAACCTGGGCACGCTGGCGCCGATGGCACGGCTGAACCCGGCGCTTGCCGATTGGCTGCCGCGACAAGGCAGCGCCGTCGGTACCGCAACGGCGGCTGGCCGTTGGCCCGATTTGCGCAGCGAAGGCCAGCTCAAGTTGCGGCAACTGCTGGTCGGCTCCCTTGGCGTGGCCCGCGGCAGCGCCGACTGGAAGCTGGACACCGGCGGCGGCCAGCCGCTGGCCTTGCAGCTCGATTTGACCGACCTGCGCTGGGGCGTGGCACCGCGCCAACAGCGCGTGCAAAGCTTGCACGGCGAAGTGAGGGGCACGATGGCCGATCACCGCATCGAAGTCACCGCTACGAGCCCGGCGGCTCCGCCCGCCGCCACCGGCCGCTTTCTCGGCTTGCAGACGCAGGCCGGCACGCGCGCTTCACTGCTGGCGCAGGGCGCGTGGACGCGTGAAGCGGGCGGCGGCGGGCGCTGGATGGCGCGGGTCGAGCGGCTGTTGCTCGGGGCATGGGATGGCCGGGAAACCGCACTGACGGCGCCGGGGCCGGCCGCGGCGGCCGCTTCGGCAGCGCCCATCGCTGCCTCGACCGCGCCGATGCCGCTGGCGTGGGTCGACGCCCGCGACCTGCGCGCCGAGCTGCGCTTCAACCCGGAAGGCGACCTGACGCTCGTCACCGCCGAGCCCGGCCGGGTGCGCCTGGCCGACACCGCCACGCTGCGCTGGGACGCGGTGCGGCTGGACTTCAGCACCGCCGAGCCGCGCATCGAGCTGCGTGCCGATGTCGAGCCCTTTGCCGTGGCGCCGCTGCTGGCCCGGCTGCAGCCGGGCATGGGTTGGTCGGGCGACCTGAAGCTCGGCGCCCGCATCGTGGTCAACGCCGCCGAGCGCATGCAGGTTGAAGCGACCTTCTCCCGCCAGGACGGTGACCTGCACGCGGCCAGCGGCGACGGCCTGCTGCTGCTGGGGTTGACCGACCTGCGCGGTGCATTGACCGCCCGCGACGGCACCTGGGCCTTCGAGTTCGACGCCGCCGGCCGCAGCCTGGGCGCGGTGCGCGGCAGCCTGCGCGCACGGACCGCACCCGAGCGGCGCTGGCCCGACAACGACGCGCCGGTCGACGGCAGCCTGAAGCTGCGGGTCGCCGACATCGGCATCTGGAACAACTTCCTGCCGGTCGGCTGGCGGCTGGCCGGCGAGTTGGCTGCCGAGGCCGGCATCAGCGGGCGCTTCGGCGAACCCAAGTACACCGGGCAGGTCAGCGGGCAGAAGTTGTCGGTGCGCAACCTGCTGCAAGGCGTCAACGTCACCGACGGCGACGTGGCCGTGCGGCTCGACGGCGACAGCGCACGTATCGAGCGCTTCACGCTGCGGGGCGGTGAAGGCACGCTGTCGCTGACGGGCGGGGCCGACTTCACCGCGGGCCAGGCGCGGGTGAGCGCGGTGGCGCAGCGCTTTCGCGTGCTCGGCCGGGTCGACCGGCAGCTCACCGTCAGCGGCCAGGCCGAGATGGTGGTCGGCGAAGAATCGCTCAAGGTCAACGGCCGCGTCGTTGCCGACGAAGGCTTCTTCGACATCACGCGCTCCGACGCGCCGTCCCTCGACAGCGACGTCAGCGTGCGCAGTGCCGAGCCACAGCCGACTGAAGCGGACGCAGCCGCGCAGCCGCGCGCCAGACGCGACGTGCAGGTCGCGCTAGTCCTGGATATGGGCAACAACCTGCGACTCCGCGGACGCGGCCTGGACGCGGGGCTGCGCGGCCAGTTACGGGTGACCACGCCCGGTGGCCGGCTGGCTGTCAACGGCACCATCACCACCGACGGCGGCACCTACGCGGCCTATGCGCAGAAACTGGAAATCGAACGCGGCCTGGTGGCCTTCAGCGGCACGCTCGGCAACCCACGCCTGGACGTGCTGGCGCTGCGCCCGAACATCGACATGCGCGTCGGCCTGGCGATCACCGGCAACCTGCTGACACCGCGCGTGCGCCTCTTCAGCGAACCCGAAATGAGCGACAGCGAGAAGATGAGCTGGCTTCTGCTGGGGCGCGCCAGCGACGGCCTGGGCCGCAACGACACGGCGCTGATTCAGCGCGCCGCCCTGGCCCTGCTGGCCGGCGAAGGCGAAGCACCCACCGAAACGCTGCTGAAGAACCTGGGTATCGACGACCTGTCGCTTCGCCAGGCCGATGGCGACGCCCGCGAGACCGTCATCACCCTCGGCAAGCAACTGTCGCGGCGCTGGTACCTGGGCTATGAGCGCGGCGTCAATGCCACCACCGGCACCTGGCAGTTGATCTACCGCATCGCCCAGCGCTTCACGCTGCGCGCGCAGTCGGGGCTGGAGAACTCGCTCGACGCGATCTGGGTCTGGCGCGTCGGCGAAAGCCCGGAGCCCACCGAACCCGCGGACCAGCGCGTGAGAAAATCCGTTCCGCTCCGGCCGTAGTTCAACGGATAGAACGGGCGCCTCCTAAGCGCCAGATACAGGTTCGATTCCTGTCGGGCGGGCCAGGCTGCATGTCAGCCCGGCACCATGCCCCGGAGCCGTTCACCCGGTCACAACGCCACCTTGCCGATGCCCGACCACCAGTGCGACCGGGTCGTCTCCAGCCGCTGCCGGGCATTGAACTCGTCGAGCCGGCGCAGCTCGCGCATCACAGCCGGCGGAAAACCGCGCCGGCTGCCGCGGCGGTCGTGGATCAGGTCGTCCAGCGCCTGCCGGCTCAGTTCGGCATCGGGCCAACACCACGACAAGCGGTTGGCCACACGCGGGTAGTTGGCGCACAACTGCATTGGCCGCCGCCCGTGCGGCAGCTTGCGCAGCCACTGGCGGGTGGTGCCGGTCAGCGCCTCGTCGCTGTGGCGCGGCGCACGGCGCTGCTCGTGCCAGTGCGACTCGTCTTCGGTGCGCAGCGGTGCGGCGCGCAGGATCTCGAACATCATCGGCGGTGACCTCCTGCCGGTGTTTCGGCCGCAAGGGCCATGGACTGAAGCGCCGCGGCGCTAGGCGGTCGGCGCGCGCATCGCGCGGCTGAGCAGCACGACCGGAATCAGCCCGACGACGACGATCGCCAGCGACGGCAGCGCGGCTTCGGCCAGCCGTTCATCGCGGGCCAGGTTGTAGGCCACCACCGCCAGCGTGTCGCTGCCGAAGGGGCGCAGCACCAGCGTGGCCGGCAACTCCTTCATCACGTCGACGAAGACCAGCAGCCCGGCCGCCAGCGCCGAGCGCTTGAGCAGCGGCAGGTGCAACTCGAAGAACATCCGCCGCGAGCCGCCACCGAGCAGCCGCGCGGTCTCGTCGATGCTGGCCGGCACGCGCGCGTACCCGGCCTCCACCGACTGCATCGCCACGGCCGAGAAGCGCGACAGGTACGCGTAGACCAGCCCGAACAGCGTGCCGGTGAAAAGCGCCGCCACGCCCGCCTGTGGGAACTGCGCTTGCAGCCAGCCCACCGGCAGCAGGATGCCGACGGCGATGACGGCGCCCGGCACCGCGTAGCCGAGCGACAGCACCCGGGCCATCGGCCGCAGCGCACCGGCACCCGGCCGGCGCAGCGCGAAACCCAGCGCGAGCGCCAGCGCGGTCGCTGCCAGCGCCGCCAACCCGGCCAGACGGAAGCTGGCCCAGGCCCACTCGAAGAAGCGGGCCACCGGCAGGCCGAACTCGGCGCTCATGGCTTCCTGCGCGAGCAGGTAGACCAGCCAGGCCGCCGGCAGCACGAAGCCCAGCATCACCGGCACCGCGCACATCACGACCGCCATTACCGCTGCACCGCCGCCCAAGACCACGGGCCGCGCTTCCTCCGACGTGTGCCCGCTCACGCGCGAGGGGGCAAAGCGCAGCCGCTTCTGCGCCGCGCGTTCGGCCAGCAGCAGCGCCGTCACCACCACCAGCAGGATCGACGCGAGCTGTGCCGCGGCAATGCGGTCGTTCATGACCAACCAGGCGCGGTAGATTCCGGTGGAGAAAGTCGTCAGGCCGAAGTAGGCGCCGACGCCGTAGTCGGACAGCGTTTCCATCAGCGCCAGCGCCGCACCGGCTGCAACGGCTGGGCGCGCCATCGGCAACGCCACGCCGAGCACGCGGCGCGACAGCGGGGCGCCGAGCAGCCGGGCCGCTTCCATCAGACGCACCGCGCGTTCGCCGAGTGCAGCGCGCACGAGCAGGTAGACGTAGGGGTAAAGGCAAAGCACGAACAGCACCACCGCCGCCCACAAGCTGCGCACGTCAGGCCACAGCGCACCCTGCCAGCCGAACGCAGCGCGCAGTCCGCCTTGCACCGGGCCACTGAACTGCAGCGCGTCCGTCCACGCGTAGGCCAGCACGTAGGCCGGCATCGCCAGCGGCAGCAGCAGTGCCCATTCGAAGAAGCGCCGGCCGGGGAACTCGAACAGCGTCACCGCCGCCGCCAGCAAGGCACCGAGGCCGATGACGCCAACCGCCACACCTGCGGCCAGCAGCAAGGACTGCCCGGCGTAGCCCGGCAGGACGGTGGCGAACTGGTGGCGAAGCACGGCTACCGCGGCCGCGTCGATCGCCAACCAGGCGCCCAGAACGCCCAGCACCGGCAAGGCCAGCGCGGCGCACAGGGCCGTCAACGCCCAGCGCACGGCAGCGGTCTCACGACAACCCGCTCACGGCGTCGGCCCGGCACATTGGCGAGATGGGAATACGAACGATGCGCATTTGGATTCGCGAATTATCATCCGCGCATGTTTCTTGACGTCCGGCAGGCCAGCGTTCGGTACGCGCGTTCGACCACGGGGCGGGCCGCCGTCGATGGGGTTTCGCTGGGTTTGGCGGCGGGTCAGATCGGCGTGCTGATCGGCCCTTCGGGCTGCGGCAAGACCTCGCTGCTGCGCGCGGTGGCCGGGCTTGAACGGCTGGCCGGCGGCCAGGTGGCGATCGAGGGCGAAGTGCTCGGCGGCCCGGGCGTTCACATCGCTGCCGAGTTGCGCCGGGTCGGCATGGTGTTCCAGGACTACGCCCTGTTTCCGCATCTGAGTGTGGCCGACAACGTGGCTTTCGGCGTTGCCGCACTGCCGCGCGACCAGCGCCAGGCCCGCGTGCAACGCATGCTCGATCTGGTCGGCCTGGCGAATGCCGCCGACCGCGCGCCCCACCAGCTGTCGGGCGGGCAGCAACAGCGTGTGGCGCTGGCCCGGGCGCTGGCGCCGCAGCCACGGCTGTTGTTGCTGGACGAGCCCTTCTCCAGCCTGGACTTCGACCTGCGCGAGCGTCTGGCGCAAGAAGTACGCGTGATCCTCAAGGCCAGCCGCACGACGGCGCTGATGGTCACGCACGACCAGCTCGAAGCCTTCGCGGTCGGTGACGTGATCGGCGTGATGAACCAGGGCCGGCTCGAACAGTGGGCCGACGCGTACACGCTGTACCACCGCCCGGCCAGCCGCTTCGTGGCCGAGTTCATCGGCCACGGCGTCTTCGCGCCGGCCCAGGTGGTGGCCTGCGCCAACGGCCCCTGCGTGCAGACGCCACTGGGCGAGATCCACGACGTGGCCGGCGCGCCGCTGCCGGAAAACCTGGCCTGGGGCGATTGCGATGTCCTGCTGCGTGCCGACGACATCGTCCACGATGACGCCAGTCCGGTGCGGGCGCTGATCGAACGCAAGGCTTTTCGCGGCTCTGAGTTCCTGCTCACCCTCTCGCTGCCCGGCGGGCAGAAGCTGATGGCGCATGTGCCGTCGCACCACGACCACCAGGTCGGCGAGTGGATCGGCATCCGCGCCGAAGTCGACCACGTCGTGACCTTTCCTCGGCTGGCCGCGGCGCAATGAAAGTTAACGTGGTTCACCCCGACTGAAGGGTGCAACTTTCCCGTTTCTTCCAGCACTAAGCGGTAGGCCGGTCCTATACTGAATCGGAGCGCTCCAGCATCCATCGCTTTCCTCTGAAAGGCGCGTCGAACATGGGTTCCAAACTCAAGGTGGTCGGTCTTCTGGCCGTTGGCGTCGTCGCTGGCGCCCTGGCGAGCATGCAGGTCACCGCCGTGGCGCGCAATTCTGTTGCGCCGCTGCCGCTCGAGGAGTTGCAGCAGCTTGCCGCCGTCTTCGGCATGGTGAAGAGCGAATACGTCGAAGCCGTCGACGAGAAAAAGCTGATCTCCGACGCCATCGGCGGCATGGTCGCCGGGCTCGACCCGCATTCGCAGTACTTCGACAAGAAGAGCTTCAAGGAATTCCGCGAAGCAACCGGCGGCAAGTTCGTCGGCATCGGCATCGAGATGGGCATGGAAGACGGCTTGGTGCGCGTCGAAACCCCGATCGAAGGCTCGCCCGCCTTCCGCGCCGGCCTGAAACCCGGCGACCTGATCACCCGAATCGACGACACCCCGGTCAAGGGCCTGAGCGTTGACCAGGCCGTCAAGCGCATGCGCGGCGAGCCCAACACCAAGGTGTTGCTGACCGTCTTCCGCAAGGCCGAGAGCCGGACCTTCCCGGTGACGATCGTGCGCGAAGAGATCCGCATGCAGAGCGTGCGCGCCAAGATGATCGAGCCCGGCTACGGCTGGATCCGCGTCAGCCAGTTCCAGGACCGCACCGTCGACGACTTCGTCAAGAAGGCAGAAGAGCTCTACAAGCAGGATCCCAACCTGAAGGGCATGGTGCTCGACCTCCGCAACGATCCGGGTGGCCTGCTCGACGGAGCGGTGGCACTGTCGGCCGCTTTCCTGCCCAGCGACGTGGTCGTCGTCAGCACCAACGGCCAGATCGCCGATTCGCGCGCCACCTACCGCGCCAGCGCCGAGTACTACACCCGCCGCGGCGGCGCCGACCCACTCAAGCGGCTGCCGGCGGCACTGAAGACCGTGCCGCTGGTGGTGCTGGTCAACGAAGGCTCGGCCTCGGCCAGCGAGATCGTCGCCGGGGCGCTGCAAGACCACAAGCGCGCCACGATCATGGGCGCGCAGACCTTCGGCAAGGGCTCGGTGCAGACGATCCGCCCGCTGTCGGCCGAGACGGCGCTGAAGATCACCACCGCCCGCTACTACACCCCCAACGGCCGCGCCATCCAGGCCAAGGGCATCGTGCCCGACGTGTGGCTGGACGAAACCGCCGAAGGCAACGTCTTCGCCGCGCTACGTATGCGCGAGGCCGATCTCGACAAGCACCTGCAAGGCGTCGACGAAGCCAAGGACAACCCCGAAGCCAAGGCCCGCGAGAAGGCGCGCGAAGAAGCCCGCGTCAAGCTCGAAGAGCAGCAGGCCAAGAGCAAGGAGCCGGTCAAGCCGCTGCCGCAATTCGGTAGCGCCGAAGACTTCCCGCTGATCCAGGCGTTGAACCAGCTGCGCGGGCAGCCGGTGATTGCCAGCAAGACCGGCATCGAGCGCAAGGCCGAGTTGACGACCAAGTAGGGCAGCACTGCGCCACCGACACCAGGGCCCGCCATTCGGCGGGCCTTGTCACTTGCGCCGCACCTCAACCCCGGACCGCACTACCGCCCGGCTATCGACCGCATGACCGCATGACCGACGCTCAACTGCTGCGCTACTCGCGCCATGTGCTGCTCGACGAGATCGGCGTCGAAGGCCAGCAGCGGCTGCTGGCCAGGCACGCGCTCATCGTCGGCGCAGGAGGCCTCGGCTCGCCGGCTGCGCTGTACCTGGGCAGCGCCGGCGTCGGCCGCATCACCGTGGTCGACCACGACATCGTCGACGCCACCAACCTGCAGCGCCAGGTGGCGCACAACCTGTCGCGCATCGGGTTGCCGAAGGCGGAGTCGATCAAGGCCACCATCGCCGCGATCAACCCGGACGTACAGATTGATGCGCGCGTGCAGCGTGCCGACGCGCACCTGCTCGACGATCTGGTCCCGCAGGCCGACGTGGTGCTCGACTGCAGCGACAACTTCCGCACCCGACACGCTGTCAACGCGGCCTGTGTGACGCACCGCAAGCCGCTGGTTTCGGGGGCGGCGACCGGCTGGGACGCGCAGGTCTCGGTCTACGACATCCGGCAGGCGGACGCGCCCTGCTACGCCTGCCTGTTCCCGCCCGACATCGCCCACGAGGACGTGGCCTGCGCGACGATGGGCGTGTTCGCGCCGCTGGTCGGCATCGTCGGCAGCGTGCAGGCAGCGGAAGCGTTGAAGCTGCTGATCGGCACCGGCCAGAGCCTGGCCGGGCAACTGCTGATGCTGGACGCGCGGCGCATGGCCTGGGAGCGCATCGCGCTGGCGCGGCAGCCGCATTGCCCGGTGTGTGGCAAGTCAGAATCCGGCCCATGAACAACCCCAAGGCCCACAGCGCGCCGCCACTGACCGCGCGCAACTTCCCCACCGCCGAACAGGAAGCGCGCCTCGCCGAACCGCCGCCCGCCAGCCTGTACGACGGACCCGGCAGCGCCTACAAGCTGGCCTTCACCGACAACGACTTCCTGCTGCGCGAAGAGTTGCGGCCGGTGCGGGTGCAGCTTGAGCTGCTCAAGCCTGAGCTGATCCAGCGCGAACTGGGCATCGAATCAACGATCGTCGTCTTCGGCAGCGCGCGCATCCAGCCGCCCGAGCAGGCGCGGGCTGGCCTGCTGGCAGCGCAAGCCGACGCCGCTCGCGGCGCGGGCGGCGCGAGCGACCCGACGGTCCTGAAGCGCGCCGAGATGGCGCTGGCGATGAGCCACTACTACGACGAAGCGCGGCGCTTCGCCGCACTTGTCACCGAACGCAGCCGCGTGCACGCCACGCCGATCTACGTCGTCACCGGTGGCGGCCCCGGCATCATGGAAGCCGGCAACCGCGGCGCCTTCGAAGTCGGCGGCAAGAGCATCGGTTTGAACATCGTGCTGCCGCACGAGCAGGCGCCCAACCCGTACATCACGCCGGAGCTGTGTTTCCAGTTCCACTACTTCGCGATGCGAAAGATGCACTTCCTGATGCGCAGCATCGCGCTGGCCTGCTTCCCCGGCGGCTTCGGCACGCTGGACGAGATGTTCGAGGCGCTGACGCTGGTGCAGACCGGCAAGAGCCGCAAGCGCCCGATCCTGCTGTTCGGGCGTGCGTTCTGGGAAAAGCTGATCAATCTTGACCACCTCGTCGAGACCGGCATGATCAGCCCCGATGACGTGAACTTGATCCGTTATGTAGAGACCGCCGAAGAGGCCTGGGCCTGGCTGGCCACGCACTACGGCTTCGACCTGCCCGAGACGCAGGCCGGTGCGTTCTCGGAAGACGTCTGAACCGCGGCGAGCACATGAACACACAGATCAGCCTGATCGGCGCGCCGACCGACATCGGCGCCGGCGCCCGCGGCGCCAGCATGGGCCCCGAGGCGCTGCGCGTGGCCAACATCCAGAGCACGCTCGAAGGCCATGGCTTGAACGTCATCGACCGCGGCAATGTCGCCGGCCCGTCGAACCCGTGGCTGCCGCCGAGCGCGGGCTACCGCCACCTGCAGCAGGTCGTGGCCTGGAACCAGGCCGTGCACGACGCGATGTTTGCCGAGCTGCAACTGGGTCGGCTGCCGATCCTGCTGGGCGGCGACCACTGCCTGGGCATCGGCAGCATCAGCGCCGTCGCACGCCATTGCCGCGCGTCGGGCAAGAAACTGCGGGTGTTGTGGCTCGACGCACACGCCGACTTCAACACCAGCGTACTCACCCCCAGCGGCAACATCCATGGCATGCCGGTGGCCTGCCTGTGCGGCCATGGGCCGCAGGAGCTGATCGAGATCGGCGGCACGGTGCCCGCCATCAACCCCAAGTGGGTACGCCAGATCGGCATCCGCAGCGTCGACCCCGGCGAGAAGCGCTTTGTTCATGAAGCCGGCCTCGAAGTCTTCGACATGCGCTTCATCGACGAGATGGGCATGCGCCACACGATGGAGTTGGCGCTGGCGACGCTCGACGAGAACACCCACCTGCACGTCAGCTTCGACGTCGACTTCCTCGACCCGCCGATCGCCCCCGGCGTCGGTACGCTGGTGCCCGGCGGGCCGACCTACCGAGAAGCGCAGTTGTGCATGGAGATGATCGCCGACAGCGGCCGCCTGGCCAGCGTGGACGTGATGGAGCTGAACCCGGCGCTGGATGTGCGCAACCAGACCGCGCTGCTGGCGGTGGACCTGATCGAGAGTCTGTTCGGCAAGAGCACCTTGATGCGGAAGTGAGTCGCACCGCAGGTTGTGCTTTCGGGGGCTTGCTTGTCGGCGTTTGCGCGTCGCGACAGGCGGGCGGTGCCGGGCGGGTGGGCGAGATCGGACGGCCTCCGCTGCGCTACGGCTTCCTTGCGGTGCTGAGGCTCTTGGCCGCACGCCGTTTGATTGAGCAAAACGAGCGCAGCGAGAGCAGCGCGTTATGGCGTGTGGCCAAGAACCCGAGCAGTGCGCTCGGACCAAAACAGTCCCTGCGGACTGTTTTGTGCCTAGCGTACGCCCTGCCGCTTGCAAGCGGCAGGGGCGCAGGGGAGCCGTAGCGCAGCGAAGGCCGTCCACGCCCGAGCGCCTCAGCCCGCCCGCCCAAGCCCGCCTTTGCCGCGCCACCCCTCAAACACGCAAGAACCCAAGCCCCGACCCCGGTAACGAAAGACATGCGCAGCGCAATCAACACCCCCAGCCCATAACCAAGCGCGCCGCGCCGCCGTCAGCCCATGAAACCCAGGTTGCGCGTCGTGAAGTTGCGCAGGTTCGGCAGCACCGTGTTCAGCTCGGTGTCGCTGACACCGAACCAGCGCCCGAGCGTGGCGCCGAGCTGGTCGACCGAGATCGCCGGCAGCAACCGGCCCTGCCCCACGTCGTCCGGCCCGTTGTTGGCCACGGCCGGTGCGGTGCCGTAGAAGCGCCGCCCCTGCACCGCGCCGCCCATCACGAAGTGCATGCTGCCCCAGCCGTGGTCACTGCCGTCGCCGTTGGTCGTCAGGGTCCGGCCGAAGTCGCTGGCGCTGAAGGTGGTCACGAGGTCGGCCACGCCGAGTTCCGCCATCGCGGCCTGGAAGGCGGCCAGCGCCGCGCCGACCGTGCCGAGCAAAGCCGGGTGGTCGGTGAGCAGGCTGTCGTGGTTGTCGAAGCCGCCCATCGAGACGAAGAACACCTGCCGCTTGGCACCCAGCGTCGAGCGTGCGGCGATCATCCTGGCCACCATCGCCAACTGCGCCGCCAGGCTGTTGCCGGCCGGGAAGACCGTGCCCAGCGCGGGCTGGCCGGCCAGCGCGGTGGTCAACGACGCATCGGCGTCGATCGAGCGTTTCATCACCCGCGTGTGCTCGGCTTCGTACAGGTGGGTGCGCGATGCGGTGACGAGCGCGCGCAAGGCGTCGCTGCAGGCGCTGCTGCCGAACAGCGGCGACTTCAGCCCCGTCAACGGCACCGAGCCGGCCGAGCTCACCTGGTACTGCACGGCCGAGGTGCCCGACAGGAACACCGCATTGCCGGCCGCACTGACGCAGGTGAAGGTCGAGTTGCCGTTGCTCGATGCGAACAGGTCGCCCATGCGCCCGCCCCAGCCCGATGTGCTGCCCTCTGGCGACGAGCTCTGCCACACCGACTGCTGGTCGTTGTGCGAGAACAGCTTGGGCGGCAGCAGCACGCTGCCGGCCTGGTACTGCGCCTTGCTGGTCGGCATCACCAGCGTGCCGATGTTGAGCAGGACCGCCAATCGCCCGGCGTCGAAGATCGGCAACAGCGGCGCGAGCTGCGGCGCCAGGGCGTACTGCCGGCCGCCGGCCAGCGCGCTGACCGGGTTCAGCACTGTCGGTGCCAGGCTGTCGCGCGGCGTGGCCAGCGTCTGGCGCAGCGTGGCGTAGGCGGCGTGGCTGCTGCTGTCGTACGGCACCACGGTGTTGGCGTAGTCGTTGCCGCCGTACAGGAACACGCAGACCAGCGCCTTGTAGCCGGTGGCGTCGGCGGCGGCGGCCTCGCCGAATGCCGCCAGGTTCAGCGCCCAGGGCGCCGCGACGCCCGCCCCCGACAGGGCGCTGGCGCGCTTGAGAAATTCGCGGCGTGAAGCGTTCGATGTCATGGTGGGTTCCCTGCCGTTCACTTCAGCGTGATGTATTCAGGCGCCGCGAATACCAGCGTAACGCCGGCGTAAATGCGGTTGGCCTGGCCGGCGGCGGTGGTGACGGCGATCGTGTCCAGCGCAGCCTTCAGCGCCGCCAGCGTGATGGCCGAAAGCTGCCCGGCTGCCAGCGTCACGTTCAGCTCGGCCAGCAACGCGGCCGAATCGGCGACCAGCGCCTGCAGCGCCGCGTAGTTGCCGCGCAGCGCGGTGTTGCCGTTGACACCGCTGCCGATCGTGCGCTGCATGAAGTTCACGTAGCCGGCCACCGATGACTCGGTGGTGATCTGGAACTCCGGCACCGTGCGGTTGCCAGCCGCGTTGATGCCGCTGTTCGGCACCACGTAACCCGGGCGGAAGAAGTTGAAGACCGACGGCGAACGCAGCGGGCTCTGGCCCAGCCGCGCGGCCGGATCGCTCATGTCGCCGAGCGCCCAATTGCCGCTGGCGTCGACGAGCACGAAGGTGCGCGTCCATTGCACGAAGCGCAGCACCGGCTCGCGCAGCTTGCCGAAAGCGGGGTCGGAACCGGCGCTGTCGCTGCGTGCCTCGGGATCCAGCAGCACCGCGCGCAGCGTGGCGCGCAGGTCGCCCTTGACGCCGCTGCCGTTGTTGTTGAAGGCCGCGGCCACCCGGCCGACGTACGCCGCGCTCGGGTTGCTCGTCACCAGTCGTTGGATCAGCTGGCGGCCGACGAACGGTGCGATGTTCGGGTGGGCCACCAGTGCGTCGAGCGCCAGCGCCAGGCTGCGCACGCCGTCGGTGCTGGCCGGGATGGTGGTGCCGAGGAACTTCTTCTCGCCCAGTTCGTGGCGGGTCGTGACCTGCACCATCGGGCGGATGCTGCGGTCGGGCGTGTCGGCCGTGCCGACGCTGGTGTCGACGTCCCAGCCAGTGAACACCCGCGCCAGCTGCGTCACGTCGTCCTGCGTGTAGCTGTCCAACGCCTGGCCGTTGCTGCCCAGCCGCGGCGTGCCATCGCTGTTGAGCTGCACCAGGCCGATCGTGAACAGCTGCATCAGCTCGCGGGCGTAGTTCTCGTCGGGCACGCTCTGCCCGGCGGCCTTGCGGTTGCCGCGGAAGGTGAGGTAGGCGCCCATCGCCGGGCTCTTGCTGACGTCGTCGAGCAGCGCACGGTAGTTGCCGAAGGCATGGGCTTCGAGCAGGTCCATGAAGTGACCGGCCGCGAAGGCGCGAAAGCCGAGCCCAGAAATGCCGGCCATGCCGACGACGACGATCTCGCTGAGAGCCAGCGCCACGCGTTGGCGCAGCGGGTCGGGGCTGCTGACCAGCTTGCGCCACAGCATCGCGTCGGCGCCGGCAAAGCCGTTGCGGTAATCGACCGCGTCAAAGCCCTTCGAGCGCAGCCACTCGACGTTCGTGCTGCTGCGCGGCAGCGCCATCTGCTCGTCGAGCCAGGCGCCGTAGCCGAGCGTCTGCACGCGTTCGATCTCGGCCGTGCTGCTGCTCAGGCTGGCCTGCGCCAGGAAGCGCGCGGCCTGGGTGCGGGTGGGTGCGGCGGCGGCTGGCGGTGGCGCCGGGGCCGGGGCGGGTGCATCGCCGCCGCCGCCGCCCCCGCAGGCGGCCAGCAGCGCGGCAACGGCCGCTGCAGACAGGGCCGGCGCAGGGTTCAAGCTGGCGCCTTCGGTGCCGGATGCGGCGGGCGCGTCGGCTTCAGTGTCGGTGTCGATGGCGAACTCGGTGGCGCTGTTCATCGGGTCATCCCTCCTCGATGGTCCTCGTGGCTGAGGCGGACTGTGGCCGAGCGGCGTGAGACCGCGTGTTTGTGCGGCGTAAAGAACTGTGCGAATAGGATCGCTGCATGTGTCGTCTTGCCGCTTTCGCCCTGTTTGTACTGCTGACCGTGTTGCCCCCGGCGCAGGCACAACAAGCCACGCTCGAACTGCTGTCGCCGCGCGAGGACCGGCCGACCACCTCGCGCGATTTCGTCAACGTGCTCGGTCGCACCACGCCCGGCTACACGGTGCGGGTGGCGGGTGAAACGGTGACCGTCTTTGCCACCGGTGTCTTTGCGCGTGACCGCGTGCCGCTGGCGCTGGGCCTGAACCGCATCACGATCGAAGCGGTGGCCGCGGGCGGCAGCGTGACGTCGCGCGTGCTCGAGGTCGAACGGCTGACACCGCAGCCGCCGGTAACCGCCCTGCCCCCTGCGCTGCCCGACGCCGAAGTGCCACTGTCGCCGGGCGAAGTGGTCGAGGTCATCGGCCCCGATGTGGCCGAGCTGCTGCACGGCGTGCACGAGGTGCGCCTCGGCGGCCCCTTCATCGCCGAAGCAGCCGCCGGCACGCGGCTGCTCGCCACCGCGCGCCGCGGCGATCTGCTGCGGGTGCTGCTCGCGCCGGGTTTCAGCGCGTGGCTGCCGCGCCAGGCCGTGCAGCCGCAGACGAACGGCAGCGTGCCGATGCGGCTGCCGTTCACCCACTTCTCGATCAGCGGCAACGCCGAGGGGGATGTCGTGAACATCCCGCTGGCCACGCCACTGGCCTACGCCGTGCGCGCACTGCCCGGCGCACTGGAGATCGATCTGTTCGGCACCCATCTCGCGGCGACCTGGATCAGCCACCGCGCCAGCGCAAGGCTGGTGCGCGAGGCCACCGTCGAGGCGCTGGGCGATGAGCGCGTGCGCATCCGGCTGGCGCTGAACGGCGCGCGGGGAGCGGCGGCACCAGCGGCATCATCCAATTGGGTCTGGGGCTGGCGCGTCGAACAGGTCACCGGCGCGATGCGGCTCATCGTGCGCGCGCCCCCGGTGATCGCCAACACCGGCTCGCCGCTGAACGGCCTGCACGTGGCGCTCGAAGCCGGCCACGGCAGCGCCGAGAACACGGGCGCCATCGGCGCCACCGGCACGCCCGAGAAGGACATCAACCGCTGGACCACCGACGCGCTGGCCGCCGAGCTGCGCGCCGTGGGCGCCACGGTGACGATGGCGCGGGAAGGCGACGACAACCCGGCCCAGCGCGAACGCGCCCGGCGCGTGCTGGCAAGCCCGGCGCAACTGTTCGTCAGCGTGCACGCCAATTCGGCCGACACCACGAACGGCTTCCTGCGCGTCAGCGGCACCAGCCACTACTTCAAGAGCAGCCACAGCCGCGACCTCGCAGCGGCCGTCCACAAACAGATGCTGGCGCTGACGGGGCTGGAAGACTTCGGCGTCGTCGGCAACTTCAACTACGCGCCGGTGCGGCTGGTGACGTCGATGCCATCGATCCTGGTCGAGCAGGCTTTCGTGTCGCACCCAGGTGATGAAGCCAAGCTGCTCGACCCGGCGTTCCGTGCGCTCATGGCGCGGGCGGTTCGGCAGGGGATCGAGGACTTTCTGCGCTCGACGAGGTAAGCGGCGCGACGGTGCCGGCGTGCGCGCCGCCGGGCTGCATCGCGCACTCCTCGAACACGCGCGCTGTGCAGCCGGCGCAGATGGCGCCGGAAAGCCGCGGCACGATGGCGGCGATGGCGCGGCGCTTGTCGGGGAACAGGTGATCGGCACCGAGCTTCTCGACGAAGCCGCTGGCGCCCCACAGCGCCATCACCTCGGGCCGCGGGCGGTGGAAGTACAGGCCACCGCCGATGGCTTCGCGGTGCACACGCTCGCGCTCCCACAGCGCGGCGCCGGCCACGTCGACGAAGTTCATGCTCTTGGCCATCACCAGCAGATGCGCGGCGGGCCGCGGCGCTTCGCGCAGCGCGCGCAGGGCATCAGCGACATGCGAGACGGCGCCGAACCAGACCGTGCCTTCCATCCGCAGCAGTTTCAACTGCGGACACTCCGGCGCGCCTTCGGTGAGCACGACGAACTGGCGCTCGGGACCCGTGGCGCCTGCCCCTGGCGCTGTCGCAAAGCCCATCGTGCGCAACGCCGGGTGCGCGGTGCGGTACAGGTAGACGACCAGCGACGCGGCCACACCGGCCAGCACCGCCACCTGCAGCGGCAGCAGCAGGGTGGCGATCAGGGTGCCCGCGGCGACGGCCGCTTCGCGCCGATCCAGCCGCGCCAGCTCTTGCCAGCGCGGCCGGTCGATCAAGCTCCACGCCACCACCAGCAGCAGCGCTGCGATTGCCGCCAACGGCACGCGTGCCAGCAGCGGCCCGGCCAACGCCACCGCGGCCACGAGCACCGCAGCCGCGACCACCGCGGCCAGCGGCGTGCGCGCGCCGGCCTCGTAATTCGGCACCGAACGGTTCAACGAACCCGAGACCACGAAGGCCGAGCTGAACGCACCCGCGACGTTCGCCAGCCCCTGGCCCAGGCACTCGCGGTTGGCATCGAGCACATGCCCGTTGCGCTCTGCCAGCAACTTGGCAATCGCCATCGACTGCCCGATCGCCACCACCGTCAACGCCGCGGCGATGCCGGCCAGCCGTTGCACGTCGTCCCACGACACCAAGGGCAGCCCAAACACCGGCCAAGCCGAGGGCAGCGCGCCGACGCGTGCCAGCGAATCGTTTGGCGCCAGCGGCAGCAGGCTGGCGCCGGTGCCGGCCAGCAGCGCCAGCAACAGCCATGGGCCGCGCGCCCAGACCCGGCGCAGCACCAGCGCCACGATCAGCGTCAACCCCCCGATGCCCGCCGCTGCCAGACCGACCAGGTCCTTCGCCGCGTGCCATGCGATCAGCAACGCAGCGCCGCTGGTGAAGCCCAACAGCACCGACGGCGAGATGAACTCCGCCAGGCTGCCCAGCCGCAGCAGCGCCACCGCGACTTGCAGCACACCGACGAACAGCGTCGCGACCAGTGCCAGCCGCAGGTATTCGGCACTGCCTGCCAATGCCAGCGGCGCCAGCGCAGCGGCCAGCGCCAGCGACAGCGCATTCGTCGGCCCGGTCAGCACTTGTCGGCTCGAACCGACCAACGCTGCGATCACCCCCGGCACGACGGCCGCGTACAGGCCCCAGGCCGGCGGCAGCCCGGCCAGCGTGGCGAAGGCAATGCCTTGCGGCAGCACCAGCAATGCGGCGAGCACGCCGGCCAGCGCGTCGGCACGCAGCGTGGCGGCACTGACTTCGCTCCACCACCCGCGTGCGTTGGCCCATGACATGCCCGGCAGCGTAGCGCAATGGAGCCTCTCGTCCGGCGGGTACGCCGGTCGATCCCCCGCGGGGATGGCGGGCCCTCTTGGGACGGCCCGGCGCTTGGCCCGCCGCTGCGTCGGCGCCGGTGGCCGCACCACAGCGCCCAGCGCGCGGGCCGCCACCTATGATTGGCGTGCATGCACCGACCCCTGCTGATCGGCATCTCAGCCCGCATCCACCACCCCGAAGCACCGGGCATGACGCTGCCGGGCGTCTACACCAAGACGCTGCACTTCCTGGAGCAATCGGTCGCCCGCTGGGTGCTGTCGGGTCACGCGCTGGCGGTCATGATCCCGGCGGTGACGAAGGACTCGATCCTCGAGCGCAGCGACATCGACCTGCCGCACTACGCGCAGGCCCTCGACGGGCTTGTACTGCAAGGCGGCAACGACGTCGCCCCCGAGCACTACGGCGAAGACCCGCTGCACGCCGACTGGGGCGGCGACGCGGTGCGCGACCGCTACGAGATGGCGCTGATCCGCGCCTTCGTCGCCGCCGGCAAGCCGGTGTTCGGCATCTGCCGCGGCTTCCAGCTCATCAACGTCACCTTCGGCGGCAGCCTGCTGCAGGACATCCAGCACCAGCAGCCGGCTTCACGCGCGCACCGAGAACTGGATCGTTATGAGCACTTCCACCATGCGGTGGACTTCGTCCCCGGCACGCACCTGGCATCGCTCTACCCGGGCCTGACGCACGCCACCACCAACAGCATTCACCACCAGGGCATCAAGGCACTGGCGCCGGGTTTCGTGGTCGAGGCGCGCTGCCCGGACGACGGCATGGTCGAAGCCATCCGCCATCAAGGCGGCGACTTCGACCCGAAACGCTGGATCGCCGGTGTGCAGTGGCACCCCGAGTTCCACCCACCGGGCGACCCGGTGACGCTGGACGACACGCCGATCCTGCTCGACTTTTTGGCCGCGGCAAGGGCGGCGCAGAACCCGCCGTGAGATGGGCAGTGAGATGGGCCCGCGTTGCCGCCATAGCGTGCCTGTGCGTTGCACTGCACGCCCAAGCCACCACGCTGCGCATCGCCAGCGCCTTCGACCCGCTAAGCTTCGACCCGCACGCCATCGCGCTGCTGTACCACTCGCGCGTCAACTTCCAGGTCTATGAATCGCTGGTCGGCCGCAGTGAAGAGTTCAAGACCGAGCCCGCGCTGGCGCTGAGCTGGTCGCAGCCGTCGGCGACCGTCTGGCGCTTCAGGCTGCGGCCCGGCGTGGTCTTCCACGACGGCAGCCCGATGACAGCCGACGACGTGGTGTTCTCGCTTGAACGCGCGTTCGCGCCGCCGTCGCAGCGCGCCTTCCACCTCAAGGGCGTGACGGCCTTCCGCAAGGTCGATGCGCTGACGGTGGACATCGCGCTCGAAGCGCCCGACGCGGTGCTGCCCGAGAAGCTGCAGTACGTCGGGATCATGAACAAGGCCTGGGCCGAGAAACACGGTGTGCAACGCGCGCAGGACTTCAACGGCAAGCAGGAGACCTTCGCGGTGCGCAACGCCAACGGCACCGGGCCGTTCCGACTCGAACGCCACGAGCCCGATGCGCGCACCACGCTGCGCCGCCACGCCGGGTGGTGGGGCTGGGCCGAGCCCCGCCACGGCAACCTCACCGAGGTGCAGTTCGTGGCCATCCGTTCTGACGCCACGCGGCTGGCGGCCCTGGCCTCCGGCGAGATCGACCTGGTGCTCGACCCGCCCTACCAGGACATCGCGCGCCTGAAGGCCGACCCGCGCCTGACGCTGGCCCAGACGGCCGACTTCGGCCAGCAGTACCTGGCCTTCGACCAAGCCCGCGACGAACTCGAGTTCAGCGACGTGAAGGGCCGCAACCCGTTCAAGGACAAGCGGGTGCGGCTCGCGGTGGCGCATGCGATCAACGTGCCGCTGATCATCGACAAGGTGCTGCGCGGGCAGGCGGTGCCGACCGGTGCCTTGCTCCCGCCGCGGGTCGACGGCAACCCGCCCGAACTGGACCGGCGCCTGCCTTTCGACCCGGCGCGTTCGCGCGCGCTGTTGGCTGAAGCGGGCTATCCGAGCGGATTCGCGGTTACGCTGGACTGCGTCAACGTGGCCTGGCGCGAGAACGTCTGCCAGGCGGTGACGGCCATGCTGACGCAGGTCGGCATCCGCACCACGTTGCGCAGCAGCCCCAGCACGCAGTTCTTCCCGAAGCTGTCGCAGGGCACGGCGAGCTTCATCGAATTCGGCTGGACCGCCACGCCCGACGCGTGGAACTCGCTCAATGGGCTGTTCCGCACCTTCGACCGCAGCGGCTACGGCACCTTCAACGCCGGCCGCTACAGCAACCCGAAGCTCGACGCGCTGATCGACCAGATCCGCACCGAACCCGACCTGACCCGCCGCCGCGCCATGGTGGCCACCGTGCTACGGCTGGTCGGCGAAGAACTGCCGATGGTGCCGCTGTACCGCCGCACGCTGACGTGGGCAATGGCCAAGAAGGTCAGCCTGGTGCAGTGGCCGAACGACATGGTCGAGCTGCGATGGGTACGGGTGCGCTGAAGTCGGCGCAGGGCGGCGTCGCGTCCTACGGCGTGCGGGACCGCCGGGCTACGCAGCCGCGTGCGTGCGGGTAAGACGATGGCTGCATTCGCTCCACCACCGTACGGTAAACCCACCATGGCGCCACGCTCCCCCACCCCCGGCTATCGGATCGGCCCCATGCCCCGCGCGTGGTCGGTCGCGACGGATCGTTCGACGCTGTGGGCCGGTGTGCTCGGCATGGTGGCCATCGGCTTGCTGGTCGGGTTCGTGGTGGTGCTGAATCAGGGCGTCGAGCGCGGGAACCAGATCCGCGCGGCGCTGGCCGCACCGGCCCTTGCCAGCGTCGGCGTTGCCGGGCTCAACCGCCGCTAGTGCACGGCCCGTGGGCACGGCGGAAATCCCTCGGGTTTACCGCGCCACCACCGGCCCAGAAACCGCGGTTCAGCGCCTTCGCCATCCGCTCCTGCTTCATCAGCGGGCCGCGGCCATTGCGTCCTTGTGCGCTCCAGGCGCGGCCGTCCTCGACCTGGCGTTTGCCGATGTCGATGTCGCCCACCATCACCCGGCCGATCGTGCGGCCGTAGCTGTCGCGCCCGCTCGGCCGCAGCACCGCGGTCTGCGTCAGCGCCAGCTCTTCGAGCGCCTTCCTCGATTCGGCGCCGCCGATCTGGCAGATCTCGGGCGCGTCGATGTCAACCAGACGCACCTCGATCGGCCGGCCGCCGCCGGGTGGGCGGAGCACCAGGCTGTCGCCGTCGATCACGCGCACGACGATCGCGGTGACGGGCGCTTCGGGCGCGGCGCCAGCGGGGGTGGCGCACAGCGCCATCACCGTGAAAAGGGGCCAGAAACGAAGCAGCAGGGTCATGGACGGGCGAGCCTTCATCGACAACACGACACGGCCGCGATGATGCGTCACGGCGTGCGCCGCGGCCGCCGCTTCGCGGCCGGCGGCTCGACCAGGGCCGCTTCGGCTTGGGCGAGCAGGCGCTCCAGCCGGTCTTTCAGCTTTTCGGTCGTGAGCTGTTCGCGCAAGCGCTCGACCATCAGCGGCAGGCTGAAAGGGCTCGGCGCGCGTAACGCCACCTCGTCGAGCTTCAACCCGCCCATGCGGCTCAACGTGGCCGTCAGGCGGCGGATGTCGAGTTCCTGCGCGAGCACCTCGCCTTCGGCCTGCCTGAGCAGCCGGTTGCTGGCGTCGTAGGTGCGGAAGACCTCGTAGAACAGGCTGCTCGACGCCTGGATCTGGCGCAGGCTTTTTGGCGCGCCAGGGAAGCCGCTGAACACCAGGCCCGCGACGCGCGCGATCTCGCGAAAGCGGCGCTGCGCAAGTTCGCCCGAGTTCAGGCTGGCCATCACGTCGGCCAGCAGCGAGTCGGTGGCGAAGAGCGTGCCGTCGCGCAAGCCCGCCAGCGCCGGTTCGGCCAAGGGCTTGGCGGCCAGGATCTCCAGGCCGTAGTCGTTGACGCTGAGCGAGAAGGTGTTCGGGTCGCTCTGCGACAAACGCCAGGCCAGCAACTGCGCCAGGCCGATGTGCACATTGCGGCCGGCAAAGGGGTAGATGAAGAGGTGGTGGCCTTCGCGCGAATCGAAGCGTTCGGCGAGCAGGCAGCCCGGCTGCGGCAGTTTCGACAGCCGAGTCTGCGCCCGCAACATCGGTGCGGCGGCGGCCATCTCGGGTTCGCCGAAGACCGCCGCTTCGGCACCCTGCGCGGCTTCGTGCAACAGCGCCAGCACCGCATCGGCCATCTCGCTGGACAGCGACATCTTGCTGCCGGCCCACGAGGGCACCACGCCTTTGGGTTTGGTCGCACGCTTGACGTAAGCGACCATGTCCCGCGTGCGCACGTACTCGAGCACGCGGCCGGCGAAGACGAAGTGGTCGCCCGGCTTCAGCCGCGCGATGAAGCCTTCTTCGATCACGCCCAGGCAGCCACCGCCGCCGCCCGCTGCGGCGCTGAACCACTGCACCCGCATGCTGGCGTCGGCGACGATGGTGCCGACCTGCAAGCGGTGGCGGCGCGCAATGCCGCGGTCGGGTACGCGGTAGACGTTGTCTTCACCGCGAACGACGCGGTGGTACTCGGGGTACGCCGTCAGGCTGTCGCCGCCGCGTTCGACGAAGGCCAGCGCCCAGTCGAACTCGTCGCGCGTCAGCCCGGCGTAGGCCGCCGAGCCGCGCACCTCGTCGAACAGCGCATCGGCCTCGAAACCACCACCGAGCGCGACGGTGACGAGGTGCTGCACCAGCACGTCCAGCGGCTTGTCGGGCGTGTGGCGCGTCTCCACCTTGCCGGCCAGCGCCGCGCGGCGTGCGGCTGCGGCCTCGACCAGTTCCAGCGTATTGGTCGGCACCAGCGTCACGCGGCTGGCGCGGCCCGGTGCGTGGCCGCTGCGGCCGGCGCGTTGCAGCAACCGCGCGACGCCCTTCGCGCTGCCGATCTGCAACACGCGCTCGACCGGCAGGAAGTCCACGCCCAGGTCCAGCGACGAGGTCGCCACCACCGCCTTCAGCCGGCCCTCCTTCAAGCCCAGCTCGACCCACTCGCGCGTGGCCTTCTCGATCGAGCCGTGGTGCAACGCGACCACACCGGCCCAGTCGGGCCGCGCTGCAATCAAGAGCTGATACCAGATCTCGGCCTGGCTGCGCGTGTTGGTGAAGACCAGCGTGGTGGCCGATCGGTCGATCTCTGCCACCACCGGCGCCTGCATTTGCGCACCCAGGTGGCCGCCCCAGCTGAAGCGGCCCGGCTCCGGCGGCAGCAGGGTGTCGATCACGAGTTGTTTGTCGATGCGGCCCTGGACCCGCGTGCCGTGCGCATGGCCGACCAGCGTGGCCATCGCCTCGTCGACGTTGCCCAGCGTCGCCGACAAGCCCCACACAGCGAGCGCCGGGTTCCAACGCCTCAGCCGCGCCAGCGCCAGCTGCACCTGCACGCCGCGCTTGTTGCCGATCATCTCGTGCCACTCGTCGACGACGACGGTGTGCACGCCGCCGAGCTCGCTGCGTGAGTTTTCGCGCGTCAGCATCAGCGACAACGACTCGGGCGTGGTGACCAGTGCGAAAGGCATCCGCCGGTCCTGACGCGCCCGCTCTGCTTGCGGCGTGTCGCCGGTGCGCTGCCCGACCGTCGCGTCAGGCAACAGCTCGGGCAGCGGCAGGGCTAACGCGCGTGTGGTGTCGGCTGCGAGTGCGCGCATCGGGGTGATCCACAGCACCTGCAAGCCACGATGCGCTGTCGCGCGTTGCAGCGCGCCGATCCATACCGCGTAGGTCTTGCCGCTGCCGGTGGTGGCGTGCAGCAGGCCGCTTTCGCCCGCGACCATCGCGCGCCAGACCTCGCGCTGGAACGGAAACGGCGCCCAGCCCCGGCTGGCGAACCAGGCCTCGGCAGTGGTCGTGTTCACGGCACAGAAGGCGTGACGACGAGCGCGGTAGCCGGAGCGGGAGCGGGAGCGGGAGACGTAGCGATCCAGCCTTCGACCGGATCCAACGCCGCCGGCAGCCCGTAGCCGGGCTGCGCCGCGCACCACGCCGCTTGCGCCAGGCACAACACCGCATCCAGCGTGTCGCCGGCCGCGTCGTCGACCAGCGCCTCGCGCAGCGCGTGGCCCAGCTTCAGCCGAAAGCCGAGCCGCGTGCGCCCCTGCTCCAGCGCATCGACGATGTCCTTGCGCGCGATGAAGCGCTCGGCCGTGGCCGCGTTCTTGTAAGAGCGGCGGCCGATCAGCTCGAAGGCCAGCTGGCCCGGATAGCCTTCCAGCGCGACGCGCGCCACGTCGCCATCGAGCATCTGCGGAATCGAGACACCGGCATCGACCAGCCGCGACAGCCCCTCGAAGTACATGAAGCCAACCGGCACGTAGCGCGTCTGCAAAGGGCTGGTCGACGAGACACCGGGCATCGCGCTGTCGGCACTGCGATGGATCAGGCGCTTTCCGGCCGGCCGCGTGTTGCCCCAGCCATCGACCAGCGCGCGGAAGTCCATCCGCGTGGCGCAACGGCGGTGCAGTTCGGCGCTGACGGCAGCGGTGCTGTCGCCCAGCGCCAGCGAGTCGACGAACGCGCGCGGCAGGCCGAAGGGGAAGTCGAAGGCGCCGAGCCAAGGCCCGGCTTCGCGCAAGAACGCTTCGTAGCCGGCCATCGTGTGCAGGCGGTCCACCCGCTCCAGCCGCAGCACCGCGCCGCTGCGCTGGCCGTAGGCCACCGTGATGGGTTTGCGCTTGCTCGGCGCGCTGGTGAAGTCGATGCCGACGAGGTGGGGCAGGGTCATCAAGATGATTGTCGATGTCGCGCCGAGCAGGCTCAGCCGAGTGCCAGCGCCACCACCCCGGCTGCGATGCAAGCCGCACCGACCAGCCGCAACCCCCGATCACCCTCGCCCAGCAACGCCGCAAACAGCATCGACATCTCGCGCGCCGGTGCCACGTGCGACAGCGGCGCCATCGTCATCGCGTGCAGCACCAGGATGTAGCCCAGCGGCCCCAGCGTGGAGACGATCAGCGCATGCCGCCATTGGCCGCGAAAGGCGGCGCGCAGGCCGGCGCGGTCGCGCAGCGCCACCGGCAGCAGCATCGGGATCTGCACCGCCTGGGTGGCGTAGTTCATCAGCAGCGGGCTGAGCAGCAGCACCTTCATGGCCCAGCCGTCGACGACGGTGTAGCCGGCGATCATCAGCCCGGTGACAGCGCCCCAGGCGATGCCGGCGCGGATGCGCGCGCGTTCGGCCGGGCCGTGCTGGCCGCGCCAGAGCGCAGGGCCGCCGGCGATCAGGAACACGCCGCCGCAGACCGCCAGTACGCCCAGCGCGCCAGCCGCTGTCACGCTTTCGCCCAGCAGCAGCACGGCTGCCGCCGCCGTCAGCAGCGGCCCGCTGCCACGTGCCACCGGGTACACCACCGTCAGGTCGGCCACGCGGTAGCCCTTCAGCAGCACCTGGAAGTAAGCCAGGTGGATCAGCGCGCTCAACAACACGGCGCCCCAGGCGGTAGCGCTCCAGCGCGGCCACTCCGACCAGCCGAACCACAGCGCCAGCGGGGCCCACAGCACGGCCTGAATCACGGCCGCGATGAGCGCGAAGTGGTGGTTGCCACCGGCCTTCTTGGCGGCCATGTTCCACAGCGCGTGCAGCAGCGCGGCCGTGACAACCAGGGCCAGTGCGGCGGGTGGCATGGGCGCCATTCTCGGCGCCAGAACGCACCGCTACAGTCGCGCGCATGACAGCAGCGAACCTCAATGCCAACCCGGTTCTGGTGCACGCCCTGCGCGGCGGCATCGTCGAGTCGGCACACCGCGGCGCAGTGGCGATCGTGGATGCCGACGGCACGGTGCATACCGCCCTGGGTGATATCGACCGACCGATCTTTCCGCGCTCGGCCATCAAGGTGCTGCAAGCACTGCCGCTGGTGGAAAGCGGCGCCGCCGACGCCTATGGCCTGAGCAACGAAGAGCTGGCGCTGGCCTGCGCCTCGCATGGCGGCGAGCCGATGCACGTGGCGACTGCCGCGTCGATGCTGGCCAAGGCCGGGCTCGACGCCGCGGCGCTCGAGTGCGGCGTGCACTGGCCTTACCACGACGGTTCGCTGAAGGCCCTGGCCGCAGCCGGCAAGACGCCGAGCGCGCTGCACAACAACTGCTCGGGCAAACACGCGGGCTTCGTCTGCCTGGGCTGCATGCTCACGGGTCGCAACGACGCCGACGCACGCCGCGGCTTCGTCAAAGGCTATCGCGCGCCTGAACACGCGGTGATGCGCGAAGTGACGGCGGCGATCCAGGCCACGACGGGTTGGGACCTGGCCACCACCGCCGTCGGCACCGACGGCTGTTCGATCCCGACCTACGCGATCCCGCTGCGCCACCTGGCGCTGGCCTTCGCCCGGGTAGCCACCGGAGTGGGCCTGCGCGACGGCCATGCCAAGGCCGCGCACCGGCTGCGCCAGGCGGTTGCCAAGGCGCCGCAGATGGTGGCCGGCAGCGGGCGCTTCGACAGCAACGTGATGGCGCGCTTCAGCGAGCGCCTGTTCTGCAAGGTCGGCGCCGAAGGCGTGCATTGCGCCGCACTGCCCGAACTGGGCCTGGGCGTGGCGATCAAGATGGACGACGGCAACACGGCGCGTGCCTGCGAAGTGGCGCAGGCGGCCGTCGTTCAGGCCTTGCTGAAGAGGTTGTCCGACGACGAACAGACCACGCTGGCGGCGATGAGCGACATCGCGCTCGTCAACTGGAACGGCGTCGAGGTCGGGCGGCTGCAAGCAGCGCCAGCCTTGCGCGCCTTGGCTTCGTAGAGCTAGGCGATCCCCAACGAAGCCAGCACGGCCGCTGTGGCCCCGGCCAGCGCCAGCGCGGTCCACAAGACCATCACGATGGCCATGCGGGTTTCCTGTTCTTCGTCGAACGACTCTTCGAATCGGCTTTCCATGGTGCCCCCCGGCGTTGGTCTGACTGCGACAGCCGTGATTGAAGCGGCTCGCGAGCCGTCGCGCCTCGCCTGAGCGGGGGACGCGCGACCCCTACCGTGTGGGGGGATGACGGTGTCCGGTCAAGCGCGCCGCCTCCGTGCCGATAAACCAGGGGTGACATCGCCGCCACGCACCCCGCCACGCCCGGACCCCGTTCACGCCATGCATCCGGCACACGCCGCAGCCTGGGAACATTCGACGCTGCGCCTGAACAAGAGCGAGGTGTCGCTGTTCACCACGCCCGGCGACAACGGCCCGCGCAGCGCGTGCCTGGTTGTCTACAGCGGCGCCCACGCCGGCCGCCGCTTCGCGCTCGACCGAGCCCGCACGGTCATCGGCCGCCTGCCCGACAACGAGGCGCACCTGGACAGCCCCGGCATCAGCCGCCGCCATGCCGAGCTGCAAACCCAGGCCGACACCGTGGTCCTGCACGACCTGGGCTCGGCCAACGGCACGCTGCTCAACGGCGTGCGGCTCGAGATGCCCACCGCCTTGAAGGACGGCGACCTGCTCCGTCTGGGCGAAGTGACGCTGAAGTTCTACGACCGCCAGAACATGGACGCGGTGCTGCACGACCGGCTGTACCGCATCGCCACCGTCGACGCGGGCACCGAGCTGTACACGCGCCGCTACGTGCTCGAACTGCTGGAGCGCGAACTGCACCGCGCGCGTCGCAGCGGCCAGCCGCTGTCGGTGGTGGCGCTGGACCTGGACCACTTCAAATCCGTCAACGACCGCTGGGGGCATGCCGCCGGCGACACGGTGTTGAACCTGGCCGCCAACACCGTGGCGGCCAATGCGCGGGCCGGCGATACGGTCGGCCGGCTCGGTGGCGAGGAGTTCATCGTCATCATGCCCGACACCGCGCTGGCCGCCGCGCTCGCCGCCGCCGAGCGCATGCGCGCGGCGCTGGCGGCGCGGGTCATGCCGATCGAGTTGCCCGGCGCCAGCGCGCCGCTGCTGCACCGGCAGACCGCCTCGCTCGGTGTGGTGCAGTTCGACGCCGCGATGCGCAGCGTGAGCGACCTGCTGGGCGCCGCCGATGAGCGGCTTTACGCCGCCAAGCACCGCGGGCGCAACTGCGTCGGCGGGCCTACCGCGCCTTCAACCCTTGGTTGACGCAGCGTTCAGCAGCGGGATCGATCCGTCGGCGCCGCCCAGCAGCCCGGCCTTCGTGTAGACGCCGAGCTTGATGCGCGTGTCCTCGATGTCGAGGTTGCGCATCGTCAGTTGGCCGATGCGGTCGGCCGGCGTGAAGGCACCGGCGCCTTTTTCCATCGTCAGCCGCTCCGGGTGGTAGGTCAGGTTCGGGCTCTCGGTGTTCAGGATCGAGTAGTCGTTGCCGCGGCGCAGCTCGAGCGTCACTTCGCCGGTGATGGCGCGTGCCACCCAGCGCTGGCTGCTCTCGCGCAGCATCAGGCATTGCGGGTCGAACCAGCGGCCCTGGTACAGCAGCTTGCCTAAAGTGCGGCCGTTGCTGCGGTACTGGCCGATGGTGTCTTCGTTGTGGATGCCGGTGACCAGCCGCTCGTAGGCGATGTGCAGCAGCGCCATGCCCGGGGCCTCGTAGATGCCGCGGCTCTTGGCCTCGATGATGCGGTTCTCGATCTGGTCGCACATGCCCAGGCCGTGGCGGCCGCCGATCGTGTTGGCTTCCATGAACAGATCGACGGCGCTGGCGAAGCTGCGACCGTTCAGCGCCACCGGTACGCCTTCTTCGAAGCGCACCGCCACCGTCTCGGCCTTCACAGCCACGTCGTCGCGCCAGAAAGCCACGCCCATGATCGGCTTGACGATGTGCATGCCGCTGTTCAGGAATTCGAGGTCCTTGGCCTCGTGGGTGGCGCCGAGCATGTTGCTGTCGGTGCTGTACGCCTTCTCGACGCTCATCTTGTAGTCGAAGCCGTTCGCGATGAGGTACTCGCTCATCTCCTTGCGCCCGCCGAGCTCGTCGATGAAGCGCTGGTCGAGCCACGGCTTGTAGATCTGCAACGCCGGGTTGGCGACCAGGCCGTAGCGGTAGAAGCGCTCGATGTCGTTGCCCTTGTAGGTGCTGCCGTCGCCCCAGATGTTGACGCCGTCGTCGTGCATCGCCACCACCAGCATCGTGCCGGTGACGGCGCGGCCGAGCGGCGTGGTGTTGAAGTAGGTCGCGCCGCCAGTGCTGATGTGGAAGGCGCTGGACTGGATCGCGGCGATGCCTTCGGCCACCAGTTGCGCGCGGCAATCGACCAGGCGGGCGATGTCGGCGCCGTAGGCCAGCGCCTTGCGCGGGATCTCGTCGTAGTCGCTCTCGTCGGGCTGGCCCAGGTTGGCGGTGTACGCGCAAGGAATGGCGCCCTTGGCGCGCATCCAGTGGACCGCGGCGCTGGTGTCCAGGCCGCCCGAAAAGGCGATGCCGACACGCTGGCCGGCGGGCAGGGTTTGCAGGATATGGGTCATGACGGGACGCGCTTCTCGAAGGCTGGATGGGAACGGAGCGTGCTCACGGCAAGCAGGCGCTGCCGCCCGAGGCCGGGGTCAGCGCCAGTCGGCTGATGCGGCCGGTCTTGTCGATCGACAAAGCGAGTTCGGTACCGGCGCTGCGGTCGCAACTCAGGCGCACGCGGGCACGGGTGCTGCCGTCGCCGCCGAGCACCTCGCCGATGCGGCAGCTGCCGACCGCGATGCGGGCGGCTTCGAGCTCGGCAGCGACGGTGCGGCGCTCGAGTGCCGGCACCAGCGGCAACGCGTGCGCGCCTTGCGCCATCGCGCCCAGCACGGCGGCCACGCTGTCTTGCAGCGCCGGCTGCAACGGCGCGCCGGCATTGAACGACAGGCTCTGCACCAACGGCGGGTTGGTCGGCGCGAGCGTCAACGTGATGTCGAGCCAGCCCTTCTCGCAGGCCAGCCGCTGGCGGCCGCGCAACGGGTTCTCGGCGGTCAGCTCGGCCGGCTTGCAGGCACCGAGCGACGCACGCTGTTCGGCGAAGGCCGCCTTGCGCTGGGGCCACGGCTGGTCGAGCACCAGGTTCTCGGCCGCCCAGGCGGGTACCGTGGCGGCGCCGTCATCGGTGGCCAGCAGCGTGGTGCCGACCTGTGCAAATGCCGCTTGCAGCGCGGGCGACGCGGCAGGCGCCCGTGGCACCAGCGCGCCGGTGGCGCTCAACTCGCGCAGCAGCGTGCGGGCGGGCCCGCCCGCACCGAAGTAGGTGCTGTTGCCGAGCACCAGCACACCGACACCGTGGTCGGGCAGCCAACGCATCATCGAACCGAAACCCGGCAGGCCACCACCGTGGTCGATCACGCGGCCGAAGTTGCAGTCGACGGTTGCCGACAAGCCGAAACCGTACGACTCGGCAAACGCCGCTGCCGGCCCGCCGGGCAGCTGGCGGCGGGTGTACAGATCGGGGGATCCCTGCCCCGCCTGCATCTCGCGCAGCGTGCGTCGCAGCACCGGGCCACGCTCGGGCTCGTCGCGCGGCGGCCAGGCCGACAGCATGAAGGCGACATAACGCGCCAAGTCAGGGGCTGTCGTCAACAGCCCGCCCATGGCGCCGGCTTCGCCATCGGCCAGCAGCGGTTCGTCGGCCCAGCCGGTGCCGTCGCGCTTGTGGCCGCGGGCCAGGCGTGCGGGCGGCACGCCGGCTGGGTCGTAGCGGGTGTCGCGCAGGCCCAGCGGCAGGAGCAGGCGGTCACGCACGAACTCCTGGTACGGCTGGCCGGAGAGCCTGGTGACCACGCGTCCGAGGATCACGAAGCCGAGGTTCGAATACTCGAACGTGCTGCCCGGCGCGCTGCTGAACGGCACGCCGCCAGCCAGCCAGGCCGACAAGCGCTGCGGCGTCATGGCCAGCGTGCGGTCGCCTTGCGGGTTGTCTTCGGGCAGCCCGGCGGTATGGGCCAGCAACTGACGCAGCGTGATCGGTGCCGAATCGGCCGTCGGCAGCTTCCAGCCGCGCAGTTCGGGCACGTGGCGCTCGGCCGCGTCGTCGAGGCTCAGCTTGCCCTCGTCGCGCAACAGCAGCACGGCCATCGCGGTGAAGCTCTTGGACATCGAGGCAATGCGGAACACCGTGTCCGGCGCGACCTGGCCGGCCACCGACATCACCTTGGCGCTGCTGTCGCGCACGCCCAGGCCGCGCACCAGCACCGCGTCGCCGTCGACCACCACCGCGTAGCTCATGCCGGGCGGGCTGCCGTCGCCGGCCATGCTGTCGGCCATCAGCGCTTCGATGCGGGGCAGCGCGGCGAGCAGCTTGGCGCGGCGCTCGGGATCGGCGAAAGTGGCTGGCGGGACGCCGCTGGCGGCCCGACCGGTGCCGGCGAAGGTTGCTGCGCACAGCAGCACCGCGAGCATCGACGGCCGCCGCAACGATCGCGACAAGGAACGCACTTTCATCGTCGTGAATTGTCGCCGTCGGCCTCGCCACCTTCGCCGGCCCTGCGGCGCTGTCGGCGCTCGACGACATCGAAGCCCGACTGCACCAACACCGCCAGCACCGCGGCTGGCAGCGCGCCGGCCAGCATGGCCTGCGTGTCGTTGATCGCCAGGCCCGCGACGATGCGTTCGCCCAGGCCACCGGCACCGACAAAAGCCGCCACGGTGGCCGTGCCGACATTGATGACAGCGGCCGTCTTCACGCCCGCCAGCAGCGTCGGCATCGCCAGCGGCAACTGCACGTCCCGCAGCGCCTGCTGCGGCGTCAGGCCCAGCGCGCTGGCGGCCAGCCCCAGCCCTTTGGGCACCGCAGCCAGGCCGGCGTGGGTGTTGCGCACGATCGGCAACAGCGCATACAGGAACAGCGCCGCCATCGCCGGCCACCAGCCGATGACACCCAGCAGCGCGATCAGGAAGGCCAGCATCGCCAGCGACGGCACCGTCTGCAACACGCCGACAAAACCCATCAGCCACCCGGCCAGCCGCGGCCGCTGCCAGGCCAGGACGCCCAGCGGCACACCCACCAGCACGGCGGCCACCAACGAGCCGAAGACCAGACCCAGGTGCTGTGCCATCAGCCGCGGCAGATCGGGCGCGAACAGGCGGGCGACGAAGCTCTGGGCTTCAGCAGGCTGTTGCCTGCCCGCCTTCGCCGCAGCCGGATCGGCCAGGAAGCGCCGCGCCACTTCGGCAAAGCTCAGCCCATCGAGTTCGACCATCGCATTGAGCCGGATCATGGTGGCGTTGTCGATGCGGCCGGCCAGCGCCAGCAACGGCGTCGCATCGACCGACGCGCGCATCAGCAGCACCGCGTCGTAGCGCGGGAAGAAGCTGCGGTCGTCCACCAGCACCCGCAAGCCGTAGCGGCCGATCTTGGCGTCGGTCGAGTACACGTCGATCACGTCGACTTGCCCGCCGCGCAGCGCCTCGTAGGCCAAGCCATGATCGAGCGCCGAGCCGGGCTGTTGCGGCAGCCCGTACGCGGCCTTCAGTGCCGGCCAGCCGTCGGCACGGGCCTGGAATTCATGCGACAGACCGAACTTCAGCGCGTCGGCCGGCAGCTTGGCCAGATCGGACATCTTCGCCACGCCCAGCCGCGCCGCGTCGGCCTCGCGCAGCGCCAGCGCGTAGGTGTTGCTAAAGCCCAGCGGCACAGCGGCCTTCAGCCCACGCGGCGCGAGCAGGCGGTTCAACTCGTCCAGCGGCGGGTTGCCCTGGCCCTTGAGCAGCTCACGCACGATGGTGCCCGTGTACTCGGGGTAGACCTGCACCGCACCCGACATCAGCGCCTGTTCCAGGATGCCGGTGTTGCCCAGGCCAGCCTTGTGCTCGGCGGCGACGCCAGCGCCCTGGAGCGTCTGGCGCACGATCTCACCCAGCACGTAGCTTTCGGTGAAGCGCTTGGAGCCGACGACGACGGGCTCGGCGGCCAGCACGCCGCCGGCCAGCAGGATCAGGGCAAACAGGGTCAGCGGGCGAATGCACAGTCGGATCAGCATCCGACCGATTGTGCTCAGGGTGCCACGACCACCCGGTTGCGCCCGCTGCGCTTGGCCTCGTACAGCGCCTCGTCGGCTGCGTGCAGCCACGCCGTGGCATCCCGCCCAGCACGCTGCGCGGCCACGCCGATGCTGACGGTGACGCGTTGCCCGTCGAGCAGCGGCGCGGCCTCGATGCGCTGGCGCAGGTCCTCGGCCAGCTTGGCCGCATCGGCCGCGGTGATGCGTGGCAGCAGCAGCACGAACTCCTCGCCGCCGGTGCGGAACAGCCGGTCGCTCGGCCGCTTGCGCGCGTTCAGCACCGCCACCGCGCCCTGCAGCACACGGTCGCCGGCGGCGTGGCCATGGCGGTCGTTGACGGCCTTGAAGTGGTCCAGGTCCAGCGCCAGCAGCACGTTCACCGCCTCGGCACCCGCAGCCGGCGCGGGCAGCTGCGCCAGCTGGGTATCGAAGTGGCGGCGGTTGAAGGCGCCGGTCAAGGGGTCGGTGATGGCCTGGGCGACGAGCGCGCCCTGCAACTCGCCGATGACGTTGAGCACGACGTTGATCATCACCAGCGTCAGCCCGAGCGCGGCGAACACGCGGGCTGCCATCGGCCAGCCGATGGCGACCGCCGCCACCACCGAGGCGCCCACCAGCAGCAGCAGCGACAACGGCAGCGCGACCGCCCGGCGCAGCACGAAGAAGAAGATGAAGAGGGTTGGAAATGCCCACGGCACACCGTTGACGCCCTGCAGCCCGATCGAGCCGCAAACCGCCGCACCCAGCCCGACGCTCATCACGCCGAACGGTACCGGCGGCGCCCGCCCGACCCGCAGCGCCAGGCTGTTGACGGTCAAAATCAGTTGCGCGACCGCGATCATCGTGGCCAGCGCCCAGCGCCCGGCCAGCAGGTGGCTGGCAGTGAACGGCAGCAGCAGCACCGCCGCCATCAGGCTGAGGTGCACGGCGATGCGGTCGCGGAAGTCGGCCAGCGCGTCGTCACCGGAGCGCAAGACGCCCGCCAGCGCCGCCCACAGGGCTTTTGGTTGGAGTGACACGTCAGGTGCATCGGCATCGCCCGGCCCCGGATTGAGGGTGGAGGCCCCGAACGACCGGGCTAGCGTGACGGATGCAGCGCTGGGCGGCAGCAGGTTCAGGCCACCGCGGCGGCTGCGCGGTGCACTTCCTCGCGCACGGCTTCCGTCAGCTCGGCCTTCAAGGCCGAGAATTCCGGTTGCGTCTTCATCGCGTAGTGGCGCGGGTGCGGCAACGGCACCGGGCGGTCGAGCTTGATGCGGCCCGGGCGTGCGCTCATCACCACGGTGCGGGTGCCCAGGAACACCGCCTCGTCGATGTCGTGGGTGACGAAGAGCACGGTTTTCTGCCGCGCCTCCCACACCGACAGCAGCAACTCCTGCATCAGCTCGCGCGTCTGGTGGTCGAGCGCGCCGAAGGGCTCGTCCATCAGCAGCATGCGTGGGTCGTTGGCCAGTGCGCGGGCCAGCGCGGTGCGCTGCTGCATGCCGCCCGACAGCTGTTTCGGGTAGTGGTTCTCGAAGCCCTTCAGCCCCACCTGCACGATGAAACCTTGGGCCACTTCGAGCTGCTGCGGCCGCGGCCAGCCACGTTCGCGCAGGCCGAAGCAGACGTTGTCCAGCACCGTCAGCCAAGGGAACAGCGTGTAGCTCTGGAACACCATGCCGCGGTCGGCGCCCGGGCCTTCGATGCGGCGGCCGTCGAGCTGCACCTCACCCGCCGTCGGCACGTCCAGGCCGGCCACGATGCGCAGCAGCGTGCTCTTGCCGCAGCCGCTGGGGCCGAGGATGGTGATGAGCTCGTTTTCGTTCACCGACAGATCGGTGGCTTGCAGTGCCAGCGTGGTCGCAAAGCGCTTCTCGACGCCGCGCACTTGCAGGATGGGTGTGCTCATCGTGCCCCTCACCGGCCCAGCTGGGCCCACGGAAAGAACCACCGGTTGCCCAGCTTGAACAGCAGGTCGCTGATCAGTCCGATCAAGCCGATGACGATGATCCCGAAGATGATCTGGTCGGTCGCCAGCAGCGCCTGGCTGCTGACGATCATGTGGCCGATGCCGCTGCTGGCACCGATGAGTTCGGCCACGATCACGTAGGTCCAGGCCCAGCCGAGTACCAGGCGCAGCGTCTCGGCGATCTCGGGTGCCGCACCCGGGATGAGCACGCGGCCGATCAGGCTGCGGTCGCTGACGCCCAGCGTGTAGGCCGCTTCGACCAGATCGCGCCGCGTCTGCCCCACCGTCACCGCGACCATCAAGACCAGCTGGAAGAAGCTGCCGATGAAGATGAGGGCCAGCTTCTGCGCCTCGCCGATGCCGGCCCACAGGATCAACAGCGGGATGAACGCACTCGCCGGCAAGTAGCGCGCAAAGCTGACGAAGGGCTCGAAGAAGGCCTCGATGGGCTTGTAGGTGCCCATCAGAACGCCCAGCGGCAAGGCCAACGCAGCGGCGATCAGGAAGCCGCCCACCACCCGCCACACCGTCATGCCGATGTCGTAGGCAAAACCCATCTCGGTGAGCAGCGTGTACCCGCTCTTGACCATCGTGATCGGGTCGGCGAGAAAGGTCTTGCTGACATAACCGCCCAATGTGGCGAAGGCCCACACGGCGAAGAACAGCACGAAGAAGCTTACCCCCAGCACGATCCGCGTGCGGGGGCTGACGGGCGTCAGCGGACGCATGCGTCGACGGCCTCAAGCGAACGCGGTGGAACCGGCTTGGCCGGGCCACTCGCGTTGCCGCCTTGAGGGGGCAGCGGCCCAAGGCCGCTCCGGGGGTGGTTCACTTTATGAAGCGGGTATCCGCCAGCTTGCTCATGTCGGGAAGCGCCTTGATGAGGCCGATCTCCAGCAGCAGGTCAGCCGCTTCCTTGCTGAACGCGGCATGTTCGCCAGCGAAGAACTTCAGGTTGGCCTCGCGGTCCTGCCAGCGCAGGTAGGCCTGGCTCTTCTCGAACTGCTCGCCGGTCTGCTTGACGTTGGCACCCATGATCTCGAAGCTCTTCTTCGGCTCGGCCTTGATCATCGCCACGGCATCGAAGTAGGCATCAGCCAGGCCCTTGGCGGCCTTGGCGTTTTCGGCGAGGAACTTGGGCGTGCAGCCGAAGGTGTCCATCACGTTCGGGTAGTCGAGCGTGGTGGCGATGATCTTGCCGGCCTCGGGCTTGGCGCGCACGGCGCCGAGGTAGGGCTCGTAGGTCATCGCCGCATCCAGCCCGTCGACGCCCGCGATCATCGCGTTGGCCGCCGGCTGCGGGCCCATGTTGACGATCTTCACGTCCTTCACCGACATGCCGTTCTTCTTCAGGTACCACGCCAGGCCGAAGTAGCCGGCGGTGCCGGGGGCGTCGGCAGCGACCGTCTTGCCTTTCAGGTCCTTGATCGAATTGATGCCGGGCTTGGCCACCATGCCGTCGGCACCGAAACTCTTGTCGAGCTGGAAGATCTGCGTCGTCGGCACGCCGTTGGCGTTCCAGATGACCCAGGTCTCGACGGTCGTGGCGGCGCACTGGATGTCACCGCTGGCGATGGCCAGGTGGCGGTCCTTCTGCGGAATCATCTTGATCGTCACGTCCAGGCCGTGCTTCTTGAACAGGCCCGTTTCGCGCGCCAGCGTGAGCGGTGCGAAGCCGGTCCACGGCGACATGCCGATGGTGAGCGCAGTGAGCTTGTTGTCCTGCGCCTGCGCGCTGGTGGCGGCAGCGGCAGACAGTGCGATCGCAAACAGCGTGGTCTTCTTCATCGAAGGTGTCCTCTTTTGGCGTTGGGTGGATGGCAGGGAATGTGGCCTAGGGCCGGCGTTCAACCGCGGCCCCAGACGGCGAAGAAAGCCTTGAATTTGGTCCAGGCCGGCACGCGTTCGTCGGAGACAAGGTCGAGAAAGTCCGACAGCCGCTTGCTCTTGACTATGGTGTAGGCGGTGAGCGCAATGATCGGCACGAAGACGACAAAAAACGCGGCGACCTTCTGCGGCAACGGCGCGTCGGCCTCGGCGAGCAGGTTCATGCCGAGGAATCCGGTGGTCACGGTGCCGATCAGGCCGAAGATCGTCACCACCGTCAGCCGCACCACGGTGTTGGCCTGGCGGCGCAGCGCATCGGCGTCGAGGTAGCCGTTCATGTCGTGGATGCGTTCCTTGACCTCGGCGTACAGCGGCTCGATCTCCAGGTGCTCGCGGCACATGCGGAACAACGTCTTGACGTGCGCCTGCTCGCTGATGTCGTGGAACCAGTAGCGGTGCGTGAAGCTGAGAAAGGCGACGTAGGTGATGCGGATGCGGCGCTTGAAGCGCTTGACGCTTTCGGGGCGGGCGGGGTCCAGCACCATCATCGCCTCGGCGAGCTGGTCGCTGACCATCAGCAGCGTCGCCTTCTGGAAGTGCGCGATCAGGAACAGCAGGAAGTGCTGGTGGCGGAACTGCGCCAGCACGCCGCGGTCGCGGCAGCGGTAGAAATCGCTCTGGGCGTCGCCGACGACGATCAGCGCCAGCCCCGAGCACAGGTAGCGCGTGTGCGGCGCGGCGCCGCCGGGGGCCCAGAAACGGTCGTAGCAAAAACGCCGTTCGAAGTCGGCCAGGTGGCTGTCGGCATAGGGCAGCCCAGCCGAGACGTCGCCGCTGGTGGCCAGGCCCAGGCGGACGAAATCGGCGCGGTCCAGCGCGTCGGGGTCGTCGACCGCCAGGTAGGCCATCATCGGCATGCGGTAGTACTCGATCTGGCGGAAGCGCAAGGCGCCGGCGTGGTTCGAGTGGTGGTTGACCAGCGGCGCGAGCACGAATTCCCAGTGCGCCGAAAAGCGCGGCGCGCGGTGTTCGGCGACATGCGCCAGGAAGGCCTCGCGCGCGCTGGCGTCGCTGGCACACAGGACCTCGCCCTGCGCGTCGAGCCACTCGCAGCTGGCCAGCCCGTGGCGCGGGCCGCCGTCGGACTCCCAACCCGCCGGGAAGGCACGACCGCCGCGGTACAGCAGCTCCTGCGCCACCGGCAGCGGCAAATCGTCGGCCGACAGCTCGACGTTGAGCAGCACGATGTCCACGCCGTAGAAGAAGTACAGGTCGATGTGCGCGACCTGCAACGTCACCGGGGCATCGCCCGGCCGCGGCACCACGCGCATCGCGGCGATGTCGTGGCGGCGGAACACGCGCATCGGCGAGCCGGCGCTGGCCGCCTCTTCGCCACTGCGCCCGGCCCGGCCTTCGCCGTAAAGGAAACGCTGCACGTAGGGCAGGAAGGCGATGAACTCGGTGTAGTGGCGTTCGTGGAAGTCGTCGGCGTCGCCGGTGTACTCGTCGTCCTGCTCGCGCCATGGCGAGGCATCGCCCAGCGCACGCAAGGCGCGCCACGGCGCGCGGCGCATTTCGCTGTCGTCGCCATCGGCCGGCGGCACCAGCCGCAGCGGCCACAGCAGCACGTGGCGCAGGTGGCGCACGGTAATGTGTTGGGTGCGCACCGCATCGGCGAGGGTGGTGGGCTGCAGCATGCGAAACGAGTGTAGGGGTGTATGCAGCCGGGTGAAGCCGGGGAGGCCGCCGCCCGACCTAGGCCGCGACCCAGAGCGCCGGGCCGCCCAGGCCGCGCAGCAGCGGCGACAGCGCCCCGCTGCGCACGAGTGCGCTGGCGCGCTCGATGTCGGGCGCCAGGTAGCGGTCCTGCATCATGCTCGGGCAGTGCTCGCGCAGCAGCCGATGGGCGGCTTCGAGCGGCGGGCTGCTGGCCAGCGGGCGCAGGAAGTCGATGCCCTGCGCGGCGGCCAGCAACTCGATGCCGAGGATGTGGCCGACGTTGTCGATCATCGGTTGCAACCTGCGCGCCGCGAAGGTGGCCATCGAGACATGGTCTTCCTGATTGGCGCTGGTCGGCAGGCTGTCAACGCTGGCCGGGTGGGCCAGCGATTTGTTCTCGCTGGCCAGTGCGGCGGCGGTGACGTGGGCGATCATGAAGCCGCTGTTCAGCCCCGCGTTGGGGGTCAGGAACGGCGGCAGGCGCGAGACGTTGCTGTCGATCAGCATGGCGATGCGGCGCTCGGCGATAGCGCCGACTTCGGCGATCGCGGTGGCCATCGCATCCGCCGCCAACGCAACCGGCTCGGCGTGGAAGTTGCCTCCGCTGACCATCGCACCGTCGTTCGCGAACACCAGCGGGTTGTCGGTGACCGCATTGGCTTCGCGCAGCAGCACCAGCGCGGCGTGGCGCAGCTGGTCGAGGCAGGCGCCGACAACCTGCGGCTGGCAGCGCAGGCAGTACGGGTCCTGCACGCGGTCGTCGCCTTCGGTGTGCGAGGCGCGGATGGCGCTGCCTTCGAGCAGCGAGCGGTAGTAGCGCGCGACGTCGATCTGCCCCGGCTGGCCGCGCACGGCGTGGATGCGCGGGTCGAACGGGCCGTCGCTGCCCCGCGCGGCGTCGACCGTCAGCGCGCCGATCACCAGTGCGGCTTCGAGCACCGGCTCGAAGGCAAACAGCGCGTGCAGCGCGAGTGCGGTGCTGGTCTGCGTGCCGTTGATCAGCGCCAGCCCTTCCTTGGCCTGCAGTTGCAGCGGCGCAATCCCGCTGGCCCGCAGCATCTCGGCGGCGGGCCGTTTGCTGCCGCTGTCGTCGACGAAGAAACCTTCACCCATCAAGGCCAGCGTCATGTGCGCCAGCGGCGCCAGGTCGCCCGATGCGCCGACCGAGCCCTGGCTCGGCACATGCGGCACCAGGCCGGCGTTGTGCACCGCCACCAGCGTGTCGATGACCACCGGCCGCACGCCCGAGTAGCCGCGCGCCAGGCTGGTGGCTTTCATCGCCAGCATCAGCCGCAGCACCGGTGCGGCCAGCGGCGCGCCGACGCCGACGCTGTGGCTGCGGATCAGGTTCCATTGCAGCGTCGCCAGGTCTTCGGTGCTGATGCGCGTGGAAGCCAGCTTGCCGAAGCCGGTGTTGACGCCGTAGACCGCGGCATTCCCGGCCGCAGCGGCAGCGACGACCGCCGCGCTGGCGCGAATGCCCGGCAGCGCAAGCGGGTCCACCACCAGCGGTTGGTGCGGGCCATCGGTGCCGCCGTGGATGGCTTGAAGCTCGTCGAGCGTGAGCTGGCCGGGGCGCAGCAGCATCAACGAAGACCTGCGCTCGCGTGCCGATCGATCATCGGCAGATTCAGCCGCTGCTCTTTGGCACAGGCCACCGCGATGTCGTAGCCGGCATCGGCATGGCGCATCACGCCAGTCGCCGGGTCGTTCCACAACACGCGTTCGATGCGCCGGGCTGCCGCATCGGTGCCGTCGCAGACGATGACGACGCCGCTGTGCTGCGAATAGCCCATGCCGACGCCGCCGCCGTGGTGCAGGCTGACCCAGGTGGCGCCGCCTGCGGTGTTGAGTAGCGCATTGAGCAGCGGCCAGTCGCTGACGGCGTCGCTGCCGTCCTTCATCGATTCGGTCTCGCGGTTGGGTGACGCGACGGAGCCGCTGTCCAGATGGTCGCGGCCGATGACGATCGGCGCACTCAGTTCACCGCTCTTCACCATCTCGTTGAAGGCCAGCCCCGCGCGGTGCCGCTCGCCCAGGCCGATCCAGCAGATGCGCGCCGGCAGGCCCTGGAAAGCGATGCGCTCACCGGCCATGTCGAGCCAGCGGTGCAGGTGCGCGTCTTCGGGAAACAGCTCCTTCATCTTGGCGTCGGTCTTGCGGATGTCTTCCGGGTCGCCGCTGAGCGCCACCCACCTGAACGGCCCCTTGCCGCGGCAGAACAACGGCCGCACATAGGCCGGTACGAAGCCGGGGAAGTCGAAGGCGTTCTTCACCCCGGCGTCGAGCGCGACCTGACGGATATTGTTGCCGTAGTCGACCGTCGGCACGCCCATGGACTGGAAGTCGAGCATGGCCTGCACGTGCGCCGCACAGCTTTGCGCCGCGGCTTCGCGCAGCGCGGTGTGCTGCGTGCTGTCCGCCTGCGCGGCGCGCCAGCGCTCGACGCTCCAGCCGGCGGGCAGGTAGCCGTTGACGAGGTCGTGCGCGCTGGTCTGGTCGGTGACGAGATCGGGTTTGATACCGCGGCGAACCATCGCGGGCAGCAGTTCAGCGGCGTTGCCCAGCAGCGCGACCGAGACGGCCTTCTTCTCTGCGGTGTAGCGCGCGATGCGCGCCAGCGCGTCGTCGAGGTCGGCGGCCTGCTCGTCGACGTAGCGGCTGCGCAGGCGGAAGTCGATGCGGCTTTGCTGGCACTCGATGTTCAGGCTGCACGCCCCGGCGAAGGTGGCGGCCAGCGGCTGCGCGCCGCCCATGCCGCCGAGGCCCGAGGTCAATATCCAGCGGCCGGCCATCGACCCACCGAAATGCTGCTTTGCGGCTTCGACAAAAGTCTCGTAGGTGCCCTGCACGATGCCTTGGCTGCCGATGTAGATCCAGCTGCCCGCGGTCATCTGCCCGTACATCATCAGGCCCTTGCGGTCGAGCTCGTCGAAGTGTTCCCAGGTTGCCCACTTCGGCACCAGGTTCGAGTTCGCGAGCAGCACGCGCGGCGCGTCTTCATGGGTGCGAAACACCCCGACCGGCTTGCCGCTTTGAATGAGCAGGGTCTCGTCGGGCTTCAACGCCTTCAGGCTGGCGAGGATGGCCTCGAAGCAATCCCAGTTGCGCGCCGCCTTGCCGATGCCGCCGTAGACGACGAGTGCATCGGGGTTCTCGGCCACCTCGGGGTCGAGGTTGTTCTGCAGCATCCGGTAGGCGCCCTCGATCAGCCAGTTGGCGCAACTGAGCTGGTTGCCGCGCGGGCTGCGCACGGGGTGCGGTTGGGCGGCAGGCCCGGCGATCGGCGTCTTGGGCGCCGAGTGGATGGCGGACAGGTCGGTCATGGCTCTCTCCCTCTGCGTCGTCGATGGCTTCGTTGGCCGCGAACTCTACTTGTCTAGACAAGCTGGCGCAAGTAGGATCGGCCGCGATGTTGACGCCTGCCGCCCCACCCTACCAACGCGTCAAGCAGCACCTGCTGGAAGGGCTGGCCGATGGGCGCTGGCCGCCCGGTGCCTTGATGCCGTCCGAGGCCGAACTGGTCGGGCACTTCGGCGTCAGCCGAATGACGGTCAACCGCGCGCTGCGCGAGTTGCAAGCCGAGGGCCTGGTCTCGCGCAGCCAGGGCGTGGGCACCTTCGCTGCGCCGCGGCATCTGGTGGCCAGCACACTGACGGTGCGCGACCTGCACGACGAGATCGAAGCGCGTGGCGCACACCACACCACCACCGTGCACTTCGCGCGTGAAGAGCGCGCCGCTGCGGGCGTGGCCGGCCAGCTCGGCCTGAAGCCCGGTGCGCGGGTGTTCCACAGCCTCATCGTGCACGCCGCCGATGGGCTGCCGCTGCAAGCCGAAGACCGCTTCGTCAACCCGGCCTGCGCGCCCGGCTACCTGGGCGTGGACTTCACCCGCACCACGCCGACGCGCTACCTGCTCGACGTGGCGCCGCTGTGGCAGGCCGAGGTGCACATCGAAGCGCGCAACGCGTCGGCCGATGAAGCGAAGCTGCTGGCGATCGCGCCTGGCGATGCGGTGCTGGTGCTGGTGCGCCGCACGCACAAGCAAGGGGTGCCGATCACGCTGGCGCGGCTGGTGCACCCCGGCGCGCGCTACACGCTGCAAGGGAGCTTCACGCCATGACGGCAACCTTCGTTTGCGCTGACGACGTCGCGCCCGTGGCGTGGAAGAACGGCGGCGGTCTGACGCGTCACCTGCTGTGCGAGCCCGGCGGTGAGGGATGGCGCTGGCGCGTCAGCCTGGCGGACATCGATCGCGACGGGCCGTTCTCGGCCTTTGCGGATGTCGAGCGCTGGTTCGCGGTGGTGCAAGGCGCGGGTGTACGGCTGGCCTTCGCTTCGGGCGAACAGCGCCTCGGCCCGCACGATGCGGCGATCCGTTTCGACGGCGCCGAAGCACCGGGCTGCCGGCTGATCGAAGGCCGCACGCGCGACCTGAACCTGATGCTGCGCGGCGGCGCTCGGGGCGTGATGCGGCGCGCCGGCGAAGGCGCTGTCTGGTCCGATGCGTGGCCATTGCGCGGGCGCTTCGATGTGCAGACGATGACACTGCAGTGGGGGCTGCCGGCGGGGCCGCTGGTGGCGCCGGGGCCGGTGCTGTGGATCGGGGTGGCGCCGTGACGACGGCGCTGTGGCGCGGCGCACGGCTGGCCACGCTGGCGGGCGAGCGCGGCTGGGGCTTGATCGAGCGTGGAGCGGTGGTCACGACGGGCGAATCCATCGCGTGGGTGGGCGACGAAACGGGGCTGCCCCCGGGCTTGAATCCCGATGTCGAACACCAGCTCGATGGCCTGCTGCTGACACCCGGCCTGGTCGACTGTCACACCCATCTGGTCTACGGCGGTGACCGCGCGCGCGAATTCGAGCAACGGCTCGAAGGCGCCAGCTACGAAGACATCGCGCGCGCCGGTGGGGGCATTCGCTCGACGGTCGCCGCCACACGGGCAGCCTCCGACGACGCCTTGTTCAACACCGCGGTAACACGCGCTCGGCGTCTGATGGCCGGCGGCGTGACGACGCTGGAAATCAAGTCCGGCTACGGCCTGTCGCTCGAACACGAAGCGCGCTGTCTGCGCGTCGCGCGCCAGCTGGGGCATCAACTGCCGCTGACCGTGCGAGCCACGGGCCTTGCGGCGCACGCGCTACCGCCGGAGTTCGAAGGCCGCGCCGACGACTACATCGACGCGGTGTGCGCCTGGTTGCCACAGTGGCACGCCGAAGGCCTGCTGGACGCGGTGGACGCCTTCTGCGAACGCATCGCCTTCAGCCCCGCACAGACGCGGCGTGTGTTCGATGCCGCACGCGCGCTCGGCCTGCCGGTGAAGCTGCATGCCGAACAACTCAGCGACCAGGGCGGTGCGGCACTCGCGGCGACCTATGGCGCGCTCAGCTGCGACCATCTGGAGTGGCTGTCGCCCGATGGCATCGCGGCGATGCACGCTGCCGGCAGCGTCGCTGTGCTGCTGCCCGGCGCCTTCTACTTCCTGCGCGAGACCAAGCTGCCGCCGGTCCAGGCCCTGCGTGACGCCGGTGTGCCGATGGCGATCGCGACCGACCACAACCCGGGCTCGTCGCCCTGCCTGAGCCTGCCGCTGATGCTGAACATGGCCTGCACGCTGCTGCGCATGACACCTGAAGAAGCGTTGCGCGGCGCCTGCGTCAACGGGGCACGCGCGCTGGGCCTCCACGACCGCGGCCGCATCGCCGCGGGCCAGCGTGCCGATCTCGCGGCCTGGGCGGTCGACCACCCGGCCGAACTGGCCTACCGCTTTGGCGACGAAGCCTGCCGGCGCGTCATCATCGGCGGGCGTGAGGTGCCCATCCCATGAACACCGAAGAAGCCGTCTTCCAGCTGCACCGCGGCCACCGGCCGCTGCTGGTCAGCGTGCCACATGTCGGCACCGCCATCCCGCCGCAGATCGCTGCCAAGCTGGTGCCGCGCGCACTCGACACCGAAGACGCCGACTGGCACTTGCAGCGGCTTTACGCCTTCGCGGTGGAGCTCGGCGCGAGCCTGATCGTGCCGCGCTTCGCGCGCTACGTCGTCGATCTGAACCGCCCGAGCGAGAACACGCCGATGTACCCCGGCGCCAATAACACCGACTTGTGCCCGACGCGCTTCTTCACCGGCGAGCCGCTGTACCGCGACGGCCAGGCGCCCGAAGACGCCGAGGTGCAGCGCCGCGTGGCACGCTACTGGCGGCCGTACCACGAGGCGATCGCGGCCGAGCTGCAGCGCCACCACGACGAACATGGCCACGTCGCGCTATTCGACGGCCACAGCATCCAGCCCGAACTGCCGTGGCTCTTCGAAGGCCGGTTGCCCGATCTGAACCTGGGCACCGCCGAAGGCAAGAGCTGTTCGCCGGCGCTGCGCGACGCGATGGCGCGCGTGCTGCAAGCCCACACCGCGCACAGCCACGTCATCGACGGCCGCTTCAAGGGCGGCCACATCACGCGCTTCTACGGCCGGCCGGCCGAAGGTTTTCACGCCGTGCAGATGGAGATGGGCTGGCAGTGCTACATGGACCCGGCCAAGCCGCCGTCCGCTGCCTACGACGAAGCGCGCGCCGCCACCGTGCTGCCGGTACTGAAGGGGCTGGCGCAGGCGCTGCTGGACACCGCGCCGTGAGACACCCTCTTGTCAACCCGGCTTCGGCGGGCCGAGCGCCGGGCCGCCCCCAGCCGGCCCGCCGTCCCTCGGGGGACCGGCCGACGTACCCGTCGGACGAGGGGCTGACATGAGTCCGCGCGCCGCGCTGCTCTGGGCACCCGGCGCCTGGGTCGAAGGCCGCTGGCGCGAGCGCGTGCTGCTGGAGGTTGGCAACGACGGGTACTGGCTGTCGATCACGCCCGACCAGCCCGCGCCGCCGCACGCGGAAGTGCTCACCGGACCCGTGCTGCCCGGCCTCGTCAACGCCCACAGCCACGCCTTCCAGCGGGCCTTCGCAGGCCTGGCCGAACGCCGTGACAGCGAGCACGACGACTTCTGGAGCTGGCGCGACCGCATGTACGGCGTGGCCTTGCGCATCACGCCCGACGAGTTACGGGCGGTCGCCACCGGCCTGTATGCCGAGTTGCTGCAAGGCGGCTACACCCACGTCTGCGAGTTCCATTACCTGCACCACGCGCCCGACGGCATGCCTTACGGCAACCCGCTGGCGATGTGCGAAGCGCTGGCCCAGGCGGCAGCCGCCACAGGCATCGGGTTGACGCTGCTGCCGGTGCTGTACGAGCGTGCCGGCTTCTCGCAGCCGGCGCTGCGCGAGGACCAGCGCCGCTTCCGCACCGACGTGCGCAGCGTGCTCGGCCTTCGCGACGGCATCCGCGCCGCGCGTTGGGCGGGCGTGGATGCCGGTGTGGCGATCCACTCGCTGCGCGCCGCGGCGCCAGCATCCATCCACGCGCTGCGCGCGGCGCTGGTTGGCGACGACGGCCCGGTCCACATTCACGTCGCCGAGCAGACGGCCGAGGTCGACGACTGCCTGGCCGCTACCGGCCACCGCCCGATCGCGTGGCTGGCGCACCAGGGCCTGCTTGATGCCCGCTGGCAACTCGTTCACGCCACGCACGCCACGCCGGAAGAGATCAACGCCGTGGCGCGCAGCGGCGCCGGCGTGGTGCTGTGCCCGACGACCGAAGCCAACCTTGGCGACGGCATCCCCGACCTGCCGTGCTGGCTGTCTGCCGGCGTGCCATGGGCGATCGGCAGCGACAGCCACGTCGGCCGCGACGCGGCCGAAGAACTGCGCTGGCTCGAATACGCTCAACGCCTGGTCCAGCGCCGGCGCAACGTCACCGCCGCACCCGGCACGCAGCCAGCCACCGCCGCGCGGCTGTTCGAAGGCGCGCTGGCCGGCGGTGCTGCCGCGGCAAGCCTGCCGCTTGCTGGCCTGTTGCCCGGCGCCTGGGCCGACCTGCTGGTGCTGGGTGACGACGGCGCAGACCTCCCGCATCGCCTGGACACCTGGGTGTTCAGCAGCCCGCGGCCAGCACTCCGCGCGGTGATGGCGCGCGGGCGCTGGTGCCGGCCCGTGGGCCTGCAAAACCCTTGAATCTGCATGATTCGGTATGTATCATGCGTGCATACCGAATTCTTCAGACACCCCGGGAGCCGCCATGGAAGCCACCGTCGCCGAACGCGGCCAGATCACGCTGCCGAAGTCTGTGCGTGATGCATTGGGCCTGAGCAAAGGCACCAAGCTCAAGGTTGAACTCGAAGGCGGGCGCATCGTGCTGCGCAAAGACGTGGACGACGCCATTTCGCGCGTGCGCGGGCGCTTCAAGCTGCCACCGGGCGTGACCACCGACGACATCATGCGCGAGCTGCGCGGCCGTGCCCCCGGCGACCCGCTGCCCGAGTGGGACCGGCCTGCCAGCGGCCCGCACACCGCGCCGAAAACAACCCGGGCCGCGGCCTCCGCCAAGGCCGCTAAGGCCACGCCGCGCAAGCCGCGCTGAGCGCCGATGATCGCGCTGGACAGCAACCTGCTGATCGATTTCATGGGCCACGACGAAGGTCTGGCGGCGGCCGCCGATTCGGCACTGCGCCAAGCGCTGGCCGGTGGGCCGGTGGTGGCCTGCGAGGTGGTGGTTGCCGAGCTGGTCGCCGGCCTGGGCAACGGATCGCTGGTCGTCGATGCCCTGGAAGAACTGGGCGTCCAGTTTTCACCGCTTGAACAGCGCTCCGCCGTGCGGGCTGGCGAGATGCAGCGCCGCTATGCCGAGCGCCGCCGCGCGGCCCGCGAAAGCGGTGACGCACCGCGGACGGTGCCCGACTTTCTGATCGGCGCCCACGCGCTGTTGCAGTGCCAGGCGCTCATCACGCGCGACGGCGGTTTTTTCCGCGACTACTTCAAGGGCTTGAAAGTCATCGTGCCGAAATAGGACCCCCACGCTCACTGTCGTTCGCTGCCCCCCAAGGGGGGCGCTTGCAGCGGCCCGGCAAAGCCGGATCCGCGCAAGACCTTGATCGAATCTTGTCAACCCAACCAGGTGCTGCCATGACCCATGCCTACGCCAAGACCCTCAAATCCTTCAAGACCGCCAGCGGCAAGGAGGGCAAGCTCTACTCGCTGCCCGCGCTGGCCAAGACTTACCCCAACGTCAGCCGGTTGCCGATCAGCATCCGCATCGTGCTGGAAAGCGTGCTGCGCAACTGCGACGGCAAGAAGGTCACGAAAGAGCACGTCGAGCATCTCGCCAACTGGAGCGCCACCGCGGCGCGCACCGAAGAGATCCCCTTCGTCGTCGCGCGTGTGGTGCTGCAGGACTTCACCGGCGTGCCGCTGCTGGCCGACCTGGCTGCGATGCGCAACGTGGCCGAGAAGATGGGCAAGAACCCGAAACGCATCGAGCCGCTGGTGCCGGTCGATCTGGTCGTCGACCACAGCGTGATGATCGACCACTTCGGCAGCCCCAAAGCACTCGACCTGAACATGAAGCTGGAGTTCAGCCGCAACCAGGAGCGCTACCAGTTCATGAAGTGGGGCATGGACGCGTTCTCGACCTTCGGCGTCGTGCCGCCGGGCTTCGGCATCGTGCACCAGGTCAACCTCGAATACCTGGCGCGCGGCGTGCACAAGACGGGCAAGGGCCCGGACACCGTCTACTACCCCGACAGCCTGGTCGGGACCGACAGCCACACGACGATGATCAACGGCATCGGCGTCGTCGGCTGGGGCGTGGGGGGCATCGAGGCCGAGGCCGGCATGCTCGGCCAGCCGGTCTACTTCCTGACGCCCGACGTGGTGGGCTTCGAGCTCACCGGCAAGCTGCGCGAAGGGGTCACGGCCACCGACCTGGTGCTCACCGTCACCGAGCTTTTGCGCAAGGAGAAAGTGGTCGGCAAGTTCGTCGAGTTCTGCGGCGAAGGCACGCGCACGCTGAGCCTGCCCGACCGCGCCACCATCGGCAACATGGCGCCCGAGTACGGCGCGACGATGGGCTTCTTCCCCGTCGACGAGAAGACGATCGACTACTTCGAAGGCACTGGCCGGACCAAGGCCGAGATCGAAGCCTTTGCCGCCTACTTCAAGGCGCAGAAGATGTTCGGCGTGCCGATGGCCAGCGAGATCGACTTCACCAAACTCGTCAAGCTCGATCTGTCGACCGTGTCGCCCAGCCTGTCCGGCCCGAAGCGCCCGCAGGACCGCATCGAACTCGGCAACGTGAAGAGCAAATTCACGCAGCTGTACAGCGCCGCCGCCGCAGACAACGGCTTCAACCAGCCGGCCGAGAAGCTGGCGCCGGCGGTGACGACGGCCGACGGCCTGGCCCTGCACAACGGCGACGTGCTGATCGCGGCGATCACGAGCTGCACCAACACCAGCAACCCGGGCGTGCTGCTGGCCGCGGGGCTGCTGGCGAAGAAGGCGGTCGAAGCGGGTCTGAAGGTGCCCAAGCACATCAAGACCTCCCTCGCGCCGGGCTCGCGCATCGTCACCGAATACCTTGAGAAGGCCGGCCTGCTGCCGTACCTGGAGAAGCTGGGTTTCAGCGTCGCGGCGTACGGCTGCACCACCTGCATCGGCAACGCGGGCGACCTGACGCCGGCGATCAACGACGCCATCACCCAGAACGACCTGGTCTGCGCTGCGGTGCTGTCGGGCAACCGCAACTTCGAAGCGCGCATCCACCCGAACCTGAAGGCCAACTTCCTGGCCAGCCCGCCGCTGGTGGTGGCGTATGCGATTGCCGGCAACGTGACGCGCGACCTGATGACGGAGCCGGTTGGAAAGGGTCACAAGGGCAAGGACATCTTCCTCGGCGACATCTGGCCGACCAGCGACGAGATCCACGCGCTGATGAAGTTCGCGATGAACGGCAAGGCCTTCCGCAAGAACTACGACAAGGTCAAGACCGACCCCGGCAAGCTGTGGGAAAAGATCAAGGGTGTAAAGGGCAACGTCTACACGTGGCCGAAGAGCACCTACATCGCCGAGCCGCCGTTCTTTGCCGACTTCACGATGGAGCCGAAGGCGCTGGACGCCGGTGTGCGTGGCGCGCGCATCATGGGCTTGTTCGGCGACAGCATCACCACCGACCACATCAGCCCGGCCGGCTCGTTCAAGGACAGCACGCCCGCGGGCAAGTACCTCACCGACCACGGCGTGCTCAAGGCCGACTTCAACAGCTACGGCGCACGCCGCGGCAACCACGAAGTGATGATGCGCGGCACCTTCGCCAACGTGCGCATCAAGAACCTGATGATCCCGGCCATGGCCGATGGCTCGCGCGTGGAGGGCGGGTACACGCTGTACCTACCGTCGATCAGCGAGCTGGCCGGCGGCGCGGCCGTGGAGCAACTGCCGATCTACGACGCGGCCATGAAGTACGTCGCCGCCGGCACGCCGACGGTGATCTTCGCGGGCGAGGAATACGGCACCGGCTCCAGCCGCGACTGGGCGGCCAAGGGCACGGCGCTGCTGGGCATCAAGGCCGTCGTCGCACGCAGCTTCGAGCGCATCCACCGCAGCAACCTGATCGGCATGGGCGTGCTGCCTTTGCAGTTCAAGACCGGTGTGTCGTGGGAGACGCTGGGCCTGAAAGGCGGCGAGACCATCGACGTGGTGCTCGGCGCGGACATCAAGCCGCTGACCGATGCCACGCTCGTGATCACCGACGCCGGCGGCACCGTGAGCAAGGTGACGGTGCTGCTGCGCATCGACACGCCGATCGAGGTCGACTACTACAAGCACGGCGGCATCTTGCCGTTCGTGCTGCGCCAGCTGCTGGCGGCTTGAGCACAAGGTTGAAGCACTTTGCCCGTGCGGCGTTTGCGCCCTGCTCGCACTTGTTCTTGTCGAGTCGAATCAGCAGCTGATCAGCAATCTCGCAAACCGGGTCTTTGGCGCTTCGTGTCTTGCCGGTGCGCAAGGCCCTAACCTTCCATCAACAGTTCGCCCAGCACGGGTGCCGCGTACTCGAGGATCTGCGTGTCGCGCGTCAGCAGCACCATGCGTTCAGCGCGCGCGGTGCCGATCAGCATTCGATCCACCGGATCGCCGTGCGTCAGGACAAGCGCAGCAGCCGACTCCGCATGCTCAGCCGTGAGAGCTATCAATTTGGCGCCGGCGCGCTCGATGGCCTGAACCAGGCGGCCGGAAGGCAGGTCGAGCTTGCCGTGGTGGTGCTTGAGCAGCAGCTCCCACACGCTGAGCGCACTGACGTGAACCGCCTCATGTTCGAGGATATGGCGTGTGGCGCGGCCCAGCTTGCGCGGCGCCGTCAGGCCCCAGAGCACGATTTGCGTGTCGAGCAGATAGCGCTTCACCGGCGCCGCGCGCCGCGGGCGCTGGCAGACGGCGCCGTCTTCGTCGCGTGCGAGCCGCGGCGCGCCTTGATGCCGGCCTCGAGCGGGCGGTCCAGCGATGCAAACCACTCGCGCGCCATGTCTGCCTCGACCTCGGGCGAGAAGGCGTGCTCGATCTGCTCGTCGGTGATCAGGCCCTCCCAGGCGCCCCATTTGCGCTTGGGTGGTGCATCGGCCTTGACCAGCCTGACGACCGGCTTGCCGCGGTTGGCGATCACCACCTCTTCGCCACGCAGCGCTGCTTCGACCAGCTTCGACAGGTTGGTCTTGGCTTCGAGCATGTTCACCTGCATGTTGCGCTCCTGGGGAATGCGCGCAATTTAGCCAACTTGGTCAGCAGGCCGGGGGCCCGCGTCGGCATGGACGGGGCTTCATCGCGCGCACCGCGTTACTTGAGCTCGAACACCAGGCACGTCGTCGTGCCGTGCGCGTAGAGCTTGCCGCCCGCGTCGACGATGCGGCCTTCGGCTGTCGCCAACTGCCGGCCGACGTGCAGCACGGTGCCGATCGCCAACAGCGGCCGGCCATCGAGCTTGGCGGCGCGCACCAGGTTCACGCTGAGTTCGGCCGTGGTGTAGCCGCGGCCGAACCGCATGGTGGTGTGCACGGCGCAGCCCATCGCCGAATCCAGCAGCGTGGCGTACCAGCCGCCGTGCACGCCGCCCATCGGGTTGAGGTGCATTTCCTGCGGCACCCCTTCGAAGACGGCGCGGCCTTCGGTGGCTTCGATGAGCTTGAAGTCCAGCGTCTGCGGGATGTGCGAGCGCGCGAACTCGCCGCGCAGCATGGCCTGCATCTGTTGAAGGCCGCTGAGCGCGGCGAGCTGTTCGCGGTTGAGGGTGGAAGGTGCCGACATGGTGATCTGAAGCCGGCTATCTGCAGCCGCAATCATTGCAGCAAGCCGCTTCAGCGGCCGCGCAAGAACAGCGCGTCAAGTTCCTTCAACGTCACCTGCCGCCAGGTCGGCCGGCCGTGGTTGCAGGTGTCGGCGCGCTCGGTCGCTTCCATCTCTCGCAGCAGGGCATTCATCTCTTCGATCGTCAACCGCCGATTGGCGCGCACCGCGCCGTGGCACGCCATCGTGGCCAGGATCTGATCGCGCGCCCGCTGCACGACGCGGCTGGCGCCGGCGTCCAGAAGCTCCGCCAGCACCGAGCGTGTCAGCTCGCTCAGGTCGGCATCGGGCAACGCGGCCGGGCGGCTGCGCACTGCCAGTGTGGTGGCCGACAGCACGCTGACGTCCAGACCGAGTTCGCGCAGCGTTTCGGCTTCCGCTTCTGCCGTGGCCACTTCGGTGGCGCTGGCGGCAAAGCTGAAGGGCACCAGCAGCGGCTGCGCCGGCAGCGCCGTGCCGCTGGCCGCGTCGCGCTTGAGCTTCTCGTAGACGATGCGTTCATGCGCCGCGTGCATGTCCACCACGACGAGGCCGTGGCGGTTCTCGGCCAGCACGTAGGCCCCGGCAATTTGCGCGACGGCGCGGCCGAGCGGCCACTCGGCCGCGTCGGGTTGTGTCGGCGCGGTAACCGATGTTGCAGACACTTCATGCAAACCCGCCCAAGCCCGCAGACCGCCCGAGCCTTGCGGCGTGCGCCACTGCAACGGCAGCGCGGCGGTCGGCCCCTGCCAGGGTGCTGCGGCCGAATCGCGGGCCATCAAGGGCTGGCTGGTTGGCAGCGCCGTGGGCCAGGCGGCCGGCGTGTCGGCAGCCGTGCCGGGCACCTCGGCCCGCGACGGCGCCAAGCTGTCCTCGACGACCTGCCGCAGCGCCTGGTGCACCGCACGCCCATCGCGAAAGCGCACCTCGATCTTGCTTGGATGCACGTTCACGTCCACCGCTTCGGGCGCGATGCGCAGGAACAGTGCGTAAGCGGGTTGACGGCTGCCGTGCAACTGGTCTTCGAAGGCCGAGCGCACGGCGTGCGCCAGCAGCCGGTCGCGCACGAAACGCCCGTTGACGAACAGGTACTGCAGGTCGGCCCGCGCGCGCGCCGCCTCGGGCTGCCCGACGCGTCCGGAGGTCGTGAGCGGCCCCCGCGTTGCACCCACCTCGCGGCTGGCGACCACGAAGTCCGCCCCCAGCACGTCGGCCACGCGCGCCGCGGCGCTGGCCGCGGCCCGCCACTGAGCAACCAATCGCCCTTCGTGCCAGACGGCGAAGGCCACCGCCGGCCGCGCCAGCGCGTGCCGGCGGACGGCCTCGACGCAATGGGCCAGTTCGGTCGCGTCGGTCTTGAGAAATTTGCGCCGCGCCGGGGTGCTGAAGAACAGCTCCTGCACGTCGACCGTGGTGCCGATGTCACGCGCTGCGGGTGCGAGTTCGCCGCTGCGCGCATCCAGCGTCCAGGCGTGCGCGGCATCGGCATTGCGCGTGCTCAGCGTCAGCGTTGCCACCGAAGCGATGGCCGCCAGCGCTTCGCCACGAAAGCCCATCGTCGCCACCGATTCGAGGTCGGCCAGGCTGGCGATCTTGCTGGTGGCGTGGCGCTTGACGGCCAGGGCCAGGTCTTCGCGGGCGATGCCGCAGCCGTCGTCTTCGACCACCAGATTGCGCACCCCGCCAGCGGCCAGCCGCACGGTGATGCGCGTGGCGCCGGCATCGAGCGCGTTGTCGACCAACTCGCGCACGGCGGCGGCGGGGCGGTCGATGACCTCGCCCGCGGCGATCTGGCTGATCAGCGCGTCGGGCAACTCGCGGATCCGCTGCGCCGCGCCCTGCACGCCCGTTCGCGGCGCGAGCGGTTCGACCCCAAGGGCCGGGCTTTGCTTCATCGTCGTAGATTTTAGGGCGTGGACTGATCAGTCCACTTAATGCAGAACCTAGGCCCCATGCCGCAGAATCGGCCGCCATACCAGGTCAAAGGACACACGATGCCGGCTTTTTTCGGCCAGCTCATCACCGCCACCGACGAAGACCGCCGCGCCTTCGAAACGCACCCCGCCGTTGTCGACGCCGTGGCCAACGGCATGACGATCGAGCGGTACAGGAAATTCCTTCTCGAGCTGTACCACGTGGTCTGGCACTTCAACCCGGTCTGCGCGACGGCCGCCAGCCGCCTGCCCGACACCTGGGCGTCGGTCCGCATGTTCCTCTACGAACACATGCACGAAGAGGCCGGCCACGAGCAATGGGTGCTGAATGACCTGGAGGCCGTGGGCGTGGGCCGCGACGAGGCGCAAGCCCATGCGCCGAGCCCCTACACGCTGGCCCTGAACGGCTTCAACTACTGGGCTCCCGAGCGCCGCCACCCCTGTGCGGTGCTGGGCATGCTGTATTCGCTGGAGGTGATCTCGTCGGTGTACGGATCGCCGTTCGCGGCAGCCATCCGCGAATCGCTGCTGCTCGAAGGCGACCGCGGCGTGTCGTTCATCGCTTCACATGGCAGCCTGGACACCCAACACATGGCCGAGTTGCGCCAGGTGTTGAACCCGCTCGAAGGCGACGAGGCGCAGGCCGCGATCATCGAAGCGGTGCGCGTCAACTTCCACCACTTCACGCACATCCTGGCCGAGGTATGAGCTTGGCAACCGCGCCAGCGCACGGCATTGCTGGGCTGCTTGGCCGGCCGTACAAGACGCTGCGTCTTGAATGGAGCAGTGACTTGCGCGTGCTGCGCGCGCGCATGCAGGTGCGGCCGATCCAGTGCTACAGCCTGGCGGCAATGGGCGAGCTGCAACAGGTCTTCAACGACCTCAGCAACAACCCCGGTCTGGCACGGCACTTCGTGCTGTCGTCCGACGTACCGAAGGTCTTCAACTTCGGCGGTGACCTGTCCCTGTTCGTGCTGCTGGTGCGCGCGCGTGACATCGATTCGCTGCGCCTGTACGGCGGGCGTTGTGTTGATCTGATCTGGTGGGTGGAACACGCCGCGCAGTTGGGCATCCACACGATCGCCCTGGCACAGGGCGACACGCTCGGAGGCGGGCTGGAATCGGTGCTGCCCTTCCACCGCGTGGTGTTTGAGAAGAGCACGCAGGCCGGTTTCCCCGAGGTGCTGTTCAACCTGTTCCCTGGTATGGGCGCGTGGGACTTCACCGTGCGCCGGGCCGGCATGGCGGTGGCCAGCGAAATGATCCTGTCGGGCCGGCTGTTCAGTGCCGATGAGTTGTTGTACCGCCGTCTCGTTGACATCGTGGCCGAAGACGGCCAGGGCGAGTTGGTGATCGAACAGGTCATCCACGAGGTCGAACCCCGCCACCGCGGCACCATGGCCGCGCTGCGCGCGCACCGCCTGTCGAGCCCGATCCGCCGCGAATCGCTCGATGCCATCGTCGACCACTGGGCCGAGTGCGCGCTGACGCTCACCGATCGCGACCTGCGGCTGATGGAACGACTGGCCCGCGCGCAGGTGCGCAAGGCCGGCGGCGCCGAAGAAGGCGCGGTCGAAGAGATCAAGCGCATGGAACTCGACACCGCTTGGGGCGAACGGCGCACCGGCATGGACCGGCGCGACACCGGCGCGGCCGACAGGCGCGTGCTCAGTTAGCGCAACGGCTCGGCGCTCGCGCCGTCACCGCCATTTCCGGCAGACACCGCCGCTCGTTGCACCAACTCGGCGGCGCGCTGTTGCCGCATGCCATCGATGCTGGCCCGGTCTTCAGCCAGCGCGGCGTCCAGTTGCATCAACACCGACGGCCGTTGCTGCCGCTGAGCCGGGACCATGGACTGCTCAACCGGACATGCGGGCGGAACCAGGCCAGCGACCATCAGCGCCTGGGCAACTCCGTGCCCTCAGTCGGGAAGATGATCTCCACCCGCCGGTTGGTTTGCCGGCCGGCCGCGGTGGTGTTGCTGGCGATCGGATTGCGTTCACCATGGCCGAAGGTGCTCAGGCGCTCGGCGCCGACACCCCGACCGACCAACGCTTCTTTCACCGCCATCGCGCGGTCGTCCGACAACGCCTGATTGCCGGCCGAGCCGCCGACGCTGTCGGTGTAGCCCTCGATCGCCGCGCGGCGGCTGGGGTTGCCCTTCATGAAGTCAGCCAGCCTGCCGATGTTGACGTCGCCCGCGGGCTGCAAGCGCGACTGCCCGCTGTCGAACAGCACGTCGCCCAGGGTGACGACCATGCCACGCTCGGTCTGGCGCGCATCCATCGCCTTCAACTGCTGCTCCAGGCCTTCGACACGCGCATCGCTGCGCGCCTGCTGGGCCCGTCCGTCGGCGGCGGCTCGGTCGGCCTGGGCCAGCTCGGCGCTCTTTTGCTGGCCCTGCATTTCCGACGTCGCCAGCTGGCGCTTGGCCAACTCGGCCTCGCGCGTGGCGCGTTCGGCGCCTTGGGTGGCGCGGTCGGCCTCCTGCGTGCGCTGCGCCAGCAGCAGGCGCTCGCGCTCGGTGCCGGCGCCGGCCGTGATGGCCTGGGCCGTGCGGCTGACGGCTGTCTCCTGCGCGATCGTTACGCGCTGCGAAGCCAGGTAGGCCAGGTGGTCGATCTCGACCAGCGGAACCCGCGCGCTCCTCGCGATGTCGGCGCGGCGCAACGCGGCATCGGCTTGGCGCAACTCTTCGCTGGCATGCAGCACGACCTGCGGGTCGGCTTGTGCCGCACGCAGGCGCACCTGGGCCTGTTCGAAGGCCACGTTGCGCTCGGGTGCGGTGCTGCAAGCCGCCATCGCGGCCGCGGCAGCGGCGACGGCGGCAAAGGTCTGGACGCGGTGGCTCATGAAGGGTCTCCTGGCACGCATCAGCGCGGCGTCTTGCGGTTGATTTCGTCGCGCAGCGCCTGGGCAGCGGCCTGCGACTCCTGAGAGGCCTTGCGCGATCGCACGGCCTGTGCGTGCAACTCGGCGACCTGCGCGTCGAGCTCGGCCTCGTGGGCCAGGCGCGTGGCCCGTGCGTTGTCACCGGCGGCCAGCGCGGCGCGGGCATCGGCCAGCTTGGTGGTTGCGACGCGCAGTTCGGTGGGTGCGGATTCGCTGGTACTGGTGCTGCTGGCGCGGCCGACAGCGGCTTGCGCCACCGCCATCTGCGCATCGGGCACGGGTGTGGTGGCGCAGCCGCTCAGCGCCAGCGCCAGCACGGCGGCAACGGGCAGACACAAACTGGCCGGCGGGTGCTGCAGGGATTGATCGGACATGAGGGGCTCCTGGACGCCAGCGCGAGACGGGGATGGCTTCGCGTCTGACACAAGATGCGAAGCTATGCCAGTGAAGCTGCCCGGTCCGTGCGGCAGCGCACGCAAGTCTTTCTGCGTTGTGTACGGCAACGAACAGAAAAACGGGGACCGGTGCGGTCACCCTACGCTTCGGTTCGTAACAACTGCATGCCGACGATGCCGCACACCCGCCCCTGCACGACAGCGGACCCTGCCCGCTCCTTGCTCCATGGCGGGGGCCAACACGCCGTTCACCAGCAGCTCTCGCAGGTGCGCCAGCAGCTCGAGCACACGCAGTTGGCACTGGAGCGCTGCCGGCTGGACTTGGCCGCGGCGCGAGAGACGGCGCGCCGCGACGCGCTCACCGGCCTGCCCAACCGCAGCGGCTTTGAGTCCGAATCTCATCGGACGATGGCTGCGCACAGTGCCGGCACCCTGGTTCTGGCGCTGCTGTTCGTAGACCTGGACGGCTTCAAGGCCGTCAACGACCAACTCGGGCATGACGTGGGTGATGCGCTGCTGCGCGTCGTCGGCGCGCGGCTGGCCAATGCCATGCGCCACGGCGACCTGGTCTGCCGACAGGGCGGTGACGAGTTCCTGTGCCTGCTGCCTCAACTTCAAAGCCCCGAAAGGGCGCAAGCGATTGCGCTGCATCTGGCGCGCACCATCGAAACGCCGTGTCAGCTCGGCCCGCACAGGGTGACGGTGCGGGCCAGCATCGGCGTCGCGCTGTATCCCCGTGACGGCGTCGACCTGCCGGCGCTGCTCGGCCGTGCGGACCGGGCGATGTACGCCGCCAAGTCGGCGGGTTGCGGGGTGATGATGGCCGGGCCTGAGCAGCGGCCGGCGGCAGCGGTCTCGCACGGTTAGTGCGCCAGCGCACGGTCACGCCGAGCAGCCGACCGCACAGTCTGGGCCCCGGCGGCGCGGCTCAAGGCGCCTCGCCCCATCGAGAGACCGTGTGGCCGATGCCGAGAACTATCTGATTCAAAGCCTGCCGGCCCCAGACCGGAAACGGCTGTTGGCGTCCTGCGAGCAGGTGCATCTGGTGCTGTCGGAGGTACTCTGCGAAGCAGGCGCTACCGCCACGTCTGTCCTGTTCCCGGTCGACGGCTTCATCTCGCTGGTGACCGAAGTGCCCGGCCACGGCGGGCTGGAAGTGGGCATGGCCGGCCGCGAAGGCCTGCTGGGTGTGCAGTTGGCGCTCGGTGTGACGTCTGCGCCGATGCGCGCCGTGGTCCAGGGCGCGGGTGCGGCTTGGCGCATCGCGCGTGCGCCCTTTTTGCGCGAGCTGGCCGGCAACACCGCTTTGCGCGAGATCCTGAACCGCTACCTGTATGTGCTGCTGGTGCAGCTGGCCACCGCGTCGGCCTGCCGGCGTTTCCATGCCATCGAGCCCCGGCTGGCGCGCTGGCTGCTGATGAGCCACGACCGCGCACATACCGACCACTTCCACGTCACGCACGAGTTCATGGCGCTGATGCTGGGCGTGCGCCGCGTCGGTGTGACGATGGCCGCCGGCCGCTTGCAGGCCGTGGGACTGATCCACTACCAGCGCGGCGAGTTGTCGGTGCTGGACCGTGCCGGGCTCGAAGCGCAGGCTTGCAGTTGCTACGCGGCGGACCGCGCCGCCTACCGCACCCACCTGGGTGCCTGAGGGCCAAAGGGCTTGACCGCCCGAGCGCTTCAGCTCGCGATGTTGACGGGCAGCAGACGCTTGTACTCGTCGCGCACCACCGCATAACACTCGCAGGTGCTGCGTTCGAGCGTAGGACGGTCCAGCACGGTGATGCGCCCGCGCGAATAGTGGATGGTGCCGTTCTTCTGCAACTTCAGCGCCGCTTCGGTCACGCCTTCGCGGCGCACGCCCAGCATGTTGGCGATGAGTTCCTGCGTCATCACCAGTTCGTTGCCACTCAGGCGGTCCAGGCTCAGCAGCAGCCAGCGGCACAGCTGTTGGTCCAGCGAGTGGTGCCGGTTGCACACGGCGGTCTGCGCCATCTGCGTAATCAACGCCTGGGTATAGCGCAGCAGCAGGTGCATCACCGGGTGACTGCGGCCGAACTCGTCCTTGATGACCGCGGCCTTCATCCGGACGCCTTCGCCCGCGCTCTGGACGACGGCGCGGCTGGCGGTGGATTCACCGCCCAAGAACAGCGAGACGCCGACGACGCCTTCGTGGCCGACCACCGCGATCTCCGCCGAGGAGCCGTTTTCCATGACGTACAGCATCGAGACGATGGCCGTGGTGGGAAAGTAGACGTGGCTCATCTTGTGGCCCGACTCGTGCAGCACCATGCCGAGTGGCAACTGCACCGGCTCGAGTTGCGGCAACCAACGCTGCCACTCGGCCTCGGGCAGGGCAGCCAGAAGCGCGTTCCGCTTGGCGTCAATGGGATGGGCGATGGGAGGGGCTCGGGACAGGGCCGCCATGTTCGACGACGCGATGATCGAAGTATGTGCCCTACGGAAACGGTCGGCACTCGTACCGCTCGGGTAGATGCTTGCGTGACGCGGTGCGCCAGCGCACAGACGGGTCGTTGCCGTCCTCTGTAGAAACGGCGATCGCGCGCACCGCCCGGTCGCCCGCGCCAACCCCCACCTTCCCCTTGGAGACGCACGCCAGCATGGCCCTGATTTCGCTCGAACAAAGCCCACCGATCTACCGCATTGACTTCGTGTTCTACGGCACCTTGGTGGCCGTGCTGGCCGGATTTGCGCTGCTGCGCGACGCTCGCCCCAGCGGCCTGGAAACCGCAGCCTGGGTGCTGTCTGGCGTGTTGGTCTGGACCTTCCTGGAGTACGCGCTGCACCGCTTCGTGCTGCATGGCTTGCAACCCTTTCGCCGCTGGCATGCGGCGCACCATCGCAATCCCACGGCGCTGATCGGCCTGCCGACGGTGCTGAGCGCCGTCCTGTTTGCCGGGTTCGTCTTCGCGCCGGCCTGGTGGTGGGCCGGCTTCGAGCCCGCCTGCGACGTCATGCTCGGCGTGCTCGGCGGCTACCTCGGGTACGGGCTGGTGCACCACGGTCTGCACCATGCAGGGCCGGGTCAGCACTGGTTGCGGGAGCAACGCCGCTGGCATGCGCTGCACCACAACAGCACGGGTGGCAGCAGCGCCGGCTTCGGTGTGACGAGCCCTTTCTGGGACCACGTGTTCGGCAGTGTGCAGCGCCGCCGGCGCCATCAACGCCTGCGCCATGGCGGGCCCTAGGAAAAACCCGCGGCCTCCGCGGCGGGCGCGATACTGCGCCGCGTGAATTCGCCCGCGCCCTTTCAGCCCCCCGCGGCGCCCATCTGGCACACCCTGCTGGTGGCCAGTGGCAACCTGCTGAACCTGGCTCTGCCCGGTCGGGTGTTCTACGAGAACCAGGACCCGTACGACGCCGCCAGCTACGAGCGCAAGCTGGCCTGGCTCGGCGCGATGCTGGCGCGTGTCGGCGCCGACGTGATGGGCTTCCAGGAAGTCTGGGACGAAGCGGCGTTGCGCGCCGCGGTGGCGCGCAGCGGCTTGCACTACGCGGCGGTGGTGGCGCCAGGCGCCGAGAACGGCGCCGTCGGCACGCCGCGTGTCGGGCTGGCAACGCGGCTGCCGCTGGCGGCGGTGGAATCGGTGGTCGATTTCGCCGAAGCCGGGCGCGTGATGGTGCCCGAGCTGGGCGTCTACGGCCGCTTCGAAAGGCCGGTATTGCACGCCCGCGTGCAACTGCGCACGGGGCCGCAGCTTCACGTGCTGGTGGCGCACCTGAAAAGCAAGCGGCCGAAGTTTCTGCAGGACGCCGCCGGGCAGGTGCTGGAAGACCGCGACGACCCGCTGGTGGTGGTGCGCGCCACGCTGCGTTCGCTGCTGATGCGCGCGGCGGAAGCCTGCGCGCTGCGCCGCGTGGTGGTCGAGATCACCCAGAGCACGCGCGAGCCGCTGATGTTGCTGGGCGACATGAACGACAGCCCGCACGCCGTGACCACGCAGATGATCGCCGCCACGCTGGCCGTGGCCTACGACCGTGGCGCGCGCGACACCGCGCTGTACCACGCGTGGGACGTGGCGACCGAGCCGGCGATCAGGCGCGACGTCGGTTATTCGCACGTCCACCAGGGCTGGCCGGAGCTGCTCGACCAGATCTGGGTCAGCGAGGAGTTCGTCGCCACCAGCAAGCACGCCATCGGCGACGTGCGCCGTGTCGAGGTCTTCAACGATCACCTGCACGAGAGCCGGGAACGCTGGCGCAGCGACCACGGTTTCGTGCGCGCCTTGCTGCGGTTGAAAGGCACTGCGCCGTGATGCGTGCCGATGTCCTGATCAGCGAAGTGGGGCCGCGCGACGGCCTGCAAAGCGTGAAGGCGACGATGCCCACCGCCGCCAAGTTCGCGTGGCTCGACGCGCTGCATGCCGCGGGGCTGCGCGAGATCGAGGTCGCGTCTTTCGTGCCGGCGAAGCTGATGCCGCAGATGGCCGACGCCGCCGAGGTCGTGCGCCACGCGCTGACCCTGCCGGGGCTGACGGTGATGGCGCTGGTGCCCAACCGGCGCGGCGCCGAAGCCGCGCTGGCTGCGGGCGTGCACAAGCTCAGCATCCCGGTTTCTGCCAGCGCGGCACACTCGCTGGCCAACGTACGCAAGACGCGCGAGCAGATGATCGACGAGGTGCGCGGCATCGTCGCCTTGCGCAACGAACACGCGCCGCAGGTGCATGTGGAAGCCGGCATCTCGACGGCCTTCGGGTGCACGATCCAGGGGCTGGTGCCGGAGGACGACGTGGTCTGGATTGCCGAGCAGGTGGTTGAAGCCGGCGTCGACGAATCGGGCCTGTCGGACACCACCGGCATGGCCAACCCGGCGCAGGTGCGGCGCTTGTTCAAGCGGCTGTTTGCGGCCATCGGTGCGAAAACCGGCGCGGCCCATCTGCACAACACGCGCGGGCTCGGGCTGGCGAACTGCCTGGCGGCCTACGACGTGGGCGTGCGGACTTTCGACTCATCGCTCGGCGGTTTGGGCGGCTGCCCCTACGCGCCGGGTGCATCGGGCAACGTCGTCACCGAGGATCTGGTCTTCATGTTCGAAGCAATGGGCATTTCCACCGGCATCGACCTGATCAAGCTGATGGCCGCGCGCGCGCCGCTGCGCGCCGGGTTGCCGGGGGAGGCGATCTACGGCATGACACCCGATGCCGGGCTGCCGCCGGGTTTTGTTCAAGGAGCGGTGCATGGCTGAAAAGCCGGACGCATTGCCGCTGGCCGGAATCAGGGTCGTCGAGTTCACCCACATGGTCATGGGACCGACCTGCGGAATGATCCTGGCCGACCTGGGTGCCGAGGTCATCAAGGTCGAACCGATTGCCGGCGACAACACCCGCAAGCTGCTCGGCTCGGGCGCGGGCTTCTTCGCCCTGTTCAACCGCAACAAGAAGAGCATTGCGGTCGACGTGAAGGACGCGCGCGGACGCGAGATCGTGCTCAAGCTGGTGGCCGGTGCCGACGTCTTCAGCGAGAACTTCAAGGGCGGCACGATGGACAAGCTGGGCTTCGGCCCGGACGCGCTGCGCAAGCTGAACCCGAAGCTGGTCTACGTCTCGCACAAGGGCTTCCTGCCCGGCCCGTACGACCACCGCACCGCGCTCGACGAGGTGGTGCAGATGATGGGCGGCTTGGCCTACATGACCGGCCCCGAGGGGCGGCCGCTGCGTGCGGGCAGCAGCGTCAACGACATCATGGGCGGCATGTTCGGCGCCATTGGCGCGCTGGCGGCGTTGCACAAACGCGATGCCACCGGTGCAGGCAGCGAAGTCAGCAGCGCCCTCTTCGAGAACAACGTGTTTCTCGTGGCGCAGCACATGATGCAGTTCGCGATCACCGGCAAGCCTGCCGCGCCGATGCCCAGCCGGATCAGCGCCTGGGCGGTCTACGACGTGTTCAGCGTGAAGGACGGCGAGCAGATCTTCCTGGCCGCCGTCAGCGACACGCAATGGGCGCTGATGTGCACCGAGTTCGGCTTCGACGACCTGCGCGCCGACGAACGGCTGAAGAGCAACAACCACCGCGTGCTGGCGCGCGACTGGTTGATCCAGCTGCTGCGCGAGCGCTTCGCGCCTTTTGCCGCCGCCGAACTCGGCCAACGCTTCGAAGCACGCGGCCTGCCCTATGCCCCGATCACGCGGCCGCAGGATCTGTTCGACGACCCACACCTGGCCGAGACCGGTGGTCTGGCGTCGATCACCGTGCCGGCGGATGCCAGCGGAGCCGGCCGCGAAGTCACCACCCGCATGGCCCTGCTGCCGTTGGCGCTGGACGGCAAGCGGTTGGCGCTGCGCAGCGGCCCGCCAGCGCTGGGTGCCGACACCGCGGCGCTGCTCGGCAGTCTGGGCTACAGCGCCGCGCAGATCGAAGCGCTGCGTGCGGAAGGCGTGGTCGCCGGTGTCGCGACCGACCCGTCGGCCAGCGCAGCGTCGGGATGATCAGCCGAGCCGCGGGAGCATCGCGCCCATCGCCGCGTGCAAGGCATTCACTGCCTTGAGTGGCCGCACCATGACCTTGAAGTCGACGATGCGCTGCGCATCGTTCCAGCGAATCAGATCGATACCGTTGATGACGGTGCCGTCGATCTCGGTCGTGAATTCGAGCAGTGCGTCGTGCTCGCCGACGATCTCGCGCACGTAGCGGAAGTAGGCGTTGTTCAGCGTGTGCATCGCGCCTTCGAGGTACTTGGCGGTGATGGCGGCGCCGCGCTGCGGCGTGTGCACCACCGGCGAGTGGAAAACCACCTCGTCGTCGAGCAGCGCGCGCAGCGCTGCCATGTCGCGGCTTTCGACGACGTGGTGCCAGGCTTGCAGAGCCGGCGGCATCGGCATCACGCAACGTGCCGGCGCGCGGCCCAGAAGGTCGCGCCTTCGGGGCCATAGCGCTCGGTGTGCGGTTCGCCCGCCGGCAGCTCGAAACGCTCACCCGCCTGAAGATGCCGGTCGGTGCCGCCGCACGTCAGCCAGAAATCGCCGCGCACGACCAGCGCCTTCACCGCAAAGGGGTGGGTGTGCTCGCCCACCAGCTGCCCCGGCTGCCACTCGCGCACCAGCACGGTGTCGGAACCTTCAGCCAGCGAGGCGGACTCGAATTCGTCGTAGGTCATCGATGCTCCTTGAAGTGACTGGGGTCGGGCGCCGTCGTTATTTGTTAGTCACGGGCTACATGCTCCGCCGGTACTGCCCACCCACCTCGAACAGCGCGTTCGTGATCTGCCCCAGGCTGCACACGCGCACGGCGTCCATCAGCACCGCGAAGACGTTGCCGTTGTCGATGACGGCCTGCTGAAGACGCTCCAGCATGGCTGGCGACTGCGCCGCATGGCGGGTCTGGAAGTCGGCCAGGCGCTTCAGCTGCGACTGCTTTTCTTCGTCGGTCGAACGCGCCAGTTCGATGTGTTCGGACACCGGGTCGCCTGCCGGGTTGCGGAAGGTGTTGACGCCGATGATCGGGTACTCGCCGGTGTGCTTCTGCATCTCGTAGTGCATCGACTCTTCCTGGATCTTGCCGCGCTGGTAACCGGTTTCCATCGCGCCCAGCACACCACCGCGTTCGGCGATCTTCTCGAATTCGCCCAGCACCGCCGCTTCGACCAGTTCGGTCAATTGATCGATGACGAAAGATCCCTGGCTCGGGTTCTCGTTCTTGGCCAGGCCCCATTCGCGGTTGATGATGAGTTGGATCGCCATCGCCCGGCGCACGCTCTCCTCGGTCGGGGTGGTGATCGCCTCGTCGTAGGCATTGGTGTGCAGCGAGTTGCAGTTGTCGTAGATCGCGATCAGCGCTTGCAGCGTGGTGCGGATGTCGTTGAACGCGATCTCCTGCGCGTGCAGCGAACGGCCCGAGGTCTGCACGTGGTACTTCAGTTTTTGGCTGCGTTCGTTGGCACCGTACCGGTCGCGCATCGCCACCGCCCAGATGCGGCGCGCGACCCGCCCCAGCACGGTGTATTCCGGGTCCATGCCGTTGCTGAAGAAGAAGCTCAGGTTCGGCGCGAAGTCGTCGATGTGCATGCCGCGCGCCAGGTACGCCTCGACAAACGTGAAGCCGTTCGAGAGCGTGAACGCCAACTGGCTGATCGGGTTGGCGCCAGCCTCGGCGATGTGATAGCCGCTGATCGACACCGAGTAGAAGTTGCGCACGTCGTGGTGCACGAACCATTCGGCGATGTCGCCCATCACCTTCAGGCTGAATTCGGTCGAGAAGATGCAGGTGTTCTGGCCCTGGTCCTCTTTCAGGATGTCGGCCTGCACCGTGCCGCGCACGTTGGCCAACGTCCAGGCGCGTACCTTCTGGGCTTCGTCGTCGGTGGGGTCGCGGCTGTTGTCGGCGCGGAACTTGTCCAGGTTCTGGTCGATCGCGGTATTCATGAACATCGCCAGGATCGTCGGCGCCGGGCCGTTGATCGTCATGCTCACCGACGTGGCCGGGTGCGTCAGCTCGAAGCCGCCGTACAGCACCTTCAAGTCGTCCAGCGTGGCGATCGACACGCCGCTGTTGCCGACCTTGCCGTAGATGTCGGGCCGCAGGTCGGGGTCGTTGCCGTAGAGCGTGACGCTGTCGAAGGCCGTGCTCAGGCGCTTGGCCGGGGTGCCGGCGCTCAGCAGCTTGAAGCGGCGGTTGGTGCGGAAGGCGTCGCCCTCGCCCGCGAACATGCGCGTCGGATCCTCGCCTTCGCGCTTGAAGGCAAAGGTGCCGGCGGTGTACGGGAAGCTGCCGGGTACGTTGTCCAGCAGCAGCCACTTCAACAGCTCGCCGTGGCATTCGTAGGCCGGCAGAGCCACCTTGCGGATCTTGTTGCCCGACAGCGTGGTGTGGGTCAGTGCAGTGCGGATCTCCTTGTCGCGGATCTTCACCACGTACTCGTCGCCGGCGTACGCCTTCTGCATGTCGGGCCACATCGCCAGCAGCTTCTTGGCGTGTGCGTCGAGCGCAGCTTCGCGCGTGGTGGCCAGGTCGCCCACGGCTTCGACGGCACGGTGCCGCTCCGGCCGGTCGGTCTGCAGCATCGCGGCGCTGGCGCGCAACTGCTGCACCTCGCGCGCCAGGCGGCTTTGCGCGACGGCACGCTGCTCGTAACCGCGGACCGTATCCGCGATGTCGGCCAGGTAGCGCACGCGTGCGCCGGGCACGATCGGCACCTGGTGCGTGCTGTGGCGGGTGGCGGCCAGCGGCAACCGGCCCTTCCCTTCACCTTCGCTCAGCTTCATGCCCAGCCCCACCAGCCGGGGCTTCAACGCCTGGTACAGCGCGGTCACACCATCGTCGTTGAAGCGGCTGGCCATGGTGCCGAACACCGGCATCTCCTCCGGTGCCGTCTTCCAGGCTTCCTTGTTGCGCTGCACCTGCTTGGCCACGTCGCGCAAGGCATCCGCCGCGCCCTTGCGGTCGAATTTGTTGATGGCGACGAATTCGGCGAAGTCGAGCATGTCGATCTTCTCGAGCTGGCTGGCGGCGCCGAACTCGGGCGTCATCACGTACATCGGCAGGTCGACCAAGGGCACGATGGCCGCGTCGCCCTGGCCGATGCCGCTGGTCTCGACGACGATCAGGTCGAAGCCGGCAGCCTTGCACGCGGCCAGCACGTCGGGCAGGGCCTGGCTGATCTCGCTGCCGAAGTCGCGCGTGGCGAGCGAGCGCATGAAGACCCGCTGGCCATGGTCGGCGCCGCCGCCGGGCCGCCCCAAGGCGGCGCGCGCGCCCTCCGGGAGCAGCGCAGCCCGCGCAGCGGCAAGCGTGGGGGCCCAAGGACTGATCGCATTCATGCGGATGCGATCGCCGAGGAGCGCACCGCCGCTCTTGCGGCGAGAAGGATCGATCGAGATCACCGCGATGCGCAGCGCGTCACCCTGGTCCAGCCGCAGGCGACGGATGAGCTCGTCGGTCAGGCTCGACTTGCCCGCGCCGCCGGTACCCGTGATGCCGAGCACCGGTGTCTTCGAAGCGCCAGCGGCCTGGTTCAACGCGGCCTTGAAGGCGGCGTCGGCCTTGCCGTTCTCCAGCGCCGTGATCGCCCGCGCCAGCGCGCGCCACGCGGCATCGCCATGCCCTTGCAGCGCCGCCACGTCCTTCGGCGCTGCGCCTGACAGGTCGTGGTCGCAACGCATCACCATCTCGCCGATCATCCCTTGCAGCCCCATGCGCTGGCCGTCTTCGGGGCTGTAGATGCGCGCCACGCCATAGGCCTGCAGCTCGCGGATCTCGCCCGGCACGATCACGCCGCCGCCGCCGCCGAAGACCTGCACCTGTTCGCCGCCGCGAGCCTTCAGCAGGTCGACCATGTACTTGAAGTACTCGACGTGCCCGCCCTGGTAGCTGCTGATGGCGATGCCCTGCACGTCTTCTTGCAGCGCGGCCGTCACCACTTCTTCGACACTGCGGTTATGGCCGAGGTGGATGACCTCCGCGCCCATGCCCTGCAGGATGCGCCGCATGATGTTGATGGCTGCGTCGTGGCCGTCGAACAGGCTGGCCGCGGTGACGAAGCGGACCTTGTTGGTCGGCTTGTAATTGGCCAGCGCGCGGGCTTCGGCGGAAAGATCGGTCATGGTCGTGTGTCCTGTCTGGCCAGGGAAAACACCAGCGGTCGATGATGCCACGCAGCCCTCGTGCAACACCTCCGCGCTGCTACCGTCGTGGCCAGACATGAAGCCCCCACGCTCACTGACGTTCGCTGCCCCCCGAGGGGGCCATGAGCCGCTTGGGGCGGCCCGGCGCGGGGCAATATGAAACCCCCACGCTCACTGACGTTCGCTGCCCCCCGAGGGGGCCATAAGCCGCTTGGGGCGGCCCGGCGCGGGGCAATATGAAACCCCCACGCTCACTGACGTTCGCTGCCCCCCGAGGGGGCCATAAGCCGCTTGGGGCGGCCCGGCGCGGCGCATGAGCTTTCTCGCCATCGATATCGGCAACACGCGCCTGAAATGGGCGCTGTACGCCGCCGGCCAGCCGGGTGCGGCGCTGTTGACGCAGGGCGCGGAGTTCCTCGAGACCATCGACACGCTGGCCGAAGGCGCCTGGCGCAAATTGCCGGCGCCGCAGGCGATGCTCGGCTGTGCGGTGGCCGGCGATGCGATCCGTCGCCGCGTCGAAGAGCAATTGGAGTTGTGGGACATCGAGCCGCACTGGATCGTGCCGACCGCGCAGGACTCGGGCCTCGTCAACGGCTACGACTACCCCACCCGCCTGGGCGCCGACCGCTGGGCCGCGCTGGCCGGTGCCCGTTCGCGCGTGCTCACCGCCATCCGCCACGGCGGCGCGGCACGACCGGCGCTGGTGGTGATGGTGGGCACCGCCGTCACCGTCGATGCGCTCGACGCGTCAGGCCGCTTCCTCGGCGGGCTGATCCTGCCCGGCTTCGGCCTGATGCAGCGCGCGCTGGAACAAGGCACGTCAGGCCTGAAGGTACCGACGGGCGAAGTGGTCGACTTCCCCACCAACACGAGCGACGCGCTGATGAGCGGCGGCGCCAATGCCATCGCGGGCGCCATCGAACGCCAGCACCGCCTGCTGGTCAGGCACTGCCAGGCCGAGCCGATCCTGTTGATGACGGGCGGTGCTTCGGCCAAGCTGGCACCGATCACCGGTTTGTCGTTCGAGACTGTCGACTCGCTGATCTTCGACGGCCTGCTGCTGATGCAGGCGCACCGCTCGCACTGAGCTTAGCCACGACCGCTAGAGCCAACGCGCCAGCAAGTCCCGCAACTGCGCCCGCGAATAGGGCTTCGCGAGGTGCGCGTCCATGCCCGCGGCCATGCTTTGCGCGGCGTCTTCGTCGAAGGCGTTGGCCGTCAGCGCGACGATCGGCACCCGCGGCAGCCGAAGCTTGGATTCGCGCTCGCGCACCTGGCGTGTCGCGGCGTAGCCGTCGAGCACCGGCATCTGGATGTCCATCAGCACCAGATCCACCCGTTGGTGCTCGAGCATCGCCACGCCTTGCGCGCCGTCCTCGGCTTCCACCACCTCGACGCCGAAGGACTTCAGCATCTCGGCGCCGATCATCCGGTTGACCGGGTTGTCTTCGATCAGCAACACCGTGCCACCGAGTGCACCGCTGGCCTCCAGCCGGCCGAAGTCGCTTTCGCTGACCGGCAGTGGCGCGTTGGGCGACAGCGGCACCAGCAACTCGAAGGAAAACACCGAACCCACGTCCGGCCGGCTCTCGACCGTGATGCGCCCGCCCATCGCCTGCACGATGCGCTGGCTGATTGCCAGGCCCAGCCCGGTGCCGCCGCGCAGCCGCGAGCGCGTGCTGTCGACCTGATGAAAGGGCTGGAAAACCTCATCCAGCGCCGACGCCGGAATGCCGATGCCGGTGTCGGCGACCTCGAAGCGCACCAGCGCCGGGTCCATCGGATTGCCCCTTTCGCCGCCATTGCCGCTGTTGCTGACGCCCACGCTGGCCAGCCGCAGCGTCACGCCGCCCTTCTCGGTGAACTTGACGCCGTTGCCGACCAGGTTCAGCAGCACCTGTTTCAACCGCGGCGCGTCGCCGACCACGCCGTCGGGCGTGCCTTCGACGATCTCCAGCCCGATTGTCTGGCCGCGGCTTTCGGCATTGGCGCGGAACAACGCCACCGCCGACGCTGCCACCGAGTGCAGTGACATCGGCGTGCTCGACAGCATCAACTTGCCGGCCTCGATCTTGGAGTGGTCGAGCACGTCGTTGAGGATGTCCATCAACGATTCGCCCGATTCCGCCGCCGTCTTCACCAGCCGGCGTTGGCGGGCCTCCAGCGGCGTCTGGCGCAGCAGGTCCAGCGCGCCGAGCACGCCGTTCATCGGGGTGCGGATCTCGTGGCTCATCGTGGCCAGGAACTGGCTCTTGGCCAGGTTGGCGGCTTCCGCAGCTTCCTTGGCGCGCACCAGCGTGACGTTGGCCTCGTCGGCCTGCAGACTGTGGCGGATCGAGCGCAGCGTCGACTCGCGGAACTCGCGGGCCGCGCGCAGCATCGTGAAGCCGAACAGCACCGCCAGCACCGCCAGCGGGATCGAGCGGCTGGCGGGCATAGCCACGGACACCACCGCCAGCGGCCCGAGCTGCAGCGCCGTCATCACCGCGAAGCTGCGTCCCACCATCGACAGGAAGAAGCCGGCCAGCGCCACCGAGCCGCAGATCATCGCGATGTAGAGCCCGGCATCGGTGTTGCGCAGCAGCGGGTACACCGCCAGCGTGCCGACCACCCACATCAGCCCGACCACGAAGGCATTGGCCTCGAGCTGCACGAAGACGGTGTGCATGCGTTCGGGTGAAAGGCCGTCGGTGTCGCCGTAGTGGCGGTTCAACCACCAGCGCCAGAACGCGCCACCGGCGCCGAGCACGCCGGTCGCCACTGCACCCCAGATCTGGCCCTTCTGCCAGCCCAACACGGCGATGATCGCCGCCACCACCAGCAGCAGCACGACGCTGCGCGAACCATTGCGCAAGGCGGATTGCAGCACCCGGCGCTGGAGCGCTGTCTCGATGCCGGGCTGGTCGATCATGGCCGGCGAGGATAGCGCGGGACCAGGCGCGAACGACGCGGCTGCAATCCGCTCAGCTCAGGACTGGATGTAGGTCTCAAGCTGGGCGATCGTCGCTTCGTGGTCGGTGATGATGTCGTCCATGATGTCGCGGATCGAGATCATGCCCAGCACGGTGTCGCCGTCGACCACCGGCAGGTGGCGGAACCTGCCTTCTCTCATCAGCGCCATGCATTCGCGCGTGCCGGTGTGCGAAGGCACCGTGCGCACCTGCTTCGTCATGATCTCGGCGACCTGCGTTTCTTTCGAATTGCGACCAGCCAGCGCGATCTTGCGGGTGTAGTCGCGCTCGGAGAACACGCCGACCAGACGGCCACCGTCCATCACCATCAGTGCGCCGACTTCGTAGTCGGCCAGCAGATTCAGCGCGGCGAAGACCGTCTCGTCGGGCCGCACGTGCCACAGCGCGCCTGCGCTGGAGCCGCTCGGCTTCTTCAGCAGTTCGGAGACCGGTTTCATCGCTCACCCCTCCTTGGCCGCCGAAATGGCAGCCGCGCTGCCGCGCAGCATGGCACCGTCCACGCCCCCGAGCAACCGGTGATTTCCGGGCATGCCAACATCGGCTGGATGACAACCGCCGCCCAGCCGCGCCGCCCGGCCCGCCGCCGATGGCTTCGAGCCTGGGCCCTGGCCGCTGCCGTGGCGGCTGCCGGCACCGGCTGCGCGGTGGTGGACTACGAGCAGCGGCGCTGGATCTTCCAGCCCACCGACAGCACCTGGGACCCGGGGCTGGCGGCTGCGGTGGGCATGCACGACGTGTGGATCGACTACCAGTCCGCCCACCCCGAACATGCCGGCGCGTCGGTGCGCCTTCACGGCCTGTGGGTGGCCCACGACGACCCCGGCGCGCCGGTGCTGCTGTACCTGCACGGCTCGCGCTGGGACGTTCGGGCGAGTACACCGCGCATGCGCCGCCTGCATGATCTGGGCTTTTCGGTGCTGGCCATCGACTACCGCGGCTTCGGCCGCAGCACCGAAGCGCTGCCTTCGGAAACCATCGCCGCCGAGGACGCGCGCGCCGCATGGTCGTGGCTGGCGCGCCAGCACCCGCAGGCACGCCGCTTCGTCTTCGGCCATTCGCTCGGCGGCGCCGTCGCGGTGCAGCTGGCCGACGAGGTGGACGACGAGGCCGGGCTGATCGTCGAGGGCACGTTCACCTCGATTCCGGAGTACTTCACCAGCCTGCGCTGGGGCTGGGTGCCGATCACCTGGATGATCACGCAGCGCTTCGATGCGGCGTCGCGCATCGGCAGCGTCGGCTCGCCGGTGCTGGTGGTGCACGGCAGCGAAGACGGCATGGTGCCGGCCAGGCTGGGCCGCGCGCTGTTCGACAAGGCGCGCGAGCCCAAGCGCTTCGTGCTCGTCGAAGGTGCAGGGCACCACAACACGAATTCCATCGGGCACGACCAGTACCGACAGGCGCTGGCAGACCTTTTCGGGCTGCGCGGCCACCCCTAATGCTATGGATGGCGCGGACCGTGCCTGGCGTGCACGATCCGCTCCCCGCTCCCCGCTGGCGCGGTCAAACGCCACTGTTGAGGGGAACCGCACCATGTCCACCACCTCGCGCGCCACCGCGCTGCCGATAGCCGAACGCGTGCCGTTGCTGGACGTGCTGCGCGGCTTTGCGCTGATGGGCATTCTGATCATGAACATGCCCGGCTTCAGCTACAGCGGCGGCCATGAAGCCGACGGCTCGCACTACTGGCCGGCGGCGTACGACCAGTTGGCCGAACAGGTGCGCGACGCGCTCTTCAGCGGCAAGTTCAACAGCCTGTTCAGCCTGCTGTTCGGGCTGGGCTTCACGATCCAGTTCGCGCGCATGCAGCAGGCCGACCCGGTCCATGCCGACGGGCAATACCTGAAGCGCCTGCTGGTGCTGCTGGTATTCGGCGTCATGCACGCCTGCGTGTTCTGGGACGGCGACGTGCTTCACATCTATGCCGTCCTCGGCATCGTGCTGCTGTTCGGGCTGCGCCGTGTCAGCGACCGCGGGTTGGTCTGGATCATGGCCGGCTGCCTGGTCTACCCGCTCATCTCGAGCCTGCTGCGGGTGGCCTTCGTGACCAAGGAATTCACCGACAGCAGGGTGGTGTTCTGGAAGTCGGTGGCCGTCAGGCAGGACATCGCGTTCGGCCAAGGCAGCTTCCTCGACGCGGCGCGTGAGTACACCAGCATGATGGTGTTCAATTACACCAACCTCTACCAGCTCTGGGGCACCTTCGGCTGGTACGTGTCGATGACGCTGACGATGCTGATCGGCGTGCTCGCCGGCCGCCGGTTGTGGGCCCAGCGGGCCGAAGAACTCATGCCGCAGATCCGCCGGCTGACGTGGATCGCACTCGGTGTCGGGCTGGCATGCAGCGCGGCGTTCACCGTGATCTTCGAAATGAACCGAAACCCGGGGCCGTCGCTCATCAAGACGCTCGGCGGGCTTTGCTACAACGTCTCGCGGCCGGCGATGATGATCTTCTACGTGCTGCTGATCACGCAGCTGTTTCACAAGCCGTCGTGGAAGTCGCTGTTCGCACCGTTTGCGGTGGCCGGGCGCATGCCGCTCACCAACTACCTGATGCAGACCGCCATCTGCACCGCGCTCTTCAACGCCTGGGGCTTCGGGCTGTGGGCCAAGGTCGGGCCGGCAGCGGGCTTCGCGCTGTCGCTGGCGATCTTCTTCCTGATCCAGGTGCCGTGGAGCTTCTGGTGGCTCGCGCGCCACGAGCGCGGGCCGATCGAGGCTCTGTGGGCACGTATCACCTACGGCCGGCGGCCTGCATCCACCCCGGCCGTGCCGGCCGCGGGTCTGCCGCGGTGAGTGACGCGGGCTTCGCACAGGGCGGCTAGGCAGCCGCCGGTGCAGCGCTGGCGGTTGCACTGGCCCTGCCCGCGCTGGCCCAGCCAACAAGCCCAGCCGCGGCAGTAGCGGCATCGGCATCGGCGCCTGCGGCACCCCCGCCCCCGCCCGCAGCGGCACCGCGCCCGCCAACCGACGCCTTGCGCGTGCTGTCCTACTGGCTCGACGCACAGGTCGCCTACGAGAAACTGCCCGGCCTGACGGCAGCCGTGGTGGTTGGCCAGAACGTCGTCGGCAAGCTCGCCATCGGCAACGCCGACCACGCCGGCCGGCAGCCGATGCGGCCGGACACGATCTTCAGCATCTGCTCGATCTCCAAGGTCTTCACCTCGATCGCGGTGATGCAGCTGTGGGAAGACGGCAAGCTCTCGCTCGACGACGACGTGGCCAAATGGGTGCCGGCGCTGGCGCTGCAGCGCCACGACCCCGACAGTGGACCGGTGACGCTGCGCGCGCTGCTCAGCCACTCGGCAGGTGTGCCGCGCGATGCGGCCTTTCCGTACTGGTCCGACCAGCGATTCCCGTCGACCGAGGCGTTGCTGCGCGCCACCGCAGGCCAGCGCACGCCGATGCGCGCCGCCGAGCGCTACCAGTACAGCAACCTGGGCATGGCACTGCTGGGCGAGGTGGTGGCTTCAGCCTCGGGCATGCCCTATGCGCAGTACGTGCAGCAGCGCATCCTCGACCCGCTGGGCCTGCGCGACACGCGGCCGTCGATACCGTCCGAGCTGTGGGGCACGCGGTTGGCGCAGGGTTTCGGCGCCTTGCAGCGCGACGGCCGGCGCGCCCCGCTGCCGGTCTTCGACACCAGGGGGCTGGTGCCCGCCGCAGGCTTCTCCAGCACCGTGGAAGACCTGGCGCGCATGCTGGTCTGGCAGAACAGGCTGCGCAAGAACGGCGGGCGCGAGGTGCTGAAGGTGGCCACGTTGCGCGAGATGCAACGCGCGCAGTGGGCCGACGCCGACACCACCAACACCTGGGGTTATGGCTTCTGGGTGCTGCGCGATGCCGGCAAGTGGGTGGCCGGCCACAACGGCACCTGCGCCGGCTACCTGTCGGACATGACGCTGGCGCTCGACGACGAAGCCGGCATCGCGCTGATGATCAACGCCAACGACAACCGCTCGGCGATCCGGCTGTCGTCGCCGGCGCGACGCCTGCTGCTGAAGGGCCTGCGCCTGCCGGTCGCACCGGCCAGCGGCCCGAAGCTGGCCGACTACAGCGGGCGCTTCGGCGGGGCGCCGTTTTCCAGCGAATCGGTCGTGCTGCCATGGGGTCCCGATCTGGCCTATCTGGATGTGCCGGTGGGCGACCCCGCCCCGGCGATGGGTGTGCTGCGCCACGTTGCGGGCGACACCTTCCGCCAAGTGCGCGATGACAACAGCCTGGGCCGCGAGTTCAGCTTCCTTCGCGACGCGGCCGGCCGCGTGGTCAGCGTCAGCACGGGTGGTTTCATCGCGCCGCGCACGGCGCCTATGGAAGAACCGCGGTGACCTCGATCTCGACCAGCGCGCGGTCTTCGATCAGCGCCGCCACCTGCACCGCGCTCATCGCCACCGTGTAGCTGCCGATCAGCTCGCGGTAGGCGCTTCCGATCTCGCGGGCGCGCTTCAGGTATTCGCGCTTGTCGGTCAGGTACCAGGTCATGCGGACGATGTGGGCCGGCTTCGCGCCGGCTTCGGCCAGCACGGCGACGATGTTGGCCAGCGCCTGACGCACCTGTGCCACCAGGTCGTCGCTCTCGAATTGCTGCTGCGCATTCCAGCCGATCTGGCCGGCGACGAAAATTTGCCTGCCGCTGGCCGACACGCCGTTGGCGTAGCCCTTCGGCGCCGTCCAGCCCGGCGGCTGCAACGCACGGATGCCAGCCTCGCCTGCCTTCGTCATGCGGCCTCCACCACATAGGGCAGCAACGCGGCACGCACGTCGTCAGGCAATGGCTGCGCCTTGTGGGTGAGCAGCGACGTGCAGACCAGCACCTGGCGTGTACGCAGGCGCAACTCGTCGGTCGCCACACTGCGGAACTCGGCCGCGATCGTCAGCGAGCTGCGACCGAGCTTCTCGATCTCGACCGACAACGCGAGCCGTTCGCCATGCCGGCTGATGGCCGTGAAGTCCACTTCCAGCCGCACCGTCGGCAACCCGGTGCGGCGCTCGCCGATCAACACCGCGTACGGGATCTTCAAGGCCTCGTCGAACCACACCTCGGCCAGCGTGTTCAGCATCACCATGTACTGCGGGTAGAAGACGATGCCCGCGGGGTCGCAGTCGGCGAAGCGCACGGTGCGCGTGGTGGTGAACCTCATCCCGCCGATGATGCCTTGAGCTTGAAGCGCTGCAGCTTGCCGGTCTCGGTGCGCGGCAGCGAGTCGACGAACACCAGCTCGCGCGGGTACTTGTAGGGCGCGATGGTCTGCTTGACGAAGTCCTGCAGCGCCTTGGCCATCGCGTCGCCGGGCTCGTGGCCGGGCTTCAGCACCACGAAGGCCTTGACGAGCATGCCGCGTGCCTCGTCGGGCTGGCCGACCACGCCGCATTCGGCCACCGCCGGGTGCAGCAGCAGCGCGCCTTCGACCTCGGGCCCGGCGATGTTGTAGCCGCCGGAGATGATCATGTCGTCGGTGCGCGCCTGGTAGACGTACTGGCCGTCGGTGTCGACGAGGTACGCGTCGCCGGTGAGGTTCCAGCCGTTCTGCACATAGGTCGCCTGGCGTGGATCGTCGAGGTACTTGCAACCAGTCGGGCCCTTGACGGCGAGCCGGCCGACCTGCCCTGGCGGCAGCTCGCGACCCTCGTTGTCGAGGATCGCCGCGCGGTAGCCCGGCACGGGCACGCCGGTCGCACCCGGCCTGGCCGTCGCTTCGTCGGCGCTGATGAAGATGTGGAACATCTCGGTCGAGCCGATGCCGTCGATCAGCGTCAGGCCGGTGGTTTCCTTCCACGCCAGCCGCGTGGCGGCGGGCAACGCTTCACCCGCGCTGACGCACTTGCGCAGCGTGCGCAGGTCATGCGCAGCGGCTTGCCCGGCCGCAGGATGCGAAGCGGCCTGCCCGGCCGAGAGATGCAGCGCGATCGCGCGGTACGAGGTCGGCGCGGTCAAGCAGACCGTGGCGCCGAACTGCGCAATCGCCGGCACCAGCGCGTCAGGCGTGGCCTTCTCGATCAGCACGGTGCTGGCGCCCACCGACAGCGGAAAGATCAGCAGCCCACCCAAGCCGAAGGTGAAGGCCAGTGGTGGGCTGCCGATGAACACGTCGTCGGCGTTGGCACGCAGCACGTGCGGCGGCCAGCAGGCAGCCGCCGCCAGCACGTCGCGGTGGAAATGCAGCGTGCCCTTGGGCACACCGGTGGTGCCGCTGGTGAACGCCATCAGCGCAACGTCGGTGGCAGCGGTGTCGATGGCGTCGAAGTGTTCGGGCATCGACGCGGCTTCGGCTTCGAGCTCGCCACCAAAGTGGCGTACCTGCGTCAACGTCGGGCCGCCGGGCAGCGCCTGCGCCAGTTCGTCGGCCAGCCGCCCGTCGCACAGCGCGTGCGTGATCTGTGCCTTGTCGATGATCGCCGCCAGTTCGCGCGCCCGCAGCATCGGCATCGTGCCGACCGCGATGCCCCCGGCCTTGACGACCGCCATCCAGCAGGCCGCAAGCATCGGCGAGTTGGCGCCGCGCAGCAGCACGCGGTTGCCCGGCACCAGGTTCAGGTTGCGCACCAGCACGTGGGCGATGCGGTCGCACTGCGCCTGGAACTGCGCGTAGCTCCAGCGCACGCCGTGTCCGAGCACGCAGGGCTTGTCGCCATGGCCGGCGGCGATGGCGCGATCGAGCAGCCAGGCCGCGCAGTTGATACGTTCGGGCAGTTGCAGGCCCGGCAACTCGAAGATGAGTTCCGGCATCGCCGACGCCGCCGGCAGGCGCTCGAGCGCGAAACGGTCGACGTGGGCCGACGCTGCGTCGGGTGCGGTTTCTGGCGCCATGCTGCGGGCCATTCTTCGAGCCGCGCGCTGCGCTGTCAACGCAAGACCGGCCACTATCATCGTTGCGATGAACGCGGCGCCACGCCAGCTTTGGGACATCTCGCCGCCCGTGCACGCCGGCTCGCCGGTGTTTCCGGGCGATTCCGCTTTCGCCCTCGAATGGAACGCGCGCATCGGCCCGGGCTGCCCCGTCAACGTCAGCACGCTGCGTTTAAGCCCGCACACCGGCGCCCATGCCGACGCGCCGCTGCACTACGACGACGAAGGCGCTGCGATCGGTGCCGTGCCGCTGGAGCCTTACCTCGGCCGCTGCCGCGTCATCCACGCCATCGACCGCGGGCCACTGGTCGAGTGGCCCCACATCGAACACGCGCTGCACGACCTGCCGCCTCGCGTGCTGGTGCGCACCTACCGCCACATGCCGGTCGACCGCTGGGACGGCGCGCTGGCCGCTTATGCGCCGCAGACGATCGAACGCCTGGCCGACCTGGGCGTCACGCTCGTCGGGATCGACACCGCCAGCATCGACCCGGCCGACAGCAAGGCGCTCGACAGCCACCAGGTCATCCGCCGCCGCGGGCTGCGCGTGCTGGAGAACCTGTTGCTCGACGACGTGCCCGAAGGCGACTACGAGTTGATCGCGCTGCCCCTGAAACTGGCAACGGCTTGCGCCTCCCCGGTGCGCGCGGTCCTTCGAGAACTGAGATGAATCGCAACGACGCGCTGGCTCTCGACGCGGCCGACCCGCTGGCGCCGCTGCGCCAGCAGTTCATGCTGCCGGCAGGCTTGATCTACCTGGACGGCAATTCACTCGGCGTGCTGCCCCGCGCCACCGCGGCGCGTGTTGCCCAAGTCGTGCAGCAAGAGTGGGGCGAAGGCCTGATCCGCAGCTGGAACAGCGCCGGCTGGATCGACCTGCCGCAGCGCATCGGCGACAAGATTGCGCGGCTGGTCGGCGCCGGCGCAGGTGAGCTGGTGGTCGCCGATTCGACCAGCGTCAACCTGTTCAAGGTGCTCGCCGCGGCACTCCACATCGTGCGCAGCGATTCCCCCGCGAGAACACGCGTGGTCAGCGAGCGCAGCAACTTCCCGACCGACCTGTACATCGCCGAGGCGCTGTGCAAGGAACGCGGTTTCGAGTTGGTGCTGGTCGATGCGCCGGAACAGATCCCGGCCGCGCTCGACGCCCAGACCGCGCTGCTGATGCTGACCCACGTCAACTACCGCACCGGCCGCCTGCACGACATGGCGGTGCTGTCGAAGGTGGCGCACGAGGCCGGCGCGCTGGCGGTGTGGGACCTGGCGCACAGCGCCGGCGCGGTACCGGTGTCGCTGAACGAACATGGCGCCGACTTCGCAGTCGGCTGCGGCTACAAGTACCTCAATGGCGGCCCCGGCGCGCCGGCCTTCGTGTGGGCGCACCCGCGCCACGCGGGCCGCTTCTGGCAGCCGCTGGCCGGGTGGATGGGACATGCGGCGCCGTTCGAATTCACGGCGGATTACCGCCCGGCCGAGGGGATCGCGCGCTACCTGTGCGGCACGCCGGCCGTGCTGTCGATGGCGGCGCTCGAATGCGGTGTGGACACCGTGCTGGCCGCCGAAGTCCACGGCGGCATGGCAGCGCTGCGCGCCAAATCGCTGGCCTTGACGCGGCTGTTTGCCGAACGCGCGATGGCGACCTGCCCCGGCCTGTCGCTCGTCTCGCCGGCTGACGATGCGCTGCGCGGCAGCCAGGTCTGCTTCGCCAACGCCGAGTGGGCCTACCCCGTCGTGCAGGCGCTGATCGCCCGCGGCGTGATCGGCGACTTCCGTGCCGGTGAACCGTCGCACCCTGCGGGTGCGGTGGATGTCCTGCGCTTCGGCTTCACGCCGCTGTACCTGCGTTTCGTCGATGCGTGGGACGCTGCCGAGCACCTGCGCCAGGTGCTCGAATCGGGCGAATGGCAACGGCCCGAATTCAACCGCCGAAACGCGGTGACCTGAACATGAGTGGCGGCTGCCCGATGGGCCATGGCGAAGCAGGCGGCGCAGCGCCGGTGCCGCCAGCCGATAGCGAGAGCCGCCACGAAGAAGCGCAACTCGATTTCAGCGCCGAGATGAGCTACGGCGACTACCTGCATCTGGACAGCCTGCTGACCGCGCAGCACCCGCTGTCGCCCGAGCACGACGAGCTGCTGTTCATCGTGCAGCACCAGACCAGCGAGCTGTGGATGAAGCTGCTGCTGCACGAGTTGCATGCCGCCATGGCGCACATCGCCGGCGACGAATTGCACGAAGCCTTCAAGATGCTGGCCCGCGTCAGCCGCATCATGGAGCAGCTGGTCCACGCCTGGGACGTGCTGGCGACGATGACGCCGCCCGAGTACAGCGCGATCCGCCCTTACCTGGCGCAGAGCAGCGGCTTCCAGAGCGCACAGTACCGTTCGATCGAGTTCAGCCTGGGCAACAAGAACGCGGCGATGCTGAAGCCGCATCTGCACAACGCGGCGCGTTTGGCGCAGGTCGAAGCCTGCTGGCGCGCACCGTCGCTGTACGACGAAGCGCTGCGACTACTGGCGCGCCGTGGCCTGCCGGTGCCCGCCAGCCACACCGGGCGCGACTGGACGCTGCCGTATGCCGACAGCGATGCCGTCAAGGACGCCTGGCTCACCGTCTACCGCGCGCCGAAACAGCACTGGGACCTGTACCAGCTGGGCGAAGAGCTCACCGATCTCGAGGATGCCTTTCGCCTCTGGCGTTTCCGCCACGTGACGACGGTCGAACGCATCATCGGTTTCAAGCGCGGCACCGGCGGCACCAGCGGCGTGGCCTACCTGCGCAAGATGCTCGACGTGGTCCTGTTCCCCGAGATCTGGAGGCTGCGCACGGAGTTGTAGGTCGCGCCTTCGCGCCGCCGTCGCCTGCGAGGGCTCCTCAGCCCGCGGCGTCGTAGGCCCGCTTCAGCCAGCCCGTCAGCGTGGCGTCGACTTCGGCCGCGCTGCCGATGCGGGTGGTGGCCTGGCACATGCCGCCCGGCGGCAGGACCTTCAGCCGCGCGTGCGGCAACAGGTCCTTCGCATTCAGACCGACCTCGACCTGGTCCTTGGTCGCCGGGCCGACCATCGCGAACTGCTTCTTGCGGCGCAGGCTGATGTAGGTCTTCCTCGCCGCCTGCTCGAATTCGCCGAGGGCCTGCGCCGCGTTCAACACGGCGTCGTGTACCGCGCGCAGGTGCGCCTTCGGGCCGGCATACAACGCATCGAGCACCTCGCCCTCGCCCTCGCCCTCGCCCTTGCCCGTGTTGGCGGCCGGCGCGGCAGCCGACGGCGCGCCACCGCCCAGATCCGGCAGCGGCTTGTCGGCATAGAACGCCACTGCGTTGGCGTCGCCGTAGCCCAGCTTGAAGTGCTCGATCAACCAGCTGCGCCGCTCAACGTGTTTGACGGCGCCGCCAGCCACGGCCGCCGCCAGCAGCTCGGCAATCGTCTGGCCGGTGCGAGCCTGAATGTTCTTCAACTGCGTGACGGTGGCGGCGGTCGGGTCGGCCATGACGTGTGGTCCTCGGCGCGGTGCGGTTTAGCAGGTTTACGAACAGGCAGCCCGCTTGTCAACGGGGCCTGCCCGCAACGGCACTACCCGCGCGCCGAGCGCTCCAGCAGCAACTCAACGACTGAGTTCGCCAGGGTCTGCAGGTCGTTGATCGACTTCTGCGGCATCTGCCGGGGCCGAAGGTCGTATGCGCACAGCGTGCCGACCGTCTGGCCTTGCACGGTCAGGCGCACAGCGGCGTAGGAGCGCACGTGCGGCGGGCCGACCACCAGCGGGTGGCTGGCAAAGCGCGGATCCAGGGTGGTATCGGGGGCCACGATGACGTCGTCGCCGCTGTTGAAGAAGGCTTCGCAGAACGACGTAGCGGCGGGAGACTCGCTCATCCGGCAGCCCGACAAACGACTTGAACCAGTCGCGCTCGCGATCGAGCAGGTTGAGGATGGCGATCGGAACATCCAAGGTCTGCGCCACCAGTTCGGTCATCCGGTCGAAATCGCGTTCGGGCAACGAGTCCAGGATCAACAGACGGCGCAATTCGGCCAGGTGGGCAGGGTCTTGACGCGTGGGCGCAGTTTAGCCAGACGCCCTGGTGGCGCCGCCCGCCCGGCACAGGCCGCCGCCTAGAATCTGTGCCTTCACGTTGCAGGGGGACGACACCGAGATGGACACCCGAACCTCACCGATCCGGATGCGCATCACCCACCTGCGCGAGGCCATGGCAACGCTGGACCTGTACGCGGTGCTGGTGCCGTCCAGCGACCCGCACCTGAGCGAATACCTGCCCGAGCGCTGGCAGGCGCGTGAGTGGCTCTCGGGCTTCACCGGGTCGATGGCCACGCTGGTGGTGACGGCCGACCGCGCCGCGCTGTTTGCCGACGGGCGCTATTGGGTCCAGGCCGAAGCTGAACTGGCAGGCACCGGCATCGACCTGGTGAAGATTCCCAGCGGCCTGGCGCAGACCCACGTCGATTGGCTGGTGCAGCACGCGCCGCGCGGTGCCACGGTGGCGGTCGACGGCCAGGTGCTCGGGCTGGCGGCGGCGTTGTCGCTGAAGGCGGCGCTCGAAGACGCGGGCGTGAAGCTGAAGAGCGACGCCGATCCGATCGACTCGATCTGGCCCGAGCGGCCGGCTCTGCCGACCGCGCCGATCTACGAACACCGGGCACCGCACGCGACCGAGCCGCGCGCCGCCAAGCTGGCCGCCGTGCGCGCCGCGATGGCCGCAGCCGGGGCCACGTACCACTTCGTCTCGACGGTCGACGACATCGCTTGGATAACAAACCTTCGCGGCAGCGACGTCACCTACAACCCCGTGTTCCTGGCCCACCTGATGATCGACATGCAGGGCGCGACGCTCTTCGTCGGCGAGGGCAAGATCGGCCCTGAGCTGGCAGCCCGGCTGGCCGCCGACGGCGTGCGCCTGGCGCCATACGAAGATGCGCCGCGCGCCCTGGGCATGCTGGACCTGGAAGACACGCTGCTGATTGCGCCCAAGCGCATCACGCTGGGCATGCGCGAGAACGTCGGCCCGGGGTGCGCGGTCATCGAAGGCGCCAACCCGAGCACGTTGCTGAAAAGCCGCAAGAACGCGGAAGAGGCCGCTTTCGTGCGCGCCGCGATGGCCGAGGACGGCGCGGCGATGTGCGAGTTCTATGCCGCCTTCGAAGCGGCGCTGGCCGCCGGCGAACGGCTGACCGAACTGGACATCGACGAGCGCCTGAGCGCGGCACGTGCCCGCCGCCCCGGCTTCAAGGGCTTGAGCTTCTCGACCATTGCCGGTTTCGCCGCCAACGGCGCGATGCCGCATTACCGCGCCACCGAGCAGTCGCATGCGGTGGTGGCAGTGGCACCTGGCGAAGGCGCGCTGCTGCTCATCGACAGTGGTGGGCAGTACCTGGGCGGCACGACCGACATCACGCGCGTGTGGCCGATCGGCAGCGTGACGCCGGCGATGAAACGCGACTACACGCTGGTGCTCAAGGGCACGATGGCGCTGTCGCGGGCGCGCTTTCCGCGTGGCACCGCCAGCCCGATGCTCGACGCGATCGCCCGGGCACCGTTGTGGGCCGAAGGCATCGAGTTCGGCCACGGCACCGGCCACGGCGTGGGCTACTTCCTGGCCGTGCACGAAGGGCCGCAAAGCATCAGCAAGACCATGCCCGACGCGCACATGGGCATGGAGCCGGGCATGATCACGTCGATCGAACCCGGCGTGTACCGCCACGGCCAATGGGGCGTGCGGATCGAGAACCTGGTGTTGAACGTGTCGGCACGCACCCCCGAAGGCGACACCTTCGCCGAGTTCCTCGAATTCGAGACGCTGACGCTGTGCCCGATCGACACCCGCTGCATCGACGAGAGCCTGCTGCGTGCCGACGAGGTGACTTGGTTGAACGGCTACCACGCCATGGTGCGCGAGCGGCTGGCCCCGAAAGTGAGTGGTGCCGCGCTGGCCTGGTTGAACGAGCGCACGCGACCGATCTGAGCGTGGGCACCACGGCCGCAGCCGCTGCCCTGGGCATCGACCTCGGCGGCACCAAGATCGAAGCACGGCTGTTCGGCGCCAACGGCCAGGAGCGTTGGCGCCGGCGAGTGGCCACGCCCGCCGGTGACTACGCGGCCACCGTGCAATCGCTACGCGGCCTGGTCGACGCCGCCCGCATCGAGGCGGGCGGCGACTTCACCGTCGGCATCGGCACGCCCGGCACGGCCATGGCCGACAGCCGCATGAAGAACTGCAACTCGACCTGCCTGAACGGCATGCCGTTGCAGGCCGACATCGAAGCCGCCATCGGCCAGCCGGTGGCGCTGATGAATGACGCCAACTGCCTGGTGCTGTCGGAGGCCACCAACGGCGCCGGTGCGGGGCAAGCCGTCGTCTTCGCCGTGATCCTGGGCACCGGCACCGGGGCCGGCGTGTCGGTGAACGGCAGCGTGCTCGTCGGCGCCAACGGGCTGGCCGGCGAGTGGGGCCACAACGCGCTGCCGTGGGCCGACGCGGCCGAGATCGAATCCAGCGGCAACCACCTTTGCTACTGTGGCCGGCGTGGCTGCATCGAGGCGCTGGTGTGCGGGCCGGCGGTGGCCAGGGACCATGCGGCACGCAACGGCGGTGGGCTCGACGCCGCGGCGATCGCCGCCCTTGCCACAGCCGGCGACGTCGCTGCCAATGCCACGCTCGAACGCCACGCCGAACGGCTGGCGCGCGCGCTGGCCGGCGTGATCAACCTGCTCGACCCCGACGTCATCGTGCTCGGCGGCGGCCTGTCGCTGATGCCGCACCTGTACGACACGGTGCCGCGGCTGTGGGGCCGCTGGGTCTTCAGTGCCGGCAGCGAGGAACCGGTGCGCACGCGCCTGCTGCCTGCCCTGCACGGCGACGCCAGCGGCGTGCGCGGCGCGGCGTGGTTCGGCCGCAGCGCCGCGGCCTGAAGGCCGCCGGAGCCGGAGCCGCTCAGCCCTTGCCGTGCTTGGCAATCAGCGCCCGCGCGCTGTCGAGCAAGGCCTTGCCCTTGAAGCCGCGTTTGTCCATGTCGGCGACCCATTCGTCGTCGATGGCACCACTGAGCTTGACGAACTCGGCCGTCTGCTCGGGGGTGAAGGTGTAGAGGGTGTTGTTGCGGTCGGTGGCGCTCTTGCGGCCGTTGGGGTCGTTGCTTTGTTGTGTCTTGCCGAGCCAGGCCGACGTCGCCATGCCCGAGTTGGCGTCGATGATCTTCTTCAGGTCAGGCGCCAGGCCGTCGTACTTGGCCTTGTTCATAGCCATCACGAAGGTGGTGGTGTACAGCGCCGGGCCGGTCGAGGCGAACTCGCTGTGGAACTTGGTCAGTTCGTTGACCTTGACCGACGGCACCACCTCCCACGGGATCACACAGCCATCGATCGTGCCCTTGCTCAAGGCGTCGGGGATCTGCGGCAGCGGCATGCCCACCGGCGTGGCACCCAGAGACGCCAGCAGCTTGGTCACCTGGCGGGTGGGGCCGCGCATCTTCAGACCCTTCAGGTCGGCGGCCGACTTGATCTGCTTGGCGACGGTGTGGAACATGCCGGGGCCGTGCACCTGCAGCGCCAGAACCTGGGTTTCCTTGAACTCGTCGGGGCACTGGGTCTGGAAGTACTCCCAGTAGGCCTTCGACGTGGCTTCGGCGTTGTTCATCGTGAATGGCAGCTCGAAGACCTCGATGCGCGGGAAGCGGCCGGCGGTGTTGCCGGGCAGCGTCCAGACGATGTCGACCACGCCGTCGCGGGCCTGGTCGTACAGCTGCACCGGGGTGCCGCCGAGCTGCATGGCCGGGTAGGCCTCGAACTTGATTCGGCCGGCCGATTCCTTCTCGACCTTGTCCATCCACGGCTTGTGCATCGAGAGCCAGACGTTGCTCATCGGTGCCATGAAGGTGTGGAACTTGAGCGTCACGCTCTGCTGCGCCAGCGCGGCCAGCGGCGTGCCCAGCGTGGCGGCTGCGGCGGCAGCGGCGCCTTGCATGAGGGTGCGGCGTTTCATGGTCTTCGTCTCCGGGTGGTGTTTGGCAAAGCGCCTGAAGTTAACGGCGCCGCCGGCGGGAAGCCGTCATGGTTGACCCTAGAACGCCCCGCCGCAGCAGGGGGCTAACCCACGTATTTCACCAGCCACAACGAGACCGCCGGAAAGAACAGCAGCAGCAGCGTGCGCAGCGTGTCGCTGATGAGAAACGGCACCACGCCGCGGTAACTCTCGGCGATCGGGACGTCCTTGGCCAGGCTGTTGACGATGTAGACGTTGAGCCCCACCGGTGGCGCCAGCAGGCCGAAACCGACCGTCATCAGCACCATGATGCCGAACCAGATCGCCACGCTTTCCTTCGGCATGCCGAAGTCCAGTCCCATCACCATCGGGAAGAAAATCGGGATCGTCAGCAGGATCATCGACAGCTCGTCCATCACCGAGCCGAGCACGACGTAGAACAGCAGGATCGCGCCGACCACCGCCAGCGGCGCCAGCCCCCAGCCTTGCACCACGCTGGCCAGCTGCGCGGGCACCTGGGTCAGGGCCAGCGCCGAGTTCATCAGGTCGGCGCCGAGAAAGATCAAGAAGATCATCGCCGAGGATTCGGCGGTGGCGTAAAAGCAGCGCGTGAACTTGGCCCAGGTCAGTTCGCGCTTGAGCAGCGCGGCGATGAAGGTGGCCGCAGCACCGAACGCGGCACCTTCGGTGGGGGTGAACTTGCCGCCGTAGATGCCGCCGAAGACGATCAGGAAGATCGCCGCGATCGGCACGATGCCGGCCAGCGCCGCGGCGGTGATCTTCGGCACCTCGTCGTGCTCGGGGGCCTGGCCGGGCACCACGCGCACGTAGATCGCGATCGCCACCATGTAGCCGAGCATCGCGATCAACCCCGGCACCATCGCCGCGGCGAACAGCTTAGCGATGTTCTGCTCGGTCAGGATGGCGTAGATCACCAGCGGCACCGACGGCGGAATGAGGATGCCCAGCGTGCCGCCCGCGGCCAGCGTGCCGGTGGCCAGCCGGCCGCTGTAGCCATGCTTGCGCATCTCGGGCAGAGCCACCTGCGTGATCGTGGCGGCCGTGGCCACCGAAGAGCCGCAGATCGCGCCGAAGGCCGCGCAGGCCATCACGCCGGCCATCGCCAGCCCGCCTTTGAAGCGCGCCATCACGGCGGCGGCAAACTGGAACAGCGCCCGCGAGATGCCGCCCTGGGTGGCGAAATTGCCCATCAGGATGAACAGCGGGATTACGCTCAGGTCGTAGCTCGCGAAACGTGCGAAGGCCTGCGTGTTGAGGAAGCTGGCCAGCGGCAGCCAGCCCGCTTGCAGCACGTAGCCGACGACCCCGGCCGTGAACATGCACGCCGCGATCGGCACGCGCACGGCCATCAGCACCAACATGATGGCGAAGATCAGGACCGTCAGCGTTATCGGCGTCACGGGAGCCCCTCGTCCGACGAGTACGTCGTTCGATCCCCCGAGGGGATGCGGGCCGGCTTGGGAGCGGCCCGGCGCTCGGCCCGCGTGCTCCGACGGATCATGTCGTGGCCTCTTGGAATGAATCGAACCCGTTCAGCGCCTGCACCAGCGCAATCACGGCGGTCAGCGCCAGCGCCGGCACGATGAAGGCGTAGACGACCCACTCCGGGAAGCCGAGCATCATCGAACCCGAACTCGACTTCCACGCGCTGATGCCGCCGAGTGCGCTGCGCCAGGTCAACAGTGCCATCGATGCCGACAGCAGCAGCGCGCCGAAGCGGTCCAGCATCGACTGCGTGGCGGCGCTGGCGCGGCTGGTGAAGAAGTCCACGATGATGTGACCGCGCCGCGCCTGGCACCACGGCATGAACATCGCGATGGCGGCACCGGCCGCGGAGCCCGAGAGCTCGAAGTCGCCGACCAGCGTCCAGCCGGTCGTGTTGCGGCCGATCACGCTGACGCAGGTCATCAGCGTGATCACGGTCAGCAGCAGCCCGGCCAGCACGGCGCAGAACTTGGCGAGGGTCTCGAGCAGCTTCATCGGCGGCGTATCGGGTTCAGCGGGCTCAATATTGATGAGCAGGCAGGCGCAAGGACACGCCGTCGAGGGCGGGTTGTAGTTCGATCTGGCACGACAGCCGGCTATTGGCCTCCCGCGGCGCGGCGGTCATCTCGAGCATCGAGACTTCGTCGTGCGACGGGGGCGGCAGCCGCGCGGCCCATTCGGAATCGACATAGACATGGCAGGTGGCGCAACTGAGCAGCCCGCCGCAGTCGGCGGCGATGGCGTCGATGCCGGCTGCGGTGGCGGCGCGCATCAGGCTCTGGCCGGTGGCGGCTTTCAGGGTGTGGTGCTTGCCGCCTGCTTCGGTCAGGTGCACGGTGATCGTCGGGCGGGCCATCGTCGTCACATCCCCTTCAATAGCGGCCGAAGTACTCGCGCCGCGACCACTCGGCGCGGTCTTCAGCGGCCTCGAAGCGGGCGATCTCGTGGCGCTTGACGACGGCGTAGAGCTGCGCCAGCGGCGCGCCGAAGCCGCGCTGCATCACCGCGTCGGCGTCCAGCGCGTCGATCGCGGCGGCCAGTGTCGGCGGCAGGCGCAGCGCTGTTGGCGTTTCGGCATACGGCGTTTCGACTGCTGGCGGTGGTTGCAGACCGCGCTGCAACCCGTCGAGGCCCGCCCACACCTGCGCGGCCATCACGAGGTACGGATTGGCCATCGGCTCGCCGAGGCGGTTCTCGATGCGGGTGGCGGCACCGTGGCCCGCCACACGCAGCATCGCGCCGCGGTTCTCGCGTGCCCACACCGCCGCCTGCGGTGTCATCGGGCTGCCGGCGAAGCGCGACGCACCGTCGAGGCTGGGTGCGCTGACGGCCGCCAGCGCGCCGGCATGTGCGAGCAGGCCGGCGAGCCACGACGCGCCATCGGGTGACAGGCCGCCCGGCCCAGCGCCCGCCATCGCGTTGCGCCCGCCGCGGTCTACCAGCGATTGATGCAGGTGCCAGCCGCTGGCCACGCTGTGCGGCAGCGGTGGCCGGCAGACGAAGCTGGCCAGATACCCCGCGCGCCGCAACGCCTGGCGCACACCGCTGCGGAACAGCACCAACCCATCGGCAGCGGCCAGCGCGTCCATCGGTGCAAACACGGCTTCGAACTGGCTCGGCCCGAGTTCGATTTCGAGCGAGCGCAACGGCAAGCCGAGGCCCAGCGCGGTGCGGCGCACGATGGCCAGTGCCTCGTCGTTGGCGTCGGCGTGTTCTTCACTCAGCAGCCGGTAGCCCGGATGGGTGTGGCGCACGGTCGGCGCAGCGCCGGGCCGGCCGGCCGCCGCGACATCGGGCGCGTCGTCGAGCCCCGTGTCGAGCCCCGTGTCGAGCATGCGGTGGATGTGGAACTCCACCTCCAGCCCGCAGACCAGCCCATGCCCCGCATCGGCCAGGGCCGCGAGCGCAGCGCGCAGCGCTTCGCGGCTGTCGAGGGCCAGCGGCGTGCCGTCGTCCCACACCGCGCTGGCGCGCAGCCAGCCGGTGCCCGGTGCCCACGGCAGCGCGACCAGGCTGTCGGGGTCGGCGCGCAGCTGCACGTTGGCCGCGCCGGCAAAACGCGCCAGCCCTGGTAGCGATGCCAGCGCCGATGGCTCGAAGACCTTCACCACGGTGTGTTCGGAACTGTCCTTCAGCAGCAACGTGCCGACCATACCGATGCCTTCTTCCAGCGCCGCGATGGTGGCCTGCGCATCGCTGCCGACGACCAGCGTCTTGCCGCGCAGCACGCCGTGCAGATCGCACCAGCCGACGCGCACCTGCTCAAGCCCGAGCGCGCCGATACGCTGGGCGAGCGCAGCCCACGCGGCCGCCAACGACGTCATGCGGTGGTCGGCACCGCAGGCACCAGCCAGGCCGCGCCGTCGCGCTTGGCTTGCGCCGCCGCCTGCCAATGCTCAGCCCAGCCGTTGGCCGGCGCGATGCAGTCGATGGTGTCCGGCCCGCGCGTCGCCGCTGCCTCGTCGGCGGCCAGCGCAAACGGTGGCGTGCCGCCGGCCTGCACGGTGGCGATCGCCTTCAGCAGCGTGCGCCGGTTGGCCATGATCACCTTGTCGCTGGTGCCCAGGTGTTCGCGCGTGCGGTCCTGGATCGCGCCCATGCTCTCTACCGCCCATTGGTCGTGCACATTGATGTCTTCTTCGCCCATGCCGAGGAAGGTGCGCGTGTGCTGCTCTTCGGGGTTGTAGCCCCAGTTGTCGTGGCGGCCGCGCCGGGGCACGTAGTCCGGCAGCGTGATGCCGGCCAGCCGCTGGGTGCGCATCGTCTCGCGGTCGAGCGGGCCGCTGAAGCTGGTGAAGAAGCTGTACCAGTAGGTGTGGGTGTCGTCGACCGGCACGTGCATCTGGGTGATCGTCACTGTTTCCGACAGCGGGATGACGAAAGTGTGCGGGAACGCTGCGTGCGTCACGCGCACATGGGTCTGCGCGTCGTCGATGGCGCGCAGTGTGGTCAGCCGGATCAGGCCGGGCGAGACCTCGTCGAAGCGGATCTCGGGGCTGAAGCGCTCGCGCATCACCCGCGTCATCGGCCAGCGTTCGCCGTTGACCTGACCCGCGGTCGCAGCGCGGAACTGGCGGCCGAAGGTCGCGTCGAGGGTGTCGTCTTGCAGGTAGCGATGCAGAAAGCTCGGGTGCGCCGGGTCGATGCCGACTTCGAAGGCTTGCAGCCAGTTGCAGTGCCACAGGCCCTTGAACGCGAAGCTGTGCGTGGCCGGTGCGGTGAAGCAATCGAAGGCCGGCAGCGCGGGCGGTGTGCTGTCCTCAGGGCCGAGGTAGGCGAACAGCACGCCGGCCCGCTCGAGCAACGGGTAGCTGCGTTGCCGAACGCGCTGGCACAGCGTGCTGTCGACGGGCTCGGCCGGCGTCTCCAGGCAGGTGCCGTCGACCGCGAACTTCCAGCCGTGAAAAGGGCAGCGGATGCCGTCGGCCTCGAAGCGCGCGAACGCCAGGTCGGCGCCGCGGTGCGGGCAGTCGCGGTCGAGCAAACCGAAGCGGCCGTTGCCGTCCTTGAACAAGACCAGCTCCTGCCCCATCAGCCGCACCGGCTTGACGGGCCGGTCGGCCATGCGCGGATCGAGCCGCGGATCGAACTCATCGAGCAACGCAACGGGTTGCCAATAGCGGCGCAGCAAGTCGCCGCAAGGCGAGCCGGGGCCGACGCGGGTGATCAGTTCGTTCTGGGCGGCATGCATGGCGGGCGCCAGTCTAGCGAGCACGCACCGTACGGCGCGTCGAGATCAACACTTCCTGTCGCGCGAGCGCACGCCCGGCCACCCAGACGCGGGTCCGCCGGCACCGGCCACCCGTTCAGGCGCCGGTGATGTGGGTCACCAGCAGGCCTTGTCATCGCGGTGTCCGGTGATCTGGCGCATCCGCCAGACCTCTGGGTAGGATGTCGGCATGGACTTTGACACCTTCATCGACGACTTGTGGGAACGCCACGTCGACGACTCCCCCACCGTAGCCCGGCGCCTGTCGGCAGAGGGCCTGGCCTTGTGCCGCGAAGTGGCGCAAGTGTTGCCGCTGGCCCGCCTGGCCCACCACGTGTACGGCGACCACCTCGGCCAGTGGGCCGCGGGCATCGCGCTGCAGCAGCGCATCGCCGCGCTGCCGCATGCCGACGGCGCTGGGCGGGCCGCGGTCCAACGCTTCATCGCCAGCCTGTCGTTGGCCGGGCAACAGGGTGACCTGCGCGACCGCCTCGACGCCGCCGACGCCACCTGGGCCACAGCGTTGGCCGCCGGTACCCTCGGCTCGCACGACGCCGCCCGCGCGGGCGAATTGCTGCACGACGCAGTGGCGCGCTTCGCTGCCGCCGGCCTACCCGACGAAGCGCCGTGTACCCGTGCGCTGGCCGTCACCGGCAACAACCTGGCGGCCGGGCTCGAAGAACACGCCACGCGCAGCGACGCCGAGCGTGAACTGATGATCCTGGCGGCGCAGACCGGTCGCCGCTTCTGGGCGCTGGCCGGCAGCTGGCTGGAGATCGAGCGTGCCGAGTACCGGCTGGCCCACAGCTGGCTGAAGGCCGGCAACGCGGGCCAGGCGCGCCACCACGCCGAGGCCTGCCTGGCGATCGTCGGCGCCCACGGCGATGTCGCGCTCGAACGATTCTTCGGCCATGAGGCGCTGCTGCTGGCCGCGCGTGCGCTGGGCGACGCGGCGGCGGCCGACGCCGCGTCTACGGCCATGCGCAGCGGCTTCGACACGCTCTCACCCGACGACCAGGCCTGGTGCCGCGCGGCGCTGGACAAGCTCGCGGCCTGAAGGCCCAAAGCCTAGGCACAAAGGCCAGGCTCCGCCCACCGATGCCAAACCTGCGCCTGCTCGGCAGAACCACCTGGCACAGGCCCGACGGCAGCACCCTGGTGCTGGGCGGCGAACGCCGGCACCAGTTGTTGGCGCTGCTGGGCTATCGGGCCGACTGGGTGCCGCGCGACCGGCTGGCCGCTCTGTTCTGGCCCGATCGATCAGCGCCCTCGGCGCGCGCCAATCTGCGCAAGGTATTGCATCACCTGCGCGAACTGCACATTCCAAACCTGGACGAGGGCCGCACCGGCCTGCGCTGGCTGCCCGGCAGCGACACCGACGACTTCCGCCAGGCCTGCGCGCGCTGCGATTGGCCGCTGGCGGCAGCGGCCGGCCAGGGCCTGCTGATGCCGTGCCTGGACGACGGCCTGGACGGGGACCAGGCCGACGCAGGCTTTGCCGGCTGGCTGCGCCACGAACGCCGGCAATGGCACCGGCGCTGGCGCGAAGCGGTGTTCAAGGCCGCGACGGGCAGCGACGCGCGGCAGGCCTGGGCGCTGGCCGAGCAGTTGCTGGCGCAGGACGCCGGTGACGAAGACGCCATGGCCCTGGCGTTACGCGCCAGCATCGCACTGCAGCAGCCCGAACAGGCGCGCGGTGCCTGGCAGCGCCACGTGCAGGTGCTGGGCCGCCAGCCTGCCAGCCGCCCGGCGCCCGACCTGGTGGTCCTGGCCAACAAGGCGCTGGCCCGGGCGTCCTTTCCGCTGTCGCCACTGATAGGGCGCGCGAACGAACTCGAGGCTCTGTGCGCGATGTTTGCCGACGCCCGGCTGGTGACCGTGTTCGGACCCGGCGGCGTCGGCAAGAGCCGGCTGGCACGCGACGCCGCCGACGCGCTGGCGCCGCGCTTCGCGCAAGGCACGGTCCGGGTGGCGCTCGACGACGCGCGCACGCCAGACGAGTTGCCCAGCCGCATCGCAGCGGCAATTGGCCTGCAACCGGGTATCGGCCCGGTCGGCGACACCGACGCCTTGCCCGCCCTGGCCCGCAAACTGCCACCGGGCTCGCTGCTGCTGGTGCTGGACGGGTTCGAATCGGTCATCGATGCCGGGCCGCAGCTGCTGCGTCTGCTGGCCGCGGCGCCGGGCTTGAGCGTGCTGGTCACCTCGCGCGAACGGCTGGCCCTGGACGGCGAATGGCTGCTGCCGCTGCAGGGCCTGGCCACGCCGGCGCCGAATGCGTCGGCGGCCGATGCGCTGGCCAGCCCGGCGGTGACCCTGTTCGTGAAGCGCGCTCGTGCGCTCGATCCGGCCTTCGACGCGGGGGCCGCCATCGTCGCGGTAGCTGACATCTGCCGGCGCCTGGAGGGGCTGCCGCTGGCGCTGGAGCTGGCAGCGTCATGGCTGCGACTGGTCCCGATCGAGCAGGTCGCCGATGAGCTGGCGCGCGACGTCGACTTCCTCGGGCGCGGGCATTCTGACGAATTGCGCGCGCTGGTCGAGCGCTCGTGGGCGATGCTGACCGCGACCGAGCGCGATGCGCAGGCGCGGCTGGCGGTCTTCTGCGGCGGCTTCAGCCGCCAGGCCGCGCAGGAGGTGGCCGAGGTCGGAATGCCCATGCTGAGTGCCCTGCTGGACAAGTCGATGCTCAGCACCCGCGCCGATGGCCGCCTGGGCATGCACGCCCTGCTGCTGCCCATGGTGCGGCAGAAGCTGGCTGCGATGCCCGATCCGGCGGCGCTGCGCGAGCGCCACAGCGGCTTCTACCTGGCGCTGACGCTGCAGCCGGGCGCCGACCTCCTGCACGAGCAGGACAACCTGCTGGCCGCGTGGCAGGACGCGCTGGCGCGCCGAGACGCGGCGGCTGTCGAGGCGGTGCTCTTCACGCTGCCGTGGTGGGCGATGACACGCGGCCGGCTCGATGAAGCCACCCTGCTGCTGGGCCAAGCCGCGGCCGACTTCGGCGCCGACCAGGCCGCCGGCGCGCAGCTGCTGGCCCTGCAAGCCTGGATGCTGCTATGGCAGGAGCAGCGCGTGCGCGCCAGGACGCTGGCCCGCCGCGCGCTGGCGACGCTGCGCGCGGCCGGCCACCGCATCGGCGTGGTGATGGCCTTGCGCACCCTGGGCCACGCAGCGCGCATGAACGGTCAACACGCGCGCGCCGCACGCCTGCTCGCCGAAGGCGTGGCGCTCGCCGCACAGACCGGACGGCCCGAAGTGCAGTCGCTGATGCAGGACGGCCTGGCGATGGCCCTGAACCTGCTTGGCCGCCATGGCGAAGCGCGCGCTGCCGTACACACTGCGATCGCGCTGAACCCCGGCGTCGGTGACGTCGCGCAGCGCCTGTACAACCTGTACAACCTGTCGCAGAGCCACTCGATGGCCGGCGAGCCGGCCCTGGCGCTGCAGTGGGCCGAACAGGCCCTGGCCATGGCCGAGCGCATCGGGCACGCCCATTTCACGCCCTACGCCCGGCTCGAGCTGGCGCTGGTCCAGCTCGCGCTCGGGCGCGCCGACGCAGCGGCCGAGCAGATCGAGTCGGCCCGCCAGGCGGCTCACTACCAGCGCGACTTCGCCGGCCTGGCTGGCGCCCACGTGGCCGCTGCGCCGCTGGCGCTGTCGCGGGGAGACAAGGTGCGGGCCTGGCAAGAGGTGGTCGACGGCGCCCGGCTGTGCTTGCAGCGTGGCAACGTCATCGCAGGCACCGCGCTGGTGCTGGCCGGCGCCCGCGTGCAGGCCGGCCGCCCGCAGGCCGCCGGCTGGCTGCATGCGCTGCACGCGCTGTCACAAACGCCGCAGCCGGTAAAGCGCGGCGCCGCTGCCGCGCTGCTGGCCGGCGCCCTGCCGGGGCAGCAGCCAATCGGGCCATGCAGCCTCGAGGCGCTGCTGGCAGAGCTGATAGCGCTCGATTGACGGTAGCGCGATCCAGGCAACGGGGTCGGAACGCAGGAGAAACGCCGGCCCGCCTAGATTGCGCCGCCAACCCCTTGCGGCCAGCCACTGCGCCGCACCCCGCATTTCAGGAGGACCCACCATGACCCACCCCCCCTCGCAGCCGCACTCGTGACCGCCGCGTCGCTCTGGGCCTGCTGCCCAGCCGGCGCCGCCACGGTCCATCTGGCCAACATCGTCCCGGTCGCCATGGCGGTCAACGATTTCGAACTCGCACCGGCCTTGGTCGGCAGCACCTGGTCGCAGCAGGGCATCCGCGCCACGCAGGTCGCAGGCGACGCCGGCGGCAACGCGATCTGGCTGGCCGCCGGCTTCGGCAACGGCAGCCGCTCGTGGTACCCCAACGCTGGCGACGACGGCTGGACCCGCATCACGCTGAACAGCGGCGAGAACTTCGACGCCATCTCGTTCTTCGGCGGCTCGGGCTGGAACGCGCCGCCGCAGACGATGTACTTCGAACTCGCCGACGACGGCGTGGTGGTGCTCAGCGGCACGCTGCCCGCCAGCTTCAGCGGCAGCTGGTTCGGTTTTGCCGGCGGCGATTTCGACCGCGTGATCCTGCGCGCCTCGCAGGGCGTCGTCACGTCGCTGACCGACTGCCCGTCGGGCGGCGCCGGCGGTGCCAGCAACAGCTGCAACTTCGCCTGGCTCGACGACATCCGCGTCGGGGCGGCGGTGATCCCGTTGCCGTCGACGGCCTGGCTGGTTCTGCCGGCGCTGCTGGCCGTCGCTGGCGCGCGCCGGCGTGCCGGCTGATCCACGACCTCAACCATTGCCATGGCCCGCCGGCACACCGCTGGCGAAACCGTCCAACCCGGCGCCGGAGCGCTTCTCGGTCTCGACGCAGGGGGTCCGGCCTCGGCGATCCGCCGCAGGACGATCAGGCTTGGTGCCGCGTGTCGCTCAACGCCGTCGCTGCTCCTGTCTCAACGCCGCCTTCGTGCGCCGTTCAAGCAGAAAAAAGCCGCCTACAAGGCGGCTCTTCAGGATTAAGCCCGGGCAGCCCGTTCGGGCCAGCCCGATCAATCCCGTCAAACGCGGCGACGACGCGCCAGCGCCAGTGCGGCCAGCGCCGCCCCGACCAAGGCCAGCGAGCCCGGCGTCGGCACACCCTGCACCAGCAGGAAGTCCTGGAACTGCGCGTTCTGCAAAACGCTGATGGTGTACAGGCTGGTGGTGACCAGCGCCGCTCCAGCAATCATGCTGGTGGCATCCGCGACCGTCGCTGCGCTAGCAGACGTGACCTGGAAGCCGCCACCACCGGCCATCGAACCGCTGTTGAAGCTCGGCACCGTTTCGTAGATCGATTCCCACACAGCCAGCTGGATGGCGGCCGAGGTTTGCGCATTGCCCGGCAGATTGACGCCGCCGAGGTACGTGAACAGCTTGCCCAGGCGATTGACGATCGCTGCGGCGTTGGCGCCGAAGTACGACATTCCGCTTGCAATGCTGTAGCCCGGCAACGGGCTGCCGAAGCTGAATGATTGCGTCAACTCGACGCAGTAGGTGTAGAACGGGTTGGCGTTGAAGCCGGGGGCGCCGCTCAGGCTGCCTTGGAAAGCGCCCGCATCGGTCGTTGACGAGGCCGGGCCTGTAACGGAAACGGACTGGTTCCCCTGCGCATAGCCCGTCAGGTTGAGCGTCAGCGCGTGTGCGCCGACCACTCCACCCAGCAACAAAGCGGCAGCGGCGGCGCGAATCGTATTGGTCAGTTTCATTTGTAGAACTCCCTGGTTGCACCGTTTGAGACGCCTTCCTGGCACCGCGCCAGGCACTGATCATCGAACGTTAGCTGCAACAGAATGTATGACTGCGACCGCATCCCTTTCAACCCGCGAATCGGGGAGTGGCCGCTCAGGACAACCCTTCCCCAGATTGAGTTAAGCCGAAGCCGCCAGGAGGCGCACCGCCTCGTCGCGCACCGACGGGTTGGCGGCCCGTTCAGCGCGGCGCAGCTGCTCGCGCGCTTTCTCCTTGTCGCCCTTCTTCAGCCACAGGCGGCCCAGGTTCAAACGCAGGCGTTCCTCGGCGGGCGCAAAGGCGACGGCGCGTTCCTGCGCTTGCAACGCAGCGTCCAGCTGGCCCTGCGCGGCCCGCGCTGCGGCCAGGGTGTCCAGGATCGCAGGCTCGGCCGGCGCCAGTTGGGATGCCCGCTCGGCCAGCGGCAGGGCCTCGGCCGGGCGCTCGGTCAGCAGCAGCTCGGCCAGGTTGTTGAGGACGCCGACATGGTCCGGCGCCAGGGTGAGCGCTTGGCGGTAGTGCGCAACAGCCTCGGCCCGCCGGCCCGCGCGCGCAGCCGTTTCGGCCAGGTGCGTGAGGAAGAAGGCGTCGCGCGGCTGGGTCTCGCGCCAGCGCCGCACCAGCACCTCGGCGGCGGCCGCATCGCTGTCCAGCAGCAGGCGGTGCAGGGACACGGCGGCCTCGGCACCGGCGCCCTTTTCCAGCGCGGTGCGCCATGCCGCGATCGCGGCCGGCACGTCCTTCAACGATTCATGCACCTCGGCTTCGAGCTGCCATCCACCCGGCAACAGCGGCGTGCGCTGCTGCAAGCTGCGGGCAAGTTGCAGGGCGCGTGCCTGCTCGCGGTCGGCAAGCGCCATGGCGATCGCACCGCGCAGCACGGCGGGCGAGTCGGGCGCCAGCTCCAGCGCCTTGGCCAAAGGCGCGCGCGCCTGGGCGAGTTGGCCGTCCAGCCCGAGCACCGTCGCCAACCGGAGCTGTGCTTCGGGCATCGCCGGCCGCAGCTGCACCAAGCGGCGCAAGCTGACCAGCGCCTGCTGCCGGTCGCCCACGGCGACCTGCGCGCCGGCCAGCTCCAGCAGCAGGGTGCTGTCGTCGGCCACCGCCGCGTTCGCAGCTTGGCTGCGCGACAACAGCGCGGCCGGGTCACCCAGGCGGCGTTGCAAATCGATCGCCTGCACCCAGTTGGCGGCGTCCAGCGGATCGCTTTGCACCGACGCGTCGATCGCCGCGGCAACCTCGGCCGGCGCTGCGCCTCGGCGCAGTGCCAGGTCAGCCAGCGCCAGCCGCAACGGCGCGGACTTGGGCTCCAGCTTGATGGCGGCGTCGAAACGCGCCCGCGCCGCGTCGAAGCGGCGCTCGGCAATGTCCAGACCGGCCAGCGCATACACCGGGCGCAGCATGCGCGGCTCGCGCTGCAGCGCCGACTCGTAGGCCGTGCGCGCGCCGCCACGGTCGTTCTGGCGCTCGGCGATCACGCCGCGCAGCAACCACGGCATCGCCGATTGCGGTTGTTTGCGCGTGGCCGCATCGAGCGCGCGCGTGGCGGCCACCAGGTCGCCGCGCTGCATCTGGGCCGATACCAGTGCCAGGTCGGCCACGATGCCTTGTGCGTCAGCCGCGGCGGCCGACTCCAGCGCGCGCACGCCCAGTTCCAACTGGCCGCGCGCGATCTGGCTGCGTGCGACTTCGCGTCGCACAGCCGGGTTGTCGGGCGCTATGCGGGTGGCGCGCGCAAAGGCCGCATCGGCCTCGGCGAAGCGGCCCAACTGGGCATAGGCCTGGCCGGCGGTGCTCCAGACCTGCGCGTCTTGCAAATCAGGCCGAAGCACCGGTTCGAGAAGCTGCACCGCCCGATCGGGCCGACCGGCCTTCAGCTGCAGCAGGGCCAGTTCCTGTCGCGCATCGGCCAGCCCCGGCGCCAGCGCCAAGGCGCCCGACAGCAGGCTTTCGGCGCGCCCGCGGTTGCCCAGCCGCGCCTGCGCCATGCCGGCCAGTTGCAGCGCCGCTGCGTTCGGCGCGCCGCGCTTGAGCACCTGCTCGATACGCTCGGCAGCTTCGCGGTGGTCGCCGCGCAGGTACGAAGTCAGGGCATCGACGTAGTCGATCACCGGCAGGTTGGGCAACACCTTGCGCATCGCGGCCACCTGCGCCGCGGCGGCGTCGTAGGCGCGCAGCCGCAGGTGCGCCATCACCAGGCCGAGGTGGGCGGTGTCCAGGCGCGGATCGCGCTCGAGTGCTTGACCAAACGACAGCACGGCCTGCGCGTCGTCGCGGCCCGCCATCAACTCGCCGCGCAGTGACCGTACGGCGGCGTTGGCCGGCCACTTCGCCTGCAACGCGGACTGCACGGCCAGCGCGCCGGCCTGGTCACCGGCCGCTGCCAGCAGCCGGGCCCGCAGGCGCAGCCCGGGCACGTGTTCTGGCCGCAAGGCCAAGGCTTCGGCGAGCGCCGCGTTGGCGGCGGCCACATCACCCATCTCGAAGCGCGCCTGCGCCAGCAGGGTGCGCGCTGCGGCCTGGTCTTCGGGGTCGTTGAATCGGTGGCTGTCGAGCAGCGTCACGGCTTCGGCCGGACGCTGGCGGGCCAACGCGATGCGCGCTTTCAGCGGCAGCACGCGCGCTTCTTCGGCGCCCAGCCGGGCCGCGCGGTCGGCTTCTTCGGCGGCGCCATTCGCATCACCGACGGCCAACAAGGCGCGCGCGAGGAGCAGGCGCAAATACGCCGAATCGGCGTCGTTGGCGAGCGCGTTCTTGATGTCGATGACCGCACCCATGGGCTGGCCCTGATCGAGGCGCTGCTCTGCCCGCTGCGCCAGACCCTGGCTGTCAGGACCGCGGCCCTGCCAATAGAACCAGCCCGCTGCCGCGCAAGCGACGAGCACCGCGGCGGCAACGAGCGCGCGCCATCCACCCAAGGACCATGACATCGGAGATCTCCCTGCCCCTGCTTCATCGGCCCGGTGCCGCGCGTCAGGGGTTGCTGCATTTGGATACAAGTATGGCGCAGCGTTT
>Ga0209591_10000011_pt1 | contig 235846 bp, 197 predicted proteins | sample MAT01_FD_187207 | JGI IMG/M metagenome (GOLD analysis project Ga0209591, IMG submission 187207) | Freshwater microbial communities from Lake Fryxell liftoff mats and glacier meltwater in Antarctica - MAT-01 (SPAdes) (version 2) | ecosystem: Environmental > Aquatic > Freshwater > Ice > Liftoff...
TCCGTTCGGGCAGAGATCAGTTCTGCTGAGCGGCCTTGTCCTTGCAGCAACCGGACTTGGCGGCGCCTTCCTTGCAGCAGGAGGACTTCTCGGCGCAGCTGGCCTTGTCGGCGCAGGTGGCCTTGTCGCCTTCAGCGGTGGCCGTGTCGGCGTTCTTGTTGCAGCCACCGAGGGTGAGGGCACAGGCAGCGATGCAGCAGAGGGCGGAAACTGAGAACTTCTTCATGATCGAACTCCTAAGGTCTGTCGGGTGGTTCAAAGCTTTGCTTGAACACGTTGGCTTGACCTCGGACCGACACTCGGAACCGACCGATCACGCCTTGGGGTGTACGGACAATAGTACCAATCAGTTTGCCCGCGGATGCAGCGATTCGGAGACAATTTTGTACCGAACTCATGCCCAAAGGGTTATGACTTTGCGGGTTCGGCCATCGCCTTGCGGACCTTGGCGGCAAAGGCGGCCCGCTTATCGGCCTGACGGCGGCGGGTCGATGGACGACCGCCGATTTCCGGACCTTCTTCTGCGCCTACGAACTGGATGATGGCCAGTTCGGAGCCATCACCGATGCGGGCTTTGCCCAGCTTGACAATACGGGTGCAGCCACCCGCACGATCCTTGAACCGGGGGGCGATGTTCTCGAAGATGTGCTTGACCAGCTTGGGGGCCTTGCGAAGCTCGCCGTAGCGGTTGCGCTCGACCTTGTCACTGTCGGGGATATTGAAGAACTTGCTGGCGCGATCGCGGAGGGCCCCCACCGCCTTCTTCTCGTCGTCGGTCGCGTTCTTGGGAAGATAGATCCAATCAAAGCCCAAACGATCGGCTCCGAGCTTGGCAATCACGTTACGCCGGGCGTGCAGGTCGCCCTTCTTGGCGAGCGTGATGATCTTCTCGACCAAGGGCTGAACGGCCTTGGCCTTCTTGACCGTGGTCGTGATCTGGCCGTGCTCAAAGAGCCCGGCCGCGATGTTGCGGAGTGTGCTGGCGCGGTGCGCCGTGGTCCGACCGAGCCGATATCCGCCGCGAAGGTGACGCATGATCCAAACTCCAGACTTGGGCTGCAAACTCAGCCCGACTAAGAACAAGGGCGTAAGGGTAGGCCGGGCCGCCGCAAAAGACCAAAGCGGAATCCGCGACGAAAACCCGCTATTCGAGCAGGAAATTGAGGCCAAGACATCGAAGCAGGACAAAGACCTGATGCAACCGGTACGGTTGCATCAGGCAGGTTGGTTACTTAAGCCGGCGTCAGGGGATTGGTGACATTGACACCTTCGGGCAACTTCATGCCGAGGTCGAGGGTGATCTCGGAGAGCTTCTTCTTGACTTCACGGAGACTGGTGCGGCCGAACGAGCGGACCTTGAGCAGGTCCGAATCGGTGCGGATGACCAGGTCGGCGACGGTGGTGATGCGGGCGGATTCGAGGCAGTTGCTGGCCCGAACGGAGAGGTCAAGCTCGCCGATGGGCATGTTCAGCTTGCGGATCAACTCTTCATCAACACCGGCGGCCTTGGCGGCATCTTCGCTCACGAGTTCGCTGCCAATATCGAAGTATTGAACAAAGGGGTTGAGGTGCTTGCGGAGGATCTTGGCGGCCTCGACCAGCGCCATCTCGGGCGTGACGGTGCCGTTGGTCCAGATATCCATGATGAGCTTGTCGTAGTTGGTGCGCTGACCGACGCGGGTCTCTTCGACCTTGTAACGCACACGCTGCACGGGTGAGTAGATCGCATCGATCGGGATGAGGCCGATCTCCTGATCTTCCTGCCGGTTGTACTGCTCGCTGGCGGGAACATAGCCGCGGCCCTTGCCGACGCGAAGCTCCATCTCGAAATCGACCTTGTCGGTGAGCGTCGCCAGGACAAGTTCCTTGTTGACGATCGTGACGGCAGCATCGGCCTCGATCAGCTCGGCCGTGACATCGCCGGGGCCGGTGGCCGCGACGGTCATGACCTTGGATTCATCGCCCTCGATGGCAACGACCAGGCTCTTGATGTTGAGGACGATGTCGGTCACATCCTGCATTACACCGGGGAGCGTGGTGAACTCGTGGGTAGCGCCCTTGATTTTGATGGCGGTGACGGCCGCGCCTTCGAGGGAGGAGAGGAGGATGCGACGGAGCGAGTTGCCGATCGTGGTTCCGAAGCCCTTCTCGAAGGGCTCAACAGTGAAACGACCGAAGGTCTCGCTCTTGAACTTGGGGTCGTTACTGACCCGGCTGGGGAGTTCCAGCCCACGCCAACGGATGCGCATAGGGAATCACCTTCATGTCCGACGGAGACTGCAAGGAAATGGCACGCGCGACCGGCTGATGCGAGCTGAGCCGGGCCGTCGGACCTTCCCGGATGCTCTTCTGTGCGGAAGCGGTGTTGAGAAACGTGTGCGAGGACGGGTGCAAACGGCCGCGAGTCAGTACTGGCAAGGGTGCCGAGGCGAACTGTTGCCAGCGGAAGCACCCGAGCTTGCGCTCGGGGGCACGCTTTGTGCGCAGGCTTAGACGCGGCGGCGCTTGGAGGGACGGCAGCCGTTGTGCGGGATCGGAGTGTGGTCTTCGACGGCGGTCACGCGGATGCCGGTTGAGACGATGCCGGTGACGGCGGACTCACGACCTGAACCGGTGCCCTTGACGAAGACTTCGACTTCGCTGACACCGATCTTGCGGGCCTTCTGGCCGGCGGACTCGCCCGCGCGGGTCGCGGCGAAGGGCGTGCTCTTGCGTGCGCCCTTGAAGCCGATGGTGCCGGCAGAGTCCCAGCACAGGGTCTCGCCGTTGACGTCGGTGATGGTGACAATCGTGTTGTTGTGACTCGCCCGAACGTGGACGATGCCGCGGGTGACGTTCTTGCGGACTTTCTTTGCCTTCTTCGCCATGAAATCCTCCGGGGATCAGCCGACCGGTGAGGGTCGTACCCGCCGTGTGTTGAAAACGAAAAGAACCCTCTGCGTGGGCAGAGGGCGCGTATTGATTACTTGGCCTTGACACCCTTCTTACCGGCGACCGTCTTCTTCTTGCCCTTGCGTGTGCGGGCGTTGCAGCGAGTACGCTGGCCGCGGGTGGGAAGACCCTTGCGGTGGCGATCGCCGCGATAGCTGCGAATATCCTTGAGGCGCTGGATGTTCTGCTGCGTCTGACGACGGAGCGCACCCTCGACGAGGTAGCTGCCGTCGATGATGGAGTTGATGGCGGCAAGCTGGGTCTCACCGACCTCGCTGGCGCGCTGGTCGCCATCGACCTTGGCCTCATCGAGAATCAGCTTTGCAAACTTCGGGCCGATGCCGTGGATGTACTGAAGCGCGAAGTAGATTTTCTTCTTCTCGGGAACGTCGATGCCGGCGATACGAGGCACTGGGAGCTCCTTCGGACAGAGAACATGAAACCGAGATCAGCGGGTGACCATCAGGTGATAATCAGGCCGCGCAAATACGCGGGGCCTGAACCTGAGACGAACCTCACCCCTGCACTTGCTTGTGCTTCGGATCGGCTTTACAAATGACGCGGACCTTGCCCTTGCGGCGCACCACCTGGCACGCATTGCAGATCCGCTTGACGCTGGCTTTAACCTTCATAACTCAAACCGTCCTTTACCCGTTGATTCCGGCCATTTCCGGATGAGGCGAGAGGGATGATAGAACCCTGACTGCGGGGAGTCATCTCGAACCCACGAAGAAAGACCCGCAGATGTGCGACACCCGCAAAGAACACAAACCGATTTGACCGCCGGAATGATGCCGGACTAGTGGCGGTAGGTGATGCGGGCCTTGGTGAGGTCGTAGGGACTCAGTTCGACCGTGATGCGATCTCCGGGCAGGATTCTGATGTAGTTCATGCGCATCTTGCCGGAGACGTACGCCAAAACTTTGTGGCCGTTGGGGAGTTTCACCATGAACATGGCGTTGGGAAGAGCCTCGATCACTTCAGCGTCGAGCGTGAGTTTGTCGTCCTGTTTCGCCATAGATCCTTTGGGGTATCCCACCTTGACCGGGGTGGGGGTCCCTGGGCATGTCTATCAGTCATTAACCAGAGCGAGTTTCAACCAGAGCGAGTTTCAATCTAAGCACCGTCAACCAACTTCAATGCAAACTCTGAAGCGAAATCGAGTCAAGAAATTACCTGTTGAAGGCCGCGCCGCGGAGTCGGGAGGCCGCACTTGCTACAGAGCGAGTTTCAACCAGAGCGAGTTTCAACCAGAGCGAGTTTCAATCTAAGCACCGTCAACCAACTTCAATGCAAACTCTGAAGCGAAATCGAGTCAAGAAATTACCTGTTGAAGGCCGCGCCGCGGAGGCGGGAGGCCGCACTTGCTTCTGTGCCGCCGAGGAAGCCTGCGTAGTTTCGCATGAGGAGGTTGGCTTCAACCCGTTGGATGAAGTCAAGCACCACCGAGACGACGATGAGCAGACCCGTGCCGCCGAGGAACTGTGTCACCTCAGCACTGACGTTGAACGCCTTGTTGACGACCATGGGGGCGACCGCAATAACCGAGAGGAAGGCGGCACCTACGTAGGTGATGCGTTCCATGACGGTTTCCAGATACTCGGCCGTGCGTGGACCCGGGCGGAGGCCGGGAATAAAGGATCCGTGGTCGCGAAGCTGCTTGCTCATTTCCTCAGGATTAAACTGGACAGTAATCCAGAAGTAGCTGAAGAAGTAGATCAAGAGGATTTCGCCGATGACGTAGGGGAACTGTCCGTGGGCGAACTGATCGCTCATCCACTGCGTGGTATCGGCCCAGAATGAGCCGCCACCGCCGACGCGCGACTGCTGCGCAAGGGCACTGAAGATGACCGAAGGGAAGATCATCAGCGAGCTGGCGAAGATCACCGGCATGACGCCGCCGTGGTTGATTCGCAGAGGGAGGTAGCTTTTCTGGCCGCCAAAAACCTTTCGACCGCGGGTATGTTTGGCTTGCTGGATGGGGATGCGTCGTTGGGCGACGGTCATGACGACCGACCCTGCGACGACCAGCACAAAGCCGGCAAAGAGGAAGAAGATTGCGGGCCAGCCCATCTTGGCGGGGTCAGCAGGATCGAAGTTGTTGTAGACATCGCCGATGGCGATGGGCATTCGTGTGAGAATGCCCGCCGCGATGATGAGAGAAACGCCGTTGCCAATTCCGAACTTATCGATCTGCTCGCCGAGCCACATCAGGAACATGCAGCCAGCGGTGAGTGCCGCGATGGCCATGACCCACCAGATGGGGTTTGATGCCCACTGGGGATAGACGAGGCCGAACGCGGTGATGTACTTCAACCAGCCGATGCCCTGAACAAGACAAAGCGCGATGGTCGCGAGTCGCGTCCACTCCTGAATCTTCTGGCGACCGGTCGGCCCTTCCTGCTGCAATGCCTTCATTCGCGGCGAGACCGAGGTGACGAGCTGGAAGATAATGCCCGCAGAGATGTAGGGCATGATGCCCAGGCCGAAGATGGTCGATTGACCGAAAGCACCGCCCGAGAAGACGGTGACGAACTGGGCTGCACGCCCGGCCGCGGAACCGCTCTCGACTTGAATCTTGAAGTGCTCGGCGAGTTTGTCCTGATTCACACCGGGCAGAGGAATCCAATGCCCGAGACGGAAGATCGCGAGCATGCCCAGAGTGAAGAGGATCTTCGTCCTGAGTTCGGCGATCTTGAAGACGTTGATCAGGGCCTGCAGCATTCGTATCCGTCCATGAAAACCGTGTGCAAAGCGGGAGCGAAGTTTTGAAAGGCCGCGGGTCTACGACCAGAGGGCCTGAACCGTACCAACCCGCTGTCAATCCTTCGTTGGGTCAGGCTTGGGGTCAGCCTTAGGGGCTGGCTTGGATTCCGACTTGGCATCTGACTTCGCTTCAGGCTTTCCTTCGGGTTTGCCCTCTGCTTTGGCCTTGCCGCCCTTCTTGGGTTTATCGTCGGCGGCCTCTTCAATGGTTTCGATGACCGGTTTCTTGGCCTTCGAGCCGCGCTTGAGCTTCTTGGTGAGGTTCTTGGGGGACTTGTCGTCGGAGTTGCGATCGACGCCGCGAACCTTGTCGCGACGTGTGCCGGTCTCTTTGACGGTGCCACCGGCTGCGCCGACCAGGACACGAACCTTGGCGGTCACGCGGCTGGCGACGATGTTCAGCTTCTGGGTGATCTGCACATCTCCGACATCGCCGAGGATCTTGAGATCGCGGCTGGTATCGCGGATGAGGCCCGCCTTGATGAGGGTCTCGGCGTTGACATCGCCACCCTTTGCGAACGTGGGGTGAGCGACAATCGCACGCAGGTTCACGATCCAGAACTCGATCGTGAAGTTGGCGTTGTTGAAGCCGAACTTCCGCAGACGGCGGAAGTAGGGCATCTGGCCGCCTTCGAAGCCGGTCTTGCGTGCGGTACCGGAACGAGAGCCTGCACCCTTCTGGCCGCGACCTGCTCGACGACCAGTGCCGGAGCCTGTGCCGCGCCCAACGCGCTTTCGGGCCTTGTACTTACCGGCCAGTTGGGTGATGTCATGAATCATCATGTTCGGAAAACTCCGGCAGAAATCAGTTCAGGATCAGAGACCGTTCAACTTGAGCCAATCAACGCAAAGCCATTGACCCAACCAATCACCAGCACCCACCCAACACCCATCACGTTCGACAGGTGAGGAACTTACTGAGCAGCGGGCGCTGCGGGTGCGCTTTCACCAGAGGAGCCGCCCGAGGGAGCACCTGATGAGCCGCCCGATGAGGAATCGGAACGACGAGGGCCACGCGAACCGCCACCCCCACCACCGCCGCCGCCACCAAAACCGCCGCGACCGCCGCCACCCTGGCGACCACCACGGCGATTGCCATCGCCAACGGTATTGACAGGACCGCGCTGTCGGCGTTCGCCGGTTGCGGACTCAGTGGCACCCGAGGCGGCCATGAACGCACGGCCACGCTCGATGCGGCCTTCGATGTGTGTCTGGCCCAGTTCCTTTCCGCGAAGCGCGGCCACTTCGCTCGGAATGCGGATCTGATCAAGCCCGGCGAAGACGGCCTTCACGGCGTTGCGGGCGTTGGTCGATCCGTAGCACTTGGTCAGGCAGTCGGTAACGCCGGCCATTTCGAGAATGGAGCGAACGACCGTGCCAGCGACCACACCGGTACCGGGTGAAGCGGGGATCAGACGGACCTTGCTGGCCGCGTAGTTTCCTTCAACTTCGTGGTGGATGGTGGTGCCGATGCGCGGGACTGAGAAGAGCTTGCGCTTGGCGTACTTCTGCGCCTTCTCGATGGCGACCGGGACTTCGTTGGCCTTGGCGTAGCCATAGCCGACCTGCCCGTTGCGGTTTCCCACAACGACCAGAGCGCCGAAGCTGAATCGCCGACCGCCCTTCACGGTTGCGGCGGTGCGATACACACCGATGGTCGTGGATTCAAGTTGCGAAGATTCGTCGATCATCTCAGGCATGGGAGGCTCATGAACAGGGGACTATGTACGACAAACTCTGAACGTTGAAAACCGTGTTCTGAAAGGCGAGAACTAGAACTTGAGGCCAGCTTCGCGGGCGGCTTCGGCAAGAGCCTTGACGCGGCCGTGAAACTTGAACCCGCCGCGATCGAACGCGACCGCGCTCACGCCGGCCTTCTTGGCCCGTTCGGCAATCAACTTGCCGACAATGGCCGCGGACTGGCTGTTGCCGGTCTTGACATCACCGCCGTGGGCCTCACCCTCGACGCTTGAGGCCGCGGCGAGGGTCTTGCCGGCAAGATCATCGATCACCTGCACGTGAATATGCCGAACCGACTTGTAAACCGCGAGACGGGGCCGGTCGGGTGTCCCGGTGACCTGCGAGCGAACTCGCTTATGCCGGCGGAGGCGACGGGCCGCTTTGTTCTTGTTCTTATCCATGGTCTTGCTCTCGTGAACTGCTTGTTTGAATCGTGTCTGACAAGCCGTGATCGTTGCGTGAATCGAACTTGGAGCTGAGTTTTCAAGTGCGGGGTTGGCCCGGCACGATGTGGCTCAAGCGCCGAACTGCTTGCCCTGCTTACGCTTGATGGTCTCGGTGGTGTACTTGATACCCTTGCCATTGTAAGGCTCGGGCTTGCGGACGGCGCGCATCTCGGCGGCAAACTGGCCAACCGACTGCTTGTCAGCACCGCGAATCTTGACAAACTGCTTGTCAACCGTGACATCGAGCCCCACGGGGACATCCATGAAGATGGCGTTGGCAAAGCCGACGACCAGCTTGAGCTTTTTGCCCTGCAACGAAGCGGTCCAGCCTACGCCGACCACTTCCATTGATTTCTCGTACCCATCGGTCACGCCCTTGATCGCGTTCTGGATGAGTGCGCGGGCGGTGCCCCAGCGAGCACGCAGGAAGCGATCTTCAAGCTGCGCCGTTTCAAGCGTGAGCTTGAGGGCCTTCTCGGACTCTGCCCAAGTGACCTTGATGGCCGGATCGACCTGGACCGCGAGGTTGGTCTTGGGACCGGTCACGGTGACCAGGTTGTCCTTGATCGTGACCTTGACGTTGCCGGGGACGGCGATTGGCTTTCTTCCGATACGAGACATGGTCTGTCGCTCCTCACCAGTCGCTCATCGCGCCGGCGGCTTCAACCCTTGAACGAGAACACAGGAAAGGATTCAGTCAACAGTGCAGAGCAGCTCGCCACCCACACGTTCGGTGCGGGCTTTGCGGTCGCTCATCACGCCGCGGGATGTGGAAACAATGCTGATACCCAGGCCTTGAAGAGGCGAAGGAAGATCATCAACCGGGCGGTAGACGCGCCGACCTGGCTTGGACTCACGCTTGAGTGTGTGAAGGATGGTCTCGCCGCGAGGTCCATACTTAAGCTTCACCTTCAGCTTGCCCGAGCGGCCGTCTTCGACCACCTCGAACGAGTCGATGTAACCCTCGTCGCGAAGGACTTCCGCGATGCCGCGGCAGACCTTGCTGTTGTTGCACACAACATTCTTCGAGCGGTTGCGCGCGGCGTTCCGCACGCGGGTGATCATGTCTGCGATGGGGTCGTTGATAGCCATCGTGAAATCCGAAAGAGGCGGGACAGGGGAACAAGAAAGATCAGTTACGCACCACTTGCCGCGCACTGAACACTTTGATATCGAGACCTGCTGAAACCGAAACTTGAGTCTGAACAACCGGCGCACCTGCACCGACTGAGGTTCTTGAACTACCAGCTCGACTTGCGCATTCCGGGGATCTTGCCCTCGAGGGCGAGCTTCCGCAGCATGATGCGGCTGATGCGGAACTTGCGATACACACCGCGAGACCGACCGGTAAGCTGGCAACGGCGCACGATGCGCGAGCTGAACTTGGGGGGTCGATTGCTCTTGGCGACTTGGGCTTTGGTGGCCATATTCGTTGAACTCCGGGTTGCCGGCCAATCTGATGGTCCGGCCTACCCAAACTCTGGACCTGACTCTGGACCTGACTCTGGACCTGATGCTGAATCTGACTCTGACACGGGCTTCAAACTGCTGATCTGGACTTGTGGCGTGGGGCGATTTGTCGTCGCATCACGCTGCTCGTTCAGACTTCTTGTTCTCTTCCTTCTTGGCGAAGGGCATGCCGAGTTCCTCGAGAATGTACCGGCTGATCTCCGGTGTCGAGTTGCTCAACTGGATGACGATGTTCATACCGTGGGTGAAGTTCACCGCGGCCATATCGATCTCGGGGAAGACGCCCTGCTCTTGCAGGCCCATGGAGTAGTTGCCCTGGCGATCAAAGGCCTTCTCGCTCACGCCGCGAAAGTCCTTGATACGCGGTGCCGCGAGGTTGATCAGACGATCGAGGAAGTACCACATACGGTCGCGCCGGAGCGTAACCATCGCGGCCGAATCGTAACCGGCGCGAACCTTGAAGTTCGAGACGCTCTTCTTCGCCTTGATGACGACCGGCCTCTGCCCACTGATCTTTGTCAATGTTTCGAGAACCGTCGTCTTGACGTTCGGAGGAAGCTTCGTGCCCTCGAGGTGACGCCCCATGCTCACGTTGAGTGTGATGGTGGTCACGCGGGGATGCTGCATCGGATTGGTCAATCCGAACTTCTCGATAAGGCCAGCGCGAACCTTCGTCTCATACACTTCGCGAAGTCGTGGTGGGGTGAGCGGTCCCGAAGCAGCCGCTTCGGCCGCCGCGTCCAACTTGCCCTTCTTCGGTTTGATCGAGTCCTTTGCCATCGTTGATCCGCCTTAGGCTTTGGTCTGGTTGCTTGAACTGGCGTTCAGCCAGGTTGAGATTCGGTCGTCAGATTCGCGTCGTCTGGTTGCCGCGAGTTGCGTTTATTCTTGCCAGGTCACTTCTTTGGCTTGTTCGCAGGCTTGCTCGCCGCGGTCCTACTCGTCGTGGGCTTGGAAGCAACCTTCCCGGCTGCCTTTGCTGCTGGCTTTGCTGCTGGCTTTGCTGCTGGCTTGGTTGCGCCCTTTTTCGTACTCGTCGCGGCAGGCTTTGCACCGACTTTGCGATCGCCCGCAACGTGCTTTTTGGCATCGGCACTGCGAATGATGCCGAGTTCGGAGCCGTCGCGAACCGCGAGACGAACTTTGCTTCCATCGGCCTTGGTCTCGAACCGTACACGTGTGGGCTTGCCATCGACCATCGGGCTGACGTTGGAGATGTGGATCGTGGCCTCACGGGTCACGATGCCCCCCTGGGGGTTGAACCGCGTGGGGCGCATGTGCTTGGTCCGGAGATTCACACCCTTGACCAGGACGCGCTCCTGGCCGGGCAGCGAGCCCGAGTCCACTCGGGTGATTGTTCCCGTCTTGCCCTTGTGCGAGCCACTGTTCACAATGACCTGGTCGCCCGTTCGTACATGCCGTGCCATAAATCACCTGCTCCTGTCGGACAACTGCTTACTCAAACCCGACTTGAACTCGACACTCGGCCCATCAGACGCTAATGGTCACACAACTTCAGGGGCCAACGAGACGATCTTCATGAAGTTCTTGTCGCGAAGTTCACGGGCCACTGGTCCGAAGATGCGCGTGCCCTTCGGGTTGCCGTCATCGCCGATGAGGACAACCGCATTGGCATCAAACTTCACGTATGAGCCATCGGGCCGGCGAGTGGCTTTGGTCGTACGCACAACCACCGCCTTGGACTTGTCTCCGGCCTTCACGTCGGAACCGGGCAGAGCCTTCTTCACCGAAATGAGTACCTTGTCGCCCACACCGGCCATGCGACGTGTAAACGCGCCGCTCCGGGTCGATCCACCGTACACGCGGATGACGTAGGCGATCTTTGCCCCCGAGTTGTCCGCGACTTCACACCTGGTCTCTTGTTGAAGCATGTTGACGATCTTTCCGAACTGGCCTGCACTGGAACTGTCTGACCGACGCAAAACGACTTATTCTTACAGCGGGTCCACTTGACCGCGGTGTTAGCAACTGTCCTGACCACTACTTGTGTCCCGCTCTAGCGGCGACACTTGGTGATCCAAAAGCACACCCTTGCCTTACACCTGCGATGTCACCAGATCAACACGCTGGCTCTTCTCAACGACGCGAACCAGCTTCCAACGCTTGGTCTTGCTCATGGGGCGGCACTGCATGACCTCGACGGTGTCACCGATGTGCGACTCGTTGTGCTCATCGTGAATCTGCAGGGTGGTCCGGTGGCTCACAAACTTCCCGTACTTCGGGTGCATCGTCTTCGACGCAACCACCACAGTACGGGTCTTGCTCCGCTTATCAGATTCCACAGTCCCAACCTTTGTCGATACTGTCTTTGTTGCGCTGCTCGGCATGAGTGACCTTCGCTAAGACTCGTTCGTGCTTGATCTGTTCGCTAACGATTCAAACGTCTGGACTCGAAACAACCATCCTGATTCAACAACTCACTTCGGCGCGGCCTTGGCCCGGCTGCGGACGCTCTGCTCCGTCATAAGACGGGCAACGTTCTTCTTGATCTCCCTGAACTGCGAGTGATCTTCGACCTTCTCCGTCACCGACTGCGACCGCAGCGTGAAGTGACGCGAACGCTGGGATCCAACTTCCACAACCAACTCTTCGTCGGTCATCTTCAAGACATCAGTATTGACCAGCCGGTTCTTCTTGCTCATCGCCAACTCGCTTCAAGTGAAGAGGAAAACCCTGACAAACTTCCGCCACCAACACCCCGTCTTACCAAAGTCCAACACAGCTCAAACGCTGACCCGCCGACCGACAAACCTGCACCGGACCGGCATCTTCATGGCCGCACGGACCAGCGCCTTGCGCGCCGTAGCCTCGGGCACTCCGGCGATCTCGTACAACATGGTGCCGGCCTTTACACGGGCCGCCCAATATTCCACATCCGCCTTGCCGGTACCCATTCGGGTTTCCAGCGGCTTCTTGCTGATGGGCTTATCCGGGAAGACCCGGATAAACAACTTGCCCTCACGCTTCAGGAAGTGCTGCGCGGCAACTCGGCCCGCCTCCAACACGCGCCCGGGAACCCACTGACCTTCGAGCGCCTGAAGACCATAGTCGCCGTATGCGACGTAGTTCCCCTTGGTAGCCTTCCGGTCCCGGACTCGCCGGAACTCCTTGCGAAACTTCACTCGTTTGGGCATCAACGCCATGGGTCGTTCCTAATCTGCCTAAAGCTGGTCTCGGTTCGAGGTGGCTTTGGCCCATCTCGCCCTGCTGATTTCAACCTGTGAACTCTGACAACCTATCCGTTCTAAATCCAATACCCGACCAGGGCTGATCGCGTGTTCCGCATCGTCTTAACGACGACCGCGGGCACGAGCGCGGCCACCAGCGGCCTTCGATTCACTCTCATCAACTTCGCCCTGCTTGTACATGCCCTTGTAGATCCAGACCTTCACACCGATGGCCCCGTAGCTCATAAACGCTTCGGCGAAGCCGTAGTCGATGTTTGCCTGAAGTGTGGAGAGGGGGAGTGAGCCCAGGCGAACGTCGAGCTCGCGACTCATTTCCGCACCACCCAGACGACCGGCAAGGTTGATCTTCACGCCGAGTGCGCCAGCCTGCATCGCACCCTCAGCCCGCATCTTGATGACGCGACGGAAGGCCGCACGCTTGCGGAGCTGGTCGCAGACCGACTCGGCCACCAGCTTCGCGTCGATATCCGGGTTCTTGATCTCGATCACCGCGATCGAAACCTTGCGTCCCGTCATCAACTGAAGCTCTTCGGTCAGGCGATCAATCTCGGCACCCTTCGGGCCGATGACCAGGCCTGGACGAGCCGTCTTGATGACGACCTTCAGCTCTTCGCGTGTGCGCTCGATGTGAATGTCCGACACCGCCGCGTGGGGTGGCTGACGATTCAATCGTTTGTCCAGAAACTGGCGGATCTTTTCGTCTTCGATCAGAAGCTCGCCGTACACAGCCTTGGGTGCGTACCAGCGGCTCTTGTGGGCTTCGGTGATGCCGACGCGAAGGCCGAATGGGTGAGTCTTTTGTCCCATGGTCAGTTACGCTCCTCAAGACCGATCGTGATGTGGGCCATGCGCTTCAGAATCGGGTGCGCCCGACCCCGGTCCTTGGGCTGAAATCTCTTCATGTGCGGGCCGCCGCTGCACGTGCTTTCGGCAACGAACAGCGTGGTCAAATCCGCATCCGCCTGCTCTGCATCGGCAATCGCGGCCTTCAACGCCTTCTTCACATCGAGCGCTGCACGCTTGGTGGTGAAGGTCAGAAGGTTCTCCGCGACGTCAACGCGCTTGCCGCGGATCAGGTCAACCAGCAGCTTGGCCTTGCGCGGGCTGCCGCGGTGGTACTTGTGAATGGCTGTGAAGCGCGCGATATCGCCGATCTGGCACTGCAATGCCTGGGTCATGGCCTGCACATCCTCACGCTTGCAGCGGGGATGGTCGTTACCACGCATCCAGTTCTTGACCGCGCTCACCGCGTGATCACCCGAAAGACCCGTGCGCTCAACAGCTTGCGCGAGCGTTTCGACGCTCACGACAGCCTTGTTGGCTCTGGCTTTCAGTTTGGCTCCGTTGATTTTCACGGCCGTGTTCCTTTGACTGACTCTGCTTGAACTGGACAATCTATTCTTGACGCTACTCTTGACGCTGCTCTTGACGCTGCCCGTGCCATTCAACTGGTGTTGAACAAACCCGCCCCGACGCACACCAGCCATTTGCCCCGACCCGAGACCAACTCAATCGCCTGACTTCACGCCGCCTTCGATACCTTCCTTCTTATTCGTGTGGCCGCGGAAGGTGCGGGTGTGGCTGAACTCGCCCAGCTTGTGCCCCACCATGTCCTCGGTCACAAACACATCCAGAAAGGCGCGACCGTTGTGAACCTTGAACGTGTGCCCGACAAACTCGGGCACGATCGTGCACCCGCGCGACCAGGTCTTTAACCCTTCGCGCTTGTTCATCTGGTTCAGCTTCTCCACCCTGCGGTAGAGACGCTCATCAACAAACGGACCCTTCTTGCTGCTGCGGCTCATGCTGTTTTCCTAATGCCCACTGCCTGTTGCCCGGTGCCTGTGAACCGATGCCTTCTCACTTCTTCTGACCATACCGCTTGCTGACGCGACGACGGATAATCAACTGCGTGCTGTGCTTCTGCGGGTTACGCGTATCGCCACCCTTGCTCGGCACACCTGTCGGTCCGACCGGCGGTCGGTTGCCCTTGCTCTTGCCCGAACCACCACCGAGGGGGTGAGCGTTGTGGCTCTTGGCAACACCACGCGTGATCGGGCGCTTGCCCATGTGACGCGACAGACCCGCCTTGCCCAGCCTCCGCTGCTGGTGATCGGAGTTGCCCGTCTGCCCGATGGTTGCGCGGCAGTTGATGTGGATCTTCCGCACTTCGCCCGAGGGCAACTGAAGGGTGGCGTAATCGCCTTCCTTGTTCAGAAGCCGGCAGAACACACCAGCCGAGCGGCAGATCTGCCCGCCACGACCGGGCTGAAGTTCTACGCAGTGAACATCGAGACCTGTGGGAATGTCGCCGAGCCGCATGTTGTTCCCGACATCGGGGTCAACCGGACCATCACCCTTCGACTCAATCACCGTGCCGGTGAGAAGACCGCTCGGGGCAATGATGTACCGCTTCACACCGTCGGCATATTCAAGCAAAGCGATGTGCGACGAACGGTTTGGGTCATACTCAATACCCACGACTGTCGCCTTGATTCCGTCGCGGTCCGCCCGCTTAAAATCGATGACACGGTAGAGACGCTTTGCGCCACCGCCCATGCCGCGAACAGTGGTCTTACCGCTGTGGTTACGCCCGCCGCTCTTCTTCTGCTTGCGCAGAAGGGCGCGCTCGGGCTTGAACTTCGTAACCTCGGCATGATCGTTCACCGAAGCGTTGCGGCGCCCCGCGGATGTCGGCTTGTAAATGCGAATCGGCATAATCTGTGTCCTACTGCCTACTGCCTTATTGACCCTTGCCTACGCCTACCCGATCAGAACAGCTCGATGGCCGAACCTTCCTTCAAACGCACGACCGCCGTCTTGACGGTCGGCATCTGCGTGAGGCCGTACTTCATGCGTCGAAACTTGCCCTTGTGAATCTGAGTGCTCACCTTCTCGACCTTGACCTTGTAGATGGCCTCGATCGCAGACTTGATGTCGGTCTTCGTCGCACGAGGATCAACCTCGAACGAATACCGGTTCTGCTCGTTCATCGCCCACGTGACCTTTTCGGTCACGAGCGGACGCCTGATGACGTTTGTCGCTTCCATCACGCGACCTCCTTCTTCTTGATGCGCCCGAGCGGATTGATCTTCGCCGACTTATCGATCTGTGCCGAGGGGCCAGACAAGAACGCTTGCAGGTCCGCCTTTGCGATCACCAGGTATCGATGGTTAAGCATCGTGAAGGCGTTGATCTGTTGCGGGCTGCACAAAGTCACATCTTCAACGTTGCGCCCAGAACGACGGAAAGCCTCGCTGTCCGCGCTCACGGCCACCAGTGCGGAGCGATCAATCTTCAGGTTCGTAAGGAACTCGATGAACGCCTTGGTCTTGGGCTGATCCATCACCAGGCTGTCCACAACCCGCACTTCGCTGTCGATCAACTTGGCAAGCAGCGCGTTCAGATTCGCCTTGCGACGCATCTTCTTCGGCATATCCGGCCGGAAGTCCTCGCGGGTGCGCTTCTTGGAGTGCGCGTGACCACCGCCGCGGAACTGCGGCACCTTCTTGTCGCCGTGGCGTGCGCGACCGGTGCCCTTTTGCTTGTAGATCTTCTTGGTCGAACCTTCGACCGCATGGCGGTTCAACGTCCGGGCCGAGCCCTGCCGCTGGTTCGCGTGATAGCGAACATACGCCTGCTTGATGAGCGCAGCGTTCACCTCGCCGCCAAGCTTCTCTTGATCGATGGTCAGTTTCCCGACCTCGACACCCTGCATATTAAAGACGGGGACATCCATCTGTCGTACCTCGTCGGACGCCTTCATGGTGGCACTGATTTCCAAATCAGTGACCTTCTCGGAAGCACCGGTTTCTAAGCCGTTGCTCCCTTGATCCTCGCCTATCCGGCCACGCCTGTTGTTCATTGGCGGAAGCGCGGAATCGACTCGGCTGTCTCAGTAACCCGAGGCGTACATACCTCGGATCACATCTAAACCTGTGCTCGCCCGGCGGTTTCGGGTTTCGGTCAGCCGATCCGACCTACCGGGCCGGCTGATGGTTCATGCTGACCCACCAACCGACATACTCAACCTGCACCAACTCCATCACCAACACTCAACTTAGCTCTTCTTGCTGTCGGCCAGCTTCTTGCTCTTGCTGCGGCTCAGACGCGCGGCATTACGAACCATCACCAGGCCCGAGTTCGGTCCCGGAATCGGCCCCTTTACGAGGATGATTCCCTTGTCCGCATCGATCGCCACCACATCCAGCGAGCGAACCGTCACACGCTCGGCACCCATGTGCCCGGGCATCTTCTTGCCCTTCTTAAGTCCACCACCCCAACCACGGTTGGAGGCGTGTCCGCCGATTGAACCCGGCGACCGGTGCTTACGCTCCGTGCCGTGGCTGGCGCACAAACCCTTGAAGCCGTGCCGCTTCATCGCACCCGCAAACCCCTTACCCTTGCTGACGCCGATCACATCGACGTACTTCTGATCCTTGAAAGAATCAACCGTGAACGACTGGCCAAGCGTGTAGTCACCGACTTTATCAGCCGCAACCTTGAACTCCGCGTGGTTACGCATCGGGCCAACCCCGGCCTTCGCATCGTGAGCGATGATCGAGAAAGAGGCATTTCGCGGCTTCTGATCGCCATACGCGATCTGAATCGCAACATAGCCATCCGCATCAATCGTGCGAATCTGCGTCACGATGCACGGGCCAACCTGGATCACTGTCACCGGAGTGCTCGAGCCGCCGTCGCCGAATACCCGCGTCATGCCGAGCTTTGTTCCAAACAGGGTGAAGGCCATCCGTCTACCAACCTTTCTGCCCGGCACCGCCTGATGCGGCCGGCGGCTTCGTGCTTCAAGTGAGCAGAGGAAGCGATTCAAATCTGAACCTTGAAACACATCTTGAAACAAATAAGGCCCGAGCCTTTGCCCGAGCCGTAGGAACCATGGTCACTTACGCCTTGATCTTCACGAACACGCCCGCCGGTACAACCAACCGATTCAGAGCCTCAACCGTGCGTGCGTTCGGCTCGATGATGTCGATGATCCGCTTGTGTGTGCGAATCTCGAACTGTTCACGGGACTTTTTATCAATGAATGGCGAACGAAGCACCGTGTAGCGCTCGATCCGCGTAGGAAGCGGCACTGGGCCGGCAACCTTCGCGTTTGTGCGCTTGGCATGATCGACGATCTCCTTCGCGGAGGCATCAAGTGCCAAGTGGTCGTAGGCCTCCATCCTGATTCGAATCTTGCCGCCGGTCATGGGTGCTGAGCCTCTTTGAGCAATCCGCCGAATATAGTCCGGCAGTTTTCCGACAGTTCTATCCGACAGTTCTATCCGACAGACGATTCGACAAACGATTCGACAGTCCAACCATCCCGTGTTGCCCAGTTGCCTTTAACAGGTCTGAGCCGTTCAACACGAGAACCCGAAGGCGATCCTTCTCTTGGGCGACTCGAATCCGATCGAGTCGAAACGACTTCGCACCAGACTTGGTTCCCGTGAACGCTCGCCCTTGCAGGACGTACATCACACGTTCACCGATGCGATTCAACGATTCGGAACAAGCGCCCCGAATAGAGCCCAGTAGGGTACAGGGCAAGATTCAAATGTCAAACCCTCTCTTGCGGGTCTTTGTTCATCATTTATTCACGATCGAAGCGCCCGCGTCCTCACGAGAAGCGACCGCCCATCATCCGACCATTGACAAATTGACCAGTTTAGGGGGTTATTTCACTGCCATCCCCATAACAAGTCCTATCATAAACCGTATAAACACTTGACCTGCATCGAATCGCTCGGTATATTCGGATTACGTTTGTGCATCTTCAACTCTTCGGCATTGCTCCGATCATCACGCAACCCTCAACGCCCGATATTCGCACGGCCTACGTCTTGCCACAACTTTTTTCACCACGCTGATCTTTCTCTTTCCCGTAAACCGCTCCAAATGCTGGGGATCACCACGATGAAGCCTTCACTCGCCGCAATTGCCGCAACGCTCATGATCGTCATGCTTGCTGATGTCACCGTGGCCCAATCAGGCAAGGGTTCACCCTCAAAGGCCACACCCGTACCCAGCAACTCAGGTTCTAAGAAGCCTGCTATCGCCCCCCCCACCGCCCCCACCGCCTCAACACCCACGGGCACCCCCGTCGCCTTTGCACCCGAACCCTTCCGACTCGATGCTATTGGTTTGGTCATGCGTGTTCCTGAAGGATGCTCTGCACAGTCAACCACCATCGCCGATCGCGCCACCACGCAGATCACACCGAGAGACTCAACGTGGATTCTCAACGTGCAACTCCCCGCACGCACGGTCGATCTCAACTCCACGCCTGCGGAAATGGCTGAAAAGACCATCACGCTGATTCAGGGCTCTTATGGCAAGCTCGATCAGAACAACGAAAAGATCATGTCCACCGAAGCCACGATCATTGATCGAAAGGACAACCTCCTCCTCCCCGGCGGCGCGGCCGCGAGGTTCTATGTCAGTGTGCCGGGTGCAGAACGGACCCGCATCGTCAAGGGCTACACCATCTTCAAGCCCACCACCAAGCAGTTCTGCGTCTTCGAGCTCATCACTTCCGAATCTGAGTTTGCCAAGGCCCGCGGCCTCTATGAGACCTTGCTCGGCACGGCCAACTTCACCGACAACGAAGCCGTTATGTCCGAGCGCGGCACGTTCATCAAGACCGGCACGCGCTTCTTCTCCGGGCTCAGCGAAGCCGACTATGTCCAGGTGATGCACGACAAAAAACTCTGGCAGCGCCTCTACAAGCCCGCCTCGACCGGAGCCGCTGGCGATGCGACCGAACTCGGTTATCGCGGCGTCCGCTTCTGGCGTGGCAAACGCGGCGAGATAGACCCCGACAAGGCCCGCAGCGCATGGGGAAAGGCCGAGCAGGAGGATGGCTACATATGCTCGATCGAAGGTCGCTTTCTTCTTGATGGTGGTGTGGCCGACAGCCGCGGTTTTTACTTCATGCGCCCCGATCGCTCTGAAGAGACCTGGTCGGTCAAGACCGTCTACACCGATGCGGGCGGAAAGCAGATCGCCGCCGCGACCGACACCGGCGCACGCAGCGGCGACTCGCTGACCATCGTGAAGAAGGAAACCGGGAAGCCGCTCACCACGCTCGCGCCAACCAACCTCGGCGAAGGGTACATTAGTAAGTTTGAAACGTTTCTTCTTCCCCGCCTCGTCGTGAAGCACAAGCTCCAGACCACCATCGGCTCATACGCATGGAGCGACCAGGAACGACTCCTCTCATTCCGCAAAGATGAGATCAACCGCGACCCCGCGCAGGGCGGCTTCTTCACAATCAAAACCTCCTTCCGCGAAGAGGCCGCCACACAGACCTACACCTACAGCGACAAAGGTGACTTTGTCCGCGGCGAGATCGAAGGCCTGGGCATCTGGGAACCCGTCGAGCCCGAAGCCCTCATGCGACTCTGGAAACAAAAAGGTCTGCCCACAGACAGATAGCACGGACCGCTGGCCCGTGTACCGGGCACCGGGGCCAGGTAGGCGGCTTCAGGTTGCTTTGATGATTGGCTGGATGGCGGGTGGTACGATGCGTGACACTTACCCGACAAAGGAGTCACGCGTTGTTCACCTGTTTGAAGACCGTCAGAACCAAGCAGCTTTCCAGATCGTTGTTCATCGTCGGCGTGGCCGTAGGCACGTTGAGCGGTGGGTGTGCGCAGCGCGGCGAACAGGCCTTGCGCCCGAGCAACGATGGCAGAGTCTTGGCCATCATCAATGGTGAAGTGGCACCCGTGCCAGCGATCCCTATGGGTGATCGGCGGACGATCAACCGGATTCTCGATGAGGGCAAGAACCGCAATCAGGTCATGGACCACCTGACGTACATCAGCACGCAGATCGGTCATCGACTCACCGGATCGGCCAGTGCTGATATGGCGAACACATGGACCGCCGAAAGGTTCAGGTCGTGGGGGCTCACGGGTGTTGAGCTTGACCAATGGGGTGAAGTTCCTGTTCGGTTTGATCGCGGGCCGAGCACAGGAAGGATCTTCCTCGCTACACGCACACCCCGCCGGCGCGATGAAGCAACTTCCGAGAGCGAACCGCCGAAGGCTGAGTACACCGAGACACGACAGATGGAGTTCACCACGATGGCGTGGATGGCCGGGACCGATGGACCCAAGCGCGGACCCGTTGTGAAGCTTCCGCAGACCGAGGAAGAGTTCGCGGCGGTGAAGGACATACTGGCCGGCGCGTGGGTGCTGATTCCTTCGATCCCCGCGAGCGCGCCGCAGGGCATCCGTGGCCGCCGCGGCATGGGTGGCGAGCGTTACGACCGTCGCGCCGAGAACCGTCAGAAGGTCGCCGAAGGGGCAGACCCGATGACGCTGCCGCCTGATGAACGCGTGATTTTCTACGGCATCCATGGGCAGTTGTCGAGTTCGCGCGATGAGCGCGTCTGGACCGGCGCGGTACCGAAGTGGCGCGAACTTGATATCGCAAAGATCCCCGCCGATGTCGAGGTTCAAGTGCGACTGAGCGACTACGACTACCTCAACTCACGCCTGACCGATGGTGATGATGTGCAGGTCGAGTTTGACCTGCAGAACAAGTTCACCGCCGGGCCATGGCCAGTATACAACACGATCGCCGAGATTCGCGGCAGCGAAAAGCCCGATGAATATGTCATCGTTTCAGGCCACCTTGATTCATGGAACGGACCCGGCTCCATGGGGACCACCGACAACGGGACCGGCTCATCGGTCACACTGGAAGCGGCGCGGCTGCTGATGGCCGCGAAGGCCAGACCGAAGCGGACGATCAAGTTTATTCTCTGGACCGGTGAAGAGCAGGGCCTTCTCGGCTCGCGCGAGTGGGTGAAGAAGAACGAAGCCCAATGGCCGAAGATCAGCGCATGCTTTGTCGATGATGGCGGGACAAACTACCAGGGCGGGCTCAAGTGTACCGACGCTATGGCACCGATGCTGGCCGCGGCCACCGCGCCGGTCAACAACATCTTCTTTGACAGCAAAGATGGCAAGCCGCTGAACGTGAACATTCAGCCCAAGGGTGTGAAGTTCACGCAGACGGGCGGGAGCGATCACGCATCGTTTGTCGCCAAGGGCATCCCCGGGTTTTTCTGGGATGAATCCGGACGTGCTGAGTATGGATTCGGTTGGCACACGCAGAACGACAGGCTCGATCTGGCGATTCCGGAGTACCTCGAGCAATCGGCGACGTGCGCGGCCATCACCGCGTACAACCTGGCGTGCGCGTCTGAACTTCTGCCGCGATTTCCGACGGAGCAAGATGAGGCTACTCGTTCATCTAGATGATGTGGGTGAGCGCGGATCGATCGACACGATCAACTCCCCCACACTCCTTCATCCGTGCCAACTGGGTGGAATCATGGTGTTTCTGTGGGTTCACTCCACAGAAGCTACACTGCATCATGGCTGTTGAACGACTTGTCTCGCCTGCTGAGCAGACCAGCGATGTGCCCGAGCGCGAGACCAACTGGTCGCTGCGCCCGGCAACCATGGGCGAGTATGTCGGGCAGGCGGAGTTGATCGAGCGGCTGTTGATCGCCATCGAAGCGGCCAAGCAACGCCAGGAGCCGATGGAACACGTGCTGCTGCACGGTCCGCCGGGACTTGGCAAGACAACCCTCGCCCACGTGATCGCGCAGGAAATGGGTAGCCGGATTCATCTGACCAGCGGTCCTGCGCTCACACGGCCCACCGATCTTGTGGGTGTGCTTACGCAGCTTCGCGCGGGCGACATTCTGTTTATTGATGAGATTCACCGCGTGCCCATCGCCGTTGAAGAGTTTGTGTATCCGGCGATGGAGGACTTTCGCATTGATGTCAAGACCGATTCGGGAATGCACGCGCAGACGGTGCAAATCAAGCTCGAACCCTTCGCACTGATCGGGGCAACGACGCGGGCCGGGCTTGTGAGTTCGCCGATGCGCTCGCGCTTCGGGCTCACGCACAACCTTCGCTACTACACCGAGGAAGAGCTGCTGATCATTCTCAAGCGCTCGTGCCGCCTGCTGAACGTCGTTGCCGATGGAAGCGCTGGAGATGCCGCGCTCAAGCACGTCGCGGCACGCTCACGCGGCACGCCGCGAATCGCCAATCGGCTGCTGCGGCGCGTGCGCGACTTCGCGGCCGTTCGTGCGGGGGGAATCGTGAGCGGGAAGGTTGTTCGCGATGCGCTTGAGCTTGAAGGTGTGGATGACCAGGGACTTGACGAACTGGATCGCAAGTACCTTCGGACCATCGCGACGGTCTACAAGGGTGGCCCGGTCGGACTCGAAGCCGTGGCGGCCACGCTCAACGAAGACTCGGGAACGCTGGAGGATGTCGTCGAGCCGTACCTGCTGCAGATCGGGTTTGTTGCGCGAACGCGGCGCGGTCGGGCGCTGACGCACGCGGGCGCTTCGCACGTGGGAATGCCGGGCATGGCGGCGGAGTTGAAACCGGACACCGCGCTGTTTGAGTAAGGTGGGCGCAAGGGCACTTCGGCGGGAATGCCGATGCCAAGGGATTAGGCCTTTGAGGCTACTTCCTTGGCTTTCTTCTTGGCATTGGTTGCATTGGCCGCGGCGAGCATTTCGTCTTCGATGAAGAGAATGCAGTGGCAGCTTGGGCAGTTCACGAGGCGGCCGGTCATGATCGCGCTGGCGGTCTCGACGGGTACGGCCATCATGCAAGAAGAACAAGAATACTCGTGATTGCGGCGATCAAGGATCTCGACATGGGCCATGGCCTCGTCGCCGCGGAGCTTGACCAGATCCTCAAACTGACGACGATCGTGGGCGGGAATGCCGGCGGCCAGCGAATCTCGCTGCGCGGCGAGTTCCGTGACGCGATCCTTGATGTCGGCTTCCTTGAGGTCGCGATCGGTCTTGGCCGTCTTGGCGATGGCGGAGCGCTCGCTGTACTTGGTGAGGATCTCGGCAAGCTGATTGTCGATCGCCTCGACCTTCTGCATGGAGTCGATTTCTCGTTCCTCGACGGTCTGCTTCTCGGTCTTGTAGTTGTTGAGCTCGGACTGGAAGGCGTTGTATTCCTTGCTTGTCTTGGCCGAGTTCATCTGTTCACGAAGAAGATTGATGCGGGCTTCGAGCCGAGCGGCCTCACCATCTTCATTGGAGATGGTGGCCTTGAGCTGCTTGACTTGCGTCTGAAGACCGAGCTTCTGCTTATCGAGCTCTGCCAGAAGGCCTGCCTGCTGGCTGTAGAAGCGTTCTGCCCCATCCAGTCTGCTGCGAAGGCCACGGAGTTGCTTATCAACACGGAACAATTCGAGGAGCTGCTTGGTGACCGACATTCCATCGCCCCAACGCCGCCAACCCCCCGGGGCCTTACGCAAGCCCGTGTTGAACTATATCACGCTCGCGCGACGATGAGAAGGAATTGCACCCGTGGAGATGGGAGATGGATAAAAATAGATTCAGGTTGGGCGAAAGGCCATGGTTCGTCGGCCGGATGCTGACCTTTGGTCATGGAAATCGTGGTGAAGGGGACGTGCGCGACTCTGGCAGTCTGGTGAATCAGCGGGGCTTGAGGAGCCAGAAAGCGACCGGCGCGACGAGCATGACCGAATCCACGACATCCAGTATTCCGCCGAAACCCGGAAGGGTCTGGCCTGAGTCTTTGATGCGGGCATCACGTTTGAGAACGCTCGCCAGCAGATCGCCCGCCTGGCCGGTGATGCCGAAGAGAACGCCCGAAAGGATCGCAAACCAGGTGGACATGCTGGCGATCTCGCGTACCTCTTCGGCCCCGGATGATCGGGCAAGCCGCAGCCCGAGATAGGCGACGGTCGCGGCAAGCACCAGGCCGCCGATCAGGCCTTCCCACGTCTTGCCGGGCGAAACCCAGGGAATGAGTTTGTGACGCCCGACGAGTCTGCCCGTGAAATAGGCGCCGATATCGCATGACTTGGTCACGACCAGCACACCGAGCACGACCCAAGCCGAATGCTCGCGGCGAATTGCCAAAATAAATCCGAACATCAAGCCGAGGTAAATGAATGCGAAGAGCGCGGCACCCACCGCCGCGGTCGCGCCTTGCAGGTTGCGGCCGCGAATGTGCCAGAGGAGCGAGGCGATGAGGACGGCTGTTCCGACCGTGGCGACAAGCGCGACGGCGTTTACGGAGCTTGATTGACGCGGGACGGCCGCGGAGACGAGAAGGCCGGCCATCGCGGCCATGGCGAGCCAGCGTTTGGAGGCCTGAATTCCGCCCGCATGGAAGATGCGGGCAAGTTCGCGAGCGGCGAGTGGAACAACGAGAAGGCCGACGAGCAAAAGGATTGCTCCGGCGGGGTAGGTGGGTGAGATGCCCGGCCACCAGTCTCGCCAAGCTTCGGGAATGGACTGGGCATCGAGCCACTCATCAAGCCAGAGAATGGCGAAGAGGATCGCGAGAAGGATGGGGCCGAAGATGAGTCGTTGCTTGAGCACCAGCGGTAGAGTACGGCAAATAGACCTGCGGGGATGGGGGTCCACCGCGATGGGGGCAAACTGGAGAAGACGTTGGGAAGATTGATCAGGTGATCGTGTGTTCAAGCCCGCCGAAGCGTCGGCTTCGTTTGGCAAAGTCTCGGATCGCGGCGTGCAGATCGGCGATGCCGAAGTCTGGCCAGAGGGTGTTGGTAACGTGAAGTTCGGCGTACGAGATCTGCCAGAGGAGGTAGTTGCTGACACGCATCTCGCCGGCGGTGCGGATGAGCAGATCGGGATCAGGAAGACCGGCGGTGTAGAGGTGGTCGGCCACGGTGCGTTCGCCAATCTCGTCGGGCTTCAACTCGCCCGCATCGATCTTGCGAGCGATCTCGCGCACGGCATCGACGATTTCAGCTCGCGCGCCATAGTTGACCGCGAGACAGAGGGTGGCACCGGTGTTGGCCGCGGTCAGTCGCACGAGCTTGTCGGAGGCTTCGAGCACTTCGGGGGGAAGTCCGTCACGACGGCCGATCTGGACGAAACGGATGTTCTTTCGACGAATCTCGTCGGATTCGCCATCGAGATAAGTGGTGTAGAGGTTCATCAGGGCGGCGACCTCGTCGGAAGGTCGCTTCCAGTTGTCGAGCGAGAACGAGTAGAGCGTCAGGCACTCGACACCCAGGTTGCCACATTCTTCAACGATGGTCCGAACAACCGATGCGCCGTTGCGATGGCCAAAGATGCGCGGGAATCCGCGGTTCAAGGCCCATCGACCGTTGCCATCCATAATGATGGCGATGTGGCGGGGAATGCGTCCGGGGTGAACATCGGCGAGACGACCGATCGGATCGGCGTTGGGCGAGCGGCGACGCATCGACTCGACAATGCGCAAGGCCTCGGCATCGCTTGACCATAGCGAGACCGGTTGCGCGACCGGGGTTGCCGGGATGGGCTGCACGGGAATGGCAAGCGTGGTTTCGGGCATGTCGGCGATAGGACCATCGTATGGAGGTCTATTGGACCTGGATGTTCGGCGACAAACGCCGAGGTGATGCATGGACGGGTCATCATGACCACCATGAAGATACGACACCCAATCACGAGAGTTCGTGGTTGAAGCGGTCAGAGTTCGATGATGGTCTGAGCGCGGTCGGGGCCAATGCTGATCACCCCGGCGGGGATGCCAACGGATTGCTCGATCAGGTCGATGTAAGCCCGAGCACCGACCGGGAGATCTGATCGACGCTTCGCACCGGTGATGTCTTCGCCAAAGCCCTGCACGATCGAATAGACCGGCTCAGCACGGTCGAGGACCTCGGCATCAGGTACGAACCGATCGGTCTGGACACCATCGATCCGGTAGGCCGTGCAGACTTTCAACTCGTCGATACCGGAAAGGACATCGAGGAGCATGATGGCGAGCTTCGTGGTGCCGTTGAGCATGGCTGAGTAACGAACGGCTACAAGATCAAGCCAACCGACGCGGCGCGGGCGGCCGGTGGTGGTGCCATATTCGCGGCCACGCTCGCGGATGCGGTCGCCGGTCGGGTTGATCTGCTCGGTTGGGAGCGGTCCGTTGCCGACTCGCGTGGAATAGGCCTTGACAACCCCGATGACATCGCCGATGCGCGAGCCGGGAATGCCTGTGCCGGAGGGAATGCCGAGGACGGTGGTGCTTGAGCTTGTGACGAAGGGGTGTGTGCCGTGATCGACATCGAGCATGGCGGCGTTGGCACCCTCGAAGAGGAGGTGCTTTCCGGCCGCGAGCATGTCGTGCAGCAGGTAGGTGGTGTCGCGGATATTCGTGCGCAGGCGCTGGCCGAGGGGAAGAGCCCAGTCGTGCATTTCCTGAGGTGTAAAGGAGGCGGGCGAACCGAGGCCCTTGAGCATCGCGTTCTTGATGAAACACGTCGGCTCAAGTTTCTTGATGAGGGAATCAGGCCGGAGAAGATCGCCGACCCTTACGGCTGTCGATCGGTAGGCCTTGTCTGCGTAGCAGGGGCCGATGCCGCGCTTGGTCGTGCCGATGGCCTGGTGTGAGTCGGTGTTGTGCAGGCTGGCCGCGCCGGTGAAGGCGCGCATCTCTTCGCGCGCGACATCTTCGGCTTTGTGGTAGGGCATGACGACGTGGGCACGATCAGAGAGGACAAGCCCGGAGACATCGACACTGCGTGCGGCGAGGCCATCGAGTTCGTTGAGCAGAACCTGGGGATCGACAACCACACCGTTGCCGATGATCGAGAGCTTGCCGGGATAGAGAATTCCTGAAGGAACCAGGTGCAGCGCGTAGCGCTCGCCCTTGACGACAACCGAGTGGCCAGCGTTGGCCCCGCCGTTGTATCGGACCACGGCATCAAACCCGGGCGTGAGCAGATCGACGACCTTGCCCTTGCCCTCATCGCCCCATTGCAGACCGACCACCGCGGTGCTGAGCCGAGTTCCGGGCGCGAACAACGAGCGAGAGGATTTGGCCAAAGCCTGTGATGTGATGGCGCTGGATGAAGCGGGCATATCAACTCCGAACCTTCTCACCGACCACCCCCCACTTTGCCCGAACTGACGGACAACAACGTGGTTGGTCATAAAGACGATAGCGGCCTCTGGGCAGGTTATCCGGCCTCAAGATGACTCTGGTCGTGTCGCGAACCCTAACTCTCAACCAACTTGTCGGAGCGCAGCATCTGCGACAGCCCGCGGCTGATGGCGAAGATGGATAGCGATTCGGGCGGGTGTGGTGTAGGAAGCCGATTCTGCGTGAAGTTGGTGTGGGTTCACACCGATAAATCTGTGTGCAACAAAGCTCCGCTACACCGCCCGACCACCTACGGATCATGTGTCCGAACCTCACGTGCAGGCGCATACTCGCCGTGCCCAACTCATCGCGTGGAAAAAACGTGCGATGCAAGAGTTGTGGCGCGACGATCCGTGTGCCCGACAAGATGGTGAAGAAGGAACCGTTCAAGGGTGAACAGGTGCCGAAGGCGGCGTGAGTGAGTTGATGCGAGGACGATTCCTCAGCTGCTCACTTCAGGTCAATCGCCACATCGAGTTCGACTGTGCGTGCCGCGAGGCAGGCATCATCGGTGCAGGGTTGGAAGGTCACGGCGAGCAATGGTGTGCCGGACCATGTGCCTGAACGCTCAATCAGGATTGGTAGATCAAACTCGCCGCGATAGACGAGCAGTTCGCCGTTGTCTCCAAAGGGTTGGCCCTTGGGGTAATCGGCAAAAGCGACAACGCCTGTACCGTTGATGATCTGCACCCGGAAAGGGACAAGGCCGACGGTGCGCTCGGTCGTGCCGGGATCAGCGGCGGTGAGGTGATAGTCCGCGCCAATGCGGATGCGAAGGACAAGACCGCCGGGTTTATCTTTGGGGATCTCAAGGCGGTCGGTGGGCGCGAGAATCTCGACTGGTGCGGGCGCAGGGCTTGTGATCCGACCATCAAGAGCTTTGGCATTGGCGGCGGCGAACGCGGCGTTTAGGCCATCGCGATCGCTGCCGATGAGTCGCATCAGGGCGCGGGCACAGTTGACCGCCCCGAGCGGCGCGGCGGCGATTGCTGAGCTGAGTGCCACAACGGCGCTTGTTGCTCGATCACGGTGCGCGGGTTCACCGATAACCGCGGAGAGGTCAAGCAGATTGAGCAGCATGACCCCGACGCCGCCGGGAACGGCACCGTCATAGACCGTGCGTGTGCGGATGAAGAGGTCGCTTTGATCGGCAAGGGTGTCGAAGAACCCGCCATCATCGGCACTGAAGAGCGCGATCGCTACCGAGGTCAGTTCACAGGCCGCGCCGAGGTATCGGCCGGTGGGATCGGTTCCTGTGCGGTGGATCTCGATGAGCGCGCGTATGACAAACGCGTAGTCATCAAGAAACGCGGGAACCTTGGCCACACCCGCGCGATAGGCACGAAGCAGGCCGCGGGGACGGGTTGAAGGTGTTGACACAGGTTCGCGGAGCTGATCGAGCACAAAGTCAGCGGCACGGATCGCGGCGGAGACGTAGCGAGGCTCTGCGAGCAAGGCTCCCCCCACCGCAAATGCGCCGATCATGAGGCCATTCCACCCTGCGAGCGTCTTGTCATCGAGAATCGGTTGGTCACGCCGGGCACGCGCGGCAAGCAATCGTGCGTTGATGGCGTCGAGCCGCGCGAGGAAGTTGGCTTCTGTGAGACCGATTGCCTGCGCGAGACGGTCGGGGCGATCGTCAAGCCGCAGGACGTTGCTGGGCGGATCGGCTGGGTGGTGGGGATCGCGGAAGTTTGGGCCGCGTGCGAGGCCGTAGACCTTGGCGGCCCATGCCGCATCGTCCTTATCAAGGGCCGCGGCAAACTGCTCGATGTCCCAGAGGTAGTTCTGCCCTTCGCGGTGGTTGACCTCGGCATCTTGCGCGCTGAAGAATGCGCCGGTGGCTGCGTCGGTCAGTTCGCGCAGAACGTAGTCGAAGGTTCGTATGGCGACTCTTCGATAGAAGGAATCGGTGTAGATCACCGCGGCCTTTGCGTAGACCTCGGCGAGCTGCGCATTGTCGTAGAGCATCTTCTCAAAGTGCGGGACAGTCCATGTGGCATCGACACTGTACCTGTGAAACCCGCCGCCGATCTGGTCGAACATTCCGCCGCAGGCCATTTTGTCGAGCGTCGTGCGCACGGCGGCATCGATCGACTGGGTGGTGGCCTCATCGCCCGAGACTCGGCGTGCGTCGAGGAGCAACTCGATGAAGACGGGCTGGGGGAACTTGGGGGCGGTGGCTCCAAACCCGCCGTGGTTGCGATCAAACATGCGGAGCAAGGCCGCGACGGGGCGTGTGACTTGTTCGTCGGTGAGCTTTACCGGGTGCGATTCAGTTGAAACGCGTTCACGCACGGCCTCGGCAAGTTCCTCGGCCTGGCCAAGCACATCATCACGAGTGTCGCGCCACGCCTCGGTCATTCCCTTGAGGACGCTCGGGAAGGTCGGCATGTTGGCAAACTTGGGCTCGGCGGGAAAGTAGGTGCCCGCCCAGAAGGGCTTGAGCGAGGAGGGCTCAAGAAAGACGCTCATTGGCCACCCACCATGCCCGCTGAACGCCTGGACCGCGGCCATGTAGAGGTCATCGACATCGGGCCGCTCTTCACGATCGACCTTGATGCAGACGAACGAGGCGTTCATCTGCGAGGCGATAGCCTCGTTCTCGAACGATTCTCGCTCCATGACGTGGCACCAATAGCACGTCGAGTAGCCGATGCTCAGAAAGATGGGCACATCGCGTTTGCGTGCCTCGGTGAAGGCCGCATCGCCCCAGGGCCACCAATCGACGGGGTTGCGTGCGTGCTGGAGGAGGTAAGGGCTGGTTTCGTGAACCAGATGGTTTGGAGGCGCGGCGGCTTGCGATGCAGACATGTCCAAGGTTAGGAACGAGGAACGTCGGACTCCGGCCGCACATTCATCTCGCGCACAATCAGTGTGAATCGGCCGAGTTCGGAGACTCGTTGCGCCGGGGCGACGGCGGCGCGGGTTTGCCCGAACCCGGTGATCGAGCGCACCGCGGCCCGGCTGGAGCGGAGGACGGCATCTTCGGGCATGGACATGCAGGTGAGGCCGATGAAGCCTGCGACGATTCGCTTGCCGCTTTCATCATCGCCGCGTGCGAAGCCAGCGTCGGTCCAGGCGGCGAACTCGGCGGAATAGGCCGCGGCGGCCTGTTGCAAGGGACGCATGCGCAGTTCCGATTCGTCGGCGGGCGACTTGATGAGCGCGGCGGTTGCGGCGCGGAGCGCGTCGAGCTGTTCGGCGAGATCTTCGCGAAGGGCGAGGATTCGCTCGCCGCTTGTTTGAAGGAGCATGGGGAGGCCAATGGAAAAGATCTTGAGACCAAGGCGAGCTTCGGCACGCTGGGCCACCGAGCTGACGGGACCGCGCGCCAGGACGAGCGCGTGGCGGGCGGAGAAGCGCTCGAGCGCGGCGTTGATGGGGATGCTGATTCCGGGGTCTGGCCCGCCGCGGAGGAGGTCGGCACTGACGGCATCGAGGTACTTTGGGGCCGAGCGATCGCGGAGGGCATCGACCTCACGCGTGAGGGGGCGAAGATCGGCGAGGCCTTCGTCCTCGCGGATGTCGGCGTAGACCTCATCGAGCCTTTCACAGGCGGCCTCCCCGTCGAACTCAGCACTCACGATGCCGGCACGCCAGAGGGGCGTGCTCCACCGCCAGGCTTCCATAAGCCGGAGGTAGCGGGGCGACTGGCGAACCGCCTCGAAGACCGCATCGCGGCTTACTCCCGCAGCGGGGCGCGGGAGAAGGGTCACCACACGCGTGCCGAGAACGAGCGCGGCCATGGCCGCGGGCTCGCGGGTGGCGAGGTGGTATGGGCTGACAGAGATGAGCAGCGGATCAGACAGAAGAACTCCTGATTGCGGGTGTTACCCTTTGGCGTAACCGTTCGGGTGATCTTTGAACCATCGCCACGCACTGGCAACGATTTCATCAAGATCGGTGATCTTGGCCGACCAACCGATCTCGGACTTGATCTTTCGCGGGTCGGCGAACAGTTCGGGTGGATCACCGGGGCGGCGGGGGCCGTGTTTGACGGTGAAAGATTTGCCGGTGACACGCTGGACGGATTCGATGATTTGGTTGACGGAATAGCCGCGACCGATGCCGAGGTTGTAAACGCGCTGGTCACCGGGCTTAAGCGCGTTCATGACGGCGAGGTGGGCATCAACCAGATCTTCGACGTGAACATAGTCGCGTACGCAGGTGCCATCGGGAGTTGGATAGTCGGTGCCGAAGACCGTGAGCGAATCGCGCTTGCCGAGCACAACCTGAAGACAGACGGGGATCAGGTGGGTTTCAGGCTCGTGGTGCTCGCCGATCATGCCCGTGCGATCGCTGCCCGCGACGTTGAAGTATCGGAGCCGTGCATGGGCGAAGGGCCGACCCTGGCTCGCCGCTTCGGCGGCGTAGTCCATCAGCATGCGTTCAACGTGCAGTTTGGACCACCCATAAGGATTGATGGGCGATTGCGGACAGGTTTCGGGGATCGGGATGAACTCGCGTGACGGTTCGCCGTAGCTGGCACACGTGGAACTGAAGACCAGACGCTCGACTCCGCCTGATGCGCCACCACCGGTCTGGGTCCATGAGGCATCGCAAGCTTCGAGCAGGGCGAGCGAGGCGACGGTATTGGCACGGTAGTAGCGCAGGGGTCGCCGGACGCTCTCGCCCACATACGCCATCGCGGCGAAATGCAGGACTGTTTTCACCTTGTGCTCAACAAGGAGGCGGAGCATCAGGTCGCCATCGCCGACATCGGCGGGGATGAAGGTGAGTCGGCCGCCTGCGTCTCTGGCGAGTAGATCCATCGCTTCGCGGTGGCCGCGAAAGAGGTTATCGACCGCAACGACGCGATGGCCATCGCGCAGGAGTCTCTGCACCGCGTGCGAACCGATGTACCCAGCACCGCCCGTAACAAGCACCGACATTGTGAATCTCCTGTCATGACCCGTGCATGGTACTTCCGGCACTCGTCGGCTGTTCGCGCCTCAACCACCCGCCGAGCTTGGGAACCGGGCGGCGGAGAGAGACGATGAGCACCGCCAGACCGACCCCGATCATGCCCACGCTGAGCCACTGGCCCATGGATAATCCGTAGGTGTTGGCGCGATCTCCGAACTGTGCATCGGGCAAACGCCGGAACTCGGTAAGAATTCGGAGCACACCGTAGATGATCATGAACCAACACCCGACGACACCCGGCTTTCGTGGACGCGCCCAGATCAACCAGAGCACGGTGGTCAGGATCACGCCTTCGGCGATGGCTTGATAGAGCTGACTCGGGTGGCGGCTGGTGAGCAAGGGCTTGAGCTGATCGGACACGGTAGCAGCGCGAGTGATGAGCCGGTCGAGGGCCGCGTTGTACGGGAGGCCGGGCGCGACCTCCGTGAGCAGGCGATCGAGCTTTGCGGATTGATCAGGGTTCAGGTTGATCTTGAAGTGGGTCAGTTCCTGCGGAAACTGGACCGTCCACCATGGGCCTTCGACCCCTGCGGGTGTCTTGACCTTGCCCAACAACTCACCGTTGATGAAGTTGGCCACGCGACCCAACCCAAGACCGACTGTGCAGCAGGCTGCGGTGATATCGAGCACGTGCAGCCAGCTTGTCCGCCCGATGATTCGACCGTCGGCGAGCTTCCATCCTCGTGAGACACGCCAACTTGCGGCGATGACACCGACCATTCCGCCATGACTCGCCATGCCGCCCCGATTGATGGCGAACACACCCCAGAATGGAAAGCCCGACGAGAAGGACGTTAGCAATGATCGGTCGTACACCAGTACATAGACCAGGCGACCACCGACAAGCGTGCCCACGATCAGGATGAGCATGGCATCGGCCACGCGCTCGAAGGGTATCTGGATCAGCCCCCGCTTCGCCAGACCGCGCATCATGAGGTAAGCGATGAGAAAGCCAGCGATGTACGCGAGGCCATACCAGCGAACACCGATATCGCCGCTGATCCGCAGGAGAAAGGGATCGATCGCATGAAGCCAGGCACCAAGGGTGACGCTCATGGATTCACCCCATTGGTTACTGTGGCCCCAAGCGGAAGGCCAAAGAAGCGGGCGGTGTTCAGGTTAATCTGCTCGTGGAAGTCATCGAATGACTGGCGTCGCAACTCCGCAATCGCGCGGGCCGTGTGCGCAACCCACGCGGGTATGCAGGGGCGCTTGCCGCGATGCGGAACCGGCGGCAGGAAGGGTGCATCGGTCTCGACCATGATTCGATCAGCGGGCACCAGCTTCGCGGCCTCGCGCAAATCGTTTGCGTTCGGGTAGGTTACGACACCCGTGAAGCTCACATATGCCCCGAAGTCCAGAATCTTCCGCATATCGCTGGGGCCTCCGGTAAAGCAGTGAAAGACAAATCGTGCTGGGTTGAGCGTGGTCCGGCTGAGGACGGGAATCAGGTCATCAAACGCCTCACGGCAATGCAGCACCACCGGCAGCCCGTTGTCCTTGGATATTCCACCCGCGCGGCCATGGTTGACGGACTGAATGAACGCCAGTTGTTCATCAAGCACCGCACGCTGTACCTCGCGAGCGGGTGTCGGGTAGTGGTTGTCGAGGCCGAGTTCGCCCCACGCCACACACTTCGGGTCGCTGGCGACGATCCGTAGGTTTTCCCAGATATGCTCCGCTCCGCTCCGACCGATCGCTCGATCGTCGTTCGTATCGCTGTAGAGCGGATGAACTCCTGAAGAACACCAGACCGCACTGTGCGCCCGCGCGATGGCGAGTGCTTCCAGACAATCAAGCGTGGTCGTGCTGATGCTGATCATGCCGGCGACGCCCGCTGCGGCGGCATCGGCCAGTGTTTCAGCAGTTCGGCCCGCGAAGTCGGGAAAGGTGAGATGGCAATGGGTGTCGATCACGGGCAACAGGGTACCACGAATGGCGAGAGCGTGTGCATCGCAATCTCTGCGCATCCATCCGCAGGCCGCTTCACTTCCTACGCTTGTCGATCAATCCGGAGATTCCCATGACGCGACTGCTCACGCTCTGCTTCACCCTGCTTTGCCTTTGCCAGATTGTGGCTGCGGACGATGGCCGCCCTGAACAGTGGTACATCGTGCAGATGCAGAACCAGCGTGCCGGTTGGATGCGTGAACGCACGGTTCGCGAAGGCGATGTCTGGCGTTCGGAAACAGAGATGAGACTCGAGATCAAGCGTGGCTCGGTCGCATTGGGCATAGGCATTTCCAGCGAGTTTGTCGAAACAACCGCGGGCAAACCGCTCTCCATGAGCAGCACGATGAAACTGGGTGCGCTGCCACAGACGAAGTCGTTTCGCTTTCTTGATGATGGGGTTGAGGTGAAAGAATCGATCGGTGCGGCGGGGGCTGCGGGAAGCAACGAGTCGGTGAAGAAGCAACCTATGCCCGAGGGCGAGTGGCTCACCCCGATGGCGACCGAGCGTTACTTTGCGAAGCGGATTCGTGCGGGCGACGAGACCATCACGGTTCGCAGTATTGACCCGACCAACGGTCTCAAGCCCATTACCAGTACGCATAAGCTCGTCGAGCGCCTGCCGCTGGAAGTGATCGGGAGGCTTGTGCCCGCCCATAAGTGGAACTCAACTGTTGATCTGTATCCGAACATCACCACCACAACATGCACCGACGAACGAGGCCGCCCGCTTCGCAGCGAGGTCGATATCGGCGGCATCAAGCTCACGATTATCCTTGCTGACAAAGACCTGGCCCTTGCGAAGCTCGACGCACCCGAGTTGCTCGTCGCGACCATGATCCATCCCGACAAGCCCATCAATAAGCCGCGAGATCTCAAAAGAGCCGTCTATCTGGTTGAATCGACCGGCGAGACGCTCACCGATATTCCCTCGCTCGGTGCACAGACTTTCGAGCGACTGAACGGGAAATCCGGACGGTTGACGATCGATCTTTCCCGCCGCTCGCTCGCGGCTGAAGGCGATGCCAAAGACCCGAGGTATACCGATTGCACGACGATGATCACCTGCTCAGACGAAGGTGTGAAGTCACTCATCGACCTTGCCTTTCCCAAGACGGATAAGCCGGCCGATATTCCCAAGTCCAAGACCGCGCGGGCGGAAGCCCTGAGAAAGATGGTGTATCAGTACATCAGCAAGAAGTCTCTTGATGTCGGGTTCGCATCCGCCGCCGAGGTTGCCGCCACCCGCAACGGCGATTGCTCCGAGCACGGCGTGCTGCTTTGCGCGGTGTTGAGGGCCGACGGCATTCCCGCCCGCGTGGTTGCCGGGTTGGTTTATGTCGATACCTTTGCAGGCCAAGATAAAGTCTTTGGTTATCATATGTGGACGCAAGCCCTGCTGCCGACAGAGGGCGGCAACCACTGGGTCGATCTCGACGGCGCGATCTCCGCGGATTCCCCGTTTGATGCGACGCACATCGCCCTTACCACCTCAAGCCTCAGCGATGAAGATATGACCAACTCACTCGTGCAGATGGTCCCCCTTCTGGGAACGCTGAAGCTGAAGGTGGAGACCGTCGAGTGAACGCCTCCGTGCCGGATCCGATTCACGGACATTTGGATGCGATTCACGAACTTCCGCCCCTCCCATCACGACTCCGCGATTCCCACAAGGGTACTTTCGGCACCGTTGTTGTGGTTGGCGGTTCGTGCGGGGGTGCCCCCCACTCCCCGACCATGCTGGGCGCGCCCGCGCTTGCCGGGCTTGCCGCGCTGCGCGCCGGTTGCGGGTTGGTGAAGCTTTGTGTGCCCACACCATTGATCGTTCCGGCTCTTGCGCTCTGTCCGAGTGCCACCGGATTGCCAATCCCTGTCGATGCCTTTGGGGCAATCGAGCCACACCTTGCATCTGCGGCGATCGACCGGGCTGTTGCCGAGGCATCGTGCATCGTCATCGGTCCGGGCTTAGGTTCCGGACCCGGCGCAGACGCGGCCGCACTTCGTGCCATTCAGCAGGATGAAGTTGCACTGGTGATCGATGCCGACGCGATCAATGCTCTGGGGAACATTCGCGAGTTCATGCGCGACTTCCGGGCCGCGGCCATTTTCACGCCCCATCCCGGCGAGTTCAAGCGTCTTGTTGCCGCACTGGGTCTAGGCGGCGACCTTGGCCTTGCTCAGTCACGAGAAGGTGCCGCGCAGCAACTCGCTCAACGGCTTGGTTCGATTGTTGTGCTTAAAGGGGTGGGCACGGTCGTTACCGATGGCCATCGCGTCTGGACCAACACCATTGACCATCCGTGCCTCGCAACCGGTGGCACCGGCGATGTGCTTTCGGGCCTCATCGGCGGCCTGATTGCGCAGTTCGTCCCGACTCCGCAGCAGATGTTGTTCAAGGCCAAGGTCGCGCAGATGCCCACACCGCCCGGTCGGCCGCTCGATCTTTATGATGCGGCCCGCATCGCGGTTTGCGCACACGGGGTCGCCGCCCAGATGTGGGCCGAGTCGCACCGCGCCGCGGCCGGGCTGATCGCCACTGAACTCTGCGAACTTCTTCCCGCGGCCCTTGAGTTGTTCAGAACAACAACCCCACGCTCCTGAGCACCACTACTCAAGCTGGCGCGGCACGGCAGTGGCCACCAACCTGATCGTTGGTGTTGCGTCGCCGATCGCGATGCGTATTTCCTGATCGTCATTCGGGTTGATCGTCAGATCAATCGTGGCGCGAATCAGTCGAGGACCGGGCTCGTACTGCATGATGAACATGGCCTCGGCCACGTTCCGCATCAGGGGGCGCTGCTCGGTCACCGTTGCAGGTTCGGTCGAAGAATCAAGCAGCACGTACCACAGCTCGAACGGACCATTGGGCGCGGCCGCAGCTCGGCGCTCGATGCGTGTGATGCGTCCGTTTCCCGCGATTCGATCGGCCTCGGCAACAAACTCGATGCTGTTGCTCGTCAGTGGGTTTTGCGTGCTGTCATACACATCATCAGGAAACGGCCCGAACTCAGCGCCGGTGCGGATCATGCCGAGCAATCGCGTGATGACGATGCGAGAGACCACATGGCTGCTGGCCGCCTCGGTGGTGTACTTGTAACTACGCCACGAGGCATCGAAGGCCGCGAGGGTTGCCGTGAGCAGCGAGGCCGTGATCGCGAGCGCGATGAGCATCTCGATAATCGAGAAGCCCTTGCGCTGCACCAGCGGACGCGTCGTCTGATGCGGCGAAAGGTGTGGTCGATTAAACAGAGAACTGTCGCTGCAAGTGTTTGATTCAGCTTCCGTCATCACTTGCCCTCCTTGTACGACAGTTTCACCGAGACAAGGCTCACGGGCAGCATGACACCATCGGGCATGGGCAGATCCGGGTTCCAGACAAGTTCGACGCGCCCGTATCCGTAGAAGGGGACCGCACGGGCACCGGCATCAAGCTCGGCCTGGCTTGGGGTAAAGTCGCTCCCGCGATCCGCGATCCCGTCACCATCCATATCCCAGCCGGCGATTTTCTGACCATTGACGATCGGAAGGGTTTCAGGATCGAGCGATTCGCCATCGCCATCCTCTGGCCCGAAATACCCGAGTGTGCTGTTGAAGTTGGCGGGGTTTCCGACCGCCTGACCGTTCGAACCGAGCGGTCCCTCACCGGCGGTCGGTGCAAACGTCATCATCAATGTGCCTTCGATGCGCGTGTTGCCGCGGGCATCAAGCACACCCGCGACGATGGTGCCCTTCAACTGAACATTCTGGCCTGTGGGGCCGCCGCTGAACGTATCTGTCGGGCTGTTGAACGAACCGATATCCACCGAGTAGTTCGGCAGCATCATCGAGCTCTTCTCGATCTCCGCCACGTCATCCGAATCCGGATTCAGCGCGGTGTTCTCGGGCTCGTCGGGGTGCACTTCCGTGAATCTAGTGGAACCTGTGAACTGCATTTTATTACGGATGTGTGTATACTGTGACGGCGTATCACCGACCAGTGACCCTACAAACAAACAATCATGGAATCGAATGTTGTTGGAGTACCGCTTGGTGTCGCGGGCGGATCCGGTTACCGAAGCATTGTCGATGATCGGAGGATCAGGGAATGATGCGTAGTTGGCCGGACCATCGATCAGGTTGCCGGTCGTGTAGCGGAGGAAATCGCTCTTATCAAGAGGATCGGTCAGCAGCACAGGACGGCCCGACGCATCGCTCCATTGCATCTTGCCGTAGAGCTGCCAGTTCTGGTGCGTGTTGTCGGCATAGCTTCGCGCGTAGGTGACGCCCACAAATGTGCAGTTTACGAATAGTCCGTTGTCTCCCCGCGGTATCTGAACATTCTTGAACGTCATATTCTCATATCGCGGTCGATAATAGAAATCAACAAAGCTCGGAGAGTTGAATGGCATTCGCTCCCACAGATGCCGGCCCGTGCGCGAATAGACGTACGAGTCATCGAGGTCTGATCGCCAGTAGCGCGGCCGCGCAGTGTCGGTGCCCGCTTCGATGTATGTCGGCAGCTGGCTTGAGGCGATGCCCAGTTGTGCCGCGACCTGGCGTTCAAACGACTCGCCATCAGCCGCCGTCTTCAAGGGGGTCTGCGAGTTGGTGAACGAGTCGGCGTTGATCGCCGGCAACTCATTGTCACTGGCGCCGAACCGTTCGGCGGTCTTTCCATTCTCGGGAATGATCGGGCCGCGAAGCTGGTCGTGCCAATCGCTGTTGGCAGTCTCCCATGACTGCTGTGTAGCCTTGAACACAAGCCTTCCGCGCACCTTCGCGTACTGGTCCTTGCGATCAACGTACCCATCGCGCCAACCGAGAACCTGATCCTGATTCTTTGATCCTCGCACATCGGCCATGACTTCGCCACTGTCCCATCGACCGTTGCGATTGGTATCAGTCCAACCAGAGATGCCGTTCTTGTTTCGATCCGGGTTGCCCGAGTCAATCAGGATCGCCAGATCATCGTCACCGGTGAACTCGGCCGATTGCCCCTCGGCCGGGGTACCCAGGGCGAGCGCGGATGAAAGGGTCACGCGACCGTCACCGTTGCTGTCATAGAAGTTCAGGAAGACGTCGAACTCGTCAATGTACCCGTCGCGGGTTGCATCCGCGTATGCGCCATCGGCTACACCATCCGTGTCGGTATCGGTGTCGGCAGGAATAGCACCGCCCTCAACTGAGTGCCCACGCCTGAGCCTGTTGTCACGATCGATATCGGAAGAAGCAAGCGCATTGAACAGCAGATCCAGCCTCGTGTCCAGTTGAGCGTTCAGACCATAAAAGTCCGACTTGATGGTGATCGGATCGCCATTCTGCTGAGCCACATCGGTGTACCGCGCGCCGAGCTCACCTTCAACGTGAACGTTCTTGCCGATCATGATTCGGCTTGGGCTCAGGATGGCGTGCCCGGGCCGCTTGGTGAAGCGATACTCCTGCTGAACCACGCGAGTCACAGGCCTGCCCGAGGCCAGCGCACCGGCCCCGCCCGCGCTTGTGAATGAGCCGCTCGCCTGATGGTACGAGCTTCCGCTCGCGCCAATGCTGCTGAAGCCTGTCACGATCACCCGAACCGCAGTTCCATTGGCAAGGGGCGCATACGTAATCTGATACGCCGCCGGAGTCGCACCTGTCCGTGTCGCATTGTCATCGATCGCGATAAGCGGGGTGCGCACCCAGTTGTCGGTCTTGAAGATGTTCGCATCAACATCACCAGACGGAGTGAATGTGTCTGGCGTGGTCGGATACCCCTGGGCCTCAACAATGTTGCCATCCGCGTAATGCGCGTTGAGAAGTGCGTCGGCTATGCCGCGCGTCTGAATGGTGTCCGCTCGCCCGTTCTGCGCCCCGGCAACATCGACGCGGCCATCACCCGACGTATAGGTTCCCTGCCAGAGCCGCCAGCCAAGCGCATCATCAACAACACCGCGTTCGATAATGAATCGAGAGACCGCCTTGGCGAGCTGCTGCTCAGCAACCTGCAGGCCTGTCTCGGCCGCGCCCTGAGCTTTCATGACGTGCAGATGCGTGTGCGCAGTGCGGACATTGCCCTGGCTTGCGACCGCCATAGCAATTGCCAGCGAGCCAAACATCACGAGAAACATCATCGCGAGTACGCTCGCGACGCCGCGTCTCGAGTGCTTCACATCAGCACGGCGGACGCGACGGGCGATCGTGAACCGGTCGCCGAGTACCTTTGTTTGAGCATGAATCATCGTGTACTAGCCCCTTGCCGCCTCGCATCACACACCGACGTGAACCCTCATCCTGCATCACGGACACTCACGGCACGATCCACGTCACCACCGCAACGGTCTGATCTTCCGTGTCATAAAAGCCGCGATAACGAACATTTACCGTGACACGCAATGGAAACGCATCGACCAGCACACCGGTAAAGCCTGTCCCATCGCCCGCAACTACCGCGCCATCCGCCATGACGGTCGAGTAGTTTGCCGGGTCAACCTTCTGTACGCTAACGACCTGCGACCAACCCTGAAGCGGAAGGGGGTTCCCATCGCTGTCGAGTGCCGCGGTACCATCGTTGTTGATCTGCGGGATGACCTGTCCGAACCCATCAATCGGGCCTGGCAGATCGTTGTCGCTCAGGCCGCTTGTACCAACGTAGGAGATCGTGAGCCCATCAAAGTCATCAACATCATTGAAGTCTTCAATACCGGTTTCACCGGAATCGGGACCCCATCCGCGCAACGTCGCGACTCCGTTCGCTGATTGTGAATACAAACCTGTCACCGGGTCGTGTCGCGGCATCCGGCGCGTAAGTTCGCGGATCTCGTTTGCGAGGTACGTCGCCGTCGCCGAGTGGGTTGACCAGGAGTTGCTCTTGATGAACGACTGCTGGCTCTCGACCAGCGCGGTCACGCCCACACCGATGATTACGGTCGCGAGTGCGGTTTCGATCAGCGTAAAGCCGCCGCGGCTTCGCACGCGATGACTTCGCCCGCATGAACCACCGGCCATCGCCTTCCGCTTCCGGCTCGCCACACCCGCCACGTTGCTGCCCGCGTAACACATGCGAACACCTCGCCCGGTAACCGGGTCATCGATCGGTGGACTTTCGAGAGAACTTACCACCCGGTCGATATCGGCTACTTCACCAGCGAACTCATCTTGAAGATGGGCAGAATGATGGCCATGGCGATGAAACCGACCACCGAGCCCATCAAGATGATCATAATCGGCTCGATCATCGATGTAACAGCCTTGATCTTGTCCTTAAGTTGGCGCTGATAATACGAACTGATCTCATCAAGCACCTCGCCCAGCTTACCGGACTCCTCACCAGCGGTCACCATCTGCACCACCGCACGCGGCAGGAGCGTCGTCTTTGCCAGCGGTTGCGCAATCTTTTTACCCTGCTTCACGCTGGAATATACAGACCGCCACATGCCCCGGTAGAGCCTGTTGCCCGAGATATCGCCCGTGATGGCCAGCGTGTCAAGCATCGGCACACCGGCGTTGATGAGCTGACCCATCGTATGAAGTGACCGTCCGATATACAGTGCCCTGAACATGCTTCTCACGATTGGGATCGTCAATCTCATCTTATCAAACCAGAATCCACCCAACTCGGTCTTCGCAAAGCCCACGATGCCACCGATCACCACGACGATGCCGCCGATCACAAAGTACCAGTTGTGAACCATGAAGTCTGAGAGCGCCATCAGGAACTTGGTAGCCCACGGCAGCACCTCTTCCTTGCCCTGGAAGACCGCCTTGAACTTCGGCAACACGAATGTCAGCAGGAAGATCGTCACCGCCACCGCCATCGTTCCGATCACACCAGGATAGATCGATGCGCCGATGACCATCTTCCGCGTATCGATCTCCTGCTGGATGTACCCGGCAATTCGGTCAAGCATCTTCGCGAACGAGCCCGACATTTCCGATGCACGGGTCATGTTCACATACAGCGGGCCGAACAGCTTGGGGAATCGAGAGATCGCCTCAGAGAACTGTTTGCCGCTCTCCACATCCGTCTTGATCTGGATGATCACCTTTTTGAAGTTCGGTTGGACCGTCTGGTCCGCAATCCCATCAAGCGCGGCCCGAATGTTAATACCCGCCCGGATCATGACCGCAAGCTGCGTTGTAAACTCCAGTACATGCTTCTGTTTGGGCCTTCCCGCGTTCAGCTCGGCGAACTTGGCCGCGAACCCGCGCCCATCCATGCTCGCCAGCACCGCATTGATGGAAAGAACGCGGAAGCCCTGGTTCCGCAGAATCCCCGCCGCCGTGTTCACGTTGTCGGCCGCGACAACGCCCACCTGCACTTCGCCGGCCGCGTTCTTCACCTGGTATCGATAGTTCGGCATTGGGACCTCGTGATGAAGTGACGGCGCGACCTGCAACGGGTTCAACCCGAGTACGTTCCCGCGCCGTGTTCATCCTCCTGGAATGGTGGGACCGTTCATCTACTCGAGCCCTTGCTCAGCATGCACATCGCTCAATCATCCTGCTCGGCGCGGCCTCACGCGACGAGCATCCGCTCCAGCTTGTCCGGATACGCGGCCTGGGCAATAGCATCTTCGCGGCTGATAAACCCGTTGAAGTACTGCTCCGCGATCGACGTATCAAGACTCATCATGCCCATCGAGCGGTTCGTCTCGATCACGTTCGGAATCTCGAAACTCCTGCACTCGCGGATCAGGTTCCGCACAGCCGGTGTACACAGCAGCACCTCGACCGCGGGCACCATGCCCGGCTTGTCGATTCTGCTGAACAGCGTCTGACTCACCACCGCCTGCAACGTGTTCGCCAGCATCGAGCGGATCTGGTTCTGCTGTCCAGCCGGATACATATCGATGATGCGCTCGACCGTCTGCGAGGCGTTCACCGTGTGCAGCGTGCTCAGCACCAGGTGACCGGTTTCGGCGGCCGAAATGGCCAGCGCCGTCGTCTCAAGATCGCGCATTTCGCCAACCAGAATAATGTCCGGGTCCTGTCGCAGACAGTGCTTCAATCCGCTCGCAAAGCTGGGCATATCCAGCCCAAGCTCGCGCTGCTCGATCAGGCACCTATTGCTCGTGAACGCATATTCAACCGGGTCTTCCAGCGTGATGATGTGCTTGCGATACCGCTCGTTCATCGCCTGAATCATTGCCGCCAGCGTCGTTGACTTACCCGAACCGGTATCACCAGTCACCAGCACCAGCCCGCGCGGCAGATACGTCAGACGCGCGATCACTTCCGGCAGATTCAGGTTCGCCAGTGGCGGAACCTTCGTCTTGATCGTTCGCATCGCAATCGCCACCGTGCCGCGCTGCATGTGCGCATTCACACGATAACGGCTCAGCCCCGGAGCTTGAAATGAAAAGTCGGAGTCCTTGATCTGGTCGAAGCGGGCGAGAGCCTCCTTCGTACACATCTCCTCGAGCATCGCTTTGGCTTCTTCCGGCTTGATCACCGGGAAGTCCAGTTGCGTCATCACCTGATGAATGCGCACCATCGGCGGATGCCCAGTCACCAGATGGATGTCTGATGCATCGTTTTCATGGGCCGTCTTGAGGATGTCCAGCAGCTTCGTCACAGGGTCGCTCCGATCAAAAGTCCGCACGACGGGACACCCAGACGCACCAGAGGCGCCCAGACCGACTCCCGTCGCCTCTGGATCGGCTCGACGCCCGCACTTGTTGAACCGCCACCCTCGTCAAACGCGGCGAGCCCTGCCGGTCGCACGGGCTTTCCCGCTCAATCGTTACACCTCTCCCCCCCGCCATACCCAACACTTCCCGCCCGCACATACTCATCAGCCGCTAACGCGCAACCTACGCCCAGCCTTAACGACCCTGATATCCTTGACGCATCTTGGAAGCCGCGTGCCTTGCCCATCCGATCTATCTGTTACGCACGAATGACAGCACCCACCACTGCGGAGACAACCCGTGACCACCTCCCGCCGTAACGCATTTACCCTCATCGAGTTGCTGGTCGTTATCGCGATCATTGCGATTCTGATCGGGCTGCTGCTTCCAGCGTTGGGTTCGGCGCGCGAGACCGCTCGCAAAGTCAAATGCAACAGTGGTCTTCATCAGTTGCTCCTCGCCACAACCACCTACACGATGGATTACCGCGATTCACTTCCGCTTCCCAACTGGGGTCCAATCGCTTCGCGACCCGGGTGGCTCTACGACGAGACGGTCGGCCCTGCCGCGGGTGTTCCCTTTGCGCCGAATGACCGTCGCACCGGAACAGTTTATCCGTACATAGAAGCCGATGGTGCGTACCGCTGCCCATCGCACAAGGAGCCGCTTGAAGGCACCGCGCAGCTCACCTCATTTATCATGAACGGTGCGGTCGTCGCTTACACCGATCCGAATCGCACCTTCCGGATCGATCAGTTCGATTCTTCGGACGTCATCATGTGGGATGCGAACGAACGAGGCGCCGTCGCTTTCAATGACGGTGCTTCGTACCCCTCCGAAATCACCGCGGGTCATCACGGTGAGGGCATCAACGTCGGCGCGGTCGATGCCTCCAGCACCTATCTGAACGCCAAGCAGTTCGCAGAAGAGCGGGAAGCCCGTCCGGGTCGCCTATGGTGCAATCCAGCCTCGCGCAGCGGCGATCAAGCCCCCATTCGCCCCTGACACCGTCGGGTCATCCTCGAACACTCTCGTTCAGAACAATATTGCTCCTGCACGGAGCGCCCGACCCCGCGACGGGTGAGGGTGCGCTCTCCACATCAAGATCATGGATGCAGAAAACTGAGGTGCAGTTCTGCGTGATGCAGGTGCATTTTTCTCCACTCCTGGTGCGTCATCGGTCCGAAGACCGGGGTCGGAATGCTCGGTGCTCCAGCCTCCAACCGCGTCCAGGCAGACCGAAAGACCACGAGCCCTGCTTCCGTGCTCAACCTATCTGTTGCAAGTGTCCCACTTTCCACCTGTAGGAATTCGCGCACCCGTAGGTAGCCCTTTATTCAGCAGTCGATTCTTCATCAGTCGGAGAACACCCTTGACAATCCACGGCGGCTGCAACGGGGTCCCTTCAAACCCAAACTTCACCCACGCAGCCAGATGGCCACGATTCTGTCCGAGCGTCCAGTTTCCACTCATTCGCAGCTTTCCCTGCTGCTCAGAAGCAACCAGCCTCTCCACCTCCACCATCAACGCTGGTGATGAGTCAAACCGCAGCACGCGGCGATCTCTCACCTTCCCGGTATTCACCGACACCGCGCCCGATCCGACCAATCCACTGTTCATGACCAGATCGTACCAGATGGTCCCCACACGCGAGACCGCTTCTATCCTACTTGGATGCTCGTCCCACTCCTGCTCGCTGCCCTCATCACCGCGCCACCCCCACCACTCCAGCCTTCCCCCGCCATTCCCCGGGGGCGCGATCCCTGGGTATTTCGCTGCATCTTTGAAGACCGCACCCGCATGGTCATCCTCGCGCCCGCCGAGGAACTCTGGGTCGCGTTCAATCCCGCCACGTGCGCCATTCAGAAAGTCTGGAAGGGCGAGATGCTTCTGCGTGGCAAGGTCTGGGATTTTTCGCAGGATAACTCGGCGGCACGAGGCGAGATCCTCGCTGAATCGCCGTCCTTGATTTGGTACCTCCCGGATCAACCACCATCCGTCACAACTTCCAACCGAATCGACACTGATCAACCCGTACCGGGCCGAGATGCCGCGTCACGTCCCCATGAGACCAAGATCATCGGTGCCCGCTTCGACACACAGAGGCAGTGGGTCTTCGACTCGGACAACGCTTCCATCACCAGCCCGACGATGGATCTGTCTGAATGGCGGAACATCTTTGTCGCTTTTGACGAGACATCCCGACGCGCGCCCTTTCACGTCGAACTCTCCCCGGACGATGGTCAGTCCTGGAACGCGCAGAGCTTCGATTCGACCACCCATGGAACGAGCGAAACCGACTGGCAGTGGAACTTCAAGCAGATTGAGCCACACCCAAAGTCGGCCCGGCTTAGGGTTGTCCAGCGTAACGCTTCGCACAACAAGACCCTGCGCGACCTCCGTCTTTTTGGTGATCGCCCCGCCTGGTCCGCAACCATAAACAGCGAGTCGTACGAGTTGAAGCCCACTTGGAGGGGCTACACGCTCGATCCGGTTTCGCAATCATGTATTCTCCGGTTCACGTTCCGACTGCCCGACTCTGCTGAAGTCCGGGTGCATCATGAGTTCGAGGCATCCATACTCAAGTCAACCGGCGATATCACGCTCGCAGATCGCTTTGAAATCGCCGGGCTTCCCGCCGCGACTTCGCTCGAACTCCGACTTCCGATCCCTGCACGACTCGCCGACTACCGCCCTTCCGGTTCCTGCGAGCTTCGTTCGATATCCAACAAGCCCACCCTGATCTTTCGAGGCAACGGCCCCACAACACTCGTGACGGTTCTCAAACGGGAGGCCGCCCGATGATCGCATTCACCCACCTCGTCCCGCTCACCCTCGCCGCTACAGCATTCGGTGGGCAACCAACACCCCAGCCCGATGGCGCGGTCATTCCGGGTGTCACGGTTTGGGTCTATGAGATCGATAGCCCCCTCACACGCCGACCGACCATTGCCGATGGCCAGACGCCCAACCACTACGCCATCTACCAAAACATAGATTTTTCTGATTCTTTTAAAACCACTTTCGGATCGCTGGAAGACAGCTTTGCCGGTATCGTTCGCGGGTGGATCGATATCACCACACCCGGAGACCATCTCTTTCGCCTGCGCTGCGATGACGGTGCCGCACTGCTTCTCGATGGCGTGGTCATCGCCGATACCGAGGATCAGCACGCCGAGAACTTCACGGCCAGCGCGGGCATCGCTCTCGACAAGGGCCGCCACACAATCAGCATCCTCTTTTATGAAGACAAAGGAAAGTTTGATCTCAGTCTCGAATGGCGTCCACCCGGTGCGCCCGAATACACCCTCCTTCCCTCCGATGTCCTCCGCACCGAGGCGGGCCAGACCTTCGCCACGAGCCCCGGTCCCAAGCGATGGTTTTACGGACGCGACCCGAATCGTCCCGGCGATGGGCGCCCGCTCGAATCCGTCCACCCACTCTTCACCCTCGAAGACTTTCGCGGCCCCGACTTTCGGCCCGCGGTCGCCGGCATGGTCTTCCTCCCCGATGGCCGCCTCGCGATCAGCACGTGGGATCAGACCGGTGCCGTCTACATTCTCGACAACCTGATCACCTCCACACCATTGCAAGACGGGCCATCCGCCCATCAGCGCCAACCTCCAGAACCGCAAGTAACTATCACCCGCTTTGCTTCCGGACTCGGCGAACCACTCGGCATCGCCTACTGGAACAACGACCTCTACATCACACAGAAGCAGGAGATCACTCGCCTCCGCGATCTTGATGGCGATGGTGTGACGGATGAATATGAGGCCATTGCATCTGGTTGGCCCGCCTCGCATAACTATCATGAGTTCAGTTTCAACCTCGTTCCGCTTGACAAACACTTTTACATCACAACTTCTGTTCCACTTAAGAGCGGCGCAACCAACTACATGCCCGGAACCACACCCGCGTTTGCTGTTGGCGATCGCGGCTCGGGCGGCCCCGGCTGCGCCTGGAAGATTGACCCAGCCACCGGAAGCATCGAAGTCTTCGCCCGTGGCCTGCGCGCTCCCAATGGTCTCAACATCGGGCCGGATGGCGAGCTCTTCGGCTGCGACAATCAGGGCGCATGGCTCCCCGCCTCTCGCCTCAACCACATCCACAGAGATGGCTTCTATGGTCATCAGACCGAACCGAACGGAACAACTCCTGCTGAGCCTCCGGTTGTCTGGTTCCCGCACGGCGAAGTCGGCAACTCCCCGACTGAGCCCCTGCTCATTCCCAGCGGCATTTACCGCCGCCAACTTCTGGTTGGCGATGTCACGCACGGCGGCATCAACCGCGTCTTCATCGAGAACGTGGACGGAATCGCGGGACGTTACCAGGGCTGTGTCTTTCAGTTTTCACAGGGCCTGGAAGCTGGCGTCAACCGACTCGTATGGGGTCCGGATGGCTGTCTCTACGTCGGCGGCATCGGCTCGAACGGAAACTGGAACCACAAGAACAAGAAGTTCGGTCTTCAGCGTCTACGGCCGAACTCGGATGCCGAGTTCCTCGAGATGCAGATGGTCGAGTCTCGGGCCGACGGCTTTCTCATCACCTTCACCGATGTTGTACCGACCAATATACTTTCGCAAGCTGCCAACTACAACGTGCACTCATGGCGATACTTGCCAACCATCGAGTACGGTGGACCCAAGATCGATCCCAAGGTCCTCCGCATCGTGGAGGCGCAACCCGCGCCCGATGGCAGGAGTGTCTTCCTCAAGATCAACGGGCTCAAACCCGAGACCATCGTCTACCTGCGCCTGCTGAACTTCAAGAGCACGCAGAGTCTTGACCCCGTGACCACCGAGGCGTGGTACACGCTGAACCGCATCTCACAGATCCCCGGACCTGCATGGCCGATTGTCGTGACCCCCGCCATTCCCTTCACACACCGTCCTCAAAGCGCGCAGGTGCTGCTCGACAGCGCCAATCAATCGATGCGTGCCTTCGAGCACACCGATGGCAAGCCCTGCCGATGGAAGACCGAAGAGGGCACCCTCTTCGTCCCGCCCTCCGCGGCCATAAACACCGGTGGCGACATCGTCACTCGCGATAGGTTTGGCGACTGCTTCTTGCACATCGAATGGCTCTGTCCGCCCGGTGGTTCCATCGAGAACCAGACCAACGCCAACAGCGGCGTAAAGCTGCAGTCTCGCTATGAAATCCAGATCATGAACTCCCCCGCCGCGCCCCACGAGCCCAAGTTCAACGAGGCGGGCGCCATCTATCGCCAGACGGCCGCCGATACCAACGCCTCGCTCGGCGCCGGTGTCTGGCAGTCCTACGACATCCGCTTCCGCGCCCCACGCTGGACCGATGGCAACAAGACCGAGAACGCCCGCATCACCCTTTGGTGGAACGGCGTTCTTGTTCACAACAATGTCGAAATCAAAGACAAGACAGGCATGTCCCTTCCCGAAGCGCCGGGCGATCACCCGCTCCTTCTTCAGTCGCATCCTTCCGATGCGATGGGCGAGGTGCGCTTTCGCAACATCTGGATTGTCCCCGAGTGATCTTTGACGTTCAGCCTTCACCAGATCTTCACCTTTAACGCGGCATATTGCTCTGCTCCATCGCGAAACTATGCGGAGGCGTGTCACACGCACAAACCTTTCACGCTTCAATCGTTGCACACATCCTCCGGAGATCCTCATGAAGCTCGATTCTGTACGCGATCTCAAGTCCACACTCGTTGAGAAAGTCCTCAGCGGAAATCTTCTCTCCGCCGTAGCTGGCAGCGCACGGGCCGCCTCGGTTTCAGCCTTCAACCTGACCAGCGCAGGCCGTAATCAGGCTTCCTTCGCATTCGGAATCACGCGTAAAAACAAGACCGATTACAAGCTCGCCGTCCGCCTTCAACAGCGCCCGCTTGAAACCAGCGGAATGCTCGAGCAGATCAAGAGTCAGGCCCGCGGCGAGGCCGATATCCGCTACATCGGACGTGTGCGTCCCACCGCCAAGGCACCGACCATTCCCTGGCACCGCAAGCGTCAGCGTCCGCTCCTCATCGGCTGCTCGCTCGGTCATACCGCCGTCACCGCTGGCACACTCGGCTGCTTCGTTCGCGGCACCGGCGGCAAGCTCTGGATCCTCTCCAACAACCACGTACTCGCCAATGAGAACGATGCCCGCCAAGGCGATCCGATCATCCAGCCCGGCGATTTCGATGGTGGCTCGCCCTCCACCGACTCGATCGCCAAACTCGCCAAGTTCATTCGCTTCCGTCATGGCAAAGACAACCTCGTCGATGCCGCCTGCGCTGCCTTGAATGATGGTCTCGAAATCGACCTCTCCACCCTCAAGGGACTCGGAAAGCTCAAGGGTCTCGCATCTGATGAGATCGATATCGGATCGATCGTTCACAAGGTCGGCCGCACGACCGGCGTCACGCGCGGCAAGGTCACCGCCATCGAGATCGACAACCTCGTCGTCGATTACAACTCCGGTCGAATCAGCTTTGACAACCAGATCGAGATCGAAACCACCGGCACCGGCGCCTTCAGCCGCGGCGGCGACAGCGGTTCGATCATCCTCAACGACGATTTGGAAGCCGTCGCGCTCCTCTTCGCGGGCAGCGATCACGGTGGATCGAGCGGCTTTGGCCGAACCTTTGCCAACCCCGTCAATCGCGTCTTGAAAGACCTCAAGGTCAAGATCGCCCTATAGTTGCCCATGGCCAAGCAGACCGCAATCACCCTCGCTCGCGCGGCCAAAGATCAAGCACTCAAGCTCCTTTCCAACGTACCGGGAGTCGTCGGTATCGGTCTGACCAAGATTGACGATCAATACGCCGTCAAGGTCAACCTTGAAGCTGCTCTTCCGAAAAGCCTGCGAGTGCCCCGTGAAATCAACGGCATTCCGCTTTCATTCGAGATCGTCGGTCGAGTCAAGGCGCAGTAAGCGGGGCAATACATGGCTCCAAAGTCGTCACCAATTTTGGCAAAGCGAGCGCAGGCCCTTTACTGCCTGCGCTCGTGATTATCGAAGTAGACCTTCAAAAGGTGATGCGCACACCAACGCCCACCGAAAAATCGATCTCGGCCCGATACCGCAGGTCGTCGATCATGGGCAGTTGCATCATGACCTCGAACGCAAAGTCGCGCCCTTCGTACAAAATGCCCGGTGAGAACCTGATCTCGTTATCACCGTTTGTCTCGTAGATTCCGTTCAGCTCCGCCGTGACGTACCACGAACCTGTCGTGGTAGATGTGTATTGCTCGGGTGATACGCGGAAGAGGTAGGCCGTGTTGTAGCGCAGCGCATCGCTCGCACCCTCGCCCCCGCCAAAGTTGTCATCATCACTGCCACCAGTATTGAAGGTGTAATCAACCTCCTGATTCAAACCGTGTCGCCCTTGAACCATGGTCACAACCGCGCCGAAGTGAGGGTTGAAGGATTGGCTCGAGAAGTCCGCATCATCACCGCTCGCGAATCGCGCACCGCCGAGTATCGCGGCGCGAATGGTGTCCACTCCGCCAGTATCTTCTTTGAAGATCCGATACTTGAACAACGCATCCAGATCATCCACGCCATGGTCAGAATCGCTCGTGCCATCCGCCAATCGCTGATCTCGCCATTGAACGGGGATATCCAGCGTGAACGACCAGGCACGAGCAAACCCGTACTGAATGCTCGTCGAGGCCTCGTACAGCTCTGTTTGCCGCGCTTCACCCCCCGGATTTGACCCGAACCGGGTGTAGTTGAACTGCGGACGGACCACAAACACGCCCTTCGAGGGCATTGTCGCCGCGTTGGTATACATCGCCTCCTGACCGAGCGCCTCGCCCGCCGACAGGATCATTGGCAGTGCAATCATGAAAGCGAGTTGAAGTCTGTTCATGCTGCACCTCATCGCTTCTCAACCTTCACAAGGGTGAACCCAGCATCCTCAATAGCCTCGCCGAGAACCGATGGCGAAGGGTGAGCAGCACCGGGCTTGAGCTTGAGCGTGACCTTGCCGTTGGAGAGATCGACATCCACCCTTTCAACGCCGCGCACGCGTTCGAGCTGCTTGTCAATGTTCGTGGCACACAGCGGACACCCCAGCCCATTCACCCAAAGCACGGCCGAATCGCTCTCGATCGGTGCCGCGCTTTTAGCGAGAGCCAGGTCGTTCTCCGTGACCTTGTGCGTGATGACGTTCTCCATTTCTGGCATCGACTGAGACGAAGTCGAACCCGCCTTCCCCGCACATCCCGACAGTTGAACGGTAACCAGTGTGAACGCGGACAGGACCACGAATGATCGACGAAGATGAATCATTGAACAACCTCCCGGCCTCGCGGCCGAAGAATGATCGATAGGCTTCGGGCATCAACACCCAAAGTCGATTGGTGAAAATGTAAAACGCTCTGTATGGTGGCGGGCCGGAAAAATCCGGCGCGCAGTGGTGGCGCGAGTGTCTCGGTCTAGGTCTGCCGAATGCAGAAAACCGCGAGCCGCTCGTTCGTGCTCATCCACTGAATACCGACCAGCCTCGGCCGCGGCAGCAATCCTGCACCACTCGATGCTCGACACACAACCAGTTCAAAGACCGATTGAACAAACGTCCAATCAATAAGCTGAGTGGTCGATCGATTCGGCGCAGACTGATCGCGCGGAGGGGCCGAGTCGGGCATCTGGCCGCAGCACGAGCACACAGCCGACTCCGAATCACGACACCCGCACCCACACCCTTTCGCATCCACAGATCCGCCTACGCACGATTCCGTGCGTATTTCAGCAAGCCCGATCCACGTCGCGGCCGGCGACCAAGCCATGGCGAGCAGGAGCATGAAGATGGCCGCGAGTTTGTGCATGGATGCTGTGCCGCTTGAACTCAAGCAGGATCGAGACGTGTACGCGACCAATGATACCGCAACTCGACCCTAAAGTTTACTGAATAGTTCAACCCGTTGCGGAGTACTCATTTCGCGCCGTTGAAACAGGCTTAAACGTCCACAGCACTCTCTCGGACACTCCCATAATCGGCGGCGATCAACACTTAACCCAACGTGACATGCCCAACTAAAAACCCCCAGCCTACAGCCGGGGGTTTGACAGCCACATCACTCATTCACAGCGAAGCTCGCTCGTGCGGCACTTCGCACGCACCGAGCCAAATCCAACTCTCAGTCACTCGGCTGGAAGCCGATCCCACGCCATCAGCTCGCCTTCATCTTCTCAGCCTTCTTGCGAGCATCGTCGAGCGTGCCCACGTACATGAATGCGCCCTCGGGGATATCGTCGCCTTCGCCGTTGCACAGACGCTCGAACGAATCGATCGTGGTCTCCAGCGTGCTGGTGACACCGGGGAAGCCGGTAAAGACTTCGGCAACGTAGAAAGGCTGGCTGAGGAATCGCTCGATCTTGCGGGCGCGATTGACCGTGAGCTTGTCCACTTCGCTGAGTTCATCAACACCAAGAATTGCGATGATGTCCTGAAGTTCCTTGTACCGCTGCAACGTCTTCTGCACGCGCTGCGCGATGGCGTAGTGCCGCTGACCGAGAATGTCAGCCGAAAGAATGCGGCTGCCCGAGCCGAGCGGATCGACCGCGGGGAAGATGCCCTTCTCGGCAATACCACGCTGCAGCACGACCGTCGCATCAAGGTGCGCGAAGGCCGTCGCGGGTGCCGGATCGGTGTAGTCGTCCGCGGGAACGTAAATAGCCTGCACCGAGGTGATCGCACCCTTCGCGGTAGAAGTGATGCGCTCCTGAAGCTCACCCATCTCGGTCGAGAGCGTGGGCTGATAGCCGACGGCGCTGGGCATACGACCGAGGAGCGCAGAGACCTCGGAACCCGCCTGCGTGAAGCGGAAGACGTTGTCCACGAAGATCAGGGTCTCTTTGCCCGACTCATCGCGAAACTCTTCGGCCATCGTAAGTGCCGAGAGGGCAACGCGAAGACGGGCACCGGGCGGCTCATTCATCTGGCCGAAAACCATCGCCACCTTGTCAAGAACGTGCGCCTTCTTGCCGCTGGCATCCACATACTCGGCCTCGGCCATTTCACGCCAAAGGTCGTTGCCCTCACGCGTCCGCTCGCCGACACCGGCAAAGACCGAGTAGCCACCGAAGTTGCGGGCTACACGGGCGATGATCTCTTGAATAATGACGGTCTTGCCGACACCCGCACCGCCGAAGAGGCCGATCTTGCCGCCGCGAACGAACGGGCAGAGCAGATCGATGACCTTGATGCCCGTTTCGAGCATCTCGGTGTTGGGGTTGAGCTGGCTGAACTCGGGCGGAGCGCGGTGAATGGGCATCGACTTGCCGGGAGCCAGCTCGCCCTTCTTATCAATCGGCTTGCCGAGAAGGTTGAACACACGCCCGAGTACGCGCTCGCCTACGGGCACGCGAACCGGCGAGCCAGTGTCGGAACACTTCATGCCGCGGTGCAGACCATCGGTCGAACCGAGTGCAACCGCGCGGACCTTGCCACCGCCGAGGTGCTGCTGAACCTCGCCCGTCAGGTCAAGATCGCCGAACGGCGTCTTCTCCTTAACCTCAACAGCATTGTAAATCGATGGGAGCTGATCCTCCGGAAACTGGGCATCGAAGGTTGAGCCGATGACCTGGGTAATCGTGCCTGCGGTAGCCATGTACGCTTGGTCCTCGTTAGGCCTTCGTTTCTATCTCCGAAACGAAGGGGGTCGGTTTACACAAATCGAATGGGTCCAAGGATAGGTGGATTCGCGGCCAACGGCTACCCCGATCCGCAAGGCCGCCGCTTTCATTCTGGCGATTCACCAAGCCATGCTTTTTGGCCCGCCAACACCTTTTCCCCCAGTTGGCCATCCCGCATCCACGAACTGTCACCCCGCCCCTGGCCTTTCCAGCAACCGCGACCAAACCACACATCGCGCCTGTGGCAGGGGATACTCCGTGAACCGGCCTCCATCAAAAAGGATCAACCCGGGAACCGACTCCCGGGTTCTCTCTTACCCACATTTACTCATTGAATCCCCTCTCCAACTCGCGCGCGGCCTTGATATCCATCTTCACGATCACCGGCCAGAATCCTGCGTCGCGGTCCATCACCACCAGCGTCACGCGCTCATCCACGACCCGCTTGCCATCTTCGCTCATGCCCACATATCGGGGCATCACCACGAGCTTTATCGATTCCGGCAACTCCACCTGCTCGTTGCGCTCCGTATACGGCATTGTCGCAATCACCCCGGATACACCGCTCTTCCCATCACCCCCATCTCCCGCGCTCCAGGCCTTGATCGCCCTTTGCAGATCGTTCTTCAACTGCGCGGCCCCGCTCTGGCTCAGCCCGATAGTTGCCAGCGTCTTTGTTTGCTCCGGTTCCGCATGAACGATCGTCAGCGTCCGTTCACGATTCGCACCCGGCGCGCCGATCCGAACACCCACCCCGGTCTCAAAGTTCGCAACCTTGTGCTTGTTGAACTTCAAGCCGCCTACATGAAGGACGGATCGAGAACTCGCCTTTGATCCTGAAAACACCTCATCCAGCATCAGCCGTTCGATCTCCATCGGATCGTTCTGCTCGTTGGTCATCACCGCAAAAACCCATCCACCCTCTCCATCCGTTTTCGCCGGCACACGTGAGAATGCCGCTCGAAATCCGCGCGTGCCGCCCGTGTGATACTGCCTTGTACGTCCATCGCCCACCGTATCGATCATCCAACCCAACGCAGAGCTGTCCCTCACCACCGCAAACAACTTCGCCTTGCCCGCCGCGTTCAGCACGCTCTCTCCCGCCAAGGCCCGATCCCATTTCACCAAATCGTTCATGGTTGTAAGGACTCCGCCGCAACCTTTGAATCCCCATCCCCAGCCATCCTGCAAAATCCCCAATCGTGAAGGTGTTGGCATCCCCCGACTCACCACCCGCGCGGCACCTCGCGGGACATCCACCCCCACACCATCCAAAAATCCCGTGCCCACCAGTCCAGCGGGCTTAAAGATCGCGCTCCGCACATACTCCGCAAACTCCTGCCCGCTGGCCCTCTCCACAATCGCCGCCAAGACAACATATCCCGCATTGCAATACTGGAACTCTTCCCCTGGCTAGGCAAACGGCTTCGCCTGAAAGAACCGCCGCAGCGCTTCATCCCGATCAGGAAAGGCTAGCGGTTGAATCGTCCCCTCCGCCGGTTGTCCGCTTGTGTGCGACATTAACTGCTGGATCGTCACCCGCGCCGCAACCGCCTCGGCTTCTTCACCGAGTTTCGGAAACCACTTCGAGACCGCATCGTCGATCAACAACTTCCCATCCATCTCGAGCTTCAAAATCGCCGCGCTCGTGAACTGCTTGGCGATCGACCCGATGTCCATGACCGTCTCGGCATCAATCGGCCGCAGCCCATTGTTCTCAAGTACATACCCCTTCGCAAGGACCACCTTCCCATCCCTCGCCACCCGCACCGCACCCCAGAACTGACCAAGGTGCTTCTGCATCACGGCTTCATCAATCTTCGTTGCACGCGTGGCATCATCAATCACAGGTTCGGGAACATCCCCGTGCCCTTCGGGTTGTGCAAGCACGCCCGCGAGCACCACCCCTTCGCAACTCGGCAGCGAGCACGCCACCACCATCGCCGCCAACACCACGCTCCCCAGAATGATCTTGGCCATCGACATGCTTCCGCTCCTTCGCCCTGTCCTCCCCGCCCCGCTTACCCTCATTACCTGTTTGACCCCTCAATGTCGCAGGTGGTCTCCCAAATCCTTCCCATCACGTTACAATCGTCTACACCTTCCCCTTTCCCTTCCCCCACTTCCGCGCACACCTCCCCATGAAAATCCACGAATACCAAGCACGCGACCTCCTCGCTCAAGCCGGAATCCCCGTCCCCCCCAGCGTCGTCATCGAGTCGTCCCTCCTTGCCGAAGAAGCCTTCATCAAGGCGACCAAGGGGATGGCCTCACCGCTCGCCGTCATCAAGGCCCAGGTCCACGCCGGCGGGCGGGGCAAGGCTGGCTTTGTCAAACTCGTCAAGACCGCCCCGGAAGCACGGGCTGCGGCGGAGTTCATGCTGACCAACAAGATGGTGAGCGTGCAGACCGGGCCTGAAGGGCTGGTCGTCAAAAAGCTTCTCGTCGCGGCGGGTGTGGACATCGCTTCGGAGTACTACCTCGCGATCACCACCGACCGCGCGACCCGGCGTAACGTGCTCATCGCCTCCAAGGAAGGCGGAGTCGATATCGAAATCGTGGCGCACGAGCGGCCCGAGGCGATCATCAAAGAACCGCTTCACCCCACGCTGGGCCTGCAGAGTTTCGCCGCGCGAAAGGTGGCGTACGAGCTTGGCTTCACCGGCAAGCTGGCCAATCAGGCCGCGGACATCATGCAGAAACTGGCGAAGCTGTTTGTCGAGAAAGATTGCTCTCTCGCGGAAATCAATCCGCTGGTGTTGACAGGGAAGCCATCCACCACCAACTGCCCAAACGCTTCTTCACCATTGCCCAATGCCTCATTGCCCACGGCCTCGCTCCTCGCCATCGACGCCAAGTTCAACTTCGATGACAACGGCCTCTTCCGCCACCCCGATCTTCAAGCCATGGCCGACCCGACCGAAGAGAACCCCGCCGAACTCCGCGCCCACGCCGCGGGCCTCTCCTACATCGCCCTCGATGGCAACATCGGCTGCCTCGTCAACGGCGCGGGCCTCGCCATGGCCACCATGGACATCATCAAACTCCACGGTGGCACACCCGCCAACTTCCTCGATGTCGGCGGCGGCGCCACCGAAGAAGCCGTGACCGAGGCTTTCAAGATCATCCTCTCCGACCAAAGCGTCAAGGGAATCCTCGTCAACATCTTCGGCGGCATCATGCGCTGCGACATCATCGCCCAAGGCGTCGTCAACGCAGCCAAAACCTACAAGAACCCCGACGGCTCAACAGGCTTCAAGGTGCCGCTCGTCGTCCGACTCGAAGGCACAAACGTCGAGGCCGGCCGCAAGATTTTGAGCGAGGCCAAGAGCTTGGTCCCCACGCTCCAGGCCGCGACGGACCTGACGGATGCGGCAAAGAAGGTGTGCAACGCCGTTGGGAAGTAGTGCCCATGCACTGACGCGAAATGATGTTGGCAGATCGTATCTCTTCAGCCGTCTGCAACCGAACAATGACCGAGTAGCGCGGATGGGGTGAGGTGGGTACAACTGTGGCGTGGGCAAGGACGCTGCGGGACAGGGTGAGATTCGAGCGCTCGTGGACGCGCCGTTGTGCGGCTCGTTGACCGAGCGACTCGCGGCGCGGGTGTACGAGCTGGGACGGGATGCGACGATCGCGTTTGCAATGGCCGTCGCGGCGCACGCGGCGAAGTATCTTCCTCCCACACCCGGCCCGCACGCGCCCCCGAGTTCGATCCCTCCATACGCCAAAGGCCCCACGGGCAGGAAGCGGCCGGGCAAGCCGGGCGCACGCATGGGCCATGAGGGCCGTCGGCGCGCCACGCCCATCCCCGATCGCGTCGAGACGGTCGAAGAGATCGAGGTCTGCCCCGAGTGCAAGGGTCGGGTGCTGCCGATGCGGCCCAATCGCCGACGCAAGCAGAGGTGGAATGGTCAGGACAGTTTCCGCATCTTCGCCACAGTTCCGGCGGGCACTTCATCCCGCGATCTCCAGCATGCAGCGCGGCGTCACGCTACGCTGCCGCTCAATCCCTCGTCTCTATTGACCGAATGACTACCCCGAAGATCAGGAACCTCTCGTGAACCACCGCCACAGCATCCTCGTGTCTCTCGTCTTCCTCCTCCCCTTCCTGCTCGCAGGGTGTGCCGGCGGTTCATCATCCCTCGAGAGCGCGCGCGAGCCGTTCAAGTTGCGGCCGCAGGTCGAAGACCAGTACGGCTACACGCACGCCATCCGAGTTGGTGATGGGCTGATGATCTCGGGCGCCGTCAGCATGGACGATCAGGGCATGCCGACCGCTGTGGGCGATCTTCGCCAGCAGATGCTCAACTGCTACGCCGACCTCGAAAAGGTGCTCGAGCACTACGGCTGCACGTTCGACGATGTGGTGGTCGAGAACATCTTTACCACGAACATGTCCGGTTTCCTGGCGATCTCCGAGCACCGCGCGAGCGTGTACCGCACCGGGTATCCCACGGGGACCTGGCTGGAGGTCAAGGGACTGGCCTTGCCCGAGTTCATGATCGAGATCGAACTCGAGGTGCATTGCCTCCGTCGGTGAGGTTTCGTTGGGCGGGAGAGTTCGGCGGCCTAAGCCCAATACCCAAAACGAAAGCCCCCGAGTCTTACGACCCAGGAGTTATTCAATAGGGAGAGCCCCACGAAGCGCCGGAAGCTCAGGCGGTCCTGCAACGCACTCCTCCAGTTGCGGATCGCTGAGCCCGAACCACTTGCCCAGGAGGATGCACCTGAGCATCGTCAGCGCCGGCCAGGAGGGCCGTCCGCCCCGCTCCCCGCCCTTGTTTTCGGGCAGCGCGGCGATGGGCCCGACGAGCGTCTCTCACGCCACCGCGACGAGCTGTTCACATTCCTGGACCGCCCCCCCAACCCCGAGGCCGACTGGAACAACAACTTCGCCGAGCGCCAGATCCGCCCGGCGGTGATCCTGCGCAAGAACAGCCAGTGCAACCGCAGCCAGCGCGGGGCCGCCACCCAGGCGATCCTCATGAGTGTCTACCGCACCCTCAAACTCCGCGGCCACGACCCCCGCGCCCAGATCGACAAGGCCCTGCGAACCTACGCCGCCACCGGCTCCCTGCCCCCGCTGCCCATCAAAGTCGTTGCAGTCGGCTGAAGAGATGCGGCAGATCTAGCGCGGAAGTGCGAACTGCATCCCAAGACGTCCGATTGCCCCGACATGCTTGTTGACTACTCACAAAGACATGCACGTACGGCTTACTTGTCCATGATGGCGCAAGCAGCGTAATAGTCATCAACTATGCCCATGGTGTGGCAAGAAACTTCCGAGACCTCGCGACACCGGAACAAGAGCCAAATCACTGGCAGCACTTCGCGCGAGCGATTGTTCATGCCATCGCGGCGACCAATGTGTGCATGTTCGCTCGTTGATCAGATCATCCAGCATGATCCGCGACCAAGTTATCGCGAAGCTCAAAGCCACACTCGCCGACTTCGGCCCGCCTTTCGCATCGCGATCGAGCAGGTCTATCTCTGTCTCGCCTGACCTCTGGCCTTGCTGAATTGCAATGAAGCCCGAACTTCCCCAAAACCCAACGGAGCCATCGATCCGCCTACTCGCCCGGAATCCAAACACCATCCATACACCCTATAAACTGCGGCCAACCTTTGCCGCCGGGCTCAACTCTTGTCCTCACCCGTCCTAGCCTTCCCTTCCCCTCCACCAAACCGAAAGGACCACCTTGATTCGCACCCTTGCTGCCCTCTCCCTTGTTGCTGGTCTTGCTTGCGGAGCTTCGGCCCGCGCCCTCCCGCTGTTTGATCCACCGGCCGACGCCGCGAAGGCCGCTGAAGATGCGGCCAAGAAGGCTGCGGATGATGCCATGGCCGCGGCCGAGAAGGCTGTGAAAGACGCCATGGCCGCTGCCGGTGCCGGCGCTACCGCCGCGCCCGCAAGGCCTGTGAACCCAAACGCCATTCCGGTGCCCAGCGATCTGCCGGTCGTCAAGACGACGGACCTGACCGAAGGCCTGAGCGCCGAAGATCTCAAGATTGGTGAAGGTTACGAAGTGAAGGATGGCGGCACGGTCGTCGCCTTCTACCACGGCACGCTGAAGGAAGGCGGCAAGGTCTTCGACTCCGCCTACGAGCGCGGCCAGCCGATCGGGTTTGGACTCAACGGCGTGATTCCCGGCTGGCAGAAGGGCGTTCCCGGCATGAAGGTCGGCGGCATCCGTCGGCTGACGATTCCGGCCAAGCTCGCGTATGGCGAGCAGAGCCCGAGTCCTGAGATCCCACCCAACTCCGATCTGGTCTTCATCATTCAGCTCACCGATGCGCTGCAGGTCGAAGATGTGAAGGTCGGCGAGGGTGAAGAGGTCGGTCCCCGCCCCGTCTGCGTCACGGTTCACAAGCTCATTGGGCCCGATGGCAAGGAGATCGAGAACTCGACCGCCGCCAACCCGTTCATCTGGGTTCCCGGCGAGTTTCAGGGTATGTCGATGATCCTGGATGGGATGAAGGTCGGCGGCAAGCGCAAGATCATCCACCTGCCCAAGGAACTGAACAAGACAGCGCAGGGCGCGCCCGGCAACCGGCCGTCCGATGTCGCGTTGACCGGCGAGGTTGAGCTGATCGCCGTCAAGAATCTCGTTCCGCCCCAGCCACGCAAGTAAGCTTTGGGCGACCACGCTTCGGAATCGCGAGTGTAATCAGCGACGATCGATCAGCTCCGGCCACACCCTGTGTGGCCGGAGTTTTTTAATTGACCGGGCGAACGATTCCTACTTCGCGTGCCAACAACTGAAACAACCTACATCTCTTGTTTTCCTCGGATTTGGGGAATTGGCCCCTGCTCTCAGTGCGCTCGGACGCAATCTTGGTCGGAACTGCGATGAACTGGTATGCGAACCCGCGGTTCACCCGATAACTTGCAAGTTGATCGATGTCACAGGTTGGTCGGCTTTCCGCTGACGTTGGCGAAGGTGGAGATCGTCTTGATTTCTTAGCACACCGAGTCCGCGTACAAACGTTCTCGCTGGCCGATGACCCACCGATGTTCTGAGTCGGACAGACTGAACTCTACAAACGAGCCAACGACTTCACCATGCGGAACATCAACTGCCTCAACTCGGATGATTTACGAAAGAGCATTGCGATCGCCGCGGAACTGCACGCGCTGAACGATCAAACCTTGAGGTGTGAGCACCTGTCAGGTCGGCTCTGCTCGCTCTTCAGGGCCAAGGTCTGCTGCATCGGTGAAGTTCCCCGACACCCGGAGCTGCACGAGATGCCTTGGACCCCGTATGCCGAGCACGGGTGGCTCGATTCAACGCAGCGCCAAACACTTTTCGCGTCCTTGAATGAGCCCGGCGCAAGCGATCCGATGATCCGCGATCTTGTGACCATCAATGGAGCCTGCGTCACACGCACCCGCAGCGAGTTGATCAACAACGAGCGTTGGTACAACAGCCGGTTTGTCGGTGGCTTTCGTACCGCGGCTGGCCTTGACGATCAGTTGTACACCACGACCAATATTCTCGAACGACGCGGCTGGCTGGGCATCATCGGCCTGCATCGCGAAGCAGGCGATACGCTTTTCAACGAGCACGATGCGGTCTTGCTGGATGCGCTGAACCACGCGCTCGGATCATCACTCTGGCGGTCAGCGTCGCCCACGAGCGAAAGGCGTAATGGGCATGCTGATTCGTTTGCAGGTCTCAATGGGCGCATCGAGCAACAACTCGCCAATCTGACACCCGCTCAACGAAGAATCCTCCCCTTCATGCTTCAGGGTCATAGCGAACAGAAGATCGCCGATATGCTCGGGCGAAGCAGGCACACGGTCCACGATCACGTCCTCGCCATATATCGCGAACTTGAGGTCGGCACCCGCGTCGAACTGGTCCTCAAGCTTACCGGACAACGTCAGGAATCTTCGACCCCGCCTGCAGAGCCCATTTCGCTCGTAACGGCACCTGACGCTGTGGACTGATGTTTGCTTTGAGGCAATCAACTCCTGTATTATCCGGTGGTCCAATCTCCGCGCAGGAAGAGCCCGTCGCATGCGTACTCTAAACACGTCACGGATCTGCACAGCGATGTGCGTACGACCATTGCGCACCCGATCACAGACCAGGTTTCGACCAGGGAGGTTCCATGCCTACGCACGCTTGTCTTTGCCTTGTGCTGCTGACCCTGATGGGAAACCCACTCGATCAGACTCAGCCCCCGGCCATTTCCCCGGTCAAATCATCGGGGCCGCGCGAGCCTGAGACCCGGAACCGCACTGGGCCGGAGGTGGACATTCGTCCGAAGTTTGTGGTTGGAAGGCAGACACGGTACGAGCTCGCGATCATCAGCGGCAACAAGGTCAAGTCGGATCAGCAGGAACTGAATCAGGATCAGACCATGACCCAGTCGGTGGGCCTTGCGCTCAATGTGAAATCGGTCGATGATGAGGGCGCGACCGTCGAGCTTGTGTACGAACGGATCAAAGTGGGCATCGAGACGGACGATTACAAAGTCGGCTTCGACAGTGCCGCGACGGTGAAGTCCAATCCATCGACCTCACCACCCACAAAGAAGCCAACAACCAGCCGACCCGCGCCAGCGAACCGCACCACTACGAAGCCCGGCGCACCCGCGCCTGCTCGCGCCCCCGCCGCCGACGACCCGGACATGAGCGAGCTGCTCGCACAGATCATGCGTCCGATGGTCGGCACGACGCTCACGCTCAGGCTCGACAAATCAGGGAACATCAAGCGCGTCACCGGTGGTGATGCACTCGCGGGTGGCGGCCTTGGTGCCTTGCTCGGCGGCTTGGGCGGGCTGGGTGGTGGGAGTGGCGGTGCGCCGAGCCTCCCCGGCGGCGGTGGCCTGCCGATGCCCATTGCCGGTGGAACTGGTGGTGGCTCAACCGGCGGACCCGGCAACCCGATGGCATGGATGATCAATGGCCCAGGACAAAGGGGCATCGTTCACGTTGGCGAGAGTTGGACGAACAACGACACACTCGGCGGCACACCCGTCGGTGGATTCAGCATGATCACCAAGCACACCTGTAAGTCGGCGGCCGAGGGAGGCAAGTCGGCAAACTTCGTCTTCTCAGGGCGCGCCGACAAGGAATCACTCGGCAACCCTGACCCAGCGAACGGTGGGTTTTCCGTCAAAGAGATGACCTTCAACGGCGACTACACCTGGGACACGGCCAAGGGTGAGTTGAAGTCGATGTCGAGCATCATGAACTCGGCCATTGATGGCAAGGTTGCGAGCATCACCATGTCGATGTCCGCGAACACCAAGATCACCCTTCGCCGTCTCGACTGACCCTCCGTCGCCAGTTCATCATTCGACCAGATAAGCACTGCGTGTTATCGCGCGCCTTGAGGCGTTCGCGATACCTTCCTGCTGGTTGATTCACCTCAACCGTCACAACCGGCACTCCAACCGCCAACTCTTGCGGTACACCGCCATCAGGAACCAAGTCGGCCCAGCCTCCGCCCGATACCACTCTTGATTCTCAGGGAGGTATGGCATGAGCACTTCGCACCGCGCATTCGATCAGGTCCGTTCAATACTCGGCAAGCTGGACAGGGACATCGATGCGGCCCGGCAGAAACGACTTCAACCCCGTGTGACCCAGCCAGCGCCATTGACCGCCGCCGTCGCGGCAGCCGCGGCCGCGATTCCCGGTGTGGCCGCTCTGGCAACACCGCGACCCGTTCCGGGCGGATCGGCCTTTGGTCGTGCAACGCCGATGCGCATCGACCAGCGCGCACGCCCCACACCTTGAGCTATTCCGTCTTCACCGTCTTACCTTTGTGTTTAAGCTGCGAGCCGAACCATGCTCAGAAACCTGCGGAGAATGTTCAACACCGGCGATGTGCCCAACGCGGGCGCCGGTTTTGGCCCAACCGCAAATAGCCGAAGCCCGACCTCGCAGGCACCAAACCTGGTGACGTGCAGCACACTGGGCCAGACGCTGGTTGTCACGGTCGTTGATCCCGAACTCAACGCCTTCAAAGCGGCCGATGTCAATCATGAGATCCGACGCCTGATGTCGGAAACACCCAATGTCCGTCACCTGGTGATCGACATGGGCAACATCGAGTTCCTCGACTCGGCTGGTCTCAACGCCTTTGTTGATCTCCTCAGCGTGGTGAAGCAGACTGGCGGCCACATCGCCGTGGCTGCGGCGACCCAGCAGGTCGAGGTGCTCTTCAAGCTGACCCGGCTCGAGCTGGTCTTCATGATCCGACGAACAGTGATCGAAGCCATCGATGCGATCGAGAAGATCGGCTGAGTTCGGCGCACGCAAAGCACACCCGCACGGAACTTCACTCGCTGGCCCGCTGCGCGATCCAGCGATCAATCCGCGCCTCCAGTGTCGGCAACGGAATCGCCCCCGCGCCGAGCACCATGTCGTGAAACTCGCGGATCTTGAACCGATCCGCAAGCCGCTTCTCCGCTCGCGCCCGCAGTTCACTGATCTTCAACTGCCCGATCTTGTAGGCACAGGCCTGTCCGGGCCAGGCGATGTAGCGATCAACCTCGCGCTCGATGTTGAACGGGCTGAGGGCGGTGTTCGCCATCATGTATGCAATCGCACGTTCACGCGTCCATTTTCCCGCGTGAAGACCGGTATCTACCACAAGCCGGCACGCACGCCACATCTCATACGTCAGTCGCCCGAACTCGTCGTACGGATCTGAATACAAGCCTGTTCCCCCCGCTCCCCCCTCGCCCTCGGGCACACGCTGCACCAACTCGCCGCTCCCATCGGGCGCGATCTCAAGGCCGAGCCGCTCGGCGTACAAGCCCCATCCCTCGACAAACGCCGTGTACCCGGAGAGCGTGCGGAACGGATGCACGCCTTCGAGTTCCTGCGCAATCGCGATCTGCAGATGATGTCCGGGGCAGGCTTCGTGCAGCGTGAGCGCGGTCATCTCATATCTCGGGCGCTGGTCGAGCCGATACGTGTTGGCCATGAAAAACCCGGGAACACCCTGCTGCACCGACCCGTGGTAGTAATACGCCGTCGGCGAGCTTGGCGCTGCGAATCGCGGCAGCTCGCGCACGCCATAACTCAATCGCGGCAGATGACCAAACAACCGCGGCAAAGCCGGGTCAACCTTCTTGGCAATATCGCGATACCCGGCCAGCAACTCATCGGCCGTCGTGCAATAGAACCGCTTGTCCGTTCGCAGGTGCTCAACAAACTTCGTAAACAGCTCATCCCCCGCATACTCGGCCTTGTGCGCATAATCGGTGCGCCCGATCGCGCGAATCATCGCCGCACGCAAACGTGCCACCTCGCCCAGTCCAATCGCATGAATCTCCGACGAAGTCAGGTTCATTGTGGTGTGCCTGCGGAGCGCATGGTCATACGCCGCGGGCCCATCAACACCCTCCGAGGCCCCAACACCCGCGCCCTCAACGCGGCACTTCGGGATGTATTCATCTCGCAAGAACTCGGCAAGCCTCCGATACGCGCCCGCGATCTCCGTCGATATCACCCGGCGCGCTCGGGCCGCATCGACATCCCCTTCCGCTCGTCCACGAAATGGCTTGTAGAACGGGCTCAGCGAAGGCGTGGCCACAACCTCTTCGCTGCCCAGCCGCGCGGCCTGTTCATCGACACCCACCATCACCACGCGCGAAGGAACTCTTCCCGCCGCCAGGCCCAGCCGCATCTGTGCGATGGTCTGATCGATCGCCTTCGGCACACCCTCAAGGCGTGAAGCAAAGTCGGCCAGGTCTTTCGCCGTGACGATCGCGAGACTATCGGCCATCTGCGGCAGCCAAACCTGCGGCCCGGACTGGTGGCTGATCGGCATCTGCTCATGATGAAACTTCGCGGACTCAAGGTCGATCGATAACTCGTAGAGCAACAGATCCGCATCGGTCTGATCGTCTTCAACCCAATCACCGGACCACACAACGCGCCCGCTGTCTTCGCGACCCATTGACTTCAAACGCACAAGCCGCTCAGCAATCTCCGCCGTGCGACTGGTTGTCGCCTCGGGGCTTTCATCGCGCAGCCGGTCGTTGTACCGCGTATCGCCGCGGCTGGTGGCCGTCAGCGGATCCTCGCGGAGCGTCCACTCCACATGCTCGTCAAGCAGGGCCAGCAAAGCCTGCGACCGCCCCACTCGCCATGTTTCCGGCGGGCCTGACCACGCTATATCTGCATACGCATCACGCCCGCCCGCCGCACCCGCGCCAAGCACGCCAACAGCACAGAACCAACCAACGGTAAACTTGAGCATTTGAGCGAGGATCATGCCCTGAGCATATCCAAGGGCAAAGACCACCTCACCATGGCGGCACTGCCCCCCAATCCCCACTTCCCCCCACCCCAGGCCACCATGCTCAAGCCGCTTTCCAGCAAAAAGCCCGAGTAACCATCTCTGCAACCAACTTGCCTTGGCAGCCGCAGGCGTTAGCATTGTGCAACCACGGCGAACTGGCCGCGGTCGCTAGGGGATTGGTGTAACGGTAGCACGAGTGACTCTGACTCACTTAGTCTAGGTTCAAATCCTAGATCCCCTGTTCAACAACGCCGACAAGGCCGTCCGCACAACGCGGGCGGCCTTGTTCGTTTTTTCAAGTCACGACTTGCGCGACTTGGTTGCAGACAATCACGCTTGTCAACATGAAAAGCCCGCGCCAATGTTGGCGCGGGCTTCAGGGTCAATCAAAGTTCAATCACTGGGCACACGTCGGACACGGATCGGCCCGAGGGAACGCCGACTCACGGACACCCAGCAAAGTACGCCGTTATGTAATCAAACAGATCCTGAACCGTGATCTGCCGATCGCGATTGAAGTCGGGTGGGCAGTTGTTCACGACGCTATCGGGCGAGACGCTCACGGTATCAAGATAGAAGGGGACCGTGGCGATGCGGAACGCGTACTCGCGGTTGGTGCGCGTCCAAACTGAAGAGACCACCGGGTTTGGAAGGACCGCGCCATAGGTCAGGTGGCGGCGCTCACACGAGAGGCACGGGTCGGTCTGATCTGAGAAAGCAAAGAACGAGCGAGCGTTGAACGACCCGGTGCCATCGGCACCGACGGAGACCCAGTAGTTCCGGTTGCCCTGAAGGGTGAACGGCACATCCCAGAACTCGAGCCTGTAGCCCTGGTACCTCACACCATCGACGGTGATGAACTCACCTTCGAGCAGGATGATGTCCGTCGGCTCAGCACGATGCACATATCGGCCCGATGGCAAGGCGCACTGATTGTCATAGAACTCGATGAAGCCCTGCACGGGGTTGCAGTTGGTCCAGATCCACGCCTGAATAAAGCAGATGCGCTCTTCGCGGCACGGTTTGATGGCGATGTTGTCGGCCGCGCGAGAGAAGACCGCACGGTTGATGCCCGAGGCATCGCCGCCACGGGTCTGCACCCCGAGATCGATCGGGCCGTTATCCCAGAGCAACTGGCAGGGTTCGCCCGTGAAGAGGTAGGCCATGTTGACACAACCGATGCAGCAATCCGCGATCGAAGCCCACGGCTCGTATCCTTCAGGAAGACATGGGTAGTCTCCGAGTCCCCCGGCCTTGACAGGCACCGAGGCGAGCATCTCCATCGGGTTTGAGCCAACGCTCACGCTGGCCCAATAGGCCCGATCAGTCACGTTGCAATCGACCTTGGCCTGGATCGAGACCCAGTAGGTCTTGCCACCGTCGAGCACGAGCTTCTCGTCGCAGAGGTTGAAGACATAGGTAATCAGCGAATAGCCCGACTCGATCGTCGGAACTTCGCTCGCCACCTCTTCGGTGTCGAACGTGTAGAAGGGTTCGAGATAGGGCGAGCCATCGCAGTCTTCAAACAGCGAGAGACGTGCGCCGCGCTCGATCGAGTTGGTGACGATTTGGCCGCGGAAGCTCGTCATTCGATAGACAAGGCCGGGTGAGAGGTAGAAGTCATCTGCGACGCGTGCGGAGGGGTTTCCACCATACTGCGAGACCTGTCCGTTGGTGATCCCGTTGAGACCGCTGGCCGTGCCGTTATCCCACAAGCACTGCGACTCATCGGAATCACCATCGCCATCACAATCCGGCCCGCCGCCGCCGGCGAGGAGGTCGCACGAGTCGGGCACACTATTGTTGTTGCTGTCGTTGGCCATGACCGTCACGGTGGCTGTCGCGGTCGAGGTGAGACCCGAGGGATCAGTCACGCTGAGCTGAACAGGTGTTACACCGATCGGGAACTCACCCGTGCGATTGATCGCGATGCGAAGTTCACCGAGCGTGTTGTCCGGATCGTACGAACCATCGTTGACCGCGCTCGGTGGCACTTGCAGCGGCACACAGCCGTTGCGGGCATCGATGGTCACGTTGCGGGCACGCGCGATCGGTGGATCGTTCACACCGTTGATGGTGAGCGATGCAACGGTCGTCTGCGAAAGGTCCAAGCCACCATCGGCGGTCCCACCGTTATCTCGCACCTGCACGTTGAACGTGATGATGCCGCTGGCATCAGGGGCGGGGGCATACATCAGCACACCACTCGGCGAGACCAATGGACCAGCGATGAACGAGGCCGGATTGCTGACGTTGCTCACGATGTACTCGACCACCGACTGAGCAGACTCATTGCTGGCGCCAGGGTTAAACGATGCAAAGCCTCCGACGTTCTGAGGTCCTGAATCCTCTTCGATCACAGGGATGGAGTTCAACGCAAGGGTCGGCGCGTCGTTCACCGGGTTGACAGTGATCGAGAACGTCTGGGGGACCGAAGTATCCGCACCACCACTGGCCGTTCCGCCATTGTCACGCACACGAACCTGGAACGTGGCCGTGCCGCTCGCGTTCGGCGCGGTGCTGTAGCCGAGCGTGCCATCGGTACTCACCGTCGGTGCGACCGTGAAGAGGCTTGGGTTGGTAATGTTCGACACGGTGTACGACGCGACGCCCTGAGCGTCTTCAAACGGTCCTGCGTTGAAGGCTGCCCAACCCGTAAGGTTGACCGTGCCCGCATCTTCGTTGCTCACGGCATTGGCCGCGACAAACGTTGGTGCATCGTTCACGTTCGTGATGTTGATCGTCGCGGCTACCGCCACTGAAAGGTCAACCCCGCCGTTGGCGGTGCCGCCATTATCGCGTGCCTGAACGCTGAAGGTTACCGTGCCGCTGGCGTTTGAGGATGGGGTATAGGTCAGGACACCCGAGTTGGAGACGCTCGGACCAGCCGCGAACATGGCCGGATTACCGACGTTGCTGACGATGTACTGCGAAAGACCCTGGCCTGATTCGTTCGGCGCACCCACGTTGAACGAGGCGAACCCCGAGATCGTCTGCGAACCGCCATCTTCGACGATGGTCGGGATGGCCGCGAGTGAAACGGTCGGAGCATCGTTGACGGCGTTGATATTGACCGTGAAGGTCTGGAGTGTCGAAGTGTCAACACCACCAGAGGCGGTGCCGCCGTTGTCACGGACGCGAACCTGGAACGTGGAAGTTCCGTTGGCGTTCGATGCGGAGATAAAGGTCAGCGTGCCATCTGCACTCACCGCAGGAGCCACGGCGAAGAGCGGTGCGTTTGAAAGGCTGGAAACCGTGTACGAGAAAACCGACTGACTCGCCTCGCCCGGGCCAGCGCTGAACGTTGCCCAGTTGGCCAGCGTGACGGCCCCCGAGTCTTCATTGACCGCTGATGGCGCGATGGCGATGAACGTGGGCGCATCGTTGATCGGGTTGATGGTGATGCTGAAGGACTGCGGTACCGACGTGTCCACACCACCACTGGCGGTGCCGCCGTTGTCGCGAACCTGAACCTGGAACGTGCTGTTGCCGTTCGCGTTCGGAGCGGGTGTATAGGTCAGCACGCCCGAGTTCGAGACGCTGGGAAGCCCTGAGAAGAGCGCGGGGTTTGAAATGTTGGAGACGATGTATTGCTGAACCGTCTGACCAGCTTCCGCACTGCCACCACCGACATTGAAGGTGGCCCAGTTGTTGATCGTCTGCTGCGAAACATCCTCGTTGACACCAGCCGGACTTGCGGCCACAAACGTCGGCGCGTCGTTGACGGGATTGACCGTCACCGTAAAGGTCTGCGGAGAAGAGGTATCGGTACCGCCGTTGGCCACACCACCACTGTCACGGGCGGTGACGGTAAATGCCGAAGACCCAAAGGCATTCGGCGCGGGTGTATATACCAGTGTGCCGTCGGGTGCGATGGTTGGCTGCACGCTGAAGAGCGCGGCGTTTGAAATGTTGGAGACTGAGTAGCCAAGCAGGGTCTGGTCGGACTCATTGGGGCCGGCATTGAACGACGACCAGCCGGGGATCGACTGCTGCCCGGCATCTTCAGCAACGGCACCAAGAGGGCTGGCCACGAACACTGGTGAATCGTTCACCGGAAGAACACTGATATTGAAAACCGCTGGCGATGAACTGTCGTTGCCGCCATTGGCGGTGCCGCCTGTGTCACGCACGCGAACCTCGAACGACGACCCACCATTCATGTTGGGCGCGGGTGTAAAGGTCAGTGTGCCGTCGGTGTTGATGGACGGCAGAACTGAAAAGAGCGCGGGGTTGCCCACGCTCATCACATCATACTCTGAGACCGACTGACCCGACTCGCCATTGCCGGGGTTGAAACTCGCCCAGCCGTTCAGTGTGCGCTGGCCGGAATCCTCGCTGATCGGTGTAGGGCTTGCGGCGGTAAAGATCGGCGTGTCGTTCACATCCGCGATTGAGATCGTAACCGTACCGACGTTCGACGCGGCGTTGTATTGGTCACGCACAACGTACGTGAACGAGTCCGTGCCGTTGTAATCGAGCGCGGGAATGTACGAGAACGTGCCGTTCGCGTTGAGGGTCAATGTGCCGTTGGGCGTCGTCGCAACCAGTTCGGCCGTTTTGGTCTCGTTTGCGTCCGGGTCGGTATCGTTGTCGAGGATCGATGCATTGGTCACAAAAAGCGTCTGGTCTTCGAGCATTGAGAACAGATCGCCCACCGCCGTCGGCGCGACGTTTGGAGGTCCGACATAGATGGTTGCAGGATCGATATCCGACGCGGTGAGGTTGATGCTTGTCGGGTTGCCCGTGCCGGTGACAAGGCTGGTGTACCACTGCGTTCGCGCGTTCGGGATGCCCGCGAGTGGAACATCCGCGACCATTGTTCGCAACGCTGGGCTGTTGCCGAGTTGCACAGCATACTTGAGCACCACCGCCGACGATGAAGAGTTGTTGTACGATGCGCCGCCCGACGACTTGGGAATCTGACTCGACACGATGCCGTAAGTCAGGCTCGAAAGCATCGTGGTCGCACGCGAACCAGCCAGACGCAGCGTACTGCCCCCATCGACAAAGCTGGAGAGCTGGCCGGACGTGGAGCCATTGCCCATTGACACCGACCCGAAAGGGCTCATGCGCCCAAGGGCCGCAGGAACACCGGTATTCGAGTTGATTGCCGCCGATGTGCTCGTGAATGGCAGCCGCAAATCCGCGGCCGTCCAGTTCGAGAGCGTCGGCTGATAGGTCGCGTTTGCGAAGCCCACGGAGTTGGGCGCGGTGGTCGATGCCACAACGCGCACGTACACCGTACTCCCCGCAGGGGCGAACATCGAGTCAACCCAGTTCAGGTTGTCATTGGAGACCTGAACATCAAGGCGCGCCGTCTGCGCAGATGCGGAGACAGCCAGCAACAGCGCGGCAATGCCGCCAGAAAAAACAGACTTACACATCGGAACCTCATCTTTGTAACCGGGCCCCCGGGCCCCCCGTCGCCTCTGACGTAACACTAGATTCCCACAACCGTTATGGGAATGCAAGACTTTTTTTCATCCAATCACCCAAGACCTTTGGGCAATCTGGGAAACCTAAGCTTCGCCATCCGTTGCTGGTCTCGCTAAGTCGAACGGCACCAACATCTTACGCGCATGTCGCGTGAGATGCAATCAAAAATTTCCTTGACCGATAACCCGGACTCGACAGGGCCAACGCGCAGGCTCTGCACGTCGGGATAACAAGATACCCCATACAGGTCCCTGCTATGGCACGCACGCTTGCGGCCGCGCCTCCGCCGAGCCGATACGATATTTGCTATTTTTCGGGTTCGACAGGCACGTCGGGGGTCGTGCCCTGCGGATCTGGGTTGGCGGCAGGTGCGGCCGGTGTCAGTGGTGCGGAAGTTGACATCGTGGTGCTGTTCACCCCGAGAACGTCGATTCGACGTGGGGCAACGATGTTGAGCCCCAACGAATCGTCAAACCGCGTCTCGCCAACAATACCGCAAACCTTGCCCAGCTTGGTGATGAGGTCAACACCCTCGGTTGGCACAATGTACCCAACCGTGCGCGGCGCGAGAGAGTCGGGAGACTCAATCCGAAACATGACCGGGAGGCCGCGTTTGCCGTCGTAGATCGCGCTTGGGACAATGCGCCCGATGATCGTGTAGATCGCCTGCTTGGTGGCCTGCTCCACCATCAACCGCACTTCAATGATTCGACTATCCCGCTGCGCTCCCACATCCTTCACGCGTGCCGCTTCCGCGGCAATTTCCTGTCGCAGCTTGAGGACTTCCAGCCGCTGTGTAAGCTGCGTGCGAAGCGACTGATCGCCCGGTGTGTTGCCGAGCTTGGCGATTTTACGGTCGAAGAGCCCGATAACCGTCGCGAGTTCACCATCATCTCTCGAGGCCATGGTCTTGTCGAACATTGAGCGGATCTGCTCGATCTCCTCATCCTTCTTGGGCGGAGGCGGAACCTGCCGCGCCATGGGTATCGGCGCAACTGGTTCGACGACTGCTGGTGTCACCGGCACTTGGGCAGGCACCGGTGTTACGGGTGTGAAGCCAGGTGGCAAAGAGTTCAGGTCCGACGGGACCACCGTTGCATCGGAGGGCTTGGTGGTCTCGGCGGGCTGAACCGGCACGGGCTCAATCGGCTTTGTCGCGCCCTCGATTGTGCCGTTCAACTTGGCGGCCTCTTCAGGTGTGGCCTTGCGCACATGATCTTTGGCTACGTATCCACGCGCCTTGGCAGGCGCCGGGACAACGTACCCTTGCACAACATCATCCGGCCCTTTCGAGACCGAGACGATATCAAGGGTTGTTCCTGACGGAAGGGCCTTCTCAATATCCAGAGGCCACCACGGCGCCTTGGCATTGGGCGTAATGTCGTAGGCAAGCAACTGCGACTGACGGATGAGCTTGACGGTTTTCCCATCCTTTGCAGGCTCAACATCGCTCGCGTGGACGTACGCCCTCATGCCCGCCGGATACTCAACACGCACCCAGCCGGGCCCTTCACCGTTGGCGCGGAGCAGTTCGCCCGACTTCAACTCCTTCACCGGGTAGTAGAACGGCGCATCGCAGCCACGCATCGGTGCCCGGTCCACAGTCACGACCGCGACGTAGGGCTCGACGTTCTTAACCATCGACTGTGCATTCGCGGGTGCTTCGACTGCAACCGCGACCATCGCCGTCGCGAACGAACCGAGGATGATTGACTTGCCCATAACCGCCGCCACCGTCCGACATATCCATCGCTGCATGAGAGGCTTCTCCGCTGGGGCCAAATCCTTGGCCTGCGGAATGGTACGCAAACCGTTGGACAGGTCCGGTGACTTTGGCTTAAGTGGCACCCCAATTTAGTGTCCCCCTATTTTGGGTATATGGTGGCGACCTGTGGATAACTGCCAGACTCGGTCGCCCTTGTCGGACAATCATCGTGGGCTGTTGTCCATGAACCTTCAAGTCAACTTTGATTATGCGGTGTGCGACCGTTACCTTTCGCCGCTCCAATGACGATCATGACCAGATGCCTGAATCCTACTCGTTGTCAAGGACCGCTCGTTGGGGCTCGCGTGCGCGCAGCGCGGACAGTGGCCGCGCTGCTCGGCGCGGCGGTGGTTACGAGTTCGGGGTGTGCATCGCCACTCTGGGATCAGCCCGAGCGTGACTTACGCCGAGTGGTGCGCGAGGCTTCGGCCCGTGAGCTTGCCGAGGCACAGGCGCGCCCGCAGTTGCGGCGCACCGAGCGCGAGTCGCGTGTGAGTTCGCTGCAACTCAAGCCTGAAGTGATGGAGGAGTTGAACCGGATGGCCGGTCCCTCGTCATACGCGAATGACAAGCCCAACCTCGGGCTGACGCTTTTTGGTGGCGAGCAGCCGGTGGCGATGATCACCCTTGAGCACGTCGTGAAGACGGCGGTGAGCAACAACATCAACGTCGGTTTTGCGCGGCTTGCGCCCGCGATCGGGCAGGCGCAGGTTGCCGCCGCGGAGGCGGCCTTTGATTGGGTGCTGTTCAACAACACGACGTGGAACAACACCGACCAGCCGCGGACCAACTCGTCGATCAATGGGTCGGTGGTGGGTGTTGCGAGCAGCAACACCAACTCGTTTGACACGGCGGTCGGTGTGCGAAAGCCCCTGATCTCGGGCGGCCAGCTCACGGTTCAGCACCAGTACATCTATACCGACAACACGACGCCCAACCTCTTTCTGAGTCCTGATCCGGCGCGCGAGAGCAACATTGTTCTGCAGTTCGATCAGCCGCTGTTGCGGAACTTCGGGTCGGATTTCACGCAAGCGCAGGTTCGGCTGGCACGGAACAGCGAGCGCGATTCGATTCAGGATCTTAAGACCACGCTCGAGCAGACCGTCTCGGATGTTGAAGAGGCGTATTGGAACCTGGTGCGGGCGCGGGATGATCTGCTGGTTCTGCAACGGTTGCTCGACCGAGGTGATGATGTGCTTCGCGTGCTGCGGAACAGGCCCGATGCACGTCCGAGCAACATTTCCAATACAGCCTCGGCGGTTGAGAGTCGGCGTGCGGACGTGATCCGTGCTCAACGCGTGCTGCGTACGGCCAGCGACACGATCAAGTCTCTGATGAACGACCCGGCGCGGCCGACCGGCGGCGAAGACCTGCTCCTTCCGATTGATACCGCGCTCGATCAGCCGATCGAATACAGCCTGGCCGACAGCATGAATACCGCGCTGGCGAACAGGCCGGAGGTTCAGCGGGCGATCATCTCGATCGACAACACCTCGATCCGCGAACGCGCGGCGGACAACCAGCGTCTGCCGCAGTTGAACCTTCGGGCACTCACGCGCTTCAACGGACTTTCAAACTCGACCGATGGTTCGTACGACAGCCTGACCTCGGGGAAGTTTGTCGATTATCAGATTGCGATGCAGTTTGAGATGCCGATCGGCAACCGCGCGGCCGAGGCTGCCTATCGCGGGCGCAGGCTTGAGCGGGCTCAAGCGGTCATTGCTTATCAGAACACGCTTCACCGCGTCTTTGGCGAGGTGAAGACGGAACTGAGAAACATCACGACATTTTATATGTTGATTGAACAGACGCGGAACGCGCGGATTGCCGCGGCCGAGGATCTGCGGCAGGTATTGATCGACGAGAGCACCACGACCGGACTCACACCGGAGTTTCTGGATCTGAAACTGCGCAGGCAGCAGGCGCTGGCCGCGTCTGAGCAGGCCGAGAATCAGGCGTTGACGGATTACAACGTCGCGCTCGGACGACTGCACCAGCGGACGGGCACTGCGCTGGAGCGCAACCGAATCCTCTTCGATGTTCCGCACCTGAGGCCAGAGAGCCGCGAGTCGGACCTCTTTCCGGATTATCCGTCGGAGCCTTAGCGGCCGCTCATGATCTGGTCTGCCGACCTTTGGGTCGCAGGTGCCGCTCAAGCGTGACAGGGCGAGTAGACGCATCCATGGGTCTCCATGACAACACACGGCCGCCTCTTCGTGTTCGAGCGAACATCCGAGGTCGGTGTCCCGCGCTCGTTCACCAAGATTCTGGGTGGCAGCTGCGATCAGAGGTTGCCTACGCATCAGGCACGTACGATCAAGCGTGACAGCCCCATCGAGCATCAGCACGATTCAACTGGCGGCCGACAGACTGCGTAGCGGCGGCGTGGTCGCCTTTCCTACCGAGACCGTGTATGGGCTTGGCGCCGATGCCTTGAACACCGATGCGGTTGATCTTGTGTTTACCCTCAAGGGGCGGCCGCGAAACAACCCGCTGATCGTTCATGTGAGTGGGCCGGAGATGGCTCGGCGTGTGGCGAGTGCGTGGCCAAAGCGTGCGGAGATGTTGGCTCGCGCGTTCTGGCCCGGGCCATTGTCCATACTTGTGCCACGAAGTTTGGCTTTACCCGCGAGCGTCACGGGCGGGGGCGAGCTGGTGGCGGTACGGTGCCCGAATCATCCGGTCACACTGGCGTTGTTGTTCGAGTTTCGCGGACCGATCATCGGTCCCAGCGCGAATAAATCAGGCATGATCTCGCCCACAACCGCGGCGCACGTTCGTGAGTCATTCATCGATGATGATGTGATGGTGCTGGAGGGCGGCGCGTGCGAGGCGGGGATTGAATCCACGGTTGTGGATGTCATGTCCACACGCACACGAGTGTTGAGGCCGGGCCTGATCGGTGCTGATGAGCTCAGCGCGGCCATCGGCGAACCGGTTGACGTGTGCGCACCGATGGGCAACATAAGAACCGGCGATTCTCTCAGACCGGGGGACGCGTTTCCATCACCTGGCATGCTCGAACGTCACTACGCGCCGGCTACACCCGCGTTCATGTTCGCATCCAACGATTGGGAGCGTCTGCTTGCAACCTCAGATCCGGTGGTGGTGATCACGCACCGGTTGCGTCGCGTTGAAGCTCCGCATCGGATCATCGCGATGCCACCCGAGGCCGCGGATTATGCCGCGGCGTTGTATGCCGCATTGCACGAGGCGGATCGGAGCGGCGCGCCGGTCATCCTGATCGAACAACCGCCCGAAGATGGGACGGTCTGGGCAGCGGTTGCCGATCGGCTGCGACGAGCAACGACGCGAATGCCATAGTGCGGGCCAATGGCCGCAGGATTTCCATAAGCATGTTTTAAGGAAATATTAGATAACTGCCAGGACGCCATAACTATATACATCGCAAGGCCAGTGTCGATCCTACATCATGGGTGGCAGGCTCAAGGCCCGGCGAATGGAACTGATCTGGCCGCTGTGCCAGCCATCGTGCCAGGCGGCCTTGTGAATGGCATCAAGCCTCGATGAGGCGAAGCCGTGTGACTCGGCAACAGTCGGCTTGTTCATATCGGTGGGCTTCAACGCTGCGATGGCATCAGTCAGGCGCTTGTAGGCCGCGGTGTAGTGACGCTTGATCTCTGCCACGTGCGGATAGATCGAGGCATCACCAACCGGCACCGACTTGTAGCCAAAGAGCGCGTTGTAGGTGTCGGGAAGTGTGGCGTGCTTGCCATCGATCAGGCTGGCAAACCACGAGTACGCGGTGGCAAGATGGCCGATGGTCCAGAGCGCGTGGTTGTCGGTGGGCGCGGGTTGAAACGTGAGCTTGTCGGATGGCACCGAGTCGAGCAGACCATCAAGCATCTGATGAACCCATGCAAAGTTGGCCACGGCGGCCGCCTTGACGGCGGCGGGGCTTGAGGCCCGAACCGCGGCCTTGGGTCGAGCTCGGCCAGCACCCTTGCGAGTCTTCTTTTTCGCGGCTTTCGCGGCATCTTTGCGGGGCGCGTGAACCTTTTTCTTAGCCATGCCATACCTCCGGACCGGTGGTGTGTGTTGCAGGACGACCGGGACGGGATGAGTCTATCCTTGGACCCCGAAGCGGGCTTTCCGCTCAGAATGTAGGTAACGGGGTTGCCGATCGAGCGTCGGAGTCAGTTGGGTAATCAATGGGTCAGCCACGAGCGAGAGCTCAGATCAGATGGATAACGGGAGAGTGCGATGGCGAGTCAACTGAAGATTGCTTTGGCCGCGGGTGATGGCATCGGGCCTGAAATCATGAACGCGACGCTCGACCTCTTTGAGGCCGCGGGTGTGCAGGAGCACGTCGAGTTTGAGCCGGTGGAGATGGGCGCGCGGGTCTTTGCCGCGGGTAATACACGCGGCATGACCGACGAGGCCGTTAAGAAGGTGGAAGAGTGCGGCGTGCTCTTCAAAGGGCCGCTGGAAACCCCGAAGGGCGGCGGGGGGAAGTCGATCAACGTGACAGCGCGGAAGCTGTGGAACGCGTATGCCAACCTTCGCGTGTTCAAGACGCTGCCCGGCGTTGAGACCGTGTATTCTCGCGCGGGTGTGAACGTCGATTTTTCTGTGGTGCGCGAGAATATCGAGGACACCTACGGCGGTGTCGAGCATCGGTTGAGCAACGACACCGTGCAGTGCAAGCGCCTCATCACCGCGCCGGGGTGCGATGCCGTCCACCGCTTCGCCTTTCAGACCGCGCGGAAACTCGGCCTGAAGAAAGTTCATTGCGGCCACAAGGCCAACATCATGAAGATGTCCGACGGGCTCTTTCTGGATCGCTTCAAGGCGACGGCGAAAGACTTTCCTGAGATTGAATCGGCGGATGTGATTGTCGATGCGCTGTGCATGAACCTGGTAGTCAAGCCGCAGCAGTATCAGATGATCGTTCTGCCGAACCTGCAGGGCGACATTGTGAGCGATCTGTGTGCGGGTTTGGTGGGCGGGTTGGGCTTTGCACCCAGCGCAAATATCGGCAACCACATCTCGATCTTCGAGGCGGTTCACGGCACCGCGCCCGATATCGCGGGCCGCGGACTGGCCAACCCGACGAGTTTGATCCTTAGCGGGCTGATGATGCTGCGCCACATCGGGCTCACACGCGAGGCCGCGCTGCTTGAGAACGCGCTGCTGGCCACGCTGGAGAGTGGTGTACACACCGGCGACTTTGCGGGGAGTGGCGAGAAGAAGACGCCGCCGGTCGGCACCTTCGAGTTTACCAAGGCGATCATCGGACGGCTGGGAACCAAGCCGACGACCGTCCCCCCGGTGATGGTGCCCGATGCCAACGAGCCACCGAAAGAGCGGCCCGCGCGGCCGGCCGGGCAGGAAGTCATCCGCACATTCAAGGGCATCATTACGCATGTTGTCGGGTGCGATATCTATCTTGACACCGTGCTCTCCCCGCTTGCGCTCGCTGAAGAGATGACGCGGGCCGCGATGGATACGCCCTTCAAGCTCACACTGATCTCAAACCGCGGAACGCAGATCTGGCCAACGGGCAGTGTGTACACCGAGTGCGTGGACTATTACCGTGTGCGGTTTGAGCTGAAGGAAGGTGTCGCGACGGGCACGATCGGGCAATCACGAACGGTCGCGCTCATGGACAAGATCGCGGACAAGTTCACCGTGTGCAGCTACGAGTTGCTGCGGATCTTTGACGGGGTGAAGGGGTATTCGATGGCACAGGGGCAGTGACTTTGTCCGCCGGCCACTGGCTCACCCAACGGATCGACAAGGGGCACCTTCAGGCCCTTCAACGGATACGTTTTGTTGTGCTGGGGGCTCGGACTGCTGCTCGGTGGATTTGGTTTCTACTGAGTGCTCACTACACCCGCCGCGCTCCACACGGCGACACGCATCGAGACTCGGCTCCGCGGCTGCGACGGCTGACTCTGCCGCGACTGCCGCGCGCCATACCTGCTCACGCCCAATCCTTTTTTTAACAAACACATCGCCCCACCGTTCCCGGGCAGTTGGTTGATCGGCAACCGTGCCTCGCCCGGCAGACGTGCCTTGCTTGAATCCGTCGGCCTGATGTTCGTCGGACTCCTGATCATGCCCAATCTCCAACGCAGGCTCGCACGTCAACTTCGCCACACCGAGGTCTGCCCGCGCTGCGGATACGACCTGCGCGGCCTGCCCGTGCCAATCTGTCCGGAGTGCGGCGGTCCAACGGCGGATCACTGACGAGCAAGTTGTTCCGGCTGGCGCCTACTCCTGCCGCATCATCCGCTCGATGCGTCCATCTTTCATCTCGACCACCACCTCATCCGCCTCGGTGAGGAACAGCCCGTGATCGACAACTCCGGGTGTTGAGTCGAGCTGGGCAGCCGCCTCCGCGGGATCGATACCGTGCTGGAGGGTGACATCCACAACCAGATTGCCCTGATCGGTAAGGAAGTGCTCGTTGGTCATCGTGCGTCGAACGACCCCGTTGAACCCGAGATCAGAAAGATGCTTGCGGATGCTGGCCAGCCCGAAGTAGTGAATTGCCAGCGGCAGCGCCGAGCGCTGGCCGAGGTGATCGACCAGTTTTTCTTCGCCAACCATGTACACTCGCCGCGCACTCGCGATGGCGACGAGGCGTTCACGCACCATCGCGCCGCCGCGGCCTTTGATCATGCGCAAGTCCGGATCAACTTCGTCGGCCCCGTCGAACAGATAATCAAGACTTTCGACAGAATGGAAGTCGATGAGTTTCAGGCCGAGGGCGCGAGCCTGCGTCTCGGTCGCGTGGCTTGTGGCGACAACGCGGACATCAAGCCCATCATCGCGCACTCGCCGGTGCAGAGCAAAGATGCCGCGCGAGGCGGTCTTGCCGGTGCCAAGCCCGACGACCATGCCCGACTGAATATCGGCAACCGCGGCATCGGCGAGCGCATCGGTCAGATGGGGCGCGGGGAGATGGGGCGAGGGTTGGTTACTCAAAGCGAATCCCCTGTGCAAGCTCGAACTTACCACCATAGTTGATGGTGCAGGTCTGGCGACGCATGTACGCTTTCCACGAATCCGAACCCGACTCACGCCCACCACCCGTGTCCTTTTCGCCGCCGAATGCCCCACCGATCTCGGCACCACTCGTGCCAATATTGACGTTGGCGATGCCGCAATCGCTCCCCGCGCCGGTAACGGCGAGGAAGCGCTCGCTGATGCGGATTGACTCGGTGAAGATCGCCGAGCTGAGCCCCTGATCAACACCGTTGTGCATCGTGATCGCTTCGTCGAGCGTCTTGAACGTGAAGACGTACAGGATTGGCGCGAAGGTCTCTTCGAGCGCGATGGAGAGCTTGTTGTTTGCGGGCGCGCGGATGATGGTCGGCTGCACGAAGTGCCCGCCCAGAGTATCTCGGCTCTCCGAGCCGGGTGTCCACTTCTCTCCTCCGACCAAGACGGTCCCACCTTGCTGCTTTGCCGCCGCGATCGCGCTCAAAAAGCCCTCAACCGCTCGTGCATTCACCAGCGGTCCAACCAGCGTCCCTTCCTTCAGCGGGTCGCCGATCTTCATCATCACCTGCTGATACCCCTTCACCAGCCGCTCGACGAACTTGTCGGCGATCTTCTCATGCACGATGATCCGCCGCGTTGAGGTGCAGCGCTGGCCCGCCGTGCCGACCGCGCCGAACACCACCGCACGAACCGCAAGTTCCTGATCCGCATCGTCGTTGACGATGATCGCGTTATTCCCACCCAACTCGAGCAACGCGCGCCCAAGTCGGCCTGCCACGACCTTGCCCACCTCGCGCCCCATGCGGCACGAACCCGTGGCGGAAATGAGCGGCAGTCGTTTGTCGGCAACCATGCGGTGACCGACAACATCGTCGGTACCCATGATGAGCTTGAAGAGGTGCGGGTGGCCGTGCTTCGCGCCGATGCCTTCTGCGACGCGGTTGGTGGCGATCGAGATCAGTGGCGTGAGGAGGCTGGGCTTCCAGATGATTGTGTCACCGCAGATCGCCGCGAGCATGGCGTTCCACGCCCAGACCGCGTTGGGAAAGTTAAACGCCGAGATCACACCGATCGGCCCGAGCGGCAGCCACTGCTCAAACATGCGGTGACCGGGGCGCTCACTCGGAAAGACCTGCCCTGGCAACTGCCGCGACAAGCCCACGGCAAAGTCGGCAATATCGATCGTCTCCTGCACTTCACCAAGACCCTCAGCGCGGATCTTGCCCATCTCCAGACTCAATAGCTCGCCGAGCGGTGCTTTCAGCCTGCGGAACTCATCGGCAATCTCACGGACAACCTGCCCGCGCGCTGGGGCGGGCACCTCACGCCAATTGATGAACGCCTCATGCGACTCGGCAATACACTTCTCATACGCACCCGCATCATCAAGACGGATGCCGCCGATCGGCGTGCCGGTCGCGGGGTTCTCACTCATCACCACGCCCGTGCCAGGCTTGGTATCTGCCGGAACAAAGCGTGGGTCGGCGGTCACTTCAAGTTGGCGAAGGAGGTCGTGGCTCATCGCACGGATCGTAGCCCGCGCCCTACTCGTCTGGACGATTCCGTGGCATCGGCGTCCTTGCCGACGTCGGCCCGCCACGGCCCGCCACTGGCCGCGCAGGCGGTCTGACAGAGTGTCACGAGGAGTGACCTGCCCGGTCACAGAGCCAGCGGACATCGGCAAGCATGTTGTTGCCGCGCCCGCGGCTAAACTGGATCCATGGCCTACGCACCGCTCATCCTCGCCACCGGCAACCCGCACAAGGTCGATGAGCTGCGCGCCATCTTCACGTCCGCGCTCGATACGCGCGTGCTGTGCCTGACTGATTTCCCGCACATCGCCTTCCACGAGCCCGCCGAGATCGGATCCACGTTCGAGCAGAACGCGACCATCAAGGCTCTCGCGTACGCCGCGCAGTTGGCCGCGCATGGGGTCGCCGATGCGCTCGTGCTCGCCGACGATTCCGGGATCGAGATCGACGCACTGAAAGACCCTCATGTCCTGCCCCCCAACCCACGCCCCGGCGTCATCAGTTCGCACTACTCAACCGACGGTGTTGAAACCGGCTTGACCCGCGCCGCCCGCGACGCGGCCAACAACATCCGCGTCCTGCGCGAGCTCGAGGGCCTCCCGTTCGAGCATCGCACCGCGCGGTTCGTCTGTGTGATGGTGCTCGCCACCTTGACTCCCCCTCCCAGAGGGAGGGGGTTGGGGGGAGGGTTCGAGTCCACGCCAATCATCGCTCTCACAAACCAGACTGAGCGTGCCTATGTCGCGCCGGAAGGGTTCGAGTCCTCACCAAGCACACGTTCCTCTGTATCCTCCACCATCCTCCATCTCACCCGCGGCACGTTTGACGGGCGCATCGGCCTGCCGCCTCGAATCCCTGCGGGCAGCAACGGCTTCGGATACGACCCGCTGTTCTTGGTTGCGCCAACATTCATACAGACCGGCGCGGAACTCGCGAGTGAAGAGAAAAACCGTCTCAGCCACCGCGCCGCGGCCGCAAGGTCGATGGCTGAGTGGATCCGCTCGCGTCGGCCTTTCTCTTAAGCTCGCTGACCAGATGAAGGTTCCGCTGGTTTGCCAAGAACCAGACCGTGTGCTACTCTGCCAACTGCTCAAGGTGCTCGTTCCGCGAAAAGGCGGCTCGGGCTGAAAAGGGAAGCGTGGTAAGGCCGGGTGTACAAAGGTGTCGCCCTTCCAACTCCACCGCGGACGCGCCGCCGTGAGGAGCCTGTGCGCCGATCTCTCCGCCGATTAACGGTGGACCTGTCACTGCCTGCAACACCTGCGGGTGGGAAGACCTGAGATCGGCCGCTCCGAGCCGGAAGACCTGCCATGAGCCGGTGTTGTTGGCAGCCCTCGCGATTTTGGGGCGCCGGCGAATGTGGCGGCTTGATGCGCGTGCGTTTTTTTCGCACGCTCAAGTTCATCCACCTCCCGGCTATCCGATTGTCGGATCCCCCGCGGGCGCCGCCTCTTTGTCCTTTGCCCTGCGCGATTCAGGGCCGGAGTTTTGAGCGATGGCGACCGTCAGTCAATTCAAGCCCGTGTTAGAACCGTCACACATCAATGAAGCAAAAGCACGCAGGGCCACGCCGCGGCAACAGGCAGTATGCTTTGACAAATACGTCTCCACATCATGCACGAGATCTTTGTACACTCGGATGCGAAGCGCTTGCTGCACGACGATTGTCGGCCTGTGTTCGCTCCACCTAGCAGAAGCCCACGTCGCGGCCGCGCCCCCGGCGTATCAGCTCGTCGGCTCGTTCGGTGTGCCAAACTCGATCTTTGATGTTGGGCCTGATGGCCGCATTTACACGGTAGTGGGTGATGCGATCATGCGACAGGACAGCGTCAATGGTTCGAGCTACACACAAGTCGCGTCGCTCCCCTCGGGCCTGGTCGGGTCATTTGGTGCAAGCTTCATCCGCTTCAGCCCCGATGGTCATAAGTTCGCGATCGGTGATGGCAACTTTACCACCACCGCCTCGGTGCATGTCATCGACGCTGATCCGCTCAACAGCTCCGTGATGAGCAGCGCACCCGCGGTGGTCACGGCTTCGGCCATCACGCCGAACTTCGATGCCGCGTGGGATGCAAACTCCCGACTCTTCATCACCGGGGCTCGTAGCACAGACTTCATGCCCATCGTGAATCGTCTCGACCTGCCCGCAACGCCCGGCGGTCCCACGTCGGTCACCACCGTGCTGACCAACATCGGCCTCGGCTCCGGCGGAATCGCGATCAACAGTGGGCGCGTGTTTACCGGGTGCGGGTTCCTGCCGACCGGAGAGATTCGATCGTTCCATGTCGCGGCCCTCTCCGGCCCAACTTCAGTGCCCTTCAGCACAGGCGCACTTTTCGGATCGGTGCTCTCGGCTTATCCCCTCGCGTTCGACGAGGTCGGCAGTCTGCTGGTGGGTGGTGGTGATTCGTTTTCAGGCACAAGCGAGTATGGGTACGCGGCCATTCTTGACCCGACCGATCCATCGAACCCGCTGCGCCTTTCGCCCGCAGGGCCTGATGCCCTTTACGGTGTTGCGTTCAACCGAACCACGCACGAGTTGCTGGTCTACAACACGCTCAACAACTTGATCCATCGGTACGCTATCCCTTCAGCATCGGCCTCGGCACTGCTGCTGATTGGCGCAGTGGTGACCACACGCAGGCGGCGCGCATGAACATACCACCATCTCGCCGCCGGAACTTCGGCATCATCGTCTCTGGTCTTGCGATGCTGTTGCCCTGTTCGTGGTGCGCAGCGCAATCGCCATTTGCCTCGCGAGTCGTCGAGTACGCACCGGCGCCGGGGCAGCGCGTCAATGACCCGCTCTTCAACGACCCGACGCGCGCGCTCGGCGCGCCGGTTGGCGGCGGACCATTTGTTGCCGACAACACCAAAGTGGTCACACTCGGCGGGTTTGGTGGCCAGCTCACACTCGCATTTGACCATCGTGTCTTCGACAACCCGCACAATCCTTTCGGCACCGACATCATCATCTTCGGCAATGCCTTCTGGACGAGTGGTCAGCCCACGCTCCGATACGCCGAGTGCGGCACCATCGAAGTCTCGCGCGATGAGAACAACAATGGCCTCGCCGATGATGCCTGGTACCTCATCGCGGGTTCGCATCTGACTGCGCCGATCGCGCGAACGATACTGACCTGGGATGACAACACCGCCGATACCCTGCACCCCCCCACCAACGCGGCGTGGGTTCCGCCGCAGCGCACCGGGTTGTGGAGCACGAGCGCGTTCCAACTGCCGAGCGTGCCATTTGGGGGTGGGGTGGGAGGAGGCTCTGCACCGATCCTCTTCAATACCAACATGAACACCGAAGATTTCTTTGGTTATGCCGATCTCGCGCCGACGGCCAAGCTGGGCGACCTTGATCATGATGGCGATGTGGACGACGTGATGATGCCGCCAGAGGTGTTTTTCACCACGCCCGATGATCCACATGCTGTCGGACTCACACTTGGGAGCGGCGGAGGAGAAGCCATTGATCTTGCCGACGCCATTGACCCGGAAACGGGCATACGACCGACCCTTCCTTTCATCGACTTTATCCGCATCACAACGGCCATAAACAGTGTTCATCCCTTTCTCGGAGAAGTTTCAACCGAGATCGGCGGAGTTGGAGATGTTCGTGCTCAACCAACCGCGGACTGGAATCGAAACGGTGCAACCACCGTGCAGGACATCTTCGATTTTCTGAACGATTACTTTGCCAACCCCGCTGATGCCGAAGGCGGCGGTGCCGACTTCAACACGAGCGGCGGAACCTCCGTACAGGACATCTTTGACTTTCTGTCAGGGTACTTTGCTTCGTGATCCTTTGGCCAACTACCGTAACCCATTGATGCGCAAACCCCATCCAATGCCCGCGTTCTCGCTGATCGAGTTGCTCGTCTCAATCGCGATCATCGCGCTCTTGATCGGCTTACTCCTGCCCGCGCTCGGCGGTGCACGCGGGTCGGCCCAACGCATCCTCTGCGCTTCCAACCTCCGCGAGCTTGCACTCGCCAACGACCTCTATGCTCAGGACCACACCGATCGATATACCCCCGGCGCGGCCAACTTCCTCGTCAACAGGCTTCGGTGGCATGGTTCACGTGCTTCGGAGAGTTCCAACTTCGCACCAGAGGGTGGTGCGCTCACACCGTATCTCTCTGATCAGAGCGCAGGTCACAGCGCGAGTGTGGCGGTGCGTATCTGCCCGGGTTTCGCGGCGACACAACTCGCGCTCGCCGCGGCACGATTCGGCTTTGAACGATCAGCCGGTGGATATGGATACAACAATGCCTATGTGGGTGTCGATCGAGCTCGTGGTGGTCTGATGACCGATGCACTCGGAGCACCACGCACACGCTTTGCCAACCCAAGCCAGACCATTGGCTTTGCCGATGCCGCGCTGGCTGATGGGAATGCGATTGCTGGAGTTGTTGAGTACTCGTTCGTAGAGCCACGTTTCTGGCCTGACAGCCCGGCGTCAAACTCCGCCCGTGCTGATCCGAGCATTCACTTTCGTCATGGCAAGTCCGGACGCGCACACGCGGTGGCCATGGTCGCGTGGCTTGATGGTCACGTCGCTTCGGAGTTGCGAACGTTTACCGCTTCGAGCGGGATCTATCCGGGTGATCCGCGCACGCTGGGCACGGGGTGGTTTGGCAGGCTTGACGACAACTCACTGTTTGATAACCGTTGAAACCCACGCATGGTTACGCACTGCATCTGCCATGATCTCTCGTTCGAGGAGCTTCGCCGGATCGCGCTCGCCGAGCGGCTTGGGCTTTGCGCGCTCAAGCTCAGAACCAACTGCTGCACCGGGTGCGGAACCTGCGAACCCTATGTCAGGCTGATGCTCAAAACAGGGCGCACACGGTTGCCTGTTCTCGACGCCCGCGCCTGCCGCGCGTTGATGAGCGAACCCGCGCCCACCGAAGCCTCTAAATGACAAGAGCCGCTGGCAACTTGCCAGCGGCTCTTGATTGGTGACTTCAACACCGCAACGAGTCTTCACACTCAGACGTTGCTGCCCGAAGGTGCGCCGACGGGAATCTCAACCTGCGGAATACCGATCACGACGTTGCGATCGGCACCGAGCTCTTCGGCTGCACGGGCCGCCTCTTCCAACATTGTCTGGTCATCGCTTTCGCCCGCGGGCGGCTCGGCAAGCGTCTTGACGCGAATCGCCTGGTAGGCACGGAAGCCGGTGCCCGCAGGGATCAGGTGACCGAGCAGCACGTTCTCTTTCAGGCCAATAAGATCATCGATCGCACCGCGGAGCGATGCCTCGGTGAGAACCTTCGTGGTCTCCTGGAACGATGCGCCCGAGAGGAACGATTCGCTCTGCAGCGAAGCCTTGGTGATGCCGAGCAGCAGCGTGCGACCGGTCGCGGGCTTGGCCTTCTTGGCCTTCGCCGTCTCCTTGCCCGCGGACTCGGCCTTGGCGTTGGCCTCGCGAATCGTTGTCTTGTGGACCAACTCATCGACCTTGAGATCGGTGCCCCCGACTTCGGTCACACGCACCATCTCGCCGATCTGGATGTTCTTCTGACGGAACTCGAACTTGTCAACGACATCGTGCGGCAGCAGATCGGTGTCGCCGGGGTTCTCGACGCGGACCTTGCGGAGCATCTGCGCGAGGATGACCTCGATATGCTTGTCGTTGATCGACACGCCCTGCGCCCGATAGACGTTCTGCACTTCGTCGAGCATGTACGTCCAAAGAGCCTCTTCACCCTTGATGCGCAGGATGTCGTGCGGAACCAGCGGACCTTCGATGAGAGGATCGCCGGCCTGCACAAAGTCGCCCGTGTGGACGAGCAGGTGGCGGTCCTGCGGAACGTGGTGGTCCTTCTCGATGCCCGAATCGGAGATGACGCGGATGGTCATCTTGCCCTTGCGCTTATCGCTGTGAATCTCAACGCGCCCCGAAAGCTCCGCCATCACGGCAGGATCCTTGGGTTTGCGGGCCTCGAAGATCTCGGTAACGCGGGGCAGACCACCGACGATATCCTGCGAACCACCCGCTCCACGCGGCTGGCGTGCAAGCATCTGTCCGGCCTTGATCGTGCTGCCATCCTTCACTTCGATACGCGCCTTTGCGGGCAGGTAGTGGAAGTCGAGAATGTTTCCCGTCGCATCAACGATGGTCACCTGTGGGTGTTTCTCGCCCTTGTGCTCGACAACAACCAGCGCCTTGCGGCCCTGGCCGGCATCCTCTTCACGAACAGTTTCGCCGACTTCAATATCGACGTACTGAACGGTGCCTTCCTTCTCGGCGAGAATGGGCAGGCGGTGCGGATCCCACTTGACCAGTTGCTGGCCGCGCTTCACCTCTTCACCTGACTTCACGAGAATCGATGCGCCGTAGGGCACCTTGTTCTTCTCGATCTCGCGACCCTTCGCATCCATGACGGCGATTTCGCCGTTGCGCTTCAGGGTGACGAGCACTTCCGTGCCATCTTCATCCTTACCGGGCACTTCGTTGCAGTCGCGAAGCTCGACCTTTCCGGCCGCGCTGGCACGGATCTCGGTTTCAAGGATTTCACGCGAACCGATGCCGCCGGTATGGAAGGTACGCATGGTGAGCTGCGTACCGGGCTCACCGATGGACTGCGCTGCGATGATGCCCACGGCCATGCCCGGCTCAACCAGCTTGCCGGTGGACATATCGATGCCGTAGTCAAGCACCGAGCAGCCGGTGCGGCTCTCGCTGGTGAGGGCCGAACGCACGAAGACCATCTCCATGCCCAGCTCTTCGATCTTCTTGGCAACATCGATGGTGATCGTCGCGTTCTCGTTGATGATCACCTCGTCGGTCTTGGGATTGACGATGGTGTTGCGGCTGATGCGCCCGATGATCTGGTCGGCGAGTGAGACGGTGACGTTCTCGCCCTTGTAAATGGCACGCTTGGGGATTCCGCGCTTCGAGCTGCAGTCGTGCTCGCTGATGATGACCGACTGTGCGACATCGCACAGCTTGCGTGTCAGGTAGCCTGAGTCGGCGGTCTTGAGGGCCGTATCGGCCAGACCCTTTCGTGCGCCGTGGGTCGAACTGAAGTACTCGAGGATGTGCAGACCTTCACGGAAGTTTGCACGGATGGGGGTCTCGATGATCTCGCCCGAGGGCTTGGCCATCAGACCACGCATGCCCGCCAACTGCATGAGCTGGCTTACGTTGCCGCGTGCGCCCGAATCGCTCATCAGGTAGACGGGGTTGAGGTAGAACTTGCCCGACTTGTCGCCGAGCGGAACCTCGTTGCCGTTGACATCGCGGGTATCGTTCTTGAGCGTTTCCTGCAGCTTCTTGGTCACCTGCTCGCGGCAGTGCGACCAGATGTCGAGCAACTGGTTGTAGCGTTCGCGCTCGGTGATCAGGCCGCGCTCGAAGTTCTTTTCAATACGATCGACTTTCTTCTGAGCCTCGTCGATCAGCGGCTGCTTCTCCTGCGGGATGCGCAGGTCGGTGATGCCGAATGAAAGACCGGCCACGGTGGATTGCTTGAAACCGATCTCCTTCATGCGGTCCAGGAGTTCGATCGTTGCGGGTCGGCCGAGGAAGGCGTAGGTGTCATCAATAACGCGGGCGCAGCCCTTCTTGCCCAGCCCGCAGTTGTAGTACGGCATACCGGGCTTCAGGATTTCGCTGAAGAGCAAGCGACCGGGGGTGGTGACAATGCGCCGGTTGGCCGGGAGCGGCTTGGGGCTGATGTCGCTCTGATTATCGACCGTCGAGTCGAACCCATCGAGACGCACCATGATGCGCTCGTGGATGGTGACCTTGCCCTGGTCGTAGGCGAGCAGCGCTTCGGCGCGATCCTTGAAGCGGTGGAGCTTCTCGATCGGCTTCTCTTCGTGCGACATGATCGTGATGAAGTAGACACCCATCACGATATCCTGCGAGGGCGAGATCATCGGCTTTCCGTTGGCCGGACCGAAGATGTTGTGCGTGCTGAGCATCAGCACGTGCGCTTCGGCCTGTGCCTCGACGCTCAGCGGCAGGTGAACCGCCATCTGATCGCCGTCGAAGTCGGCGTTGAAGCCGGTACAGACGAGCGGGTGAATGCGGATCGCGTTGCCTTCGACCAGCACCGGCTCGAAGGCCTGAATACCCATTCGGTGGAGCGTCGGAGCGCGATTGAGCAGCACGGGGTGCTGATAAATCACCTCTTCGAGAATGTCCCACACTTCGGCATCACGCCGCTCAAGCATGCGCTTGGCGCTCTTGATCGTGTCGGCCAGCCCGTGCTCCTTCAGCTTGCGGATGATGAACGGCTGATAGAGCTCGAGCGCGATCTTCTTGGGAAGGCCGCACTGGTGAAGCTTAAGCTCGGGACCCACGACGATGACCGAACGCGCCGAATAATCGACGCGCTTGCCGAGCAGGTTCTCGCGGAAGCGACCCTGCTTGCCCTTGATCATGTCGGTCAGCGACTTGAGCGGACGATTGCTCGAACCGAGCACCGGACGACGACACCGGTTGTTGTCGAACAACGCATCGACCGCCTGCTGAAGCATGCGCTTCTCGTTGCGGATGATCACCTCGGGGGCATTCAAATCCATCAGCTTCTTCAACCGATTGTTGCGGTTGATGATGCGCCGATACAGATCATTCAGATCGCTGGTCGCGAAGTTGCCGCTCTCAAGCAGCACGAGCGGGCGCAGGTCGGGCGGAATCACCGGGACCACATCCATCACCAGCCAGGCCGGATCGTTCTCAGACCCGCGGATCTGCTCGACGATCTTGAGCCGCTTGGCAAAGTCCTTGATCTTCTGCTTGCTGCGGGTGTTCTTGAGTTCCTCGCGGATTTCCGCCGCGAGCTTGTGCAGGTCGGTGCGCTCGATCAGCTCGCGCACGGCATCAGCGCCCATCAGCGCGCGGAAAGCGTTGCCGTACTTCTCGGTCGCCTGCCGGAACTCATCTTCCGTCAGCATCTGCTTGAACGTCAGGTCGGTATCGCCCGGCTCGACGACCACGTAATCCTGGAAGTAGATCACCTTCTCGAGATCGCTGGTCTTCATCGCCAGCAGGTTGCCCAGGCGGCTGGGCATCGCCTTGAAGAACCAGATGTGAACAATCGGCGCGGCCAGATTGATGTGGCCCATGCGCTTGCGGCGGACGCGGCTGTGCGTCACCTTCACGCCGCAACGGTCGCAGATGATGCCCTTGTACTTCGTGCCCTTGTACTTGCCGCAGGCGCACTCGTAGTCGCGCTCGGGGCCGAAGATGCGCTCGCAGAACAGACCGTCCTTCTCAGGGCGGTACGTCCGGTAGTTGATGGTCTCGGGCTTCTTGACCTCGCCATACGACCAGGAACGGATGTCGTTCGGGCTCGCCAAAGTGATCTTGACAGCACCGAAGTCATTAATCCGATCAAACACGCTTTCTGCGGCCATGTATGTCTTTCCTTTGCACTCGCCGATCAGTGGTCTCGGCGCAATCGTTCTTCACTCAATCGGAAGGCCCGGAAGCAGCACCGCGTCAACGTGCCACTCTTACTCGGCTTCCCGCTCGGCTCGATCTCTTGTACGCCAACATCAAGCCAGTCCCGGCTCCCGTCACCGCGGCAGTGCAGGCTGCAATCCACCATGATTTCGGATGACCCGTCATCCATCCAAGTGCCCACATCGTGCCACCACCAAGCGCGACCCACATCACAGCAACCCACAGAAAACTCAAATCTACTTTCGCCGCTTGGCTCATGGTTCAGTAGCTCCGCCGATGATTCCCGATGGTTCACAACAGACTCGCGCCTTCGCCAGCCTTCTTCTCCAGCGTGATGTTCATGCCCAGACCCTTGATCTCGTTGCACAGCACGTCGAACGCGACAGGCATGCCCGCCTCCAGCGTGTTCGTGCCCTTGACCATGCTCTCGTAAATCTTGGTGCGGCCTTCCACATCGTCCGACTTCACGGTGAGCAGTTCCTGCAACACATACGCCGCGCCGTAGGCTTCGAGAGCCCACACTTCCATCTCGCCGAACCGCTGGCCGCCCGTCCGGGCCTTGCCGCCAAGGGGCTGCTGCGTGATGAGTGAGTACGGTCCCGTTGCACGAGCGTGGATCTTGTCATCCACAAGGTGGTGCAGTTTGAGAATGTACATGTAGCCCACAGTGGTCCGCTGCGTGAACGGCTCGCCCGTGCGTCCATCGTGAAGCTGAATCTTGCCGCCGCGCGGCATGACGGCCAGCAGCTTGCGCCAGTTGGGAAAGGTGCCGTTCTTCTCGTGCTCGGCCAGTTCCTTCTTCACCGCGTTGTTGGCCTCTTCAACCGCAAGATGCACTTCATCCTCGGTGGCGCCATCGAAGACCGGGGTAACAGCCTGGAACCCGAGCACCTTCGCGGCCCAGCCGAGGTGCGTTTCGAGAATCTGACCGACGTTCATGCGGCTGGGCACACCCAGCGGATTGAGCAGAACATCCACCGGAGTTCCGTCCTCCATGAACGGCATCTCTTCTTCGGGCACGATTCGGGCGATGACACCCTTGTTGCCGTGTCGCCCGGCCATCTTGTCGCCGACCGAGAGCTGCCGCTTGGTGGCCAGATAGACCTTCACCATCTCGAGCACGCCCGAAGGAAGCTCATCGCCCCGCTTCATGTGCCCGATCTTCCGGTCCTTCTCCTTGCGATTCGCCTCGATGCGTGGCCAGAACTGCTTGTACGCAACCTCCGCCTGCTCGCGGACCTCTTTGCTGCCCTTGATCCACTTCAGATCAAAGTTGCCGATCTGTTCGAGGATAACTTCGGGAATGTCGCTCGCGCCCACCTTCTGGCGGGTGCTCGGATCGACCATCTCGGTCCCGACGATGCGGTTCACTTCCGCCACCATCTGCTTGAACAGGGTCATGACCTTGTGGTCCATGTCCTTGCTGTATTCCTCGATGTCGGTCGCGAGCCGCTTCTTCTGATCGGCCGTGAGGTGCATGCGCCGGCTGAACCGGTTGGCACCAATGACCACGCCCTCAACACCCGCCGGCACTTCCAGCGAGTCGTTCTTCACATCCTCGCCCGCACGACCGAAGATCGCGTGCAACAGCTTCTCTTCCGGAGTAAGTTCGCTCTTGCTCTTGGGGCTGACCTTGCCGACAAGAATATCGCCCGGCCCAACTCGGGCACCCAGACGGATGATGCCGTTGTCATCCAGGTTGCGCAGCATCTTCTCGCTGACATTGGGGATGTCTCGCGTGAACTCCTCGCGACCCAGCTTGGTCTCGCGGATCTCAACATCAAACGCATCAATGTGAATGCTCGTGAACGTATCGTCCTTCACAAGACGCTCGTTGATGACGATCGCATCCTCGAAGTTGTACCCGTCGAACGTGTTGAACGCCACAAGCACGTTCTTGCCGATCGCCAGCTCGCCGAGCTTGGTGCTCGGCCCATCGGCGATGATCTCGCCATTGGCAACCTTCTGCCCCTTCTTCACGATGGGGTGCTGATTCAAACACGTCCGCTCGTTCAGCCCGGCAAACTTCCGAAGCACATACTCGTCGGAGTTGTCAATAATGATGCGCTGGGCATCAACAAAGGTGATGGTGCCGGCGTTCTTCGCCTTGATCACCATGCCCGAGTTGTGCCCCACCGCCTGCTCCATGCCTGTCGCAATGCACGGGGGATCGATCTTGATCAGTGGCACCGCCTGCCGCTGCATGTTCGAGCCCATCAGCGCGCGGTTGGCATCGTCGTGCTCAAGGAACGGAATCAACGCGGCCGAAACACCGACAATCTGCTTCGGCGCGATATCGATGTACTCGACACTCTCGCTGTCGATTTCCGCCAGTTCGCCATCGACGCGCGCCAGGATCGGTCCCTTCTTGAGCCGTCCATCCTTATCGACGGAGTCCGCCGGTGCAAGCACCGCCTTGATCTCTTCATCGGCGCGAAGCTCAACCAGCTTGCCCGTAAGCTTGCCATCCTTCGCCAGCCGGTAGGGAGTGCGGATAAACCCGTACTCATCAATGCTCGCGTAGATGCCGAGCGAACTGATCAGTCCGATGTTCGTGCCTTCGGGCGTTTCGATCGGACAGATGCGCCCGTAGTGCGATATGTGTACGTCGCGAACCTCAAAGCCCGCGCGCTTGCGGTTCAGTCCGCCCGGCCCGAGGGCCGAGAGCCGCCGCTCGTGAACGAGACTTGAGAGCGGATTGGTCTGATCCACAACCTGCGAGAGCTCGCTCCGACCAAAGAAGAAGTCGATCGCCGAGCTGATGCTCTTGCTGTTGACAAGGTCGGCGATCTTCGCAAGCTCGTCCGGGTCCTTCACGCTCATGCGCTCCTGCACCGTCCGACGGAGCTTGAGGAAACCCTTGCGGAGTTCCTCGACAGCCAGCTCGTCGAGCGTGCGCAGGCGGCGGTTGCCCAGGTGATCGATGTCGTCAACCTGTGCGACCGGCCGTCCGGATTTCGAGTCAAGACGCTTGCTGCGGAGATCCAAAATGTACTGCATAACACGGAGGAAATCCTCCGCACGCAGGAACATCGCGTCTTCCGGAACATTCAGGCTGAACTTGCGGTTGATGCGGAACCGGCCCACGCGACCAAGGCGGTAGCGGTTGTCGTCGTAGAACTTCTCGAGGAACAACTGCTTGGCCTTGTCCACCTGCGGCGGATTTCCCGGCCGTAGCTTGGTGTAGATCTTCAGCAGCGCACGCTCATAGTCATTCGCGGCCTCGAACTGCTCAAGCTTCTCCTCGGCCACGGTGTTCAGGATCAGCGTGTCCGACGGATTCTGAATGATCTTGACCTTCTTGAGGCTCGAGTTGATGATCTGCTCTGCCGCATCGCCGATCTGGCGACCGACATGGACCAGTTCCTCACCCGTCTCGGTATCAATGATGCTCGCCGCCGCCCAGTGCTCCGGCTTCACCTTCTCAACCGTGACCTCGTTCACCTCATAGAACAGGCTGAGGATCGTGTCGGTTGACGCGATCGACTCATCCAGGCAACGCAGGAATGTCGTCGCCGCCAGCTTCGTGCTCTGGTCGATCCGCATCGCCAGAACATCCTTCTTGGTCACTTCGAGCTCAATCCACGAGCCTCGCTCGGGAATGATGCGCGTTGAGTGCAGCGGACGATCGCCTTCAGCACTCACGATCGAGAAGTCCACGCCCGGCGAACGGTGCAACTGGCTCACAATCACACGCTCGGCACCGTTCACGATGAACTCGCCGCCGCCCATCATGATGGGGAACTCACCAAGGTAAATCTCTTCCTCGGTGATGTCCTGGTGCCCCTCGCGCACGAGCCGCACGGCCACCCGGAAGGGCATGCCGAACGTCAGTCGCAGTTCGCGGCACTCGTCCGGCGTATACCGCGCTTCTTCAAGCACGTAGTACAAATACTCCAGCCGCATCGTCCCGTCATAGCTTTCGATCGGGAAGACTTCACGAAGAAGTGCTTCCAAGCCAAAAGACGTATCACGAGAGTCCGGCGATTTGGCGGTTTGCAAAAACCGCTCATACGCATCGGTCTGGATCTTGGTTAGTACCGGGACGGACGTGCCGTCGCCGCGCTTGGAGAAATCGCGCACATTGGTCGCTGCCATCGGAGGCCCTCTGATGGTGAGATCACCCGGCCGGCCGTTGCCGGCCGTCGGTTAGAATTTCGTGAAATACTTGTTGCCGAATACGCCCATGCACCTGCTGTGGTAAAGCGCGACGAATCACCAAGTGTACACCTACAAACTCCTCTAAGCAAGAGGTGTCTATAGGATATCCACCGAGCGCAAACAGAGGGTTCCCCGTGCTTTCCGGGAAACCCTCCGGTTGTTTTGACTTCTCGCCGAGTCAGCCACTCAAGCTGAGCCGGATGCCCAAATCGCCTATAAGCGACTGAGCGACAATGACTTATGCCAACTCGACGGTCGCGCCCTGCTCTTCGAGCTGCTTCTTGAGCTTCTCGGCGTCTTCCTTCGAAATGCCCTGCTTAATAGGCTTGGGGGCCCCATCGACCAGATCCTTGGCCTCTTTCAGACCCAGGCCGGTGACTTCGCGAACGATCTTGATGACCGCGATCTTGTTGCCGCCCGCAGCCTTGAGCACCACATCGAACGTGGACTTCTCTTCTTCCTTCGCGGCCGGAGCCCCGCCCGCAGCGGCCATCATCACCGCGCCACCAGCCGGGGCCTCGATGCCGTACGTGTCCTTCATGTACTTGCCGAGTTCGACAGCATCCTTGAGGGAAAGGGCCGCGAGCTTGTCACCGATTTCCTGAATCGTCATGGGAATCAATCCTTCTAGATCTAGCAGCTTCAACCGAAGCCACGGTCAATCGCCCGAGAGGTTGCGGAACTCTTCCGCTCTTTAACCCGCTAGGAGCCAGTCAGGCGTGGGGGGAAAGTATTGGACCTCACCGACTCAATAGCAAGCCAGCTCGTTCAACACTTGCCTAAAATCTACAGAACCTTTGAAAAGTCGAGCCAGTCCGCACATTCTTGAAGCTGCGCTGGGTATCGGGATCGATTACGCTTTGGACGGGTGGGACTTTCGGGAGCTTGGCATGCATCCGTCATCCGTCACCCGTCATCCGTCATTTGACCAATGCCATCTTCCACTTGCATAGGTGGTTGTTCGGACTTATCGGTCTCGCTTGTTTCCCGTCTGGTGTTCTGGCCGACAACCCAGCGATCACATTGGTCACAGCCGATGGTTGGACGCTCCGAAGTGCCGTGCAAGGCCAAAGTGTTGTCGGCTTTCTCGCGTCCCGCAGTCCGTCCTCCGTACCCGCCCACACGCTTTCGACCGTCTGGTTCAAGCGTCAAGCTGATGGCCAATTTTCCTGGCACGGGTGGACAGGCGAATCGTACATCGTCGCTGGCAAACACGCTGCCACACTCGAAAACGATCCTGACTTGTTCGCACACTTTGAAATCAAGGACAACGGCAATCTGAGCTCATTAGACGAAAGTTCGACCTTCGTCTCGATGAACAAGGGACTTGCTGCCGACGACTTTTTTCAACCGTTGATCGACGTACTTTCGCCAACGCAGGTTGAGACAATCGTACAGGTTGTTGCCAAGGGCGCGATTGGGCTTTCAGCGTCGGAGAAGGTCACGGTCACGCGATGCCCGCCAAATGGAACAGAGCCAGTCCAACCGAGCTCTGGACCTGACAGCAACTCGGAGTTGCAAGCCGATTTGCAACTTCATGCAGCGTTCGTGGAATCATTCGTAGCATAACTGGCTGCGGGTGGATCTCCCGGTGAAGTTCCCACTTCCACGATGGCGCCGCCAGCCCCGGCTTACTCTTATTCGGTTGTGCGAGAGACTGCACGCCCGTCTCAGAAACAAGAGTCGTGAGGATCCCGAACGGCTGCGGACGCGGAGAGCCAATCTTGAACTCGGAAGGTTACTGCGTGCGTGTTTGCTGCGACAAGATCTATACATATGTTACGATTGTCAACCCCTGCACGGGGTATCCGGGCCACCGACGCTTGTCAGCGTAACGAATGCAAATCGAAATGAGATCAGGGCACCCAACGCGAATGGCCAACGCCCGTGATAGTTCCACCGTGGGCTGGATGTCGAATGGCACACAACTTGGCAACCAAACAGCGGTGGCGACGCGCCTGGACGCATACATTGTCCACCGCTTTGGCGATCGCCATCTGTTATTGGCTTACTGTCGGTTGCCTGGTGGTCGAAAAGATGGCCAGGAGTAACGCTTGCGATGACTTTGCAGACTCGATGGCAAGCCATGTTTTCAAAGCGGTTCCCAGCTCTTGCGAGGCTGCCTACCCGCTCATGCCGGGCGGTTTTTGGATCGGCACGTTGCCCCCGAACTGGCGGGAAGATATCACCGGGTACTTTAAAGCCATCAAGATGCGTGAATACCGATTCGTGAATGGAGAAAGCCGACTGGTGCCGGGGTCCGGTTTCCCCACCTCCTCCAGCTTTTATAGCACTGAGTTTGACTCGTTAGAAGTTCGATCGTTCTCGCTCGCAGTTGGTCACATGCTCATATCATATATGTTTGCCGTTTTGGGCTTGAGCCGTGCTCAAAGATGCCCAATACGCCCCACGACTTTCTCCACAGCACATAAGGTCTTGTTCGCACTCGGAACTTCGGCGGGCAACGCTCTTGTGTTGTTTTTAGGAATTATAGTAATTATTGCTTTGCCCCGCGTTTGGGCATCCGCCTCCAGCCAGTCTGGAAGCCGCGCGTGGATACAAATAGGCTTTGCCGCACCCAGTTCGTGGGCACTCGCCATGACCTTGTACTTCATCACAGGCATCCACTTGACAAAGGCGATCATTCGAAATCGACTGGCCACGAACCTCTTGGCCGTTGGCAAGGATGAGCCCGACTCAGGTCAAGTGGGCGTGAAATGTTGGAGGTGTGGCTACTCTGCATCTCAACTTGAAACATGCCCGGAGTGTGGCCAAGCCAATCCAGGTGCAGATCCCCGTTTGTACCTCACACCCTTTGGATCTGGTATTGCGCGGCGGTTCTCTAGAAGAAGGCTCGCGGTCTACACGCTTTCACTGCTCATCACTATTGCACTTGCCCCGGTGTGGATCGGCATCACACAAATGCTGATCCACACACTCAGGCAAACTCTACGATAATGCCTGTACAACGATGCGCGTTAGGCGGTGCGAGCGATCGCCTCGCCCTTTTCCAGCTTGGTCTCGATCGCCTTGATGATCCCGGCGATTCCTGCGCCCGGACCCTTGATCTGCGCGAGCAGCTTTCGTCCCGGCCCGAGCAGAATACCAACCGCCTGGCCCAAAGCCTCGACGCGGGTAGGAAACTTGCTCAGCTCTTCGACGCCCTTCCTGCCCTTGAACACCGTGCCATCAAGCACCGCGCCCTTGATCTCGACCGTTGGCATCGTGGCGAGAATCGCGACCAGCTCTCGTGAGAGCTCGACCACCGACTGCCCGCCATAGACCACCACGCTCGATCCTTCGAGCAAGGGTTCGAGTGCCGACAGTCCGGTCCCCTTGAACGCCTGCTTGGCGAGCTGGTTCCGAACCGTCGTCATCTTGATCTGCTTGGCCCGCAGCGCGGTGCGCAGCTTGGTGGTGTCAAGTCCATTGACCCCACGCAAACTCACGATCGCCGCGTCCTGAAAGCCTTCCATCCGAACTTTGTAGTCGCGGATGATCATGTCTTTGATTTGCTTTGACATACGTTGCTCCAACCCGCCACAACCGGCGGGCTACCCGACTTACTCGGCCGCGACGGCCTGTGCGATCTTGACCTGAACGCTTGGCGTCATCGCCCCGGCGATCACGCACTTCTTGATAAACACACCCTTGGCCGTGTTCGGGCGCGACTTCTCGATGGTTTGAATGAAATGCTCAAGGTTGGCCGTCAGGTCCGGCGCGGGGAACGACATCTTGCCGATCACCGCGTGGATGTTGCCCCCCTTGTCGTTGCGATACTCAACCTTGCCGGCTGAGTATTCCTTGACCGCCGCGGGCACATCCTGCGTAACGGTGCCGCTCTTGGGCGAGGGCATCAATCCCTTCGGGCCGAGCACCTTGCCGAGCTTCGACACCACACGCATCATGTCCGGCGATGCGACCGCCACATCGAAGTCCATCCAGCCGCCTTCGATCTTGGCAACCAGCTCTTCGCCACCCGCCGCAACCGCGCCGGCCGCGAGCGCCAGCTTGGCAACGTCTTCGCGGCAGAAGGCCACAACCTTCTTGCTCACGCCGATACCCTTGGGCAGGCTGACCGAACCGCGGATCGCCTGATCGGCCTGCGCCGGATCAATGCCAAGGTGCATGACCACGTTGATGGTCATGTCAAACTTGGTGGCTTTGTACTTCTTGACCGCAGCGCACGCATCGGACACCGTGAGGGCCTCCGTGGGGGCGATCTCAAGGTTTGCACGTTGACGCTTGCTGGGCTTTCGTGATTTGCTCATACGGATTAGCCCTCCACCACGACGCCCATGTTGCGGGCCGTGCCTTCGATAATCCGGCACGCTGCCTCCAGCGAACCGGCATTGAGGTCGGCCAACTTCTCTTTGGCGATGCCCTCAACCTGCTTCTTGGTAATTGTGCCCACCTTCTCTTTGTTCGGAACGCCAGAGCCCTTCTCGATCTTGGCAGCTTCCTTAATAAGGACAGATGCGGGCGAGCTCTTGATCTCGAACGTGAAGGAGCGGTCGTTGTAGACCGTGATGATGCAGCCGACGATCTTGCCGTTCAGCTTGGCCGTCTCAGCGTTAAACTTCTGCACGAACTGGCCGGGATTGATCCCCGCGCCGCCCAATGCAGGGCCAAGCGGAGGCGCAGGAGTCGCCTTGCCACCCGGGGCCATCACCTTAATACGATTGACAACTTCTTTCTTGGCCATTGGACTCCACCTCCCACCGGCCGGCCCTCTGCGATTCCTCTGCGACAGGCAGAGATCACGAGATGGGCTCACTTGTTCCCGGCCAAGGGTGACAAGCGGCTCGGTGGTTAACGGTCGGCGATTTTGAACCCCACGGCAGCGCAAACTGCCTTGGGGGTCGAGAGTATAGCCGGGCGACCATGCCGGACAAGTGCCCTATTTTGGGCTACGAGAAGGATTCTGTTTGGATCTCCACCCTGTCGCGCAAACCGGCCAAGTTTGCACGTGATCAAAGGTATTGCAACCTTTGACCCCATTTCACACAAAGGGGGTCCGGTCCACTCAACTGAACTTTAGCTTCAACGAAATCTCACACCCCGCCAGAGCCTTCGACACCGGGCAACTCGCCTTCGCCACCTCAGCGTGCTTCTGAAACCCCGCGGCATCGAGCCCCGGGACCGACCCCTCAAGCTCCAACTCAATCTTCGGTATCGCAAACCCTGGCCCATCCTTCTCAAGATACACCTTCGCGGTCGTGCGCAGCCGCGTGGCCGTAAAGCCTGCGCCACCCAGAAGCGCCGAAAGCTGCATCGTGAAGCACCCCGCATGGGCCGCCGCGATCAGCTCTTCCGGATTCGTCCCCTTGCCGTCGCCAGTACGGGCGCGGAAGTCATACGGCGCATCAAGCGTGCCGCTTTGCACCGTGATGTGCCCGGTGCCTTCGGTGAGATTGCCTTTCCATTCAGCCTGAGCGGTGCGTGCGGGCATCGGCGGTCTCCTTCTTTGAACAAGCCATCGGTTCACTGAACTCACCCAGAGTATGCGGGTTCAACCGATGACCTCTGCCCCACTACGCTGCAACCGCCACTACGCTGCGACCGATGAACCCCACCACTCCTTCACGTTCCGCCACCACCCGCTCCTCACACCCGCGCTTCGATCTCATCGTCTCCGATATCGACGGGTGCCTCCAGCCCGAGTCCAACACCGCGATGGACCTCGCCAGCCTCACCCAAATTGCCGAGTGGAACCGCACCGCCGCACAGACCGCCGACCGTCCGATGATCACGCTCTGCAGCGGCCGTCCTCAACCGTTCGTCGAAGCGATGTGCAAACTGCTCGCCAATCTGCGCGTCCCGTGCATCGCCGAGAACGGAGTCTGGATGTACGACCCACGCACCAACGACTATCTGATGGACCCGACCATCACCCGCGACCATCTCGCCGCTGTGCGCGAGGCCGCCGACTGGCTTCATCACGAGTTCGCACCCCGCGGCGTAAGCCAGCAGCCCGGAAAGGCCGCTTCCATCTCGCTCTATCACCCGGACCCTGAGTTCCTCAAATCGATCGGTCCACGAATCGAGACCGCCTTCAACTCACGCGGCTGGCCTCTGCGTGTAAGCATGACCTGGTTCTACATCAACTGCGATCTCAAGCACATCAGCAAGGCCACCGGGATGCAGCGCCTGCTCAAGATACTCGGGCTGGCACCCGCGCGCGTCGCGGGCATCGGCGACACGATGAGCGATCTGGCGATCCGCGAGCACTGCGCGTGGTTTGCATGTCCGGCCAACGCCGCGCCGCAGATCAAAGCCCACGCCGACTTTGTCGCCCCCAGCCCCGAGGCCCATGGCGTGATCGAAATCCTCGATCAACTCATCACGGCAAAATGAGCATCGCATCACCGAACGAATAAAATCGGTACTTCATCTCGATCGCCACACGATACGCACCGATCAATCGCTCCAACCCCGCGCCCCGCGCCGAATCATCATCATCCATGAACGCACCCACCATCGCCATCAGCGTGCTACGCGGCAGGTGAAAGTTGGTCATCAACGCGCCAACGTGTTTGAAGTGATAGCCCGGCGTGATCAGGATTCGCGTGCTCCTCTCCGGGTGCGAGCGCATCTCTTCAAGACTCGCATACGACTCGAGCGTCCGCGCCGTCGTCGTCCCCACCGCCACAACCCGACGCGCCTCATCGCCGCTCATCGCTCGCACCGTCTCGCCCGGAACGCTGCACCACTCCGCGTGCATCGCGTGCTGTTCCACAAACTCCGTCTCCACAGGCTTGAACGTCCCCATCCCAACGTGCAACACCACTTCCGCCCGCGCCACGCCCGCCGCGCTCAGCCGTGCGAGCAGCTCCGGAGTGAAGTGCAACCCCGCCGTAGGTGCGGCCACCGATCCAGATCCGTGAGACTCGTCCTTTCCGCCGGCGGCATAGACCGTCTGATACGTCTCGCGATCGCGAGCATCCTCCATCGCCAACTCGTGCCGCTTGCGCGAAGCAAGGATGTACGGCGGCAAGGGCGGCAGCCCCACACGATCAAGAACCATCTTCGTTGTGGCCTGCCCGTCCAGACTCCGGTCATGCACCACCGCAACCAGCCAACCATCGGCACCCTCGTCGCTCGCACCCGCTCTGGCCGCATCATCGCCGCGTGTCACACGCTCGATGAGTTTCAGCCACACGCCGCTCCTTCCACCACTCGGCGTGTTGAGTTCGAGGTTCACCTCAACACCGGGCTTCACGCGACGCATCTTCAGCAGAACCTGCCATACAAGCCCGGTTCCAGACTCCGAAGTCCCCACAGACCGCTCCGCAATAAACAACCCCTCGCCGCGCCCCCCGCTATCGGCCCGAACCGCGCGAAACCGCGCTGGCAACACCCGCGTTGTGTTCACCACCAGCAGGTCGCGCGGGCCAAGCACCCCCGGCAGATCGCGCACGTGTACATGCTCAACATACGACGGGTCTGATCGCTTCAGTACCATCAGCCGCGCCGAATCGCGCGGGCTCACCGGCGACATCGCGATCAACTCTTCGGGAAGCACATAGTCCAGCGCGGCCGTGGCAAGCATGTTGATCCTGACAGGTAATCGACCTTCTCCCAACCCACCATCCATCACCACCGTCTCACAAACGCGACAGATGTTGCACAGTCCCAACGCCGCCCACGACTCGTCCATGGCAAAGTCACAATCCCAACTCTCCAGGCCGCGATCTTATCGGCCACGCACACGCGGCACACCGTTCGAAGCAACTTCCCTCGGTGTCACCCATCGGCCCATCAGAACCATGTCGCGCCCACTCGCCGGCGTTCTCCTTCGCCCACGGTGCGCACCCACACCGCGCGTCTACCGACCGCGTGCCCGCGCTCCCGCGCACACTTGATGATCCCTCATTCGATCAGCACCTCAGCCGCACCAATCTGCAATCCGGTTCACCCAACCCCATCCCCTTCTCACGATGGATCGAGCGCACCAACATAGAGGATGCGCGTGTTGACCGCTTCCAGACCACACTCCGGCCCACCCAAACCAATCATCAACATCCGCCCTATCCATCATCTCGACCGAACTCCAATCCTCTCACCATAGCGGCAGGAACCCCGCCCACACGATCCCAACCCGCCGCCCCTTCCTCAACCGCCATGGGCATTCAAGCCGCCTTGATGAAAGCCTATCTACCCCCGCAGATAATCCAACGCCACCGATCGCTTGATCTTCTCGGCTAAGCCCGCACCTCACCCCGCGGCCAAACGCCGCACCACCAATCAAACCGCGACCGGCCCCCGACCCGCAAGGCGTTCAAATCGACCTTGCCACCGGTTCCCTTCCCCGAGCGAAACCTGTACACTGCACCATCGGCTTCACGCCCGCGCCCCGCGGCCGTGCCACCCGCCGATTCGGTGGCGTACGTTGCCACCGACAGCGTCTCACATCCACGACCCGAGGGCCGCGCAGCCCACGGTGAGGAGGTTCGCCCGCATGCCCATCCAAGCCGTCGCCGACATTCGGAACATCTGCCTTGTGGGTCACACCGGGTCAGGGAAAACCACTCTGACCGAACGCCTCTTGTTCAGCACCGGCACCATCAAACGCATGGGCACGGTCGAAGAGGGCAACACCGTCAGCGATTTCACCGATGAAGAGCGCCACCACACGCATTCGCTCCAGCCCGCGGTTGTTCACTTCACCTACGAAGATCATGATGTCAACATCATCGATACCCCCGGCCTCGCCGACTTCCTCGGCCACTCCATCGCCTGTCTCCCCGCCGTCGAAACCGTCGCCCTCGTCATCGATGCCGTCAAGGGCATTGAAAACATCACCCGCCGCATGATGAGCGCCGCGGCCGATCGCATGCTCCCGCGCATGATCATCGTCAACAAGATCGAGAACCCCGAGGCCGATCTCGAAATGCTCGTCGCGCAGATCCGCGATGTCTTCGGCCCCATCTGCCTCCCCATCAACCTCCCCACACCCGGCCGCAAAGAGGTCATAAACGTCTTCGAGCACGATGGCAATGATGCCAAGGGTGACCAGACCGACTTCAGCTCGGTTCACGATGCCCACAAGCAGATCGTCGAACAGGTCATCGAGGTTGATGAAGACCTCACGATGCAGTACCTCGAAACCGGCGATGAAGGCGGCTTCGATCCTGTCAAGCTCCACGCCGCGTTCGAGCGCTCACTCGGCCAGGCCCACCTCATCCCCATCTGCTTCTGCTCCGCCAAGACCGGCGCGGGTATCGACGATCTTCTGCACATCTTCGCCTCACTCTGCCCAAGCCCCGATGAGGTCTACCCGGCAGAGTTTCTCCGCCGCAACGACGACCAGACCACCGATCAGGACTATCGCCCCGACCCCGTCCCCCATCGCCCACTCATCGCCCACATTTTCAAGGTGACGACCGACCCCTTCGTCGGCAAGCTCGGTCTCTTCCGTGTTCACCAGGGTGTCATCAAACACAAGCAAGACCTCCTGATCGACGATCAGAAACACACCGTCCGCATCGGCCACATGTTCCGCCTGCAGGGCAAAGAGCATCAGGAAGTCCACGATCTCGGCCCCGGCCAGATCGGTGCCATCGCCAAGATCGATCAGGTCCGCTTCAACAGCGTCCTGCACGAAAGCCACGAGGCCGACTACGTCCGCGTCAAACCTCTCCCCATGCCCAAGCCCATGTTCGGCCTCGCCATCGAACTCAAAAACCACGCCGATGAGACTAAGTTCTCTTCCTCTGTCCACAAGCTCACCAGCGAAGACCCCGCCTTCATCGTCGAGCGCATCGCCGCCACCAAGCAGACCGTCATCCGCGGCATGGGCGATCTCCACCTCCGCGTCATGCTCGAAAAGCTCAAACACGCCGGGATCGAAGTCCTCACCAGCCCCCCCAAGATCGCCTACAAAGAGACCATCAGCATCAAGGCCAACGGTCACCACCGTCACAAAAAGCAGACCGGCGGCGCAGGCCAGTTCGGCGAGGTCTACCTCAGCGTCGAGCCTCTCCCCCCCGACCACCCCGACGGCTTCGAGTTCATCAACGAGACCGTGGGCGGCACAATTCCCAAGCAGTTCATGCCCGCCATCGAGAAGGGTGTCCGCCAGATGCTCACCGATGGCGCCGTCGCTGGCTACCCCATGACCGGCATCCGCGTCAGCATCTATGACGGCAAATACCACGCCGTCGATTCCAAGGAAATCGCCTTCGTCAACGCCGGCAAGTGGGCCTTCATCGACGGCATCAAGAACGCACGCCCCCGACTCCTCGAACCCTTCGTCCTGCTTGAGATCACCGTCCCCAGTCGCTACATGGGCGACATCACCGCCGATCTCTCCGGCAAACGCGGCCGCGTGCAGACCACCGACATGGTCGGGGTCGATACCTGCATCATCACCGCCACCGCCCCACTTGGCGAACTGCAAAGCTATTCAAGCCAGCTCAAGAGCATGACCGCCGGTACCGGCATCTACACCATGGAATACAGTCACGACGAGCCAACCCCCGCGCACGTCCAGCAGGAAGTCGTCGCCGCTTTCAAGGGCCACGCCGCCGACGAGTAACCACGACCCGGTATCCCGACTCTCCGAGTCGGGATACCCCAAACTACACACCCCAAACTACACACCCCACAACTAAACCCACCCCAACCAATCCCGCAACTCCCCCTCCGCTCCGCCCAAAGAACTCCACCCATGACCTTCTATACCCCCGACCATCCGCCCGCCACCGCCCCCCGCCCACCCCACCGCTCCAACGCCGACTGGCAGATCCGGCCTCCAACCCTCGCCGAGTCTCACCGCATGGCCGGCAAGAGCCCCACCTCCAGCGTCATCGGTGTCCTCGCCCTCCTCGCCCTCGGTGGCCTCATCCTCTTCGGTGTCCAGACCCTCAGCAAGGGTCTGCCCGGCGCGCCCAGCACCGGTCCCGCCAAGTCCAACGCCGCAACCACCGCCACCTCCGCAACCCTCCACCTCGCCGCCGCCAAGGGCGATGCGGTCGCCATCACCAACGCACTCTCCGCCGGCGCTGATATCAATGCCCCCTCGACCGAACCCGACACCGGCCGTCTCGGCATGACCCCGCTCATGATCGCCTGCATGGATGGCAACACCCCCAGCGTCAAGGCCCTCCTTGATGCCAAGGCCAAGTCCGATCTCCGCACCGACGATGGCCGCACCGCCCTCATGTTCGCCGCCGGGTGGGGCGATGCCGCTCGCGTTCAGGCCCTCATCGATGCCGGCGCACGGGTCGATTCACGCACCACCGACGGACGCACCGCCCTCATGTGGGCCGCACACCGCGGCGAAGTCGGCACCGTCAGCGCCCTCCTCAGTGCAGGTGCCGATGTCAACGCCACCAACAAATGGCGCCAGACCGCCCTCATGGCCGCCGCGGGCGCCGGCTCGCTCGACAAAGTCACCGCACTCCTCGACGCCGGCGCCAACGTCGCCGACCCCGACCAACGCGGCGAGACCGCCCTCTACTCCGCCGCCTCCGGCGATGCCCCCGCCGAAGTCCTCGACCTCCTCCTCAAACGCGGCGCACCCGCCGATGCCGCCGATGCCGACGGGGTCACACCGCTCATGAAGGCCGCCGAACGCGCCGACCTCGCCCAGGTCGTCCTCCTCATCAAGGCCGGCGCATCGCTCACCGCCAAAGACAAAATCAACACCTGGACCGCCTACGACTGGGCCGCCAAACGCGATGACGAAAAAGGCAAAGCCGTAGCCGACACCCTCGCAGCCGCCAACAAAAAATAAACCTCCCCCTCCCAGAGTTACGGGGCCGGGGGGAGGGCCAAAAGTCACAACCCCCGTCACCATTGAAAGGCCAAACCGCAAACACGCGGCAAGGCGCCCAAGCACTCAGACAAAGCCTCGTTGGAGCGAAGTGCGAGCTCATTCCGACCTCGCTGACCATCGTAACTTCCAGGGCTTTCTCTCTCCGAAGAAGTCTTGTCAAAGCCCGTATGGGAGAAGCCCCTCCCTACGGCACCACCAACCCCAGCAAAGGACAGCCGGCCTCGGTTCAGCGATGAGCCGGGGCCGGTTTCATCGTGCTAATCCCTCTGCGCGTATTCGATCGGGTTGGCCGCGCCACGCTTTCGGTGTTCATCGGGGACTCGCTTGCCGACATGCGCGCGCTGATTCTCTTCGGGGGTGTCGTGCCCGTTGAACCCGTAGCAACCTCGAACCCCGCGATGCGGATCGCCCGGATGCGCTTCATCTTGTTGTCGAGGTCGTCCCCTTCCATGCCCTGCTCGCCATGAATGTGCGCGAAGACGCGGTTCCCCTTCCCCTTGCCGACGTAGAACGTCTCGCCGTCCCGCGGGTCGACCAAACGATAGACATAGGTCTTGAGTTTCTCGATCACTCGGGCGGGAAGGCGGCGGCGGGTTGATCCATAGCGCTCATCGTATCGAAAGCAAGAAAATACCGGGGAACCGCAAGTTCCCCGGCATCATCAGGATGCGTGCCTTTCGCGTTTCAGCCCAACGTGCTGCCCGACCATACCGGGGGCCAAGCGAGTCTTCGAGCGCGACCCCCGGACAGAATGCCCACCACACCCCAGACCCCGAAGGCGTCAACGAAGCACTCGACATCGATCCGAACGATCAGCCCTACAAGTTGGCCTCCCGCTCCGAGCCTGTCATCACCAACCCTCTTCCACACCCCGTCTACGAACGGCCATGGCCTTCGGCCCGAAGAGCCAAGCAACACGAGAGCAGTGCGCTGACGCCAGAGGAATCCCCAAAAGTGTTTAGAGAAGGCCGCCTTGAGCGAGTCGCGCTGGAAAAACCTTCTTATCATTCTCTCTATACTCCTGCCCGCACAATCCAAACTAACAAAACAACCCACTCACCCCTCCGCTCGCACGGCAGGTTCGTTGACGCTCGCATCACCCTTCAACCCCAACCCCACCTCACCCGTGATCAACCGCGCCCCGCGGTGAAAGACCGCCCACTCCCACGCCCACTGAATCATCACCAACAGCCGGCTGCGAAACCCGATCAGGAAAAAGATGTGGACTCCCGCCCACAGCAGCCAGGCAAGCAGCCCACCGAAGTTGAACCCGGCTATCCGCGCCACCGCGCGAGCGCGCCCAATCGTCGCCAGTAGACCCTTGTCAACGTACCTGAACGCACGCCGCGTCCCAACCACCTTTCCCGCCCCACCAGCAATCTCCGCCGCGATGATCTTCGCAACATACTGCCCCATCTGCACCGCCGCCGGGCAGACACCCGGCACCGGCTTCCTCGTCTTCTCATCCGTGATCGACGCAAGGTCGCCCACCACAAACACCTCAGCATGATCCGTAACCGTCAGGTCGGGCCGCACCAGCACGCGCCCCGCGCGATCGAGCGCCACACCCATCGTCTCCGTCAGCGGTTCGGCCGCCACACCCGCCGCCCACAACACGCATTCCGCATCCACACGCATCGCGCCAATCATCACACCCGAATCATCAACCTCCGTCACGCGACTGTTCAGCATCACCTCCACACCCAGCCGCTCAAGGTCGTGCTTCGCCCGCGTCGAGAGCGATTCCGGAAAGGCCGCAAGCACCCGCGAATCTCCCTCCACCAGAATGATCCGCGCCGTCGTGGTGTCAATCGATCTGAAGTCCGCCGGTATCGACCGGTGCGCGATCTCCGCCATTGCCCCCGCCAGCTCCACACCCGTCGGCCCTCCCCCCACCACCACGAACGTCAGCTTCGCACGCCGCGCCGCCTCATCCGACTCCCGCTCCGCGGCCTCAAACGCCAGCAGAAACCGCCGCCTGATCTCCGTCGCATCCTCGATCGACTTCAGCCCCGGCGCGTTCGCCGCCCACTCGGGCCGCCCGAAATATGAGTGCGTCACACCGCACGCCACAATCAGATAGTCGTACCCGATTCGACCATCCTTCAACACCACCTCACGCGCGCCAAGGTTGATCGACACCGCCTCCGCCAGCAGCACCGAGACATTCTGCTGCCCCGACAACACCTTCCTGATCGGTGCGGCGATATCCGCCGGCGAAAGCGAGGCCGTCGCCACCTGATACAACATCGGTTGAAACAGATGGTGGTTGCGCCGGTCGATCACCGTCACCGCCGCCCGCGCACGCCGCAACGCCTTTGCCGCGTTCAAGCCCGCGAACCCTGCACCCAGAATCACAACCCGCGGCAATGGTGAAGCCATATCCCAAGCGTAGCACCCTTACATCGTTACCTTCACAAAAAGCACAGCCGCGACTTGCGTCGCGGCGGTGCTCTCTCTCGGCGCGCCCGGGATGTTTGAAGGGGATGGTTCGGAAGGGGAGTTGAGAGACACCCAGCGCGCAAGGGTGTGGGGACATTCCGAAATGCGCTCGGCCGGTGGCGGATCGGCCGAGCACGTAGGGTGAGCTTGAACCAAGAGCGGCGTGCCCGTTCCGATTTCACCCGGGGCGGAACAGGTCGCGATTCCGTGCGACCCATCCATTCGCGTGTCGTGCGCATCCATGCGCACCACGCGCCCCATGTCAAATCAGAACGACAACGCCACGAGTCCATTCGTAGACTCTCGGTGGCTCACACAAATACTGATCTTCCTGCAATCCCCGCCGCACGCCTTGAGTGGCGTGCCCGGGGTCCGTGGGATGGGAGAATCAAAGATAGTGAACAAACATGCGTCAAATATAAACATTAGAACGATCGAAGTCCCTTTGCTTGCACTCTTTGGGCAAGTTCAGTAAGACTGTTGACATTACTTCGAAGATTCGCAATCCACGTAGCACGATCCCAGATCTCAAGATGGTCGCCCGCGCCAACAATCGCAACCTCACCCGTCAGGCCAATCAGTTCCATATGCAACTTCGGGACCTGTATGCGCCCCGCGGAATCCATCTCCAGCCGCTCCGTGATCCCGAACAACCGCGACTTCAACAACGCAACATCAGGGTCCGGAGCCAGCTTCGCATCATCTCCATTCGACTGCGCCAACCGCGTGAACGTCGACTCGGTGTACAGTCTCAGTTGACCAGTCGCCCACGGAAAGCAGAACCAGGCATTCCCATCACGAGCCGCTTCCCATTGGTTGCGGTACTTGGCAGGAATGGCCAGCCTTTGTTTGGTATCGATCGCGTGCTCTGAGAACCCGGTAAACAGCACGCTTTCGACCTCCAAGTCTGGCTAGGGATGGGATTATCACCCACTCTCCCCCACTTTGCAACACCTATTGGGCTTCCTTATCGGCATTTCCCCAAATTATTTTCCAAACCTCGGGACAAACCTGCCCAGATTTCGCTGTAACTTCCGGCCAGTGCCCGGTTTAGGTGATAAACTCAACCCGCGTGCGCGCCACCACTGACAGGTCTGTGCGGCCTGTTTGATCGGCCATGAATGCCGCGGTTTGGGGATGTTCTGGGGATAACTCTTGGGTTCTAGGCAAGGGGCGACGGTCCATCGCTCTGGGAGGCTGTTCTGACATGGCTGGTGTGTTTGACCTTGAGGTCGCGAAAGCGCTAAGTCTCTTGCCGCATGTCCCAGCGGTCATGACGTCTGCGTTTGAACTCAAGCGCGCCGGAATGCTTGTCGATCGTGTCATGCTCTGCGCTAATGAACCGCCCTGTGTCGCCGTGGCTGTGCCGAAAGGACACCGACTCTCGACACTGATCCGCGACAGCCATTCCTTTGCGCTCAACTTTGTAGACCCCAAGCAACGGCTGCTCATCAAGAAGTTCGAGTGCGGATCAGAGGGCGATGCCTTTGACCTGCTCGAATCTCGCAAGATCGTCACCAACGCGCCCTGTCTCGCCCGAGCGCAGGCCTGCCTGGATTGCGATGTGATGAGGCACTTCGATCTCGAAGCCGACTACGAGATGTACATCGGCATGGTGCTGGGTGCGTGGGTCCCTTCCGCGCCAACCGAGCTCGCACCCTTCGCCAACGGATACTCCGCCAACGGGCACGGCTCTGTGAACGGACACTCGAGCAAAGGTCGCCACTCCAATGGGCACCACACCAACGGGCACGGAACCAACGGACACGCGGACGCCATCAGGGCTTCCGCAGGTCATGCCGACTGAGCACGCTCTCGATCTGTGCCATCATCTGTTCGGCAAAGCGGGCCTCGCTGAATCGCTCCGCGTTCTCGCGGCAGGCCGCGATACTCTCGGCTGAGGCGACCGGCACCCGCTTGGTCGTGTTGATCACGGCTTCCTGCGTGGGCTCATCGAAGAACGCGCCAGTGACACCCTCGATCACCACGTCGAGTGCGCCACCTGCACGCAGCGCAACAACCGGTGTGCCGCACGCCTGCGCCTCGGCCGCCACAATCCCGAAATCCTCAGTCTGCGGAAAGAGCAGCAACGCCGCCGCGCGATAATGCCTGCGGAGTTCATCGTCACTCACGCGCCCCACGAATGTGACCGATGGACCCGCCAGTGAACGCAGATACGCGCCCTGCGATCCCTCACCCACAACCACCAACGGATGCCCCACCTTGTTCGCCGCGGCAATGGCAACGTCAACGCGCTTGTATGGTTCAAGCGCACCGGCATAGAGCCATGCGCCCGTGCGCGCAACCGCATCGGTCGGCGTAAAGAACCGCGTGCGCACCGGTGGATAGATCACCACCGATTCACGCTGATAACACCGCATGATCTCGCGCTGCGTGTGCGATGAGTTGGCAATGAAACTCGTCACATTCGCCGCCGACTTTCGATCCCACGCTCGCAGCCCGGGGCCGAGCATCTTCAGGCCAAGCGATCGAAGCCCACCCGCCGCGCCCGTCGCGTATTGATCCGCCTGCGACCACAAGTACCGCGCCGGCGCGTGGCAATAGCACACATGCGCCACGCCGCGCGGCGTGCGCATCCCCTTCACCGCGGCCGAAGAAGTCGAGATCAGCAGATCCACGGGCCGAGCCGCATGATCGCGCGACAGTTGCCGCGAGAGCTGCGCAACGGCCGCGGGATAAAGCGGCAGCAACCATCGACGCATCACCTGCGGGAAATGGTTGATCCAAGCCACCCGCCGCGCCTGCCCATCAAGCGCAGGAGAAAGGGCCACACCATTCTCAAACATCGTGTAGACCGCGCTTACACAAAGGTCGTCGGCCGCGAGCCCCTTCGCAATCGCATCCAGAACCGCCTCACCACCGCGATAGGTCACCAGCCAGTCGTGCGCCAACGCCACACGCCGCGATCGCTCAGGTTTGGGATTGAGGGCCATGTTCGATTGATCGACTATCATCTATACCCATGATGCCAAGTGAAAAACACCGTATCTCGGCGGCCAACAGGTTTGGGTGGGATTATCGCCTCCTCGCGGCCAGTCTGCCGCCCGCACCCGTGCCCATTATCGATGCACACACCCACATCACCGGCCCCAACGCGGCGCCGATCTATGACGAGGTTCGCCGCCGCTTCGGTGTGACCCTGACCTACAGCATGACGCAGCTCGCCCAGGCCGCGCCCGTTCGCGACCTCCTCGGCCCGAGCATCCGCTTCATCGCCTTCCCGAGCTTTGGCGATCCCGACAAGAACCGTTCGCACCGCGCCGGTTACATCGAGACGATCGAGAAGTTCCGAACCGACTTTGACTCGCGCATCCTGAAGCTCTGGGGCTCGCCCCGACTTCGCGACTTTATTCCTGATGTGAAGGAGGCCGCGTACGGCGCGACCGACATCGTCGAGATCGACAGCCCATGGCGCATCAAGGCCTGCGAACTCGGTGAGAAGCTCGGCATGATGTACATGATCCACATCGCCGACCCCGATACCTGGTTCGCCACCAAATACGCCGACAGCGCACGCTACGGCACCAAGCGCCAGCAATACGAGGGCTTCGAGCGCATGCTCGACCGCTTCACCAACCCATGGATCGCGGCACACATGGGCGGCTGGCCCGAAGACCTCGCCTTCCTCGACGGTCTGCTCACGCGCCACCCCAACCTGCACCTTGATACCAGCGCGATGAAGTGGCAGGTGCGCGAGATCAGCAAACACCCCAAAGCCGAGGCTGTCGCCTTCTTTACCAAGTGGGGACTCGCCGGCCGTCTCCTCTTCGGAACCGACATCGTTGTGACCGAAGACCATCTGCAAAAACAAAAGACCGGCCCCAGCCCGATGGGCGATCTCGCCGACAGCCCCGAATCCGCATGGGAGCTCTACGCCAGCCGCTATTGGTGCCTGCGCACCATGCTCGAATCCAACTACGACGCCGAATCTCCCGTCGCCGACCCCGACCTTGCCATGGTTGACCCAGCCACGCACACCCCCATGTCCGCCCCCCACCTTCGCGGCCTATCCCTGCCGCAACAAGTGCTCAAAGAGCTCTACCACGACGCCGCCGCGAGGTTGGTGGAGGGATGGTGGGTGAGATGAGGTGAGTAAGAAGTGGTGCCAGTTCCTTCAATCATTCCCCACACATGAAGGTCCGGCCCGCATCAAAATCCAGGCATCAACGCAACCAATCACCGCGCAGTAAGGTGACCGCCATCATTTCGGATCGGCCGGCTTAACCTCCGCCAACCTCCTCATCAACCCACGCAACTTCCGCTCCACCGCCTCCGCCGCATCGTCATCGCGCGTCGCCAGCATCTTGCCCCCGATCGCGGCCGGGCCCAGCGCATCGTTGAACCCCGGTGTTGCGCCCACCAACCGGTGTGTGCCATCGCGCATCGAACCGCCAAAGATCGTTGATCCCGGCGAGCCGCTCGGAAAGAAAAACCCGCCCCCACCATAGACCCCCATCACCATCGGTTGCCCATCACCCGCTCCCGGCGCGATCACAAAGTTCCGCAGCGTCACGTTGCACGCCGTATCGTCGATCGGCGTGCTCCCCGCATCGGGATTTAGAAAGTAGTGGATATGCAGAATGCACCCCGACGCGCCCTCCAGCTTGTCCAGCGGATCGGTCAGCCGTTCTTCCGGCAAGTCCGAAAAGTAAAGATCGGCCGTGTTCGCATCCACACGCTTGTACACCGCCGTCCGAACCTCGGGGCTCAACGTCGAACCGTTGTTCAGCGATTCGATCAGCAGGCTCCCGCCCGCATTGCTGAAAGCCCGGCATCCCGCCCCCGCGAACGTGCCGCACACCATCAACATCACGACCAGCATCACATGAAGAGCTTTAAGCATCGCTGAAATCGTACCAACCCGCGGCCAGTCCCGCCGAGAGATTCACCATTCTTCCCTGACCGCGCTCTGCACGCTCATCCCGGCGGCAGCGTCGTCGCACCAAGCTCGGTCGCCAATGCCCGTACCGCCCCACGCAACATCGCCACTTCCGCTTCGAGCTTCTCGACCCGTGCTTCAAGACCCACACGCGCTGCATGCGTCACATGCTGCACCGATGCCGCCTCATCCTCATCCGCCTCCCCCCCACCCCCCCCAACACCACCACCACGCAGACTCGGCTCCGCGTGCGCATCCGGCGCGAGCAACTGCCTGTAAAGCTTCGCCCTGCTCCCCGGCGGCGGCGGATACTCCCGCACCAGCGGTTCCGGCCGCGACGCCAGTTCATCCAGCACCGCCTTGACCGATTCAAGCGATTCCAGCGGGTGCATGCGCCCCGCATTCTGCCGGATATCTCCCAACGATTCCGGCCCGCGCAGCATCAACTCTGTCAGGATCACCAGCGCCGGGGTCTCGACACCCAGCGCCTCGCGGGCCAGGTGCCGAAACTTCGCCACGCGGCTCCCCGACATCTGCACCTCACGCACCAACCCCTTCTTCCTCAGCCCCTCCACCGCATCAAACACCTGATCCTCACTGAGGTTGGTCGTGGGCAGCCGATTGTTTTTCTGATTGCTGCCAACCGTCAGCCCGTTGAGCGTCAGCGGATACTGCGCCGGAGTCGTGTGCGCTTTCTCTACCAATACCCCAAGTACGCGAGCCTCGTGCGGTGTGATCGTGAGCATCCGTCCAGTTTACTCCGCTTTCAGCTCTCAGGTTGTGCGGCATTTGCCGCCGATTCCTTCCGCAATGGGCAACCCTGAACCAACCGCGACGTACCATTGGGATACGAACTGCCCAAACGCACTTCGTACGATAAGGTTTTAGTGAGGGTGGCCACGGGCCAGCGCGCGTCGCAACCTTTGACGCCATAAGCCTCGTGAACTCGCGTTCGCATCGACGGAGCAACACCATGACACACAGCGCGAATGTTCGATCCATCGGGTTTGTCGGCCTCGCCTCCATCACCGCACTCGCATCGCCATCATTCGCTCAGCAGGGCGTTCCTTCGCAACCCGCGCGCATGATTTCCGTCGGCGGCCAGGGCGGACTCCCGCTCAACCGCACACGCACACTCCTTCCGCCCGATGCGGCCATCTCGCGCCCAGTTCGCGCCGCGCCCGTCACCACCGGTCCGGGTTTCACCAGTGGTCCGGGTTTCACCAATGGGCTTGTGAAGCCGATCGTCGGGCCAGGCCCTGATCGCGGCATCCCCGCAGGCACCGGCGGTGGTTACTACTTCAACCCCAACGATGCGGGCATCTACAACCCCGGCACCACCATCTCCGGGTCCTCCAGTTCCGACCGACTCAAGCTCCGCTTCCACCTCGGCGCTGGCTGCAACACGATCTACTACCCCAACGCCAACGCCTCGTGCTTCCCCCTCAGTTGGTACCGCAGCCCATGGCGATACGACTCCCCCACCGTCATCTACAGCGGCCCGTGGTACGGTACTGATCCCTTCGTCACACAAGGTGTCACTCAGGCCCAGACCCTCGCCGCCCAACAGCAACTCCAGCAGCAACAGGCCGCCGAGCGCGCCCTCACACCCGTCGAGCGCGCCGAGGTCGCATGGCGTGCTGGCCAGACCGATGACTCCATCCGCTTCTTCCGCGAGCATCTCGACAAAGAACCGACCGATGCCGATGCCATGCGCTACCTCGCGCTCGTCCTCATCGACGATCGCAAGGTCGAACAAGCCGTCGCACTCATGGCCATGGCCTACCAGAAAGACCCGAAACTCGCCGCCAAAGCCCTTCCCCTCGACATCCTGCCCGGTGGCGAACTCGGCCAGCGCCGGCGACTCATCCAGGTCTCAACCTACGCCAACCGTATCAAAACGGGCTCGGCTTGGATGACCCTCGCGGTGCTCATGCAATCCGAACGTCGCGACGATGCCGCGGCCAAGATGGTCGAAAAATCCCGCGCCGCCGGCGGAAATCCCTCCGTGCTCGACGAACTCGCGCTCAGCCTCAACTAGCTCGGGTGGCCCGCCCGAGAATCTTCCCATCAACACTCAAGATTTCGCGCCCAATACCCACACGCCGCACGCCCGCGCGCGTTATCCTCTCGCATGCCTCAGTTGAACTATCAGACCGCCGGCGAATCGCACGGCCCAGGCCTTGTCACCATCGTCAGCGGCATGCCCGCCGGTATCGATCTCGACCTCGACTTCATCAACGCCGAACTCCACCGCCGCCAGGGCGGCTATGGGCGCGGCGCACGCCAACGCATCGAGTCCGATTCGATCGAAGTTCTCTCCGGCATCCGCCGCGGCCGCACCATGGGCTCGCCCATCGCCATGCTCATCCGCAACAACGACTCACGACTTGACGATCTCGTCAAAACCCCGCCGATCTACACGCCGCGCCCCGGTCATGCTGATCTTGCCGGAAGCATCAAATACCTCACCACCGACTGTCGCGAAATCCTCGAGCGTGCCAGCGCGCGAGAGACCGCCGCACGCGTCGCGGCCGGCGCACTCACGCGTTGCTTCCTCCGCGCCGCCAACATCGAGGTCTTCGGCTTCGTCCGCTCGATCCTTGATTCGGTCTGGCCCGGCGAAGTTACCGAAACCAACTGGCGTTCATTGATCGCCGCGCGCGACGGCAGCGAGGTCTATTGCCCCGACTCCACACCGGGCACGGAAGGCCCCACCACCGCACGCATGTGCCAGATCATCCGCCAGGCCAAGATCGATAAGGACACCGTCGGCGGCCTCGTCGAAGCCCACATCTTCGGCTGCCCGCCCGGCCTTGGCTCAACCATGAACTGGTACGAGCGGCTCGATGGCCGCATCGCCGCGGCCGTCATGGGCATTCAGGCTTTCAAGGCCATCGAGATCGGTCTCGGCAAAGAGAGTTCTTTGCGACCCGGCTCTCAGGTGCACGACGCCATCACCTTTGATCCTTCGCACGCCACCTCACCCAACCTCGGCTTTGTGCGCACGTCCAACAACGCAGGCGGCACGGAGGGCGGCATGACCAACGGCGCACCCGTCGTTGTTCGCGGCACCATGAAGCCCATCGCCACACTCCTCCGCGGTATGCCCACCGTCGATCTCAACACCAAACAATCCGCGACGAGCGCGTACGAACGATCCGACATCTGCGCCGTCTCCGCCGCCAGCGTGGTGATGGAAAACGTCGTCGCCTTCGAGATCGCCCGCGCCTTTGCAGATAAGTTCGGTGGCGATTCTTTGGAAGAGTCGCTTAACAACTACAACGGCTACCTAAGAATGGCACGCACACTCCCGCTCGAACCACCCATGATTCCCGGCATGGCCATAGCCTGATCTCCCCCTCCCGGAGGGAGTGGGCCGGGGGGAGGGGTTTGCGCTGCAAAGATCACCCGAGTTATCACCCCCCCCACACCGCACCATCCTCACCCGCCGCAGATGTGCCGAACCGTGCATCTGCGCACCGTCGCCCGCCCGCATCCCCATGCCGATAGTCCTCGCGAGGTGTCTGCATGAATCTCTCCGATCTCGGCTCTCCCGCCGCCATCATTTCGAGCATCTTCATCGGCATCGTCGGCTTTGCCATCTTTCTCTACGGCAAGAAAGAACTGAACGTGAAGTGCATCGGGACCGGAATCACCCTCTGCATCTTTCCATACTTTGTGCATTCGGTCCTGCTGATGTGGACCATCACCGCCGCCTGCCTGGCCGCCCTTTACTGGCTCAGCAAAAATGCCTAGCTTCCCCTCCCAGAGGGAGGGGACCGGGGGGAGGGTCATGTTCTGCAAAAACATAACGAGCGCATCACCCACACCCAGCAAAGTAAGCCCCAAGATAGTCAAAGACATCCTGCACTGATGTCGCCCCATCATTATTGAAGTCGCCATCATTGGCAAAGTAACTTCCAAGATAGTCGAAGATGTCCTGCACAGTGACATCCGTGCTGTCGTTCCAATCAGCCCGGCAGATGGTCGCCAGGGGGCCGATATGCTCGATCAGCGTTCGCAGCGTGATCTGTGTCGCCTGCACCGCATCGGGCACCAGGGTCATACCGCCGACATGGATGTGCCCCGCCGCCACGCATTGATACGCCGACCCCGGCCCCGCGTTCAGGTCATGGTGCCAGCACCCGAGGTACGAGGCATAGCCCGAAAGAAACCCTCCACCAAAGTCAAACCCCGCCGGGTTCAGCGGGTCATACGTCTGCACAAACGGGTCGATCTGCGCCGGAGTCATCGCCGCGGCCACCGCATTCACGATCTGCTGCATCGGCAGCGAGTTGTTCCTGATGTTCCCCACGGGCTCGGCGATAAGCGCGGCATCGGTCGGCCGCGTTGGCGCAAGATAATCAGTCGTATACAGCGCGACGGTTCGTCCCGGCGGGTTCGCCTCTCCTGAGTTCACCTTCCACCGCTGGGCCGCAGGCTCAAGCTCCCACCCGCGCACCGTGTTCGCGCGGCTGAAGGTGATGATCGCCACAGGGTGGACTTCTTCAATGATCCGTGCCCAGTCGGTCACCGTGTCCTGATAGTCCACCTCAAGATCGCCCACGCCCCGACCGTTGGCCCCCGCCATTCCGTTCGGAAACTCCGGGAAATACGCGTGAACGTCGTACCCTCTCCCCTCCCAGTTGCGCCCGACCCACCCCGTCGGATTCTGCATCGGGCTACGACTGAACGACCGCAGCATCTCATTGCTCGGCGGCCAATACCCCGTGATCAAAATGTTGTTCGTATTGTCCGCAGTGGCCTGTTTGCCAGCACCAATCACGCACCCAAGAGCCAGCATCGATCCAAACATCCATCGCATCGACATGCTCCTATTCCCGTTCAACACCATCCAAACTATACAACGCCAGATCCTCGCACGCAACCGTTACTGACCACCCGAGAGCGTGTTCACCAGCGTGGCCAGGGCCTTGATGTCGCGCTTCGCCAGGATCTCTGCCACCTTCTTCGGCTCAGCCCCGGTCTTCTTCAACGCGGTCTCCACCGTCGTCCACAGTTTCGCCGCCTTCTTCTCATCCGCACAGAGGTACAACTCACTCACCGACTCCGCCAGCTTGTGCAAGCTGATCGTGTCAAGGTGCTCGTAGTACCGGTTCACGATCTTCTTCTGATGCTGCGAAAGATGCTGACCCTTGGCCATGTTTCACTCCATTGCGCACACACCCCACCAACCCAAGGAGCGTATCGCCCATCCCCCCTTCCAGAGAGAGGGGGCAGGGGGAAGGGTTCACGCCCCGCAAAATCACAACAACCCCCGAAACCTAACGAGCCACTTCCCCTCAACATCACGCGACCCGCAAACCCACCCATCACAAATGGCCGATTCCCCTCTCCCGCAGCGGCGTTACAATAGACGCATGGCTGCCACCCACACTCCGAACTCCAGCACAGTTCCCTTTGATCTGGCCGCGTTGATCGATGCTGAGCTTCCCGAACCCGGCGACTCGCTTCGACTGCACGAGTTGTACATCAACCCGGCCGTCGTCTCTGTACTCAAGACCATCGGCTTTGATGCCAACTACGTTCGTGGTGAAGGGTGCTACCTCTTCGACGACAAGGGCCGTCGATACATCGATTGTCTCGGTGGTTACGCAGTTTTCGCCGCGGGCCGCAACCATCCGGTCATTCGCGATGCGCTCCGTCAGGCGATGGACCTCGACCTTCCCAACCTGCCCGGTGTCGGCATCTTCCGCACCTCGGGCATCCTCGCGCGACAGCTGGTTAACCTCATGCCCGGCGCCAACTCGGCGATCAAGGATCCGCTGGACACCGTCTTCTTCTCCAACTCGGGTGCTGAAGCGATCGACGCGGCCATCAAGCACGCCCGCATCGCCACAGGGCGCAACGGGTTGATCTATTGCCATCGCGCCTACCACGGCCTCACCATGGGCGCGCTCTCTATCAACGGAAACCATGAGTTCCGCGATGGGTTCGGGCCTCTGCTCAACGACACCTTTGAGATTCCCTTCAACGATCTCGCCGCTCTCGAAGCCGCGCTCGCCAAGGGCAATATCGCGGCCTTCATCACCGAGCCGATTCAAGGCAAGGGCGTGAACATCCCCGCCGATGATTATCTGGCGGGCGCGGCCGCGCTCTGCAAGAAGCATGGCGCGCTCTTCATCCTTGACGAGATCCAAACCGGTGTCGGGCGCACGGGCAAGATGTGGGCTTGCGAACACTTCGGCGCGGGCGCGGCGTGGACACCGGACATCATGGTCGTGGCCAAAGCGCTCTCGGGCGGATATGTGCCCGTCTCGGCGCTCATCACACGCCGGTGGATCCACACCAAGGCCTTCCCCAGCATGAATCAATGTGCACGGATTCAGACGACCTTCGGGCAGAACGATCTGGCCATGGCCGCGGGATTGGCGACGCTGCACGTCCTGAAATCTGAACGAATCGTCGAGAACGCTCATGAGATTGGTGATTATCTTATGAACCGACTTCGTGAGAAGATCGGTCACTACGAGATGGTCAAGGAGATCCGGGGCAAGGGCCTGATGATCGCGATCGAGTTTGGAATGCCACGTTCGCGCACGCTTCGCATGGGGTGGGATCTGCTGCACAAGCTCGACGCGAGTCTCTTCTGCCAGGCGATCCTCATGCCGCTCATGTCCGACCACCGCGTGCTCGTGCAGGTCGCCGGTCATAGGCTCGATGTCATCAAGCTGATCCCTCCGCTCGTATTGACCCGGCAGGATGCCGACCAGATTGCTGATGCCTTTGAAGCAACGGTCCGCGCCTGCCACAAGTTCCCCGGCCCGGCCTGGGAAGTCGGCAAGAGACTCGGTGGCGCAGCAATGAAACGCTTCGTTCCCGCATGATGACCCCGAGTTATGGCTTGAAGTTTTCCTGTCGCGGACGGCGCGCCCAGATGGCGGCCTGATCGCGCGTTCGACTTCGTGTTGGAACAGGATGAGTCGGATCCAACACTGGCGCGCTCGTGTGAGGTGGAGCGGATGTTGAGAGATCATGCCGCACACAAGCCGATGTCGTCGGCGATCGAACGACGAGGGCGGCACGCCTGTACACGATGGTGATCGCGCCCGTGAACACAAGAAAGCCCCACAGCAGATCGATGCCGCGGATCGATGCAATGGAGAGCAGACCGACCGATTCGGATGAATAAATGAGCGGCATGAAGATCAACCGACCGCACGGAATCATCAGGATGGAAGCGATGAGGCACGCCTGAGCACGCGCGGTGTGCGCGATTCGCGCGTGGCTTGATGTAAGAACAATGGCCATACCTGCGCCGATCAGCCACGCAAGAACACCGATCTCATATCCGGTGGCCGCGTTGAGGCCGGCCCAAAGCAACGCGCCAGCCGCGGTGGTCATAAGGGTCATGAGCCACACAACGATTGATCCCACGTCGATCGCCTCCACTCTGCTGCACACGGCAAAGAGAGGGTGATCGGTCGGATCGCGGCCATCCTGCATGTTGCCACTCATCGCCGGGACACGTAGGTCCGATTGGATGGATTGAACTGGGCGTGCGGGCGTAGAGCAAAGAAAGTGGACGAGGGCTCGGCGTGCCGCCGAGCCCTCGTCCCGTACCGCTGGTGAACACGGCGCGAGTGCCGCGAAACACTGGGAATCATGAACGGCGACGGCGAGCGAGCACGAGCGCGCCGATGGCAAACCCGGCGAAGCCGGCCGGCGCGGGGATCTCGGGATTGGCCGAAGATGTGAAGGCCGATGTGACGGTGAAGCCACCGGCGGTTGGTGTGTAGTTGGCGAAGCTGAAGGCGAACGACTCGTCGAGGAACGGCGAGGTCACGACGGGGCCGCTGAAGGCGACGCCCTGCCCGATGAAGTCGCTCGCACCGAAGCTGAAGGGCGAGTTGAGGAAGCCGGCCTGGAACGAGATGGTGAGCAGCGGGTTTGCGCCGTCGAAGAACGAGAGCGAGCCCGCGCTCGTTGAAAAGAGACCCGGGACGATGAGAGTCACAGTGACGGGTGTCATCTGAAACGTAGCATTAAGATAGTTGGGTGCGGCAAGCCCCGGCGTGAGCAGCGTGAGTCCGGTGCCCGACCATCCGCCTGTCAGTTGGTTTCCGGTGAGGGCGAACACGGGTGTTGCGCCGGTTGTTGCAGGATCAGCAAACGTAACGATTGTGTCGGCGTGAGCCGAACCGACCATGGCCAGCGCGAGCGCGCTGGACATCAGTCCATGAGACAACTTCATCTCGATCTCCCCTCGGTCAAAGTATCAATACTTCCGCCCCCAGCCTTCGCCCGCCGCAAAGCGGGGGAAAGCAACATCGAAGAATGCACGATGGGCGCGTCGAGGCAACGTCACAGGCTGATTATCCGTTGCAACCGGCGTGTGTGTTGCCGCGTGCGTGGCCGGTAACAAGGGCGAGGCGTGTGTGCTTGATCGGGGGAGTGTTCTTTCCGGACGGTGGGGAAAGGGCTACTGAAAGTCTTTATTCAGCGTGCGGGCGATTGCGTGCTTGAGCCGGTGAAGGGGTCAATCGGCGCGTTGGGTGTGAAGTGGTAGGTCTTCCAGTTATCGGGATTGCACCCGAGCTCGTATCCACGTTCGGCGAGTGAGCGCATGGTCTCCTTCTCGAAGATGCCGGTCTTTGGGGCGCGCCACTCGTCGGGGATCGCGATGTAGTAGACCTCGATATCGACCTTCTCGGTGTGCTTAATGAACTCCACCTGCAGCGCGAGAAACCTGAGTGAGCCGACCGTTGAGGATCTGATGGCGGTGCTGACGCTCGTGCTGGTGATGCTCGGCCAGTTGGGCTGAACAAGCTGCGGCGCGGCATCGAGTTGGTTGTTGATGATGACCCAAAATCGCATCCGCGGGAGCGGACGGTCGGGGTGTTTGCGACGCCAGATGGTTCGTGGCGAATCCTGCGTGAGCATCTCGATGTTGTAAAGGATGTTCGAGCTCGTGCCCCCATCAACATAGAGGGTGTCATCGATCGCCACGGGCGGGAAGGCGGCGGGAATAGCGGCTGAGGCGAGAAGGACTTTGTGGACACGATCGAGGTTGCCGGTCTCAACAGCCTTGACGGCCTCATCGGTGAGGTTCCAAGGCCTTGTCACACTGAGATCGAGATTTGTGGTACCAATCCCCAGCACGCGGCCCTGCCTGTAACCTTCGGTGATTCGCGCGACCACATCGGCATCAAACTGGGCATAGATATCGCGTTGCAGCCCTCGGGTGTCGAGGAAGGACGCTCGACCGGGGAGAAAGAAGAAGAGGCCGGCGAGCCGGACCCAGTCGGTCTTGGGTTCTTGATAGAGGTCGGTGACGCGGCGGTACGAAGCGTTATCGCCGATGAAGGCGAAAGGGGCGATGAGCGCACCGGTGCTGACGCCGGTCACGATATCAAACTCGGGCGGGCGCGATACTGGCCCCGGGGGAACGGTTCCCCATCCTTCCAGAAAGCCCGCGCCAAATGCGCCATAGTCGCCGCCGCCGGAGAGCACGAGCATGTCAAAGCATGGCTCGGTGGTCGATCGACCGGCGGCGTGATCGTCGTATTCCTGCTCCCATCGTCGAACGACGAGCTCATTGCTTTGGTTGCGGTACTGATCGGAGAGGGTGAGGTACTCGGTACACTTGGCTTCAAGTTCGTGCGGCTTGAGTTCGCGGCGCTGAACAACTCAGCCAGAGGCGAAGGTCGCGGCGAGAGTCAGGAAGATGGTCAGACCAGTTGTGCCGAAGGTCATAGTTGGATTCCTGCCAGAGTCGGGCTGCTGAGCGTGAGGGTCGAGCTGTGAGAGCGTATCCGACGACGGGTAGGCTTGAGCGCTGAGGGCATAGCAGGGGCTTTACGAAACGTTGACAATTGTCAAGAGCGAAACAGTACATTATCCGGATACTGTTGGGGTGTTGCTTAAATGGTTGTGAACACATGGAGCTGGACGGTGCTCAATATCGTCATCATTGCGGAGCCGAGGATCAAGGGTGTGGTCGTGCACGTCGAGGGCGATGCTTCGCTGGTCGAGATGCCGATCTTTGAGCGATCGACGATCAAGCTCGCGGCCCAGCGGCCTCTCGGGCTGGTGTATGACCTATCGGCACTCACGTTTGTGGCGAGTCTGGCAATGGGCGAGATGATTCGGCTTGCGCATTCCATCAAAGAGTTTGGAGGGCGGGTGGTGATCTCGGCTCCGAGCGAGATGGTGCGGGGTGCGCTGGAGCGTGCGCGGCTTGACCGCGTGATGCCGATTTATTCAACGTGTGAAGAAGCGGTCGCATCGATCGAGATGGCGCAGACCGAGGGTGTCGCTTGATCGGCTGGCCATCAAGTGGCGCGACGCCGGGACTTTGTGGGTGAGGTTCTCACGGATGATCGCACGGATGGGCCTTTCTTCTTGCGCGATCGCGCGGGCTTGATGGAGGCTGGTGTGAAGCCTGGTCCGCCGGACTGGATGGCCTCGTGAAACTTGTCGGCGATCACTTTGTAGATCGAGTTTTTGACGTGCAGCTCGTTGGCCCATGCGCCTTGAGAGCGACCGATGGTTCGCCGAAGGTCGATGTAGCGGAAGTTGGGGTGGTCATGCCGCAGGCCATCGAGCATTTCGTTGAACATGTTCATAAGGTTTTCGATAATCTCAGGTCCATCGGATGCCGAGTTGATGCGCTTGGCGGCGAGCGCGGGGCGCAGCCATGGACCGATGAAGCTGATGCCCACCCCGAAGCCGACGCCGCGGCCATCGGGGATCGGGTATCCGTAGCCATGCGAGACGATGGTGATGCCCGGGCGGGCCGCGGAGACTTGATCGATGAGGTCGGAGTAGGCAGTGCGGAAGACGGTGTTGATCATGTATTCGGCGAAGTCCTGGCGGAAGAGCGGCTTGCCCGATGAGGCATGATTGAGAAACTGGCCGAACTCGTTGCCGGCAACATCGTTGCCACCGCCCGAGAGCAGAAAGGCGGCGGGCTCGTTGGTTGTGATGTCGGCGAGGACATCCTGCGTGTCGTTGGGCAGGGGGCGGTAGTTCTGGAGCGGGCTGAAGTTGGTGCCATAGGCCATGTTCTCGATGGTGTCGCCCGCCTTGGCGTAGTTGCTGATGCTGTAGCCGTGATAGGCACGCAGGCAATCGATGATGTCGGTTCCGATCGGATAATCGAACCAGGAATCGCCTTCGGCCACCAAGTATGAACCGGCCGCGGCGGCGACGCCCATGGGAAATCGTGCTTCGCGTTTGAACTGCTGGAGCGCATCGGGATCGAGCGCATCGAGCTTGGCCGCGGAGGGGAGTTTGTGCACGGTGGGCTCCGATGATTGTTGGGTGTTGAGGCGCGAGTGTACCTGCAAAGGGGGCGGATGGCGCGGCGTGAGCGAGCGATGTGGTGGTGAGTTGTTGGCGGATGGCCGCGCGGAGCTTGATGGTGGTGTTCAAGATCGCGATGGCGGCGGCGCAGGCTTTGGGCGAACCCGGTGACTGCTCGATGATCTGGTGCAGGGATTGGAGTTTGCGTTCGAGCGTTGCGGTGGTGGTGGGCATGGCGGGGGTCCTGACGGGGGGGCGAGGGGTGCGCGGTGGAACATACTCGTGTCCTCTACAGAGGGATGGAGGAGCGCGTTTGTGCGCGCGCCAGCGCGCTGAGGTGGGTGGGTGCGATGTGTAAGTGCTTGCGGGGTAGGGGGAAAGAAATTTTGTAAATTCTGGTGAAGTGGTTGGGGCGGCCGCGCGGGCGCGCGCACAGGGGCGCGCTTTTGCACTGGTTTGGGGGAGATGGCATGGGTGTGTTGGAGGGAGGGGGTAGGGAGGTGGGTGGTTCCCACTTCCCGTCAGCAACCCCGGCATCGGCCAAGCGGGATGGCCGCGAGGGATGGTGATCCCCCCGGACCTTCTTCCTCACCCCCCAACCACCTGATCCACCATCGGGGAGGGGGAGGGGGGGTGCGATCTTGTGTGTCTCTCTGCGCCGCGGCAACATCGCGGTCCCCGCCCCCCCCCCCGGGGCGGGATGTATGACCCGTCAGGTGGAGGGATGAAGAGAGGTTGAAGCGCAGGCCGGGCAGGTGCGAGACCAAACGAGCCGTTGAAGCGGAGAGGGCGCGCATGACGGCTCACACTAGTCCTACCGTTTGGGTAGAATGGCAGCAACCAAGCGGAATCCGTCGTGACGACCATGAACATCTGGCCCAGTCTCTCCAAAGCCCCAATCGTTGAAGGCCTGATCGACATTCGGGTCGAGCGGCCGGCTGGTGCGACGATCGCCGCGCTTAAAGCCGCTTGCGACGAACTTGCCACCGAGTTTCCCTCGCGGCAAGAGATGCACATGTTTGTGGCCCAGCTCAACTTTTCGCCTGATCCGAGCGCGAATGCTCTGACCACGGGTGATGCACCAGGAGGGATCATCCTTCGTTCCACAGACGAGAAATGGGTGGTGCAGTTCCGTCTCGATGGCTTCACGGTGTCGCGGTTGCAGCCCTACGGCACTTGGGACGAACTCAAAGCCAAGGCATCGACGCTCTGGGCGAAGTACTCGGAGGCAGCGAAGCCAACGAAGGTCGTTCGCATCGCCTCACGGTTCATCAATCGCGTGCAGTTGCCGATCGGCGAGTCCTTCGAGAAGACGTTTCTGACCAACTTCGTGATCGGGTCGAGTCTTCCGCAGTCCGTTGCAGGTTACCTGCTTCGCGTTGTCATCCCGTTCGAAGAGCACGACGCGATCGCCATCGTCACTCAGTCGCTTGAAGGAAATAGCACGGACTGCATTCTCGACCTCGACGCCTTTTCAGACCAACCGCAAGGTATCGCCGAGAATGAGATGTGGCGCAAACTCGAAGGCCTTCGAGAAGTGAAGAACCGTCTGTTCTTCGGGAGCTTTACTGACGCAGCCTTGGAGCGATTCAAGTGACCACACCATCTGCCGTGCGGCAGGCACCGACATTTCGGAGTATCCATCCGCTCGTCCTCTCGGCGAACTTGCTGTTTGCCGTGTCAGCCCTCGGCGCGAGCTCACAGTCTGTCCAACTCCAGCGTCAACTCAGCCACCTCACCGGATACTACACCCTCCCAGTTTCCAGCAGGCGCGACCCTCGCCGCGAGCGTTTCCGTTCGCTTGCGCAGCTGTGGCGGAGCGAAACCCAGTGGCTCTCCTCCACGAGAGATATCGCCATGCATCCGGCGTATCAGGAGATCATTGGCATGGGTGCCGAAGCACTCCCCATGATCCTGGAGGATCTCCGCCAGAACTCCGGCCATTGGTACTGGGCTCTGAAAGCTATCTCGAACGAGGATCCAGTGGTTCCGCGTGATCGTGGCTCAATCAAGAAGATGAAGGGCGCTTGGCTTCAATGGGGCGAGACTAAAGGTCTCGTGCGTGCATGATGTTCGAGGACTTGGTGCGTGCGATTCAGCCGCAGTTCCCGCAACTCACGGCGGCGAACAGCCGTCCCACCAGTCCGTACGACGAGGGTTACAACTGCATCGCGTGGGCCGCAGACGATACAGATCGTTGGTGGGAACCAGATCCACTGTTCCAGCAGTACTGGCCGCCAAGTGTGCCGAGAGAATACACCCTGGACGCGTACGTTCAGGCGTACGGCCTCCAAGGGTACACCGAGCGATCTAATGCAACCGTAGAACTGAGCAAGCAGAAGGTCGCCATTTACGCCGCGATCAACGGAAAACCTACGCACGCCGCACGCCAGCTCCCCGACGGTTGGTGGGCGAGCAAACTCGGGCCACAGATCGACATCGAACACGAGTTTGCGGCGCTTGATGGCCCAGCGTACGGAACTGTCGCGGTGATCCTCGCGAGACCAGCGAAGTAGTCTTCTGGATGTTTGGGGATGGATGTGCCGGCGGAAGAGGGCTTCCCATTCCTCTGGCATCAGCGGACCGTGCTCGCCCGGCTCGGCCCTCCCCCCACAGCGATCGCGCGGCGTGCATCGGTTGTCGGCCACTGTCTACCGGCACCAGATCATCGTCTCCGATTCCCCAACCCGCGTGCATCGTCAACGAATCGGGCGTTCCGGCGATCATGCGTGCGGGTTCGATCGTCGTACCCGCGGCTCCGACAGCGATTGCCGCGTCACCAACGACCGTATTCGCCTGCACGCCGAGCGTTTCGACGGCTCCGATGCCCGTCGCCCCGTTACCCCTCGCCCGCACAGGTCCGATCACCGCGGCACGGTGCGGCGATCCGCGCGGGCGTGCTGTCCGGGGGTCGCGCTCGAAGACTCGCTTGACCCCCACCTACGAACGGCCAGCCCTTCGGGCTGAAGACGGCGGCCCAGCTCGAATGTCGTGGCCCTTGGGGCTGAAGAACTCGCTACCGTGGTGGCATGGCGTCCACGCTCACCAAGCTCTTGGTCCACATCACATTCTCGACGAAGAATCGGCTCGCCCTGATTCCCGAGGCGATCGAGCCGGACCTTTACGCCTACATCGGCGGCATCTGCCGGCGCATGCAGTCGCCGCTCCTGGCGATGGGTGGCGCTGCGGGTGTACATCGCCAACCAGAGGGAGCATCACAAGACGATCGACTTCAAGGATGAGGTGCGGGCGTTCCTCCGGAAGTACGGCATCGAGTGGGATGAGCGGTACATTTGGGAATAATGCGACGTGCAGCCCATCGGGCTGCGGGACTCCTCGCGAACGTGTCCGGGGGTGTCGTCGCAAAGCCTCCTCCACGCCCCGGCTGCTGACGGCGCAGCCCATCGGGCTGAAGAGCCGATCGAGTTCTACGAAGCGCTCATCTCGCCGAGGACTATCAACGCCGCCGCGATCGGGCTGACGCCCGCGGCCGTCGCCGCGTGGGGGGGGGCAACCCGGGCGCGGGGTCGGACATGATCGACACCATCAAGACCTGCGCGGCCCGCCCACACACCAAGAACGATCCCAACGTGTATGTGGCCTTCCACGGGTGGCTACATTCCTGCGCCCCGCTGCGGTTAGAACCGCCGCGGACTTGCGAGGTTCATCGGCCGGAAGGCCGATGCCACTTTCTTAGTGATCTTTGACGGTGAGGACTTGGCAGGCCCATGCGGTGCCTGCGCCGAAGCCGACGGTGACGATGAGTTGGCCGGGCTTGAGCAGGCCGCGAGCGTTGGCGCGGGCGAGGGCGATGGGGATGGAGGCGGCGGCGGTGTTGCCGGTCTCGGCGATATCGATGACGAGTCGCTCGGTGGCGACGTTGAGCTGCGCACCGACGGCTTCGATGATGCGTGCGTTGGCCTGATGAGGGATGACGAGGTCGAAGGCATCAACTCCGACGCCGACGGCGCGGGCGGCGCGGCGGATGCTGTCGGACATCTGTCGTACGGCGGCCTTGAAGACCTCGCGGCCGCGGAGGTGGATGGTGTGTTGCGCGGTGGCGACGGAGAGGGAGGTGGCGGGCATACGGCTGCCGCCGGCGGGCATGCAGATGAGATCGGCGGCGGTTCCGTCGGTGCCGATGTCGGTGTAGATCACATCGAGGAAGCCGTTGATGGAGACGACGGCGGCGCCTGCACCATCGCCGAAGAGGATGCAGGACTGGCGGTCGGCGTAGTTGGTGATGCGGGTGAGGCAATCGGCACCGACGACGAGGACGCGCTTGTGCAGGCCGCTGCGGACAGAGGCAGCGGCGAGGTGAAGGCCGTAGCCGAAGCCAGCACACCCGGCGACGACATCCATGGAAGGGACGCCGCGACAACCGAGCTTGGCTTGCAGGTAGCAGGCGGAGCAGGGGACGGGGGAATCGGCGGTGGAGGTTGCGAGAAGGATGAGGTCGAGATCGGAGGGTGTGACGGCGGCATCGGCGAGTGCGGCGATGGCGGCGCGGTAGGCGAGATCGCTGGTGGCCTCATCGGCGGCGGCGCAGTGGCGGCCGTGAATACCGGTGCGCTCGACGATCCATTCGTCGCTGGTATCGACACTCTGCATCAACTGGTGGTTGGTGAGGATGCCTTCGGGCAGGTAGTAGCCGATACCGGCGATGGAGCAGAGGGCTGATGGGCGTGCGGGGGCGGTCGGTGAATCGTGATGGGTGGGTGCGGTTGCGTGGTTGGTGTTCAAGACCGGACTCCCGAGAATGGCCGGGCCATTGTTCAGGATAGCGGGCATAGGGGGCGTGTGACGGATGGGAACACGTGAGACGAGATGAACAGATTTTCATCTTGTGTATGGATCAAGGTCGGCGGCGGAAGAGGTAGTGGAGTGTTCCGGCGATGAAGGCGAGGATGCCGGAGATGAGGACGATGGCGGAGACGATGTGCCACGTGGCGACGGGTAGGGGTTCGAGTTCTTCGATGATGACGGCGGATGCGACGGCGAAGGCGACGGTGAGACCGAAGCCGATGGCCGCGCTGATGGCGGAGCTAGAACTGAGGGTTGAGCAGAGCCAACTGAAGCCGAAGAGGCCAACGGAGGCTGCCGCGAAAGCCCGCACTGTTTCACGCTCTTCAATGTCAAAGTATGGCAACAGACCCCTGATGGTGAAGGGCGATTGGCTGAAGAAGAATGGGGGGATGAAGACCGCGGCGGCACCGACGATCCAGATGAGGGCGACGCATGCGAGGGTGATGAGGAGTTTGCTGATGATGATGCGTGAGCGGTGGATGGGGAAGGACGCGAGAAAGTCGGCGGAGCGTTCCTGACGTTCTCCCGCGAAGATGTTTCCGGCGAGCGCGGCGATCGAGATGAGCATGAGGCCCCACGCGACGTATCCGAAGTCGTGAAACTCCTTAACAAGGAGGCCATGCGATGATCGATAGAGCGAATAGGACATGAAGATGTACGGCGATACGAAGAGAATGGCCGCGGCGATGAGTGGGACGCGGCAGAGTCGCCAGTCTTTCCAAAGCAGCATCTTCATCATGCGGTGGCCTCCGGCGAAACGGGCGGTGGTGTGGGGGCTGCGGTCGATAGGCCGCGAATGAGGTCTTTGAAGATGTCGTCGAGACTGAGGTCGAAGACTTCGACCGAGGTGAGGGTGTTTTGGGTGTTGAGATGCGCGAGGGTGTGGGGCGTGTAGTCGCGAACGGTGATGAGCCACTCGCGGCGATCGGTGCGGTGCCAGATGGTTCCGGGTGGCGGGATGAGCAGGGGGTGCTGATCAGGAAGTGTGGCGCGGATGCGCTTGGTGGATGAGACAAGCTCATCGGTCGAGGCGATGTGGACGATGCGGCCCTCGTGCATGATGACGATGCGGTCGGCGAGACGCTGCACTTCGTCGAGCGCGTGGCTGGAGATGAGGACGGTCTGGCCGCCATCGACAATGGTGCGAAGCACACCGTCGAGAAACTCATCGCGGGCGAGCGGGTCCATGCCGTCGGTTGGTTCATCGAGAATGAGGATCGGGGGACGGGGGGCGACAGCAACGAGGAGTGAGAGCTTGGCGGCCTGCCCCTTGCTGAGACGCTTGACCTTCTGCGTCGGGTCGAGACGGAAGAGCTTGAGAAGATCAGCGGCGTAGGCAACATTCCACGTTGGGCGGAGGGCCTGTGAGAAGTCGAGGACTTGGCGGACGGTCATCCATGGGTAGGCGGTGGGGCGATCGGGAACGTAGCCGATGATGGATTTGGCCGCGATGGGATCGATCTGGACATCGTGACCACGGATGACGATGGAGCCGGAGGATGGGGGCAAGAGCCCGACCATCATGCGGATGGCGGTGCTCTTGCCTGCGCCGTTGAGGCCGATGAGCGCGGTGGTTGAGCCGGCGGGGACATCGAGATCGATGTGATCAACCACGGTGCGCGAGCGGAAGCGACGGGTGAGGCCGCGAAGGGTGATTGCGGGCGGGGCGGTCGCGGATGCAGAGTTAGGTTCTGCTGGGGGCTGTGCGGTGGGAGGCGTGAGGAGCGATGGGGTCATGGCTTGGCTCCGTTGGATGATGACCAGGCGCGTGAGTAGAGCTGATCGATACGGCGGCGCGAGAGGCCCGCGGCGAGACCGGCGGCGATGGCGAGGTCGAAGGCCTCGGAGACTTGCCGCTCGGAGCCGGACTTCGCGGCGGCGAGGGCACCCTCATCGGCAACGAAGATTCCGGAGCCGGGGCGCGAGATGACCAGGCCCTCGCGTTCGAGCTGCTCGTAGGCCCGCTTGACGGTGTTGGGGTTGACGAGGGCTTCGACGGCGAGGACTCGGATGGAGGGAAGAGCCTCGCCCGAGCGGTAGATGCCGGCGGCGACGGACGAGCGGATGGCATCGGCAATCTGCTGGAAGACGGGGATGTTGGCCTGGAAGTCGATTTTCATGGGGCTCGCATCACTGTACTACTGTACTAATACAGTATATCAGTTTACGGGCGGGTGTCGGGAGGGTTGCAGAGGTTTGAGAAAATTTGCCGGGCAGGGGGCGTGCGTGCGGATGACCATGTAAACTGAGGACATGGGAACGCGGATTGGGATATCACCCGAGGATGACGATCAGGGCGAATCGCGGGGCTTTACGCTGATCGAGCTGCTGGTGGTGATCGCGGTGATTGCGATATTGGTCGGGCTGCTGCTGCCGGCACTGCGCGGCGGGCGCGAAGCGGCAAGGCGCGTGGCGTGCCTTGAAAATCAGCGGCAGATCGGGCTTGCGCTGCACCTCTATGCCGATGACCAGAAAGAGTGGACGCCGCGCGAGTCGGGACGGAGCGAGACACCCACGGTGTTTGGGCCACCCTACAACCCGCAGTGGGCGTATGTGCTGAGGCCTTATCTGGATGAACGTGCGACCTCGCAAGGTTGGCCGCAGGATGTGGGCGGAAGGGGCGGGGGCGCGAGTGATATCGGCGACCTGTACAAGATGGCGGAGGTGTATCGCGACCCGGCGCGGCCAAAGGATGAGCATCCGATCCAATACGTGTTGAACGGGTTGAGTTTCCGACGTGCGCCGGTGCCGGGGCAACTTGTGCAGCTCAACATCAAGGCGAAGCCGCCGACGAAGATGGGTCGGTATGAGCGGCCGCAACAGACGGTGTATCTGACGGACTTCACCGATGATGTGGATCGCGTTTTTGCGCGAGAGTGGCTGCCGGGGCAGAACAACTATCTGCTGGCGATTGCGTATGACCTTCACAGCGTGAGCAGCGTGACGGGGCTAGGGGCGGTTGATGGTGTGACGGTGCAGCGGATTGCGCCGAAGCGGCACGGGAGCGGAGCGAACGCGGTATTTCTGGATGGACACGCGGCGTATGTGCCGACGAAGATGATGCTTGATCTGCGGATGTGGGATGATTATGACTATCGGGCGCAGTGAGGGTGTTGAAGCGGGTGGATGTTGCTTGAAGGTGGGCGCGGGGTGGTGTTGAGAAGGGCGATGGTGATGCAGGGTCAGATACATCAGATCAACATTTCGTCGGGCGGCGTGCCGAAGCTGCCGATCAAGGAAGCTCGGGTGGGGTCGATGGGGCTTGAGGGTGATTGGCAGACGGACCGCAAGCATCACGGCGGGCCGGAGCGCGCGGTCTGTCTGTTCTCGCTTGAAGTGATTCGACGGTTGCAATCGGAAGGACACCCGATTGTGCCGGGGTCAGTGGGCGAGAACCTGACGATCGAAGGGTTGGACTGGTCGCGGGTGGTGCCGGGGGCGCGGCTGGTTGGGCAGGAGGGGCGGTTTGAGCTTGAAGTGGTTTCGTACGCCGCGCCGTGCTCGACGATACGGAACTCGTTTGCGGATCTTAATTCCAAGAGGATCAAGCAGGAACTGCATCCGAGCGAAGCACGCACGTATGCACGGGTGGTGCGTGATGGTGTGGTGCGGACCGGGGATTTGGTGGAGCTTGTATCACCCGCGTGAGACAGAACATCACTCGGTCATGGCCAGCAATGCGAAGGTGGCGAGCCAATGCTCGCCCATGTAGTCGCCGGTGACGTGCGGAAGGGCGGCTTCGAGGTGGATGGCCGCGGATTCCTCGGCGAGATCGCGGCGTGAATCGTCCGCGGGGAGCGCACCCGAGAGTGCGCGCCAGCACCAAGCGCGGCTGAGGTTGAGCCCATCAAGGTGGGTGATCTGCCCATCGGTGCGGTCGCTGACTGTGGCGGGTATGAAGAGCGTTGCGGGCTGGCGCGCTGCGAGGTTGGGGAGGAATCGGTTGAGCCATGGGATGAACTCGGCTGGGTCGAGGACTCGGCGCATGCACTCGGTTTCCATCAGCGCTGGCGAGAAGAAGTCGGTGCCATCGGGCTCCCAGACAGGGCAGTTGAGGTCGTTGCCGTACCACGCGCGGGCCTTGGTGGTGAGGAGGTCGGTCAGGTGCGTAATGTTTGAAATCTTTGCGTAATCGAGCGCGAGGGCGAGGCCGAAGGCGGTGTTGGTGTGTGTGCCTACGCGGATTGGGTAGGTGGCTTTGGGCAGATAGGTGAGGTAGCGATCGACGAAGGCGCGGGCGAGGGGATCAAGAACATCAGCCCAGCGCGCGAAGTGTCGCGTGTGCGTGTGGTCGGCTTCTGATTTGCCCATGCTCAGCTCGGCGGCGAGTTTCAGCAGCCATGCCCATCCATAGGTGCGCTCGAAGGTGGCGCGGCGCGGTTGCTTCAGGTACGCAACTTCGATGGTGACGTTGTCGGGTGTGAGGTGACGATCCATGACCTCGATGATCGCGCCGGCTTGTTGCAGGTCGGGCGCGAGTCGCAGGGCGCGGGCAAGAAGCCAGTGGGCGTGGACGCTGGAGTGCCAGTCGAAACTGCCGAAGAACGCGGGGTGCAGAGCGCGGGGGCTGAGCAGATCGCACTCGTCGTTGACGACATGGTCGAGCTTTGACGGATATTCCCGGTCGATGTGGCCGAGCGCGGTGGCGGCGAAGTGGTCGATGAAGTTGGCGATGCGTGGGTGGTGGTACACGCACAGATGGTACCAACTCAGCATGTGCGAAACCGCGGCATCACTTTGTGGGGTGGTTGGCCTTCACACCATTGGCCGCGAGACGGATCGTCTCGGCGATTCGCTTCTCGCGCGTTTCAGGGCGCTTTGCGCTCTTGATCCACCAGAGGATGCCCTTGCGCGACGATGGGCTGAACGACTGGAAGTTGGCCGCGGCGAGAGGGTTGGCGGTGAGTGCCCGGGCCAGGTCTATGGGCATTGCGAGATCCTCGGCATCGTTGTAAACATCCCATGATCCGTGGGCTTGGGCGACGGAGATTTTTGCAAGACCGTGCGGGGTCATGTGTCCTGATTCGATGAGGCGCGCGACGCGGTGTTTGTTGAGTTTGGACCACGGACTGCCGCGTTTGCGTGAAGAGAGGAGGAGCATGGAGCGTTCATCGTCGAGTTTGGCGGGGCGACTGTCGATCCACCCGAAGCAGAGGGCTTCCTCGACGCACTCTGCGTAGGGAACGTGGCGATCGCCGCAAACTTTCTTGAACGTAACGAGCCAGATGCTCTCGTCGCGGCGATGATTGGCCTTCAACCATGCGCGCCACTCCTGGCGCGAGGTGACAGTGGTGCGTTCATAGTCCGGCATTTTGGCTATCGGCAATCTCCGATGAAGAGATCGAGGGCTTGAACTCAGCCGATTCGCAACTGCAAATAGAACTCGTCGTATGAGCACCCGCCGGTTCGGAGTGCGTCGGGCTCGCGGCCCCAGACGATGAACCCGAGGGATGTGTAGAGCTTAAGCGCGGCCGGTGCGTTTTCGGAGACGGCGAGGCCCACCACTTCGACGCCCAACCATGAGCGCGCGGCATCGATGCACCCTTGGACCACAGCGCGGCCGAGCCCGCGGCCGCGTGCGGATGGTGTGACGTAGACGGCGACAATGGTTGCGCGGTGGCGGGCCTTGTGAATCGGTGAGCGGAAGATGCTGGCGATGGCGAGAAGGGCACGGGGCGATGCATCATCGAACGAACCGACCGTGAGGTTTTCCGGATCGTGCAGACGTGCGGCGACAATCTCGGGATCGGAGCCGGGATCGTCGGTGGGCGAGCGACCGAAGGCCCAGGGTGAATCGATGAGCGATTCGCGGCGAATGGCTGCGTAGGCGTGAGCGTCGGCGGGGGTTAGGAGGCGGGTGGGCATGGTTGAGCGGGCTTGTTGGCTAAGGGGAATGGCGGCCGGGTATCCGGGAGCGCCGAGCGCACGCGTGCTCGCCTGTGCGCAGTTGACAGGAAGGATACGAAGGGTGCGTCGATGGGTGGGCAAGCAGAACGGTGGTCCTCTGTTGCAAGGCCAGGGATTCCGAGGTTGCGATCGGAGCTCTCTTCGGGAATGGGGATGGAAATGAAAAACCCCGAGCATGCGCTCGGGGCTCTCTTTGGTTATCTGTTGGAGAGGGATCTTCGATCAATAATCCATGTCATCCATACCACCGCCGCCCGCGGGCACGGCGGACTTCTTCTTATCCTTGATATCGACGATCGCGGCATCGGTGGTCAGGAGGAGACCGGCGATGGAGGCGGCGTTCTGCAGGGCGACGCGCTCGACCTTGGTGGGGACGATGACGCCCATCTGCATGAGGTTGCCGTATTCGTGGGTCATGGCGTTGTAGCCGAAGTTGACATCGTTGGATTCTTCGACCTTCATCGCGACGACGGAGCCGTCGAGGCCGCAGTTCTTGACGATCTGCTTGATGGGGGCTGAGACGGCGCGATCGATGATATCGATGCCGATTTTCTCATCGCCGGTTGCGCGCTTGCGGACCTTCTCAAGCGAGCGGCGGGCACGCAGGATGGCGACGCCGCCACCGGGCAGGATGCCCTCTTCAACGGCCGCGCGGCAGGCGTGGAGTGCGTCCTCGACGCGAGCCTTCTTCTCTTTCATCTCGACTTCGGTGGCCGCGCCGACGTTGATCTGGGCAACGCCGCCGGAGAGCTTGGCGAGACGCTCTTCGAGCTTCTCGCGGTCGTAATCGCTGGTGGTCGCTTCGATCTGATGGCGGAGCTGATCGATGCGGCCCTTGATCTCGTTGCTGGTGCCCGCGCCCTCAACGATGGTGCAGTTATCCTTGTCGATCGTGATCTTCTTGGCGCGGCCGAGGTCCTTGATCTCGACCTTCTCAAGCTCGATGCCGAGCTCTTCCATGATGGCCTTGCCACCGGTGAGGACGGCGACATCCTCGAGCATTGACTTGCGGCGGTCGCCGAAGCCGGGGGCCTTGACGGCGGCGATCTTGAGCACGCCGCGGAGCTTGTTGACGACGAGCGTGGCCAGGGCCTCGCCCTCGATGTCTTCGGCGATGATGAGGAGCGATGCGCCCTGCTCGGCGATCTTGCCGAGAAGCGGGAGCATGTCCTTGACGGTGCTGATCTTCTTCTCGAAGATGAGGATGTAGGGCTTATCGAGGATGCACTCCATGGTGGCCTGGTTGGTCACGAAGTGCGGGGAGAGGTAGCCCTTGTCGAACTGCATGCCCTCGACAAGCTCGACCTCGGTGGAGAGGCTCTTGCCCTCTTCGACCGTGATGACGCCGTCCTTGCCGACCTTGTCCATCGCGTCGGCGATGATCTTGCCGATCTCGGCATCCTGGTTGGCTGAACATGTGCCGACCTGGGCGATCTCCTTGGAGTTGGAGACTTTCTTGGACATGTTGTGCAGTTCTTCGACAATCGCCGAGACGGCGAGATCGATGCCGCGTTTTACCTGATTGGCGTTGGCACCGGCGGTGATGTTCTTCAGACCTTCCTGATAGATCGCTTCGGCATAGATGGTGGCGGTGGTGGTGCCGTCGCCTGCGTCTTTGGAGGCCTTTGTGGCGACTTCCTTGACCATCTGCGCGCCCATGTTCTCGTAGGGATCTTCGAGTTCGATCTCCTTGGCAACGGTCACGCCGTCCTTGGTGACGGTGGGAGCGCCGAACGACTTCTCGAGAACCACGACGCGGCCGGAGGGACCGAGCGTGACCTTGACAGCGCGGGCGAGTTTCTGAATGCCACGGAGAATTCTCTCGCGGGCGTCGGTATCGAAGGCAATTTGCTTTGCGGCCATGGGGAGTGAGTTCCTATTCGAATGGGTTTGAGTTCAGGTGTGAAGGCCAGGAAGGCATCGAGGCAATAGGCATCAAGGCATCAAGGCATCAAGGCATCGAGTCAACCGATTTTGATCCAATCAACATTGCATGCGTTGATGATGAAGACCGACTTGCCGTCGGTGAGCTTGACAAGATGGTCGGGCTCATCGGGAAGGAGCATGGCGTTGTGAACGACACACTTTTCGGCGCGGATGAAGTAGACCACGGCATCACGCTTGCCGTTGAGTTCGCGGAGGGCTTGTCGGAGTTGGTCGTTGGTCATTTGGGAGGTATCAGCCAGTTCGCATCAGTCGATGATGGCGAGAACTTCGTCTTCGCTCATGACGAGCACCTTGTCATCGCCGATGCCCGTGCCGAGCTTGATCTCGGTGCCGGCGTACGACGAGAAGATCACGCGGTCGCCCTTCTTGACGGTGAGCGGGATGAGCTTGCCGGTGTCGGTGTTGATGGTGCCGGTGCCGACCGCCTCGACGATGCCGGTCTTGGGCGTGTCCTTGGCCTTCTCAGGAAGAAAGATTCCGGCCGCGGTGCGGTCTTCAGCCTCGTCGCGACGGACAAGAATCTTGTCGTGCAGAGGGCGGATCTTGCTGGTGGCGGACTTGGACGGCGGGTTGAGCGTTGCGGACTTGGCCATGATTCAGAGACCTCCTGAGTGAAGCTGTATGCAAGCGGTTTGAATGGGACAGTGTGAAATCGATGTCATCAGCCGGGCCACCGGCCGTCATAGAAGCGTTCTAGGCAGCGTTGCAGAACCTTGAGCATGAGTTCGACATCCGCGCTGGTCCGATCGACCACGGCGAAGGCATCAAACCGGAGCGCGGCCTTCAGATCGCGGTGTGCATCACGCGAGGCGCGCGTGCTGCGGACCACGACGGTGGGCGGCGGAGATTCGAGCCTGCGCAGCATGTCGAGCACGCGGCAGCCCGCCTCGTCGGTGTTGCCATTTGAGCATGTGGAATCGAGTGGAAGGCCGAGATCGACCACCGCGATGTGGATGGGCTGCGAGCGGATCACCTGCTCGGCCTGCTTGGCGGTGCGGGCGCGCATCGACTCAACCCCCATCGGGCGGAGGATGCACTCCATGTTGTCGGCCCATGAGTCCGGACGCCAGCCACCCCAGGAGAGCAACAGGTTCAGACGACCTGACCCGGAGACAGGTCCGACCGAAGAGACCGGACCGCACGAGACGGAGGGAGGTTGGCCGGGTGAGATGGGGCCTTTGACCATGCCGCCACCGCTCCCTCGCAGGGTCTGCGAGGAAGGAGACGAGAGGCGAAAGTGGGCACGAAAACGGCGCATTGCTGAGACGAGAGGGGCAACAGCGATGCCGGATTTTGCAGGCGTCAATTGGGGTGCGAGTGCTCGAAAATCCGCGATATTCGAGCCTTGGGCTGCCAGCGGGGGGGCGAAGACCGCTGAGCGAGTGCCAATTCGGCAGTCGAACATGCACCGATCAGGGGTTGGGTGGAGGGGTCGGTGCGGAGGGTGATGCCCGCTTCAGCCCATGGTTCCGGCCGCACTCGGGGCAAATCGGACCTGCGGTGCCTTGAAGGTCGTACAGGCAGAATGGGCATTTGCCAAGGCGCCGCCGCGCGTGCACGGGCGTGTCGCCATGGCCACATGACGGCACGTGGGAGTGAGAAGCATAGGAGCAGGACGGCGATAAGGGTGCCAGCGTTGACCGCGTAGCCGGGCAATAGGGTGCGGCGGAGAGGCCCGAGCCCCGCTCGGTTGCGGCCGAGTTGCTCGGCCATGAATGCGGATTGACCGTCGATGCGGTTGAGTTGGTAGTCTTCGGCGGCCAGGAGTATCGAGGTGGTTTGCGATGATGTTGGCGCGGCTCTTGGTGGGAAGAATCCAAAGTCAAGTGTGCGGACACCGGCGCTCTCTTGGGTGATGGCCCACTATCCGGTGCGATTTCGGAAGGCCAGGAGATAGAGGTAGCCATCGGGCTTGGCGGTCGGGCGCGGCGATGGCTTGCCCGCGTACAGACGACCTCCGCACAGCGCAATGCGGCCATCGGGTTGGAGGTAGATCAGCAGGTGCTGTTGCTCAAGCTCGAACGGCCGGGGGTCGCGGAAACCGTATGGGCGTGCGCTGGTGCGAGGCTCGATGATCAGCCGCGCCAACGAGTTGCCCTCGCGAGGATTGGCGGGGAGGGAGCGGTATGAGGTGAAGATCGCGATGAGCGCGAGTGGAGCCCAGAGCGGAGAAGTCAGGGTGCGCCGGAGGTGGTGGAGGAAGGATCGACGCTGGATCTCGGCGGGCTGGGCATGGGACTTGGTTGCAATCACTGTTTGAAATGATACCAGTGATGCAAATAGAGGTCCGCAGCAAACAGGTGATAGGCCTACGTATGCTGCGCGAAAGTGCAATGCCCCCAGCCAGCAAGCTATTTGCACGCAGTGTTGGAGGGATCATCCGCAGGAATGCCGATGCGATTTTTCAGGCTGGGCGCGGGATTGCGTTGGGGGGGATGATGTCGGGCAGGAGTTCGGGGACTGGGCGAGCGGCGGCGGCTTCTTTGCGGGCCTCGGCGGCCAGCAGGTCACTGATCGTCGGCTTTCCGAGGGTCTCGCCGTTCAGCAGTTTCTTGACCTCGTCGGAACTGAGGGTCTCGTATTTCAACAACGCTTCGGCAACGGCCACGACCTTGTCCCAGTGGGCTTCGAGCATGCGCTGGGCATCGGCAAAGGCCTCGTCAACAAACCGGCGCACTTCTTCATCGATGATGCGGGCGGTGTCGTCGGAGTACTCCTTCTCGGGCATGTACATCTCGCGCGTGTCCGAACCCGCGTAGCGCACAAAGCCGAGACGGGGACTCATACCCCAATGAAGGATCATGGCACGGGCCATGGCCGTGACCTGCGAGATGTCCTGCGATGCGCCGCTTGAGACATCGCCCATGGCCTTCTGTTCGGCGATTCGCCCGCCGCAGGTGACACGCATGGTGGCTTGCAGCCACTTCAGGCCGTAGCCCATGCGATCTTTCTCTGGAAGGCTGAACGTCGCGCCGCCGGCTTCGCCTCGTGGAATGATCGTGACCTTGTGCAGCGGGTCCGCATCGGTCAGCAAGGCCTGGAGCACCGCGTGGCCCGCCTCGTGATAGGCAACCAGCTTGTTCTCATCCTTCTCGCGGATGCGGCTGCGCCGCGCACGCCCGAACTTCACCTTGTCGCGGGCTTCTTCGAGATCTTCGTGCTCGATAAAGTCCTTGTTGTGCAGCGTCGCGGCGATGGCGGCCTCGTTGATGAGGGCCGCGAGGTCGGCTCCGCTGAACATAGGTGTGGCACGGGCCACACGCTCGAGATCGACATCAGGCCCGAGCTTCACCTTTTTGGCGTGGACGCGCAGAATTTCGATTCGTCCCTGCACGTCGGGACGCGGGACGATGATCTGACGATCAAAGCGCCCCGGGCGCGTGAGCGCGGGGTCGAGGACGTCGGAACGATTGGTGGCGGCGATAACGATCACACCATCGGCGGAGTTGAAGCCATCCATCTCGACAAGTATGGCGTTGAGGGTCTGTTCACGTTCATCGTGCCCACCGGTCGTGAAACCACCGCCGCGGCGGCGACCAACGGCATCGATCTCATCAAGGAAGATGATGCACGGGGCGGAGTCCTTGGCCTGCTTGAAGAGATCGCGAACGCGCGAGGCACCGACGCCAACGAACATCTCAACGAAGTCGGACCCGCTGATTGAAAAGAAGGGGACATCGGCCTCACCGGCGATGGCCTTGGCGAGGAGGGTCTTGCCGCAGCCGGGCTCGCCGATGAGCAGCACGCCGCGGGGAATGCGTCCGCCGAGCTTGGTGAATCGCTTGGGGTTCTTGAGGAACTCGATGATCTCGGTGACCTCGTCTTTGGCTTCGTCGATGCCCGCGACATCCTTGAAGGTGACGCCGGTCATCTCCTTCGTCAATGTGCGGTGTCGCGATTTGCCGAACGAGCCGAGCATGCCCCCGGCACCACCGCCAGCACTGCGCAGGCCGCGTGCGACAAAGAACCATATCAGCGTGATGATGAGCAGAAAGGGGAGCAGGGAGATCAACGCCTGGACCCAGATGCTTGTGCGATCGGGCTTGAAATCGCCGCCGGTGAGATCATTGAGTTCTTTGAGAAAGAACTCCTGCTGAGAGGGGCTGATACGAACGGTGACGTTGGTCGCCATCGGCCGATTGGTCACACCCGTCGAGACGGCCGTGATGCCATCATCAGAGATCTTGATCTTGGCGAGCTGGCCAGATGCGTAGTGGGTCTTGAACTCCTGCCATGAAAGGGCGATGGGTTGCTGGCCGATCTGGGTGAGCAGAAGGAAGAGCATCAATGCGAGGGTGAGGATGGACAAAATTCCAAACAGGCCGCGGCTCGGGCGAAGATTGCCCGGACCAGGCTTCCCGCCCGACCCGGGTGGGCCACCGGAGCCACCGCCATCTTTCGGCCGTCCTCCAGCTCCGCCACCGTCATTGGGCGAGGCAGCAAGCATCACACTCTCGAAGGGCGCGGGCGAAGTGGTTGAAGAAGTGTTCTGTTGGTTCTGGTTGGTCATCAGCTCGCTCTTACCGGCAACTGGGCGTGCCAAGCATCAAACATACATGGAGGTACGAACGCGGTCAGTAATTTGATCGGATTTCACGTCGGTCGAGTTGCATCGTGGCATGATTCTGTTCAATCGGGCTCGAAATGATGGGTGTGCCATGATGAAGATTCAAGAGTAACTCCCCCCACTTATGGGTGCGCCCGACCCATTCAAACCCATGATCCCCTTCAAAGCCGACCATCTGAATGGCTTATCGGCTTCCAAGGCTAGGCGACCAAAAGAGACCCCGATTCCCAGCCCGATTACCAGCCCGATTCCCAGCCTGCCGCAGGCCGATTTGTCGCTCGACTCACTGGCACAAGACCGACGAGCATCGCGGTGGTTGGTCGGCCCCGTGCCAAAGTAGCCATACGAATCGTCTTACCAGTTGGATCGCAGTTCGGAAACGATATCACGAGCCAACTGCTGGACGGCCGCGTGTTCGCCGACTTCGAGACGTTCACCTATAGGTTTCGTAGGTACGAAGGTTTCCGATGCGGAAAACGCGCGGCGACTTGCGATGGGCTTTCCGGTACGCACATCGCGCCAGTCGAAATCGACCGTGATGACCACGGCCAGTTCCTGTGAAAGGCCCGAATCGCGGTTGGTGGAGAGCTTGCGCAACTGCGCGTCGGTGATGGTGCCGCTGAGAGTGGTTTCGGCGACAGAGGAATCGGCGACTTTCCACGGTGTGGATGTCTGGATTTCCTTGATGATGGCATCGGTCAGTTCGACTTCGAGCCCGCGGTGGAAGGTCGGATTGGCAAAGACCGGGACATGCACTGTTCGTATCTGTTCGGAGAACGACGAGTTGAACGAATATCCCTGCCCGGGATCTGATGAGCAAGAGGCCAGCCCGATCGTGGCCGCGGCGAGGAAGAGGGTCTTGAGCATGGTCATTCCTGTTCGCCCTCCCGCTTCGTCTCATTCTTTACTGGCGGGGTACGGGTCTCGCCCGGTTTCCAGTTGTTCTGCTCCATGAGATCAAAGGCGGTCTTGGCGGCGGCCGTCTGGGGATGATCCACGATCAGGCGATTCAGCACGTACTTTGCTGATGGGCCATCTTCTCGTGCGAGGTACCACTTGGCGGTCTCGAGGCGCGAGATGGCGGAAGACTCATCGAGCCGCGCGAGGAGGGCATCGTCGAGCCCGACCTTCTGGGCCTCGGCTGGATAGAGGCTTGCGAAACGCTTGACAAGGATCTGGGCATCGACGAGCTTGGATCCATCGTACTTAGGCCCTTTGAACTGCGCAATGGTGGCATAGACCCGGCGCTGCATGGCCTTCATGGCGTATTGGCTGTTGCGGTAGTTCTCGTTGAAGAGTTCGTAAGCCTCGGCGGCGAGCGGCAGCTCGTGTTCCTTGTAGTAATAGTCGGCGAGTTCGATCCCCGCGCGCTCGGCCAGCCGACTGCCGGGGAGCCGCTCCTGCACGCGGATGAGCAGTTCTTCGCCGATGTCGGTCGATTCGAGGATGCGCACCCCGAAGAACCTGCGCTTGAGCCCGTTGACGTATCGCACACCGATATCCAGCTCTCGCTCGATGCTTGTGACGTAGGCCGGATCGCCCGGGAACTCGCGAATGACCCGCTCGTAGTCATACAGAGCGTTGTACTCATCGCCGGTGGCGGTAAGGGCATCGGCACGGACGAGGATCGCCTCGGCCAGAAACGGGGAGACGCCGCCGATGCGCCGCTCGTTGGTGCGGATCCAGTTATCGATTGTGCTAAAGGCCGCGGCGGCGCGATCGTCGGCGAGATCCTGCCGGGCACGCGCGATGGTCCACTCGTCGGACCCTTCGACCGGCTGGCGTGTGCTGAACCACTCGCCGTTCTTATCGAGCTTGATTTCCTTGGATTGAGCAATCGCGGTCGAGTTAGCCACGAGCGCGATGATCGCGGATGCGGCAAGTCCGAGCGTTTGAAGTGGATGAATCGGGAGCATCATGGAGAGAGGATATCGCGGATCACGTAGGAGCGTCGGATCGAGACATGGTGGAGATTTCTGAATGGCGTGAATGACCACTCTTTGCCGACGGTTATGTCGAGCGTGGCACGTATAGTCGCTTGATGGCGCGAACGACTGGAAAGATCCTGATCACCGGAATGGGCGCGGTCGCGCCTGTAGGTGTGGGCGTGGCGAGCTATATCGCCGCGCTTCGCGAGGGTCGAAGCGGTGTTCGACGGCTGACCATCGCCGAGGCGGGGACGAGGATCAAGTCCACAGTGGCCGCAGATGTGACCCGAAGTCTGTTTGAACCTGAACACACGATGGATGCGGCCGATGTCGCGAGGCTTCCACGCCTGGTGCCCATGGCGGTCGCGGCGGCAGAAGAGGCGTTGAAGCAGGCGGGGCTCGCTGAGCGAACACGCCTATCGCACGATCAGAGCGGCCCAACGAATCTTGTGGACCGGTCACGCTCGCGCCGGATGGGGGTCATTCTCGGAACAGGCGCGGGCGGGATCGATTTTACAATGGACCAGGCACGCGCGGTCTATGCCGAGGGCGGGCGCGGCTCGCTCTGGACCATCACGAACGCGACACACGGCAATCTGGCTGGCGAGCTCTCGATCGCACTCGGCCTGCGCGGGCCAAGTTGGTGTGTGAGCACGGGGTGCGCATCGGCGATGGACGCGGTGGGCATGGCGATGACGCGGCTGCGGGCCGAGCAGGATGAGGATGCCGAGCTGGATGGCTTTGTGGTTGTCGGGGCCGATGCGCACGTGCGATGGGAGACGCTGGCGGGCATGGAGCTGCTGCGGGTCATCAGCACGCACACATGGGATGACCCGGCAACAGCCTCGCGCCCGTTTGATACCTCGCGCGATGGATTTGTGCTGGGCGAGGGTGCGTGGGCGGTGGTGATCGAGCGTGAGGATTCATGGCGACGGCGCGTCGAGGCAGGCACCGATGTGCCTCCTGCGCCGCTTGGTGAGTTGCTCGGTTATGCCGCGACCTGCGATGCCTTTCATCGTGTGCGTCCTTCGCCTGATATGGAAGAATCGGCTCATGCAATGCGAATGGCCGTCAAGGATGCACGGCTCTCGATGAACGATGTCGAACTGATTCACTATCACGGAACCGCGACGAAGATCAACGATTCGGCGGAGACACTGGCGGTGAAGCTGGCGTTTGGCACGCACGCACGCACGCTGCGCGGAACGAGCGTGAAGAGCATGATTGGTCATCCGCAAGGCGCGTGCGGGCTTGCCGCGCTGGTTGCAACAGTGGGCTCGCTCGATGCCGCCCGACCGTTTGTGCCGCCCACAATCAACCTGCACGATCCGGACATCGTGGGTGGGTGCGATCTGGATTACACACCCTTGCGTGCCGCGGATCTTGATCGACAATCGCGCATCGCGATCATCAACTGCCTCGCGTTTGGCGCGAAGAACTGCGCCTTGGTGGTCAGAGCAGGGTGAACGTGACCTCGCAAGATTTGGTTGGCCGAGGGGGCAGCAGACTGCGCGGTGTCAGGGCGATGGTCGTTTGGACCAGGCTTCGAGCACGGCTTTTTCACGATCAGGGTCGATACCCGCGCGAAGTTTGTCAGGATCGGCCAGTTGCGGCCTGGGCTTGCCCTCTTTCTCGGCAAGTTCGATGAGTTGCCTTCCTGCGCGCTTGCGGCGCTCGACCTCGCGCGGGTACCACTCAAGCGTGGCCTTCACGGTGTCGGCAAGTGTTCGCGCGATCAGGCCCGCGGCCTTGGCTTTGGCAAAGCTGATGCTCCGCCCCTCGCCGCTGGCGGGCGGAATCCAGACCGGCATGTCACCCCAGGGTGAGACTTGCTGCGTTTCGAGAAATTCGGCGTCGATCCATGTGAACTTCGCATCGCTCTTGCTGAGCTCCTTGCTTGTGCGCACAAGATCGCCGATGGTGGTCGAGGGATCGGGGCCGATGGCATGGAAAACGCCGGTGAGGTTTTTCTCTACACCCAGCAGGATGAAGGCCGCGAGGTCTCGCACATCGATGAACTGGATGGGATCGGTCGGGCTGCCGGGACAGAGCAGTTCGCCACGACGTGAGACGCGAACGGGCCAATAGGTGAATCGATCGGTCGGATCGCCCGGGCCGACGATCAGTCCGGGCCGGATGTTGCACACTCGCCCCGGCATGGCCTTCTCGGCCGCGGCCTCGCAGGCCGCCTTGAGTCCACCGTAGTTTTCAAAGCTCTTGCCGAAGTCTTCGATATCCGGATCATCGAGAACATTGAGCTCGGCAGATTCATCGGCATCATCCACACGCGGGGTCTTCAGCGCAGAGATGCTGGAGATGAACGTGTAGTGCGAGGCACGCTTGGCGAACAACTCCGCGGTCGTGCGGACGTGCCGCGGGAACTGGCCCGAGGTATCGATCACCGCATCCCATGTGCGCTCGAGCCCGAGCGCGGATAACCCCGTTCGGACATCAGGATCGCGATCGCCGATGAGCTTCTCGACTTCGCCGGGCAACTCGCCGATGCGTTTTTCAGTCAGGCCGCGGTTGAAGACGGTGACCGCGTGGCCGCGTCCGAGCGCAAGCTTGACAAGCTCAGGACCCGTGAACGCTGTGCCGCCGAGAATCAGGAGTTTCAGCGGCTTAGCGGCCCTTGAAACCTTCGATGTCGCGGGCTGGGCCTTGGCGGTTGCTCGCGAGATGGCCGCGGGCAATATCGCCGCGCCACCTGCGGCAACGGCCAATGTGGTGGTCACAAATGACCGACGCGTGATCGACATGGTTCATTCTCCATCACTCTCAATACTGTGCGTGGTCTTCATTTCCTGATCGGCGGACAGGGCAGGAGTGGTTGTATCAGGGGCCGACCGATCGCCCGTTGCCTGCGAACAGAATACCCGACCTGAAGCTCGGCCTTCACACAGGTCGCACGGGCCGTAGGCTTCCGTCGTGGAACTTACCCCTCTTCGCTATTTCGTGGCCATTGCCCGGTCCGGCCACTTGACCCGTGCCGCCAGGTCGCTGGGTGTCACCCAACCCGCGCTCTCGGCCATGCTCAGGAAGCTCGAAGCCGAGGCTGGTGCCGACTTGTTGCACCGCACGGGTCGCGGCGTGGAACTGACCGAGGCTGGAAAGATCTTTCTTCGCCACGCCGAAGAGACGGTGCGCGGTGCGGATGCCGGTCTGCGCGCGGTGCGCGAACTCATCGGGCTGGAATCGGGTTCGATCAGGGTCGGGGGGGGCGCGACCGCCACGACGTACCTGCTGCCGCGCGTCGTCGGCGCGGTGCGCAAGTCGCACCCGGGCCTGCGATTTTACATACGCGAGGCTGGCAGCAGCGCGGTCGCTGCCGCGGTCGTGAGCGGAGAGCTCGATCTCGGAATCGTGACGCTGCCGATCATGGGGAGTGAGACCGAAGACCTGGTGAAGGTCCTGCTCGTTGAGGATGAGCTGAAGCTGATCGTCCCTGAAGTTGGCGGCAAGCGTGAGGAAGGTTTGACCCGTAAAGCCCGGGCGGCGCGCAGCAACACCGAAGCCGCGAAGGCTCAAAGCTCGGTGGTTGGCAAGCCGGGGGGAGGACTTGCCGATCCACTCGGACAGTTCGCCGCGATTGCTTCACACGCTTCGGCAAAGTTCTTCCGCTGGAATGACCTGACCAATGTCCCGATCGTTGCCTTTGAAGCTGGCACCGCCGTGCGCGACATGATCGATCGTGCGGCCAGCGCTGCGGGTGTTGCGCTCAGCGTGGTCATGGAACTGCGTTCGATCGAGTCGATCAAACAGATGGTTGCGGCAGGGATCGGCGTTGGGTTTGTCTCGAAGTTCGCGTTGCGCGAGGGCGAAGGGATGGTCTGCCGCGATGGAAAGCTCTCACGCGGGCTGGCGATTGTGCGCCGTCGAGATCGAACACCGAGCGCGGCGGTGGCTGAGTTTGAGAGGGTGCTGATGAAGACGGTGCGCTGATATTCGCAGACGAGCAGCGTAGAAGCGGGGTACCCTCAACTGGATGTCTGCAACCAAGCGTGATCCTCGTGTGCTGCTCGGCTATGTCACGGCCGTGACGTATGCGGGCGTGATGGCCGTAAAGGTTGGTGTGTGGGGGCTTGAAGACAAGACCCACATCCCGCTGATCCTCGCGCCCTTGTTGCTGATGATCTGCGGACTGATCGGGTTTCGCTGGTGGGTGAAGCACCGCGAGCGCGAAGAGACTGAACGCCGTACCGAGGCACTCGATCTTGGCAAGACCCTCAGACGTTGCAAAAAATGCCGGGCCGTGCTCGACGGGGTCGAGCCCGGCCCGGTTTCAATCGGCGGGTTAAACGTGGTCAGGGTGGTCTGCCCGAAGTGCGGCCGCGTTGCGACGTAGGCCGGTTCGATCAATGATTTTTATCGAAACCATGGTTTCGATTGATTCGACTCATGCCAGATGGTTGATATATTTTAGCATTGAGGGCCATCGTAAACCCTCACCCGCCCCTTCCAAGTGGAAGAAAAAGCACCGTACACAAGAAGTCACCCATGGCCGCGCGCGACCCGTTCAACAGCAGATCAAGCCTGAAGACCAGCACCGGCACCTACACGTATTACGACCTGAACGCCCTGACGCGCCAGAAGATCGGGCACGTTGACAAGCTGCCCTACTCGATCAAGGTGCTGCTCGAAGCCATGCTGCGCAATGTTGATGGGTTCATCGTCACGGCCGATGATGTGAGCGGGCTGGCCAACTGGAACGCCAAGTCGCCGACCAGGGTCGAGTTGCCCTTCATGCCGGGGCGCGTGGTGCTTCAAGACTTCACCGGTGTGCCGTGCGTGGTGGATCTGGCGGCGATGCGCGATGCGATGAAGAAACTCGGCGGCGATGCCGGGGCGATCAACCCGCTTGTCCCGTGCGATCTGGTCATCGACCACAGCGTACAGGTCGATGCCTTCGGGAGCAACGCGGCGTTGACGATCAACGGCCAGAAGGAGTTTGAGCGGAACCGCGAGCGCTACGAGTTTCTCAAGTGGGGGCAGCAGAGCCTGCGAAACTTCCGGTGCGTGCCGCCCGCAACGGGCATTGTGCATCAGGTGAATCTTGAATATCTCTCTCCGGGCGTGCTCACCAAGACGACAGTTCTGGAAGGTGGCGCCACCGATCGGGTGGCCTATCCAGACTCGTGCGTCGGCACCGACAGCCACACGACGATGATCAACGGTCTTGGCGTGGTGGGCTGGGGTGTGGGCGGAATCGAGGCCGAGGCCGTGATGCTCGGTCAGCCTTACTACATGGTCACGCCCGAGGTGATCGGGTTCAAGCTCATCGGCAAACTCCCTGAAGGTTCGACCGCGACCGACCTCGTGCTCACCGTGACGCAGATTCTGCGGAAGAAGGGTGTCGTCGAGAAGTTTGTTGAGTTCTTCGGCCCGGGCATCGGCGCGCTCAGCGTGCCCGACCGCGCAACGATCGCGAACATGGCCCCCGAGTACGGCGCGACGATGGGCTTCTTCCCTGTTGATCAGAAGACCATTGATTTCCTGCGATTTACCGGGCGCATCGAGCAGGCCGAGCTGACCGAAACCTATTGCAAGGCCAACGCGCTCTGGTGGGATGCTTCATCACCCACACCCGAGTTTACCGAAGTCCTCGAACTTGACCTCGGGACGGTGCAGCCATGCCTCGCCGGCCCGAAGCGCCCGCAGGATCGAGTCTTGCTCAAGGAGATGCGCGGCACCTGGCTCAAGGAACTCACCGACAGCTTCGGCAGGCGAGCACCCGCCGAAGCCATCCATCTCAACCGCTGGGCCAGCGACGGCGGAAAGACGACCGGCAAGCCCATCAACGCGGCCGACAACGCGGCACCCGGCACCGACCCGGGCTGCACCGGTGTCGAGACGACGTACAACGGCAAAAAGTTCGCCATGCACCACGGCGATGTCGTGATCGCGGCCATCACCTCATGCACCAACACCTCTAACCCCGACGTGATGATTGCCGCAGGTCTCGTGGCCCGCAAGGCGCGTGCGCTCGGACTCACGAGCAAGCCGTGGGTCAAGACCTCACTCGCGCCGGGCTCGAAGGTTGTGACCGAATACTTTGATAAGGCCAACCTGAGCGAAGACCTCGACGCTCTCGGCTTCAACACCGTCGGATATGGCTGCACAACATGCATCGGCAACTCCGGCCCGCTCCCCGCGGAGGTTGAAGCCTCGGTCAAGCAGGGCGACCTGATCGTCGCCAGCGTGCTCAGCGGCAACCGCAACTTCGAGGGACGTGTGCATTCGGCGGTCAAGGCCAACTATCTTGCCTCTCCCCCACTCGTCGTCGCCTACGCCATCGCGGGCACCGTTGATATCGACCTCGCCAAAGACCCGATCTGCTTCGCTAAAGACGGCAGGCCTGTCTACCTCAAGGACATCTGGCCTTCTCACGCCGAAGTGATCGCCACGCGCGACGCGTGCGTGACTTCCGATCAGTTCAAGCAGGAATACAGCAACGTATTCACCGGCAATCCCGAGTGGAACGCCGTGCCTGTTTCCAAGAGCGATCTCTACCACTGGAACAGCAAGAGCACCTACATCCAGAACCCGCCCTACTTCGACGGCATGACCGAGTTGCCCAGTGCGGTCGCGGCCATCCGCGGCGCACGCTGCCTCATCTGGGTCGGCGACAGCGTCACCACCGACCACATCTCGCCCGCTGGCGATATCGCCGAGGCTTCGCCCGCGGGCGACTACCTCAAGGCCCAGGGTGTGCCCAAGTCGCAGTTCAACAGCTACGGCTCACGCCGCGGCAACGACCGCGTGATGACTCGTGGCACGTTCGCCAACGTGCGCGTCAAGAACCAGCTCGCGACCGATGCAACAGGCAAGATCAAAGAGGGTTGGTGGACGCGCGATTTTTCCAAGTCGGGTCAGCACGCCCCGGCAACCGACGGGCTCACCTCCATCTTCGATGCAAGCGTCAACTACAAGAAAGATGGCACACCCCTCGTCGTGCTCGCTGGCAAAGATTACGGCATGGGTTCAAGCCGCGATTGGGCCGCGAAAGGGGCGATGCTTCTCGGAGTCAAGGCCGTCATCAGCGAGAGTTTCGAGCGCATCCACCGCTCAAACCTTGTCGGCATGGGTGTGTTGCCACTCAACTTTGCACCCGGACAGACCGCCAGATCGCTCGGGCTCACCGGTGCCGAGAGCTTCGACATAGTGTTGCCACCCGTCCTCGGCCCGCGCTGCGATGTCACCGTCATCGCCCAAAACTCCGACGGCACCTCAACCGAGTTCACGGCGCGATGCCGACTCGATACCCCCGTCGAAGTCGAGTATTACCGCAACGGCGGCATTCTTCAGACCGTCCTCCGCAAGTTGCTCAATGAAAGTCGCAACGCCGCGGCCGTTGGCGTGTGACCATCGAGACGCGTCTCCTGCACATGACACTCATTTCAGAGGTCACCTTGTAAAGCTGAGGGTGCGGTGCGCCCTTACTTCTCGACGACTCCCGAACGTGCGTGCGTTGTTCAACGCCTGGTCATCCCTTGATGGGCTGGGCAGGTGGCCACGCGGCAAGTGCCCGTTCGAGCTTGGCGATCACGCCATTGACGATCATGCTGGTCGAAGTGAATCAGCCCACCAGTTCGGGCCGCCCGCCCAGGACCGCTCCCACCATCGACCCGACAATCACCACCAACCAAACCCCACGCGTCCCCCACGAACCCCATACACTCGCGCCTATGCCGCGGCCAGCAAAAGCACCTTTCCCGACCACCCCCGCACTCGCCGACGATCTTGACGCACGTGTGCGTGAAGTCCTCGTCCGCTACTGGGGCTTTGACACGCTCCGTCCATTACAGATAGACGCCATCCGCGCCGGAGCATCCGGTCGCGATGCGCTCGTTGTCCTCCCCACCGGCGGCGGAAAGTCCCTCTGCTACCAGATTCCTCCGCTGCTCAACGGCAAGCTGACCGTCGTCGTCTCGCCCCTCATCTCGCTGATGAAAGACCAGGTCGATGGCCTCAAACTCGCCAACTACCCCGCCGCGGCCATTCACAGCGGAATCAAGCCCAAGGAGGTTGATGAGGTTCGCCGCGCCGCACTGGCTGGCGAACTGAAGCTCCTCTTTGTTGCACCCGAGCGGATGCTCAACCAGTCGTTCATCTCGTTCATGCGACAGGCCGATGTCGGCGCGTTCGCGATTGACGAGGCGCACTGCATCAGCCAGTGGGGCCACGACTTTCGACCGGAGTATCGTCGCCTCTCCGATCTTCGTTCTTACTTTCCCGATCTTGCGATTCACGCGTACACCGCCACCGCAACGCCGCGTGTGCGTCAGGATATTCTCGACCAACTGGCCCTCCGTGATCCGGAGGTGCTTGTCGGCATCTTCGATCGTCCCAACCTGACGTACCGGGTTCTTCCCCGCGTAAGCGCGGATGATCAGATCGAAGAAGCCCTCAGAAGACACGAGGGAAGGGCCGCGATTGTGTATTGCATCAGCCGCAAAGACACCGAGCGGCTTGCCGAGGTGCTGACCGATCGCGGGCTCAAGGCCGAGGCCTATCACGCTGGCCTCTCACCAACCACGCGCCAGCGCGTGCAGGATCGATTCGCGAACGAGCGTCTCAACATCGTTGTCGCCACCGTCGCCTTCGGCATGGGTATTGATCGCTCCGATGTCCGTTGCGTTGTTCATGCTTCGATGCCCAAGACCGTCGAGCACTACCAGCAGGAGACCGGGCGTGCCGGTCGCGACGGGTTGCCAAGCGAATGCGTCCTCTTCTACTCCGCCGCCGATGTCATTCGGTGGAAGCAGCTCATGGAACGCTCCGCCGCCGATGCCGAGTCGCCCCCCGAGCCAGAGAGCGTGCAGGCTCAGTTTGTCCTGCTCGAGCACATGCAGCGTGTCTGCTCTTCCGCCCGATGCCGACACCGCACGCTCAGCGAATATTTCGGCCAGCAATACACCGCCCCTGACGAGACCGGCCTGTGCGGCGCGTGCGATGTCTGCCTCAATGAGCTGGCCATGGTCGATGACGCGACCACCATCGCCAAGAAGATCATCTCGTGCGTCTTCCGTCTGCGACAGGCGAGCGGCATCTCATTCGGCGCGGCCTACGTCGCCGAAGTTCTGCGCGGCGCCATGATCGCCAAGGTCATGCAGCGCGGGCACGAGAAGCTCTCGACTTTCGGTCTGCTTCGCCAGTTCGATAAGGACCGAATCGTCAGCTACATCAACCAGCTTATCGACCGCGGAGCACTCGACCGCGAACCGGGCGAGTTCCCCACACTCACGCTCGGGCCATCGGCCTCGGCCGTGCTCAAGGGCGAGCATGAGGTCGCGCTCTTTGATCCCAAAGCGATCGGTGCCTTTGGTCCGCGCCGACGCCCGGGTTCACTCGCAAGTGCCGCGGCCGCCGCGAGCGATGCTCCCTCACTCACACCCGATGAGCAAGGCCTCTTCGAGTCGCTCCGCTCTCTCCGACGCGCGATCTCCGATGAAAAGGGTGTTGCCGCCTACCTCATCTTCGGCGATGTCACACTCGAAGAGATGGCCCGCGTGCGTCCGAGTTCGCTCGAGCAGTTCGCGCATGTTCGCGGCGTAGGCACAGCCAAGCTTGACGAGTTCGGCGAGCGCTTCGTTGACAACATCGCCTCATACTGCCAACAGAACAAGCTGCCCCTCGACGCGGCTCCGGGTTCGCGCCCGCGCCGCAAGTTGGCGCAGGCGACCGCTTCGATCACCGACACCAAGAGGGCTTCGTTTGCGATGTTCGAACAAGGCATGTCGATCGCCGCTGTCGCGGCCAAAACCGGGCGCGCCCTGTCAACCACTGTTCAGTACCTCGCGGAGTGGATCGTTGAGTCCGTTCCCGAGACTGTGTCGCCGTGGGTCGATGATGCGTTCTACGCGTCGATCGTCGAGGCTTCGCGCAAACTCCCAGACCCGCGCTTCAAAGCCATCTTCGACCACTTCGGCGGCAAAGCAACCTACGAACAGATCCGCATCGTCATCACCCATCACAAGGCCTTGAACGGTTCTTGACTCATCAAGATCGATACGTCGTGAGAACCAAGGTTCACGCAGAGGCCGCCACGCAAGCACGAGCGCTTTGCTTTCAAACAAGCCTTTCTCCGGTTCCGCGTGATCTTCCCGCCCTCTGCTCTCGTTCTTTGCCTCATCCGCCCAAACTCCAGTATCCGCTCACCCACAACCCCTTGTGTTCCACAACCTGTGGTGCCAAACGCCCGATCAAGAGCGGATCAAGACGCTCTTTTCCGCTTGGCGAAGCGGTGCAAACATGCGATGATCCTTGCGTGTGAGGCGAGCAAGCGGCTCGCGGATGACAACCGAAGATGACCGAAGCCGAGAAAGGATCTACGCATGAACGAGTCGATGCGACAACTCTGGACCCGGATCGAGGCCTTCGAAATCGACAATCAGAAGAATCGATCGCCCGACCTGACTTTCGCCGAGCGTCTGGCCCGCGAGAATGCCTGGGGTGTCGGGTTCGCCAGGCGTGTGGTTGATGAATATAAGAAATTCCTGTTTCTTGCAATGACCACCTCCCACCCCGTCACACCCTCCGACGAGATCGATCAGGCATGGCACCTGCACATGACCTACACCCGGTCATACTGGGACCGCCTGACCCGCGAGGTCCTGCCTCGCCCGCTGCACCACGATCCGACGCGCGGCGGCAGAGTCGAGAATGTCAAGTTCGACGATTGGTACGCCAAGACCAAACAGTCCTACGCGACCACGTTCGGCGAGCCGCCCCCCTCCGACATCTGGCCAAGCTCGACTGTGCGCTTCGACCCGACACTCCGCTGGCAGCGGGTCAACGCGGCGGCGTACTGGATGGTCCCAAAGCGGAAGACCTGTCAGCGCGTGCTGGGAAGTGCGGCGCTCTTCGCAGCCGCCGCGGCCGCGGGCGGTTGGGGATCTCTACTCGAAACCAGCCTCACCCGCTATGACTGGATCGCCGTCTTCGCGGTAGCCATGGCGGTTCTGTTCCTGATCGCGGCGGTTGTGAAGCATCACCCACGGCGCGATCGCTCTCGGTGTTCGAACTCAAGCACATTGGGCTGCGGCGGATTCTGGGCCTTCGGCTGCGGCACAACTGATCGTGAGTCGGACACCAGCTGCGACGATGGAGCAACCGGGTGCAGCGGAAGTAGCGGCTGCGGCGGAGGCGGCGGATGTGGGGGCGGTGGCGATTGATACGTCCGCCGCCTCCTGCCTCGTGCCTCATGCCTCGATGCCTTCTTCCCCCGCATAGCCTCTAGGCATGAACCTCCCCGCACTTCAGGTCGCGTTTCAGGCCCTCTCCTCACTCGCCATCGCCGGCGGCTTCCTCTACACCGCGCGGCAGTTCCTCAACTACCGCAAGGCGCAGCACTTTGCCAACTTCTCCAAGCTCGTCGAACTGCAGATGCACCTTCGAGAGATGCGCGTCACCGACCCCACACTCGCCGAGGTTTACAGGCACGATGTTGCTGACATGACCTCGCAACGCGAGATCCGCGAGCACTTCTTCAACCTCATGCAGCTCTCGGTCTTCGAGATTGTCTGGTTTGGCCATCAGAACGGGCAGATCCCCGATGACTACTTCAGAAGCTGGGAGATCCGCATGAGGGAGATCGCTTCCGAAAAGTCGTTCCGCGCCATGATGGCGACCAACCGAATGAAGATCATGCACGACCCGTTCCAGAAGTATGTGCTCGAAATGGTCCGGAACACGCCCGATTCAGCATCGCACCATAGTTGAACATTCTTGCTCAGAGCAGCGATTGCAGCCAACCGATCAGCGTCGCCACCGCGACAATCTTGGCGATGGTCGTAATCACGGCCACGATGATCGCATCCTGAAACTCAATCTCCATTATCTTGGAAAGCAAGCCGGTGTAGATCAGGGTCGGAACGATGAGCAGGACGATCCCGAACATCCCGATCAGGTGCATCGTGACCATGGCCGTCAGTGAGTATGCAACATCCGCCAGGGCATACACACCTGCCAGCCGTAGCGCGGTGAGCGGCGCGGGTTCATCAAACCCGATCCACATCACACTGCACACAAAGTAGACAAACAGCCCAATCGCAAGACTGACCCCGAACGACGCGAGGTAATACACCATACCTCCAGCGCCCGCGCGCTGCGAGTAGATCGTGAGCATGATCGCCATGCCCATCGCGATCATGATGATCGGCGATATCCATGACCTCCGAACCATACTCCTCATCTCGCGTTCCTCACGCGCTGCGCGAAGGGATCGGTCACCGAGTTCAACCTTTCCGCACGCGGGGCAGCGTGGCGTGGCAAGCCCGGTGAGGTCGGCCCCGCACTCCTGGCAGGCTCGCGGCCTTGACTTGCGTTTCAACCCCTTAGAAACCTCGATCGTCGTATCCACGTGCGCGCCCGTGCTGCGGTTAAACCCGCAGTGAATGCAGACCGCCGCCAGCGGGCTGATGGGCTTGTGGCAGCCCGCACAGACATCGGGGCGGATCGCCGGTTCATCCGGCTCTTCCATCAACGGAATCGGACCATCATCCGCTATCACCGGATCACCGGCTGATGATGAGACCGAGCGGTGCGCGAGTTTATGCTTCTCCACGCACTCTTTGCAGTGATACTTTCCATGCTGATCGCGCAGCCGCGGGCGGTCGCCGCAATCGCGCCGGCAATGGATGCACACCTTCATAGGATTCGTGGTCTGTGGCACCGCGTTGCTCCCTGTGTTCGTTGGGTCGGGCTGTCGCAAGTGTATAAAGTTTATGAATACATCACCAAAAACTTTCGACCAAATAAAAACAACCGCTCCATGACGGCGCGGTTGCTGAAGAATTTAGGTTTGTCGAAGACTGGCTAGGTTTATCGAATACTGGCTAAGTTCGGCTCAACGGCGACGACGGGTCGCAGCCAAACCGCCAAGCAGCACAATGATCGAAGCACTCGGAGAAGGGATCGGCGAGGTCCACGAAAGGTATTCCTCGATCGTGTCCACCCCGTCAATGTTGCTGGGGCTCAACGAAGTGTCGCTGACAAAGTTTGAACCCGGGAACGATCCGACGAACGAGCCGGGATCGCTCGCTCCAAGAAGTCCGGGACCATCCGGGTCACCAGGGTTGTCACCAATTTCCTCATGCACAGTCCCGTTGCCCACACCGGGCATCGAGTCATAGGCATCGGCACCGAAGAAGTTCTGCGTGGTGTACGCGGCGAACCGCAGCTCGCGTCCCGCGGCCAAACCACCACTAAGGCCCAACGCTTCCCACGGAATCGCGAACTCCAACTCGCCTGCAAATCCGTTGGGGTCGTACGAGGCCGCGCCATTCACGCCCGCATTCCACGTGAAGCCGGCGTTGTCGACGCCTTGCGCACCGCCGCGAAGTTGTGGGCCACCAGCCGCCTCGACATTGGCAAACCCACCACCCCCGCCCCCATTGTCGGCATACTGAACACCGACAAAGTGCGAGGGACGCCAACCCTTGAAGTCAACGGCCTTCTGGCCGCCAAATCCGGAATGGCCACCGATAGAGCCGAGCGAACCGCTGGCGGTACCGCCGCTCGTGTCTATCGCGATGAAGACATCGCCCTGATCACCGGGCGAGTTTCCGTCGGCCCAGTTGTTGAACATGACCGTCGGGCCAGAGACCGCAACATACAGATGCGTCGCGGTCGCATGTACGTTGAAGTTGATCAGATCCGCTCGGTTGTCGCTGCTGAACGAGCGATCAACATTCGAGAGGCCATCCCACCAGTGGTACGCACTGGTCTCGCCAGCACGATCTGAGGCTCCACTCTGGCCGCCGAGAACCGGGCGAGCGTTCGCCTGCTCAGTGAGCAGCGACCATCCCTCACCCGATCCAACCGACCCGTTGATCACGGGCGGCATAGCCAACGCTGATGTGCAAAGCCCAACGACCGCAACGATTCCAGCACAGGCAAACGTACCGCGCATCCGCAACATCGGATTCTCCAGAAAAAACAGCATTCAGAGAGAACGCATCACTCCTGAACCATCACCCGAGTTGCTTGTGGGCCACTAAAGACGGTTGTCCGACCGTCATAGGGGAATAAACGCGGCCCAAAGCAACATTCAACGCAGCCCAATGGGGAGATTGGCCGCGACGAGCGAAAGCGTCAGATGTGTTGGGGGTTCTCTCTCCCTTCACTCAGACACCGACACCGTACACGATATCAATCAGGCTGTCAAGTTCTCGGGCCAGAACTGGTGTGTTTAAACACAATGGCCAAATTAGCCCGTCAACAGTTCAGACAGCGCATCGAGCCCGCGCGTCAAGGATCGTTCATCGGTAGCGTACGAAATGCGAAAGTGCGTGTCTCGCTTTGAAAAGACATTCCCGGGAATCACCAGCAGGTTCCGTTCCAGGGCCTTTTCGATAAACTGACTTGCTGTCAGTCCCAATCGCGGCGGTACCTCGGGAAATGCATAGAACGCGCCGCCGGGTGCCGCGAGTTGGGTCAGCGGTGCAAGTCGATTCACCACCAGATCACGCCGCTTTCTGTACTCATCAATATGCGGCGACATGTCATAGTCGAGCGCGGGCAAGACGCCCCATTGAAGAGGTGCCGGGGCACAAACAAACGTGTATTGCTGAAGCTTGCTCATCTCTTCGATGATGCGGCGAGGCCCGGCCGCGTAGCCAAGTCGCCATCCTGTACACCCATACGTTTTACCGAACCCTCGCACCAGCAAGACGTTATGCTGTGCACCCGGAAAGCGAGCCGGACTCGGGCAGCGGGCCGGGTTTGCACTTCCCGACGGGCTGACCTCCCGCGCATCCGGATACGTGAACTCGTCATAGATCTCATCGCTGACCAGCAAAATGTTCCGGTCGCGGCAGAGTGCAAGCAGTTCCTGACACTCTTTGGCGGTGGCGACGATCCCCGCCGGATTGCTCGGCGTGTTGAGCAGCACGAGCTTGGTACGAGGTGTGATGAGCGGTTCCACACGAGCGGCGGTGAGGCGAAAATCTGGGTAAGTGTCGCACAGCACAGGAGTTGCGCCGACCATGCGTGCGACGTGCGGGTACATGACAAAGTATGGATCGGCGATAATCGCCTCGTCGCCGGGGTTCAGCAACGCCATGAACGCGAGGAGAAGATCGCCCGAAGTGCCCGAAGCGACCAGCAGACCCGGTGAGGAGGGATCTGCTTCCTTACCAGAGCGCGTATCGATCTGCCAGCCAAGGTCGGTTTTCAGATGGAAGGCGATTCGATGGCGAAGTGGCGCGACGCCTTGCGTGACGGTGTACCCGTTGGCATTACTCTGAATCGCGGCAATTGCCGCATCTTTTAGCGGCGTCGGGACGGGAAAGTCCGGTTGACCGATGGAGAGGTTAATCGGATCGACAAGCTTGGCACCGAGATCGAAAACCCTGCGAATGCCCGAGGCATCGATCTTGAGGGCACGATCGGAGATGAGGCGATCAATATCCATGGGCGCAGCAAAGAATTATCGTCGGCGGAAACTGCCGAACCGGGATGACCACCCCGAAACTGCTAAAGACGAGCCTGAACATCAGGCTTCATTACTGATGATCAGCATCATCAGCTTCGGCACTATCATCAACGCTTGCCGACGAGGGTCTTGGGGATGCCCAGGGGCGAGTTCTTGGCGTTATCGAACTTGCGTTCGAGCGCCATCTTGGCGACACGCTCGGCGCGTGTAAGGACGCTGCGAACGCCGGAAAGATTACCTTTGGTACGAAGCGACGGGTCGAGGCTCATGGCAAACTCCGTGGTCATCTGTGGACACTGGCCGCGTGGGTGCCGGCTCGAAAAGTGCTGTAATTCCCGTTATTTTCCGCCTCTGAAGAGCACCCAGCTCGGGTCACCAAAGTCGCTGGCACCGCGCTCTTCACGCTGCCAACGCTTGCCGAGCTTCTGGATTGTCGCCTTCAGCTCGGCCCGCTTGGCCTCGTTGGCTCTGTACTGGCCGGACGGGATTCCGTCCAGCACAAAGACCAGATGTATGGCATTGTTCGCCTGCGCAGTCGCCGGATCAACCTTGGAGACCGGAACACACATCGCGGGAAGACCATTTTTCTGAAGAAACTGCACGGCGAGCTTGGCATCGCGCCAGGTCAGGCGGCAGACCTCCATGTAGTTGAACCCTGGCTGACGAGGATCTGGACCCGTGATGCGTGGCATGCCCTCGGATGGTGCGGTTGCGGCTTTGCTCGCATTTTGATTGGTATTTCCAGCTTGGTTGACCTGCGTTCCGTTGCCCTTAGGCAGTTCTCCTGTAGGCAGTTCTCCTGCGCGGCGGGGCTGTACGGGCAGCGGCGTAACCGGCCCGGTGTTTCCGGTGAATACGGCGGCATCTTCGGGTGTTGTGTGAGGAACCATGCTTCGCTTGCCCGCGTTCTCGCCGCGGGAGTAGCCAACCGACCATATCACGAACCCAATCAAAATCATGACCGCCGCGGCCAGTAAAGAGAGCGGAATCAATCGGCCGCTGTACAGCCCGACCGTTTGATCGGGGTTTACTTGCGGCGACTCGACAATAACCGGACGCTTGAGCCCGGACGCGAGGGATGGCGGCGCACCAGCATTTCCGTGTGCGGCGGGAGCATGGACAACGGATCGGCCCTGGGCGTCGATGCCCCGGTACGATTCGCCGACAGCTTCGAACAAAGGTGGAGTTCGTCGTGCTCGGCTCATGGTTCAGAGTATCGCACCTTCGGCGTGTGCCGCAACAATGCGGACAACTTGTCCCGACAGAAGATTTCCTATACTGGATGTGCATGACCGTCAAAAAAGAGGACATTCTGGTTGTTGAGCCGGCCCGGCTGGGACGACTGGAAGCATCGTATCTACCCGAGATTTTCAAGGGTTTTGGCACAACCCTGCGTCACTTCGTGACCTCATTTGGTCAAGGGAAGACCAGCCGCGTGCTGCAATACCCGGAAGCACGGCGTGAAGATTTTCCTCCCGAGGTCAGCGGATTCGAGCCGGGAAACTTCCGCGGCGTGCATCGCCTGAACCGGGATGAGAAGGGCCGGGTAAAGTGCGTGGCGTGCATGATGTGCCCCACGCTTTGCCCCGCGAACTGCATCCATATCGAGGCGGATGTGGCGCCGTGGGATGACCGCGAGAAGTATCCGAAAAAGTTTGAAATCGATGAACTTCGCTGTATTTACTGCGGAATGTGCGAGGAAGCCTGCCCAGTCGATGCGATTGAACTGACCACCGAGTACGACATGGTCGGCTACACCCGCCAGGAGATGGTCTTCGACAAAGAGAAACTGTTGAAGGTCTACGACGTCACCATCAACAAGAAGCCGATGTGACGCCCAACTCGTTCTGGTTTCGATAGGACATGGCCCACTCCCGCTTGTCCGTTTCACGCTCGGATGAACCTCTTTGGTTGGTCCACAACTCCTTAAAGTGCCAGTCGTTGAGACTGGCACTTTCTCTTTTTCGATTCAACCGCCGTGCCAAATCGCGTGAAGCTGGGCAAGATGGAGCGGAACGATCGTCCGAGAGCTCGAAGTTTTTTCCGGCGCAACAGTTCGAGATATCAGACCTGAAATCGGCGGATATCTGGGCATGTACGTGATGAGATCGGTGTCGTAGGATGAAAAATTATTCCAGATTCGCGCACTTTGTGCTGGCCTTCGGTCCGGAAATGTGTATTCTCAGGACTGTCCAAAGCCCGGTGCGGTTGGGAGACCATGCCGGGTTCGATAACCAACGTGAGAGGTGAGAGAGCCGAACCGAAGGGGTTTAGGCAATGGCTCTCAATTCGTACTCGTCTCTCGTTGCGTCCATCGTTACTCTCACCGCCCTTGCAGGCAGCGCCCATGCGACGCTCTTCAGCTTCGCTTCGGACGATGATTCGAGCAACTTCACCTTTCGCGGCACGGCTGCGACTGGGAACTCGTTCGCGATCGTTAATGGCCGCGACCCGCAGGCAAGCCCGCTGACGCTCAAGATCGATGACAACAACGGCGCCCTGCCGTCGGTGTCGTTGAACGTGGGCTTCCGTGCCAACTTCTCTGCTCGCTGGGCCGACTCGGTTGGTCTGGCCGGCGCTCAGACGCACGTGTATCGCGTGCTCGGCTCGTTCTCGTTTGTGAACCCCGCGAACAACGCGGTGTTGCTGACGGGCACGATCAGCAACGACAACGCACCTGCGGTGTTGACCATTTTGGGCAGCACGACCGCGTGGGGCTCAGCAGGCTCGATCTTCGGATCGGACACGGCGTACAACTTTGCCGGCTCAGTGGTCTACACGGCCACCGCCGACCTTATCACGTTTGCTCAGGCTCAGGCGGGCGCGAATCTGCTGAACTACGGAGTGCAGTCGGGCGGAAGCTCGAGCTCACCGGATGACTTCAGCTTCACGCTCACCAGCGCCACGAGCAACGGCGGAGCGGTGCCGATCAACTCGACAAGCCGTCTGCCGACCTCGGCGTGGGCATCGGAAGGTTCGTTCAGCGGCTCGGCCGTGAACGGCATCCCGACCCCCGGCGCGTTCGGACTGCTCGGTGTTGCGGGTGTGCTGATCATGAGCCGTCGTCGTCGGGCCTGAGTTGGTGCACCCGGTCGTCCAGATCAGAAGTTCTGATTCCTCGCGCCCGAGTCCCAGTGTGATTCTGTCTAACACACCGGGGCGCAAGGGCCGTGAATATAGATCCGCGAGATCGCAGCGCTCCGTCGTCGTGTGCATGTACACGCGGCGGAGTCTGCAGTTCGCACGTGCGTTTAACCGGCGCTCGGTTACGAGAGTAACGGTCTCGCGATTAATCAACGCACACAGGGTGTGGAGCCCTGTGTGCGTTGTTCGTTTTTGTTGTGTATGGGTTTACGGCGCGAAGAGTATGGGACGTTGAGAACATCAACGCCTCGCTCCAACGTCCGTGAACCATTGACCGACGCCCCCCCGCATCACCCAGTCGGCGCAGTCGGAACCCTTGGATGGGGGACTTGCCCTCATGGTCTGGCCCGACCGCGCCAACGAGGCACTCTCAGCCTGTTGGATCTAGCACAGCGGAAAGCGTCGCGTCTGGTTCACCGATAACTCTCAGGCTCAGTGGTGAGCGACGCGACGAGCTTTCCAGAAGAAAGGAACGATATGACCCTGCGCAGCCATCTTGTTTCGAGCGCGATCTGCGCAGCTTCGATCGTCGGGGTGGTGGGCTCGGCCGAAGCCACCCTCGTGAGCTTCGCCTCCGATGATGATTCGAGCGCATTGACGCTGGCGGGCAACGCCGGGTCGGGCGGTTCGTTCGTGATCCGCAACGGTCGAACGCCCAGCCCCACACCCGTGACGCTGAACATCGATGATGACAACGGCGTTCAACCGACCGCTCATCTTCCTGTCGGGCTTGTTGTGGAACTAACGGCAAACTATGTTTCAAGCTCGGCCGTCGGGAGCGGGTGGTTGCACCTCTATTCAGTGCAGGGTTCATACAAGTTTGTCAATCCCGCGAGCGGTGCAGACCTTCTGACGGTTCTTGTTGATGCCGGCTCAAGCGCCATGACGATCGTCGGCAGCCCGACAACCTGGGGCTCGGCGGGTTCGATCTCGGGTGGTGATGGGCTATCCAGCGGGATCACCTACGCAGCCAATCCCGGGCTTCTTACATACGCCTCATCTCTGGGCATCAACATCCTCAACTATGGCTCATTCCTCGTCGGCACGGTTGAAGACTTTGCGTTCACCATGACCAATACGAACGCTGGCGGTGGTTCGGTCGGGTTGAACGCGGGTCATCTGCCCACGACCGCATGGGGTTCTGAAGCCTCGCACTCCGGACACGTCGTATGGGTCCCCGCTCCCGGGACGGGTGCTGGTGCTATGGTCGCGGGATTGATTATGTTTCGGAGACGAAGGCGTTTATAATATCTTGAACAGTCTTACATCTCACGCAAACAGTGATGCGAGTTCGCCCGCGAAGCGCTGCGCGGCTTCGCGGATAGCGGATTGGTAGTTGGATCCCTCGGGGTTGGTGGGGTTTGTTGGGTAAAGCACAGAGCGGCTCGCGTTGACGATGATCCCGCTGTCGGCAGCGGAGGCAACCGTTCGCAGCATGGGTCTGAGATCATCAAGTGTGCCGCCCTGTGTGCCGTAGCCGGGGACGAGAAAGATCGTCTCCGGCATACGCGCGCGCAGAGCCTCGGCCTCTGAAGACTTGGTCGCGCCAACCACCGCACCAACGCAGCTCAGCCCGCACGCGCCAATCCGTCCCTCGCCGCGCCCCAGCGTGGCGGTCTGATCGGCCAGCAGTTCGGCAACGGTGCGGCCATCGGCCAATCTCTGGGCTTGAACCGAGTCCGATCCAGGGTTGCTTGTGCGAACAAGAACAAAGACACCACGCCCGGCATGGTCGAGGTATGGCTCGGCGGTCTCTGGACCCAGGTACCCATTGATGGTCAGCCAATCGGCGGCCGAGGCCTGATGGCTGTTGCGCCCACCAAAGGCCGCGGCGGCATAATGCTCGGCGGTCGTACCGATATCGCCGCGTTTGGCATCGAGAATGACCACAAACCCGCGGCTGCGTGCGGCCTGAATGACCCGGCGCAGCACGCCCAGCCCGGCCTGGCCGAATCGCTCAAAGCAGGCGGACTGGGGCTTGATGACCGGCACAATGCCGGCCGCGGCATCGATCACGGCGCGGCAGAACTCTTCTATTTTCTCGGCCGCGCCGGTGTCTCGGGCGCGGATCGATTTCGGCAAGCGCTCGAGCACAGGGTCAAGGCCGATGCACGCGGGAACGCCGCAACGGGAAACGGCTTCGTGCAGGCGGTCGGCCGCGTGAACGGTCTGGGAAGGATCGAATGCGGCGGTCTCGTGGGTCTCGGTCATACCCGGAGCATAGGGTTCAGGCAGAAATGATCGCGCCGCAAGAAATTGATCTGAAGAAGGACCGTGGCCTGACGGTCGCGTGGAACGATGGATCGACATCGTACTACTCGATCGCGTATCTGCGCAGGATGTCGCCATCGGCCGATGCGCGTCAGATGCGCGAGGAGATGGCCAATAATCCGCTCGCAGTCCTGCCATCGAGTTCTGGGCGCACAAGCGGGCCACTGGTGGCGGAGAGTGCGGAACTCGTGGGGAACTACGCGATCAAAATCCGCTTCAGCGATGGGCATGACACGGGCATCTTTTCGTGGCGGTATCTGCGTGAGATCGATCCGAAGAACAAGGAGATGAGGGATCATGGACCGCCCGGAGAGTGAGCCGCAAGAGACCAAACTTGACGCGCGCGCACCGGGGCCGGATCATGCGGGCCTTGCCGCGGTCAAGGGCACCTTGACACTCTCGACACCTCTCAGCGGGGTGAGTGGTATCGGCGTGGCACCGGCGGGTGCGCTGGCGCGGCTGGGCATTTTGACCGTCGGCGATCTGATCAAGCACACGCCGATGCGGTATGAGCAGCATCAGGCTGAACAGTTGATCGATCGGATCGTGCCCGAGCAGATCATCACCACGCGGGGCGATGTCACCGCAACTCGGGTGGTCGGCCCGTTCGGCAAGCAACGATTCGAGGCGGTGCTGATGGATACCACGGGCAGGCTCGACCTGGTCTGGTTCAACGGTTCGTACCTGCGCAACTCGATCTACCCGGGACTCCGACTCCGAGTTCATGGATTGGTGCGCCGACGTGGACCGGGCTTGCAGTTGGCCAACCCGAAGTTCAACGTGATCAAGGAAGATGGGTCTGAGCCTCCGCCGGACGAGGGAAGAATTCGGCCGGTGTATCCGGCCAGTGAGGCGATCGAGAGCGCGGGGATCGAGCGTGCGGTCGGGGTTGCGTTCGACTCCGTGCAGACTCAAATCGAGGATCACCTGCCCGATTCGTATCGAAAGCGGCGTGCGATGCCGACGCTCGCTGATGCCTATCGGATGGCGCACAAGCCCGAGAGCGAAGCGGAATGGAAGGAAGCCCGCCGCCGCCTTGCCTTTGACGAGCTGCTGCTTTTGCAACTCGGCGTGTACATGCGTCGTGCGGAGCAACGCGGCGGAACACGGGCACCCGCGCTGCGATGGACACCGGAGATCGACCAGCGCATCAGGGCGCTGTTTCCGTTCAGACTCACGGGCGCACAGGATGAAGTGCTGAGACAAATCACCGCGGATCTCACGCTCGACCGGCCGAGCAACCGGCTGATTCAGGGCGATGTCGGATCAGGCAAGACCGTGATCGCGCTCTACGCGATGCTGATGGCCGTGGCCGCGCACAAGCAAAGCGCCCTGATGGCGCCGACCGAACTGCTGGCCGAGCAGCACTTCGGTTTGATCTCGAATATGCTGAAAGAGACCGGGGTGCGGGTCGCGCTCGTGACAGGGGGCGTGACGGGGAGAGAGCGCGAATCGACGCTTGCACGCATTGTTTCGCGCGATGTTGACATCGTGATCGGCACGCACGCGCTGCTGAGCGAGAGCGTGAGATTCGAGTCGCTGGCGGTCGTGGTCGTTGACGAGCAACATCGATTCGGTGTGCATCAACGGGCGCGACTGCGGGCCAAGGGTGAGGCCGAAGAAGGGGCACAGACCGATACGCGCCCGCTCTCGCCGCACGTGCTGGTCATGACGGCCACACCGATCCCGCGCACACTCGCACTCACGCTCTTCGGAGACCTGGATGTCTCGACGATCAGCGAACTGCCGCCCGGACGGACGCCGATCGTGACGCGCGTCGTGTCACCTTCACAATCAGAGGAGGTGTATCGCTGGGTTGCGACGCGAATCGGGAAGGATGAATCGGGGAAGGAGCGCGAACAAGCGTTCATCGTTGTGCCCGCGATCGACTCGGGGGCAAGCTCTGCCGGTGAGGGAGGCGACGCCGAACTCAATGACCTGCGGACGGTCCATGCACGGTTGGAGCGAAACGAACTGGCGGGCAAGCGTATCGCGGCGATGCACGGGCGCATGAGCCCAGAGACGCGCGACAACGTGATGTCGCGCTTTCGTGCGGGCCTGATCGACGCGCTCATCTGCACCACGGTTATCGAGGTGGGTGTGGATGTTCCCAACGCAACGATTATGGTGGTCGAGCACGCTGAACGATTCGGGCTTGCCCAGCTTCATCAACTTCGTGGGCGGGTGGGTCGCGGGAGCAAGCGCTCGGCGTGCATCCTGATCGCCGAGCCGGCAACACCTGTCGCCGAGGCTCGGTTGAAGGTCATGGCCTCGAGCACTGATGGGTTTGTGCTTGCTGAAAAAGACCTTGAAATTCGCGGACCGGGCGAGGTGTTCGGTTTGCGGCAGGCGGGCGCACCACCATTCAAAATTGCCGATCTTATGAAAGATCGAGAACTGCTTGCGATGGCTCGGCGTGATGCCGCGGAATGGATCGAGCGGTCACCCCGGCTGGGTGAACCAGGGGAGCGACTGCTCCGGAAACGGCTGATGCGCACACACGGTGAATGGCTTGGGCTCGGAGATATGGGATAAATAGGCTGGATTGGCGGGATGGATTCGGTAGACTCTTACAGTGACGACAATGACTGACCGTGCAGTGCGGGTTCCTTCTGCCGCAGCTCAACGCGCAAGAGATGTCGCATTGAATCGGCGCGTGCGGCTGGTGATCGGCAAGCAATCGTTGCGTCACATCGCCAAGATCACCAACGTGAGTGTTGAGTCGGTGCGTCGATACTTCAATGGCGGGACACCGAGCAGCGATTTTCTTGGAAGGCTTTCCAACAAGCTCGGGCTCAACGCGGAGTGGTTGCTGACCGGCGATGGTCCGATGATGTTGGAAGGTCTCGCGGCGGATGCGCTGCAGCACGCCACGGTCGAGCAGATTGTCGGTGAGATTGCGCGCAAGTTTGACGGGCTGAGCGACCGTGTCACGAGGCTTGAGGTCGCGGTCTTTGCCGCATCGCGTGCGATGGGCGCGCCTTCGCGCGAACCAACTGACAAGTAACGCGCACCGCGCGGCCATGGCTACCATCGCGCATGAGTGCAAACCCTGCGATGGCGGGCGTATTTGGCGAGATTGCGAAACTGCTCGATCTGTTGGGAGAGGATCGCTTTCGGGCGATTGCCCACGACAAGGCCTCGCGCGCCATGGAAGCGCACCCGACCGACCTGGCTACCCTGGTGGGCGAGGGTGGCGTTGAGGCTCGCAAAGGGCTGATGGCGATCGAGGGCATCGGCCCCAAGATCGCCGACAAGATCATTGAGCTGTGCACGACCGGACAGATCAGTGAGCTTGAAGAGTTGCGCTCGAAGGTTCCGCCCGGCCTACTGCCGCTGATGCAGATTCCGGGATTGGGGCCGAAGACGCTGCACGGATTCTGGAAGCAAGGGGGCGTGGTCGATCTGGCCTCGTTGAAGGCGATCATCGAGTCGGGCGCGATACTGGATCTGCCGCGAATGGGCGAGAAAACCGTAACACGGTTGAAGGAATCGATCGCGCTTGCCGAACAGGGCAATATCCGGCTGGCGATCGGCCTTGCGATGCCGATCGCCGAGCGCATGATCGCGCGGCTTGCGGCGATTGATGGCGTGATGAACGCCGCGTTCGCAGGATCATTGCGGCGAGGGAAGGAGACCATCGGCGACATCGACATTCTTGTCTCGACTCGCGATGCGGCTGTCGGCGCGATGGTCGGCGAGGCGTTTCGATCAGGCGCGGAGGTCCGACAGATCATCAGCGCGGGAGAGACGCGCTCAAGTGTCCGCATCGCTCTCAATGCTGATGGAGGAAGGTGGACACTCGACGAGAGGACCGTCGGCCCTTCGATTCAGGTGGATCTGAAGATCATTTCCAATGAGTCGTGGGGCGCGGCCCTGCACTACTTCACCGGATCCAAGGATCACAATGTGGCGGTCAGACAAAGAGCGTTGGATATGGGCCTCACGCTGAACGAGTATGGGCTGTACGAGGATGACAAGCACCCCGACCCGCCCCACAAACGTGGGCTTGTGCCCGTAGCCTCGCGAACCGAAGCGGAGATCTTCAAGGCCGTCGGGCTGCCCTACATCCCTCCTGAGATCCGGGAAAATCATGGCGAACTAAGGCTGACAGCGACTCCACGACTGGTGGAGGTTGCGGACATCAAGGCAGAACTGCACGCCCACACAACCGAATCGGATGGCGAACTGGTGATCGACGAGTTGGCCCGCCAGGCCATGCGCCGCGGGTTTCACACCATCGCGGTGACGGATCACAGCAAATCGTCGGTGATCGCGGGCGGACTCACACCGCAGCGACTGCGCGAGCACATCAAGGCCGTGCGCGAGGCGGATAAGCGGATCGATGGCATATCGATCCTGCCCGGCTCGGAGGTTGACATCCTCCCCGACGGCACGCTCGACTATGACGATGATCTTCTGGCCGAGCTGGATGTGGTTGTGGCGTCGCCGCACGCCTCACTCTCGCAAGAGCCTGCCCTTGCAACCAAGCGCTTGCTCAAAGCGATCGGCCACCCGCTGGTCCACATCATCGGCCATCCGACGGGCCGACTGATCAATCGTCGCGCCGGCCTCAGCCCGGACGTGGCCGAGATCATCGCGGCCGCGAAAGAGCACAACGTCGCGCTCGAGATCAACGCGCACTGGATGAGGCTTGATCTTCGCGACACGCATGTACACGCCGCCGTCGATGCGGGGTGCCTGATCGCCATCAACTGCGATGTTCACGCGGTCGATGACTTTGGTTGCCTGAAATATGGCGTGATGACGGGCCGACGCGGGTGGCTCACGCCCGAGTTGTGCATTAATACATGGGAGAAGAAGAAGTTGCACGATTGGCTGAAGAGTAAGCGGTAATGGATCGCCCGCCAGATGCCGGGCAACACCACGACTCGCCCATCAAAGTCGGCCTCTTGCTCAACTTTGGAGCCAAACCCCCGGATCAAGCGCCTGATCTCTGACAATCCCGACAAACACAACTGTGTTCATTGGTGTTGATCCGTGGCCACTTTCTCCCGCCCGCCGCGGCTAAACTCCCGCATGTTTGAACGACTCTCCGACGGTTTTTCCAGCGTCTTCCGCAAGCTCTCCGGCAAGGGCGAGATCAGCGAATCGAACGTGCGCGACGCGATGGAGGATGTCCGCACGGCCCTTCTCGAGGCCGATGTGCACGTGGATGTCGTCAAAAAGTTCACCGACGATGTGTTGGCCGACGCACTCGGCCGACAGGTGACCAAGAGCCTGAAGCCCGGTGAGGAGATGATCGGTGTTGTCCACGATCAACTCGTGAAGTTGCTCGGTGGAACGCCTACCTCTGATCCGAACCAGATGCTCGCCCCCAGCGATGGGATTCTCCGCGTCTCGCCCGGCCCCACCATCGTCATGATGTGCGGCCTGCAAGGATCGGGAAAGACCACAACCTGCGGCAAGCTCGCTGGCTATCTGAAGAAGCGAGGCCGCAGCGTGCTGCTGGTCGCGGCCGATCTTCAGCGACCGGCCGCGGTAGAGCAGCTACAGACCGTGGCCGAGAGCGTACAGCGCGATATCGCCGGCGGGGCGACCGTCTCGTTCTACTCCGAGCCTGACAAGGTCGCGGCGTATGGCAAGGCCGTCGGTGTCGCCGTGCAGGTCTGCAAGCGCGCGGTCGATCACGCGCGGTCCAAGGGTATTGACACCGTCATTCTCGACACCGCCGGACGGCTGCACATCAACGACACGTTGATGGATGAGTTGAATCAGATCAACCGAACGCTCCAGCCACACCAGATTCTGCTCGTGACCGATGCCATGACCGGGCAGGATGCGGTCAACTCCGCCAAGGTCTTTCATCAGAAGCTGGAAGTTGATGGCATCATCCTCACCAAGTTTGACAGCGATACCCGCGGCGGCGCGGCCATTTCCGTCAAACAAGTCACCGGCGCTCCGATCAAGTTCATCGGTGTTGGTGAGAAGCTCGATGCGCTCGAGGACTTCCACCCCCAGCGCATCGCCGGGCGCATTCTTGGCATGGGCGATGTGGTGAGCCTGGTCGAGAAGGCCCGCGAGCAGGTCTCGGATGAGGATGCCGAGAAGCTGCAGGACAAGATGGCCAAGGGCGAGATGACGATGGACGACTTCCTCAAGCAGCTCCGCACGCTGCGCCGCATGGGTCCGTTGAAGCAACTGCTCGGCCTGTTGCCGGGTGTCGGCAGTGCGTTGAAGGATGTTCACATCGACGATAAGCAGCTTGATCGCGTCGAGGCGATTGTCCACAGCATGACCCCGACCGAGCGCCGCAGGCCCGATGGTCTCGACAACTCCAGGCGCAAGCGCATCTCCATGGGCTCGGGCACCAAGCAGGACGAGGTCGGCCAGTTGGCCAAGCAGTTCACAATGGTGAGCAAACTGGCCAAACAGATGTCGAGCCTCAGCGCCATGGGGCGCGTGAAGGCGGTCAAAGAACTCGGCGAGGGCGGCATGGACAGCATGCTTCCCGGCGTGGGTGGGCTGCCGGGCTTCGCGGGCATGGGCGGCAAGGGCAAGCCCAGCACGGTGGGCAGCGGGTTCAAGGCGCGGTTCAAGAAGCGCAAGTAAACGCGGCCGAAACCCGCGTCTTGCCTGCATCTTGATGACGCTTGTCCATCATGCTCGTCACGCGCCCACCGTCACTCGCGCGCGATCGGCAGGAAGTCCTGCGCCTCACCCTTTGCCCATGCCTCAACACGCGGCCAGAGAAACTCGCGTGCAAGAATCTTGAGGCACGCGGCAACAGGGATGGCCAGCAACAACCCATAGACACCCGCCAACGCGCCGCCCGCGAGCGAAGCGAAAAGGATCGCCGGCATTTCCAGATCAGTGTTGTCACCCTGGATCTTGGGCGTGAGGATGTAGTCATCAAGAATCTGACCACCGATGTGACAGCCGATCGGCGCGAGAATGATCCACCACCACTCGCTGCGGAAGCCCTCACCATCGGCATTCAGCCACATCAGCAGGATCATCACCGGAACCGCAAGCAGTGGGAGAAACGGCACCAGAAAGACCGCCCCCACAAGTGGCCCGAGCAACAGCGGCACCGGCGCGCCAATGAACCAGAAGGCCAGGGTCATGAACAGGCCCACGATGGTGCAGATCGTCAACCGCCCGCGCACAAAGCCCGAGATCGCCCGGTCCATCCGCCTGATGATCCGGATCCAGCGATACTTCTCGCCCGCGCGCCCGGCGGCCTCTCCCCCATGCGGTATGAACTGCTTGCCCCACTTCAGCACCTCTCCCCAACCGATTGAGAAGAAGAAGAAAAAGAACATCGTGAGCAGCAGCGTGAAGATGAAGACACCGATCGAGGTGAACATCGCGAGCACCGCAAGCACCGCCTGACCACCGCTGCCAACCGCCGACTTACCGACAGTCGAGGCGATCCCTCCCGCGTTCTTCTCCGTCCACGACATGATGTTCTTGAGCAGCCGCGCCGAAGATGAGTCGGTCGCGAGCAGCGGGTCCCCGGGCAGGCCATCTTCGCCGAGTTCTGTCGAGGTGCTCGGATCAGGTGGCCCGGAGACCGGCGCGGTCGGCGGAATCGCAGCCTGATCCTTCTTGCGTGAGATCAACCAGGTCCGGATATCGCGCCACGCTTCACCGCGAATCGCGGCGTTCAACCGCTGATCCTCGGGCTTCTCGACCGAGCGAAGCACCACACGGATGTCGTCTGAAAGCGCACCGGCGTACTCCACACCCTGCACGATCGCGAACCCCACACCCAGCGTGAGCGGCGTAACCACGATCAGCAGCACCGCCGCGATCACGCCGATCACAACGCCCTCGCGACTGAACATGCCGCGCCGAGTGAGTTTGACCACCAGCGGTTCAAAGAGATAGGCGAGCATGATCGCGACGAAGAGCGGGATCGTGACCAGCTTGATTTTGTATCCCAGCCAGACCAACGCGATGATCGAGACGACGATCAGCACATCTCGAACCGGTTGGATCTGCCAGAGGTGCAAGCGGCGCCAGTCGTTGCTCGGCACAGGTGGTGGCGCAGGCGGCGGAGATTCGACCGGCGGTGCCACGACCGTCTCGGGGTGGGGCTGGGGCTCGGGCTGGGCCTGGGATTTTGGAAGCCGGTCAGACATCGGCAGAACCTTATCCGATATCCGCTAACCGTGCCGAGAAGGGTTGCAACATCCCCAATGAACAGCCAACTGCACCACCTGCTGCTCAGGACATTCAGTCGAGTCTGGCCGCGCCAATTTTGAGCTCGAGATTGAGACTGAGAGCTCAAGATTCTTCAGAGCGTGAACGCGCCGAAAGCCTCGTCGAAGTCGTATACCGATTTGAAGTCGTCGATGGAATCGCGAGCGCTTGATTTCAGCTCAGCTCGGTCGATCATCGCATAGACGATGGTGCCAAAGTCATTGGTCTGCACGATGCCCCAGCGCTTGAGCACAGTCTGGGCAAGCAGACCCCAACGCTGAATGGCGAGATCTTTAAGCCCCAGGCACAACTGCTGTCCGCTCACGTGTCGCCGCTCGTCGGTTCCGGCCACGCTGGCTTGTGCGTTGCTCTGACTTGCTGTTGCATCCTGCAATGATTGCACGGTGTGCTTCAAGCCATCGCGAACAAAATCAAACGCGCTCTCTGAGAACTCGGAAGCGCGATCACGAATACTCGGCCAGTCGATCTCGGGACTCTTCACGACCTGCCACTCCTGAACAAACAAGCGAACCAGGTTCGGCCAACGCGATGGGCTGAACTCTACGCACGCTGGTGGGGCAAGGTCGCACGCATTTACGATTCTTGCCTGGCACGTTTGACCAATCTTGGCCGAACGCTGACACTCGGATGTCCATCGATGAACCACCGAAGCGGGCGCGAGGCCCAGTCTCCCGCATACTCCACACCCACGCGGGGCGCACGACGAACTCTCCATCGACCCGATTTGACCGGTAACATGGCCCCTCCCTTCAATCCACGCCCATCCGTTCTCTCACTTAGCCCGAGTTCCGCGATCCACAGTGGCCCGGCACGAACAAGATCAAGACCGTTCAGTCGTCTGTCAATCGCCATGGCGCGGCAGAGTCGGGCCGGACCGCGACAGAGCTGATGCGTGTGAATCTGGGAAGTCTCAGGAGCGTCGGATCGGCGGGTCGCTGTTCGGATCTCCCTCATCCGCTCGACACCAACCATCGGTTCAAGAGCCCGAATGAGCACCGCGGCGGGTTCGCCACGCCGAGCACAGACGACATTCATGCAGTGGTGCATGCCGTAGGTGAAGTAGATGTAGGATGTCCCGGGCATTGCGTACATCGCCTCATTCCGGGCCGTGCGCCGCCCGCCGAAGGCGTGGCTGGCCCGATCCTCGACCCCAACATACGCCTCGGTTTCAACAATGCGCCCGGCAAGGATGGTTCCATCATCAAGCCGCCGCACCAATAATCGCCCGAGCAGCCGGTGCGCGAGCGTCGCGGCATCCAGGGCGAAGTCGGCGCGTCTCAGCCGACAGCCGACAGAGGGTATACGTGCTCTCGTGGCGATGGGCCACACTCCCACCACATCAATGGTTCCGGAAATCAGCACACGATCCATTACGCATAAGCGTGCAGGCCCGGGAGGAGCAGGTTCACACCGAAGTAGGTCCACAGCATCACGACAAACCCGACGATGCTCAGCCAGGCGGTGATCAGCGCGCGGTTCTTGCCTGTGGTAAACCGCAGATGGATCACGATCAGGTAGACGATCCACGTCACCAAGGCCCAGAGCTCTTTCGGATCGAACGCCCACCATCGACCCCACGAGTGGTCGGCCCACCAGGCACCGAGCAAAATGCCCACACCCAGACCCCAGAAGGCCAGTTGCAGCATGATCATCTGCGCCTTGTCAAGATCGCCAAGAACGCGCCCGGTTCCCTTGGCTGCATCATCTTCAAGTCCCAACGCCGCGGCCGAAAGCTCGACCGCTCCCCCACTTCCACCCCCGAGAACCGCGCGGTCAGACACGCCGGCCTTCAGCCGTGACGCGTAGTGCGTGACAAGATAGAACAGGCTGACGATGAACCCGAGCGAAATGAGCCCATAGCTCAGCAGCACGATGGTGACGTGGTATTTGAGCAGCACGCTGGTGTTCAGGATCGGCGCTTCGCGCTCGACGTTCACACCCGGAATGCCCGTTTGGGTGGCTGTGACCAGCACCATGAAGCCCACACCCGCCGCCGCCGCGCCGAAGAGCCATTGACGACGGATGAGCATGATGGCCGAACCGATGGTGACGGCAAAGAGGCTGAGCCCGGTCATCGACTCGAACTGATTCTGAATCGCGAATCGCTCGGCGATAATGCAGCGAGCAACGAAGCCGAAGGCGTGAAGGCTCAGGGCCCCGAAAAGCAAAGCCACACCCACCGCCACGAGCGTCCGTCGCCCTGTGCCGAATGCGAGCAGGAGCGTCAGCAGCGCCAGGGCATAGACCCAGAATCCCCATTCAAAGGCATTTGCCTTGTTGTAGAGGCGTTCCATCGATCGCTGGGTGGTCGGATAGAGGGCGGCGTTGACACGCGGAAGTTCTGCCGCAAGGGATTTGGCGGCTGCGTTCACGCGCGGCGCATCGCCCGCTTGCCACGCGCTCGCCAACTCAGCCATCGCGAGTTTGGCGGGTGAGTCAACGGGGAGTTGCTGAACGTGCTGCCATCGATCATCCGATGTTGGTGGCGCGACCATCAAAAGATATCGCCACGCGTTGGCGTAAAGCTGCCGCCCGAACTCCATACGTTCGATCGCCACACCGAAACCGGGGTTCATCGAATCCTGCTGCAAGACCGATTCTCGTACGCGATCGATATCGTCGGGCTTGAGCCGCCCGTCACGCTTCCACCACTCGATCTCGGCATCACCGGTAAAGAGCCGCTTGAGAAAGGCCTCTCGCAGCGGGAGAAAATCGACACCGATGAGCGGGCGCGACTGGTAGTACGCGGGATCAATGATCAGATCGAGCATGGTGAAGAGCGGATCGAACCGCTTGCGGAGAGCTTTCTCGCCACCCTCACTCAGCAGGTAGTCGAAGTACTTCGCCTTTCCCGTGATACTCGAAACTGTTTCCTTCGCGAGCGTGTCGAGAATTTTGACACGACCATTGTGAAAGACCGCGAGGTCACGCAGCGGCGAGAGGTCCACATCGGCGGCGAACTTCGTCTTGGCCTCGGTCGTGATCGGTGTGCCCGGCGTCATCGCAGCATACGGATTGGTCATTCCGTCGGAAATGGCCGCAGGCTCGCGGGTGGTCTCGTTGCCCGCGGGCGCGGTTTGCGCGACCGCACTGTGTGCGAGCATGAGAGATGCAAGCAAGGCCAACGCAATCAACCTTGTGTATGTCATCAGGCTTGTGTACGTCATCAGGCTTGTGTACGTCATCAGGGTTCTTTTCATGGCTGTGTCCCCGCCGCGCTCACGTCGGCATTGGAATCGCTAGCAGTTGCAGATCTCAACCCATCATCGGCTGTTCGGGTCACGCGCTGTGCATCGCGTCCAGTGTGCGGATATGTGCCCGCCGCGAGCTGAGCCTGAATCTTCCGTTTGCGAAGGCGCATGATCCATGGCTTGATGTAGAAGGCCCAGGGAATACCGATGCTCATCATGACCGCGCCCGCCGCGACGATGTAGATGCCAGGATTGTTTCCGACACCGAGGATGGTGTACCGCGCAAAGGGGCGCTTCAGTTGACCGGCCTGCGTCGCGCTCACCGATTGCATCCACCCATCCTGATCCCACCCGGTCTGGCTGAACTTGTACTGCGTCGGTGCGACTTTGCTGAACGCCCAGCCGATCGCGTTGACAACCCCCAAAACCCCCTCGCGCGGTTGGAAGGGTGTACGTTCGAGCAGCGGCTCGTTGAGGCTCGTCGTTCTACGAAGGTCCTCGTGCCGCGTCTCCCACCGACGCATCACGATCAGTTCCGACCTGAAGTCTCGCGGCAGGGTTGGCGCGTGGTCATAGGGGATCATCTCAAAATCGGCCAGCCGGATCGCCATCGGCGGCCAGAACTCATGGCGCTCGCGTCCAAAGGCTACGCGCACAACACGGGCATCGGGCAGGACAACCCGGCGCGAGTTCTGTCCGCTCGCATCAAGGTATTGTGAGAACGGCACCCACATCGTGCTCGACCAGGGTTGAGCATTGATCGTTGCGCTGATTTCGACGGCAATGGACGCGCGGTTGTGCGCGCCGATGAGCTTCGGATCGCGCTGCGACTCGGGCACGGGCACGGGAAACTCGACACGCATTGCATCGTCGAAGCGTTCGCCGAGCTTGAGGCTGAACCCCTGGGTGATTGGCACGTTGCCGCCGGGTACGACATTGGGGGTTTCCGTGGCCGCGCCACCGGGAAGCCGAACCAGTGCGCGCACCGATGTCTGATCCCCGACCTTCGCCTCATCGAAGTAGATCTGGATGATCGAGGCATCGATGTAGCTGATCTCAAGCCCTGGGTCCGCGTTTCGCCGGCGCGGCATGGCGGACTCTGCAGAGCTTGCGCCTTCAGGCACATCCAAAAGATCCTGATTGATCTCGGGGTAGCGGTGGTAGATCCATCGTTGGTAGGCTGGCTGGGTCGATGCACCCGTCGCGGTCGCGGGAGGCTGAACATGCACGATGGCAACGCTCGACCGCCCACCTTCAAACCCCTTGGTCACGATCGGGAAGGGTGGCTCGGGTGCAAGCTCTTCAACTTCAATCGTGTAACCGGTCGGCCCGATCGAGAGCCGCGAACCGCGCTGCACGGGATAGATCGACTCGAACCCTGTCGCCGGGTGTCGAACAACCAACGCGTGCAGCGTGCCCTTGGGGAGTGAAACCCCAAGATCTCGCCACCGCAGAGCGTTCATGCCCCGTGTGTATTCAACACCGAGCAGCGATTGATCCTCGACACTCAAAAGGTCAACACGCCGCGCGGCCGAATCGGGCATCAACCGCCAGACCCGACGCGGTTTGGTTGGGTCCGCGGCATCGGGGTCCGAAGGATCAGCGGGAAGATTGAGGTACGCCTCAACCGTGCGCACCGCTTCGGGCGAGCTGCTGCCGAGCTTGCCGGTATCAACATCGCCTGCGCGAAGAAGGCGGGTGACCAGTTCGGCGTACGGCGCGTAACCCACGATCCGGAATCGAATATCCGGATCAACAGAAGCCGCTGGACTCGTGTCCGCAGGTACCTCGATCGAGAGGTCGCGCTGCCCGTTTGCAACCGAACCCGCCATGATGGGTGGGAGCGACTTCAACCCGAGTGCGTTGATGTTGTATTCGTGGTATCGCGGCATACCAGTCAGCAGCCGCTGATCCCACCTGGGCCCGGTGAGTGTGTTGGCCTCGGCTCGACCTTGCTGAAAGAGCCACAACACGGTGCGGGTATTGTCGTAAAACCCGGTCTCGGGGTCGCCGGGTGCGGGCGTTCCATCCTCACTGATCGGGCCGGATGAGAGGAACATATCTCCCTCCTGCTTGTGGGCGGAGTAGTAGATGCTCCCGAGCGCGATGGTGACAATGCCCGTGTGAACGGTGAGTACGCCGAGATATGGAAAGCTGAACTCGATGCGGCGCAGCGTGGCCGTCACCATATTTGTGACAAAGACCAGAAGGATCAGTCGCAGCGGCCACCATGAATAAAACTCAAGTTCCGACATCTCCATCATGGGCAGACGGCGGAACGGCATGGTCTTGTATTGATCAACAAACGAGCCGAAAAACCGAACACCCGCACCTGTGAGCGGATGGTAGTGCAGGTGCGGGAAGATGAAGTGGTACCACAGCATCACACCACCAACCGTCAGCACGGTTCCGCCAAGTATGGCCACAACAAACTTGGTCCCCACCCCCCCCACCCCTCCCACCCCTCGCGCCCGCCCCATCGCCCGCAGCGCAAGCCAGATGGGCAGAGCGACCACGATGACCACCGTGACCGTAAGCGTCAAGACATACAGACCCCAAGTCGGCGCAAGGGCGATGAGGCCGATCGGAACCGATGCCAGCACACCATAAAGTGCGACAAGCACCAGCATGGACACACCGAGATAGACCGACGAAAATACGCGCAGCACCAGCTTCACCGGAAGCAGAATGCCGGTCAGATGCTCATCATCCCACTTCTTGTTCCTTACCCACTTCAGGCTCATAGGCGGTCCATTAAGATTGCCGACGGCGTGTTGATCGTGGTACGGCCACTGCAACGAGGACGACCAATGGTAGGCATTCAGTAGGTCTTCTGGTAGGGCTAGGGGGTGTAGGTTCTTGTCAAACCAGAAATTGTATCGATGAACAGGAGCTGCAGGGTACGACTTCCACCCAGCAAGTCTTTGCCAACCACTGACTCATGAGGGACTTCGTGCAATGAAGTCGTACCGATTCCCACTTTGTTGAGCCCCGCGATCGGGTGGCCAATGCCGAACTTGAAGGCGGCAGGTTCCAAACCGAGCGTGAGAGCACCGTTGATGGTCCCCATTCGCAGGAGCGTGGAAGGGTCGGTGCCATCGCGCTGGTGAAGCAGGGCCATCTCTTTGAGGATGCTCATGCCGACCGATGGGCTGACGGAATCGTGGGGCAGGTTCACGATCGAGTCGGTGCCCAAGGCGACGGTGATGCCTGCGTTGAGCATCGCTCGATAGCGGTGCGGGCCGAAATGCCGCGATGCTCCGAAGTAGCTGGATGCGTGAGGGCAATGGACAACGCTTGCCCGCGCGTGGGCGAGAATCTCGATGGCCCGATCATCGGCATCATTGACGTGGGCGACGAGCATGGGCGCTTGGCCGAGCACTTTCGAGAGATGCTCGACGGGTGATCGCCCGAGGCCGATCTCGGCCAACATGGCATCGTCCCAGATTCCGAGCGATTCCAGCATTTCGCGCTGCGGGCCGCGTGCGTTCGCAACAAACTCGTGTTCCTCAGCCGATTCGGCGAGATGGGTGCAGCTCCGGACGCTTGGTCCGAGGATCTGGCGCGCCCGGTTGATGGCTTCGGCATAGACCCCGAGGGCGACGGTGTTGGGGGCATGCGGCTGGATACCCAGACCGTTTCCGCTCGTCGCGTCAAGGGCGGCCGCCATCAATGTGTCCGTGATCGCTTCGAGCCCACGCGCTGCCCCTTTGCCGATACCGAAGAACTCGAGGAAGGAGATGCCGCGGATTCCTGCGGCAGATCGTGTTCTCCATGGAACCAGCGAGGGTCGGCCCATAGGTGCGCCTGCGATGTCGCCAATCGCGACGGTGCCGCCCGCGAGGCTTAACGCCAGACCGCTCCGGACCGAGTCGGAAATCATCGCGGCATCGGTATGTCGGCCATCGCGGATCATGTTGATCCAAGGAACAAACCCTTGGTCGGGATTGTGCGGGCGCGGGCCGAGGTGGGTGAGATCGAGGTGGGTATGGGCGTTGACCAGACCCGGGATGACCACCGAGTCGGGGCAACCGATCACTTCCGCATATTGGTTCGCGGGATGCGAGAGAACATCGGAGGTTTGTCCGACCGCGAGCGTGCGCGTGTGCCACCCCTGCCCACCCACATCCGGGCTTGTATGCACTTCAAAGAGAACCGAACCGGGCGCGGCGAAGAAGCCCGAGCCATCCATCAGGGCGGCGGCATCAACACGAACGAAGTTCGACGTGTGGTGGGTTGGAGCGGGCGCTTTCATGGATCTTCGGGGCGGGTGTCGATACTCTCAGGCCCAGCGGACAAGTTGCGCGCACAAGGCCCGCCACAGCGTATGCTGGGAGACGACGGGGCTCGGATGGCGGAGTGCCTTCCGACCAGAAATCAACGGAGTACGACGGATGCAAGCGAACCTTATCATGAACGACACACACGGACGCGGCCTTCTGCACGCGATCAAGACCCTTATTGCGATGACCTTTGTTGGCGTGCTCGCCTCTGGGCTTGGCGGGTGCAACGCGGGCGGGAACAATCTGCTCGAAGCCAATCGGGCTCTTCAGGAGCGCGTGACCGCGTTGGTTGCGGAGAACGAATCGCTGCAGAGCACCAACCAGCAACTCCAAGAGGCTCTAGCGGCACGCGACCGGGCAATCGCCGAGTTGAACGCCCTGATGGGCGACCTTCGCGCCGGCTCGGGCGGGATGGATGCGAAGTATCAGGACCTTATGAATCGCTTGAACAGCATGAAGTTCGGAAGTCTTGATCCGGAGACGGATGCCGCGCTCCGCGAACTTGCGGCTCAGCACCCGGATCTTATTGAGTACATTCCGGAACTTGGGCTGCTGCGGTTCAAGAGTGATGTGACGTTTGATTCAGGCTCGGATGCGGTGAAGGATGCGGCACGCCCGACACTCCGCCAGCTTGCCGAGATTTTGAACGGCGCGGCGGGCGCGTATGACGTGAAGATTCTGGGGCATACCGATGCTCAGCCGGTTGTCCGCGCCAAGGCGCAGCACCCGACCAACATGCACCTTTCGGCGCACCGGTCGATCAGCGTTCGTCGGGAACTTGTCGGGATGGGTGTCGCGGCCCAGCGGTTTGAAGTCGCGGGTCGTGGCGAGTTTGATCCGATCGTGCCGAACGGCTCGGATGGGAAGTCGGCACAGAACCGCCGCGTTGAGGTCTATCTGATCAAGGCTTTCGGCCGGAACGCCAACGCTCCGCGGGGAGATGCGATTGAGGCGGCACCTGCGAGTACACCGGCACGAAGACCCGCCGCGGTTCCGGCCCGTCGCGGCGAAGAGATAATGAAGTAAGTGATGGATGCGCCCGAAGGTTTGGTCTGAACGACAGGACGACTGGCCGAATCAATGTTGAAGTTCACAAGCCCCGGTCATGCTGACCGGGGCTTTTCATTGGGTGGATCAGATCGCGGCAGAATCTTTGCGCATCAGGCACGCTTTGGCCTGCGGCGGATGTTGGAGGCAACGGCGAAGAAAATCGCGATCGAGAAGGTCAAGCCGGCGAGCATTACGACCGGAAGGGTCCAACTGAGCGTGCGGAAACTGAAGGCCGTATCGCTGAACTTGTACTTGGGAACATTCAGCCGCGGGATGGTGTGCATGGCGGCGAAGTATTCGATGCTGCGCTCGGCGAGCGGGGGCATGTCGGAGATGGACTTGAGCCTGGTGTCAGGCGGGATGGCGCGCGCCGCGGACTCGGCACGCTCGACGAATGCACGCTCGTACATGGGATTGGCCATCGGCCAGCGGCGTGTCTCGGTCGTGATCGTGCCATCGGGGTTGAAGTCATGAAAATCAAAGAGCCACTCGGTTCGACGAACCGAACCCCAGGTGTCGGCATCGAATCCCTCTGGCGTGCGGCGGATGATGAGCATCAAGCGCTCGGAGCCGGGTCTTGAATGGGGGTTGCCAACAGCATCACGCTCGACCTCGTTGATCGCGAGGAGCTTGGCCCACTCCTCGTAGATATCGAGCCTGGGCATGTTGGGCGCGGGGGGACGGTGAACGGCCACAAGCTTGGTGATCGGGGCGGGAGCGGATGACTCTTCGGGCACGGGCTCGCCGTAGGTTAACTTAAGAAAATAGGAATTCTTACTTTCACCCTCGCCGGGCAGATCATCGACCTTGAGCAGCGGGAAGCCCTGAAGCCTGGTCTGACGCGCGATGATCGTCTCGGCGTGGTAGCGGGTGTAATGGGCGTTGGTGTTGAAGTTGCCGATCCGCTTGGCCATGGGGAAGGCCGCGCCCACGAAGGCGGCCGCCGAGGCGAGCGTGATGATCCATGCTCTGTTCATATTGTGCCGTGCGTGCTGAAGATCTGGAATCGAGCCGGAAGGTGTGGGCACCAACATAGCGGTGCTTGACGGCTCAGAACCGCGGCTGCGCAGGACGGGTCAGTGTTCTGCGGGCGCGGGGGTGTCGGAGGGTGCGGGGGCTGGGGACGGGGCGGGCTTGTCGGTGGGTTTGGGCGCAGGCGGTGCGTGATCGTCGGCGGCGTGGGGGGCGTGGTTTCCGTGACCATCGGCCGCGGCGGGAGTGAACTCGGGAAGGGTGAGCCCCATGATGGGGCGGCTGATGTTCGAGTCGCTTCCGCTGGCGGGTGCGGGGCGGGAAAAGCCGGCGTTGGTGATGCTCTCTCGTGGAGCGTGACCACCACCATGGGCGTGGGTGTCGTGCGATGAGCCGTGACCAGCGTGCTTGCCGGGCGCGCGGGGCGGGAAAAGCCGGCGTTGGTGATGCTCTCTCGTGGAGCGTGACCACCACCATGGGCGTGGGTGTCGTGCGATGAGCCGTGACCAGCGTGCTTGCCGGGCGCGAAACGGCCGATGCCATTTTTTTGCTCGAACCTGGCGAGGTCAACGATGGATTGCACGTTGTCTTCGAGCTTGGGGACCTTCATGCGTTCGGCGATATCGCCCAGGGGGAGACCGCCCATATCGAGCTTGCCACCCTCGTAGATGTATTGGCCCTTGAAGCGATCAATCGTCTTGCGCTGGCCAAGGTCCATGGCTGTGAAGCCGAGGAAGAAGGCCACGGTGATGAGGGTGAACACGAAGATCATCGTGTTGAGGGGGTTGTCGTACTTGAGCTGCATGAAGAACGTCACGACCAACACCGTCTTGACGACCGCGATGGAAAGGGCAACCGCGACGTTGAGCCACTGTGGGATCTCAACGTTGAGGGTGGAAGAGATCCACGCTTCGATGGCCGCGGCACCGACCGTGGCGAAGGTGAAGAAGAGGAGCGTGATGAGCACGAACCGGAGCGTCCAGATGCTGACGATCACGTGACCGTGGTCTTTGTGACCGTGAGCATCGAACTCTTCGGCGTGCGTGTGGGGTGCGGCGTGTGCGGACATGGTTGGCTCTTGGGGCTGGCACTGGATGTGCCGGGGGGCGGGGGGAGGTGCGTCGAGAGAGAGAAGAGCGAAAGCTCAATGCTGAGAGCGAGGTTGGGATTGGATGCCTGGTTGGGCTTGTACTCAGTGGATGAGGTAGAGGAGGGGGAAGAGGAAGATCCAGACGATATCAACGATGTGCCAGTAGAGGCCCACACCTTCGACGGCGTTGTAGTGGCCGGGGCCGAAGTGGCCCTTCTTGGCACGCAGGTAGAGCCAGACAAACAGGCCCATACCGACGATGACGTGGCTGGCGTGGATGCCGGTCGCACCCCAATACACGCCCCACCAAAGCGGCTCGTACTCGCTGCGCGGGGTTGGGAAGAAGTAATACTTGCCGGGAAGCTCGCCGGCCTTGATCTTGGGGAGGTATTCAAAGACGAACTTGATGACCAGGAAGCCAAGCCCGCAGAAGAACGTGATGATGATGTTGATCTTGAGCCACTTGAGGTTGCCGACCTGCGCGTGGCGCACGGCTGATGCAACCGTGTAGGACGAGAGGAGCAAGATCACGGTGTTGAGAAGCCCCCAACTGGTCTTGAGCAGGCTTGAACCACCGATGAACGCTTCGGGGTGCCACATGCGCAAGATGGCATAGCCGCAGAACATGCCGCTGAAGAGCAGGATCTCGGTGGCGAGGAAGAGCCAGACACCCATCTTCACCGCGTCGAACTCGTGCTCGCGGTCGATAAAGTGGTGTGCGGCGTGGTATCGCTCGTGGTAGGGTTTGGAGGTATCCACATCGGCACCGGGCTGGTCGTGCCCGGGGCCGTGGGAACCGTGTGTGCCGAGATCGATGGTGGTCATGGGTGGATCGCAGAGAAGCGGATTGGTCATCGTCGAAGGCTGAGACGGACAAGGGTATGGACGACCGATGCTCTGCGGGTTCTCCTGTCGAGGGGCGGTGCGAGGGGAGCGGAAAGAAGCGAATGAGAATCCCGAGCTTGCGCTCGGGGCTCTCTGTGTGTTAGTGTGTGATGGGGCGTGCCGCGGGCTTGGGGAGTTGGAACTCGCCGGGGCGTGTCTGCGGCGGGATGACATCGTCGTAGTCGTAGGGACCGTGGGTGACGACAGGCTCGTGATCGAAGTTGTGTTCAATCGGGGGGCTGGTGGCGTTGGTCCATTCGAGGGTGAGGGCGCCGTAGGGATTGGGCGGGGCCTTTTTGCCTGCGACGAGCGACTGCACGAAGACGAGGAGGTGGACCATGAAGCCGACGAGCAGCACGAAGGCTCCGATCGTGGAGGCCTGGTGGAAGACCTGATATTCTTCGATGTAGTTGGCGTAGCGGCGGGGCATGCCGCGTGCGCCCATGACAAACTGGGGGAGGAAGGTGAGGTTGAAGCCGACGAAGACGAAGGCGAAACCAATCTTGGCCCAGAACTCGTTGTACATTTTGCCGAAGATCTTGGGCCACCAGTGGTGGATGCCGCCGACGAAGGCGATGATGGTTCCGCCCATCATGACGTAGTGGAAGTGGGCAACGACGAAGTAGGTATCGTGAAGGTGAAGATCGACGGCGAGTGAGCCGAGGAAGAGTCCGGTGAGGCCACCGATCGAGAAGAGCCAGAGGAAGGCGAGGGCGTAGAGGGTCGGGGTGTTGAGGTTGATGCTGCCCTTGTAGAACGTGGCGATCCAGTTGAAGACCTTGACGGCGGAGGGAATGGCGACGAGGAAGGTGAGGGCGGAGAAGATCACGGCCGCGACTTCGCCCTGGGAGGTGAAGAGGTGGTGACCCCAGACGATGAAGGAGATGCCGGCGATGGCGAGCGTGCTGAACGCGACGGCTCGGTAGCCGAAGACCTGTTTGCGTGCGCCGACGGCGACCAGCTCGTTGATGATGGCCATGCCGGGCAGGATCATCACGTACACAACCGGGTGTGAGTAGAACCAGAAGAAGTGCTGGAAGAGGACCGGATCGCCACCGAAGCGCGGATCAAAGATGCCGATGTGGAAGGTGCGCTCAAAGATCATGAGCAGGAGGGTGATGCCGATGACGGGGGTGGCGAGGACCTGGATAATGGCCGCGCCGTAGATACCCCATACGAAGAGGGGCATATCAAACCAGCCCATGCCCGGAGCACGGAGCTTGTGAACGGTGACGACGAAGTTCAGGCCGGTGAAGATGGAACTGAAGCCCAGGATGAACGCCGCGAGCACCATCAGGGTTACACGGTCAGTTTCGGCATCGGTTGATGTTGAGTAGGGTGTGTAGAACGTCCAGCCGGTATCGACACCGCCCATGAGGACGACGGCAACGGCGATAAGAGAGCCGACGAGGTAGACGTACCACGAGGCGAGGTTGAGGCGGGGGAAGGCGACATCCTTCGCGCCGAGCATGAGGGGAAGCAGGAAGTTGCCGAGGCTAGCGGGCACGCTGGGCACGATGACCAGGAAGACCATGATGAGCCCGTGCAGGGTCATGGCCCGGTTGTAGTACTCGTTGCCCTTGACCCAGTTGGTGCCCTCGCCGGCGACGAACCGCTGGAAGAACTGGCCGCTGACGATGCCGTTGGGTGCGACGACGGTTGGCGACCAGAGCTCAAGACGAACGCTGATGGCGGCCGCGCCGCCGAGGAAGAACATGAAGAGGATGGCGACGAGGTACATGACGCCGATCTTTTTGTGATCGACGGTGGTCGCCCAGTCCTTGATGGTGACCCACATGCCACCCTTCGGGTGCAGGTAGCTGGGGTGTTCTTTGTTGGTGATGCTTGCCATGATGGGTTACCCCCTGTGAGAGGTCGTGAACAAATGGTGTCGGAGGCCGGAAAGAATCGTGTAGGTTGAGTTTATTGCTGCGAGGCGTGGGTATGTTGTGTGGTTTGGGGGCGGATTACTTTTTGCCTTCAGCTGCTTTCTTCTTCTGCTCGTCGTAGGCGGCGTTGGCAGCGTCGATCTCAGCCTTGTTGCCCTTGTCGGAGATGCTCTTGAGGTAGGTGACCAGCGCTTCGAGTTCGAGTGGATTGATCTGCCCCTGGTAGTTGGGCATGCTGGTCGGATAGGTCTTGACGATGTGAAGCTGGGAGTTGAGGATGTTGTCCTTCAGCCATTGTTCATCGGCAACATGCTTGGAACCGTCGGCGTACTCGTGTTCGTAGCCATACCAGTTCTTCCACGGGGGGCCGGTGTTGGGCTTGTCTTCATTGGAGTGGCAGGTGAAGCAGTTCTTCATCCTGTAAAGCCGCTGGCCGTAGTCGAGAAGGGTCCACTTCTTGTCAGGACCGATCGCGGCCTGATAAATCGTCTGCTCGTATTCTTCGGGTTCGAGAACCCTGATCTTGGCGCCCATCTCGGAATGCTTGTCGCCGCAATATTCGGCGCAGAAGACGTTGTGCTCACCGAGTTCTTCGGGCAGGAACCACATGCTGGTGTAGCGATTGGGGATGACGTCAATCTTGGTGCGAAAGTCGGGGATGTAGAAGGCGTGCAGCACATCCATGCTTGTGAGGATGAGCTTGACAGGACGACCCTTGGGAACCCAGATCACGGGGACGGGGTAGTTCGACTTGGTCAACTCCGCGGTCTCGCGATCGGCCTGCGCACCGTTCTTATAGGTGGCGGTCCAGTTCCACTTCTGGCCCATGATGCGGATCTCTTCGGCATCGGCCGGTGCCGAGAGCTTGTTGACGTAGCCCTTGAAGCCGTAGTAGAAAATCGGCACCATGATGAGGAGCGGGATGATCGACCAGCTCAGTTCGAGCGGCGTGTTGTGCGCGGCGGAGACCTGGTAGTTTCGGGCCTGCTTGCTGCGATGGTACTTGATGCCGAAGTACCCGAGCAGGATCATCAACAAGATGAACGAGACAATGTTCACCCAGAGGATGTACATGAAAAGCGACTCGGTCTGGGTGGCCTGGGCAGTCTTGCCCGTCGTGCCAAACCAATAGGCCGCGGAGAAGATGTTGCTGGTCCCCCCGCTGCTGTTGCTGGCCAATATCCAAGAGATCGTGCTCATTGCGTGTGCCCCGAAAGACTGACGCCGGAAGGACTGAAGTTTGGAATGACACCCGAACCGCCCGTAGTGCCTGAACCGGCTGAAACGGCCGCCGCCAGTGATTCGGCGAGACGACGGGCCTTGCGACGCTCCCACCGCAGGAGGCTGTAAATAAAGCCGCCAAGCAGGAGCGCGACGAGCGAGGCTCCGACTTGCATGATCCGAAAGGCCGCGAGCACGTATGAGCCCGCTTTAGGATCGAAGTGGTAACACCAGAGCGTGAACTTATCGAAGAGCGTGCCGATTTTGCCCTCGGTTGCTTCGAGGAGGGCGAGGCGGACATCTTTCGCGGGATAGTCAAGCCCGGTGAGGATGCGGGAGATCTTGCCCTCGGGCGTGAGGATGTAGACGGCCGCACCGTGGGCGAACTCGTTGGCCGCGGGCAGGAAGCGATACTCAAAGCCGAGAGCCGCGGCAAGCCGTTCGGGTTCGCGCGGCAGGTCGTTGCTGGTGAGGAAGGTCCAACCGTTGCGGATCGAATCGGTCGTGGGCTGACGATAGAAGAGGAGCTGGTTGGCACGCTGAATGATCGCATCGTCGGGCTTGTCGCGCCCGTCGAAACTGATCACCACCGCGTCGTATTCAGAACCGACGGTGAAGTCGATCTTGTTGAGGGTCTTCGTGAACTTCTCAAGCACCATGGGGCAGAGAATCGGGCAGCGGAAGTAGACCATCATCAGCACGACGGGTCTTTTGACACCTGGAATCTTCGAGGGCTGATTGAAGAAATCGCCGAGCTTGTGGAGCTTGCCATCGACATTGGTGAACGTCACGTCGAGGGGAATCGGCTGGCCGAGGGTGTTCTGAATATTCAGGCCGCGAACCTCGCGCGGGCGCAAATCGGGCTCTTTGGCGGCGGGGCCATCGTCGGCATGAGCCGTGCCCGCAAACAGGGCAACCGATAGCGCGGCCACGATGGTGGCGAGCGGTCGGCGGCGGTTGGTGCGAAGTGCGTGGCTCATGGTGAGACAGGAATGAGAGCGGGCTTATCTGCTGGTGCTAGTGGACCTGGTGCTAGTGGACCTGGTGCTAATGGACCTGGTGCTAAGGGTGCGGGTGCCGAGTAGGTTTTAACCATGGCCTGAACGGCGTCTTCCATCTTTGTGACTGAGTATTTCATGGCGGGCGCGGGCTCTTTGGCGGGAACATCGACATTTCCACCGCGCTCGAGGCGCAAGAGCGCATCGCGCTTGTATCGAACGGCGACGAGGGCGGGCGAATCCTTGCCCGTGGCGATTTCCTGCTCATTGAGCTGGCGGATCAGGAACCAGGTGTAGTAGGCGTAGACGGCCGCGCTGGCAAAGACGATAACCAGGAAGAGCGAGATGCCGATGCCCATGATGGTGTTGGCGTTGACGACTTCACCGTGCGTGGTCTGGGGCTTTTCATCTTTGGTGTGGTCGTGCCAATCGTCGGGGCGATCGTGCAGAACGGGCGTTTCGGCCGCGTGCTCGTGATGCGTGGGATGGAGTTGTTCGTGCGGCATGGTGTCTCAGTAATGAGTTCGCGTGGGGAGACGCGGCGATTCAGCTTTGCAAGTGCGGCGCATCGCGCCGGACCGGTCAGACAGAACGAAGTTCAGACGTAGTTCTTATGGGCCAGCACCTCGTGCAGGCGCGGGTCTTTGATCGGGACGAGTGGCGCGGAAACCACCCTGCGAACAACCATCGCGAGGAAGAGGAAGATCGGGCCAAGGATGCCGAGGACATCGAGCCAGACATTTTCACCAAAGCCCACACCGTGGAGCATGGGGCGCACGATGAAGTAGATATCGAGCGAATAGGCCACGAGCACAAAGGCGGCCACGGCCAGTAGTGTGCGCGGATTGCGCTTGATCTTGCGGATAAGGAGCAGGAGGAACGGCACGACGAAGTTCATGATGATCATGATCTGCGGTAACGGCTGCCAGGCCGGAGCGACACGCAGGTTGTAGAAAGCGGTCTCTTCGGGAATGTTGCTGTACCAGATCAGGAAGTACTGGCAGAAGGTGATATATGCCCAGAAGACTGTGAACGCCAGCAGGAGCTTGCCGTGATCGTGCATGTGCTCGACGGTATAGGTACCGGCGAGCTTGCCGCGGATCTTGAGCACGCAGAGAATCACAATGAGCAGCGCGATCGCCGCACGGATGCTGCCCGCGAAGAACCAGACGCCGAACATCGTGCTGAACCAGTGGTGGTCAAGACTCATGAGCCAGTCGAATGACCCGAACGCGGCGGTGAGCGCGAAGAGCAGCAGCCCGTACGAACTGATTTTGCGCGCCTTGGCGGTGAGCCACTTGTCGCCCGTGACATCCTGCAGCCTGCTCAGCTTGGCCAGCCGCAGGGCGAGGACTGTCCAGATGGTAAAGTACAGCGCGTAACGAATGGCCCAGAACTCGCCGTTTAGGAAGACCTTCTTCTTATCAAGCAGAAAATCGAAACTGCCAGACTTTGGGTCAACCAGCGCAGGGTTCATCCACTCGAACAGCTTCGGCGAGCTGCGAAAGACGAAGACCTCGAGAATCACGACCGGCAGGAAGAGCAGCCCGACAAACCAGATGTTGCTGGCTACGTTTTCCGCCTGACGCCGCACCGCCGCGGCCCAGCCCGCGTTAAACTGCTGAAAGATCATCGTGATGCCCAGGCTGCCGAGGGCGAGCCCGAGCACGTAGATGAAGCCCATGTGGTACGAGATCATTGCGTGCGAAGCGGCGTGCTCATTGCCCGACATGCCACCGACAACCGTCGCGGCGATCGAGGCCAGGCCCGCCAGAAGCAAGAGCATGGTCAACCCACGCCCCGCGCCCCGCGGCAGCGTGACCGACGCAGGATCGAGCTGCGATCGGGCCGCGATGTGGGCTTCGATGCGCGGCGAACGATCGTGCGTGCCCGAGTGACCATCACCCGCGCCCATCGGAAGTGTGATCTGGCTCACTTGGTCACCTCCGTAATCGCGGTTGTTGTGCCGCTGGTTGCGCCCGGAGCTTCGACCTTGGTCGCGGCCTCGGTGCGGACGGCCTGCAAGGCGTGGACATACGCGACAATCGCCCACGCATCGACCGGCTTCACCTTGTCTGAGTACGCGGGCATCTTCAGAGGCTTGTTCGGATCAGCATTGGGCACACCGTGCAGGATCGTGTGAAAGATGTACCCGTCCTTGCCCGTCTTGATCGAACGATCCTTGTACTTGGCATCGTGGAACGATGGCACGGGGTAACCCCAGCGAACACCGACAAGCCCGCGCCCATCGCCTTCGTACCCGTGGCAGGCGGCGCAATAGATATTGAACCGCTGCTGACCGCGCATGATCATTTCCTTCATCGATACTTCGCGATCAGCGGCATTGTCCGGATCTCGCTCAATGCCGCGCGTCTTGGCCTCCGCCATCCACATGTTCAGCGCGGCCGCGGGCATGACCGCGGCATACGCCGGATCGCCCTCAGCCGTCTTGGGCAGTGCGGCATCGAACCCGCCGTACATGAGCGAATCTTCTTTCAGAAAGTTCGCGCGGCGAATACTGCGCTCATCCATGCTGTCGCCAAACGGAACCGCGCCCGGCACGCGCGGGCGCATCATGCGGCCATCCTCGAAGAACGCGGTGGCCGACTGGTTCTTGAACTTCGGACTGTCATCCATATCAGGGATGAACTGGCGTGGCGGGCTCTCTGAGCGCTCGCCGCGACACCCCGCAAGCCCACCGGCGGCCGCGAGCGCTGCGACGCAGGCTGTCGTCACCATCGAGACCCGAGTTGTGCTGAGCTTGGCTTTCATGTTCTACTTTGCTGGTACGTGCGTGGGTGAAATCGTGCGAGCGGTCGGGCGGGAAGGACTTTCAAACAAATCATCAACGACATTCAGTCTTCAACCAGATCGATGTTGTATCCGCCCGACTTCTCGAAGAGCTTGCGTGTGCCATCAGGATCAAACTTGGGGTCTTTCGACTCGACACAGATCACAAACCGATCGTCGCTGGTCTTGAGAAAGCGGTCCTTCTTGAGCAGCGGGTGGTGCCACATCGGCAGACGGTTGAAGGCCAACATGCTGAGCAGGGCCGTGAAGCTGGTGAAGATGACGCCGAACTCGAAGAGGATCGGCATCAGCGGCTCCCACGCGCCGAAGGGCTTGCCCTGCACACCGAGCGGATAAGCCTTGACGCTCACCCACCACTGGAAGAGGAACCCCAGCCCCGCGCCGGCAAGGCCCATGATGCCGCAGAGCAGCGGGACGTGGCTGGTCTTCAGCCCCATCGCTTCGTCGATGCCGTGGATCGGGAATGGTGAATAGACATCCCAGTTGGAGTACCCCGCATCACGTATTTTTTCCGCGGCGTGGTACGTATCGGCGGGCGTGGCAAACTCGGCCATCAGGCCGTAGACCACCTCGCCGGCGCTGGTCTTGTAAATCTTGGTGCGTGCGCGTGCCATCAGTGGTGCCCTCCGCCGGTTGTGGAAGTGCCCCGACCATGGTCGTCTGCGTGTCCGTGATCATCGGGGTGATGATGAGGGCTGGCCGAGGGCAACACGTTCTTGATCTCGCTCATCGCAAACGCGGGCAGGAACCGCAGGAAGAGCAGGAAGAGCGTGAGAAAAATCCCGAACGTGCCCGCGAACGTCAGGATGTCAACGGGTGTCGGGAAGAACATGCCCCACTCGCCCGGCACAAACGCCTGGTGCAGCGAGGTCACGATGATCACAAATCGCTCGAACCACATGCCGATCGTGACCAGGAAGCTGACGATGAAGATCCAGAACGCGCTCGTGCGGCAGGCCTTGAACCAGAAAAGCTGAGGGCTGACGACGTTGCAGAAGATCATGGACCAATACGCCCACCAGTAGGGTGCGTATCTGCCATCTTCGCCCGCCAGGAACGGCGGCATGAGCCGGTTGTACACGAACACATCGGCCTCGTACTGGCTGCCCGAGTACCACGCGATGAAGAACTCCATGGCGTAGGCGAAGCCGACCATCGAACCCGTCACGAGAATGATCTTCGACATGTTTTCAAGGTGCCTGATGGTGATCAGGTCCTTCATGTTCGGGTACAGCTCGCGGGCCGGGATCATCAGCAGCAGCACCATCGCAAAGCCGCCGAAGATCGCACCCGCCACAAAGTAGGGCGGGAAGATCGTCGCGTGCCAGCCGGGCAGCACCGATGTGGCAAAGTCGAACGAGACGATCGAGTGTACCGAGAGCACCAGCGGCGTAGAGATGCCCGCAAGCATGAGGTACGCCTTCTCGTAGTGGTGCCAGTGGCGGCTGCTGAATCGCCAGCCCATCGCCAGCAACCCATAGATAAACGCCCGCAGCGTATCGACACGCAGCTTCACGAAGGGCAGCACCGTCGGCCCGCCGTTCGGATTGCGGTTGAGCCTCAGGCAGGCCCGATCTCTCAGGCTCGCGAAGTCGGGAATCATGCCCATGTACCAGAAGAGCAGCGAGACCGTTCCGTACGTGCTCACCGCAAAGAGATCCCACAGCAGGGGCGAGCGGAAGTTCGGCCAGATCGCGTTGGCATTGGGGATCGGGAACATCATCCACGCCATCCACATGCGCCCAACGTGAATACCCGGGTACGTCGCGGCACACACCACCGCGAAAATCGTCATCGCCTCCGCGGCGCGGTTGATCGACGTGCGCCATTTCTGCTTGAGCAGGCACAGAATGGCTGAGATCAGCGTTCCGGCGTGGCCGATGCCGATCCAGAACACAAAGTTCGTAATGTCAAACGCCCAGTCAACCTGGTTGTTCAATCCCCAGACACCCACGCCGGTGATGGCGAGGTAGAGGATCATCAGCGTGGCAACGCCTGCGAGCTGCGTAACGACGCCGAAAACCGGCAGCCACCACGATCCCGGCTTGTTCTCGACGTATCCGCAGACGATGTTCGTCACATCGCCGATCGATCGATTGCCGAGCACCAGCGGCGGACGCACAGACGGGTCGTCAACGATCGTCCCATCAATCGTCACCGGGTCAGTTGTGCGCTTCGGATCGGTGGGCAAAAGCCCCGCAAGCCGACCGGTTGTGAGTTCATCAGGATGGATGGCGCTCATGGCTGCCCTCCCAACACCGCAAGGCTCATCTTGTAGCCCCTGTCTTCAAATGTTCGTGATGGGTCATAGCCCAGCATCGCGTGCTTGCCCTCATCGCCGTGCGGCTGAGCATCATGGCCGGGCGAATCGTGCCCTTCATGCTCTGACCCGTGGCCAAACGGGCTTTCCCACTTGTCCTTGCGCTCCGCCGAAGCCAGCGCGGGGTTCGGATTGCGGATGCCCGCAAGGTACGTCGTTCGCGGACGCGTGTTGAGGAAGCCGAGCAGCATGTACGTTCTTGCGTGATCGCGCAGCTTGCTCACGCGGCTCAGTTTGTCGTTGATATCGCCGAACACGATCGCATCCGACGGGCACGACTGCTGGCAGGCGGTCTGGAAGAACCCATCGGGAATGTGCTTGAGGTCCTTCAGCTTGATCTCGATTCGGGCTTCGTTGATGCGTTGAATGCAGTATGTGCACTTTTCCATCACGCCGCGCGAACGAATCGTCACATCGGGATTCTGCTGGAGCTTCTGAACCTCATTGAGTTCCTCGCGCAATCGCGCGGGGATCAGGTTATGGTTCTTCGGGCCGCCGATGCCGATCGCTTCGAGCGAGTCCTTGCCGATGTAATCGCCCTGGTACCGCTTGGTGCCCCACTGGAAGAAGTTGAACCGCCGTACCTTGTACGGGCAGTTGTTGGCGCAGTACCGTGTGCCGATGCACCGGTTGTACACCATGTAGTTGATCCCCTCAGGACCGTGGACCGTCGCGTTGACCGGGCAGACCGTCTCGCAAGGGGCGTTTTCACAGTGAACGCACGCTACCGGCTGGAACATCACACCCAGATCTTCATCCACATCGTTCTTGCCTTCAAAGTAACGATCGACTCGAATCCAGTGCAGCTCGCGACCCTTGTTCACTTCAATCTTGCCCACGATCGGGATGTTGTTCTCCGCCTGACAGGCTATGGTGCAGGCCGAACATCCCGTGCAGGTCGAAAGATCGATCGACATTCCCCACTGCGGCGATTTCGCGTAGTCCGGAACATTGCCGAGTTCGTTCTCTTTCGACAGATTGTGCGGATCATCCGGCGGCAGCTTGGTGCCGCGTTGCGGGTTGATGTAGGCATTGACGTTCGCGGGTGTGTGCGAGAGCTCGCCCAGCCGTTCAGCAAACTTCAACTCACGCTTCTGCCCGTAGTGATCGTGATCGTGCGGGTCGAGCTTGTCGCCAAACTTGGCCCACGCCGGCAGATCAACCTCGCGCACAATCGCGCGGCCTTCCATTGACCCGTGCATCTGCGTCGTTGAGATCGGCCACCAAGAGGGGCCTTCGCCCGCACGCTCGATCGAACCACCGGACGCCACGCGCCGATTGGATGCTCCCCCGGCATTTCCGCTCAAGGGAAAGACATTTGAACCGACATCGGTGCCGACCAACCCGCAGACTTTGCGACCATAGCCGACCTGCACCACCACGGTGTTGTCGGGAATGCCCGCCATCTTCCACGCGGGGATCGTCACCTTCTGACCATCGACCGTGATGGTGATCATCCGCGCACTGCGGTGCTTTTCAATACCGCGTTCCTGGCGAATGTCGTACTTATCCGCTGTCGCCGGGCTTACCAAGGCAACGTTGTCCCACACAATCTTGGTCAGTGGGTCTGGCAACTCCTGCAACCAGCCCTGATTCGCAAGGCTGCCATCGCCCGGCATCCCCACCGCAAAAACCACGTCCATGCTGTCGGGCGTGGGCACGCGTGCAAAGTTCCCCTTCACCGCGCCGATCATGGCGCCCACACCCTCGGCAATCTTTGCGGTCTCGACCTTCGGAGTGGTGGCCGCAGCACCAATCAGGACACCGTCGTGCAGCGCACGCCGCCAGGCCTTTTCAAAGTCCGTCTTGATCTTGCCCTTCCACGCCGAACGCACAAACTCATACCCGTCCGTCACCGGGGCTTCCGCGATGGTCAGCAGCACTTCGATATCGCTGCGCGTGCCGAACAGCGGGGCGATCATCGGTTGGATCGGCGCGATCGTTCCATCCCATGCCTCCGTATCGCCCCAGCTCTCGAGCGTGTGCGACATTGGTAGCCGCCACGTGCTCGCGCTCACCGTCTCGTTGTTATCAATGCTCGCCGTGATCCTGTGCGGCACGTTCGCAAACGCCGCGGCGAAATCCGCGCTGCCCGGCGCGTCATACACCGGGTTCACACCGACGGTGACCAGCGTGTCGATCTTGCCCGCCTTCATCGCGCTGATCAGTGTCGCCAATGCGCCGGAAGTCGTCGCCTCATCCACCCCCATCGGGCGATAGTTGATCGTCGAGCCGATATTGCCGAGAGCGGCATTCACCGCGATGGCAAGCGCGTGCACCGCAGAGCTCTGCGTCGGACCAACAAGCACAGCCGATTTGCCAGCCGAGGCCGTCAGGTCGGCCGCGATCGCACGCACGGCGTTCATGTCCACCGGAACCGTCTTCACGTTCGCAGTTTCAATCGCACTGCGGATCGGACCCGCCACCTTGGTGCCGAGTTCCTTGGCAATCGCCACGAGATACGCACCGATCGACGAAGGGGCAACCGCCCATCGATGGTCCGCCTTGGCACCGGTGATGGTGTACCCACTCTCGAACGAGTAGGTCCGGCTCATCGTGTCGGAGACCGAGACCACACGCCGCTTCGATGCCCACCCACTGGTGTTACGCACGCGATCGGCATCGTCGCCCAGATAGTCGCGGTCGAGCGCGACGATGATATCGGCCTTGTCAAGGCTGAGCACTTCGCGCATCGGCGCGCCGAACGCAGCCTTGGTCGCCTCGATCGGCGCATCGGACTGAATCGGGTCATAGGCAACCCACATCGCCTTGGGATACTTGGCCAGAACCGCCGACTTCACCGCATCACGCGATGGGCCGCGGTGCTTATCAATCAGGAAGGCCAGCCCCTGCCCGCCCGCCCCTGCACTCTTTTCATCGGCAAACCGAGCGACGTGCTGATGGCTCCACGCGCCGAAGTCGGCCCACGAGCGCGGTGTCTTGACCTCTTCCGAGCTACCACGATCGGGCCCAAACACAGGATCCTTCAAGCGATCGGGATCGTAAAGCCCAAGGATGCAGGCCTGAGCCCAATGGCTCGACTTGCCGTTGTTGGTCGGGTGCAGCGGGTTGCCTTCAACCTTGGTCGGGCGTCCCTCGTGCGTCTCAACCAGCAAGCCTTCAACCGCGCCACCGGGAAGGTGTACGCTCGTCGCAAAGTACAGAGCCTTGCCGGGAATGATCTCCTCGGGCACTTCACGCGAATAGGGAAGGATCTTGTGGTCAGGGCGGCGGCACCCCGGAAGTGTGGCCGCGCCGGCGAGCGCGATCGAAGCACCCATCAGCTTCACGAACGTGCGCCGCGAAGACTCGAGCAGGCGCGATGCGCCGCTCGGGAACTCCTGCTCCAACCAATCGCGGAAGTCCGGCGTGTCGGCGAGCTCCTCAACACTGCGCCAATACGCCTTGCCGGTCACGCCCACCTGCGTGGTCGCGAACGAGCGCGGCTTCACGACCGGCTTTTCACCAACGGTTGAAGGACATTGATCCATGCTCATGTGTCTCTCTGCTGCTGTTCGAAACCGGGCTTCGTCTCAACCCTCACTCATCACACGTTGCTGCACCCGACAGGTGCTAGTAGTGGCACGCGCCGCAGTTGTTGGGCAGGATGTGCAGATCGCCCTCGCGTTCCGCCAGAGCCTTCAACAAAAGCGCACCACCCGCCGAACCCGGATTTGTCGGGTCGTTCGGATCACCCGTCGACGGCTTGTTTCCGTTGAGTTCGCCATCGGTCTCGATCTGGCCGCGAACCCAGCGCAGATTCGTGATCTCGCTCTTGGGCACAAGGTGATTGGTAGGGTTGCGGTGACACTCGAGGCACCAGCCCATGCTCAAGGGCTTGGTCTGATGCACGACCGTCTGCTCCATGATGTTGCCATGGCACGAATAGCATGAGACACCCGCGTTCAAGTGGATGTTGTGCGGGAAGTTCCGGACATAGTCCGGAACCTTGTGAACACGCCGCCACGGGATTGACTCGTTCTTCTCCCACGCATCACGGATGAACTGCACGTTCGCCTGCTTGGCGTAAAGCACCTGATCGACGTGACCCTCGGCATGGCAGCCAACACACGTGCTCACGCTCGGAATGTTGGCCTCCGATGATTCCTCAATATGACTATGGCAATAGCGGCAGTCCATGCCCAGCTTGCCCGCATGGATTTGGTGGCTGAACCCGCTCGCCGGCTGTGTAGGCATGTAGCCGACGCGCCAAAACTTCGGTGTGAAGTAGTACCACACCACACCAATCACCGTAATCAACGCACAAAGCACACCCGCGAGCAGCATGGTTGGCAGTCGATTGGTCCACTTTGGAAAGACAGTCGACACGGGCTAAGCCCCTTTCCTCTCAACAAGACCCACCTGATGCTCTGGTCTGCAAACGCTTTGCGAGCGATCCATCGTCCATCCTAACTCAACAGCAACATAGGCCTTCAAAGTCCCGGCTGACCGCAAGGATTGCTGTCAGACAGAAATCACACCGGCTCCGACCTATTCTGTCAAGTCCATAAGGGTTGTGAATGTCAAATGAGAATCAGTCTCATGTCCGTTCAAATACCAAACAAACGCCGTCCTCGGTATACCTTGTTATGCAACTAATGGAAACTTTTCTTGCGGCCGGTTGAAAGCCCAACGAACACGCTACAGGGATCGAAGGATCGGAAAGCGGCTCTGATAGGAGCGGCTTGCGACAAAAATCCCAACTTCTGAGCCAGAAAGTGTGTCAAGATGAATTGCGAACAATACCCAAACACAACATCGTCGCCTTTGGGCCCAGTCCTTGTCGCTGGATTTGCTGGCGCCATCGCGGTCTGGTGCGTCTGGTTCGCCGCGCCTTTGCCTTGGATCGGATTGCCCGAGTCCTTTGCGATTGCCATCATGGCGGTCGCATGGCTCTTCGTAACAGCAGCCACACTCCGGCTCGGAGGCGATACACCATCACCGATCAAGGGCATGGGCGCGGGGCTGGTCACCGCCCTGATCTGCCTGATTCCCCTCTCCAGCCGTTTGCAACCGGTTGCCGCGAGCAGCCCGTCCATGGCCTCCCAGATTCCGGCCGATGCCTGGCAGATCGTCCTGCTGTTTCTTGTTTCTGGCGCGGCGATCGGCGTGATCGCGGCGGCCTTGTCGCGTCTGATCGCCACACAATGGTCGGTCTCAAGTAATCAGCCGCGGCAATGGCTGCCGCGATTTGCCATTGTGACTGCCGCTGCGGTCGGCCCGCTGCTCTTTGTGGGCGGGCTGGTCACGAGCAACAACGCGGGTATGGCCGTTCCGGATTGGCCCACGACTTTCGGCGCGCAGATGTTCTTTTACCCCATGGGGCACGAGACCGATCCGGATGTCTATCTGGAACACGCACACCGTCTTTTCGGCACGCTCGTGGGTCTTTCAGCGATTGTCCTCATGCTCTGGGCACAAATGAGTGGAACCAGCAGCACCAGATGGGCCAAGCGGTTCTGCATCGTTGTCTTTGCATTGGTCTGCCTGCAGGGCGTGCTCGGTGGAATGCGGGTCTGGCTTGAAACCCGCTTGTCCGGCAATGACCCGCAGGCCGCGGTACGTGTTGGCAGGCTTCTCGCCATGGTTCATGGCGTTTCGGCACAACTGGTCTTCGGGTGCATCATCGCCGCCGCGGCCTACCTCACTCAGACTTATCAGCGTCCCGAGCCCGATCAGGGCGTGGATGCCAAATCCGCACGTCGCCTGAAGATCTTCGCAACCGCGTTGCTGCACACCTTGATCCTGCAGTTGGTGTTTGGAGCTCTGACGCGCCACTTCCGGAAGGGTGATCATGCGCTCTGGACGCACGCCGGCTTCAGCATCGTCGTGGTCGTCATCGCCACGATCGTCGGTTTTTCGGCCTTGGCCCTGCCAAAAAGTTCGACAAGCAGGGTCATCGTTACCCTCCGACGTGTCGGGGTGGCCCTGGTGGTGGTAACCATCCTCCAGTTCCTGCTCGGTTGGGTCGCGTTCGTTGTTCGTGGCAGCGATATCAAAGCCGACACCACTTGGGAAGCCCTCATTCGCACGGCTCATCAGGCGAACGGAGCCCTTCTGCTCGCCGCGACGGCTCTGACTTTTGTATGGTCTCGGTGGCTTTGGCGAGTTACGCGGCCGGCAACCGCCTCGGCAAATCCGTCGATTCCCACCCAATCGGCGGCCGCGCTGGGGTAGACTGATTGTCTGGGTGAGCGGCGTGTGCTTCCAGCCGATATCGATTGCGTGGCATTTGTATCCGTCGCAATCCGCAGGCAATACCGACCGCTCAATGAGCGTTTGGCGTTGCGGTCGCATGTAGCGCACGGAGAAAGAGTTATGCCGCACCTAAGGCCTGAGCCCCCCACGTCGCCTCCGACGTCCGCCCCATCAACCACGCCGTCTTCAGGCGGGGTCGAAGACTTGGGAAAGACGAAGCCGGCGACGCCGAACAACCAGTCGATGCCACGCAAGCAACCGCCGCGCGTTCAGCCCAAACCCGTAACGTCATCGCTCGCGCCGATCAAACCTGCCGAGTGGGGCTACGACCAGGCTCGCCATCTTTTATGGCGCGCAGGTTTCGGCGGCAGCCCCAAGCAGGTGCGCACCGTGGCCTCATGGGGGCTCAAGAAGGCCGTCGACTACCTCGTGGACTACAGCGAAGTCCCTTTCGAGAAGGTCGTTCCCGAGGCGTTCAACAAGGACATCATGCGCCCCGCCAATGGTGAGGAGCGAGCCGAGGTTGCCAAGGCCCGCCGCTCAGGCGATGAAGAGTCTGTTGCACGACTGCGGGCGATGCGGCAGGAGGCGGAGCGCGTTGATCGTCAGCAGATGCGCGAGATCCAGCATTGGTGGGTGAAGCGGCTCATCGAATCGCCCCGTCCGCTCGAAGAGAAGATGACGCTCTTCTGGCACGGACACTTCGCCACTTCTTACCGAACGATTGAAGACTCGTACCACATGTTCATGCAGAACCAGCTTTTCCGCAAGCACGCGGTTGGCAACTATGGCAAGCTGCTCTACGAAATCATCCGCGACCCCGCGATGATCGCCTACCTCGACAACAACGACAGCCGCAAGGGAAAGCCCAACGAGAACCTCGCCCGCGAACTCATGGAGCTTTTCAGTCTCGGTGTGGGCAACTACACCGAGCAGGACATCAAAGAGGGCGCTCGGGCACTCACCGGCTTCACGTTCTATGACGATGAGTTCAGCTTTCAGAAGGACAATCACGACACCGGCAACAAGAAGATTCTCGGAAAGTCTGGCCCGCTCGATGGCGATGGGTTCGTCTCCGCCATCCTTGAAAGCCGCAACTGTGCGCGGTACATGGCGCAGAAGCTCTATCGCTTCTTTGTCGCCGACTTTCCCACCGGACGAGACGAGATCGACAAGCCCGCCGAGAGTGTCATGCGACAGATCGCATCTTCGCTGGTCTCCAACAAATATGAGTTGAAGCCCGTCCTGAAGAAACTCTTTTCCAGCGAGCACTTCTATGACCCTGCAATCCTGCGTGAGCAGATCAAGGGTCCGACCGAGCTCGTGGTCGGTGCCGTTCGCTCGCTCGATGCGCCGGTGCGCGATCTGGGTGTACTGGCCGATGCCATGAACCTGATGGGCCAGAACCTCTTCTTCCCGCCAAGCGTGAAGGGTTGGGATGGCGGCCGCTCGTGGGTAAACACCGCCACCCTCTTCATCCGGCAGAATATCCTTTGCTTCTTGCTCACGGGCAAAACACCGCAGGGCTACGACGCACTCGCAAAGAGCGAACGCTACGATGCGCGCGCCTTTCTCAGTTCGCTGGACCCCTCGGGGGATGGGACAACCGGCCCGTTTGCAGGCAAGCCCAGCGAAGGCGAACTCTCGCAGGTGGTTGACGAGATACTCAGATTTACCCTCGGCACGGTTGATCCCATCAACAAAGAAAACCTAATTTCTTACTTTTCCACCCGTGCCAACAAACTCAATGATGAGACCCTGACCGGCGCACTTCTGCTCATCACATCCATGCCCGAGTATCAGCTCTGTTGACCTGTACACGACTTCACGAACCGCGAACGAGGTGAGTGTTCCGCGGATCATTGATGATGACGACTCACAATCGTTCGCGGCTCGTACACCCCCTCTCCCGAGGATTGACCATGGACCCGTTCAACTTTTCCAGCAACCCGCCCGCCGCGTTCACACGTCGCTCGTTCCTGGGCCACGGCCTCATTCTCGCCTCCGCGGCCGTCACCGTGCCGCAGTTCATCTCGCGCTCGGCCTTGGGCATGACCGGCCCGATGGGGCTCTCATCCTTCGCCGGTGTTCCACAGGATCACGTCCTTGTGGTCATCCAGCTTGCCGGTGGCAACGACGGGCTCAACACCGTCGTGCCCTTCGGCGATGCTGCCTACTACAAGGCCCGCCCGACGATCGGCATCCCCGCCAAGAATGTGCTCAAGCTCGGAAAGAACGACAACGTTGGCCTCCACCCGCAGCTCGCTGGGATGAAGGAGCTTTACGACGAGGGCATGCTCAGCGTCATCCTCGGCGTCGGATATCCGAACCCCAACCGATCGCACTTCAAGAGCATGGATATCTGGCACACCGCCGACACCACGGGCACAGGCACGGGTTGGCTCGGACGATACTTCGACAACGAGTGCGGCGGCGCGCCCGGCGCAGGTGCGACCAGTGCGCCGAATCCGCTCGCAAGCATCGCCATCGGGCGTGAGGCCCCGCTGGCCATGAAGGGTTCAAAGAGCCAGCCGGTGGGTTTCGAGTCCGCCGAGCTGTTCCAATGGCTCGGCAAGGGTGTCGATAAGTCGCTTGCCAATCCTTACGACCAGATCACACGCCGCGGCGTAACAGAAGGTGTCAACCCCGAAACCTCGGCGGGTTTCCTGATGCGCACCGCTCTTGATGCACAGGTCTCGAGCGATCAGATCCGCAAGGCCGTCAGCCAGAAACCCCTGGTCGCGTATCCGGGGAACGAACTCGCCCGTCAGTTGTCGATGGTCAGTTCAATGATCCGTGCCGGCCTTCCCACGCGCGTGTATTACGTCACGCTCGGCGGATTCGACACGCACGCGGGCCAGGGCGGCGAGAACGGTCGCCACGCGCAGCTCATGCAGCAACTCGGCAGCGCAACGGGCGCGTTCTACAAGGACCTCAAGGCCCACGGCAACGATACACGTGTGCTCACCATGAGCTTCAGCGAGTTCGGCCGGCGCGTCAGCCAGAATGCCAGCGGTGGTACCGACCACGGCACCGCCGCGCCGATGTTCCTCGCAGGTCCGATGGTCAAGGCCGGCGTGGTGGGCAACCAGCCTTCGCTTACCGATCTCGACTCGGGCGATCTCAAGTACAGCCTCGATTTCCGCAGCGTCTACGCGGGCGTGCTCGGACAGTGGCTCAAGGCTGATGCCGACAAGGTCCTCGAGGGTCACTTCCGTCCGATGAATGTGGTGGAAAGAGCCTGACCGTCAACGCTGCCCGAGAAAGCCTCGGTCACGATTCGCCCGCACGCTCGCTATCGACTCGCCCCTTTGCCCCCGGCACGCTGCCTCCCGCGCCGACGTTTCCTGTAAACCTCATCATCGGTGTTGTACGCACCCATCGGTCCGGCACCCGGCAGTGGTGTGCTTCGCTGGCGATCGGTGAGCAGGTCGTCCGGCAAAATGCCATGGTCAAAGAGACTCACCATCTCGCCGCACTCGGGGCAACGGATCATGGGCTTGGCACCGACGCCGCCTAGCGATTCGGGCTTGAGCCCCACAAGAGAAAAGTGGCAATACGGGCACCCGGCCCTGTTCAAAAGAAACATCAGCGATCGCATCACCATCATGCGATACATCAGCACCCACGTTGCGATGAAAAGCAAAACGCCTGCACCAGCGAGAAGTCGAATGATGTTCATCGGCAGATCCGCACGGCCAGTGGGCGAGCGTGCAACCTGATACGCGACGATCATGCGTACGGCACCAAACCCCATACCCGCCCAGACCACGGCGACGCCAGCCGCGACAAGCATGGGTACAACCCAGATGGCATCGCCGCGCCGGTTGGTGGCCTGCCACAGCAGACGCCGCTGATGCGCTGGCGACTTTGATCTCATCTCCGGCATTTCGGAGTATGGGCTCAGAAGGGTGAATAGGCTCATACCCCAGACTGTACCGGCAAGTGGGCCATCGGGTTGTGAGACTTCGATTCACAACGGTCGCTGACGCTGGCCACACTCCGGACACGTGAGCACGATGCCATTGGGCTGAACGCCCGCAAGCGGGTAGCGGCAACCCACGCAGAGTAACCCGCGAAGCCGCTGACGCAGGTGCTTGCGAAGCCAGCGATCGTGAATGTACTTGCCCACAAGCAGACCCGCCACAAGGCCCAGCACCATCAAGATGGCCGCAGTTTCGTACCTATGGATGGCGATGCCCGAGAGGTGCATCAACCATCGCGCGCCATGAATACCTGCCGAAACAACGGCCGCGGCGGTCATCACCATCGCTGCGAACGCAAAGTACAACATCTGTAAAGCCGACAAGACTTCACGACGGCGGATCTCGCGAACCCAGATGGCGCACTGCTCATCTGAGAATGTGTCGAGTTCCGGAAAGGCCCGCCAGGATTTGCGTCTCCACAATCGCATGGGATGCCCGTGAGGCATTCAACTTGAACGCAGGAGTGAGGGCCAGCTCACTCGGCTTGGAATGGAAAGAGGAACTGCAACGCTGCTGGCAATCGCTTGGCCCATGCCTGCTCATTATGCTCGGCCTTGCTGTCCACGTTGAGCTTGAACGAGTCGTTGGAGAAACCCTTCCCCTTGAGCAACTCTCCAAATGCCGCCGCGCTGGATGTGTATTGCTCGCTCATTGCGGGGTCTTTAGGGTCTTCCTTGCCACCCATGCCGAAGTAGAAGCGTGTTGGCCAGGTCTTCTTGTTGCCGAAATGCCGGAAGAGGGCGCGGTTGTTTGCAAGCATGGGCGTGCTCTCGGACAACACCTTGCCGAACACGTCCGGACGCTCCGTCGCCGCCTCGATCGAGATCACGCCACCGAGCGATGCGCCACCGATGCCGGTATTGGCCGCGTCGGGCTTGGTGCGAAAGAGCGCATCGATGCGGGGCTTGACCTCGGAGGTCAGAAAGGCGATATACGCCTTGCCCTGCGGCACCGATTTCTCATACACCGCGATGGGAACATACTCAGACATCCGCGCTGCGCCCGCGTTGGGAATGCCGACGATGATCAAGGGTTCGATCTTCTTCTCTTCGATCAGCTTCGCCGCCGTCTCATCGGCCCCCCACTCCGCGGGAATGTTCGGGAGCTTTTGAAAGAGGTTCTGCCCATCCTGCATGTAGAGCACCGGGTAGCGGCGCGAGGCGTTGGCCGCATCGTCGTAGCCTGGCGGCAGCCAGACCAGCAGATCGCGCGCGGCAGTCACACCGCCCCCTCCGGTCACTTCGACACGCTTGACGGTGCCCGCACCGACCTTGATCGGGTGGTAGGGGCTGAGCGCGGCCCTGGCCGGATCGTTGCTGTGCTTGTCCTGCCACGATTGGACGGTCAGTTCAATCACGGGCTTCTCGCCCGCCGGGAGTCGCGAGAGATCAACCAGCGGAAGGAGGCGGTTCTCAACATCCGCACCCGATTCCTCGCATTCAACGAGATCCCACGAACCGCGTGTGAACTTGAAGGCCAGCTTCGAGTCGAGTGTGGGCTTTGAGAAGATGAGTTGCCACCGCATGTCAGAGCGGCGTGAGAGCTTCATGGCCTGGTCGCTCGGGTTCCAACCGTTGTGGCTCGATGCGATGTAGATTGGCGACTCGTTGCTCGAGATCTGCGACTTGTCGTTGACAAGAATGATGAACCCTTGCTCGAGCGATTCAGGCTGGACCAGCTTGCCCGCGGGCGCGGCGGGGGCCGGTGCTGGAGGTTGCAATGTGGGGTCGGTGCTCCTTTCAAGCGCGGTCTTTCGAGCCAGTGTCGCGGCCACTTCCGCATCGAGCTGCGCCTGCGGACGGGATGAATCAAGCGATTGACCGGGCAACCTTGCCATCGCGATGGCGTTCAGGCGCGGATCGGCCTTTCCTTTGGTTCGATCCATCATGAGCGCCAACGCGCCGATGACGAGTAATGGTGAAAGCACCCAGACAAGCAGCGCGAATCGACTCATTGTTGGACCTTTGGGGGGCATAGGTTTGTCAGCTCGTTGGCCGCTGTGCAATGCGGAATTGTATACGCAGGAACAGGCACATGCGGACGGATGAACAAGACGGATCTTTGCACGGCCGACCGCTCCTGTCGCATGCCCGTACTCGGGCCAAACGAGCAAGAGCGATCGGCACCATGCCACACTCACTTGCCGGCGAAGTTCTTGGCAACCTGAGTCCAGTTCACGACATTCCACCATGCGGTGATGTAGTCGGGGCGACGATTCTGATAGTTCAGGTAATACGCGTGCTCCCAGACGTCGAGCGCGAGAATCGGCTTGCCGCTGCACCCGGCGACACCGTCACCCATGAGTGGGTTGTCCTGATTCGCTGTCGAGCAGATGGTCACGGCCCCATCGGGCTTCACCACAAGCCAGGCCCAGCCCGACCCAAACCGCGAAGTCGCGGCCTTGGCAAACTCCTCTTTGAAATGGGCAAAGGTTCCGTACGCCCCGTTGATGGCCTTGGCCAGATCGCCGGTGGGTTCACCGCCGCCCCCTTTGCCTGATGGCGCGAGGAGTGTCCAGAACATGGAATGGTTGACGTGTCCGCCCGCGTTATTGCGAAGAACTGTACGGATGGTGTCGGGAAGCTCGGCCAACTTGGTGATCAGTTCTTCAGCGGGCATTTCTGCCCACTGGGTACCTTCGAGCGCCTTGTTGGCATTGGTCACGTAGGCGTTGTGGTGCTTGCCATGGTGAATCTCCATGGTTTTGGTATCAATGTGCGGTTCAAGGGCATTGGTGGGATAGGGAAGCTGAGGAAGTGTGTACAGCATGGGGAAAAGCTCCGTTTAGTGGTCCGAGAACAAAGTGGTATGGGCGGATAAGTTACTGGCTGCATCTTGCGGAACGGAAAATGTACGGACCTTCGCAACGAATAGCCTGTCCAGTGCATCGAAGGTTTGCAATTTCCGAACACTTCGAGTATCTTGCGGGTCCGAAATGTGAGGTTGGGCGTTCAGGCCCGCACATGCGGGCTAGGCAGGCTACGCGGACCGACAAGGATGGTCAATTTCCAGGTGTGCATGCACCTTTCCCGATGGAACGGGTCGTAGACCGCAGAGTGCGTTGAGGCATCTGGACGATTTGTTTGCAAGATACTTGGGCATGATTCGGGCATCAAAGCCTGTTTGTAAACCGTTTGTGCAACACGGAAGGGTATATGCCGGTATCAGGTTTTTGACCGACGTGTATTGCTGAAGTGATTTGGAACTGAATCACCTCAGGGTTATTCGTGCCCGAGGGGGCCTAGGGATTCACGACTGGATTGTGGCCAGAGCGAATACCGAACAAATGACGCCTCATGTAAACGTATGGTCAAGGTGTTCAGAACGATCAGGCACCCTTCTGCGTATAAAGTGTGGACGTTGAGAAAGGGGCATCGAGAAGGGAACATTGAGACCACAGTTGATTGGATGTCCACAGAGCTTCGACTGCTCCATGCCTAACGAGGGTCGAACGTTCGCCGGTGACTGCTTGGACCGAGGGTCGGTCGGGAGATTTCAACAAACGGTTGTTTTGACAGATTGAAACTTGTCCGGGTGATCTTGAGCGAGTGAAGCTTGATCGAAGGAAGTCCGAGCGAAGGAAGTCCGAGCGAAGGAAGCTGATCGAAGGAAGCTGAGCGAAGAAATTTTGATTGACGGAAGTTTCAGAGCGGGTTGAGCAATGGTTGCGGCCCGTCTTGCAGAAGTGATACTTGTACCGAAAGTCGTACTGAAGACAGTCTCGAGAACATTGGCGGCAGATAAAGGGTATCGACGAAACAACCGCCAATGGTTGCATCGCCAAGGCCTTAGCCCACGAAAGCGAACCTGTGATCAACATGAATACGACCCCGAGCCCACTTGAACAGCACCGCCGCAAAACGCGTGTGCAGTTCTCGTCGGACTCCCAGACGGGGATCCGCGGCGGAGTAACGGTCCGCGCCAAGCGGTCATTGAGCAAGGAAGACGAGAAGCTTCTCGCCGCCATGCTCAACCCTTCCAACCCGCAAGATTACATCGACAGCCCGGCCTTCCGCGAGAAGCTGGCTTCTGAGAACATCTACGACAAGGCTCCGGACATTCAGAAGCCGGATACCTCGTGGTATCACCCCGTCATGGATGATCTCTCACCCGGCAAGAGCCGCACGGTGAAGAGCTCGCAGCAGGTCATCCTTACCGGTGCCGAAGAGAAAGTGCTCTTCCACCAGTTCAACTATGCACGCTTTTGCGTTGCCGAACTTCAGAAGGAAGTCTGGACAAGCGATAGCCGCAAGCCCACCCCCGAGCAGGCCGAGCAGGTTCTCAAGTGGTACCGCATCGCCGAGAAGGTGCGTGAGCAGATCGCCGAGACCAACCTCGCCCTGGTTCTGGCCATGGCCAAGCGGACACGCATGAGCGAAGTCGACTTCGCCGATCTCGTCAGCGAGGGCAACATGGCCCTCCTCCGCGCGGTCGATAAGTTCGATGCTGGCCGTGGCTACAAGTTCAGCACCTACGCCTGTCGCGCCATCCTCAAGGCCTTCAGCCGGCAGGGCATGAAGCTCAGCAAGTATCGCCAGCGGTTCCCGACCGATTTCGACCCGAAGCTTGAGCGCTCGAACTTCCTTGAGACCAAGCGGGCCGATTTCGAGCGTGATGCGGCCGAGGAAGTCAAGCGCATCGTTCTTGACAACCGCGCCGATCTGACAGATGTCGAGCGCACCGTGATCGAGCACCGCTTCGGGCTTGAGAGCGGCGAAAACGAGAAGCCGATGACGCTGGAGCAGGTTGGCCAGATCATCGGTGTGACCAAGGAGCGTGTTCGTCAGATCCAGAACAAGGCCATGGAGAAGATCCGCCTTGAGCTTGAGATGAAGTTCCTCGGCACCAAGAAGGCCGAGGAGCAGGCTGCCGAGGGGCAGCCGCAGCGCACACCCGAGCGGCCCGAAGAGCTTGTTGCGTTGAACTGACCCGATTCGTCCTACGAATATTCATCAATCTCCACCTCGTGCCCCGGCCATTCGCTGGGGCACGTTTCATTTGGCACCTCGCATTTTTCTTCATCAGTCCCTCTTGTCGCCAGGATTCTTCCCCTTTGCAACTCTTCATCGATTCGCGGCGAATCAGAAGAGCCGCCCTGCGTTCAAGGCGGCCATCGTCCCAGCGGGTCGCCAGTCTCCGGGTCGGCCCGGTCTCCGCCGCGGCCGCGACGCCGCTGGGCCGCGTGTACCATAAGGCATTGACTTTCCCCTCTCGCGGCGGATGAGAATCGGCAACTTGTGAAGACCAGTGAATCGTCCTCAGCGGCCGCGAGCGGACCCACCAACGGCCAGCACAGGAACGGCCCAGACATGAGCGCCTCAAGAGATACCCACTCGTCCGCCACTGTTTCAGGACACGTCACGCTCGATCCCGACCGCAAGCACGACCCGCACGAGACGCGGTTCGGAGACTTCCTGAAGGCGGCGATCAAGTTCCAGGCTTCCGACCTCATAATGAAGTCGGGTCAGAAGCCAAAGATCCGCCTACGCGGCGATCTCAAGCCGCTCGACACCACACCAATCACCGCCGAAGAGTTCATGCAGATCGCCAAGCACATTCTCACCGATGAGCAGTTCGGAGATCTGCACAAGTTCGGCTCGGTCGATTTTGCCTACGACTACGATGAGGGGCACCGCTTCCGTGTGAACCTCTTTCAGGCCCGCGGCAAGCTGGCCGTCGCGGCCCGGCTCATCTCGGCCAACATCCGGCGGTTTGAAGACCTGTACCTGCCGCAGAGCATGGCCGAAATCGCCATGCAGCCGCAGGGTATCGTACTTCTCTGCGGGGTGACAGGCTCGGGCAAATCGACAACGATCGCGGCGATGCTCGACTACGTGAACGAGCGCAAGCCCAAGCACATCGTGACGATCGAAGACCCGATCGAGTACATCTTCACAGACAAAAAGGCGACGATCAACCAGCGCGAGATCGGGATCGACTGTCTCGACTTCAAAATCGCGCTGCGAGCCCTCGTGCGTGAGAACCCCGACATCGTGCTCATCGGCGAAATGCGTGACCAGGAGACTTTCGCCGCCGCGTTGCACGCGGCCGAGACGGGCCACTTGGTCTACGGAACGATCCACGCCTCGAGCACGCTCCAGACCTTCAGCCGCATCTACGGTCTGTTCGATCAGGAAGAGGTCGAGCAGGTTCGGCGCATCCTCGCGTACCAGATGCGTGCGTTCGTGTATCAGAAGCTGTTGCCCACGCTGCACGAGAACATCCACCGCATCCCCGCGCTCGAGATCCTGATCAACAACTCGGTCGTGCGCAAGCACATCCTCGAATCGCGCGAGGGCGAGCTGCGTGAGTATTTCCAGGCGATCGAAGCCAAGCAGATGGGTATGAAGGACTTCAACGACTCGCTCGTCGAGCTGGTCGAGGGCGAGTACATCCACATGCGCACCGCGCTGGAATCATCACCAAACGTTGACGAACTTCAGATGCGCCTCAAGAAGCTTGGGTGATTGGCACACCAGTCCTTCGAGGAACGTAAGCATAGCCAACGAGCCCTCCGCGCAAGCGGAGGGTTTTTTGTATCCGTTCAAGTTCGTGTGCCGTGCGCCCCCTTTGGTATCGGAGCGTAATGCGGATATCACTTTCGGTGGGCAGCAGATGTGGCCACATTGCCCAGAATAGCGATGCTACCGGTTACGTACAGCCTGAGAAATACACCGCGAGGAAGTCGAAGATGTCTTGGACGCTGATCACACCTGAGATGTTGAAATCGCCTCGGGCGTTACCCGCAAAGTACAAGGCAAGAAAGTCGAAAATGTCCTGAACGGTGAGCGTTCCGCTGTTGTTGATATCGGGTCGGCAACCACCGGAGTAGGTCAACACCGCCGATGCGGTGGTCACGCTGCCGCACCCGCTGGTGATGATGCAATCGTACAGGCCGGCATCGGTCCAACGGACATCATCGATACGCAGTTCGTCAACGGTCGCGCCGTCGATGTCACCTCCACCCACCGATGCGCCGCCATATCCATTGCTAATCGCCAGCCCGTTCCGCCTCCATTGATAGGTCAGGGGTGGGAAGGGCGTGGTTGCGGTGATCTCGAATCGAACGACTTGCGGCGGATCGGCATCAACCGACTGCGGTTGCGATGTGACGATTGGCAAGATCGGGGTGCGCCATCTGGCCCAGTTACTAACCGTAGTGGTGCCCGCCAGGGTGAAACTGCCGAGGGCGATCAGCTCGTTGTTGAACACTGTCAACTTGTTGACCGAACCGTTGAGCCCGGCGCCAAGGGGTTGCCAGTTTGTTCCATCCCATCGACCGATACGATTCAGGATCGTCGAGCTGGATTGCAGAAACCCTCCGCCGATATACAACTGATTGTTGTAGGTTGTCAAGGCAAGGCCGACATTGGTTACGCCGTTGCCCATGCGAAGCCAAGAGGTGCCGTTGAACTTCGACACACACGGTGAGACTGAGCCGGTCGAATCGAACCATGTGCCGCAGGCGATTAACTCGCCATTGAAAATGTGCGTTCGAGATGCTGATAGAAAAGAATTTGCGGGCGTAAGCGGTGGAGAGAAGGTCTGCCATGTTCCTCCGGTCGCGGGCGACCAGAGTGCCATCCGCTGAGCGGAGATGGGGCCTGCGGTGGTGAAGTTGCCACAGACAACCAGCGAACCGTTCCACTCGCTCAACCCGTTGATGGCGGCGTTGGTGCCCGAACCCAGCGATTGCCAGACGCCGCCAACAAGTCGGACGATTCGGCTTCCCGGCGTCGTGAATGTGCCTCCAGCGAAGAGCTCACCGTTGTAGACCGCAAGAGAAGTGACCACACCCGGATCGTTGATGCCGCCGCCAACCGCAACCCAGGATGACCCGTTCCACTTGGCGATGTGCCGCGAAATGACCCCGTTGATGTTGTTGGTAAAGTTGCCCGCCGCGATCAGCTCACCATTGAGGATGGCCAGAGCTAACACATTGCCGGGCAAGCCTGCACCAAGCGTGCTCCACGATGTTCCATCCCACATCGCGAGGTGCCCGACCGTGAGCGAGCCTGCCATCGTGAACGTGCCTCCGACCACGAGTTTGGGCGGAATCGGTCCTGCGCCATCCTGGTCCCAGATTATCGCATCATGAGCTGAGCCATTGAGCGCGGGACCGCCTGTCCATGAGTTGCACTGTCCGTACGCCTGATTCACACCGCATGAGATCGCAATAACCGCGATCGAGAGTGACGCGATGAAAGATGGCGCTTTTTTCACGGTTGGTTCGGCAGATTTTGATGTACACATGAGAAAGCTCTCGCCGTTGTGGTTCGGAATGTCGGCATTGGCACGCGCATGGCCACGGGAAACCGCAGCTTGCAGGAACGCCACCAAATTGCAAAGTCAAATCTGAAGAAGTAGAAGGATGAACAAAGGCAGCACACCGGGTTCGGCGCGCCGCCTTTGGTTTTGGTGCGTTGATGCTGACATCGCTTGGATCTGCGGCCCGCGCAGCCGGCCAACATCGCCAAGAGTGTCGATGCGACTTACGGGCAGCCGCCGAAGTAGGCGATGAGGAAGTCGAAGATATCCTGCACGTTGATGGTGCCGGAGAAGTTGACGTCGGCGCGGGGGTCGTTGGTGAAGTAGGCCGCGAGGAAGTCGAAGATGTCCTGCACACCGAGCGAGCCATCCTGATTGAAGTCGGCTGGGCAAGCGGTACCGCCGGGCGGAATGATGACGATCATGCCGCTGGGGCGGAACTCGAACATCCCGGGTATCGGGACACCGGTGGGGTCGGCCTTGCCGTTGCCGACAACGTTGCCACCCGCCGCGAGCGCGCTGGCGAGTATCGTGCCGGTCGTGCCCGGTCCGACAGTGACGATGAACTTCAGATCGATGCAGCGCTGCTGACCAATGAGCGCAGAGACGGCTGAGGCGAACCCGGTGGCAGGTCCGGCGAGGATCGAGCTCCACGCCGCGCCGCTGTTGTTGTTCGGCACGAAGGCCCACCCAGCAACCGGTGCACCACCATCGCAGTTCTGCATCTGGAAGCTGTCGATCGAGATGATCGGGCCGAGTTTCTTGAGGGCACAGGTGCAGAAATCGCCCGGGAGCGCGCCCCCGCCGGTGTTGTAGTTCTTGATGAGGATGCAGAAGTGCGTTGCATCAATCTGCTGGATCGTGAGCATTGGCGGGGCGGGTGGGGCGTGCGAGCAGGCCTCGGACCCCTGCACGATGCCGAGCGTCGCAACAACCGAAAACGCTGCGGAAAGAATGAGACGGCGGAAGGCCGAACGGTTTTGCATGGGAGACTCCTTTTGAAACAGGAACACAGACGGGCGGGTTATGAACCCCGCCGCGTTCGAGCCGGGACAACGCCCGACACGAGGTCAACACGACGCGGCGTATGAACGCCTTCGTGTTAAAGCTGGAGAAAAAAGCTGGAGAAAAGGTTGAGGTCTGAGGCAGAACCATGGCGACCCAAACCACGCGCCTCCGACAGACTGGGTCGAGCGCGATCTCTCCATGATACGGGATTGGGTCCCCAAACTGACACCTACACGGAAATATCTTCAACTTCCGCAACAATCACGGCTCGCCCCCCCCCATTTCCCCTCCCCCTCCACCCCCCACACCTCCTGACATCGCCCTTTCGCATCCAACCTGATACCCTTATCCTTCCTTCAGCCGGTACACCACTTCCTCCCCCTCATCGAGACCGATCCGATGCCCCAAGCTTCTCTGTCGATGCACACCCTTCTCACGCTCGCAGCCGAGACCTTCATCCTCGTCTCGTGGTGGAAGCCCCTGATCTTGGCGATCGTCTTTGTTCCATGGGCATGGGTGGTCTCAACCATCTATGACAAGCACGCCGCGCAGTTCTTTCTGCCGCGACGCCAGTGGAACATCGGGCACATGATCGCCGGGCTGACCGCTGTGGTGCTAGCCATCTTCGTAGGAATGCTCGTCGGCAAGAGCGAAGGGGCCTTCTGGGCTGGTCTGGGTGTGATGATCGTGGTGCTCGTGGCCGATCTGGCCGCGTACATGGTTGTGGCCAACAAAGATGACCGAGTGCCTGAGAAGTTCAAGATCCGGCTCAACATGGCCCGTCTCAACGAGAACGCAAAGGTGGTCAAGGCCGCCAAGGCTGCCGCGAAGGTGCAGGCCAAGGTCGCGCTCAACATCCGCACGGCCGATGAGAAGGGCAAGTACACCAAGACCTTCGCCGCGCCGATGGCCGAAACCCCCGAGTTTGAGACCCGTACCGCCGCCGAGGCGATGTTCATCGCCGCAAGCCGCGCCCGAGCCTCGCAGTTTGAGATCGGCCCCATCGGCAAAGACAACCTCTACGGTGTCTCGTGGATGGTGGATGGTATGAAGCAGTCGGGCGAAACGATGCCCGCGGCCAACGCCGCCCGCATCATGGACTTCTGGAAATCCGCCGCGGCGCTTGATGTCACCGATCGTCGTCGCAAACAGGTGGGCATGTTGCAGGTTGAGGATGGGCTCTCGAAGACGGTCTGCCGCGTGACGAGCATCGGTGCCCAGGGTGGGATGAAGGTCTCGATGCTCTTCAACCCCGAGCAAGCGGTCATCCGCAAGATCGACGATGCGGGCCTGCTCGAATTGCAGGTGAAAGAACTCAAAGAGATCGCCGCCGAAGCCAAGGGTGTTGTGCTGATCACCAGCCCGCCGGATGGTGGCCGCACGACGATGCTCTACGCCATGCTTCGTTTGCACGATGCCTACATCTCAAACGTGCAAACCGTCGAGCTTGAGCCGCAGGCCACCATCGAGGGTGTGCGGAGCAACAAGTTTGACCCGCAGGCCAGCGGGCCGAGCAGCGGCGATGGAGCGCCGCCCTCCAACGTTGCTCCCGGCGCACCGGCGACCACGCCCGGCGGCGAGTTCAGCACGCTGGTGCGCTCGATCCTGCGGCGTGATCCTGATGTTGTGGGTGTGGCAGAACTGCCAGACCCCCAGACCGCCAAGGAGATTGCCCGCGCCGACCACGAGCGGACCCGCATCTACCTCTCATTCAAAGCCAACGATGCCATGACCGCGGTGCAGACCTACGTCAAGGCCGTGGGCGACGCCCGACAGGCGGCCGAATCGCTGCACGGTGTCATCAATCAGCGTCTGCTCCGCCGGCTGTGCACCAACTGCCGCGTCGGCTATCCGCCCTCGGCAGACATGCTCAAGAAGCTCGGTGTGCCCGGGGGACGCGTGCAGCAACTCTTCAAGAAGGGTGGGCAGGTGCTCATCAAGAACAAGCCCGAATCGTGCCCGACGTGCGGCGGCGGCGGCTACTACGGGCAGGATGGCATCTTCGAGGTCTATTCGCTGAACAAAGAAGACCGCGACTTCATCGCCACCGGCAACTATCAGGGCCTGAAGGCCGCGCTCCGCAAGAAGAACCTGCCCACACTCCAGCAGGTCGCCATCTGTAAGGCCGCCGACGGCATCACCAGTGTTGAAGAGGTCATGCGCGTGACCACGACCGAAGGGCCGGCCACACCTCCGCCCCCCATTTCAACGGCGGGAACCAACGGCTCTGCGGCCCCCTCGGCCTCTCCACCCGCTAAGCCCTCCGCAACGTGACCACGCTTCCGCCCGTATGACTTTCCAGCCGATCTCATCCACGCCCCTTTCCTGACAGCCACGACGGATCTCCCCATGCTCTTCACCGCCTTTGTCATCGCCATTGTCGCGGCCATCGCCTATGTCTGGTCAAGCCGCGGGTTCTTCTCGGCGTTGATCCACATGCTCTGCGTCATCGTCGCCGGGGCCATCGCCTTCGCACTCTGGGAGCCGATCGCCCTGCTCATCATGTCCAAGGATGATTCCAAGGATGGGTGGATGATCGACTGGGCCTTTGGTGTCGGGCTGGCCGTCCCCTTCGCCGTCTCGCTCGCGGTTCTCCGCCTCGCGATGGACGGCATCATCCGCAAGAATGTCGATCTCGACGGGATCAGCAACTGGGTCGGGGGCGCGATCTGCGGCATCGTCTCGGGCACCATCACGGCGGGCATGTTCGTGCTCTCCATCAGCAACATCCGTCTTGAAACAACCATCATGGGTTGGGAGCCCATCACTTACAACGATAAGGGATCGCTCGTTGTGACCGGCAAGCTCTTCTTCCCGGTCGATCGCATCACCGGGTGGTTTTACTCGACCATGAGCGAATCGACCTTCCGCGTTGACAACAGTCTGGCCCGTTGGCGGCCGAGCGTGGCCGATGAGGGCGCGCTCCTGCGTGTCAACCACGATGATGGCAAGAGCAAGGCCTTCATCCGTCCCGATGCCTTTGAGGTCCTGGCCCACTACCGGCTCGACCCAACCGATGGGAAGGATGTGCTGAACGACACCTTCCAAGCGACCAAGAAGTATGCATATAACTATCTCGATGGTGAGTCGGCGACGCCCGGGCAGGTCACGCTCGAGGGGTATATTGTGCGTTTCAAACCGCAGGCCAACGAGAAGAGCGGGCGCGTGGTCGTTGGCAACGGGCAGCTTCGTCTTGTGGTTGAGAAGACCGATGGCACGACCATGGGCATCCAGCCGATCTCCGTGATCTCGGAGAGCGATGTCATCGACCCCAAGAGCAAGTCGGGGCCTGCTCTCGGCCGCTGGCCTTTCGATGGGCAGAAGTCGTTTATCGCCACGTTCAACGGGCGCAATGATGCACCGATGGCCTTCGAGTTTCCCGTGCCCAAGGGGGCCAAGCCGATCGCGCTATACGTCAAGGGTCAGCGTCAACGGCTTGATACCAAGGCCGTGGGCGATCTTGCCACCTACACCTCGATCGCCGCCCGTGATCAGGCCATCGCCAACAAGTCGATCACGCCCGTCAGCACCGTCAAGGTCTTTGAGACCGCGGGTGCGTACAAGAGCAATCCAGCCAAGTGGCCATCCGAACCTCCGATGCGCATCAATGAGTCGATGCCCTTCAACATCGTGATGCAGAAGGATGACACTGGCGGCCTGCAGATCGAAGAAGGCAACCGCATCACCAGCGGCGAGGGCAAGTTCAGGAACGAGCGACTCGGCAACCGGGGCATCGATGCCAAGCTGCAGGTCCGCAAGTTCGCCGTGCCCGAAGACATCGCGTTGATCCAGCTCACCGTCGATGGCAACAACCGCGAGTTCGGGTTCCTCTCCGAGCCAGCGGGCAACATCGACCGTTCGGCCGCGCCCGTGCTGGTCGATGAATCGGGCCAGCAATACGCCTGCTACGGCTACATCTACAAAAACCCCGCTGAGACGTGGATCACCTACACCCCCGAGTCGCCCGTTGCCTCGGTCAGCTCCATGCCCCCTATCACCCGCAGCCAACCCAAAGACCAGCTCGTGCTGCTCTTCCGTGTGGGCAAAACGGCCAAGATCAAGTACTTCGTCGTCGGCGATAAGGCCGTGGCGGAGTTTGACAAGGTGTGGGACCTGGGGAAGAAATAGCACGCTCGCCCCCCGCAACGCACATGCATTCCAAAAAAGAAGGTCGCCCAACATGGGCGGCCTGTTCGTTTTTATCGATCAGTCGATTTGCAACATATGGCATCACCCATGCCTCTGAATCCTCAAGACTTTCTCGCGGCATTTCGGGCTCGTCTTTGAAGGCTTGCCACTTGGATGCGCGGGATCGAACTCGGAGTTATTGCAGAACTGGAAAGCCAAGACCCCTGAGCTTGCGCTCTGGGCTCTCTTGAACCGCTGCTCACGTATAAATCGGCCGAAGTTTGCCTTCGAGGTGCCGCATCAGGGGATCGGCGCTCAAGGGTTTGCCGGTGAGGTTCTGGCAGAGCTCGCCCGCGTGGTAGCGGCGGCCGTGGGTGTGGATGTTGGTGTTGAGCCACGTCTTGAGCGGGAGGAAGTCGCCGCGTTGCATCTGGGCTTTGAGGTCGGGGATCTGCTGGTTGATCGTCTCCCAGAACTGCGCGGCGTAAAGGTTGCCGAGCGTGTAGGTCGGGAAGTAACCGATGAGGCCGAAGGACCAGTGAACATCCTGCAGCACGCCGCGGCGATCGTCGGGGACTTCCAGCCCCAGGTAACTCTTGACGCGCGCGTTCCACTCGCCGGGAAGATCCTTGACAGGCAGATCGCCGGAGATCAGGCCGCGCTCAAGCTCGAAGCGGAGCATGACGTGCAGGTTGTAGGTTGCTTCATCGGCCTCGACACGAATGAGGCTGGGCCGCGCGGTGTTGACCGCGTGGTAGAGGTCATCAACCGAGCGCGAGGTGAGCGAGCCGCCGAGCGTGCGCTGCGCGATGGGCAAGCACCACTCCCAGAACTCGCGCGATCGACCGACAAAGTTCTCCCACATGCGCGACTGGCTTTCGTGGATGCCCAGCGAGATGGAGCTGGCGAGCGGGCGCCCGAAGGCTGGAAGGCCCGCGATCAGCTGCTGCTTGGGAAGCCCCTGCTCGTAGAGCCCGTGCCCGGCCTCGTGCATCGAGCCATAGAGCGCATCGGTAAAGGTTTCATCGCGGTAGCGTGTGGTCAGGCGCGTATCGCCCGGGGCCATGCCCGAGCAGAAGGGGTGCGTCGTCGTATCAAGCCGACCCGCGTTGAAATCAAAGCCCATGGCCCGTAGCACCTGCTGGCCAAACTCGTGCTGGCGCGCAGGGTCGATTCGTTCGCGCAGGACCGATTCATCGGGCTTGCGGTGCGATGATGAGAGGCTCTTGACCAACCCGCTGAGCCGATCGCGCAGGGGTGTGAAGGTCTGCTCGATCATGCGCGCGGTGGCACCGGGTTCGTACTCATCGATCAGCGCATCGTACAACTCACCACCCGAGGCAAAGCCATAACACTCGGCTTTGCGGCGTGTGAGCTCCATGACTCTTTCGAGCGACGGAAGAAACATCGCGAAGTCGCCGCTCTTGCCCAAACCTGCGCTGCCCATAGGCCGTGATCTCGCTTCCTTCCAGACTTCCTGCGCCTGGCTCGTGACCTTGGCCAGCTCGGCCACGAGGTCGGAGGAGAGCTTGGTGGCGCGGGTGTAATCACGGCGCATCTCGCGGAGATCGGCGGCGATGATCGGATCGGCGGTAAGCTCGCGATCAGCCTCGCACGCCGCGAGCAGATCGCCGAGGCGCGGGCTGGTGATGGCCTCGTGGTGAAGTCGCGCGATCAGCTCCTGCTGATCCGACCGGTGCGCGGCCGCGTTGTGCGGCATGTAGGTTTCCTGATCCCAGTTCAGCAGGGCGCTGATGGAGCCGATAGTGCCCGCCTGCCGGTGAAGCTCGCAAAGGCTGCGATATGTCTCAAATCCCCCGGCGCGGCTGGCTGGGTGTGAAAGTGCAGCGGTCATCGCGGGGCTCGTCATCTGGTCGGTCCTCACTGTTCGTACGTCGATCGGACTTGCGGAAGCTAAGGATCAGTTTAGATTCATCATCGCCGCTGGCCCACCCGATCGGCGGGACTTTGGCCTTAAATACGGCGAGATTGAGCGGATGGCCGTTTCAACAGACCATGACTTGTGGTACGCTCGACAGACCCTGTACGGAGCGTCTCGTCAAACCCCCCCACACATACGGCGCATCGCTGGATCGCGACCGTCGTGGTGTCAGGTGTCGCGGGGCCCTCACGCTGATCGAGCTGCTGGTCGTGATCGCGATCGTTACCCTGCTTGTCGGGCTTCTGCTGCCCGCGCTCGCCAAGAGCCGCGAGGCGGCACGCACGGTGATCTGCACATCCAACGTGCGGCAACTGATTCTCGCCATGCACAACTACGCGGCCGACTACAAGGTCATTCCCGGTGCCTATTGGCAGGGCGCGACCAACCTCGACTGGTGCGGCAAGAACAACGTGATTTACACCGCCAACCCCGCTGCGTATCGCCACCCGCTGCAGGCCTCGGTGCTCAATGAGTTTCTTGAGAAGACCGACCGCATCATGGAGTGCCCATCGGCACAGCGTGTGGCCAACAACTTGTATGACTTCACGATGATCATCCGCATGCCCGGTGCGCGGGTCGATCTTCCATGGCGCATGACCTATCCCGTGCAACCTGAGAATGCCGGCTCGGTGCGGCGCAACTTTCAGGCCATCCCGATCCTGATGGAAGAGCACGATGAGTGGTACAACCGGCGCGACAACGACGGAAGCTGGGCGGGCAACGACCAGATCAGCAAGCGCCACGGTGCCAAGGAGACCGGCTCGGCCCCGGGCGGGCGCAGCGGCGGCGGGACCATCGGCTATCTCGATGGAAGCGTCGGGTTGTTCAAAGCACCAGCCGGCCCGAACGACCGGCTCGAAGAGAACGGCGACCTGAAAGCGGTTCAGTTGCGACTCATCAAAGCGGGTGGATCGCAGCACATGATCAACTCATCGGCGGCCAACGAGTGGGGTTGGGCCAACCGGCCGCGATGATGGGCGACGGAGTTCGCACGCGGCGATCAGCTTTCTATCAATGATGTTGCGGGTGACTCATCCGCGCCACAGTTTGGCACATAGTGTCACACATTCGCTGCAAACTTGCTGTTTTACAAAAATGTAAGCGACTTTCGTTGCAGGGGGGGGGAGGGGAGTGGGGTATTCTCGCATCATTGCTTATGCAGCGTTGTCGCCGCGTACACACGATTGGTTTGTTGGTTTCCTACTTGGCGTATCAGCATGAAGTCGATCATCCTGCTGGTCATGTGTCTCATCCCATCGGCACTGGTCAGCGATTACTGCCGTCGGCACTACTGCAACGGCATTCGTGAGTTGCGCGTGCAGATTGCAGGAGGTTACGAAGTTTGTTGCCAACGCGCCGATCCCGCGGCAAGAGAGTCATGCCTCACCGACCTTGGAAACAACATCTAGCAAGCGCAATCGCTCGCCAGCGCGGCCCGCGAAGCCTGTGAATCGGGCAATGACAATCTGGTCCGCGAACTGGTCAAGCAGCTCCGCGAGCTTTTCACACCCAAGATCAAGATTACCACGACCGAGGGTACAACCGCACGCGCCGAGAACACGTGGGTGGTCTTCGGCAAGCGTGATTGGATCGAGGGAACAGTGCTTTCGGCTCTGGCACCAGGGATAACCTGCAAGCCGATCACCGTGGCCGAGGTCGGCGGCAAGAAGTACAACCCCGAGGCTACCGGAAACGCGGTCGCAAATGCCTCGCAGACCGGCGCCTCACAGACCGTGACCGTCGTGCCCTCGACCTCTTCAGGGGCTACACAGGCCTGCACCTACACCATCGCACCATCATCGGCGGTGAACGTGCGCTTCGGCAGCCCCGAGACGTCGGTTGCCCTGTCGGGGAGCTTTGATCTGGCCGACCTGCAGGTTGCACCCAATGGCAAGTCCGCGCTCCCGACAAACTTCAAGATGAAAATCTCGATCTCAGGTGTTGATGCCTCACTGGCACTCGACAAGACCTCACCTTACAACCAACTGCTCACCGGTCCGGATGGAACTGGAACATTGTCTGTCGCCCTTACGCTTGATAGCAAGTCCTCGGCCCTCTCGTCGTGCGTCTTGATGGCGGCACGTATTATTTCACCTTCCCAGTACAGGTTTCTGAGAACTTCAACTCCGTGACTCTGAACTTCAATCGCGCGACACCCGGCTCCACTTACACACCGGTTGACCCATTGCTGCTTGTGGCAGCTGATGAGCCACTCCCGCCCAGAATCACCAACACACCCTGCAACGAAGACGATGGTAACGGGCTTCGTGATGGTGCCGAAGAGGTGATCGGGGCGATGATGTCGCAACTCGAAGACTATGGCACACAGTCCACCCACCGATACACCAAACACCCAAGTGCGCTGAACAGACTTCTGAACCCAACGAACATACTGCTTCAGAACTCGAAGCACACGGGCTGGAAGCCCGTGCCACGGTGGCTTGTCCCGAGGCCTTCAAAGTTCCGGTTCCAAGAGCCTGCGTGCATCGGCGATCGCTTCACCCGCGATCGCCGAAGGGTGCAACTGCCGGCGCAGCATCTCCCAGTACCGACCTTCCTTGCGGGCAAGCTGCTCGTGCGTGCCGACTTCGACGATGCGTCCGTTCTCCATCACCACAATCTGATCGGCATGACGAATCGTGCTCAGCCGGTGGGCGATGACGAAGCATGTGCGCCCCTTCATCAGCCCCTTCAGCGATTCCTGGATCATCGCCTCGCTCTCGCTGTCGAGGTTGCTGGTCGCTTCATCGAGGATGAGTATGCGCGGATCAGCGAGCAGCGCACGGGCGATGGCGATGCGCTGCTTCTGCCCACCCGAGAGCCGCACACCACGCTCGCCGATGAGAGTTTCATACCCGCGCTCGAGCTTGCTGATGAACCCATCGGCGTTGGCCGCCCGCGCAGCGCTGACCAACTGCTGATCGGTTGCGCCACGGCGCGCATAGCAAATGTTCTCGCGGATTGTGCCATCAAAGAGAAATACATCCTGCTCAACAATCCCAAGCAGTCGCCGGTACGAGTTCACATCGATGGTGCGAAGGTCAACACCATCAAGCTCGATTCCGCCCTGTGTCCCGCTCGGGTCGTGAAAGCGGGCGATCAGGTTGCACAGGGTGGTCTTGCCCGCTCCACTCGGGCCGACAAGGGCGACGGTTTGCCCCGCCGCGACTTCAATGTTGATGTCGCGGAGCACATACTCCTCGTGCCCCGGATATCGGAAATCAACATGCCGAAGACTGATCCGACCATCAACACGAGTCGGATCAAGCTGCACACCACCCTGCCCCCGCGCTCGTTCGAGGGCTGAAGAGGTGATGAGCAAACGGCTCTTTGTCGGCGAACTGTCACCCGAGCGCGCGGGTTCAAACTCCGTCGGCTCCTCAAGCAGATCGAGCACACGGTCAAGCCCGGCAAGCTCGGCCTGGATGCTCGTCGCGCTCACCGTGAGAGCCTCAAGCGGGCCGAGAAGCATGAGCAGGTACGCCGAGAACATCATCACATCGCCGATGGTCAGCGTGCCGTCGATCACCCGATAGCCGCCATACAACAGCACACCGACCGAGCCCGCCGGCAGCAGCACCGTCCACACAACCTCGATGATGCGAGACCAGATCCACGCGAGCAGTTCCTGGCGCGCCAAAAGGTGGTTGTTGCGCAGAAATCGTGCCGACTCTCCACGCTCGCGCGCAAACCCGCGAACCACCCTCATGCCCCCGAAGCTCTCGGTCGTGTGACCATCAATCATCTGCCGTGTGTTGCGAACCTCTCTGAACACGGGACGAATGCGCCCGATCCAGGTCTTCTGGCTGAACCACGCCGCGGGAATGATGCAGAGCGCGCCGACCAGCAACAGCCAATCAACGCTTGCGAGAATGATCAGCGTGCCGGTCAACTGCACGATCGCACGCCACGGGTTGTAGAGCAGGCTGAACAGAAGCTCAGCGGCCTGCCCCGCATCCTCACGCAGAATGCTCGCCGCGCCGCCCGACTTGATCTGATAGACCCTGTGCAGCGGCAGACGCACGGCATGGTTGAACACGCGCCGACGAATGTGCATCTGCATCCGCTTGGTCATGCGCGTCATCTGCCACCGTCCCCAAACACCAAGGATGATGGAGAAGATGTTGATCGACATGAGCGTACCGCCCACAAGCAGCAGCAACTGCTTGGGGTCACGCGTCGGCACCCAATCCGGAAGTCCCGACGGCCCCGGGTGGTTGGTCAACACATAGTCAAGCACAATCTTCGTGCTCGCGGGCATCATCAGCCCCGTGAGCGCGGCCACAGTGACCGTGCCGATGCACGCGATCACCATGGCGTGGTGTCCGGTGAGCATCGCCCAGAACTCTCGGAAGAGCGTGCCGAACGAACGTGTTCTCTTCGTGCGTGATGGATGATTCGGGTCGATCTCACGACCCGCCTTCGGCTTCTCGGTGCCTTCGGCGCCCTGTCCCTTCACACGCCGAAGATACTCACGGAATCGCGCCTTGCTTGATCGAGCACTCAGCCCTCCACCCTCTGCGCTCTCCAAGCTCTGTGACTTCGGGGTGGAGCCGTGGTGATTTGCGGGAAGACCGTTATCCGGAGCACTCATCGTGCGATGATAGACGGTCGGATGCAAAGATCGGTCGTTGAGTTCGCTCGAAGCATCCGTTCAACCCGCGAAGGGGTGGAGTGAATGCACACCCTCTGCATCGTCGGTTTCCGCCCCGATCGCGGAAGAACCCTCGACTCGCACGGTGAATCCCCAACCACTTCCCCCACTCACACATTTCACCAGCAGCAGGTTTCGACCGGGCTTGAGACTGATTTTTCCGCCCTCATCGATCGCGGCCTGCGTGTCAAATCCGTCCTGCGAATAGACCTTCTCGCCGTTGAGCCACGCTTCGAGCTTGTCGCTCGACTCGACCACGAGTCGTGCGGTCTGAGCGCGCGTGCAGACCAGGTGCGTAACCGCGTAACCGAGACCCGACTCATTGCCCGCGTTCAGCGAGAGTCGGAAGTCGGTCGCCCACCTGTTGCTGCTCTGACCGTTGCGCCACGCCAGCCACGCACCACCAACGCCGTGGTGGCGATCATCAGATCCCCACCCGCCTCGTTCGGCCGAACCGGATTGAGTCGTGATCGACCCCGCCCAATGCCAATCAAACGGGCCAATCACACGCCAGGATGCGATCGGCAACAGCCTGCTCTCGGCACGCTCGGCAATGGCCACCGCCCGACCGCCGATCGAGCACTCCGCCCTGATCCATCGTGTCGCGCGAACACCCAGCGGCGGATCTCTCAGCAGCAAGGATGGAATCGCGATCTCCGCGCCACGCGAACGCCCCGTACCTGCAAGTTTCAATGTGTGGCGTGCAACCGTCCGCGCCTGGGTTCCAACTTGATCGACAACTTCAACTTCTGCGGACTCGTTATCAATACTCCCGCGCGAATCGCAGAGTCGATACGTCTCGGGCGTGCTTGCCGACTCTACGAAGTTTGCAGAATGTCTTACGATTCCCACACCAAGACCGATGGCCAAGGCCGCGTTCGCGTCTTCACCACCCGATGTTGCCAGATCGATCGACGACTTCTCGACCATCCCGCTGATCGTGGCTTGCTGGTCGTCTGGCTGCCAATCAAAGGCCGCGCTCAGCCGCCGCGCCGCATGTCGCTGGCACGCGCTGGTTCCATCCATGACTTCGACTTCTGCATCAATGACCATCGGCGTGAGCAGGTTCCGAGCAGCCAGTTCAACCACCACCAAACCGCCGCAGAGTTGGCTCTCGTCGGTGGCGTGCGCAGGCCGTCCATCAACAACAAGTTCACAAAGAGCCGATGTCGCGGCGAACTCGATCCGAAGCGCGCGCGCATCGACCTGACCATCAAACTCGCCGATCGTCGGACCAATCGTGAGCCGCATCAGGACTCGTCCCGGCTTGTTCGCCAGCCGCCACTCGGCAATCATCGCCGTTCGACCGCACCGGCCATGCTCATATCCCCGACTCTCGCCATCATCCTCATACAGTTCAGCACGCCCCACAAAGCCCGGCTCTCCGGGCCACAGCCGAACAACCGTCACACTCGCACCGCCAGAGGTCATCCTCATCGTCACTGGCTGGAGCGGAATCGGTACGCCCCCCGGCGCGAACAACGGAACCTCGTCGATCGTCGCTCCCACAATGGCTTCATCACCCGCGGCGTACCTCTCCCCGGTTGACCAACGAAACCACGACCGCGGCGCACCTTCATTCACCGCTCGCGGGAACCAAACCGCTTGTGTCGCCACACATGCCGCGCCTATCCCAGGCGTGACAACCGGTGCCACAAGCAGGTGATCGCCCAGCATGTACTGGGCCGCGGATCGATACGACTCAACCGCAAGCGGATCGCCGATAAACATCGGCCTCAGCAGTGGCAACGACTCATCAAAGCACGTTCTTGCCTGGGTATAGATATACGGCATCAACTCGCTGCGCAGCCTGAACGCCTCACGCATCGAACCGAAGAACTGCGCTTCATACGTCCATGGCCGCCGGTCCAGCGCGGCCGTCCGCGCCGAGTGCAACCTGAGTGCCGCGCCCAACGCACCAAACTGCACCCATCGCGTCGTCGTCTCTTCAGAGCGCGGCCCAAAGTGCCCGCCGATATCGTGCGACCAGTAGAAACACCCCACGTTCCCCGCGAGCACGCTGAACGGCACTTGAAACGCCAGCATCTCCCAGCCGGTGTGGGCATCGCCCGAGAAGTGAATCGGGTGACGATGATCGCACCATCCACCTTCACCTCCGTCGCCTGTCTCGGGCCATCTTGAGAACGACAGCCCGCGCTTTCCCGTTGCGCCAGCGCCGCGCGTGTGTTCAAAGTACAAATGGTTCAGCCACGCAAGGTTGGTCAACCCGGGCACGGATCGAACAAACTTTTCCTGCTGCCAGTCAAGCCACCAGAAGTCAACACCCTCGCGTTCCAGAGGCCTGTGCATATGCTCAAACAGCGCATCCATGTACTTCTTGTCGCCCGCATCAAACTGAACCGTTTCACCGCTAGCGGGATTGTGCCCGATCGCTCGCATGAACTCCGCGTAGCGATCTTCGTGCGGACCAACACCATCCGACGGATGCAGGTTCAGCGTCACCGCAACGCCGCGTTCGTGCAGCCATGACAGCATGCCCTCCGCATCCGGCAGCAGTTCCCTGTTCCATGACCAGCCCGTCCAACCCGGCCTGTGCCAGTCCATATCAAGCACCATCACGTCAAGCGGCACGCCGTGGTCGTCGTATTCCGAAACAATCTTGCGATACTCCGCCGAATCGTGCGGCCAATATCGCGAGTACCACGACCCCATCGCGCACCGACGCGGCATCGGCACACGCCCGGCCAATCGTGTGAACGCCCTCAATCCCGCGCGATAGTCCGCGCCATAGGCCAGCAGATACCAATCGGTGTTCTCTTCAACCCCAAGTTGGGCGCGCGTCCTCACCCACCCATCAACCATCACATGCCCGCGTGAATCGTCGATCAGAAACCACCCATCACGCGACAGCAGGCCATCCGGCAGCGGCTCAGCACCCTGAAGCCCATCCAGCGTCGAAAGTGTGCCCCCGAGATTTCCACGCTGCAATGCGCCCGGCACCCAAACCGACTTCGTGCCCGTTGGCCCACCCGGTGCAAACGGACCTGCAACCTCCACCTTCAGCGTCGTTGCACTCAACCCCACGCCCCGCGGCGTAAACCTCAAAACACACCGACGCGTCGAGAGCACAAACGGTGCTTCACACTCAACATCCTCAACAACGATCGGCGACAGAGCATCGTCGCCGCGCTCAACATCTCCACCCGATGACATCATCGAGGGCGCAGCGCAGAAAATCCCCGTTGGGCTGTACTCAATCCGGATGCACTCCGGACACAAAATGGAGAAGCGGGCTGCACCCATAGAGACAGAGCGTACCCGTGTGAAGGTGTCCGACCACCGCGAGCGCACCCTCCTGGGCCAATCGCATGTTCTGAGCATGGCCTATAGGAACTGGCGAAGTGGTCAAGTGGCAATCGGCAATGTCCGTTCTGGGAAGTCGGAACTTTGCGGCGAAACCCGTAGATCAGCTTTCGTGTGCCTACAGCGTTGCCGCTCGTCATTCTTCACGACGTTCACCCGCTGCAAGGCCGCAAGAGCTTTCAGTTCACGCAATGACGATGAGGACGCGCTCGCCGCCGCACCGCCCGCATCGGTGGTGCTTAACCATGCACCCCGCGCTTCTGGCGGCACAATCACCGGCATTCGGTCGTGCAGATCGGCGATGGATCCTGTAGCTTGCGCACCAGCATCATGGCCGGAAGTGCCTTTCTCCCAGATCGCACCAAACGCCATCATCGGCAACTCTTCCCCGTGCCCCGCCAGCAACTTCGGCACTTTGCGGCCCCGCTCCGCTCCCACACCCGTCTCGCGCGCCGCCCACTCAGAGAACCCGTTCGCGGGTACCAAACACCTTCGGCGTGCGATGGCTTCGCGAAAGTATGGTGAACTTTCCGCCGTTTCAACCCGAGCGATGAGCGGTGGCGCGAATGCCCGTCGAGCACCCGATGACCTCCGTTCCCGGCTAGACACAAAGCCCCAAGTCACCCATACCAGTTTGCGAGCTCCGCCTTTCCCCGCACGCGCGATCAAAATCCGCTGCGATCGAGCAATATTGTGATGTGGCTACATCCCACCAAGCTGCCCGTCTGCCATGTGTTCGGCATCAACCCCCTGGGCAATCTGCCTAGCCACCATCAAGTGGATCCATGGCCCGCACATTGCCCGAATCGTATCCGTTCCCAATCGCCCGATTGAAATTGCCCGATAAAAGGCTGTTTGGCCCCCTCCACCTGCCAATTCCTTGTAAATCCATTATTGTGAGGCATTCTTTCGGGTGCTCGTGGTTGTCTCGAACCGATCCGCCGAAATTGATGCCTGTCTGGTCCGCTCTTGTGCTGATACGATCGACTTGACGGGTCGAAGCATCCCTTCGTTGTTGTTCAAGGCTCGCGCTTTACGCGATCCCCTAAATCGGAGTATCGAATGAAGTTCCGCCCATTCTCCTCACGCTCACTCGCGGCCGCCACACTTCTTGCCGCGGCTGGCTCGGCATTCGGTCAGGACAGTGTACCGACAACACCCGGCGGCAACGACGCACTCTCGGCATACGACACATCCGTGCAGCGCGTGCGCTATGTGGTTGATCTTTCGACCATCACGACTTCGTGGAACAACCCGCTCCTCGTTGGTCCGCTGATGAAGTCGTCACGCGATGTTGACCCGAGTTTCAAGACCCAGATCCTCGGTGCCAGCGCCGTCAGCCCAGGCCTCGCGCTCAACACCAGCTTTGCGAGCACCAACTACGCGCTCTGGACAACAGCCGGGCAGGGCATCAACCCCTCGTTCAACGCTCTCCCCGCGTCCGTGCTCCCGGTCGCGGGCTTTGCCACGCAGTTCAGCGTGATCGCCTCCGACTTCGCGCTCAACCCGACCAACATTGTGGGTGCCGTGGTGGGCCGCGATGCCTCGAACCTCTCGCGCCTCTTTGTCGATCGCACCATCGCCGCCGTCAGCCGCACCAGCACCTCTGGGACAGACTCAGCCACACTCTCCGTGGGCGCGGTTGATCCGCTCGGCAACGCCTTCATTCGTGCCGACAACTACAACACCGACCCATTGAACACCAGCCGCGTTCTTGGCGACAACATCGCGAGGATCAACCTCGGCTCACGGGCCGCGACGCTCAACAGGCTCATCGCCAGCGGTGCTGTCAACACCTCAAACGATCTCCCCGCCACCACCTACATCGTCAGCAACGAGTCAACACCCACCAACGTCCCCTCCGGTCTTCTCCAACCCGGTGTCGGCCCCTTCGCATTGGTCTTTGACTTCACCAACCGCCTCCGCACCGGCTCAACCACCGCCAATCTCTCCAACCTCGCCGCCGCGCACCTGAACACCGGCATCGCCAGCCATCGCGGCAACCCCTCGTACTCTCCGCTTCTCCCCACCGGCGGGAGCGCGGGCACAATCGCCACGCTCGCGGTTCCCACAAGCAGCCCGCTCGTCAACGCGCTCGATGCCGCAGCCCTCAGTTTCGGCACCGCTGGCGCACCACCCTTCATCGCGGGCGGTTCAACGCGTTCCGCCGTTCTGCCCGCACCAATCACCGCTCCTGATGGATTCTCGGCCAATAGCGGCGGAACCGCTGCCTTCAAACAATACCTCTCGCAGATCCCCTTTCGCGGCGGAAACGGGCTTGTCGGCGTTGGTACCAACGCAGCCAACCAGCTCATCCTCGCCGCGACCGCAAACGAAACGGCGCAGGGCGATTTCATCGCGGTGGCAACCTTCACATCCCCCACGACTCCAGCCTGGACCATCGCGGCCCGCCAGAATCAAGCCGTGCTCGATGGCCCCAGCGGCATCCCGATCGGCACGCTCAACACACCATCGACCACGATCTCAGCACCCGCGGTTGACCGGCTTGGCAACGTCTACTTCGTTGCCACTTGGAAGCCCAACATCAACCCCGTGGCCACCGGCCTCTTTAGGGCGGTCAACACCGGCTCCGGATATAAGCTCGAACTGCTGCTCACCACAGGCCAGGCGATCGTCGGTGCCAACTCGACCCGCCCCTACACCATCAGTTCACTGACACTCCTCGATTCTGACTCGCTCGCCTCCGGTGCATTCCACCATCAGAGCATTCTTCAGGATCAGGCACCCTCCGCCCAGACCACCGACCCGCTCAACATCCGCGCCATGGGTGGTCTGATTGTCAACGCCGTCATCACCTACAACAACAACGGCTTCAACGAGCCATACGACGCGGTCCTCTTCCTCAGCCCCACCGCTGGAAACTCCTGCCCCGCCGATTTCAACAACAGCGGCGCGGTCAGCGTGCAGGATATCTTCGACTTCCTCTCGGCCTACTTCAGCAACTTGCCCGGAGCCGACTTCAACAACAGCGGCGGGGTGAGTGTGCAGGACATCTTCGACTTCCTCGCCGCCTACTTCTCCGCTTGTCCCTGATGTCGTGCTGCAACGATCAATGAAGCTGCGGTGAATGAAGCTGCTCAAAGAAAAGCCCCCTCCGCAAGCGAGGGGGCACATCAAGCATCACGACTCTCTGGGTCTGGATAACCAACCCCGCCACCGCATCACTTTGGCTTCGCGCTCTCCGCCGCGACCTTATCGACAATGCGCCCAAGCACATCGTCGCCTTCGCGCATCCACGTCTTCACAAACTTGCCTTGAATGTAGATCGAAGGAATCTGCTTGATGGCGATCGCCTCCGCCGCGTCGATGTCGTTCTGAATCGCCCGCGCGATCTCTGGCTTGTTGAGTGAGCTCGCCACCTCATCCGGATCAAGCCCGATGGCCTTGGCCCCACGCTTCACCGCGTCGTAGCCCATGCCCTCCTGGTGGGTCATCAGCCAATCATGCATCTTCCAGAAGGCCGCATTTCCCGCGGCTGGTCCGCCCGAGCTGCCCGCAATCAACGCCGCCGCCTCGGCCGTCTTCGAGGTCAGGCACCCGTGCTCAAAGAAAGTCCTGGGCAGCTTGGTGTTGCAGGTCTTGTCGCCCGGGTAGTGCTTGAAAATGTATTCCACACGCTTCGCACTCGCCGCATCCTTGGCCGTTCCGCCCGGCCCAAAGATCCAGCTCCGAACGATCGCATCCGCCTTGGCCGTGTTGATCTCCTGATAATCACCAAAGATGATCACCTTCACCGGCGCATCCGCATCACCAAGCTTTCGCGGCGTGGTATCCACCATGAACACCATGTCGCTCTCGGCTTCCCAATCCTTTATCGCTTTGTCGCGACCGAGGTCGGGCTTGTCATTCTTCGAGTCCATCGCCGGCACCGGCGGGTTCGCGCTCAAGAGCGAAGCCACCGTCGCCTGCAGCGCGCCCGGGTTCTGCCAACCCTTGAGCTCGATCCCGTTGATGAAGATCATCGGCGTCTGAAAGAGCCCCAACGCTCGCCCTTCGGCAACATCCGAGGTGACCGGCTTGTCCGCCGCGGGCTTGTCCATGATCGATTTCACCTTCTCCGCATCCATCCCGAGGTTCTTCAAACCTGCCATCAACGACGCATCATCAAACACGCCATCGATGTTGTACAGCCACTTGTGCGCTTTCCAATACGCCTCGTTCGAGGCCGCCCAACGGTCCTTTCCCTCAAGCTCGGCATTTGCGCCCGCGACAATCGCGGACGCCTCGGCGCACCGCGAAGCCCAGCACGCATTCTTATGTACCGGCTCGGTGTCCGATTCCTTCATCGTGCTGTTGCACATCCAGCACATGGGAAAGTGCTTGAATGAGAGCGAGACCCGCGTTGGGTTCTGCGCCTGCAGGTCCAAGGCTTCCTGCTCCATCCGCTTGCAGAAGCGGCACGTAAACGCGCCGAACATCACGATCCGCACCACCGCCTTCTCCGGCCCGATCCGCCACCGACCCGTAAAGCCGTTCGGTCCGAAGTCGTACGCATCATCAATACCCGGGCTCGCCGCCATCGCCGCCGCGCGCGCGGCATCGGCACGAGTCTTCTCGAGCATCTTCTCTGTGCTCGATGCCCGCTCTCGCTCCGCCGCCATCGCCAGCCCGTGCTCCTTCATCCCAAGCGCACCTGTCGCGCCCGCAAAGGCCAGCACGAACGCCGCGAGCGATGCGACTCCCGCACGCCTCGACCCCGCCGTTACCGAACGCGGGGCCTTGACCATCATTCCCGATCGATTCCACATCATCAGACCAACCTCCATGCACAAGAGCACTGAAAAGTTCGCCCCATGGCTCACCAGGCAATACAAACAAAGCTCACCCATCCACACGATCACCCCGACATACATCAACGATACTCCCGCCCCCAGCCTCACCATCCACTTCAACCCGGGCGCGATCCGCCGCATCCCCGCCGCCCATGCCGCCGCGATCCCGATAAAGAACGCGCACCCCAACGATGAAACCGGCCACTTGTCGAACCCCAGCGCCGCCGTCAACCCCTTCGGAAACATGATCCGCCCGAAAACCGACTGATCAAGCTTGTCGCACGCACTCCCCGCATGACACCCCGGCAGCGCCACACCCGTAAAGTGTTTATACACCAGCGAGCCCGACGCAAAGATCGCCACCATCAGAAAGACCAGCCCCGCCGTCCACAGTCCCCACGCCAGACGTGGCAGCGGCCTCTCATATCCGCCATCCACTCCTGATCTGTCCTCAGCCACCTCAAGCTCCTTGCCGCATCGCGGCCATTTCCTCTGAGACCCTCCGATTCTACCGGCCAACATCCTTCCGGATGATGCAAAACCCCGCCCAACTCCTTCCCGCCTCGCTATCCTTCACGGCGGGGAGCGACTCCTCCCCCTACCCACGGGCGGGTAGCTCAATTGGCCAGAGCATTCGCTTTACATGCGAAGGGTTCCGGGTTCGAGTCCCGGCCTGCCCACTTTCTCCCTCACTTCCCCATACCCCCGCGTTCGCCGCAGACCTGCCGCACACGACTGATGAACGCCCTCGACCTCTTTTACCTCCCCGCCGCCGTCCTTTCGGCCCCCTGGTGGGCCAGCAAGACCCGCGGCGGCTGGCGCGAGCGTTTCGGACATACGCCCTCCTTGCCTCCCCCGCTGCCGGGCTCGCCCCGGCTCCTCCTGCACGCCGTCTCGGTCGGCGAAGTCAACACCCTCCGCCAGCTCGTCCCGCTTCTCCGCAGAGAAGGCATCGACGTCGTCATCTCCAGCACCACCGACACCGGCCTCGCCCGCGCTCAGGCCCTTTACTCGGATGCCGATCCCACCCGCATCGTCCGCTACCCGCTTGATCTCTCCTCTTCAGTCGAGCGTTTCCTCGACGCCATCCGCCCCACCGCCGTCGCGCTGGTCGAACTTGAGATCTGGCCCAACTTCGTGCGTGAGTGCAAAGATCGCGCCATCCCGACCGCCATCATCAACGGTCGCTTGAGCGCGCGGTCATTCAAAGGCTACTCGCGTTTCGCTCGCTTCCTCTCACCCTCGTTCCGCAGGCTGAGTTTCGCCGCGGTGCAAGATCAGAGCTACGCCGACCGCTTCATGGCGATGGGCCTGCCGCGCGAGCGTTGCCACATCACCGGCTCTATGAAGTGGGATGCCGTCACCTCCCCCACTTCAGCCACTCTTCCTCCTGATGCCCTGCGCCTTGCCGCCGAACTTGGCATCGATCGCGCACGCCCGCTGATCGTCGCCGGCTCGACCGCCCCCACCGGCACCTCGTGCGAAGAGGCCCTGCTGCACGCCGCCTGCCCGCCGGGTGTCCAGCTCCTCTGCGCGCCGCGCAAGCCCGAGCACTTTGAGCGGGCCTTCGCCGCGCTCGGCGGGGCCGACCGCTGCATCCGCCGCTCATTCAAGCGGCCCGCCGCGCTTGGGGCGGGGGCGGACCGCTTCCTTCTCGACACCCTCGGCGAGCTTCGCGCGGCCTATTCCCTCGCCGATCTCGCCGTGGTCGGCCGCTCCTTCGGAGACCTCCGCGGCTCAGACCCCATCGAGCCCATCGCGCTCGGCAAGCCCACCATCATCGGACCCGCCTACGCCAACTTCGAGTACATCGTCTCACGCTTCCTCGCGCAGCACGCCATCAAGGTCGCCCCCGAACGAACGCTCGCCACCACACTCGCCGACCTGCTCAACGCGCCCACGGAACAAGCCCGCATGATCGCCGCTGGTCACAACTGCATCCACACCGAACGCGGAGCTTCAGCTCGCCACGCCAGGATGCTCACCGACCTGCTCACCAAACTCGCCTGAAAACCCACCGCAGTGGCGCCGGCTTAGGTGGCACCGGCTTAGGTGGCACCGGCTT